>Ga0326597_10000050_pt1 | contig 188543 bp, 168 predicted proteins | sample RVTome_12_FD_203789 | JGI IMG/M metagenome (GOLD analysis project Ga0326597, IMG submission 203789) | Soil microbial communities from uranium-contaminated site in the Upper Colorado River Basin, Wyoming, United States - RVT100D185 | ecosystem: Environmental > Terrestrial > Soil > Contaminated... | reverse complement strand
GCCTGACATAGCAGGAGCAAGCGGTAATTATCAAGTCCTAACGCCTGACAGAGCTTTAGATCTAACTAACAGCAGACTCCAATTCATGGAGGAGCTTTATGATGATTTAGGCAAAAAGATTAATAAAAAACTGGCCAAACCGAAGTTAAAAGAAAATATCAAAGAATTGCTGCTAAAAAAAGAAATGGAATTGAATGAAAAGATTAAAAATCTTTTGGGAAAGATGAGCGAAACTGAATTTACTACTGATAAACAATTTGAAGCGGATAAAGAAGCTATTTTAAAGGATTTAGAAGTGATAGATAAATTGAGATAATGGTTAATATCAGGACAAGTTGATATATACTAGCAATAACTTCTACAACCTCTAGCCGGGGTTGATTTTTTGATTTAATTTTAGTATATTGAGCCATATGAAAGTTATCTTAACTGGCGGCGGCACCGGCGGTTCTGTCACTCCCTTGCTGGCAGTTGCCAATAAAATCAAAGAAAAACAGACCAAGACTGAATTTTTATGGATTGGGACCAAACATGGACCGGCCGGTGAATTAGTCAAAGCTAATAATATTCAGTTTAAAGCTATTTTCAGCGGCAAACTTCGCCGCTATTTTGACTGGCAAAATTTTACTGATCCCTTTTTAATTTTAATTGGGTTTGTTCAGTCATTGATTATTATATCCAGGTTTAAACCGGCTGTGATAGTCTCAGCCGGCAGTTTTGTGTCAGTCCCGGTTATCTGGGCCGGCTGGATTTTAAGAGTGCCCGGTTTAATTCATCAAATGGATCTGCGGCCCGGACTGGCCAATAAACTAATGGCCAGGTTTGCTTCCAGAGTGACTGTTACTTTTGAAGAATCAGTCAGTGATTTTCAGGTCAGTCAGGCGGTCTGGACAGGCAATCCTATCCGGCCGGAAATTTTTGCGGGCAGTAAAGACGGAGCCAGAAAGATTTTTAATTTGGAACATTATTTGCCGACAGTCCTGGTGATTGGTGGCGGCACCGGCGCTTTGCGAATCAATGAAATTATCGCTCAAGCTCTGCCCGGGCTGGTTAAATTTTGCCAGATTATCCATATTACCGGCAAAGACCGCCGCGTCACTAAGGCGGAGCCGGCTCGTTATCATTGTTATGAGTTTTTAACGGCTGATTTAAAGGACGCTTTGGCGGCCGCTGATTTGGTGGTCAGCCGCTGCGGCATTGGCGCTTTAACTGAACTGTCAGCTTTAAATAAGCCGGCTATTTTAATTCCAATGCCAGATTCCCACCAGGAACTGAACGGTCAGTATTTTGAAGAAAAAAAAGCCGGTATTGTCCTTGATCAAAAACAGTTAACTCCTGAACATTTGGTTGGTTACATTAAATATTTACTGACCAACAGGGGTGTTTTGAATAAGCTCGGTCAAAATATTGGAAAGATAACCAAACAAAACGGAGCTGAATCAATCGCCCGAGAGGTGTTGAAATTAGGGAATAGGGGATTGGGTATAGGGGATAGTCTTAAGATTAAGACAGTTCATTTCGTTGGCATAGGCGGGATTGGGATTTCAGCCATTGCTAAAAAGTTTTTGCTGGAAAAGAAAAAAGTTTCCGGGTCTGACCAGGCTGATTCTTTTATAATTGAAGATTTGAAAAAGATGGGAGCTAATATCAAGATTGGTCACGATCAGGATAATTTACCTGACAAAACTGATCTGCTGATTTATTCGGCCAGCGTGCCGGACGATAACCCGGAAAGAGTCAAGGCAAGGCAAATTGGTGTTCAACAGTTAAGCTACCCGCGAATGCTTGGCCGGCTGACTGAACAAAAAAATAGATCAATCGCGGTTTCCGGCAATAAAGGCAAAACAACTGTTACCGCTTTAACCGGTTTAATCCTGGAAGCGGCTGGTCTGGATCCGGAAGTTGTTGTCGGCAGTTATCTAAAAGACTGGCGGGGAAATTACCGGCCGGGCCAGGCTGATTATCTGGTGGCCGAAGCCTGCGAGTGGCAGGCTCACATGCTCAATATGTCTCCCTGGTCAATTATTCTGACTAATCTGGAAGCTGACCATCTTGATTATTACAAAAATTTAGATAACATTATTAAAGCTTTTCAGGAATATATTAATAAACTGCCGAAGACTGGCTGGCTGGTTATTAACAATGATGATGAGAATTTAAAGAAATTAATTTTGCCTGATTGTCAGATTGTTACTTACGGCATTAATAATCAGTCTGATTTAATGGCGGAGAATATCATTGTTGAACATCATTTACAAAAGTTTAATCTGTTTTATAAAGGAAATAATTTAGGCCGGTTCAAACTGCGAGTCCCCGGGAAATTTAATATTTATAATGCTTTAGCCGCGGCAAGTTTAGCTTTTCATTTAGGAATCAAACCGGAAATAATCAGGAAAGTTTTAGCTGATTATCATGGTTGTTGGCGTCGTTTTGAGATCCTGGGGGATTATCAGGGAACAATCGTGGTCTCTGACTATGCCCACCACCCAACTGCTATTAGGCAAACCCTTCAGGCGGCCAGGGAGTTTTATTCGGACAAGCGGCTGGTTTTAGCCTTTCAGCCTCATCATCATCACCGGACAAAGAGTTTATTCAATGAGTTCGTGGAATCATTTGATCAGGCGGATTTATTAATTTTAAATGAAATTTACAAAGTCGCCGGCCGTGATGAACTGAACGACTCTGATATTAGTTCCAGGGATTTAATCAGAGCGGTTCAGAACAGGGATAAAACCCGCCAGGTTAGCCGGAATATTCTGTTTGGCCGGACGATTGAGGAGACAAAAAAGTTAATTTTAGATAATATAAAGACAGGCGACCTGGTAATTGTCATGGGCGCCGGCGATTTATATTTAAAGGCGGAAGAACTGTTTCAATCAAAATGAATTATCGGATTTTAGGCAAAACCGATTATACTGTTTCAGAACTGGGCTTGGGAACCTACGGTCTGGGCGGCCAGGCTTACGGCCAGGTTGGCAAACAAGACGCGCTGGACACGATTACGGCCGCTTTGGATTTGGGCTGTAATTTTTTTGACACGGCCGACTGCTACGGCGACGGTCAAAGTGAAGAGTTTTTGGCGGCAATAGTCAATCCAATCAAAACAGAAAAAATTATTATTGCCACCAAGATCGGCGTTGATTTTTATCAGAGCAATCGACAAATCAATTTGCGGTCTAATTATTTAAAGTCAGCTCTTGAAAAAAGCTTGAAAAGACTGCGGACAGACTGCCTTGACTTGATTCAAATTCATAATCCGACTTTGGAGGATATTGAACGGGGTGAAGTTTTTGAGCTGTTTCAGGATTTTCAAAAGCAGGGTCTGATCAAATTTTGGGGGGTGTCTTTAAGGCAACCGTCTGACGGTTTAAAAGCGATTGCCAAGGCCAGCCAGCTAAGAGTTGATCTGGCGACGATTCAGGTCGCTTTTAATGTTTTTCAGCGTCAGGCGAAAGATAAGCTTTTTGAGCTGGCCGATAAGCATAATGTCGGGCTGATTGTCCGGGAGCCTTTATGCCGCGGATTTTTAAGCGGGAAATATGACATCGCGGAAGATTTTGAAACTCACGCCGTCGTCAAATTTTTAAATGAGAATAAAGCTCTCCCGGAAGATATTTTAAAAGCATTTGATCAGGTTCAGAAGATATTTAAAAAGTATAACCGGCCGGAAGATCCGGTCCAGCTGGCTTTAAAATATATTTTGTCTTTTAATCAGGTCGGAACAGTTATTCCCGGCGCCAAAAATATCAGCCAAGCCCGCCAAAATTTAACCTCTTTTGAACTGCCAGATTTTGAACCCGAGCTTTTAGCTGAACTCAATAATTTTTCGCAGCAGTTTGCCTACACGATGTAATTTTCCAAAAGAGACAAATAATTTTATAATTACCTAACCCCTGATCTCCTCCCCTTCATCTCCCTTCATCTTCCTTCATCAACCCTCATCACCCCTGATTTATATGCCAAACATGAAAAGCATTGATAATAAAATTGTTAAAAATAAATCACTGGCTCAATTTACTAACTATAAAATCGGCGGTCCGGCTAGATATTTTTTGGCCGTTAAAAAAGATCAGGATTTAGTCGAAGCCATTAAGTGGGCTAAAGAAAACAAAATTGAATATTTCATTCTGGGCGGCGGCACCAATATTTTAATTTCTGATGACGGCTATGCCGGACTGGTTTTAAAACTTGAGAACAAAGATTTTACAATCAAAGATAATGTTATTAAAACAGGCGCCGGCGCGATTTTATTTGATCTGGTCAAAGCGTCAGTCGCCCAGGGTTTAACCGGCTTTGAATGGGCCTCCGGCCTGCCCGGCACGGTTGGCGGGGCCGTCCGGGGCAATGCCGGGGCTTTTGGCGGCCAGATGGATCAAATTGTCACCAACGCCAAAGCTTTTGACTGTCAGACTCTGAAATTTAATGAATACAATAATAAACAGCTTCAATTTAGCTACCGACACAGCCGGTTTAAAGAAGAAGTCAATCAGGAAATTGTTTTGTCAGTTGAAATAAAACTGAAAAAAGGCGGGGATAAGAAAAAAAGCCAGATGATGATCGCTGAATATCTGGAGAAGCGGGGAAAACTTCCAATCTTGCCCAGCGCCGGTTGTATTTTTAAAAATGTTGAACTGAAAAAAGGGACATTTCAACTAGCTGATCCCGGCCAGGGTGAAATTAAGGAAACAGTTAAAAAAGACATTAGGCGGGATCACCCGGAATATCTGGAATGGGGCAAAATTCCGGCCGCTTTTTTGATAGAGTATGTTGGCCTCAAGGGCAAACAAATTAATAATGTTCAGGTCTCAGATAAACACGCCAATTATCTGGTTAATCTGGGCGGCGGTCGGGCGGCTGATGTCATTATGCTGATCAGTCTGATTAAGCAAAAAGTCCGGTCAGAAGCCGGGATTCAATTAAAAGAAGAAGTCCAGCTGGTCGGGTTTTAAAAATAATTATTCCTGTAACAATTACATGAAAATAACCATCAAAGGCACAAATATTAAATTGACCCCGGAAATTAAGGATTACATTGATCAAAAGCTAAACAGCCTTGATAAATTCGTCAAAGGCATTTTGGAAGCTTTGGTGGAAGTTGGCAAAACCAGCCAGCATCACCGGACAGGCCAGGTTTTTCGGGCAGAGGCTGATTTAAGACTTCCCGGGAAGGTTTTAAGGGCTGAAGCAGTCGCCGGAGATCTTAATACGGCTGTTAATCAGGTTAAAGACGAACTTCAGCGGCAGCTGAAAAAATACAAGAACCGGCAGGAAGCTAAATCAAGGCGCGGCCAAAGAGTTTTGAAGCGGGAGCTTCATCTGGATCCCCGGGCCAAATCAAATCGTGAAAAGAAATCCGCCGAAGGCGGATCCGCCTCGGGCGGAAAAGGCGGCCGGGAACTGGATGAAGGAAGCTTGCAATAAAATTGATTTTATTTTATAATTGCTGATCAATCAATAAGTCAAAAGTAAAAAGTAAGAAGTAAAAAGTTAGGTAATATTTTTTATTAATTTTTTTACTTTTAACTTCTACTTTTGACTTTTAAGTTTTGACTTATTCCATTATTATGTCTATTTTATCAAAAATATTCGGCGATCCAAACGAAAAATATTTACGCAAGCTCCAGCCGCTGGTTGACCAGATTAATGCCCTGGAAAAGGAATTTGAAACTTTATCAGATGAGGAGTTAAAAAAGAAGACCGAAGAATTTAAGGAGCAATTAAATCAGGGAAAAACTCTGGACGATATTTTACCGGAGGCTTTTGCCGTTGTCCGGGAAGCCGCCAAAAGAACGCTCAACCAGCGGCATTATGATGTCCAGCTTTTGGGCGGCATTGTTTTGCATCAGGGCCAAATCGCTGAAATGAAAACCGGTGAAGGTAAAACTTTGACGTCAACTTTAGCTGTTTATTTAAACGCTTTGGCCGGTCAGGGAGTTCACGTGGTGACTGTTAATGATTATCTGGCAAAAAGAGACGCCGAGTGGATGGGCCAGGTTTATGATTTGCTGGGATTGACCATTGGTTGTATTCAGAATCAAAATGTTTCCTTTCTTTACAATCCAGGCTTAACTCAAACGGAAGATCAGGTTAGAGACCGGGGAGTGGAAATTGTTGAGTCAGCTCTTCAGCCCTGCGACCGCCAGGAAGCTTACGCGGCTGATATCATTTACGGCACCAATAATGAATTTGGTTTTGATTATTTGCGGGACAATATGGCCGGATCGCTTAATCAGTTAACCCAGCGCGGTCTGCGTTACGCCATTGTTGATGAAGTCGACAGTATTTTAATTGACGAGGCCCGGACGCCGCTGATTATTTCAGCCCCGGCTGAAGAATCAACTGACCAATATTATAAATTTGCCAGCCTGATTAAGCAGTTGAAGCTGGATGAAGATTATAATATTGATGAGAAAAGAAGGGCGGCGACCCTGACTGAAGCCGGTATCGCCAAAATGGAAAAAGCTTTGGGAGTGGATAATATTTATGTTGAGGGCGGCATCAGAACCGTTCATCATCTGGAACAGGCTTTGCGGGCTGAAACTTTATTTAAAAAAGATAAAGATTATGTCGTCAAAGATGGTGAGATTATTATTGTGGACGAATTTACCGGCCGGCTAATGCCGGGGCGGCGGTACTCGGAAGGATTGCATCAGGCTTTGGAAGCTAAAGAAGATGTTGAAATCCAGCGGGAAAGCCAGACTTTAGCGACGATTACTTTTCAAAATTTATTCCGGCTTTATGATAAGCTGGCCGGCATGACCGGCACCGCCCTGACTGAAGCGGAAGAATTCGCCAAAATATATAATCTGGACGTAACCGTTATCCCGACCAACAAGCCTCTGATCAGACAAGAACTGTCTGACCGAATTTACAAATCAGAAATGGGCAAGTTTCAGGCAGTTGTCAGAGAAATTAAAGAACGGCATGAAAAAGGTCAGCCGGTTTTGGTTGGGACAATTTCCATTCAGAAAAATGAACTTTTGGGTCAGCTGTTGGACCGTTCAGGCGTCCCCCATCAGGCATTAAACGCCAAAAACCATGAAAAAGAAGCCAGCATTATTGCGCAGGCTGGCCGGACCGGCGCCGTGACCATTGCCACCAATATGGCCGGCCGGGGCGTTGATATTATTTTGGGCGGCAACCCCGCCTCCGAGGCAGCGGCGGGACAAGTCCGCCAACTTGGAGGGCTTCACGTTATTGGCACTGAACGTCATGATTCCCGGCGGATTGACAATCAGCTTCGGGGTCGGGCCGGCCGTCAGGGCGATCCTGGTTCATCCCAGTTTTATGTTTCCCTGGAAGATGATCTGATGAGAATTTTTGGTTCGGACCGGATCAAAAATTTAATGACCGCTCTGAAAGTGCCGGAAGACATGCCGATTGAAAATAAGATTGTCACCCGGTCGCTGGAAACCGCCCAGAAAAAAGTAGAAGGCCACAATTTTGACATCAGAAAGCACGTCGTGGAGTATGACGATGTTTTAAATAAGCATCGGGAAGTTATTTATAAAAAAAGACGGGAAATTTTGGAGCTGGAACAGTCCGGGCTTTCTGTCAAAGATAAGATTCTGGAAATGGTGAAAAATGAAATTGAACAGGTTGTTGGTTTTCATACCCAGTCTGACGATCAAAGCGCCTGGGATCTGAAAGAAGTTTTGGAGGTTATCGGCACGATTTTTCAGATGACTGATGACGAAAAGTCAAAATTAAACGATATTTATCAGCCGGCCGCCAGTCAGACTGATCCGACTGACAGCCGGATTAAAATTATTGAATATTTGATGAGTTTAGCCCGGGATAAATACCAGGCTTTAGAAGGCAAGGTTAAAGAAACAGTTGGCAATGACGAAACTTTTCGCCAAATTGAAAAAGGTATTTTATTAAGAAGCTATGATCAGTTGTGGGTGGAGCATCTGGAAGCGATAACTCATTTGCGGCGGGGGATTGGCCTCCGGGGCTATGGTCAGCGGGATCCGCTGGTTGAATATAAAAAAGAGGCTTTTAAAATGTTTAACATTTTGCTGGCCAGTATTCAAAAGCAGGTTGTTTACAGCGTTTATAAAATCAGCGTGGGCATCCAAATGGCGCCGTCATTGATGCAGAGAAGCGGGATCAGGTTTTCCGCTCCGGCCAAGACCGGTCAGACCCAGTCAGCTTTTGCTCAAAATGACGGTAATGGTCAGCAAAAACAAGTTGCTGTTCAGGATGACAAATTCAAAAATGTCGGGAGGAATGATCCCTGTCCCTGCGGCAGCGGCAAGAAATTTAAAAAATGCCACGGAGCTTAGTCTTGTAACAAATTGACAGTAATTTTTTCTTTTGATAAATTAAAACTTCCCGTAACCCTTAATCAGGAGGTAAGAAGTTGTTTCAATGGATCCGATTCGGGATAGTTTTTGTTTTGTTCTTTTCAGGCTGCCAGGCGACCCAGCCAGCCGCTGAACCGGCTCAGCAAAAGAAGGCCAGGCCGGCGACCGGCGGGCAATCGGTCAGTCTGCCGGCTGATTCAGTTTTGGCCGAGGCGATCTTTGAAGAGGCAGAAGATGAAAATCTGGCCGGAGTCAGAAACGCAGTTTGCGCTCTTTACATTGGAGGCGAGTTCAGGGGCAACGGCGTTATTCTGAATCACCGACTGATCGTGACTTCAGTCAATGTCATCAGCGGCATTTTGAGGATTGTTGAGAACCCGACCGGCGAACTCAAAGTCCAAAGGCTGGAACTGCGGATCAGGCGGCCCAATCGGCTGGCGCTGGCTGAAGCCGAGCTCCTTCGGGTGTCACTGGCGACTGATTTGGTGATCATCAGCGCCAGGCTTGAGGCCGGATTCAATCCGCCAATCGTTTTGACGGATCAGTTTCAGACAGGCGCCAATTGCCGGATCATCGGCTACAATTCCAGCGATCTGACCATGGGGCAGACCAAAGCGGTGATTGGCCGGCAGATCGGCCGGCAGTCAGTCCGGGACGAATTGCTGGATGGAGCGGCTGTTTGTTTTTGGGAAGTTCAGTCAGTGGAAGAGATCCATTCTTATCAGCACGGCGGGGCGGTTGTTGACGAGCAGGGGCGGCTGATTGGCATTTTGGGGATTGCCGGCCGGCGAGTGGACCAGCAGGGCAAAATGATTTATGTTGGCAATGTCATTACCAACATTGAAACGGTTTTTGGCGAAAAGTAGAGGAGGGCCACAGTCACGCTGTCATCACGACGGCGTTTTTTTTTGCCGCCAAAGGCGGGCAAGGGGAGATAAGGGGAGATAAGGGGAGATAAGGGGAGATAAGGGGAGATAAGGGGAGATAAGGGGAGATAAGGGGAGACAAGGGGAGATAAGGGGATATTAGGGGATAGAAAGGGATATCACGGGGAAGGGAAGATTTTTTTTAAAAATTTGACAAATATAGACTTTATTGCTACTTTTAATTTGCCGATAGGCGTCCTTGGTCTTTTTACTTAGGAGGGGTGGTGAGTAGTCCCACGGAAGGTCCCAGAGACGAGGTTTTGTGCCGAATTCAAGATGAAGTGCAGTCAGAGCTGAAAAACATCAATACAACTAATCTGGAGCAAGAGCTCCAAGAAGTTAGCTCGGAAAGCCTGGCGGATAGGGCGACCGAACTGTCATCTGGCCGGAATATGAAAGACTTGAAGAAAGAGTTGTTCTGGATTGATGTTGAGATTCAGGGGAAAATGCCGACCTGGCGCCATTGGGAGGGATGTGTCAAAGAAGATCCTGAAATTCTGACGGCTAAGCCAGAGTTCGCCGATGATTACCTGATGCTGAAGCACAGCCTGGAAAGATTGACTGAGGTCAGAACGGGACTACTGAACAGAATCAAGTTGCTCAAGGCGATCTCCGCGGTAATGCGTCGCAGGGTTGACGAAGAGCAGAAGATAGAGGAAGCTGCCTAAGCCCCAAACTTCTTGTCAGTTTGGGAATTTTTTTTAAAATTTTATGCCTAGTGAAAAAAAACAAAAAAAAGAAAAAGAGCTATTACAAAAAAAACTTGATCTTTTGAGAAAAATTTATGATGATTATAATCGGTTTTTAGCCAGTTTTAACAAAGCTAAAAAAAAAATTATTCAAGAGACCGTCGCAAAAAAAGAAAAAGACAGGCTGAATAAAATAAAGGAAATCAAGGAAAAGATTAAATAATTTTATGTCTCCTAACAAAAGTGAAATTAAATCAGGGGCTGAATCAGAATTAAAAATCGGTTTTGAGCCTTTGGCTGATAGCGATTTTGACAGCATTTTCGGGGAGATTGAGGATCATCTGGCAAAAGAAGATTTTAAAGAGGCTCATACCCAGTTGGTTGATATGGCTGAAATGATGGCTGGAAAAATTAAGTCAAAAACTAAAGAGCCGGTCAGTGATCTTGAAAAAACAGAAGCCATGGGTTCTTTCAGGGGATTATTAAGAGCAATTTCTGTTGACGCGCTTGATAATATAGAAGCAATTTCAGAAGCTGAAACAGCGGAAGAGTTAGTTTCAGTTGAAAACAAGATTAAAAAGCCACGATTTAGCGATCGGCTGGAAAAATTATTGAAGAGCGGCCATTTAGAAGTTGAAAAAAAACTTGGCGCCGGAGGCATGGGCGAAGTCTACGCGGCCGAACATGAATATTTGGGACCAAGAGCCGTTAAAATATTACAAATGAAAGATTCATTAGGCCGGGACATTAGCGTCAGTCCGACAGTTTTGGAGAAGCTAAGACAAGAAATGAAAATTTTAGCTAAACTGGATCATCCCAATATTGTTAAAATTTTTGACGCTAATATCAATGAAGCCGGCGCCTACATTGCGTTAGAAAAAGTTGATGGCATTGATTTAAGGGAATATATTAAACCTGTTATTACCGGAACATTCCCAGTTGACAAAGCTTTGGAAATGTTTGAGGGTATTGCCAAAGCTGTCCAATATATAAAAGAACAAAATTTTGTTCACCGCGATATTAAGCCAGCCAATATTTTACTGCCAGAAGATCCTGAAACTAAAACAATAGAATTCCAAAAAGCTAAACTGGCTGATTTTGGTCTGTCCGAAGTTAAAAAGGATATTCCTGATCTTGAACCAAAGGGGTATAAGGAAGGGACGCCTCTATATTCTTCGCCAGAACAGTTTTTGGGAAAAGATCTTGACACCAAATCAGACGTTTATTCTTTGGGAGCCACAATGTATGAAGTTTTAACCGGTAAGAAACCAATTGAAGCTAAAACAATCCCCGAAATGACTACCAGAGTCAGATTTGAAAAACCAAAAAATATTCAGGAACTAAACCCGCGGGTTCCTGATGAATTAGCCAGTTTAATTACGCGAATGCTGGAAAAAAACAAAGCTGACCGGCCGACAATTGAAGAAGTGGCTGATTTGATTAAAAAATTAAACAAATCCAAATAATTACCATCAACACTTGACTATTTAGATTGTTTTTGATATTTTAATTAAATCATATTTGTTAGTTTTTAATTTTTTATCACACATACTTCATTCCCTGATCGGATATTGACTAAAGCCCTTGTCCTTGCCAGAGGATTATTTAGTCAAGAAAATGGAGTAGAGGAAGAAAGGAAACAATTATGCCCGAAATACCATCAATGACCGAGATGCTGAAAGCTGGTGTCCATTTTGGCCACAAAGCTTCCAAGCGCTATCCCAAAATGGAACCGTATATTTATACTGTCCGCAGCGGGATTCATATCATTAATCTGGAAAAAACAACTGCCAAGCTGAAAGAAGCTTTGGGATTTGTGACCGAAACAGTTGCTAAAGGCGGCACTGTTCTTTTTTTAGGCACAAAAAAACAGGCCAGAGATATTATTAAAAAATACGCCGTTGACTGCCAGATGCCTTATATTTCTGAACGCTGGCTGGGCGGCTTGATCACTAATTTCCCGGTGGTTGTCAAAGTAATTAAAAAATATAATAAAATGAAGGCTGATCGTCAAGCCGGCGCTTACGCCAAATACACTAAAAAAGAACAGCTGGAGTTTGACAGGGAAATTGAGCGGCTGGACAGAATGGTCGGCGGTTTGGCCAGTCTGACGAAAATTCCTGAAATTATTTACATTGTTGACATCAGAAATGAAAATACGGCCGTGGCCGAAGCTAATAACAAGAAAGTGCCGATTGTCGCTATTTGCGATACCAATGTTAACCCGGAAAAAGTCAGCTATCCCATTCCGGCTAATGACGATTCGATTGGTTCAATTGAAATGATAACCCGATTGATCAGTGAGGCCGTTAAGGAAGGGCAGAAGCAGTCAACGGTCAGCAGTCAACAGCCAACAGGGAAAGAGCAGGAAATAGTCAGCCCCGCCGGCAATGCCAGCGGGACAGGCAGTCAACCCGCCCAGCCAGCAGAGAAAAAAGAAGCCGCAAAACCAGCAGAGAAGACAACTATCAAAGAATAATTTTTTATTTCTTATTCCTTACTTATTACTTCTTACTTTTTACTTTTAACTTATAATATTATGGACATGAAAATTATTTCTTTATTAAGACAACAAACTGGCGCCGGCGTCCTGGAATGTAAAGCCGCCCTGGAAGAAGCCGGCGGCGATCTTGATCAGGCTGTTGAAATTTTAAGAAAAAAAGGCGCTGATAAAGCCGCTAAAAAAATGGAGCGGGAGACTAAGGAAGGCGCCATTGGCAATTATATTCATTCCAACAAAAAAATCGGAGCGATGGTCGAAGTTTTGTCAGAAACCGATTTTGTCGCCCGCAATGAGGAGTTTCAGGAACTGACCCACGATCTGGCCATGCAGGTGGCCGCTCAAAACCCTTTATATTTAAGACCGGAAGATATTCCTGACGAGGTCCTGGTCAAAGAAAAAGATATTTACCTGGAGCAACTGGCCGATGAAGTCAAGCCGGAGATGCTGGACAAAGTGATAGAAGGAAAAATTGATAAATATTACGAGGATGTCTGTTTGCTGAACCAAAAATTTATTAAAGACGACACTAAAACGATAGAAGATTTGATAAATGAAAAAATAGCGAAAATTGGAGAAAAGATAGAAATTAGGAAATTTTGTCGATTTGAAATATAGTCAACAAAGCGGAGCAAGTCTCCGCTTTTAAAATTTCTAATTTCTAATATCTAATTTCTAAACAAATTTTAAATTATAAATTCCAATGTTTCAAAAAAATTTTATACAGAGTGTTTGGGATTTAGAACATTAAGATTTATAATTTGTTTAGGATTTATGATTTAGATATTAGAATTTAATGATCTTGCTTTCAATTTTTGCTAATGTTAAAATAAATTAACGATATGAATGTTAATCAAAAAGGCTTTTCAGCCACAACAGTCGCGGTTGCCGTGATTATCATCATTATTCTTTTTGGCGGCCTGGCTTATTATTTCACTCTGCCGGCCAGTCAGCCGGCGGATCAGCCCCTGGATCAGGTTCAATATAAAACTTATTTCAGCCAACGGGATAAATACGAAGTTCAGATTAAAGAGAGCTGGACCGCTGAAGAAGATGAGACCGGCACCACGTTTTTAGATGAAAGCGGCCAGGTTCAAATCGTCGTTATCAGACAGCCGGATATTCCGGGCCGGCCGCTGCTGCCGGAGCTGATTGAAGATATTACTGTCGCCGGCGTTCAGGGCACGATTTATCACGACTACTCCCAAACAGATCAGCGTTATGTTGATAAAGTAATTTTTGACGTTCCTGATTCTGAAGACGACATTTATATCGCCGGACTTGGCGATGATTTCAGTCAATTTATCAAAGACTTTCAATTAACTGATTAAACAAAAATAAATATGCCAACGCGCGTTGCCATAAACGGTTTCGGCCGGATTGGCCGGACGACTTTTAAAGCTGGTTTTGGTTTAAAGAATTTAGACTGGCTGGCGGTTAATGATCTGACTGATCCCAAAACTCTGGCTCATTTACTTCAGTACGACAGCGTTTACCGGACATTTGATAAAAAAGTTCAATATAATGAAGAGAAGAAAAAAATAGGCGGCTGCCAGTGTCAGGGCCGGCTGATTGTTGGCAATAAAAAAATAATGATTTTCAGTGAAAAAGATCCGTCCAAACTGCCCTGGAAAGAGCTCAAAATTGACGTGGCGATTGAATCAACCGGAGTTTTTACTGAAAAAAAACAGGCTGGCCAGCATCTTAAAGCCGGCGCCAAAAGGGTGATTATTTCAGCTCCGGCCAAAGGCGATCAACCGGTTCAGACTTATATGCGGGGAGTTAATCTGGATAAATATCAGGATGAGGCCATCATTGATAACGCTTCCTGCACGACCAACTGCGCTTCGCCGGTGGCCGCGGTCATTCATCAGAAATTTGGCGTTCAAAAAGCGTTAATGTCAACAGTCCATTCAGTAACCGCCGATCAGCGGCTGGTGGACGCCCCGCACAAAGATTTGAGGCGGGCCCGGGCGGCCTATGTCAATATCGTGCCGACGACCACCGGCGCGGCCATTGCCACTACCAAAGCCATTCCTGATCTGGAAGGTAAATTTGACGGGATGTCTATCAGAGTCCCGGTGATTGATGTTTCTTTGGTTGATTTCACTTTTTTGCTAAAGAAAAAAACAACGGTTGAAGAGGTCAATCGCTATTTTAAAAAAATGAGCCAACATCCTCTTTATAAAGGAATTTTGGGAGTATCAGAGGAAGATCTGGTGTCTTCGGACTACATTGGCAGTCCCTATTCAGCGGTAATTGATCTCAAATTTACCAAGATTGTTGATGGAGATCTGCTGAAAGTGATCGCTTGGTATGATAATGAGTGGGGCTATTCGCTCCGGCTGGCGGAAATGGCCCGGGATATCGGGAAAAGGATTAAATAATTAATTTTTAAATAAAAAAGAACTCATTGCGGAGAGTTCTTTTTTGATTGATATTTTTTATTTCTTTGGAAGTGGTGATTCTGTTGCCGGTAAAGTTGTTTCTGCCATCTTTTCTTTTTTAGACCTGTAAATATAATATCCCAAAGCCACTATTAAAATGACAGCGATGAGGGTGATTATAACATACCAGGTCACCAGCGGTTTAGAGGCAGAAAGTTCAAAGCTGACAATATCTTCATTGCTTCTGAAGCCGTCAGTGACAATTATTTTAACCAGATGAGCCAACCCCTGGGGATCAACTTCAATTTCTATGTCAGTCGCGGTTGTTTCCAGAACCTGATTTAGCCAGGTCTGACCGCCGTCCGGGGAGTAGAAAACAGTGTATAAAAGTTTTTCGCCAATGTCGGCGTCTTCGCCAACCCAGCGTACTTTAATTTTCCCGTCTTTAACTTTGGCCGGAGATTCATCGTCCGGCCGGAGGATTGTTACTAATGGAGCGTTAGGGCTTATTTTTTTAATGTCGAGAACAATTCCCGCCGGGTCAACCAGATCAATTTGAGAAACATTTGGCAGAGCTGGCACCCGGTAGGCAAAAGAAATAATATTTCTTTCAATTTCTTCAGGATGAACGATTAATTTCCAAATTGGATCAAATTGGAACCGGGCCAGGCGATTGCCCTGATTATCATAAAGCCTGATTGACCATTGTCCCTGGCTGGTTGTGTCTAAATCAGCGACCGAATCCAGCTGATAGAGCGAATGGAGCTGACCTTTATTAGTTCCGCCGGAGCGGTCTAAAGTCCCTCTGACCAGGATGATTTCCGGATCAACCTTTTTTTGGAGCTGATTAAGCAGGTTGTTATAGGTACACTGGTCCATCCAGTAAGCTGACGCAGACACCTCGGACCCCATGATAGAAATTTTTTGCGCCTGGCGCCGCCTGTTTTGTTCGCCGGCTTCAACGATCTGATGGCCAAAGGCGTAGCGGTCTTCAAGATTATGGTAGTTAATATCGCACTGACTGGCCATTTGCGAACTGCTCCATAGATAAGGTAAAGTATGGGCTATTTCATGAGCGACCGTGTGATAACTTTGATTTTCTTTGATGATAATGACTTTGGGCGACAAGGCAAACCCCGCCGCCACTTTATTGAAACCAAAACTGGCAAATCCTTCTTCACTAATCAGCACAACCAGCCGGTCAATGTTACCCAGGATGGACGAAGTCGTCAGATCGTCGTTTAACTTGCTCAACAATTGCTCGGTGAACGGCCGGCCTTCAGTTAATTCAAAGAATTCTTCCGTTAAGGCCCGCCGGGAAGGATAAAGATTTTTTAAAGAACGGGCAACCGTCGTTAAACTGTTTGGCGGCAGAGGATAATAATCCGGAATAAATAAGGCTGATTCCTCCGCCAGGCGGGAGGCATTTTCCAACAGATTAGCCAGGTCCGGCGGGGATGACGGCTGATCAGGTCCGGTAATGGTCGCTGGCAGGAAGTGAATTTTAAAACCCAGGGTTTCGGCCACAGTCCCTTCAACCGTCATCTTAAGCCCTGTTTCCCGTCCGTCAGCGCGAACCAGTTCCGCGGTTAACAGGTAGGGGCCGGCTTGTTTGAAAATAAAGGGGCCTTGTTCGGTCGGGGGAATTCCATTAGAAGCGTCAATGGCGGCTTTAAATTCCTGCGGCAGGAAACAAGGCCCGTCCAGTAATATTTCAAATTCTCTATCCGTGTCTTCATAGAGAGTTTGATCGTTCAGGCTGAATTTATAATGAACTTTGATGGCTTTGGAGCCAGTCGTAAAGCCTTTGAGAGTTATAAAATCTCTTTCAGTTTGATTATCCCGGCCAACAGCCCTGAATATTCCAAAAAGAAGGGAATCACGGTCTTTGACCATGTCTAATTCGGCTTTATAAGCTGGCCATGGTTTCAGCAAAAAGGAGATTTGTTTATTGGGTTTATCTTTGAATTTATAGTCATCCTGCCAAACTCCCTGGGCCGGCTCAAACCAGCCGTCAAGATCAAATACCGGACAGGCCCCGGTAGTAGTCAGGCTCGTTTCCTCCTCCACTATTTTTGCCCCGTTTTCTTCGGGTTTTTCAGAAGGGGGCTCCTCTTCAGGCGGAGGCGTCGTCGTCTCTGCCGGCTGAAGGCATTCAGCTGGATCTTTGGTTGAGCTTCCATACGGATAGAAAATATTTTTTTCCGTGGCAAAGCCATTAATATCCCAACCGACGAATTTTTGGCAATTGATCCGGCCGCTGGCCGGCATTTCAATCGGCTCGTCCTGACAGCAGCAATTGCTGTCAGTCTGCCAGCCGCGGGGTATCAAATAATCAAAACAGGGTTTTTTATCCTGAATGCATAAAAAAGTCTGACTGGCGTCAGAACATTCTTCCAGGGAGCTTGCCGGATAATATCTGTCAGCTCCGCAGACTTTCTGACAGATATTTTCATCAGCAAAAGCCGGTGTTGTTGATAACAAGGCAGTGATTAACAGACAAGGGAACAAAATGTAATATTTATAGGCCATAAATTTAAAAATTTTTTTTAGCTGTATTTATTTTACCCTAATTTTGCTTTTTTGGGGAGTTCTCTGTTATAATTAAATAATTATAAACAGCTTCATAATAAACCTATGTTCAATAAGAAAAAAATATTTGAAGGAGCCAATCTTTTCATTGGTTTTTTTATCGCTCTGGTTTTGGTAACCAGTCTGGCTTATGCGTATACTCTAGTTGAGCCGGGAACAGTCATTGACCCGCCTTTTGGGCCGACCGAGGGCAATGTTACTTTGGAGGGAATTAAGGGGGATCCGGGAGCCTTTACCGGATCATTTGAAGGCGATGTCAGTTTCGGTGGCAATGTGGCGGTCGGCGGGGCCTTAACCGTTAAGGGCAGTCCAGTAGCCTTCAAGGGCAATGAACTTTATGTTTGCGGGGCGACCTGCACTGTCCGCAAAGTTGGCAGTTGTAATACCTCTGATGTTTGTCGAGTGACCGATCCAAATCCGATTAAGCAGCCCGGGCAAAAATGCAGTGGTGAACAATCAGCCGGTAATAGCAAATGGTTCGGCTTAGGTTGTGATTATTACACGGCCGCCTGTGCATGCGATGCCGTTTTACTGGGATCTTTAGTTAAATAAAAATAAATTTACAAATTTATGAACCCTGTTAGAAATTTTACTTTAAATTTTTAATGGGATAAATAAAACATTATGAATGACAAAATTAAAATTTCTAACGGGGTGAATCAAACAGTTTTTAATTATATAATAGTTCTCTTCCTGATAATTTTTGGTGTTGGTTTGTTTCTAAGTTACCGGCAATTGTCCGACAAAATCAGTCAAACCCAGGTTGTTATTAATATCACCGGATCCCGGGAGGAAGTGGCTGAAAAGCTGGAAGCATTGATTGCTGAGAATTGCACCGCTGAAAATTTAACGGAATGCACTAACCTTCAAATTCTTGGCTACGCGGTTTCTACCGGCGACACCCGATTTTGTGAATCAATCACTGACCAGGCTTTCAAAAATCAGTGCCTTGACCAGCCGCTTTTTAAACAAGTTTTGGACAGGCAGGATATTTTATTGTGCGATCAGGCTTTGGACGCACCTGTCTGCCGGGCCGCCTACAACTATGATATTGCCGTTAAGACCGGGAACAGAGAACTCTGCAATCAGTTTTCTGAAGATATCCAGGCCCGCTGTCTGGAAGCAATTGCCACCGCCGGATTCTAGGAAGGTTTATCTTTTCTAATGGTTAATATAAAAAACAAGATTATTTTTTTGGGGACCGGCGGCGGGACCGGGATGGTGGCTACTCAAAAGCTAACGACGGCCGGTACCTGGATAAATATTGAAGGCCATAATCTTTATTTAGATCCGGGACCAAGTTGTTTGTATCAGATTAACAAGTTTGGTTTGTCAGCCGCTGGGCTTCAGACAGTTTTGGTCACCCATAAACATCTGGATCACGTCGGGGAGCTGGAAGCGTTGATTGACGCCATGAATTTCAACGGCGGCCGGTTTAAAAATCAGGCTATTGCGGTTTTAAAGCCAAAAGACGTCTTGATCAATAATTACCATAAAAAGCTTGTTAATAAGCTGGTTAATGTCAAGGCCAACAGCCGTTATAAGGTTAGGAACCTTAATGTCAGAACAACCAAACTATTGCTTGAAAAACCTTTTTATTTTGGCAAGCTGGAAGAATACGGCTTTGTTCTGGAGAAAGACCGGACCAAAATCGCCTTTATTCCCGAAACTTACTGGCAAAAAAATTTGTTTAAAGGAATTAAGGCCGACATTCTGGTTTTAAATAATTTAAGAGATAAAAAAGAAGATCAGAAAATGATTGTGGCCACCATTAAAGAAATTAATCCAAAAATAGTTTTAATGCGTCACTGGATTTTACCTGTTTATGAAAAAGGAATTAAAAAGTTCGCCGGAAATATTGAAAAATTAACCCAAATAAAAACAATCGCTGTTCAGGACGGCGATATTTTTGATATAAAAAATTTAAAAATTTAAAAAGAAAAAGTATGGCCAAGGAAAATGATCAAAATGATAAAATGAAAAAAAATTTTTACAGTTCTTTAAGTTTGCTGGCTTTGGTTTTAGTGATTTTGGCCGGCGTTAATATCCGCAATGACTGGAAGGCATACGATTATATTGGTCAAAGCCCGGAATTTAAAAATCAAATCAGCATCACCGGCCAGGGCAAAGTAATGGCCATTCCTGATATTGCTTCAACAGTCGTTGGCATTAGAACTGAAAACAGGCAGGTGGCCGTTGCCCAGAAAGAAAACGCTGAAAAGATGAATCAGCTGATTAAAAAAATAAAAGAGGCCGGAGTGGCTGATGAAGACCTGAAAACGGTAAATTATAATATTTTTCCAATCTATGATTATTTATCGGATCGCGGCCAGGTCTTAAGAGGTTATGAAGTCTCGCAGAATCTGGAAGTTAAAATCAGAGACTTGGAAAAAATTGGTCAAATTCTGGCGATCGCCGCGGCTGAAGGCGCCAATCAGGTCAGCGGACTGAATTTCACGATAGACGACGAGGAAGTTTACAGACAACAAGCCCGCGAGCTGGCTTTGGCCAACGCCCGGGAAAAAGCCGAAGCCCTGGCCAAAACAGTCAACATTAAGCTGGGCAAGGTAGTGTCTTTTAGCGAAACCGGCAGCGCGCCGCCACCGGCGCCTTTAAGAGCTTACGCCGAATTTGGAGTTGGCGGCGCCGCTGACGTCGCTCTGCCGGAAATTGAAGCCGGCAGTCAGGAAATAGTCATCATCGCCACGATTTCATTTGAAATACTTTAGGGTATAGGGTATAGGGGATAGGGTATAGTTATGGAAAATTAGTTAAATGATTTATCTATGATTATTAAGGAAATAAGAGCCAGGGAAGTTTTGGATTCAAGAGGCAACCCGACTGTTGAGGTTAGGGTTGAATTAACTAATGGAGCGGCTGCCAGAGCGTCAGTCCCCTCTGGCGTTTCCACCGGCGTTCATGAAGCTTTAGAATTAAGAGATGGTGATAAAAAAAGATACGGCGGTAAAGGCGTCTTAAAAGCAGTTAGAAACATTAATACCAGGATCGCAAAAAAGTTGAAAGGACTGAATGTTAGTAACCAAAAAAAGATTGATCAGTTAATGATTGGTTTGGACGGCACTGATAATAAGCGGAAACTGGGAGCCAATGCCATCCTGGCTGTTTCTCTGGCTTGCGCCCGGACAGCCGCCGTTGCCAAAGATATTCCTTTGTACCGGCACATTCGTCAAACTTATAAACTTAAACGTAGGGGCTATAAACTGCCGACGCCGATGACTAATATTTTAAATGGAGGCCGGCACGCTGATTCTGATCTGGATATTCAGGAATTTATGATTATTCCGGTTGGCCCCAGGAAATTCGTTGACAAGACCCGGGCCGGCGCTGAAATTTTTCACGCTCTGGGCGATGTCTTAAAGAAAGCCAAACTTGACACTGATGTTGGCAATGAAGGCGGCTACGCTCCCAATGTCGGTCAAACCAACCGGGCTTTTGATCTTATTATAAAGGCGATTGAACAGGCAGGGTATAAGCCGGGGAGGGACATTAAACTGGGCATTGACGCCGCTGCTTCTGAATTCTATAATGGTAAGACTAAAAAATATATTTTAAAGACTGATAAGTTAAAACTGTCCGCGGAAGAATTGATTGACCTTTATCAAAAATGGCTTAAAAAATACCCCTTTTTATTAATTGAGGATCCTTTGGATCAGGATGATTGGGATAACTGGCAGGTTTGCACTAAAAAATTGGGGAAAAAGATTTTAATTATCGGCGATGATTTGTTCGTGACCAATGTTGAACGGCTGAAACAGGGGATTAAACTGGGAGTGGCCAATTCAATTTTAATCAAACCCAATCAGATCGGCAGTTTGACGGAAACGATTGAAACTATTAAACTGGCTCAAAAGAACAAATATAAAGTGATTATCTCCCACCGGTCAGGCGAAACCTGCGATGACACGATCGCTGATCTGGCGGTGGCCGTTAACGCTGATTACGCCAAAATCGGCAGCCTGTCCAGAAGCGAACGGGTTTGTAAATATAATAGGTTGATGGAAATTGAGAGAGACATAAAAACAGGAGAACATTAAAACATTAAAACAAGGGAATATTAAAACAATTTGTTTTCATGTTTTAATGCTTTCATGCTTTAATGTTTTGCGCTTTAATGAATATGTCTGACTGCATCTTTTGCAAAATTATCAAAGGCGAACTGCCGTCTTCAAATGTTTATGAAGATGAATCGGTGATTGCCTTTTTGGATCATTCGCCGGTCAATCCCGGGCATGCTTTAGTTGTCTCCAAAGAACATCACCCTGATTTAGTCTCAACCCCCCCACAAGTAATCTCCAAATTAATTGAGGCTGCTCAAACGATTGCTCCGGCGGTTTTAGCGGCCACTGACAGCCAGGGATTTAATTTGAATTTAAACAACGGTTCAGCCGCCGGCCAGGTTGTTAATCATATCCACTTTCACATTGTGCCCCGCCATCCAAATGACGGTTTAAAATTATGGCCTGGCCAGCCATATCAGGCAGGGGAGATAGAAGAGTTAGCTGATAAAATAAGAAATAATATTAGTATAATTAGAATCAATTAGTATATTAGAATCGATAATTGGTATTTATGAAACTATTGATAACTGGCGGAGCCGGGTTCATGGGCTCCAATTTTATTAAATACATTTTCAAAAAATATCCAGGTTACAAAATTATTAACCTGGATAAATTAACTTACGCCGGAAATCTGGATAATTTAACTGATATTCAGGTTAATCCGGATTATAAATTTATCAAAGGCGATATTGCTGATGAAAAATTAGTTAATACTATCATCGAGCAGGAAAAACCGGATGCCGTAATTAATTATGCCGCTGAAACGCATGTTGACCGGTCAATTATGGAACCCCGGGCTTTTCTTTACACTGATATTATAGGCACTTTCAATTTACTGGAAGCTGTCCGAAAATATGGTTTAAAAAGAATGGTTCAAATCTCAACAGACGAAGTTTACGGCAGCATTGAGGCTGGGGAATTTACGGAAAGCTCGCCGTTTATGCCCAACAGTCCCTATTCAGCTTCCAAAGCCGGCGGTGATCATCTTTGTCGGGCCTACTGGAAAACTTATCAAACGCCGGTGATTGTCACCCATAGCTGTAATTTTTACGGCCCGCATCAATATCCTGAAAAATTAATTCCGTTGTTTATCACCAATTTGCTGGAGGATAAAAAGGTCCCGGTTTACGGCGACGGTCTTCAGACCCGGGAATGGATTTTTACCAATGATCATTGCCAGGCGATTGATCAGGTTTTACATCAGGGAGTAATTGGCGAGGCCTATAATATTGGCACCAGACAGCGCCAGAAAAATATTGAAATTACCAGATTATTACTGGATATGCTGGGCAAAAGTGAAAATTACATTGAATTTGTCACCGACCGGCCGGGCCATGACCAGCGTTACGCCCTCAATAGCGACAAGCTGACCAAAGATTTGGCCTGGAACGCGGCAGTCGCCTTTGAAACCGGTTTGGAGCAGGCGGTTGACTGGTATAAAACTAACCGCTGGTGGTGGGAGAAAATTAAAAACGGCCAGTATCTGGAATATTACAAACAGCAATATGAGCAAAGATAACGCGTTATTAATATGAAAGGCATTATTCTGGCCGGCGGGACCGGTTCCCGGCTTTATCCCTTAACCCGGGTGACCAATAAGCATTTATTGCCGGTTTATAACCAGCCGATGATTTATTATCCAATAAATACTTTGGTTAAGGCCGGCATTAAAGATGTTATGATTGTCTCCGGTAAAGGCCACGCCGGTCATTTTTTGGAATTGCTAAGATCAGGCGAAGAATTTGAAGCTAATTTTTCCTACGGCGTTCAGGAACAGCCCGGCGGCATCGCCCAGGCTTTGGGGCTCTGCCAAAGCTTTGCTGATGATCAAAAAGTGGCCGTAATTTTGGGGGACAATATTATTCAGGATAATATCCGGCCGGCGGTTGATCATTTTAAAGGATCTGACAGGGGAGCCAAAGTATTTTTAAAAGAAGTAAAAAATCCCAAATCGTATGGGGTGGCTGAAATTAACGGCGATAAAATTGTTAATATTGAAGAGAAGCCCGACAACCCTAAAACCAATTTGGCGGTAACCGGTTTGTATTTATATGACAGCCAGGTTTTTGATATTATTAAAAATCTCAAACCCTCTACCCGGGGTGAGCTGGAAATTACCGATGTTAACAACCATTATATCAGAGAAGGTTTGATGAGCTTTGAGCAGTTGCGGGGCTGGTGGGGCGACGGCGGCGAATCGTTTGACAGCCTGCTGACAGCGTCCAATTTAGTGGCCCAGTGGGATAATTAATTGATTTCCAAAAAATAAGCCCGGTTGAGATCATCTTCTAACGCTTTAAAATAGATTTTTTCACTTTTGAAATCTATTGTTAAATCAGTGATGTTTTCAAGTTCAGCCAGGGTGTTCATGTTGCGGCCGTTGCGGCCGTCAAGTTCAATGACCTGAATTGAGTTATCCAAAACAAATAAAATATATTCAAATCCAGGATGCCAGACGGCTTCCTTTATTTTTTTACTGAAGCGGTTGATTAGAAATTTTTCGCTTTTATCGTTTTTGGGATAAACGATCCACAGTTCAAAGTCATTAAAATATAAAAATTTTGAAAAATCGGCTGACCAGCTGATTTGATTAACATTGCTGAATATTTCAGTCTGGGTGGTGATTAAGTCCTGGCCGGGCTTGATTAGATAGAAAAGATTATTGTTTTGGTCAAAGAGAGAAATTTTGTTTCCCGGATGATCCAGAAATTGGTAATTTGGTGATAGGGGTAAGTTTTGTATGTTGTAGACAGTCTCTTGGTTTTTTAAATCAACGTATTTTAGATAGCTTTTTTGGCTGGCGGGGTCATTAGTTACAAAATAAATCAGATCAAAATAAAGCTGAAAATCCTGAATATTATCAAATGAATAAAATTCTTTGATTTCGTCATTAGTAACATCAATCTGATAGATGGTTCCGGCCGACAGACCGTAGAGAATTTTTTCATTATTAAATTCCCAGCTGATTTTTTCAAGGTTTTGTCTGGACGGGCTGGCCAGTAATTTTTTATTATTAGGATTATTTATATCAATCAGCCAGTGCTGACTGATTCCCTGGTCAGGCTTATTAATTGTCAGCAATATTTTATTGCCGGAAGTTGACCAGTTTGTTTTAAATTCAATATTTTCAGTTTTGTTTTGGGGGTTATTAAAAATTATCGTCTCTTTTAAGCCGTTCAGATCAACGATTAAAAGTTTATCTGATTGATTCTTGACGCTGTAAATTAATTTTTTTCTGTCCGGACTATAGGAGCTAAAATCAATGTCTTCTTTAATGATTTTTTCAGCTTCAGCTTTTTTAAATAAAATTATATTAGTCGCGAAAGCTGACTGGCCAGCCTCAACTGACAGTTTTTTCTGCCAGGGATAATAGCCGTCTTTTTCCACCCGAACGTCATACTGATCCGGAAAAAGATTTTTAATAATGGCCTTGGTTCTTTTTTTGTATTCATTATTAATATAGACATCGGCCTTTTCAGGCAAAGACTCAATCACCAGAATGCCGGTTTTCTGGAGTTTGTTTTTTTTGAAATTATAACGATAGCCGGCAGTATAGATCACCAGAATAGGGGCAACAACCATAAACAATATTAGTAATGATGAGCTGATTACATGTCTGTATTTTTTTTGCATAACAAGTAGGGTTTATGAAGGAATATTAAGGTATGTTAGGGTAGATTAGGGAATCCCCCTGATCTACCTTCATTAACCTTCATTAACCCTGATCTCCCTTGGTTATTATATCACTTCACTTGAATATTTCGGATAAATATATTACTATTTAATAGTTTACTGGTTATAAAATAATTTTATTCTATGGCTAAATTTGTTATCAATGGCGGCAAGAAATTATCAGGCGAAATTCGGGTAAATGGCGCTAAAAACAACGCTTTAAAGATTATCGCCGCCAGTCTGTTGTCTGACGAGGAAATGATTATTAATAATGTGCCGGATATTGAAGATGTTCGGCGTCTTTTGGAACTTTTAACTGACCTTGGGGCGGTCGTTAAAACAGACGGTAATACAGTAACGATTTCCACTAAAAATGTCAATAGTTACCAGCCTAACCCCAAACTGGTCGTTAAACTTCGGGCTTCAACAATGCTGATGGGCCCGCTTTTAGCCAGGTTTGGAAACGTTTTTATGCCTTTTCCGGGCGGTTGCGCCCTGGGCCGGCGGCCGATTGATCTGTTTTTGGACGGCTTTAAAGTTTTGGGAGCTGATGTTGAGGAAACAGAGGACGGTTACTGGATCAAAGCGGAAAAGTTACAGGGATCAAAGTTCGTCTTTCCTTTTATTACAGTGACCGGAACGGAAAGTTTAATTTTAACGGCGGTTTTAACTCCGGGCAAAACAATTATTAAAAATGCCGCCTGTGAACCGGAAATTCTGGCTCTGGCTGAATATTTAAATCAGCAGGGCGCCAAGATTACGGGCGCCGGCACCCACACGATTGAAATTGAAGGCGTTGAAAAACTGTCCGCCGGTACTTACAATGTTATTCCTGACAGGATTGAAGCCGGATCATTTGCCATTATGGGGGTGGCCACTGACAGCCCAATCAAAATTACTAATTGCAATCCTGACCATCTGGAGTCATTGCTGGTCGCTTTACATAAAGTTGGCGGTAATTTTGAAATCGGTCCCGACTGGATTCAACTTCAGCCGCGGGATAAAACTTTGCGGCCTTATGACATGAAAACTCATGAGTACCCAGGCTTCGCGACTGATTTACAGCAGCCATTCACGGTTTTGCTGACCCAGACCCCCGGGACCAGCCTGATTCATGAAACAATTTTTGAAGGCCGTTTTTTTTACATTGATATGCTTAACAGGATGGGCGCCAATATTATTTTATGCGATCCTCACCGGGTTTTGGTTAACGGACCGACCCAGCTTTACGGCCGAAAGGTGGAAACGCCTGATTTGCGGGCCGGTTACGCCATGCTGATCGCCGGCTTGATTGCCCAGGGTAAAACCGAGATTGATAATATCTATCAGATTGACCGGGGCTACGCCGAGATTGAAAAGCGTCTTCAAAAGCTGGGGGCGGATATAAAACGGGTCTAAAATAACTGAAGAACTGAGGAACTAAAGAACTAAGCAACTAAGAAACGAAGCAACAGAAAAACAGAGAAACTGAGGAACAGAAAAACAGAGAAACTGAGGAACTAAGGCACTGAGAAACAAAAACTATTGGTTGCTTAGTCGCTTAGTTGCTCAGTTCTTCCGTTCTTCAGTTCCTTAGTTGCTAAGTTGCTTAGTTTTTTATTTTTGTGTTGTTTTGCTTTAATGAAAATGTTATTCTAAATGAAAGCTTTATGTTGACTGTTAACGAAATGAATAAAAGAAAATACCTGGTCATAATTTTAATTTTGGCTGGTTTTTTGCTGGGTTATTACGGCGGCTTAACAAAGGCTGAAAATAAAATGACAGCCGGGCCAAAAGAACCCGGCCAGGTTTATAACACCAATGACATTCCTGATTATTTAACCAAAGATGTAAATTTTAATTTATTCTGGAATGTTTGGGATATTGTCCGAAAAAATTACGCTGACCAGCCGGTGAGCGAAACCGAACTTTTTTATGGAGCTTTAAGCGGACTGGTTGATTCCCTGGGTGACCCTTATTCTAATTTTCTTGATCCGGAAACCCTGGAAGCTTTTCAACAGGAGCTGGAGGGCAGTTTTCAGGGGATTGGAGCGGAAATAGGCATTAAACAGGATGTTTTGACTATCATTGCCCCTTTGCCCGACACTCCGGCCGAACGAGCCGGATTACAGCCGGGTGATAAAATTTTAGCGATTGATCAGATGGAGACAATTGATATGTCGCTGGATCAGGCGGTTCATTTAATCAGAGGGCCCAAAGGCACGACAGTTACCCTGACAATTTTCAGGGATGGTTTTGAAGAGGTCAAAGATATTGACATAGTCCGGGATGAAATTATCGTTAAAAGCGTTACCTGGGAGTTTAAAGATAATAATATCGCTTATATTAAAATCAGCCATTTTAACGCTGATACCAAGACCCTGTTTAAAAGGGCTATTTCAGAATTATTGGAAATAAAAAGCGACAAAATTATTCTTGACTTAAGAAATAACCCAGGCGGTTTTTTGGAAACTTCAGTTGATATCGCCAGTTTTTGGATTGAAGACGGAGTGGTTGTTTCTGAAAAAGAGCGGGATGAGAATATTCGGGAATATCAGGCCCGCGGCGCGGCTTTGCTGAAAAATACGCGGACGGTTATTTTAATCAACGAAGGCAGCGCCTCGGCTTCTGAAATTGTTTCGGGCGCTTTGAAAGATTACGGGCTGGCGACTCTGGTCGGCATGAAAACTTTTGGCAAGGGATCTGTCCAGGAGCTGATCCCGCTGGATGATGGATCAGCTATCAAAATTACCGTCGCCAAATGGCTGACGCCTAATGGCCTGGATATTACTGAAGAAGGCATCAGTCCTGATATTGAAATTGATTTTACTGACGAAGATTATGAAAATGACCGCGATCCGCAATTGGATAAAGCGATTGAGCTTTTAGTAAATCAATAAAAAATATGACAGTTGAAATACCCAGCGAAGAAATGTTAAGAGCGGCCGAGGAGTTTGATAAGAGTAAAGCTTCTAAGGCGAATAAGCTCAAAGCTTCTAGGTCAAACGGGATTAAACTGGCTGTTAAAAAAATTTTAGAACAACGATTGCAAGGATATCAAACTAAACTTGAAGAAACTTCAGGCAAAGCCAAAGATTTACTGGAGCGAAGAATTGAATTAATGCGTCAACGGTTGGATGAATTAGATAAAGGCGAAGATTATACAAAAATAATCAGAATATTGAGGGATAAAAAAAGAAAAATTGATCAAAGGATAAGGTTAAAAAGTAAACAACCTGGCTTAGAGGCGGAATCAGAAAAATTTGCGGAAATGATCAAGGTGTTAGCGGGGGATCGGATAGAAGAAGGGCAGAAAAAAACTCCGGAAAAAGAAGACAATGAAAAGGAGAGTGGTAAACAAGAAAGAAAGCGGGAAAAGAGAAAGGCCGCGAAAGAGGCAAAGAGAAAGGCAAAGATAGCTGAAGCAGAGGTGGCTGAAGCAGAGGTGGCTGAAGCAGAGGTGGCTGAAGCAGAGGTAGCTGAAGCAGAGGTAGCTGAAGCAGAAGTAGCTGAAGCAGAAGTAGCTGAAGCAGAAGTAGCTAAAGAAGAACCAAAAGCAAAAACTCCCTCTTCCGCTAAAGTTACAGAGGGCAAGCCGGAGGACAAGCAGCCAGCAGTCACCCCAGCCGCCAATCACAGTGGGACAGGCAGTCAGCAGGGAGAAGAAGCTAAGCCTGAAAAGCCCAAAACAGAGGAAAAACCGACCGCCCCGGTAGATAAAGAAATGGAGTCAGACTATACTGATAAAGAATATATTGCGGATGTCGAAGAACAAGTAGGAGGGCCATTACTTGTTTCCGAAAAGAAAGCTCTGGTAGGCATGCCTTTCTTTGACTTAGACAGGTGCGATCCATATGATTTTGTCCCCAGAATGGAGGATTTTGGGTCACAAGATCCCGAATCAAAAAAACGTCTCCGGGAGAAGATCAAGAATAAAAAAAGACGCGTGGATAAAGATATGGAATGGGTTAGGGAGCGAGAAAAAGAATTTAAAGGAAAGGATATTAGGGCTGAATTTTTCGAGGGGATTTTTAGCAAACTTAGCGACGAGTCTAAATGGTTTGGTGAAGCGGCAGTCATTCGGACATCTCGTTATGATGATATTGCCAATGGAGTTGATCATGTGCTTGAATGGAAAATAACAGAAGAAGGGAAACCAGATAGAATTTTGCGGTTGGCTGTTGACGTGACCATTTCAGCTGATTATGAAGAATTTCGTGAAAGAATCCGTAAAATAGGAAAAGGAATAGAAAATAAAAGATTAGCTTCTTTGAAATATTTAATATCTAGTTATGATGTCAAGGCTCAAATAAGCGATCCAACTGCACCAATTCCGCAGACTATATTATATGTTGATAGAGAAAAAATAGAAGAGATTTTAAAATTGATGGCCAGTAGTGATAGACATAATTTAAAAAAATTTCCTTACCAAATATTTTTTATTGAACAAATGGTTGGTGTTTTAAATTACGGACTTGAACATGCAAAGAATGTGGGGGCCGGAGATGAAGTAGAATCTAAAATTAACGAAGTCCTCGATCGTTTAAGAGGGATTTTGGAAGATAAAAAGAATTATCCTCAACTTCTTAAAGTTACGGAAAAAGTTCCTAATAGTATTAGAAGAGCTTTAAGTCCTGAATGGGTTTCCAAATTTGGTTAAGAGAAATTAAAAAATGACTTCGTTGCCAAAGTCATTCTGTCTTCCCCGCAGATCTTTTGTCATCTTTTATTTTTTGACAGTCTTTCATTTCTGCTTCGAGCCGGTCTTGTTCTTTGATTCTGGCAAAGAGAGTTGCCTGGTCTACCCGACCGTCTGGCTTCATGGGGATTTTTGAATCCTTTAAAAGATCGAGTTTTCTCTGTAGTCGATCTGTTCTTATCTGGAGTAGATCGATGTGCCCTTCAGGGGTTAAGGGCAGTTTTTTTGGAATTTGAATTTGAGGCTTCTTTTTTCCATTTTCGATGACATCCTCCTTCCCTGGAAAGAACCATGAAGTCTCTCCGTGTCACAAAGCTAACATGGAAAATTAATTCTGTCAATATTAGGTGGTAATTAATATTATATTTATACTATTTAAATGAAAAACAATTAAAAAGATATAATTAATAACTCATTGGTGCCAAATTTGAAAAAATATAAGATGTTCAAGCCTGATTATCATACATTAAAAAATAGCCAATGGTACCGGCAGGCCGGAGCGATTGGACTTTATTATATTGATGCCGCCTGCAGGGGAATTACGAAAGATATCGGTCCTCACTGGTTGTTTTCCGTCAAAAAGGAGTATGGACAGAATGGTTTTGATATCAATGTTTTAGTCAGGCTGGGCCGCCAGATTATTGATAAACAGCTTAAAGACCCAAAATTTTTAAGAAATAAATTTAAAAACTGGACAAACTTTAAGAAAAAGGTGTATCAGCTTGCCAAAATATTGGATAAAACTGATTTAAAGTCAATTGCCGATAATAAATTGATTAAACTTCAGAAAGATTTTGCTAAATTGAATCAACAGCTTTGGTCACTCCCGATTTTGATTGATATCTTTGATTACGAGGGCGAAAAGGTCGTTGAGGAGTATTTGGCTCGTTATCCGGAATTAAAATTAACTTCTGAAGAGATCAGGGACTTATTAACACCAAATGAAATGACTTTTGGCCAGCAGGAGAGACTGGGTTTATTAAATTTAGTTTTAAAGATTAATAAGAATAACAGAATTGAAAAATATACCAGGGAAATTCAACAGCACGCTAAAAAATATTTTTTTTATAAAAACGACTGGTCTAAAGTCTGGGAGCCGGATGAAGATTATTTTGCTAAAAAGATTAACGATGAGTTAAGGAATTTGAAAAAAGCTAAACGGGAAATTAAAGAGATCAGAGACTATCAAAAAAATTTAATTAAAAGAAAACAAAAAATTTACAAAACAAAAAAGATTCCCCAAGAGCTTAAAATTATTTTTAAATTTTTTGAATTATTAACGTTTTGGCGGGATGTCCGGAAAACTGATGTTCAGCTTATCAACCATTATTATTACCAGTTCATTAAAGAATTTAACCACCGGACGGGGATTGAAGAAAAATATTTGTTATATCTGGAGCCATCAGCCATAACTAGCGTTAAATTTATCAAAGACAGTTTGCCGGAATTAAAGCGCCGGCGAAGCGGCTGTGTCTATGTTTTTAATGAAAAAGAGAAATACAAATGGGTTAGCGGGTTTGGAGCTTTGAAAGTTATTAAGTTAATGGATGAGTTGATTAAGAAGCAGTCTGCTGAATTAAAAGGGAATACCGCTTATCCGGGTTTAGTTAGGGGAAAAGCTAAAGTTATTAAAACAACTGCTGACTTCAAAAAAATGAAAAAAGGAGATATTCTGGTGGCGCCAATGACCCGGCCGGAATATCTGCCCTTAATGAAAATTGCTTCAGCGATTATCACTGACGAAGGCGGAATTACCTGCCACGCCGCCATCGTCTCCCGGGAACTGAAAGTCCCCTGCGTTATCGGCGCTCAAACAGCGACTGATGTTTTGAAAGATGATGACCGGGTTGAAGTTGACGCCGGAAAAGGTATAATAAAGAAACTATGAAAAACAAAATATTAAAAATAATTTTAATCATCGTGATCACGCTGGCGGTTTTAATTTATTTAATTTTCAGTTTTGTCAATAAGAGAAACACCATCAAAGATGTTTTAAATGGCCAGTATCAGATAGTTTCAATGATAACTGACGGCCAGTCGGAGATTATTGACGGCGATGAAATAATTAATTTTAAAAAAGATGGGAGCTGGGAAAGATCAGGCGTTGGCGGCAACTGGCGCGGTAATTATTTTATTCAGGACGGACAGATTGTTTTCAGTGATTATGAAGATGACCAGGGTCAAAAGCAGGATCAATCTTTGCAAGGACAACTCCAGCTTGACGGTAAGGATTTAATTATCACTTATGGCCAGCAGGCTTTTTGGACGCAGAGAATAGTTGTTTATGAAAAACTATAGAATAATGTTATTCTTAATATAAGAAGAGGTTCTTTTATAATTAATCATTAAGTCGAAAATATATGAAGTATTTGTCATATATGCTGTTTGGTTTTTTAGCTTTTAGCCTGCTCTTTGGGGCTAATTTAGCGGGAGCTCAAACAGCCGCTACGACCACTTCAGCGTCAGCCGAGGCCCAAGTCAATCTTGAGGCTGAACTTCCCAAAGTCCGGGTTAACCCAGTTTCAGTTTGGTACCGGGTTAAGCTCGCCTGGGAAAGAGTTGTAGACGTTTTTGTCAGCGGAGAGGCCCAAATCAGACGACACCTTCTCCTTACAAAAAAACGGTTGGCTGAAGCCCGGGCATCAGTTAACACCAGGGCTGAAGCCCAGATCAGCGCCGTGGTTGAAAGAAGCCGGCGGCGTTCTGAAGCCGCTTTGGAACTTTATGAATCAATTAAAGTCAGACTGGACAGTGAGGCCCGAGCCCGGGTTTTGGCTGAACTTAACGCGACTGCCCGAGTCCAGGCCGAAGTAATAGCTGAGATTTACGGAGAAGTTAGCGCGGAAACCCGCGCCGGATTAGACGCTCTGATTGATGTTTCCAACAGATCACTCCAAAGGCTTGAGAATTCAACCGAAGAGCTTAAAATGGAACTTCGCAGCGATGATTCGGCTGAAGCTGAAATTAAAGCCCGATTGGAGGCATTTCCGGTAATTGAGTTTCGGGAAGGCTCAACTTCAGAAATAGATTCAACGCAGGAATCAGACCGGACGGAAGAAGAGTCAGGATCAGAAACAAAAATTGAAGTTGAAGGGTCAGTCGAGACCGGGGCCGGCGCTAATGGACTAAACGTTAATGGTTCAACGGAGGCCGACGTCCAGGTTAACCCTTAGCTGGATTAAAGAAAATTCACAGATGGGTTTTCTTAACAAAAACTATAAAACCCCCCGGCCTTGGCCAGCGGGGTTTTACTATTGTCTCGTTTGGTACGATTAACAAGACTTATCACTCTTATGAGTAGAATAACACAGTATAAGAGATATGTCAAATTGATTTGTATCCGATGGACGTGAGGGGAATCGAACCCCCGAGACATAGAGTGATAAGTCTCGTCTCGTTCCAAACCACGCCCACCAGAATAAATAAATTTGTATATATAAAAAGACCCCAACCGATAAATAATGCATAGGTTGGGGTGGTTTTATTTTAAAGCAAGATATTTAAAATTTCAAGATTTCTTAACCCGATTATTTTCCAGAGGCATTAAAAGATAAAAAGTCGTCCCTTTGTTTTTCTTTGACTCAAACCAAATTTTGCCGCCCAGCAGTTTAATATATTCCCGGGCAATATATAAACCCAGCCCGGCGCCGATTATTTTGGTAACATCAATGTTACCGCCCCGGAAGAATTTGGTGAAAATCAACGGCTGTTCTTTGATGGAAATGCCGATGCCGGTATCGCTGACGGTGAATAAAATACCTTGTTTATTGGAGCTGATACGCAGATCAATTTTACCGTCCGGTTTATTGTATCTGACGGCGTTATTCATGATTTCCCAGAGGGCGGCTTTTAATTTTTTAGGATCGGTTTTAATGATTCTGTACTCTGACTGATTAATTGCTTTAAAAGCAATCTTTTTTTCGGTTAGTTCCTGTTTCAGGCTGATTTTTATTTCCTGAATAATTTTATTTAAATTAGCCTGGCTGAATTTCAAAATTATATTGCCCCGGTCAATATCTGAAATTGTCATTAATTTACCGATTATTTTGGCGGTACTTTGCATTGAAAGGTGGGCGATTCCCAGTTCTTGTAAGATTGGTTTAGCCCTGACGTCTTCCATCAAAACTTCAGTGTACCAGAGAGCTTTATTGACTGGCGTCCGGAGCTGATGGGAGGCGTAAGCAAAATCTGACTGAAGCAGCCGAACTTCTCTTTCTTTGGACATATCCCTGAAAACAATTATCGCCCCGGTAATCGCGTTATTGGCGGAAAAAATTGGAGCGGCGCTGTCGCCCACCGGAATTTCAGTTTTATCCTTTCTGATCAGCAGAGAATTGTTTGCCATGAACATGGTTTCACCCATTACAATCGCGTTCTCAATAAAACTGATGTTTTCCCGGCGGCTGGATTCCTTAATGATTTTAAAAACATTTCTCAAGGGCTGGCCGACCGCCTCTACTTCCGACCAGCCGGTGATAATGGCGGCCGCTTTGTTCCAGCGGGTGACAATCCAGTGGCGGTCAATGGCAATGACGCCGTCGCCAATGCTTTTAAGATAAGTCAGTTCCCGGAAATGGTTCAAATAAATACTTTTTAGCAGATACAGCAGAATAAAGGCAAACATTAAAGACAGCGCCAGCAGGAGGCCGTAGATCAGCAGCTGGTTTTTTAAGTTTTCCTGCCGGATGGCGAAAACACTGTCAGCCGGCTGTTCAACTATCACGCCCCATTTGTAATTGACCAGCGGGGCGTAAGCCACGACTTTTGTTTCTTCTTCAAGGGGATTGAAGGTGATCTCAACGCTTTTCTGGCTGTTGTTAAGATTTTGAACCACGTTCCAGTTTTTTAAATTAATAATATCATCCTGGGGTTTAGTTTTTGAGTGGCCGCCGATATTTCCTTCTTTATCTGCAAAATAAACAATGCCGTTCTCGCCAAAGTTTAAATCGCGGGCCCAGTCCAAAACAGTATCTAATAAAATTTGCATGACCAGTACGCCGATGACCTGGTTTTTGTCATTTTTAATCGGCGTGGCCACGGCAATCAGATTGTATTTTGGTTCGGCTGTTCTCTTATAAATAACTGAAATATAAGGCTGCCAGTTGGCGCTGACGCCTTTGTACCAGTCTCTGAAAGCGAAATTTTGTCCTCTGACGCCCGGCCGGAAAGGAACGTCGGATATTAGAGTTCCTTCAGGATCGGCCAGGAATATTCTCTCAACGAATGGGAAATCGCCGGGAATGCTGGAAACAATGTCAGCCGCGCCTTCCCAGTCATTGGCTTCAATTAATTGTCTGAATTTGACTCGGGTGGCCAGCGAGACGCCCAGATCAATCAGCCGGTCAAATCTTTCATTCAAGAGAGTGGCTGAAATATCGGCAATGGCCTGGCGTCTGTCCAAAGCTTGCCTGGTCAGATCATCTCTGGTTTGTAAAAAATTAACAATACTTAAAATTAATACCGGGGAAATAATTAAAACAACAATAAACGCCAGAACTATGATTTTTTTTCTGCCGGCTTTGAAAAAAATTTCAACAGCCGAATCAAACAGCAGTTTGTTTTTCATTTTCCCTCCTAATAAGAAGCCTATAAACCTATTGTAATATTATATAATAAAAAATATAAACATAAAACCCCCCGGCAAACTACCGGCGGGGTTTTATAAAAGTCTCGTTTAGCGCGAACTTAAGGATTGCTAACCTAAGTTAAGGTTAATACATCTAATAATTTTTGTCAAATTTATTTATGCCAGTGGAGCTGAGGGGAATTGAACCCCCGAGACAGAGGTTAGCAATCCTTGTCTCGCGCCAAGCCAGCCCCACTAGCATCAATAAATTTGTGTATAAAATACCCCAACCAATCCATAAGGCAAAGGTTGGGGTGGTTTATATTATTATTTGTTTATTATATACTTTGAATAAGATATGTCAACTAAAAAAGCTCAATTAGACAGACTTAATCAACAGATCAGGCGATCAAAAGAATTAAGATTATATAAGAGCTGTACAAATTTAGTTCCAGGCGAAGGCAGTTATAGGGCCAGGGTGATGTTTATCGGTGAATCGCCGGGTAAACAGGAAGATTTAACCGGCCGGCCGTTTGTTGGTCGCTCCGGCCAGCTTTTAACTCAATTATTGGAACAGATTGGCCTGAAAAGAGAAGACGTTTTTATAACCTCGGTCGTCAAATGCCGCCCGCCGGGCAATCGAAATCCCAGTCAAAAAGAAATTGACATCTCTTTGCCCTGGCTCTATAAGCAAATCGATTTAATCAGACCAAAAATTATTGTTTTACTGGGCGGGATTGCTTTAAAGGCTTTATTAGGGTTTAATACAATTGGCAAATATAGCGGAAAAATCATCGTCCGGGACGGTTATAAATTTTTCCTAACTTATCACCCGGCCGCCGGCCTGCGTTTTCCAAAAATAAAAAGATTATTGCAGGAAGATTTTAAAAAATTGAAAAAGTATTTATGAAAAAATCCAATCGTTTTGCTAAATCTGCAGCTTCTTGCTGCGCTTGTTGTAGCCTTTCTAATGGCAAAGCTGTCATTTTTTCAGAATAATCTAGTTATGGTTCCAGTGTAAGCGTCTACTTTTATTTTGTCTCCATCCTTTAGCAACGATGTGCTTGTTTTTGTTCCAACAATGCAGGGTTTTTTTAATTCTCTGGCAACTATTGCGGCATGGCAAGTTAATCCGCCGGTATCTGTAATAATTGCTGAAGCTTTTTTCATTGCGGGAACCAGTGTTGGATTAGTTGATCTTGATACTAAAATGTCCCCAAATTTGAACTTGGCCATGTCGCTAGGAGTGTTAATGATTTTTACTATTCCAGAAGCCTTACCAACAACTGCCACTTGGCCTTTTATAATTCTCGAAACATTTTTTGCTTCTGCTTCTTTTTTGTAATATTTTTTAGCATTGGCGCTTAATGGATAACTTGCGCCGCTAGATCCATAAAGTAGACTATCTTTTATTCTTATTGGAATTATTTTTTCTGGGAAAAAGCCAATTTTTAGTGCCGCTAAAACTTCATTTGGATACATAAAAAATAGTGATCTTTTATCACATCTTATGCGTTTAGCAATTTCTTTTAATAAAAATTCAACAGAATAATAGGATTCAGCAAAAACTCCTTTGCGATAAAACTTAATAAACACCATTTCTGCTCCTATTTCAAAGATATTCCTATCGTGTTTTGAGAATTTATATTTTTTGTATATTTCTTTTTTATTCTTAATTAACTGCTTGAGCTCGGAATTACTTTTGTCTAGGATTACTTGAAAATCGTTTTGTTTTTTACCAAGTTCAGATATTTTTTTCTCAACATATTTAGTATCAATAGGGATGCCCTCTCCCGTATAATTAATCCATGCGTATTTTTGGGCAATTTTTTTAATAGCCTCTCTAATGCTTTTTTTGTTAAATTTTTTGATCCCACATTGTGCTAGATTTAATTCAAAATTTTTTATATAAGAATTCTTCTCTGGTGTAGTTAAAATACTAAAAACAGTATTAAATTCTTTTTTGTCCTTTATTTTTTTCTTCAATTCTTTATTTAATAAGTCGGTCCATAAATTAGTTCCATGTTCTAGAGCGGTTGGTAGGGATGAATAAAGCCGCATATCTATGAATTTATCACAAAATTCTAGGTAAAGCTTAGAAAGTTGCTCATTGGAATATCTGGAGTATTTTATATTGCGTAGATTCTCATCAATCGCCAGCAGGGCATCCGCCTTTTTATAAACTAGCCTTTTTACTTTTGGAAAATATCCATTTAAGAATTTTTTGAATATACTTTGTGCAATTGCTTTATCGTTTTTAGGATCAATATAACAGGTAAAAAGGCCATCTTGAATTTTAAAAACTGCAGGGCTATAATTTTTTCCAGCTGTTTGATAAAACAAGGCCGTTCTCATATCAAATGCAAGAAAAACAGCCAAAATAGTCGCTGGTTCAGAATAATATTTTTCTAACTTCGCACTTTCTGTCATCTTATCAAAACCTATTTTTTTTATAAAAAAGGCTTCTATACCTCCTGCTATTTCTTCCGGTGTGATTTTCTTGATGTTAATATATTTTCTGCCTCTTCCTGCCCACCATTCGCGTGTTAATAATTCTTTTGTATATGCTTCTATATGATTTTTTTTGCAAAACTCCAGAACGCCAGTTGAGTCCGATAATGCGATCATTTTGGTTTTTATTTTATTCTCCTTAATATAGTCAGCTAACTTAATAAAGATACCCCTAGTACTAACACCTCCCTTTTTAGGTGGATAAGCCCCATCACTTAAAATCACATCTACCTCACATTTTTTAAGCACATCCTTAACATCCTGAAGATTATCAACATGGTAAACAAATATATTATTCTGAATTAATGCATCTGTATATTTTTTGGCGACATTCTTATCGTCCTCAACATATAGCACCTGGACTCCTGGGTGATATGTAATTTTTTTCATATTTTTCAATTATTTATATTTATTTTAAAAACATCTAAACTCTCATTAAATTATACACTATTTTCATCTTTTGCAGGTTTTTGAGCGTTTTTATCCTTTTCCCTCCAAAATGTCAATTTTTTTGAGTTTTAAATTATAATCTGAAGTGCAATTACATAGAAAAAACTTTTAAAGATAGATAAAATAAAAGGGACTCAGTTTTTGATGAGCCCCTGTGGGTTTTATAAGTGTCAGATTCCACCCCTGCTTACCCTGTGGTTAGATCTGTTGTCAGCTGATTTTCCAAAAGTGCGTAAATCTGCATGACAACAAATATAAGCATTTCTTGTTGTCCTCCTCGTGGTTGCATTTTTGATATTCCCACTATGAAATCCAAAAGATGCGGATTCTCCTTTTTCAGTTTCAAAGACATTTCTTTGATAAATTCAGCTTTGGCCGCATCTGAATTCATGCATTTCTTTGCATGAATTAGGATAGTTTCTTGAGAAACAGTTGGAAGACCACCTAGTTTCATTTGTTTACCTCCAAATTTGTGGGAGATTTGTAAGTGAAACATATCAATATATCATTTTCCTACCAAAATGTCAAACTTTTGGCTAGAATAATTTAATCCTGATATAATATAATAATTTATGTTTACTTTAAATTTCAAAAAAATTAACAATAAAATGGTCCTTCAGGCTGGCGGGAAAGGCGCTTCTTTGGGTGAGCTGACCAAAGCGGGCATTCCGGTGCCGCGCGGTTTTGTGGTGACGGCTGAAACTTTTGAAAGGTTTTTGGCGGAGACTGATATTAATCTGGAAATTGACGCCCAGCTCAATAAAGTTCATTTTGAAGACATTAATTCAGTTGAAAAAGCTTCCAAAGCTATCCGGGATTTAATTGGCGATCAGATAATGCCCCAGGATATTGGTCAGGAAATTTTAAAAGAATTTTCAAAACTGAAATCAAAATATGTCGCTGTTCGCAGTTCAGCCACGGCTGAAGACAGCCAGATTGCTTCCTGGGCCGGGGAACTGGAAACATATTTAAACACTGCCAAAGAAACATTGCTGGACAATGTTAAAAACTGCTGGTCATCATTGTTCACGCCGCGGGCGATTTTCTACGGCTGTGCAAAAGGCGTTTATCAAAATGGCCAGGGCCGTTGCGGCGTATCGGTGGCGGTGGTGGTTCAAGAAATGGTTCAAAGCGAAGTGGCCGGCATCTGTTTCAGCGTTCATCCGGTGACTGAAGATAAAAACCAGATGATAATTGAGGCTGGCTGGGGTTTGGGAGAAGCCGTGGTTTCCGGGCAGATCACCCCGGACAGCTATGTTTTGGATAAACGGGATTTTAGTTTGCTGGATATTAATATTTCCCGGCAGGAGAAGATGATTGTTAGAAGCTCTAAGCGGGGGGATTTGAATAAATGGACTCCAGTGCCCGGATCAAAACAGAATCAGCAGAAACTGACAGGCAAACAAACAGTTGAATTAGTTAAACTTTGTGCTAAAATAGAAAAACATTATAAATTCCCGGTAGATATAGAATGGGCTTTGAAGAAAGGCAAGTTTTATATCACTCAATCCCGGCCGATTACCACGCTTTAAACAGGCACAAGGCACGAGGCACAAGGCACAAGGCGAGGCACGAGGGATTAGGCAATAGTTAGAGGCATAAGAGATTAGCCTAACTTTTGCCTGATCCCCATCAAATAACTCCAACCCTAGTGCCTATTGCCTAGTGCCTATTGCCTAAATTTTATGATTTTTAATTTAATTGATGAAGCAATCCAAGATATTAAAGACGGTAAATTCGTGATCGTTGTTGACGATGAAGACCGTGAGAATGAAGGCGACTTGATTATTGCCGCTGAAAAAGTTACGCCTGAAGCGGTTAATCTAATGATCACCAAAGGCAAAGGTTTGGTTTGCATCGCCATGACCAAAGACCGGCTGGATCAGCTTGATATTCATCCCATGGTCAGCGACAACACCGACCCGATGAAAACCGCTTTTACGATTTCTGTTGACGCCCGGGAAAACACCACCACCGGCATTTCGGCTTTTGACCGGGCCTGGACAATTAGAAAATTGATTGATCCTTTGTCCGGGCCGGCTGATTTTAACCGGCCGGGTCATATTTTCCCTCTGCGGGCTAAGGAAGGCGGCGTTTTACGACGGGCCGGTCACACTGAAGCCGCCATTGATCTGGCCCGGATCGCCGGATTGTCGCCAGCTGGCGTAATTTGTGAAATTATTAAAGATGACGGCCAGATGGCCCGACTGCCGGAACTTTTTGAATTTGCCCGGGCCAACAATTTAAAAATAATCTCTATTAGAGATTTGATTGAATATCGTAAACGGCGGGAAAAGCTGATTGAAAAGGTGGTGGAAATTACTCTGCCAACAGCTTTTGGCGATTTCAAGGCCATTACCTATCAGTCATTGACTGACCCCAAGCCTCACTTAGCCCTGGTTAAAGGAGAGGTTACCGGACATGAAAATGTTTTAGTCAGAGTTCATTCGGAATGTTTAACCGGTGATGTTTTTTCTTCACAGCGTTGCGATTGTCAGGCCCAGCTTCAACAGTCAATGAAAATGATTAATAACGAGGGTCGCGGGGTGATTTTGTATATGCGCCAGGAAGGCCGGGGAATTGGTCTGGTCAACAAACTAAAAGCGTATAAGTTGCAGGAACAGGGCTATGACACGGTTGAGGCCAACCATAAACTGGGCTTTAAAGCCGATCTGCGCGATTACGGCATAGGCGCTCAAATTTTGGTTGATCTTGGCTTAACCACCATCAGGCTTTTAACCAATAATCCGAAAAAGGTGGTTGGGCTGGACGCTTATGGTTTAAAGATCGTTGAAAGGGTGCCGATTGAAATTGAACCGAACGGACATAATAATTTTTATTTGATGACAAAGAAAACAAAGTTGGGACATCTGCTGTCGATTGATGAGGAGAAAAACCCTTGAACATAGGTTTTAGTTGTAGGGTTTGGGTATGGCAGCCAGTATAGTTTTAGGGTATGGGTTTAGGGGGTAAATCCTAAAACTAAAACCAAAGACCATACCAGCAGCCACACCTAAACCTTAAGACCATACCAAAGGTTTTGAATGTTAGGCTTTTAAGGTTTATAAATATTATGTTATAATGCATCAATTATGAAAATCGTCATCTTAAAAGAAATTAAAAACCTTGGTCGCCAGGGCCAGGTCAAAGAAGTTAGCGCTGGATACGCTAATAATTTTTTAATACCAAAAGGCTTGGCCAGGCCGGCGACCGACAAAGTGCTGGCGGAAATTCAAAAGCAGGTCACCGCCAGGCGGAAAAAGCAGGTCAGTCAGCTTGCCAGGAATAAAGAGGTCATCCAAAAAATTAACGGTCTGACGATTGGCCTGAAAGTTAAGGCAGATGACCGGGGAAATTTATATGGATCAGTCAGTCCGGATCAAATAGTTCAGCGACTGAATAAAAAAGGCCTGGTAGTTGATAAAAGTAAAATAAAATTACCTGAAAATATAAAAAAACTGGGCAATTATCAAATCAACCTTCAACTGGATCAGGAAAATAAAGCTGATTTGCGTTTAATCGTAGAAGCAGAGAAATAGCATGGCAAAAACAAAATTCATATTTGTCGCCGGCGGCGTGATGTCCGGCGTCGGCAAGGGCGTGGCCTGCGCCTCTATCGGCAAAATATTACAGGGCAAGGGCTACCGGGTGTCGGCCGTTAAAATTGATCCCTACGTCAATATTGACGCCGGCACGATGAATCCGACTGAGCACGGTGAAGTTTTCGTGACTGACGACGGCGATGAAACCGATCAGGATATTGGCAACTACGAACGTTTTTTAAACCAGGATATTTTGTCTGATAATTACATGACCACCGGCCGGGTTTATCAGACAGTTATTGAACGGGAGCGCAATCTGGAATTTGACGGCCAGTGCGTTGAAGTTGTTCCCCATATTCCCCAGGAAGTCATTCGGCGAATCCAGCGGGCCTCCAGAAATTCCAAGGCCGAAATAATGATCGTGGAAATCGGCGGCACAGTTGGCGAATATCAAAATTTAATTTTTTTGGAAGCCGCCCGGATGATGCATCTTAAAAATCCCAAAGATGTTTCTTTTATTTTAGTCAGTTTTTTGCCGATCCCTAAAAAAATTGGCGAAATGAAAACCAAGCCGACCCAGTACGCCACTCGGACTCTAAATTCAGTTGGTATTCAGCCTGATTTTATTATTTGCCGGGCGGAAAAGTCTTTAGATGAACCCAGGAAAAGAAAAATAGCCACTTTTTGTAATATTGACAGTGATAACGTCATCTCCGCTCCGGATGTTGATTCAATTTACGAAATACCGGTTAATTTTGAAGAAGAAAATCTGGGAAATAAAATTTTAAAGAAATTTAACCTGCGTCCCCGCAAGAAAGACTTAAAAGAATGGCGAAAACTTTTAAAAACAATTAATAATTCGTCCAAAGCTGTCAAAATTGGCATTGTCGGCAAATATTTTGGAACCGGCGACTATATTTTGTCTGATTCTTATATTTCAGTGATTGAGGCGGTTAAGCACGCCTCCTGGCATTACAAACTGGTCCCTGAAATTGACTGGTTGAACGCTGAAGCTTATCAGCGGGATCCAAAAAAGCTAAGAGAACTGAAAAAATATGATGGAATTATTATTCCCGGAGGGTTTGGCAAGCGGGGGATTAAAGGCAAGATAAAAGCAATTGAGTATGTTCGTAAAAATAAAATTCCGTTTTTGGGTTTATGCTACGGCATGCAGCTGGCGACTGTTGAATTTGCCCGAAATGTTGCTGGTTTAAAGAACGCTCATACGACTGAAATCAAAGCCAACACCAAATATCCGGTGATTGATTTTATGTCTGAACAGCGGGAGCTGGTTAAAGGAAAGAAATACGGCGGAACAATGAGGCTGGGAGCTTATCCCTGTATTTTGACTAAAGGCAGCCGAAGCCTGAAAGCTTACGGCACCAATGTCATTTCCGAAAGGCACCGCCACCGTTATGAGTTTAATAACGATTTTAGAGAGGCGCTAACTAAAAAAGGTCTGGCGCTGGCTGGTTTGTCGCCGGACGGCAAGCTGGTTGAAATAATTGAGCTGAAAGATCATCCTTTTTTTGTCGCCACCCAGTTTCATCCCGAGTTTAAGTCTCGTCCGTTAAATCCCCATCCTCTGTTTAAATCATTTATTAAGGCCTGTCTCTAGAAATTAGTTTCAAAACAAAAAACCCGGCCTAAAACCGGATTTTGTTTTGATAAGTTTATTATTATTGTTTGCTGTTGACTGTTGACTGTTGACTTCCTTTTGGCAATATATTTACAAACTTAGCCAGTTTGAGCTGACCGTTAAATCGGCGTAGTTTTTTCCGGGTAAATTTGACAAGACCAGGCTTTAGAGCGAATAAAGTATCATCGACTCCCTGTCCGACATTTTTGCCAGGCCGCACCTTACTGCCGCGTTGTCTGACCAGAATCGCGCCAGCCCGGGCAAATTGGCCGTCAAAAAGTTTGACGCCAAGTCTTTTAGATTGTGAGTCGCGGCCTAACGAAGTCGAACCGCCAGCTTTCTTATGAGCCATATATTTAAAAAAAGTATAAAGGAGAATTAAAAAATTGTCAAATCAATATTATCATTGCATTTTTTCTAGTTTTAATATAAAATTAGTCTAATTATTTCCAACAGATTATGCCTAAGTTTATTAGGATAATTACCAAGCCATTCAAAAAATTTCTTAGTCTGATTTTTCGGCCGTCGCCCAGAGGCCGGATTCGCTGGCTGGTTTTTGGTATTTTAGTTTTATTCCTGGTTTCCGGAGTGGTTGATTACCCCCAATATTACAATCAGTCAGCCGACTGGCTTAGCCAGAAGACTTTTGTTAAGTTGCCGCGACTGGGCGATATTCCTTTTCATCTTGGCCTTGATCTTCAGGGAGGCACTCATTTGGTTTATCAGGCTGATTTATCTCAAATTTCAGAAATTGACCGGGCTGACGCCATGGAAGGCGTCCGGGATGTCATTGAACGGCGGGTTAATTTTTTCGGCATCTCTGAACCAATTATTCAAATTTCAGGCAGCAACCGGCTGGTGGTTGAGCTGGCCGGCGTTTCTGATGTCAACCAGGCCATTGAAATGATAGGTGAAACGCCTTTACTGGAATTTAAAGAACGGGGGACAGAGCCGGCTGAACCGTTAACGGAAGAACAGCTGGCTGAAATGGACGCCATTAATGAAGCCGCCCGTCAAAACGCCCGGGAGACTCTGGATAAACTAAAAACCGGCCAGTTTGCTTTTGAAGATTTAGTCAGAGACCATTCAGAAGACGAGCTGACCAGAGATCAGGGCGGCGATTTAGATTTCATTGGCTCCAGAGATAATGTTGAAATTTATAATAAAGCCGCTGAAATCGGCCTTGGCAATGTCAGTCAGGAAATTTTTCAGTCCCGGGAAGGTTATGAAATCATCCGGGTTGATGATCAGCGGGAAGCCGGTGAAGAGATTAAAGCCAGCCATGTTTTAATTTGCCACCAGCAATCAGCCGCCTGCGCCAATGACCGCTCCAAAGAAGACGCTTTAACTCTAATTAATCAGCTTAAGGAGCAGGCCACACCTGAAAATTTTGCTGATTTGGCTGTACAAAATTCAGAAGAACCTGGCGCTGATCAGCGGGCTGGCGATTTGGGGTACTTTACAAGAGGAGAAATGGTGGCTGAATTTGAAAATCCTGCTTTTGAGCTGGTAGTCGGCGAGATATCTGATGTGGTGGAAACTGCTTTTGGCTATCATCTAATTCACAAGACTGACCAGCGGCCTTTGATTGAATATAAAGTCAGCCATATTTTATTTAAAACCAGAACACCTGATTTTTATACCGGCGGCGCCGGCGAATTTAAAAATACTGGTTTGTCCGGCACCCATCTGAAAAGAGCCCAGGTAACTTTTCATCCCCAGACCAATGACATCCAGGTAACTCTGGAGTTTAACGAAGAAGGTAAAAATCTTTTTGCTGAAATCACCCGGAAAAATATTGGCCAGCCGATCGCTATTTTTTTGGACGGCCAGCCGATCAGCATTCCGACGGTTCAGGATGAAATCAGGGACGGTATCGCTGTTATCAGCGGCAGTTTTACGATTGAGGACGCTAAACTGCTGTCTCAGCGGCTGAACGCCGGCGCCCTGCCGGTGCCAATTAGTTTATTAAGCCAGCAGACAGTTGGGGCGACTTTGGGCCGACAGTCCGTTCAGGACAGCTTAATGGCCGCTTTGATCGGCCTGATTCTTGTCGGTTTGTTTATGATCATTTATTATCGTTTGCCGGGCTTAATCGCCGTTATAGCCTTGTTAATTTATGGTAGCATAAACCTGGCTTTATATAAGCTGGCCCTGCCTGTTTTGTGGTCAATGGCGATCATTCTGCTGGTTATATTGTTTGTCAGCCGCAAAATTTTTCAGTCAAAATATCCTGATTTTGAAAAAATTGTCTTTTTTATTATTGCCGTTGTTTTAAGCGTCTTTCTGTATGTTATTTTAACGGCGCCGGTCACTTTGACTTTGGCCGGGATTGCCGGGTTTGTTTTGTCTCTGGGAATGGCGGTTGACGCCAATGTTTTGATTTTTGAAAGAATCAAAGAAGAGCTGGGTTTTGACAAGCCGCTGGTTTCAGCGATTGATATTGGTTTTAAACGAGCCTGGTCGTCTATCCAGGACGGTAATATTTCAACTTTAATTACCTGTTTGATTTTATCATTTTTTGGCACCAGTATTATTAAGGGTTTCGCCATTACTCTGGGCATTGGAATTTTAGTCAGTATGTTTACGGCCGTTTTGATCACCAGGACTTTGCTGTTATTGGTTACTCACTGGCGAATTGGCAAAGCAGGCTGGCTTTACCGGCAAAGTCGTCATAAATCATAAATATGTTAAATATTATTTCAAAAAGTAAATATTGGCTGTCTGTTTCAGGAATTTTAGTGTTGATCAGCCTGGCCAGTTTAGCGGTTTGGAATTTAAATTACGGGATAGATTTTGTCGGCGGCAGTTTGCTGGAGATTTCATTCAGCCAGGACCGGCCGACTTCTGAAGAGATGATTGAAAAGCTGTCAGATTTTGATTTGGGAAGTGTTAATCTCCAACCGGCTGAAGACAACAGTTTTGTTTTAAGATTCAAAGAGATTGACGAAGATACTCATCAAACAGTGATTTCTTCATTAAAGGAAGGGTTTGAAACAGACGCCAGACAAATGACTGAAGAAAGGTTTGAATCCATTGGCCCGGTTATTGGACGGGAACTCAAAACCAAATCAATTTATTCTATAATTGTTATTTTGTTAGCGATCACCATTTATATTGCCTGGGCTTTTAGAAGGGTTTCCTGGCCGGTCGCTTCCTGGAAATACGGGCTGACAGCTATTATTACTTTGTTTCATGATGTTTTGATTGTTATGGGAGTTTTTGTTTTTCTGGGAAGATTTCTGGGTGTTGAAATTAACACGGCTTTCGTGGCGGCCTTATTAACTATTCTGGGTTATTCAGTCAATGACACGATTGTTGTTTTTGACAGAATCAGAGAAAACCTGACCAGAAGCAGGGAAGATTTTGAAACTATTGTTAATATTTCAGTTAATGAAACTATTAACCGTTCTGTTAACACATCTTTAACAACTTTTCTGGTTTTAATCGCCATCTTTTTATTTGGCGGGGCGACTATCAAATATTTTGTCCTGGCCCTGATTTGCGGGGTGATTATTGGAACCTATTCTTCCATTTTTGTGGCCAGCCCGCTATTGGTCTGGTGGTTTAAAAGATTAAAGTAGAAAATAGCGGTAAAATTGAATATTGACATAACTATTTTTTTTGGTTAAATTTGCTTGACTATAAATTCATTTTATGCTATATTATAATAAATTTACTATTTTGGTATTATTTTTTTAAATCTATGGACGAAACAACTAACAGCATTTTGGATACAATTATCCAAAATAAACAGGTCGAGGAATTAGCCCAATTTAATCCGGTTGAGGTAATTTCACATTTATTTAAAAATCTTAATCCCAGGGAAAAAGATGTCTTAAAAGCCCGCTATGGCCTGGGTGGCGGCCCCAGGGAAACTTTGGAAAAAATCGGTCAGAATTTTAATGTCACCCGGGAAAGAATCAGACAGATTGAAAAAAACAGTGTTAATCGTTTAAAAGAACTGGCTAAAAACGACCCGGACGTTAAGATAGTTGAAAGCCTGATTACCAAAATTCTGGAACAGCACGGCGGGATTATGGAAGAAAATCATCTGGTGGAAAACGTTCTGGTTTACCCCGGTGAAAACGAACTGAACCAGGCTTCATTGTTGTTTCTTGTTTCCAAAATTTTAAACGACAAATTTTCAAAAGTCAGCAAGCGGCAGGAATTTTTACCAGCCTGGAAATTGAAATTAGCGGACGACAGCGGTCATCTTAATTTAATTAACAGGATTAAAGAGGTCATCAACAACAACCAGGAGCCGCTGGAGGAAAAATTAATTATTGAAAAAGCGAAAGCCGGTCTGGCCGACGGCCTGGCGGATGATAATTTGATTATTGGCAGTTTAAAATTAGCCAAAGATCTAAAGCAGGACATTTTTGGCTGCTGGGGCCTGGTCAGCTGGAGTTCCGTTACTCCCAAAAGAATGAACGATAAAATTTATATTGTTTTAAAACAGCACGCCAAACCGCTTCATTTCACGGAAATCGCCACAATGATTAATGACATGAAATTTGACAAGAAAACCGCTTATCCGGCGACTGTTCATAACGAACTGATTCTGGACAATAAATATGTCCTGGTCGGCCGGGGGATTTACGCTTTGTCTGACTGGGGCTACAAACCGGGCGTGGTAGTTGATGTTATCGCGGATATTTTGAAAAAAGAAAATCAGCCTGTATCCCGGGACGAAATCGTTAAAAAAGTTTTGGAGCAGAGAATTGTCGGCAAAAGCACTATTTATTTGGCTTTAATGAATAAGGACAAATTTCAAAAAATTGATTCAGGTCAGTATCAGCTGACAGACTGGTCAGCTGATTCCGAAATCACCACTGTCTAAAATTTTGACAGTTATTAAAAATACAAACACAAATTATGACAATTTTTGATCCTGAATTTTGGTTGGCGACTGGCGCCAAGCCGTTGCCGGTGATGATCTGGGAAATTTTCAAAAACGGAGGTTGGATTATATTTGACCTCGCTTTTTTATTTATGCTGAAAGGACTCTGGAAAAAATATGTTCAGGGAATTTACGGCGCTAAACGCAAATTCATTGTTCTGGCGATTGACGTCCCAAAAGACAACGAAAAAACACCCAAAACCGCCGAAAACATTTTCAGCCAGCTGGCCGGCGCCCATGGCAGTACCACTAAATGGGAGGAGTGGTGGGATGGTGAAGTTCAGGATACTTTCGGTCTGGAAATCGTCAGTCTTGACGGTTATGTCCAGTTTTTAATCAGAACCAGGGATAAGTTCAAAGATTTGGTGGAAGCCTCAATTTACGCTCAATATCCGGAGGCGGAAATTACTGAAGTAGCCGATTACGCTGAAGCCGTCCCTCACAAATATCCCAACGACACCCATGATTTTTTCGGTCTGGAATATACTTTGCACAAGCCGGAATGTTATCCTTTAAAAACCCATATTGATTTTATTGATAAAGCTACCGGAGATTTTATTGACCCAATGGCCGCGTTACTGGAAATTATGAGCAAAATCGGCCAGGGGGAGCAGATTTGGATTCAGTTTGTAATCACGCCGATTGATGATAAATGGAAAACCGGCGGTGAAAAAGTCGTTCAAAAATTGGTTGGCGCCAAAGTTGAAGCCAAAAAAAACTTACTGGATCATTTGATTGATGTCCCGCTGAATATTTTATCGGGCATTGGCGATATCCTGACCCCGGGCGAGGCCGTTCCTTCCAGACCGCAAAGAGACGAACCGTCAAAAATTTTGTATTTGACACCGGGGGAATCGTCTGCCGTTGAAGCGATTGAAAGAAAAATTTCCAAGCTCGGGTTCAAAACTAAGTTGAGAATAATGTATATTGCCCGCAAAGAAGTTTTTGATAAACGGCGGGGAGTCAACCCGGTGGTTGGGGCTTTCAAGCAGTTCAATACAATTGATTTGAACCGGTTTGCCGTCGTTAAAAAAGTCTGGACAAAGGCTGATTACGCTTTTGCCAAAACAAGAAAGAGAGCTAAACAAAATAAATTGATGCAGGCTTATGTCAACCGGAGTAACTGGCGGGGCTGGGGGACGGGCGTTGTTTATAATATTGAAGAGCTGGCCAGCATGTATCACTTTCCGGTTATTGCCGTCAGAGCCCCGCTGGTTAAAAAGATTGGCGCTAAAAAAGGCGAACCGCCGGTTGGTCTGCCAATTGAAGATGTTGAACTGCCCCGGGAGCCGAGGGTTACAAAATATTCAAAAAAATATTTTGAAGAAAAGGAAATGGCTGGATCGGGACAGTCCGCCAAAGAAGCCGGTCCCGGACACACTCCTGGCGCTGAAATTGAACCACCGGTTAATTTACCGATTGAATAATTTAGTATAAACTTCATCTATGGCCGACAGCAACAAAGAAAAAATTACTTTTCTTGCTCAAACAAACTTCAGAAATGTCCGGCGAAAGTTTGGGATTAAACCTGATGATCGCCGCCGGCATCTGTATTTGATTGGTAAAACCGGCATGGGAAAATCAACTACCCTGGAAAATATGATCATTCAGGACATTCAGGCCGGACATGGTTTGGCGGTAGTTGATCCCCATGGTGATTTGGCTGAAAAAATTGTTGACTTTATTCCCAGCGACCGGATTAATGATACTATTTACTTCAATCCAGCCGACATGGATTATCCAATTGCTTTTAATGTCCTGGAAAAAGTTGATTCTCACTACCGGCATTTGGTGGCCTCCGGCTTAATCGGTGTTTTTAAAAAAATCTGGGCTGACTCCTGGGGACCGCGCCTGGAATATGTTTTAAGAAACGCCATTTTGGCTCTGCTGGATTATCCTGACAGCACGCTTTTGGGAGTCACCCGGCTGCTGGTTGATAAAGAATACCGCAAAAAAGTGATATCTAAAATTTCTGATCCGGTGGTCAGGTCTTTCTGGGTTGATGAATACTCCAAATATCCTGATAAATTCGCCGCTGAAGCCATTTCACCGATTCAAAACAAAGTCGGTCAGTTTTTATCCAGTTCTTTGATTAGAAACATTGTCGGCCAGGTTAAATCAACTATTGATTTGAGAGAAGTGATGGATCAGGGCAAGATCGTTATTTTGAATTTATCCAAAGGGAGGATTGGCGAAGATAATTCAGCTTTGCTGGGAGCGATGATGATTACTAAAATTCAGCTGGCGGCCATGAGCCGGGTTGACATCCCTGAAACTGAAAGAAAAGATTTTTATTTATATGTTGACGAATTTCAGAACTTTGCCACTGAAAGTTTCGCCAATATTTTAAGCGAAGCCCGCAAGTATCGTTTAAATTTAATTATTGCCCATCAATATATTGAACAGCTTGATGATCTGGTTAAAGCGTCAGTTTTTGGAAATGTCGGCACAATTATGTGTTTCCGGGTTGGGGCGTTTGACGCTGAAGAGCTGGCTAAAGAATTCGCGCCTTATTTTACCGAAGAAGATCTGGTTAATTTGACCAAATACGATGTTTATATGAAACTGATGATTGATGGCGTGGCTTCCAACCCTTTTAGCGCGACCACCTTGCCGCCAATCAGCGGCCCGGAAGGCAATCAGGACAAAATCATTACTGTTTCACGGGAAAGATATGCTCGCGCCCGGGAGACCGTTGAGGATAAGATTAAACGCTGGAGCGGTATGATTGTCGAACAGTCAGATTTAAAAAAAGAATTTAAAAAACCAGAAGAGCAAAAGCCGGATAAACCGTGGTTAGACAAAAAGAAAAATAATAAAAAGAAAAGGAGCCCTGTCTTTTTCAGGACTTCCGCTCCCGTTAAATCTTCAAAGGAAAAACACCAAGATAAGATTACTCCGCCGCCAATTAGCCAGGCCCAGCCGGTCCCCAAAGAAGTCGCTCCCCCGATTTCTCTCAAAGAAGCTTTAGAGCGGACTAAAAATTTTTCTAAAGATAAACAATAATATGCCCAATAAAAAAAAGAAGGATCAAAAAAAATTTAAAGAAAAAAAAGTAGTTTATCTTAGTCAGCCCTTTGATTTTAAGGAAGATGTTACCTGGCGGATTTTTAGAATTATGTCAGAATTTATTGACGGCTTTCAGTTTTTGGCTGATTTAAAAAAAGAAGTGACCTTTTTTGGCTCGGCCCGTGTTTCTGCCAGTAATGAATATTATAAGCAGGCCCGTCAGCTTTGCCGGCTGCTGGGCAAAAGCGGTTTTACGATTATTACCGGCGGCGGCCCGGGAATTATGGAGGCGGCCAATCAGGGCGCTTTTGAAACCGGCGCCGAGTCAGTCGGCCTGAATATCCAGCTGCCTTTTGAACAGCGGATTAATCCTTTTGTTAAAAAGGGCATTGGTTTTCATTATTTTTTTACCAGAAAAGTGATGTTGTCGGCTTCAGCCCAGGCTTATATTTTTTTCCCGGGTGGTTTCGGCACCCTGGATGAATTTTTTGAAATGACGATGTTGATTCAGACCAAAAAAATGGAGACGATCCCGATCATCCTGGTCGGTCAGGAATATTGGGGGCCGCTTTTGGACTGGATTAATAATGTCGTTTACGGTAAGTTTAAAAATATTGACCGGGAAGATATGAAAATTTATACCCTGGTTGATAATATTCAGGAAGCTTATGAGATTATCAGGAAGACTAAAGAGCGTAAATATTTTTAATCGGACCAAATGACGATTTTTCAGTTTGGTAAATCTAAATATTTATTGCTGGTCTTTGTTTTTTTATTGAGCGGCTGTCTAAACTTAAGCCAGGTCAAAATTGATAATCAGGAAAACACCTGGTTGGAGATAAGTCCCGGCCTGGAGTACAGGCAGGAAGAGGTTTTAGATGAAACTGATTCTTTGAGGGATGTAATTGTAATTTTTAGAATTGATCCGGAGTTTTTTAGATTTTCAGTTGTTCAGGACGTGAATAATCCTAAAACAGTTCTGGACTGGCAAAAAGAAACCAAAGCCGGGCTGGTGGTTAATGGCGGTTATTTTGACCGTAATAACCTGTCAACCGGACTGTTAATTATCAATCAGGAAAAATTTGGCATTGAAAGTTATGATGGTTCCAATGGTTATACCGGAATGTTTTTAGTTCGGAACGGCCAGCCTCAGCTTAGATACCTGCCGGAAAATAATTATGACCCGCAGGAGCAGATTGAATTTGGCCTCCAAAGCTTTCCGACTCTGATTTTATCCGGCGGCCGGCTGGGAGCCGTCCAGCCGACTGATAAGCGGGCCCGCCGGACAGTCATTGCCCAGGATAAAGAAAAAAATATTTTGTTGATTTTAACAAAAGGCAGCAGCTTTAGTCTTTATGACCTGATGAATTATTTGCCGAAGCTTAATTTAAATCTAGAAGTTGCTTTTAATCTTGACGGCGGGCCGTCAACCGGGATTTCAGCTAATGTTAGTGGCTTTAATTATAATATTGAGTCAGCCCCGGTTCCCAATGTGATTCTTATCAGAGAAAAGTAAATATTTACAAGATCGTCATCAAATGCTATTATGCCAGCTAACAATACCAAAATCCTTTTTAAGGATTTTTTAGTTATTATGATTATTAAATCAAAACCCAAAGTATTAGTTGGAATGTCTGGTGGAGTTGATTCATCAGTCGCCGCCGCTCTGCTTCAGGAACAGGGCTATGATGTCATGGGTGTCTCCATGCTACTCTGGGGCGATGAAAGTTTTTACGGCAAAGAAGTTGTTTTAAACAGCAAATGTTGTTCTGTTGACGAGGCCAGCCTGGTGGCCCATCAGCTTGGTTTTACTTTTCAGACCCTGGATTTTAAAAATGAATTTAAGGAGATAGTCGTTGATGATTTTTTGAAAGATTATCAGTCAGGCAAAACTCCCAATCCCTGCGTCCGCTGCAATAAACATATTAAATTCGGCGCTCTCCTGGATAAAGCCAGGGAGTTGGGAGCCGATTATGTTGCCACCGGTCATTATGTCAGAATTAAGCGGACGGCCGACGGTTTAGTGAAAATTTTTCAGGGCAGGGATAAATCAAAAGATCAGTCTTATTTTTTATGCGACCTTAGTCAGGACCAGCTGAAACAGATCGTTTTTCCCCTGGGAGATTATCATAAACATGAAGTCAGGCGGTTAGCCAAAGAATTTGGTTTGCGGATCCATAACAAAGCCGAGAGCCAGGAAATTTGTTTTGTGCCTTATAAAAAACATAATTTGTTTTTGAAGCGGCACCTTGATCTTAAAAAGGGGCCAATTAAAAATCTTGCCGGAGATGTTTTGAGCGAACATGACGGTCTGCCGCTTTATACTTTGGGTCAGAGAAAGGGCATTAAAATTGGCGGCGCCGGGCCTTATTATGTGATTGGTTTGGATTATGAATCCAATACGCTTTATGTTTCCAATGATAAGCAGGATCCAAAACTTTACAGCGACCAGCTGATTGCCAGAAATGTCAACTGGATTTCAGGCCAGGCGCCCGTGGCGCCGCTTCAAATAACCTGCAGTATTCGCTACGGCAACTACGCCGAAGGGGTGATTGAAAAAAAGATTAATGAAACCGATTATCTGGTAAAGTTTAATAACCCGGTAAGAGCGGTTACTCCCGGCCAGTCAGCGGTTTTTTATGATGGCGAAGAGTTAATTGGCGGGGGAGTGATAGATAGGGTATAATTCAAAAAATATGACAGCCGGTGTAATTAAACAAAAATTTTTGGAATTTTTTAAAGAGAAGGGACACGCGATTATTCCCTCGGCTTCTTTGATTCCTGAACATGATCCAACGGTTTTGTTTACAACCGCCGGCATGCATCCTTTGGTGCCTTTTTTAATGGGGGAGAAGCATCCGGCCGGCCGAAGACTGGCTGATGTTCAAAAAAGTCTCCGGACAGGCGATATTGACGAGGTCGGCGACGCCTGGCATCTGACTTTTTTTGAAATGCTGGGCAACTGGTCCCTGGGGGATTATTTTAAGGAAGAAGCCATCAGCTGGGCTTATGAATTTTTAACTGATAAAAAATGGCTGGGGATTGATCCGGCTAATCTTTATTTTTCTGTTTTTGAGGGTGATGAAGACGCGCCCCGGGACGAAGAGGCCGCCCGGGCCTGGGAGGCTTTGGGAGTTTTAGATGACCAAATTTATTATTTTCCCAAATCTGAAAACTGGTGGGGGCCGGCCGGCGAGACTGGCCCCTGCGGGCCGGACACTGAAATTTTTTATGATACCGGGCGCGAAAAATGCGGTCCGGACTGTAATCCCTCCTGCGACTGCGGCAAATACACGGAAATCTGGAATATTGTTTTTATGCAGTATTTAAAAACTAAAGAAGGCCGGTATCTGCCGGCAGAACAAAAAAACATTGATACCGGGATGGGGCTGGAAAGAACGGCGGCTGTTCTGCAAGGCAAAGATAACGCCTATGAAACCGAGCTCTTCCGGCCGATTATTGATAAAATTCTCGATTTAACTGGCCAGAAATCAGTTGACCGTTCTGAATTAATCTTAAGTCATCAAAAACCCATCAGAATTATTGCCGACCATCTCAGAGCCGCTGTTTTTATACTGGCCGACGGAGTGGTTCCGTCAAATCTTGATCAGGGTTATGTTTTAAGACGTTTGATTCGCCGGGCAATCAGACACGCCAAAATGATTGGTATTCCGGTGGAAAAAAATTTAACAGTCCCGATTGCCGAAGTAGTGATTGATGTTTTTGCCAAAGATTACCGGGAGCTATCCGTGAACAAAGATAAACTTATCAGGGAGTTAAGGGCTGAAGAAGAAAAATTTGAAAAAACACTGGAGCTTGGCCTGCAAGAGTTTAATAAACTTGCCGACAGCTCAAAAAAAGAAATCAACGGTCGGGACGCGTTTAAATTATTTTCAACATATGGTTTTCCAATTGAGATTACCAAAGAGCTGGCCCTGGAAAAAAAATTAAAAGTTGACCAGGCTGGCTTTGATCAGGAATTTGAAAAACATCAGGAGTTATCCCGGGTTGGCGCTGAGAAGAAATTTAAAGGCGGCCTGGCTGACGCTTCCGGGGAGACAACCAAACTTCATACCGCCACTCATTTACTGGATCAGGCGTTGCGTGATGTCCTGGGCGATCATGTTGAACAGCGGGGCAGCAACATTACGCCAAAAAGACTAAGATTTGATTTTACCCATCCTAAAAAAATGACCGATTTAGAAATTAAAAAAGTTGAAGCAATTGTCAATCAAAAAATTAAAGAAGATCTGCCGGTTTCATTTCAGGAGATGACTGTTAAGGAAGCCAGGGAGCTGGGAGCAATAGGTTTGTTTGAAGAAAGATACGGCGACCGGGTTAAAGTCTATATAATAGGCGACTATTCCAGAGAGATTTGCGGCGGTCCGCATGTTACTAAGACCGGCCTTTTGGGAAATTTCAAAATTACCAGAGAAGAGTCATCTTCAGCTGGTATTCGGCGAATTAAGGCAATTTTGGATTGATTTTGGCTAATATTAACTAAAATTAGTGGGGATAAACTGTTTATTTTGATTTTTGGCTGATTTCTTGACATATTTTTGATTTACTGTATAATTTAATAAATGAAAATTTTATAAGATATTTAATTTTTCTATAAATTCAGGTATTTTTTATATCTGGAATTTTATTTATTTTAATGAAGAAAGATTTAATTGAAATTGACGGCGCGGTTATTGAAGCTTTGCCGTCAGCCACCTTTAAGATTAAGCTGGAGAATGGCCATGAAATTCTGGGCTACCTGTCAGGCAAGATGAGGATGTACAGGATAAAAATTTTACCAGGAGACAGAGTGAAGGTAGAGATGACGCCTTATGACCTGACCAAAGGCCGGATAGTTTATCGGTATTAATTTAAATCAATGAAAGTCAGATCGTCAGTTAAGCCAATTTGTAAAGACTGCAAAGTAGTCAGACGGAAAAAACGTCTGGTGGTTATTTGTCCCAAAAATCCAAAACATAAACAACGACAAGGATAAAAAATTATGGCCAGAATATCGGGAGTGACAATTCCGGACAACAAAAGAATCGAGGTCGCCCTGACCTACATTTTTGGAATTGGCCGGTCGCAGTCCAGGGAAATTCTAAAATCAGTCGATGTTGATTTTAACATCAGAACCAAAGATTTATCAGAAGATCAGCTGAACAAAATCAGAGACGCGGCCGCTAAACTGCCGATTGAAGGCGATTTGCGCCGGGAAATTTTACTGAATATCAGACGGCTGAAAGAAATTGGCTCATACCGTGGCTCGCGTCACACCAGGCGGCTGCCGGTCAGAGGCCAGCGGACCAAAACCAATTCCCGGTCAATCCGCGGCAATGTCCGGCGGACCATGGGCAGCGGCCGAAAGCCGACGGCCCAGAAGACTTAGCAAGTTAGTATCTGGTAGTTGGTAACTGGTAAGAACCACAACAACCAACTACCAACAACCAACTACTAAATTTATGGATCAGGAAAAAAACACAACGATTACAGACGAAACCGCTGTTCAGCCTGAAGCCGCCCAGGCTAAGGAAAAGCCTGTCCGGAAAATCAGAAGCCGCAAGAAAAAACAAACTCAAATCCCTGTCCGGGGCAATGCTTATATTTTATCAACTTATAATAATACTGTCGTGACGATTACTGATCAGAACGGCAACGCCCTGGCCTGGTCGTCAGCCGGCAAGGTTGGCTTTAAAGGTCCCAAAAAAGCCACTGCTTACGCGGCCGGGGTGATTGTTAAGGATGTTGTTCCCAAACTAATTGATCAGGGGCTGAGGGAAGTTGATGTTTTTATCAAAGGCGTTGGTACTGGCCGGGAATCAGCCATCCGGTCTCTTAATTCCAATGGTTTAAAAATTATATCAATTAAGGACGTCACTCCCATTCCCCACAATGGCTGCCGTCCAAAAAAAGTCAGACGAGTTTAAATATTAAAACTATGGGCAGAAACAGACAACCACAATGTAAACAATGCCGGCGCGAGGGTGAAAAAATCTGTTACAAGCACAAGTGCGCCACTATTAAAAGGAACTACGCTCCCGGAGTTCATGGTGTCAAGCGGCAGGGACGGCTGTCAGAATATGGCCAGCAATTAAGAGCCAAGCAGAAAGTCAAGCGGCTTTACGGTCTGATGGAAAAGCAGTTCAGCAATTATTATAAAAAATCAAAAAGAAAAACCGGCGACACTAGTGAAATTTTAATGCGTCTGCTGGAATCAAGACTTGATAATGTTATTTATCGGCTGGGCTATACGACCTCCCGTCATCTGGCCAGGCAAATAATCCGCCACGGTCATTTTCAGGTTAACGGCCGGCTGGTCAATATTCCTTCATATCAGGTGAAGGATGGTGAGCTGATCAGTCTGGATCCAAAAAGCAAGGAACTGAAAATTTTTAAAAATTTATCCAAATCTCTTCAAAAGCAAACATTCCCGGAATGGGTTTCATTTGATATCAACACGCTGGAAGGCAAAATTTTAAGCAAGCCGGCGGTTGACGATCTGAAGGAAGCTTACAATATCAATTTGATTATTGAGTATTATTCAAGATAATTTATAGACTAAAATAAAAATTTATGGAAAACATTCCTTTACCTAATAAAATAGAAGTCCAGCCGACAGATAATCTTAACCGGGCTCTGGTTGTGGTTGAGCCCTTATTTGAGGGTTATGGCACTACTTTAGGGAATGCTTTGCGGCGGGTTCTGCTGTCGTCATTGCCCGGGGCGGCGGTGACCGGTTTGAAAATCAAAGGTGTTGAACATGAATTTTCAGCCATTGATAATGTCAAAGAGGATGTTATCGAATTGATTTTAAATTTTAAACAGCTGCGTCTGAAAATTTTTACGGACGATGAAGTCAGACTGAAGTTAAAAGTCAGCGGTCAGAAAAAAGCGACGGCGGCTGACATTGAACACGGATCTGAAGTTGAGATTGTCAATAAGGATATGCATCTGGCGACTTTGACCAGCGCTGAGGCTGATTTGGAGATTGAGATTTTTGCCAATAAGGGGCGGGGCTATGTGCCGACTGAAGCCAGGGACAAAGAACTGCTGGAAATCGGCACGATCGCCATTGATTCAATTTACACCCCGATTGTTAATGTTGGTTATAAGGTGGAAAATGTCCGGGTTGGCCAAATGACCAATTTTGAAAAAGTTATTTATGACATTGAAACTGACGGCACCATGACCCCGAAAGACGCGGTTATCCAGTCAGCTGATATTTTACTGGACCATTTCGCGATTTTGACAGATGAAGGGATAGAGGCCGCTAAAAAAGCCAAAGAAGCGCTGATTAAGAAATTTGAGGAAGAACAAAAGCAGCTTGAAGCCCGGGAAGCAACGGCCGTTGAAGCTGTTGATGCTGAAAAGACAGTGGCTGATTCATCCGCAGAGGAAGAGGCTGAAGAAAAACCTAAGAAAAAAAGAGGCCGTCCAAAAAAATCTGAAACCGGGGAAGCAGGATCATAAAATATTATGAGGCACCGCAAAAAGAAAAAAATTTTAGACAGAAATAAATCAGCCCGGCAGTCGTTGTTAAGAAATTTGGCCGGCAGTTTGGTATTGTATGAAAAAATTAAAACGACTGAAGCCAAAGCCAGAGCGGTCAGATCGGTCGTGGAAAAATATATTACTGTCGGTAAAAAAAATGATTTGCATTCCAGGCGGCAGCTTTTGAAATTTTTTTACACGGAAAATCAGGTTAAAAAGGTTTTGGAGGTTTTAGGACCCCGCTATAAAGAGCGGCCAGGCGGCTATACCCGAATCGTCAAGCTGGGCCAGCGGGCCGGTGACGGCGCCAAAGTTGTCCAGATTGAATTAGTTTAAAAAATATTATGACTGACAGACAAGTCCACAAAATTGACGCCACTGATAAAGTTCTGGGCCGGCTGGCTTCAGAGATCGCGGTTATTCTTCGGGGAAAGAATAAGCCGATCTTTGCTCCCAATAAAGATATTGGCGATTTTGTTAATGTTGAGAACGCCGGCAAACTTAAAATTACCGGCAATAAACTGGAGCAGAAAAAATATTTCAGTCATTCCGGCTATCCCGGAGGGTTAAAAGAAAAAACAATGGGTGAAATTTTTGCCAAAGATCCCGGAGAGATTTTAAGAAAAGCGGTTTATAAAATGCTGCCTGGAAATAAATTAAGAAACAACATGATGAAGAGGCTAAAAATTATTAATTAAGGATATATGGCTAAAGAAGTGGATACAACTAAAGAAAAAGAAGCTCAACAGCCTGAAACAGCTGAAAAATTCGGTAAAGGTAAATATTTTTATGCTGTTGGCAAAAGAAAATCAGCCATTGCCCGCGTTAGATTATTTAAAGCCGGTTCAGGTCAGATTATGGTTAATTCCAAAAAATTTGAAGAATATTTTCCAACAGAATATTTGCAAAATATTGTCTTGTCTCCTTTAAGTCTGGTCAGCCGGGTTAAAGATCATGATGTGGAAGTTAAAGTTATCGGCGGCGGCACCAGAGGACAGGCAGACAGCGTTCGGCACGGAATTGCCCAGGCCCTTCTCCTGTTTGACGTGGATTTAAGAAAAACGGTTAAAAAAGCAGGCTTTTTGACCAGAGACGCCCGGGTCAAGGAAAGAAAGAAGTACGGTTTAAAGAAAGCCCGTCGGGCCCCGCAATGGCAGAAACGATAATCATTTTGTTACTATTTAAAAAGACTTTCCAGAAGTCTTTTTAAATTTTTGATTTAAAGTATAATGTAACAAGATGGCCAATCCTAAGTCTATCGCCCAAAATACGACTTATTTGACGATATCTTTTGTTTTTCAAAAGATTCTGTCTTTTATTTACTTTACTTTGATCGCCCGGTTGATTGGGGTAGAAGGGACGGGCATTTATGTTTTTGCCATTTCCTACACGACTATTTTTTCAGTTTTTATCGATCTGGGGTTAAGCCCGGTGTTAACCAGGGAGTCAGCCCGAAACAAGGAACAGTCAGAAAAATATTTAGCCAATATTCTTGGTCTGAAAATTATTCTGTCTTTTTTTATTTTACTGGCGGTTTTGACTTCAATTAATTTGGTCGGCAAGCCGCCTTTGACCAGATTAATGGTTTACTTAGCTTCAGCGCTGATGGTTCTGGATTCATTTACTTTGTCGTTTTGGGCGCTGTTTCGGGGCTGGCAGAATTTTTTCTATGAAGCCAAATCAGTTGTATTTACGCAGATAATTATTGTAACGGTCGGTATCACCGGTATTTTACTAAAGTTCCCACTTTATGTTTTGGTGATTGCTTTGATCAGCGGCAGTGTTTTTAATTTCAGTTACTCTTTGATTCTTTTAAAGAAAAATCTGACTATCAAACCCAGGCTTGAGTTTGACAAAAAAACCGTCAGGTTTTTGTTAACGATCGCCATTCCCTTTGCCCTGGCCGGTATTTTTACCAGATTTTATTCCTATCTAGACCAGGTCCTGCTGTCTTTTTTGTCGGGCGACCAGGCGGTCGGCTGGTACGCCGTCCCTTATAAAATTACTTTTGCTTTTCAGTTCATTCCAGCCGCCTTTGGGTCAGCCTTATTTCCGGCGATGAGTACTTTTTATCTTGATAATAAAGAGCGGCTCAGGAAATCATTTGAAAAAGCAACGGCCTATCTGATAATTATCGCATTGCCGGCTTCAGTTGGAATCGGGGTGCTTGCCCGGGAAATTATCGTAAAAATTTACGGCGCCAGCTACGAGCCGTCAATTTTATCTCTGCGGATTTTGATCGCTGGCTTAGTTTTTATTTTTGTTAATTTCCCGATCGGCTCTTTGTTAAACTCTTCTGACCGGCAGGTTCATAATACAGTTATTTTGGGTTTGACAATGATTCTAAATTTAGCGGCCAATTTAATTCTAATCCCCAGGTATAGTTATATTGGAGCCAGTATTGCCGCCCTGATCAGCGTCATTTTTTTGTTGATTTTAGGTTTGGTTTTGGCCAGACAGGTGATTAAATATAATGTCTGGTATTTGCTTAAGATTTTATTAAAATCTCTTGGCGCCTCTTTGATAATGGGCTTATTGGTTTTTTATTTGAAAAACTCCCTTAATTTTATTATAGTAATCCCGATAGGCGGCCTGGTTTATTTCATTGTAATGTGGTTAATTAAAGGCTTAAGCCGGTCTGATCTGGAGCTGGTTTACAGGACAATTAGACAAAAGAGACTTTTATGAACTCCGTTAGAAGTTTTTTATTACTATGATTATGAATAAAAGTTATTTAGGACAACATAAAAAGAAGTTAACTTCTAACGGAGTGAAAAAATCGTTGTTAGTTACCCTGGAAATGCCGCCGCAAATCGGCGGGATTGCCAGTTATTATTCCAGCCTTTGTCAAAACCTGGATAAAGACAAGATCATTGTCTTGGCTTCTCATGACAGCCAGGCCGGTGATTTCGACCGGGCAGTTGATTATAAAATTTACCGAAAAAATTTACTGACAGCCTGGCCCGTCTGGCCCAGATGGCTTTTTTTGTTTTATTATGTTTACGATTTAGTCAGGCGGGAAAAAATTGAATATTTGCAGGTTGGACAAGTTTTGCCAGTCGGCGCGGTCGCTTTAATTTATAAAAAAATTTTAAACCTGCCTTACCTGGTTTACATTCACGGAATGGATTTGTTGTCAGCCCAAAGGACTGGCCGGAAGAAATATTTATTAAAGAAAATTCTGGATAATGCTGATCGGATAGTAACAGTCAGCCAGTTTAATGTTGAACAGTTAAAGAAAATAAATATCAATCCGGAAAGAATTTTCCTGATCCCGCCCGGGTTAACACCGCCTGAAGCGGTCACTGAAGAAAAGTTAAATGATCTTAGACAAAGATTTCAGCTGGCAGATAAAAAAAAATTATTGACAATCGGCCGGCTGGTTGCCAGAAAGGGGCATGATCAGGTTGTCCGGGCTTTGCCGGCTGTTTTAAAGAAAATTCCAAACTTAGTTTATATTATTGCCGGCGATGGCGATTATCGACAGGATTTGGAGCGGCTGGTCAGCCAGAATAATCTGGAAAATCAGGTTATTTTTACGGGGCGGGTGTCAGAAACTGATAAATCAGCCCTGTATGATTTAGCTGATGTTTTTATAATGCCGTCCCGGCAAATTGACGACTTTGATGTGGAAGGGTTTGGGATTGTTTTTTTGGAAGCCGGCCATTATGGCAAGCCGGTTATCGCCGGCCAGAGCGGCGGAGTGGCTGACGCCGTGGTTGACGGCCAGACTGGTTTGCTGGTTGATCCTGAAAATATAAATGAAATAAGTCAGGCAATTATTAAACTTTTAACTGATCCAGAGCTGGCCGATAAACTGGGCCGGCAGGGACAGCAAAGAGTTATCGCTGAATTTAACTGGAAAAATCAAGCCGCCAAACTATGTACAATATTATAATGTTCAACATGAGTCCGGCTTCAGACTGGCAAAACGGGATTGTCAACCGTAATTTTTTTGTTTTAGGTGAACTGGCTCAACGACCTGAAATAAATAAAATAATGTCGGTTGATCTTTTGCCAATGCGGGGACCAGCGCCTTTTGGCCTGAAAAGAGTCATCAAATATATAATTGAATCTTTACTACCCAAAACAGATTTGGAAATTATCCAAAAAAATCTGACCAGCCGTTGTTTTAAAAAAGACAATATTTATTATTATTCAGCGGTTGATCTTTATTTAAATAAAAAATATTTTTTCAAAAATTTTAAAAATCTGCTGGGGCAGCTTGATTTTTACAAGTCAGATTGCCGGACTATAGTCTGGTCTTATAATCCACTTTGGCTTGATTATTATGACGAACTGGAAAGCGATTTAAAAATTTTTGACACTGTTGATAACTGGTCAGTCCACGCCAGTTATCAAAATTATTATGACCAGCTGAGGGAAAACTATAAAATTATTGACCAAAAAGCCGACTTGATTTTAACAGTGGCCGAAGAACTGCGGGAGCTGTATCAGAATAAGTCAAAAGTTCACTGGATTCCAAACGGGGTTGAAATCGCCCATTTTAGGAATAGCCCGGCCAAAACTGATAATCAGCAAAAAATTATCGGTTACATCGGCACGATTCAAAACAGATTTGATGTTGATCTGGCCAAATATTTGGCTAAGAATAACCCGGATAAAAAGTTCGTGATTGGCGGGCCTGTCTGGATGGAAAGTTTATCTGAAATTGAAAACAAACTTAAACCATTAAATAATGTTTATTTAACCGGCCGGGTGGACTATAAAGGTTTGCCGTCATTTATTGGTCAATTTGACGTGGCGATCATTCCGCATAAGCTTGACCAGTTTATTAAATCAACCAACCCGATGAAAATGTATGATTATCTGGTTTGCGGCCAGCCGGTGGTTACCACCAGAGGGGCGGGCGTGGAAATGTTTGAAGATTTAATTTATATAGCTGATTCTTATGAAGATTTTAATAAAAAAATAAATTTGGCTTTAAATGAAGACCAAAGCTTAAAAGATGTCAGAATTAAGGCTGTTCAGGCTCATTCCTGGTCAAAGAGAATTGATCAAATACTCCACATAATCGCTCAAATTTAGTATAATTAAGAAAATTTATGACAGATCAAAAAATTAAATTATCCATAATTATTGCCAGCTGGAATGTTCAGGAATTGCTTCAGCAATGTCTGGAGTCAATTTTTAACAATCAGCCGGCTTTTAGCTTTGAAGTGATTGTGGTTGATAATGCCTCCAAAGATCAGTCTGTTGGCCTGGTGATGAATCAATTTCCTCAAGTTAGACTAATCACCAACCAGAAGAATTTAGGGTTTGCCCGGGCTAATAATCAGGCTGTTAAAATTGCCCAGGGAGATTTTATTTTGTTATTAAACCCCGATACAGTCATTTTGGCCGGAACTTTGGATAAGACTGTAAATTATTTGGAACAAAACAAAGAGATTGGCGTCCTGGGCTGTCAGCTTTTGAATCCTGACAAAACTCTTCAGCCTTCATTGAGAAGATTGCCAACCCTTGGCTCGCAACTGTTAATTCTTCTAAAGCTCCACCGGCTGTTTCCCAAATTAAAATCACTAAGAAATTATTTCGCGACTGATCTGGATTATTCCAAAGTTCAGGAGGCTGGTCAGGTGATGGGCGCTTTTATGCTGATCAGAAAAAAACTGATTGACAAGCTGGGTTTGTTTGATGAGCGGTTTTATTTGTGGTTTGAAGAAGTTGACCTTTGCAAGCGGGTCAAAGACGACGGCCAGTGGAAAGTAATTTATTATCCTGAAGCCGCTGTCATCCATTACGGCGGCCAGAGCTTTGTTCAGGAATTCAGATTTAAAAATCAGTTTAGGTTTAATAACAGCCTGCTGGATTATTTTCGGAAACATAAATATTGGCTGTCATTTGTGGTTATTTTAATTTTTTATTCGTTAAGTTTGCTGTTGGCGTTAATGCTAACGCCTTTTATCAGCAAGAAAAAAGAAAAAATAAAAAAAGATAAAAAAATAGTTGATGTCAGTAAGTTTAAGATGATAGAATAGTTATGAGAAAAGTTTTTATTGTTTTAATTTTCCTGGCGCTTGTTTCCATTATAATCTTTGCCGTGGCCTACCGGGATTTCGCGGACCGGACCGGGCCGGAGAGCCAGTCGCCGGAAATTAACCAGGAACGGCTGGCCCAAACCTTAAATAAAATGTCGCTGACTTTCGTGGAAAATCAGGGTCAGTATGATTCTGACGTAAAATTCAGCGTTAAAGCCGGCGGCCAGACAATATTTTTCACTCCGGCAGAAGTGGTTTATTCAATTATTCAGGTTGATAAAGATTCCGAAGAAGCGCCTGACGGATTGCCGGGAGAGGCGGAGAAGAAAGAAGTCACTGGCGGGGTTATTCGCCAGAAATTTATCAGCGCCTCATCGGGCCTGTCCATTATTGGTGAAAATGAGCTGGAAACTAAAGTTAATTTTTTTATTGGCAACGATCCCGACCAATGGCAATCCAAAGTAAAAACTTATAAAAATATCAGCTATCAGGATCTTTACGACGGCGTTGATCTTGTTTTTTACGGCACCGGCAGTTCTTTGCTGTATCAATATTTAATTAATCCGGATAAAGATTACCGCCAGATTCAAATTGAGCTGGCCGGCGTTAATAAAATTTATGTTCTGGAAGCGGGGGAGCTGGCGATTGAAACAGATTTTGGTTTTTTTAAACAGCCCCGCCCCCGGGCTTATAATGAAATTAATGGAATTGAGGAAGAAGTTAACGTTTCATATTTAATATTATCAGATAATTCTTATAGTTTTATTGTGACTGATTATAACGACTCTGAACTGTTAATCATTGAAGCGGATCTTTAACCTGATGAATTCGCGAAAACACCAACTTTTTAAACTGTCTTTGATATTAATAATTATTTTGGAACTGCTTTCGTTGACCGGCCATTTGGTAAACGTGGTCAATCAGGCGGTTTTTTTAGTTTTACTGCTGATTGTTTTAATTTTAAGCTTAAAAAAGCTGGAGTACGGCCTTTATTTCATAGTGGCGGAATTAATTATTGGGTCGCAGGGATATCTATTTTCTTTTGATGTTAACGGGCTGCATATTTCTTTAAGAATTGGCTTATTTATTATAATAATGTCAGTCTGGCTGGTTAAGCTTTTGAAAGCCAGAAAATTGGAACTACGCAAATCAAATTTATTTTGGTTTTATGCCGCGCTGTTCATCGCCATTATCTGGGGGGCGATTAATGGTTTTTTGAAAGATAATAGTTTGCAGAATCTTTTTTTTGACGCCAACGGCTATTTATTTTTACTGATGGCTTTGCCTTTTTATGCGGCCATCAATAATCTTGATCAGATTAAAAGACTATTGGAGGTTGGCGCGGCGGCCGTGGTCGCCAGCGTTATCAAAGTGTTTATAACTTTGTATTTATTTTCCCATTTCTCAAATGAATTGATAGTTGTTATGTATAAATGGATCAGGGACAGCCGGGTGGGGGAAATCACCCTGGTGCCCGGCGGTTTTTTCAGGATATTTTTTCAGAGCCAGCTTTACGCGATAATTGCTTTTTTTATAATTTTAGCTTTTTTAATTAGGTATATTTATCCGCGGATTAAGGGAAAAATTAAAATTGACCGTCATCAAAGCGTTTTGTTGGTTTTCGCGACCGTTGCCTTAACCTCAGCTTTAATCAGTTTTTCCAGAAGCTTTTGGGCGGCGATGATGGCGGCCGGCGGGGTTTTAATCATATTCGTTTTAATTAAATATAAAAACTATTTTTTTTCTTTTTTGAAAAGTCTGGTTTTGTTTTCCGCTTTGTTGTTTTTAAGCGTTGGGTTAATGTCTCTGATTATCCGGTTTCCAGTACCTAAAACCGACTTGAGTTTGTCAGCTTTTGGCTTGCTTCAGGCAAGAGCTTTGGCTTTAAGCGGGGAAGCGGCTGTTTCCAGCCGCTGGAATTTACTGCCTGTTTTGTGGGAGGCTATTACAATTCATCCGGTTTTGGGTTCCGGTTTTGGAACAACCGTCACTTATCAGACGGCTGATCCCAGAATTTTGGCTTTGAGCCCGTCAGGCGATTACACGACTTACGCTTTTGAGTGGGGTTATCTGGATATTTGGCTGAAACTGGGTTTGATTGGTTTAATGATTTATCTGGCTTTGCTATTTAAAATTCTGATCAATGGTTTTAAATTGTTAAAAAATAAAGCTGACCATTTTGAAACCAGTTTGGTTTTAGGTTTATTTTTATCTTTAATATTTTTAATCGTGACGCATAATTTTACTCCCTATTTAAACCACCCCTTGGGAATTAGTTATTTATTATTGACCGCCCGGATTTTTGATATCCTGGCCTGATATTGACAAAGAATTTAACGTACACTATTATGTACATAGATAATCATTAAAACATGAAATATATGACCACCAAAAGCACGACCTTAAGGGCGACTGAAGCCAGAAGGAAATTTTTTGAGATATTAAAAGATATTGATAAGCTTAATCGGGTTTATACGATTACCCTGGACGGGCGGCTCAAGGCTGTAATTTTATCTGTTGATGAATATGAAAGCTGGCTGGAGACAATGGATATTATGAAAAATTCAAAGTTGATGAAGGATATCAAAGAGTCAGCGAAAAAATTTAAAAAAGGGGAGTATCAAACCCTGGAAGAGGTTTTGGCGGAAGAAGGCTTTGTGGCGATAAATAAAACTGATCAATATGAAATATCAAGTGATCCTGGCAAAAAAGGCCGTAAAAAATCTAAGAAAAATAGATAAAAGATACAAGGGACGAATTTTAACGGCTTTGGTTAGATTAAGCAGTGAGCCCTATTTAGGAAAATCACTTGTTGGTCAGTTGAGCGGCAGGTTTTCGCTTAAAATCTGGCCTTATAGGATTATTTATCAGATTTTAGAAAATAAATTAATTATTTATGTAATTATTATTGAACATCGTCAGGGTGTTTATAATAAATATGAATAACATCCGCAACTTTTGCATAATCGCCCACATTGACCATGGCAAATCAACCCTGGCTGACCGGTTGCTGGAAACAACCGGGACCGTTGATAAAAGAGAAATGAAAGAACAGCTGCTGGATCAGATGGAGCTGGAAAGGGAACGGGGGATCACTATCAAACTCCAGCCGGTCAGAATGGACTATCAGGTCCGGGACGGGCAAAAATATATTTTAAATTTAATTGACACTCCCGGCCATGTTGATTTCAGTTACGAGGTTTCCCGGTCACTGGCCGCCGTGGAAGGGGCTTTACTGCTGGTTGACGCCACCCAGGGCGTTCAGGCCCAGACACTGGCTAATTTATATCTGGCTTTGGATCAAAATTTAAAGATTATTCCGGTTGTCAACAAAATTGACCTGCCGGCCGCCAATCCTCAAAAAGTTGCCGAAGAAATTTCTAATTTAATTGACTGTCAGCCGGAGGATATTTTGCTGGTTTCGGCCAAAACCGGCCAGGGCGTGCCTGAAATTTTGGAAAAAATTGTTGAGCTTACGCCACCTCCGGCAGAAACAGCTCATGAATCATTTCGGGGATTAATTTTTGATTCTAATTTTGATGAGTTTAAGGGAGTAATTGCTTATATACGAGTCGTGGACGGCGCGGTTAAAAAAGGCGACCAGATTAAATTTATGGCCACCCAGGCTGTAATTACTGTTCTGGATGTCGGTTATTTTAAACCTCATTTGAAATCAGCCGAAGTTTTGAAATCAGGCGAGATAGGCTATGTGGTGACCGGCTTAAAGGAAGTTGGTCAGTGCCGGGTGGGTGACACAATTGCCGCGGAAAATGTTAAAACCAGACTGCCCGGTTATAAGGAAATGAAGCCAATGGTTTTTGCCGGAATTTACTGCAAAGAAGGCGATGATTTCTCCAGACTAAGGGAAGCCATTGAAAAATTGAAATTAAGCGATGCTTCCTTAGTCTATGAGCCGGAAAACTCGCCGGCTCTGGGATTTGGCTACCGGGCCGGATTTCTCGGTCTGCTGCACCTGGAAATTTTTCAGGAAAGATTACGCCGGGAATATGATCTTGATTTGATCATTACGGCGCCGTCGGTCGCTTACAAAGTAATTTTAAAGAATAACCAGGAGATAATTATAAAAAGTCCCCAGGAACTGCCTGATCAAACCCAGATAGAAAGGATAGATGAACCAATTATGAGACTGGATGTTTTCACGCCCAAAGATTATATTGGCGGCATTATGACTCTGGTTCAGGAAAAAAGGGGCGTTTATCTAACCACGGAATATCTTGATGACAACCGGGCGATCTTGCATTATGAAGTCCCGCTGGCGGCCGTCCTGGTTGATTTCTACGATAAACTCAAAAGCATTTCTTCCGGTTACGCTTCGCTAAATTATGAATTTAAGGAATACCAACCGGCGGCTATCATTAAACTTGAAATTTTAGTGGCCGAAGACAAAATTGACGCCCTGTCAACTCTGGTTTATGAAGATTCCGCTTACCAGACCGGCCGAAAAATCGTTGATGAACTGAAAAATGTTTTGACCCGTCAGATGTTTGAAGTTAAGATTCAGGCGGCTGTTGGCGGCGGCGACAAAAGCGGTCCGGGTAAAATTATCGCCGCCACCAGATTGCCGCCAATGAGAAAAGATGTTACGGCCAAGCTTTATGGCGGCGATGTTACCCGAAAGAGAAAGCTTCTGGAAAAACAAAAAAAAGGCAAAAAGAAAATGAAACTGATGGGCCTGGGCAAGGTTGACATCCCGCCTGAAGCATTCATTGCCGTTTTAAAGCGTTAAAAAATTTGTTATAATGTAAATCTATGAAAAAAAGGACTGTTAATAAAATTATCTGGATTATTTTGGCGGTACTGATGATTGCTTCTATGCTGATATTTACGATTGGGCCGCTAGCTTACTAATTAGGCAATAGGCACAAGGCACAAGGCAATAGGGTAGGAATATTTATTAGATGGGGATTAGGCAAATAAGAGTAGGCATGAGGCACAAGGTAATGGGGATCAAAATTATTTTTTTATAAAAATTAGATTATGCGTGATAAGAGGTGGGTTTTGAAGGAACAAGTTACTGAAGAATTTAAAAATAAATTTCCTGAAATAGATGAAATAGTTCTTCAGCTGCTCTATGATCGTCAACTGGACTCCCAGGAGAAAATTGACGAGTTTTTAAATCCGGACTACTCCCAGGATATTCACGACCCTTTTTTATTTCAAGACATGCCAGCGGCCGTTGAACGAGTTTATCAGGCTATTGAAAAAAAGGAAAAAATAACGGTTCACGGCGATTATGACGCTGACGGCGTCAGCGGGTCAGCTATTTTAGTCAGTTCTTTGAAAAGATTAGGAGCTGATGTTGATGTTTATATTCCGCACCGGGAAAAAGATGGTTATGGCATTAACGCCAAGACAGTTGAATTTCTCCATCAGCAAAAAACAGATTTGATTATTACCACTGACTGCGGCATCAGCAATAAGGCCGAGATTGACAAAGCCCAGGATCTGGGAATGGAAGTGATTGTGACTGACCATCACCATATTCCTCCCGAAATCCCTGACTGTTTAATAATTAATCCTCAGCTGGAAACGGATAATTACCCTTTTAAATATTTGGCCGGGTCGGGCGTGGCCTTTAAACTGGTTCAGGGCTTGCTAAAAAGAAAAAAAGACGCTGATGACAGTCTTGATTGGGAAGCTTTTGAGAAATGGCTGCTGGATCTGGTGGCGCTGGGAACAGTCGCTGATTTAATGCCGGTTTTGGGTGAAAACAGGACTTTAATTAAATACGGTTTGGTTGTTCTTAATAAAACTAAACGGGTCGGTTTAAAAAAACTTTTGGAATTGGCCGGGCTTAATTATAACAGTTTGCTGAACACATATAATTTGGCTTTTCAAATTGGCCCCAGAATAAACGCCGCCGGCCGGGTTGACCACGCCAGCACCGCTTACCAGCTGTTATTAACTGATAATCAGTCCGAAGCCAATCAGCTGGCCGATCAGCTTGAAAAAAACAATAAAGACCGGCAAGTTTTAACCGAGAGAATAATTAATGAGGCTAAACAACAAATTGAACCTTTTAATAAAGAACAAAAGTTAATTTTCGTTTATGGTGAAGACTGGCCGCTGGGAGTAGTTGGGCTGGTGGCCGGCCGCTTGTCGCAGGAATATCACCGGCCGGCTTTTGCTTTGGGGCAAAGCCAGGGGCAAATTTCCGGATCAGGCCGGAGCATTCCTGAATTTGATTGTATTGAATCTTTGGAAAAGATAAATCATTTATTCGCCCGCTACGGCGGTCACGCCGCCGCCTGTGGCTTTACCTTGGCTAAAAATGATGAATTAGCCCGGTTAAAAACGGAGTTATCTCAAATAGCCGAAAAAGAACTGGCTGGAAAAGATTTAAAGCCCAGGTTGGTTATTGACGCGGAAATTAAATTCAGCTCTGTTAATTGGGATTTAATTGAAGAGCTGTCAAAATTTGAGCCTTATGGACAGAAAAATCCCCGGCCGGTCTTTGCTTCATATCAGGTCAAGGTTGTCGGGCTGGAAACGGTCGGTCAGGACAACCAGCATTTAAAGCTGATCCTGACCCAGGATAACGGAATTGTCCGCAAGGCGATCGGGTTTTGTTTTGGCGACTGGTGTAGTAAAATAAAGGCGGGTGATTTGATTGATATTGTTTATTCCGTGGAAATTAACGAGTGGAACGGCAACCGGGAGATTCAACTAAAACTAGAAGATTTGAAGCTATCTCATTAGATTTAAGATTACAGATTTAAGTTACTTAAATCTTATCCACCAAAGGTGGATCAGCCTCTGGCTGACAACTTAAATCTTAAAACTTGAATTTACAAAGTTAATACCTAATCCTTAATTTGTAATTGAACAATAAAATAATTAAAATAAAAATGAAGTATAAGAGTTTAAAAGTTTTCACCGACGGCGGGGCCCGGGGCAATCCCGGATCGGCGGGCGTGGGCGTGGTTGTCTGGCGCGGCAGTGAAGTAGTCGGGCAATTTAAAAAATATATTGGCGAAACCACCAACAATCAGGCTGAATATCAGGCCGTTATATTGGCTTTGAGTAAGATAGAGGATTTTAAGCCGGAAGAAGTTGACTTTTATCTGGACAGCGAACTGGTCGTTAAACAGTTAAACCGGGAATATAAAGTCAGAGACGCTGATTTAGCGCCTTTATTCGTGAAAGTCTGGAACGCCACCGTTAATTTAAAAAAAGTTACATTTAATCATATCAGACGAGAAAAAAATAAAGAGGCTGACAAGCTCGTTAATCAGGCGATTGATGAGCATCTGAAAAAGAAATAAATTTATTTACTACAAGTAGCAACTACGCACCTTGACAACAAGGAGGGGGAGGATTGATGGCTGACCATCAATACAATAAAGATCAGCTTGATTTTCTAATGAGCTGTTTAGGCTCTAACGGATCATCTACCCTGAACCGTTTGAGCGGTCAGCGCTTTGGCTTTGGAAGAAACCGTTCAGATTGGAATAAAGCCCGAAAGAAAAATGCCTGGTTGGCTTGTTTGAATTTTCGAATGGTCGATCTGGCTCGTCGCGACTTGTCCGGCTTGGACTTTGAAGAAGGACGCTTTGACGGCGCCGATCTCAGCGGGACGGATTTTACCAACGCCAGCCTGGCCGGAGCCGATCTAACAGGAGCGATCATCAATAATCAGACGAATTTCAGGGGAGCTGACCTGCGAGGAGCCAAAGTTGATCATAGCAACGGAGGGAACTTTGAGGGAGCGATCTTTGAATAGAGCGGACCATCACGGTCTGCTTTTTTTATGTTACCAATTCGCGATTCTAATCTGCTAATGCGTACTAATTATACAAATTTATAAGGAATAATTAATTAGAACAGCCCCTCTTACTCCCTCTGATTCCTTCTTATTCCCTCTGATTCCTTCTTATTCCCTCTTATCACCTCTAAATTAGACTTGGATTTTCTCTGAATTATTGCTAGTATTTGGAGATGGCAGTAAATTTTAATAAAAAGATGGTTGAAATTGGGCCGATCAGCTCAATTTCCGCCAAAACTTATTATTTTTTTAAAAATGCCGCCCCCTTTAATAACGTTCAGGTGAGTTTTTGTGTTTGGTTGAGCGCTAATAAAAGCGAATCAAAACAAATATTGGCGAATCTAAAATTTTGGATTAAGGGTTTAGGCTTAGATCAGGAGGTTTATCTTTTAGATTTTGATCAGCCCGATTTTATCAGGGTTTTATGCGAACTGGACAAACAGAATGGCGTTTTTATAATGCCTTTTTTTTATTTGGCACAAGTAAAGATTTTTTTAACGGCTTTCAGGGAACAACTAATTGAATTGCGGGCTGGCCAGGTATTGTCACCCCGGGAGTTAAAAGAAAAATTAATTGATCGTGGTTATGAATCAAGCCGGGAAGAACTGCCGGGAACATTTAAACATCGCGGTTCCTTACTGACAATTTATAGCCCCAACTATGACCGGCCGGTTAAAGTTGAATTTGATGAAGAGAAAATTATAAGAATCAATAAGGAGATTATTGAAATTTTTCCCGTTGATCTTGATTTAAATAAAATTGCCCGGATGGCTAAAGAACCAATTAAGTCTAATCTGTTGAAAAACGCCCGTTTTATTTACGCCGACCCGTCGCTTTTAAAAAGAGAAGAGGGCTGGCCGGCTGTTAACGATCAGATTAAAGATAACCATCAAATTATTTTTCAAACTCTTAAAAGCAAAAATGTCCTTCAGATAAACTTTAAAAAACCTAAATTTTATAATAAAAATTTAAAAAAATTCGTTGTTGATCTTAAAAGCTATTTAGATAATAACTGGCAGGTTGGAATCGCTGTTTTGGAGGCGGAAGTAATCAAAAATATTTTAAAATCTAATAACTTGGTTTCTGACAACATTAAATTCTTTGATTATTCGGTTGATTTAGAAGGATTTGAAGATTTAGACAGCCAATATTTATTCTTAACTCACCAGGACATTTTTGGGCGGATTGATTTAAAGAAAAAAATCAAGTCCGGCAGAGGCGCCAGACTCCGAATGAATCCGGAGACTGGTGTCTGGGTTGCTGATTTAAAGCCCGGCGATTATATTGTTCATCAGGATCATGGTATTGGGCTTTATCAGGGACTGGTTAAAACTGAAATAGACGGCTTTCAACGGGAGAATTTACTGCTGGAGTACGCTCAAGGCGACAAATTGTACACGCCAATTGATCTGGCTTATAAAGTTGATAAATATATTGGTCAGGCTAAACCTACGATTTATCGCTTATCCGGGACATCCTGGCAGCAGCTCACTCAAAAGATCAAAGCTGACGCTGAAAAATTGGCCAAAGAATTGCTTAATTTATACGCCCAAAGAGAAGTGATTAAAATCAGTCCCTGGCAAAAAATTCAGCCGGAAGAAAGAGATTTAGCCCAAGCCTTTGCCTACCAGGAAACGACTGATCAGCAAACAGCCATTAAACAGATATTTAGCGATCTTGAACGGGACAAACCAATGGATCGGCTGATTGTCGGCGATGTTGGTTTTGGCAAAACCGAAGTGGCTATTCGGGCGGCTTTTAAAGCGGTCATGAACAATCAGCAGGTGGCTGTTTTATGCCCAACGACTATTCTGGCCCAACAGCATTATGATACCTTTAAAGACCGATTAAAAAAGTTTCCGGTTGAAATTGAAGCGTTAAGCCGGTTCACTAAAAGATTATCAGGAATTTTTCATGAAAAGAAAGTTTTAGCCGGCCTGGAAAAGGGGATAGTTGACGTGGTGATTGGCACCCACCGCCTGCTGTCAGACGATGTTAGATTTAAAAATTTGGGCCTGATCATCATTGACGAAGAACAAAGGTTTGGCGTCCGGCATAAGGAAAAGCTAAAAAAATTGAGAGACAAATCCCATGTTTTAACTCTGACGGCCACGCCCATCCCCAGAACTTTATATCTGTCTTTATCCGGCGTCAGAGATATTTCCACGATTACCACCCCGCCTGAAGGCCGGCTGGCGATTGAGACTAACATTGAACCTTATAATGAAAAGGTTGTCAAAGAAGCGATTGATCAGGAATTAAAACGGGGCGGCCAGGTTTATTATCTGCATAATAAAGTTGAAACAATTGATTTAAAGAAGCGTCAACTACAGGAGTTATTGGGACAAAGAATAAGAATCGGCATTGTTCATGGGCAGTTGCCGGAAAAAGAGCTGGCCAAAAAAATGAGCCTCTTTGATAATGGTCAAATTGATGTTTTGGTCTGTTCATCAATTATTGAAAATGGTCTGGATTTGCCAAATGTTAATACCCTGATTGTAGAAAACGCCCAGAATTTTGGTTTATCCCAGCTTTATCAGTTTCGGGGACGGATTGGCCGAGGGACTGTCCAGGCCCAGGCTTACTTTTTGTATCAGGAAGAAAATTTAACGGCCAGCGCCGCCAAAAGACTGCAGGCTTTAATTGACGCCAAAGAGCTTGGCAGCGGGTTTCAGCTGGCCATGAGAGATTTGGAGATTAGGGGAGTAGGCAATATTTTGGGCAAACAACAGCATGGTCAGGTTAAGGCCGTCGGCCTAAATTTATATTTAAGGCTGTTAAACCAGGCGGTTGAAGAACTGGAGACAGGGGAGCCAGTTAAACATTTCAAAGAAGTAAACATTGATTTGCCGTTTGATTATCAGTTGCCTGAATCCGTAGTAGCTGATCAGCAGAATAGATTAAGGTTATATCATCAGTTATCAGAAATTAGAGATTTAGAGGAGTTAAAGTCGTTTTGGGCAAAGGAGTTTGGAAAAGTTCATGATGAAAAACTAAATAATTTATATAAAATGTTTGAGATTAAAATTTTAGCCCAGGGGGCGGGGGTAGAGGAAATAAATTATATTAAAAGGGATTATCAGGGGCGGGATAAAATTGTGGTGAAGTGGCCCGACAAAAAGAAAGTTTTGATTATGGAAGAAAATAGAGATTTTTATGGTGATCTTATTAAAATTTTGAAAAGGGGGTGAAAGTACAAAGTAAGTACAAAGTACAAAGTGCAAAGTGCAAAGCAAGTCCAAAGTCCAAAGAAAGTACAAAGTACAAAGTGCAAAGTGCAAAGCAAGTCCAAAGTCCAAAGAAAGTTCAAAGTACAAAGTCCAAAGTTCAAAGTACAAAGCAAGTTCAAATTTCAAAGCCCCTGATTTCCCTTGATGTCCCCTGATAATCCCTGATCTCCCCTGAAACAAAAAAAGACCTACATTAAATATGTAAGTCTCATGTCCCTCCATTCTGGACAGCAGGCTTTAGCCTGCATGGCCCGCACCCCTCTTTTTGAGGTGTTTTGGCACCTTTAGCTTTGAGCTTGATTTGATCTTTGAACTTTGAACTTTGATATTTTAACCTTCATCTCCCCTCATCTCCCCTTATCTCCCCTCATCTACCCTGCTTGCCGTTTGACAAAACCATCATTTTCCGCTACAATATAATTATCCAGGCAAGCTGGATGATTGCTAGAAATGCCCTTTTGAAGCCCTTCGATAAGGGGATTTTTAGAGGAAAGTCCGAACACCCCTCCGATGTCCATCGGAGGAAGCAAGGCAGTTCCTAACGGGAACCGGGAGAGTAGGGAGTAGAAGTTCTATAGACTTTTGCTGTTTATGAATCCCAGGGCAAGTGCAACAGAAAAGACACATCCGATGGCCCCTTGGGGCACAGGAGAAGCTGAAATCGTGAGGTAAGAGCTCACGCGTGAAAAATTCCGTGGTGACACGGCACGTGGTAAACACCTGCCTGGTGCAAGAGTCAGGCGACTCGCTGGAGTCTGATCGTGAAATCAGACCTAGATAGATAATCATCTTCAAAACAGAATTCGGCTTACAGGCTTGCCTGGATTTTTATATTTATGAACAAAGTTGAATTAATTTTTAAGGCAATTTTAGTGCCGCTGGATTTTGTCATGCTGGTTCTGGCCGGCCTGGCCGCTTATTCAATCAGATTTCAGACTTTTGTGACTGAAATCCGGCCGGTCGTCTATGAAATGCCTTTTAAGGGATATTTGAATATAGTTTTGATAATGGCCACCCTCTGGGTGGTTATTTTTGCTTTGGAGGGGCTTTACACGATTAAAGGACCCCGTAAGATCATCCATGAATTGATGAAAGTCTTTTTTGCCTGTTCAACCGGCCTGATTATAATTATTATTTTAATTTTTTTAGAAAGAGAACTTTTTTCTTCCAGATTCATTATTTTAGCCGCCTGGGGCTTAAGCGTTGTTTTAGTTTCACTGGGCAGGATTTTAATCAGAATTACCAGGTTGATTTTGTTAAAATACGGGATTGGCGCCAGGAAAATAATTCTGGTTGGTAAAAATAAATCAACTAAAGCGATTACTGAATCAATTAAACATAGTCAGCGGCTGGGCTATAAAATTGTTGAACATTTTGATCTGGTCAACGCTGAAACTTTGGAAAAAATGAAAAAATTGATAGCTGACGGGCGGGTTGAAGAAATTCTTCAGTCAGATCCTGATATGAATAAAGAAAATGTTTTAGATTTGATAGATTTAGCCAATGAATATCAGATAAGCTTTAAATACGCCGCTGATTTGTTTGAAACCAAAGCGACCAACATTGAAGTGACGACCATTGCCGGCATTCCGATTATTGAACTCAAAAAAACTCCGCTGGAGGGCTGGGGACGGATTGTTAAAAGACTTTTTGATATTATCTGTTCCTTGATTTTTATTATTTTAACTTCGCCGATTTTAGCGATAGTCGCCATTGCCATTAAGGCTGATTCCAGGGGGCCAATTTTCTATTTAAATGAAAGGGTCACTAAAGGCGGCAAGACTTTTGAGGTTTTTAAATTCAGAACAATGAAAGCTGAATACAGCACCGGCCCCAGATATGACAAGACAGGGGAGGCGGCTAAGCTTGAAAAGAAATTAATTGAGGAAAAAAGCCAGAGAGTCGGCCCGGTTTATAAGGTTTTAAAGGATCCCCGCCGGACAAGCCTCGGCCGTTTACTGGAAAAAACCAGCCTTGACGAAATTCCTCAATTCTTTAATGTGTTATTAGGACAAATGAGTCTGGTCGGCCCCCGGCCGCATCAGCCGCGGGAAGTGGCCCGGTATGAAAAACATCACAAAGTTGTTTTGACTATCAAGCCGGGAATTACCGGATTGGCCCAGATTTCCGGCAGGTCTGATCTGGATTTTGAAGACGAGGTTAAGCTGGATTCATTTTATATAGAGAGCTGGTCATTGTTGATGGATGTCGCGATTTTGTTAAAAACGCCGTTTTCATTACTTAGAAAAAGAAAATACACATAACTAAAAATTTTTAATTTCTAAATTGTATGAAAGTCGCACTGGTCCACGATTATCTCGCCCAGGACGGGGGCGCGGAGAAGGTTTTAAAAGTGTTTCAGGAAATATTTCCCGGGGCGCCGACTTTTGTTTTGGTCCATAATAAAGACAAAGCTAATCCAATTTTTTTAAAAAAAGACATCAGAACTTCATTTATCCAAAAAATGCCGCTGGGCGTCAAAAAGTACCAGTGGTTTTTGCCTTTAATGCCCCTGGCAACCGAAAAATATAATTTGAAAGGCTATGATTTGGTTTTATCCAGCAGCTCGGCCTTTTCCAACGGAGTGCTGACCGGCCCCCAAACCCTTCACATTTGCTACTGCCACACGCCAACCAGGTTTTTATGGAGCGATACCCATGAATATGTTCAGGAGCTGAAATATAACCGGTTGGTCAAAAAAATAGTCCCTCTGCTTTTAACCAGATTGCGTCTTTGGGACAGACAGGCGGCTGACCGGGTTGACAGGTTTATAGCGAATTCAGCCACTGTTCAGCAGAGGATCAAAAAATATTACCGGCGTCAGAGCGACATTATCAATCCGCCGGTGGAAACTGATATTTTTAATATCGCGCCGGCGACAGGCGATTATTTTCTGACCGGCGGCCGGCTGGTCTCTTATAAGCGGTTTGACATCACTGTTCAGGCTTTTAGCCGGCTGGGCGTCAGTCTGAAAATATTCGGCATCGGTCCGGCCATGGAAGATTTAAAAAAAATCGCCAAAGATAATATTGAATTTCTGGGACAGATTACTGACGCCGAAAAAGCTGAATTATACGGCCGGGCACTGGCCTTTATCCATCCCCAGGAAGAAGATTTTGGCATCACGCCGATTGAGTCAATGGCTTCGGGCCGGCCGGTGATCGCTTACGCCGCCGGCGGCGCCCTGGAAACAGTCATCGCCGGCCAGACCGGTGAGTTTTTTAAGGAGCAAACCTGGGAAGAACTGGCTGATTTGGTGATCCGTTTTGATAAAAATAGATATAATCCCGAGCAAATCAGAAGCCACGCTTTAAAATACAATGTTGACAGTTTCAAAACAAAAATAAAAGACTATATTGATAAAAGTCTTTTATTATGAAAATAGGCATTGATATCAGAAGCCTGGCTGAAAAAAAATATTCAGGTGTAAGTGAATATTCTTATAATTTGCTGAATAATTTATTTCGAATTGATCAAGGCAACCAATATTACCTTTTTGCCAACGCTTATCACCAGAAAACTTTGCCTGATTTTAGCTTTGAAAATGTCGCGGTCTGTTATTCGCGGATTCCAAATAAGCTTTTAAATTTCAGCTTAAAATTTTTTAAATATCCCAAACTTGATAAGCTTGTCGCCAAAAAGTTTAAACTGGAAAAGCTTGATTTGTTTTTTTTGCCTAACCTGAATTTCGTTTCCTTAAGCGATGATGTCGCGAAAGTAATCACTGTTCATGATTTAAGTTTTGAAAGATATCCGAAATTTTTTAATTTTAAAAAAAGGCTTTGGCACCGGCTGGTTAATCCCAGGAGTTTAATCAACTCGGCTGATAAAATTATCTCCGTTTCCCTCAACACTAAAAATGATTTGACGGCGCTTTATCAAACTGATCAGTCAAAAATTGAAGTCATTTATCCTGGCTCGCGACCGCGAAAAGAGCTGTCTTCAGCTGAATTAACCGCCGTTAAAAACAAACATCATTTGCCGGATAAATTTTTTCTATATCTGGGGACTCTGGAACCCAGAAAAAACATTACTGGCCTGATAAAATCTTTTGATATTTACAAAAGCAAATATTGGACAACCGCCCTTGAGACTTATTTGGTTCTGGCCGGCTCCGGCGGCTGGCTGATGAATGATATTTTAGAAGCGATCAATGCCAGTCCCAATAAAGAGTATATTAAACTGCCGGGCTATGTTGACGCTGAAGATAAAGCCGGCTTATACCAACTGGCTGATGTTTTTATTTATCCCTCTTTTTATGAAGGCTTTGGCTTTCCGCCGCTGGAGGCCATGGCGGCCGGGACGCCGGTTATTGCCAGCCATAGTTCATCGTTAGCCGAAGTTTTAGCTGACAGTTGTTTGCTGGCTGACCCCTATAACTCTTTTGAACTGGCTTATTTGATGAATTATTTAACGACTGATCAGGAATTAAGACAAGATTTGATTGAACGAGGGTTGGAGAAGGTTAAACAGTTTAGCTGGCAAAAAACGGCCGCTGAAATTAAAAAATTATTTGAAGAAAATGCGAATCGCCATTGACGCCCGCTTCTACGGTCCCCAGACCAAGGGTCTGGGCCGCTATATAGAGCGGCTGACAGAAAATTTGGAAAAAATTGATCATCAGAATCATTATCTGATTTTTTTAGGGCGTGATAATTGGGATCAATATCAGCCTCAAAACGGCAATTTTAGCAAAGTTCTGGCTGATTTTAAATGGTACGGGCTGGCGGAACAGCTAAAAATGCCTTATTTGCTTTGGAAACACCGGGTTGATCTGGTTCATTTTCCTCATTTTAATGTTCCGTTGCTGAATTTGAAAAAATTCGTGGTGACAATTCATGATTTAATTTTAATTCAATATCCAACGCCCCGGGCGACGACTTTGAGCCCGTTTTTATATAAAATAAAGAATTTTTTTTATAAACTGGTTATTGCCGCGGCCGTTCAGCGATCAGAAAAGGTTATAACTGTTTCAGAATACAGTAAAAGTCAAATTTTGAAACAGTTTAAGATCAATTCTGAAAAAGTGGTTGTCACTTATCTGGCCTGCGACAGCGTGGAAAGCGGCCAGCTGAAAATGCCGGAATCAAATTTACAAAAATACGGCATTGATAAGCCCTATTTACTATATGTCGGCAACGCTTATCCCCATAAAAATCTGGAGCGTCTGCTGACCGCTTTTAAAAAATTCACTGAAATTTTCGGAGCTGGTTATCAGCTGGTTTTGGTTGGTAAAAAAGATTATTTTTATCAACGACTGGAAGAATCTTGTAATGACGATAATGTAATTTTTTGCGGCTATGTCAGCCAGCCGGTTTTGGCTGATTTATACAGAAACGCCCGGCTGTATGTTTTCCCGTCATTGCTGGAAGGCTTTGGTCTGCCGGCCCTGGAAGCGATGCGGTATGATTTACCGGTTGTTGCTTCAGCCGCCGCCAGTTTGCCGGAAATTCTCGGTCAGGCGGCTCTTTACTTTAATCCAAACAGCATTGATGATATGATAACAAAAATGCGTCATTGTTTGACCGATCACCAGACCCGGCAAAATTTAATTAATCTTGGCCGGATTCAAATAACTAAATATAAGTGGCTTGATTGCGCCCAAAAAACATTATTAATTTATCAAAACTATGCTTAAAAGATTTTTGACAATCGCCCTGGCGTTTGTTTTATTTCTAAGTCTGGCCGGTTTAAACGGTTGTCAAAATAAACAAACCAGCACTGAACAACCGGCGCCGGTTGATTTAGTCAGGCTGGAAGAGGATTATTTAACGTCGTTAACGGATATTTTAACTAATTATCAGTCGCGATCAGCTGATCTAACCCTTGACTTGGTGACCAAAACCCAGAGTGATGTTTTGGATTTGGTCGTCCCGGGCAGCTATAAAAATTTTCATCTGAACCTGGTTTTAAGTCTCAACGCCGTCAGGCAGGGTTTGGAACTCAACGATCAGTCAAAAGTCACCGCTGGTCAGGCTGATTTGGACAAGTTAATGGAACAGATTTTAAACTAAGACTATTTCTTTATGCTTCTTTTAAAACGAATCCTGCCAGTTTTAACGCCCACGGCGGTTTTTCTTGGTTTTGAATATATTTTTGTAAATGCTGACAGTTTTTGGCGGGTTGTGGTCTTAATTTATATATTATTGATTCTAAGCGTGATAATCATTGTCTATAATAAAATCACTTTGAGCGCCGCCTGGGTTTATTTAATCAATCCGATCCTGCTGGTTTCCAGCGCTCTGCTGTTTGTGATTCTGCTGGAGAGCAGTTTATTGCGTCATTTAATATTGGCGGCAACCGTATTAATTCTTGGAAGTATTTTGAATAATATCTTTATTTATCTTCATCAAACTCATCGCTATCAGGCCTATTCATTTGAAAGTTTAATAGATTACAGCAATTTGATAGTTGCTTTTTTGTTTTTTAGCTCGTTTTATTTTTTAACGATTTTTTTAAATATATTGATCTGGCAGTTGTTTATTTTAGCTTTTATAATTATAGCTTTGCTATCCTATCAATTGATTTGGAGCAATAAAATTGATCTGAAAAGGGGAGCGGTTTATGTTTTTATTAATAGCCTGGTTTTGTCCCAGCTATTTTGGGCGATTAGCTTTCTGCCAATCGGCTACCTGGCCAGCGGCTTGATTTTAACTCTGATTTTTTATATGATATCTGGAATGAGCAAATTAACGCTTTTGGATAGATTTTCGCTGAGAAAGTCGGGAAAATATCTGATAATCGGGTTTTTGGGAATAATCGTGGTTTTAGCCACCACCCGCTGGCTCTAAAGGGAGAACATTAAAACATTAAAACAAGAGAACATTAAAACATTAAAACAAGGGAACATTAAAACATTAAAACAATTTGTTTTCTTGCTTTCTTGCTTTCATGCTTTAATGCTTTCATGTTTTCTTGCTTTCTTGCTTTCATGCTTTAATGCTTTCATGCTTTTATGCCAAGATCAAATTTATATAAAGTTATAGTGGTTGCTGTTTTAGCCGGCTTTTTAGTCGGCATTATCGCTGAATTAATTTATCAGGTTTATTTTGTAATACCGTCATTAACAACCGGCGATGTTGTTATAAATCGTCAGTTAAGCCTGGAATCATCAAAAAAGATACAGTCAGTCGTTCAGAATATTTCACCCAGTTTGGTGACAGTTTACCGAAAAAAACCATTGCGTGAAATTAATAATCCTTATTTTGCGGATGAAATTTTGGGCCGGGGCCTGATTATAACCAATGACGGCTGGCTGATCGCTTATATCAACAGCCAGGAAGCAATTGGTTCGCTGAAAAATAATATTATTGTCAAAACCAGCGATGCTAGTTTATATAATGTGATGGCCGGTCTGGAAGATCCGGCGACCGGTATTTTATTTTTAAAAATAGAAGCGGCCAACTTAGTTCCAGCTCAATTTGGAGATTCCGGCCAGCTTAAACTGTCAGAGCAAATAATTATCGCGCCTGACACGAATAGCGCCAGGATTAGCTATCTGGAAAATTTAAATTATTATCATCAGTCAAATTTAAATCAGCTGACTTTATCATCTGAAATTTATTCAAACTTTTTAATGATTCAGGATAAACCGGATCTAAGATTTATTGGAGCGCCAGTTTTAAACCTGGACGGCGAGATTATCGGTATTTTAAATAAATTGGATGAAAATCAGGCTGCTTTAGTGACCCCGGCTAATTACTTTAAAGGTTTAATCGGCAATGTCCTGGCTCAAAATAAGATCAGCCGCCCCCGGCTCGGGCTAAATTACTTTGATTTATCAATGGTTCTGGGATTGAATCAGCAGCTTACCCATGAATTCAAAAAAGGCGCTTTGGTTTTAAATCTCCAAAAAAACAGCCCCGCTTTGGGCCTGTTAAAAACAAATGACATTATTTTAAAAGTTGATGGTGAAGAAGTAACGGCCGCCCGGGGTTTGTCTGAAAAAATACTTGAATTTTCTCCTGAACAAAAGATTATACTGACAGTTTTTAGAGATAACCAGGAACAGGAGATTGAAGTTCAGTTAGCCGGTTTGGCTGTTAATTGATTTTGGATTTGGGGAATATAATTTATTATTAATTTTCCACTGGTCAACATACTGACCAATCCCATGTTCAGCCAGCTTTTTTTTAACGGTCGGCTTTGTTTGAGACCATTTTAGCAGGCTTTCCAGGTTAATTTTATAACGGCCCCTGACCACCACGTATAATATTTGCTCATTTTTAATGGCTCGTCGGATAGTTTGCTGGTTGACGCCAAACAGTCTGGCCGCTTCTGAAACTGATAAACGAATTAGAGTAATATTATTTGTTGGATTAACCATGTTTGTATAGGCTATATTATACAAATAACATAAATTTGTCAAATTATGCTTGAAAAATATAAATATTTCTGATATAATTTTTATAAACTTTGTAACAGTTTTATTTTTTTTTCGTCTAATTTAATGAAAGACCTTCGGGATAAATACTTAGTATACAAATACCAAAAGACTAATTCCCCAGAAGTTTTTGGAGCGATTTACGATCAGTACATTGATAAAATTTACCGGTTTATTTATTTTAAGGTCAGAACCAGGCAGGAAGCTGAAGATCTGACATCAGAAGTCTTTTTGAAGCTTTGGCAAAAGATTACTAATAAGGCCGAGGTTGATAATTTAAACGCTTATATTTACGCTATCGCCCGTAATTCAGTGATTGATTATTATCGTCAGAAGTCAACTGATAAAGAGGTCGCTCTGGAAGAATTAGCTGAACTGGGTGGAGACGCGGAAACGATTGGCAAAATAACCCAGGCTTCAGATGTTAGTCAGCTAATGAAAGCTATCAATAGTCTCAAGGATGAATATCGCGAGGTAATTTTATTGAGATATATTGAAGAGCTGGCTATCAAAGAAATTGCTTTAATTTTGAATAAATCACAGGGAGCAACCCGGGTTTTGCTTCACCGGGCCCTTAAAACATTGCGGGAAGTTATAAGTTCATAATCACCATGTCTCATAATTTAAGAAAAAATTTAAAAAAACTTCGTCAAATCAGGCCGGATTACAACTGGAAAGTTAGTAATCGGGCTTTTTTGCTGAATGAAATTTTAAAAGAAACGCCTATTAACCGGGTTGTTAATAATCAGAAGTTTAAATTTAGCGACTTAGTCAAATTATTAACGCGTGATTTTTCTTTAAAACTGGTTACCAGGCCGGTTTTAGCTTCTTTTTTGGTGGCTGGTTTGGTTTTGGGCGGCGGCATAACGTCAGTCGGCGCTTCCTGGGATAGCCTGCCTGGCGACACTTTGTATTCAGTTAAGAGAACATATGAAAAGGCGCAGGTTGTTTTAACTATTGATAAATATAAAAAGGCTGAATTAGGTGTAAACCTGGTTAAAAAAAGGGTTGATGAACTGCGACAAATTAAACAAAACGATCAGTCAAAATCCAAAAAAATTGAAAAAATTAATTTAGCGGCCGGTGAAATTAGACGAGAAGTTAAAATAACCAAAGATAATTTAAATAAAATCAAGTCCGATAAAGAAATAGCCAGGGTTGTGCGGGTCGCCAAAGTGATTGATGTTGAAGTCAATAAAATAAAGAAAACTTTAAAAGAGCAAAAAGAAAATATTGATCAGGAAATTATAGAAAAAACCAAAGAAAAAATAGATCAGGCCCTTGACGCGATTAAGGAAGCCGGGGTTGAAGCCGCCGTCATTATTGTCGAAAAGCATGTCAGCGGAGAAGCCGGTATTTCGGAAGAAGAGGTCGTGGAATTGATTAACACCAAAATTGAATCAACCAAACAAGAGCTGGAAAGCGCCAAAGAAAAAGTTGAGGTGTTGGCGGAAACGGCTAAAAATGTTGAGATTTTCGCGGAAGAGCCTGTTGAAAAATCTGATGATGATGAAACAAATTCGGCTGAATCAGCTGAAAAAGCAGATCAGTTTGAAGAGACCCCAGAGCTGAAAGGAGAGGCGGGTGAATTTGACGAGGCTGAAAAAAGCCTGACAGAAGTTGAAAATCTGATGGAAAATAAGGATTTTGGCACAGCTTTGTCTAAAATTACCGAAGTTGAAAAGTTGATTGAAGAAGCCGGTGAAAAATCAGAAAAAGTTCCGACCGCTGAAGAAGCATCTCCGTCAGAATCTGATGATCAACTACCCACTGAATAAATGTTATCCACAGGATTGACATTAAGCCAGAATAAGTTAGAATTAACCTTGACAATATAAATAAAACTTGTTGAAAAATAACTGCTCTTTGTAGTTAAATTATTTTATTAATTGGATTAATTGGAGTTTAGAAGCGCATAACAGCGCCTAAACTAAATAATTAAAAGTTCGTTTGTAATTAATTTTCGCTAAAATTAGGGATTTTGACTCACTTGTTGGTTAGGCTCAAGGTCGAATCCGATACGGATGTCTAATCAAGCCGGTGAATTCAGTCGAAATCTCTGATGAAAATTAACCAGATGGACTTTAAGGAGAAAAAAATTTATATGAGTAATTTTATTAAGAAAGCCTTTACAGTCGGCGTGGTAATGACGACGATTGTCTGGTCTTTGGGCTTAGCGGCTTTTCCGTTGACTGCCGGCGCGCAGACAACAATCGCCGCTGGTGATTTAATCACCGCTCCGGGCACCCAGGCAGTTTACTACTACGACGGCACCAATCGTTGGGTTTTCACCAATGATAAAAATTATTGGACCTGGTACAAAGACTTTTTAAGCGTCAAGGAAATCACTGATCTTGAATTAGGTGATATTCCAATTGGCGGCAACGTTGTTTATCAGGCCGGCCGACGAATGGTCAAGATCACGACCGATCCAAAGACCTATTTGGTTGGCGAAAATGGCATGCTTCATCACGTCACTTCCGAACAGCTGGCCATGGATATGTTTGGAGCCAGCTGGAATCAGGCGATTGACGATGTTTCCGACGCCTTTTTCACCAATTACCAAATCGGCGCGGCTATTACTGATTTAAGCAACCTGCCGGTTGGCGCTTACTTTATGTCAGGCGGCAATCGCTACTATGTTGATGATTCCGGTGTTTTAAGGCTGGATTTTCCGGTGACCGCTTTTAATGTCGCTCCTAACTTTATTGGAGCTGAATTTATGGCCGCTTTGGCTGGTTCAGCCGATTTGCCTGATACCAGTGGCGCCACTCCGGTAGCCAACTACACGGATTTTCTGGGAATGGTCCCAAATGCATCTGGCACAGCCGGCGTTCCAACTCCTGGTCCGGCTAATGTCACCGCGACTTTAAGCCTGCCTTCAGGCACCCAGACGGTTCTGACCAACCAGGGTTCAACCTGGCTGGGAACAGTTAACTTTAACAATGCCGGTTCAGCCACGACCCTGGATTCATACCATGTTTCACTGGGCGGCGCTTTAGGCTTCAACTCAATGGGTAATGTTTGGGGTGTTTTTGGCGGCGAGCCAACCAACAACCCGCTGAATTTTGCCTCATCAACCAGAGACCGACAAGTCTTTGTTAACAAAGCTCTGCCAGCAGGCAGTTCCAGTCTGCAAATTTACGCCAGCGGCACGGTTAATGGCGGCGGTTCAACCGGTAGTTTTGACATTAACAATGTCATGGTCGCCGGCGGCACTTTGGAACTGAACGGCATGGTGCCAATCAACCGCAGCATTACCGCGGCTAATACTTTAACCTTAGCCAACGGAGCCACGCCTCCAACCGGTAATATTGGCGGTACCAATCAGGAAGTTTTCAACTTTACCGCTAACTTTGGCCGGGCTGGCACTTTAGACAGAATATTTGTTTACGAGTCAGGGACTGGTGACGTCAATAAACTGGATAATTGTCAATTGACGGCCCAGACCAGAACAATTAACGGTAATGTCGTTGGTTCTTACGTTGACTTTAATTTTGGCGCCGCTCCTTACGCCAGCACTGAAGGGGCGACTCACTCATTTAGAGGGACCTGCGATATCTCTGAAGGGGAAGCGGCCGCTAACAGCTTTACTTTCTCTCTCCGGAACGCTGGTCATGTTTTAGCGACTGACGGTTTCTTTAATTCACCATTTGCCGTTACCAATAATTTCACCGGCGTAACGACCGCTTTACAGCAGAGTGAAATTTTGATCTCAACCGATGTGGTGACTCCGGCTGACATTCAGGCCGGCACGACCGATCAGCTGGGTGGCCGGTTTGTTTTTGACCGGGCCGGGACTTCTCTGGAAACTTTCTTTGTCAGACTCCACCGGACGACCGGTAATGATGTCGATGTTCTTGACGCCGAATTTACGGCCAATGACATCAGAAATGCCCGGGTTTTGCTGGAGAGAGGCGGAGCTGTCGTGGCTACCCTGGATTCATTTGACATTGCCGATATGACGAACATTGCTGGTAATGATTCCGGGTTAACCTATACTGTCAGCGGTAATGTCCAGATTCAGCAGGGTGATAAAATCAGAATTGATTTTAATTCCCAGAATTCAGCCAACTTAAACGGCAACACTTACTATTTCGCCTTGCTGTTTAACAACACTTCCTTTACTGATGATCAGGGCAACGCTTTGACCAACTTTATTCCGGCAACTGAATTGAACGGTCATAACTTAAGATTCACCACCGCTGGAATCACTTTGGCTTTGTCCGGGTCTGTCGCGGCGGCCACCCACAGCCATGTGGCTGGTGACACCAAAGTTCCGGCTTTGTCAATCACGGCTGATCCGGGAACAAGCACCGGTTTGATCCTAAACAGCCTGACTGCCCGAATCGGCTTTGACAATGACCAGGACGGCACACCGGGCGACTGTACTGATGAAGTTGGTGTTAGCTGTACGGCGACTGTTTCCACCGTTTGGGGTGAAAATCCGGGCACGGTTGTCTTCACAGAGAAGTCGGCCGCCGGCACTGTCACCTGGTCCGGCCTGAACCTGCCAATCAATGAAATCAAAGAATATATTTTCTACTTCAAGACTTTGATTGGTGGTCCGGCCAGCGCTAACAATGACTGGCTCTGGCTGGAAATCACCGCTGGTACCGCCCAGGACACCAACGGCAGTCCGGTTAATGTCACCTTTAATCCGGCCGCTCCGCTGAACGATGACAATACCAACTCCACGCCGTCAGTCTTACTGGATATTTTTGACACCGGCGCGGTTCAATGGAGAACTTCATCTGATTCGCCTTTTGAAGGCTTAAGAAAGATGGGTACTGCCATGAATAATGATGTTATTTTTGAAGCTCAGACCATGAGAGAAACCGGATCATTCAGAAGCTTCCAGGCTAACTTGTCAGCCGGTTCGGCTGATGAAGTCAGCGCCATCACCTTAACCTGTCCCAATAACGCCAGCCCAATTGCTGGTACTCTGGAGCCGGTTAACGCCATTGTTCAGTTCAATAACTTGTCATCAGATCCGGCCAACTCAAGATATTGTCCGGTGCCAACGACTGACGAGTGGTATCCGTTTGGAATTAACATCACTTACAACACCTTTGCCGGTGGAGCTGATGTTAGCACCACGGGCGCTGGATTCAACATGACTTTACAGCAAACGACTAACATGGAATTCATCCACGCCAGCGGCAATAGCACGACCACCATGCCGGGAGGCAATATAGCGACCACCCGACAAAATGTCGTCAGAGGCATCCTGTCTGTCAGCCCGTCATCACTGCCAACGACAGTTTTGGCGACTGGCAATCAGGTTCTGTCCCGGGTAACCATCACGGCTGATCCAGTCCAGCTCTACGCTCTGGAATGGACCGTCGCTGGTACTTTGGGCGGCTCAACCATTGGTGATGATAACGCTGGTTGCGCTAATGGCGGCGCTAATGGAATTTGTACCTACTCCGATACTTATCGGGGCATAAATTGTGTTGTCCAGGATGATACTGGATCAACCATTCCATCAGCCATCACTTTCGCCAACACCGCTAACGGGGCGACTGTCAACTCGGTCTTTACAGCCCTGCAGACAGTCTCCACCAGCAAGATTTTCCGTTTGAGATGTGAGTTGACGGGAGTTCAGATTAATGACTCGGTCTCAACTAAGCTGGCAGATCAAAACTCTCTTTTTGAAACCAGCGCGGCGGCTAACGTTACCGCCGGATCATCCATCGTCTGGACTGGTAATCCCGACGCCGTGGCCGGTACCGTTGCCTGGCACAATGAAGATTTTGTCCAGGGGACGGAACTGACCCAAACTCTGTTCAAATAATAGAGTTTATCCCTGTCGGTCACGACCGACGGGACCAGTATCATCAAGTCTTTAGCTTTGAGGAGAAAGCTCCTGACTTAGCAAAAACCCTGTCAGTCGCGACTGACGGGGTTTTGCGTTGAGATAAAATGTGGTATTTTAGGGTATAGGGGATAGGTTATAGGGTATAATAATTAATTTACAAATATGAATGAAAAAATTACTAAGGATATGATTGTTGGACAAATTGGCCGGCAATATCCCCAAACTCTGGAAGTTTTTTATAAATACGATATTGACGACTGCTGTAATGTTGATGCAAATTTAGAATTAGCCGCCCAGGACAGGGGAGTGGATATTGAAGAACTAATTAAAGATCTCAATCAGGCCATTGCTAAACCTTTGGTTAAACAGTTTGCCGGAGTTATCACCAAAGAAATGACTATGGGCGAGATTGTTAAACAATATCCCCAGGTGGCGCCAATTATGCTGGATTTTGGCCTCCATTGTGTGGGTTGCCATGTGGCGTTTTGGGAGACTTTGGAAGAGGGAATCGCTTCTCACGGAATGACTGAAGATGATCTGGACGCGTTGTTAAAACAGCTGAACGAGGCGATAAAAAAATAAGCAAACAGTCAACCGCCAACAGTCAACTCAATAACTATGAATTCTAACAAACTCATCAGCCTTAACGAGGACGAAGAAGTTTACAAAGTCATCAGGCGTTACTGGCTGAACTATTTTTTCGCGATTTTTGTCACTTTCATTCTGATCACTCTGCCATTTATACTGATTGTGCCCTTGTTTCAGCGGGGTCGGTGGGGGATGGGGCTGTTTTTTATAATATTGATATTCGGCTTATTATCTGGCTTGAGAACTTTTATTTCCTGGTATTACAATGTTTTTATAGTCACCAGTCAGCGGGTAATTGACATTGACCAGCGGGGCTTCTTCAATAAAGTTGTCTGGGACACTGAACTGGACAGAATCCATGACATTACTTACAGCAAGAAAGGCATTTGGCAGACTATTTTTAATTACGGCAATGTCCAAATTTTGACATCGGGCTCCCTGGCTAAAATTGAAATTATAAATATTAAACAGCCCCAAAAAATCAAAGAAGCGATTAAATCCATCCGGGAAGAAGCTAAAGATGGCGATTTACGATAAAAAAAGAAAAAAACATTTTATATATAAAATAATTTTTTCAAAAAATTTTATTATTATTTGTTTTATTGTTTTAGGCCTGTCAACGATTGCTTTGGGGAAAGAAATTGTCAGAAAATACAAAGTTAACAATGAAATCAGCGCCCTGGAGGCTGAAATTAATAATCTGGCGCGAGAAAATGGCGATTTATTGTCACTTGTTCAGTACTTAAAAACTGAAAATTTCGTGGAACGGGAGGCCCGGCTTAAAATTGGCTATCAGCGGCCGGGCGAGAATGTGGTGATTGTCACCGGCGACAGTTCGCGGGCGGCTGAACAAGCTGTCGTGGAGGAAACCGAAGACGGTAATTTTTATAAATGGTTTGTTTATTTTTTTGGACCAAAATAAAAAAGCCACCTGTCGGATTCGAACCGACGACCCGCGGTTTACGATACCGCCGCTCTACCAGCTGAGCTAAGGTGGCGCTTACATGAAAGCATTAAAACAATGAATCAAAATTGTTTTAATGCTCTTATTTTTAAGGCAGGAAAAAAAACAGAATCAGACCAACGGTTAAGCCGACAATTAACAGATTGACCGAGTAGCCGGTTAAAGCGCTTTTAGATTTAATTGATATATTAGCTAAATAGTTTAATTCAGTCAAATAGTAGTCAGTCATTTTTTCCGGTTTTGACAGGGTTTGTTTTATTTTCTTTTTATTGAATTCCAGCGGGTAATTGTTTTTAAATTTTAAGGCGTAAGCGGAGAAAGCCAAAGCCATTAAATTAAAAAAGGCGATTACCAAAAAGCCGATCACTCCTCTCTGGTCCAGGGAGAAAATATTCTGGAGGCTCAAAATAAAAATTAAACCTGATGTCAAAACCAATATCGCGGCCTGCCAATTATAGCTGGTTTCAATTTGCCGGTAGTGATTTAATTGACTTTCTAAAAAACCAAAAGGTAAGTCTTTTTTATTGTTTGTTTTTTGTACAGCCATTTTATTTTTTATTTTACAAAGCGAGCGAGGAGAATCGCCCGATCATCCGATCGGGCGCCCGGTCGAATGACCGGGCGAACAAGTATGGAGCGACGGACGGGGATCGAACCCGTGACCTCCTGCTTGGGAAGCAGGCGTTCTACCGCTGAACTACCATCGCATGTTTTTTTTATTTTATTTAGTCTATGTTATAATTATAAAATATTTTAACTAATCTGAAAAGCCCAAAAAATGATACATTTAAAAAATGTCTATAAAAGCTATAATTCCGGCGTGACGGCTTTGTCTGGCGTAAACCTCCATATTAAACCTAAAGACTTTGTTTCGGTTGTCGGCCAAAGCGGCATGGGCAAAACTACTTTGGCTAAACTAATGATTGCTCAGGAACGTCCAAACAAGGGCCGGGTGGTTATTGGCGGCTGGGATATTACTGACATTAAAGATTATCAGATCCCTACTTTGAGGCGGCAGATAGGCGTGGTTTTTCAGGATCTGTATTTGCTGTCCGATAAAACAGTTTACGAAAATGTCGCTTTTGCCCTGGAAGCCTGCGGCTCGCCGACTAAAAAAATTAAAAAAATAGTTCCTCAAGTTCTCCAGCTGGTCGGTTTACTTGATAAAAAAGACCGTTACCCCAGACAGCTGTCAGGCGGCGAAAAACAAAAAGTTGTTCTGGCCAGATCGGTCGTTAACAGACCCAAAATATTAATTGCCGATGAACCAACTGGTAATCTGGACGCGATTAATACCGAAGAGATTATTAATTTGCTTCTAAAAATTAATAAATTTGGGACAACTGTTGTTTTAATTACTCATGACCGGGAAATTGTTAATTCGCTGAACAAACGGGTTATCGCCCTGGAACAGGGAAAAGTAATCAGTGATAAAAAAACAGGAAAATACACGCTTTAACCCCCCTTAATTTATGCCGGCATCTCTCTTAAGAGCTTTAAAATACGCTTTTCAAAACTTTTGGCGCAATATCTGGCTGTCGGCCATCACTATTTCAATTGTTGTTTTGGCGCTTATTTCAATTAATTTTTTAATTATTCTAAATGTTATCACCAAAACTGGCGTCACTGAAATTGAAGATAAGGTTGACATTAGTGTTTATTTCAGGCCGGAAGTTTCTGAAAATATTATATTTGAAATTAAATCAAAGTTACTGACTCTAAAAAATGTCAAAGAAATAATTTATATTTCCAGAGAAGAAGCTTTGGCGTCTTTTAAGTCCAATCATCAGTCAGATCCTCAAATTTTAAAATCGCTTGATGAAATTGACGATAATCCCCTGGGGGCGACCCTGATAGTTAAGGCTAAATCAACCAGCGACTATCCGCCGATTTTAAAAGTTTTAAATGACCTAAAATATGATGACTATATCTGGGATAAAGATTTTGAGGAAAATGAAAAAATTATTCAAAGGATTAGCACCATCAGCAGCCGGGCCAAATCAATCGGATTGACCGTTTCAGTTATTTTTATGATGATTGCCCTTGTCGTGGTTTATAATACTATCAGAATTAATATCTACACCCAGCGGCAGGAAATTGGCATTATGAAGCTGGTTGGCGCCACTAATTGGTTTGTTCGGGCGCCTTATCTGATTGACGGCCTGTTTTATAGTCTAATCGGAATGATTGTTACTATCGTCTTAATTTATCCGGCATTGGGGTTTTTACAGCCGTACATGACGACTTTTTTTGAAAATTCAAACTTCAGCTTACTGGCTTATTTTAATCAAAATTTCGCAGTTATATTTGGACTGGAATTGCTGGCAATGATGTTTTTAAATTCTGTCAGCGGTTTTGTGGCGACATCTAAGTATCTGAAGGTCTAAATACAAAATTCAAAATGTAAAGATAAAAAGTTTGTAATTTATAATTTTGTATTTATTATTTATTTAGGATTTCGAATTTAGAATTTATGATTTATTATTCGGGGATCGTCTAATGGCAGGACACCAGGTTTTGGTCCTGGGTATCTAGGTTCGAATCCTAGTCCCCGAGAATGTAAAAATTAAAACAAATTTATGAAAATTATTTTTTTGGCTAGTCTTAGCAAAATTAGAGCTCAAAAATTTAAATATTGTAGTTTTTCCACAAAAACATTAGAAAAATAAGACTTTTTGTGATATTATTAAATAATAAACATTAAAATTGTTAATAATTAAACAAAGGAAAAGTATGGCCAAAATGACCAAGTCTCAAATGTATCAGGAGCTCTCCACCAAGACTGGCATGAGCAAAAAAGAGGTGACTGAATGCATGGACGCTTTAGTTAACCTCGCCCTGGATCAGGTAAAATCAGCCGGTGAATTTACAATACCGGGAATTGGGAAATTAGTTAAACAACACAGAAAAGCCAGAATGGGCCGTAATCCGGCTACTGGCGAGCAAATTCAGATCCCGGCCAAAACTGTCGTTAAATTCAGAGTCGCCAAACAGGCCAAAGAGTCAGTTCTTTAATTAAAATTTTCACAAAAAAACAAGTCTTTGGCAGGCTTGTTTTTTTGTCGGGTTTAATTCAAAACTGACCCTATGAAATTTTGATGACCTCTGACAAAATCAGCCGCTGACATTTCTTTTTTGCCTTCCATTTGAAGCCGGTCTAAAATTAAATTTCCAAAGCCGCACCGGACAATAATATTGTTATAATCATCTTGGAAAACTTGGCCAAACTGTTGATTGTTTAAATCTATTTCAGCGGGATGAGCTTTATGGATTTTTAGGATTTTGTTATTCCAGCCAGCCCAGGTTCCCGGCCAGGAATCAAAGGCTCTGATTTGCTGATCAATATCATCCGCGGTTTTTGACCAGTCAATTTTACCATCCTTTTTAGTTAATATTTTTGTAAAAGTCGCGAATTGATGATTTTGCTCCATTGGTTTAATGCTTTGATTAAGCCATTGCGGCAGAGTTTTAATTAAAAGTTTAGAACTTAAGTCGGCCAGTTCTTTTTGAAGGGTTAAAAAGGTTTCCCTGTTAGAAATTTTATGTTTTTCCTGAGCGATAATTGGCCCGTGATCCATTTTATCGTCCATTAGCATAATTGACGCGCCGGTAAACTGATCGCCGTTTAATAGGGTAAACTGAATCGGTGAAGGCCCCCGATATTTAGGAAGGAGAGAGGGGTGGACGTTAATTGATCCAAAACGGGGCAGGTCAATAATTTTTTTGGGAATTATCCGGCCATAAGCAGCCACAATAATTAAATCCGGGTCGGTTTCTTTTAAGAGATTGAAAATTGATGATATTTTTTCAGGCTGAAGGAGTTGTGTTTTTTTTTCTTTGGCAAATTTAACAACCTGATTATCTATAATTTCCTTTTTTCGTCCCCGCGGCTTATCAGGCCGGGAGACTATTATATGAGGGGCCTGGTCATTTTTAATAAGATTTTCCAGGATTATTGAGGCAAATTCAGAAGTGCCGATAAAAATAATTTTTTTATTTTGCTTCATCTTTTATTTTTCCCTCGGTTATTTCAATCGCTTTATCAATAAATAAAATACCGTCCAAATGATCAATTTCATGTTGCACGACCCGGGCGAACAAACCTTCGGCGTCATAAATCATTTCCTGGCCTTCAGGAGTTAAAGCTTTAAATTTAATTTTTTTGTGACGCTTGACTGTCCCAAAAACGCCGGGAAGGCTTAAACAGCCTTCCTCGGAAATTTCTTTTTTAAATGATTTTTTTATTATTTTAGGATTAATCAAAGGCAGGGGACCGTTTTTGGTTTCAATCACTGTTAACCTGATATTTTTACCAATTTGGGGGGCGGCCAGACCAATGCCGTTGGCATTTTTCATTGTGGGAATCATTTCAGCGATTAGTTTTTTAATATCAGGACTCTCAAAATCACTAATTTCCTTTGACTTGGCCCTCAAAATTTTATTGGGATACCTGACTATTTCCATAATATTTTTTTTAAAGTAATGAAACGGGATCAATGTCTATTATCCAGTCTGAATAAACCGGATCAAGGATTTCAGATGTTTTACTCCTTAAATTAAGGGGTAATTTAATAATAATATTTCTAATAAATTTATTATGCTGTTTCAGCCCGGAAATTGGCGGTAAAATTTCTATTGATAAATTTTTTGATTTGTTTTTTAAATGCTGATAGAGGTTATTAGCTTCAAAGTCAGCTTTTTTTATATTTTGATTTTTATAGGTCAGTTTGATTAATCTGACAAAAGGAGGGTAATTAAATTCTTTTCTGTTTTTAATTTCCTGGTTAAAAAATTTTTGATAATTATTTTGAGCCGCCGCCTGGATTACAAAGTTCTCAGGATTAAGGGTCTGAATTATAAACTTCGCATTGGAATTTGGTAAATTAATCAGGCTGTTGATTTTTTGAAAGATTGTTTCATTAATCATGAAATCCGGGATATAAAACAGATTATCAGCCGTTACCACGGCCACCAGCCCGAGATATAACAGTAACTGGGGATAGTTTTGAAGCAAATACTGGGTGCCAATTAAAATTTGATAACTTTGTTTTAAATCTACTGTTTTAACATCCTTGTCAACTGTCAAAATTTTTGCTTTGGAAAATAATTTTTTAACTTCCTCTTCCAGCCGTCTGGTGCCATAACCAATAGTTTTCAGATTAGCGCCCCGGCATTCAGGACAGGCTGAGAGAATTGGCTCTTCTTTAAAACAACGATGACAGTTTAATTTGTTCAGGTGACAGGCAAAAGGCAGCCGGCAGTCAGGACATTTAAAAATATAAGAGCAATCCAGACAGGCAAAAACAGGGGAATAGCCGCGCTGATCAAGATATAATAACACTTTTTTATTGTCTTGTAAAGCGTTTTCCAGGCAGGTCTGCAATTTATAGCTGACAGAACCATAATTGCCAGCTTTGATTTCCATATTAAGGTCAACGATTTCAGTTTTTTTAGGAGTTATAGCAGACAAGTTAAGCAGTTTATATTTATTTTGCTGGCTTTTATAATAGCTGATAATTTGGGGAGATTGACTGCAGTAAATTAATTTTGATTTAGTCAGGCCGGATAGTTTTTCAGCCGCCAGTCTGGCGTCATATCGGGGATTTTGTTCCGACTGCTTATAATCACTGCTTTCCTCTGAATCTACCATGATTAATTTTAAAGACTTAACCGGCGCGAAAAGAGCTGTTCTGGTCCCAATAATTATTTTAGCCTGATTTTGGCTGATTTTTTGCCACTGATCCCAATAAGTTGATTTGGCCAGCTGACCGTGAAGGACTGCCACCGGGCCCAGCTTTTTATAAAGGGCCGCCAAAGAATTAATCAGAGAAATTCGTGGAACCAGATAAATAATCTGTCCGCCGTCCTTTAAAATTCTTTCAGCTGTTTTAAAAATAACGGTCTCTTTATCATTTTTAGACTGATAATGAAGTAAAAAAGGCTTGTCCGCGGTCGTCTCAATTTCGCGAAAATTACTTTTTATCAAAGATAAAGAATCTTTTTTAACTGACAGCTCTTCAGCCTGGGTTTGGACGGTCAAAGCCGGGGGAATCCTGGCCAGTCTTCTTTTAGGAATGTCAGGCAGGATGTTTTTTAAAATATGCCCGGGAGAAATATTGTAGTAATCAGCCAGATCAAGAATCAGATCAGTTTGGGGCTGGTATAAGATTTGATCAGCGGCTAATAAGCTTTTAACTTGTTTGATAGTAGCCTCCGGAGTTTCAGACTGACTTTTTATGTTAATAACCAGTCCGGCTAATAATCTGTTTTTAAAGGGGATTTCCGCTAAATGCCCGGGCCTAATCTGATCTTTTAAATCATCAGAAATTAGATAATCAAAAAAAAAGATTTTTCGGGGGAATCTTTTAATCGGAATAATTTCCGCGAACATAGTTTATTTTTTTAAATTATTTACCTGCTGGCTAATCAGGTCAATCACGGACAGAACTTCAATTTTATCCAGTCGCTTTTCTGGCGGTAGGGGAATGCTATCGGTTAAAACCAATTTTTTAATCGGTGATCTTTTGATGTTTTTTACGGCCGGCCCGGCTAAAATTCCATGACTGACCGCAGCGAAAATATTTTTAACGCCGATTTTTTTAAGCATTTCAACCACGGCCGTCATTGTTCCGCCGGTTTCAATAAAGTCATCAACAATAATAACGTTTTTGCCTTCCAGGTTGCCTTTTATCTTAAGAATTTTGGCGACCTCGGGCTTCGGCCGGTGTTTTTTGGCTCTGGCGACAGACGGTGTTTTCAGCAATCTGGCAAATTGTTTGGCGCGTTTAATTGATCCGGTGTCAAGGGACAAAATTGTCAGATCAGAAATTTTTTTATTTTTAAAATATTGAGCCAGCAGAGGCATCGTCTGAATTTCAACCAGCCGCCGGCCAATATATTTTCGCGTTAAAGGGCTGTGAATATCAGCTGAAATAATTTTATCAGCTCCGGCAGTTTTAAGCAGATCAGCCATTAATTTGGCGCTGACCGGCGCGCCAGGCTGGTCAACTCGGTCCTGCTTGGAATAGCTGAAAAAGGGAATAATGACGAATATTTTTTTGGCGCCATTACTTTTTAAAGCATTCAGCAAAATTAAAGTTTTTACCAAATTATCGGCTGGCGGACCAATTTGGGACAGGACAAAAACTTCTTGATTAGTAACTTTTTCCAGCACCTGAATATAATATTCCTGATCCGTAAACTGTTTGATATTTAACCGTCCTGATTTTAAGCCCGATTTTTTGGCTAATTTTTGAGCCCATTGTTTTTGAGGATGAAGAGAAAATAAATACATATTTTATTTTTTGGCCTTTTTTAAAAGTTGCCGGCATTCTTCGTCCGTGATTTGTTCAAAATTTTCGTAAAAAGCGCCGACTGCCATAAACATCGCTGGCGTTGACAGACAGATTAAATCATCGACTTCTTTTTTGAGAGCTTCAATTGTCCCTGATGGACCAACCGGCACGGCCAGCACGATTTTTTTAACCGGTTGTTTTTTTAAATAATTAATAGCGGCTTTCATGGTATAGCCGGTGGCTACGCCGTCATCCACGACAATAACAGTTTTATGCCGGTAAGACGGAATTTGGCCGGTCCCACGAAGCTTAATAAGTTTTTGTTTAATTTCTTTTTTAAGAATTATAGCCTGCTGGTCAATGTAATCTTGGCTGATATTAAATAAATTAAGCTGATCCTGATCAATTAAAACCTGGCCGTCCATGTTGACTGAACCGATGGCCAGCTCCGGATCGCCCGGAGCGCCTATTTTTTTGCTAACAATAATATCAAGGGGCAGCTTTAATTTTTTAGCGACCTCATAGCCAGTAACCAGGCCGCCCCGGGGCAGGGCAATAACCACGGTTTCAGGGTTTTTCTTGTATTTTTTAAGCTGGTCAGCTAATTTTTTGCCGGCGTCAGGCCGATCTTTGAAATACATTAAGTAAGATTAAAGTTGTAAGATTTAAGATTAAAGTTTTGCAAAAAAAGATAACCTGAACTGCCATAACTTAAATCCTAAATCTTAAATCTTTAATCTATTAAGTAAATTGCCCGACCAAATGGCCAACGCCGAATGGCGCTTCGTAAGATATTTCCTCAAATTTAGGTTTCTTTTCAGTTAAAACCCCCAGGAGAATTATAATTGACCGCAGGCCGCATTCAGCCGCGTCTTTTGAAAGCTCGGGATCAATTTTAGTAATTTCTTCAAAAGTGTTATCTTTCAGCAAAGTAAGCAATTTTTGATCAAATTCTTTGCCTTTTAGATTATAACCGCCCGGAGCATCTTCAGTCAGACTGTGCGACAGATCGCTGGAGGCAATCACCGCCACCCGTCGCCGGCCAATTTTAGAAACTTCTTCACTCATAATTTGACCAAACTGATAATGCTTTTGAAAATTTAAATTGGAGTAGCCAACCGGCACGATCGGCAGAATCGGCTGATTGGCTGTCAAATAAAATAAAGGAACAGCTGTTCCATAATCAAGCTTTTGATTGCTGGTTAAAACAATCGGCAGCTCCTTAGTTGATCTTTCCCTGATTTGAGACAGGAGTTGCTGGTCAGGCTTAAATTCCAGCTTTGTGGCAAATTCTCCGAATTCCTCAAAACTGCCCAGGTAATCAGAATTTAAATTGATGGTAAAAGCGTCAGCCAGCAGGGGACCATGGGGAGAAATAACGACAACCGTGTCGGGCTTAGCTTCCTCAAATTTTTTTTTGAGATCGTCCAGGGCCTTAATGGTAGTTTTGAACTTTTCTATATTTTCCTGGCCGATAGCCGGGATTAGCAAAGGAGAGTGGGGGACAATAGCGGAGAAACAAAGCATAGATATGGCTAATTACTAATACTAATATCGATTAATTCGCCGTCTGGGTGGAGGTCAAGGGCTTTCTGACTGGTGGTAATGACATTTTCCCATTTATAACCAAGTTTTTCGAAAACATCACCGGAGACTATTGGCCATTTTTTGCCTTCAGAAATAACATAAACGGCCGCTGTCTGGTCAGAGGTGACCAGTTCGCCATCACTGAATTTAACCGGAAAATCAGTAATGTAGTTATCAAGTTCCTCTGGTGATACCGCCGTTACCGACAGCCCCTTAAATCTGGACCGCATAATTTCTTTGGACCAGACAGGAAATTTAAAACCATCTTTGACGTAATAAATTCCGCCAGTCTGATTATTTTGAATCAGCGCCCCCATTGGATAAACGCTTTTTATGGTGATTGGCTGACCCAAACGATAGCGGCCAATTTCAGCCAATTCAACTTCAGTCACTTCGTCCAGATTAAAACCAATGGTTTTAAAAACGTCCATTGAACTGACTGGCCGGAGCTGGTCATTGACCAGCAGATAAATAGTGTTGTCTGGTGATTTTAACAACGAGAATTCCGGAAACTTAATAGGCAGGCCAATATCATACCGCTGTAAATCCGAAGGGTCAACTATAATAATTTTCTTTGGGTCAAACCGGGAAATTAAAGCTGACCAGGATAAAATCGGTCGTCTTAAATCATGCTGAATATACCAGACGCCTGGTTCGCCCTCCGCCTGAAGCAGCGAACCGTCAGGATATGATTTGGCAAACCAGCCCTGCCAGATTTTCCAAAAATTAAGATTTCCGTGATAATGAGGAGTATAGTTGTATAAAGAAGCCGTGGCGATATTAACCGGTGAGATCAGATGGCCGTCAATGTCATAAGTTTGTCCCGTCACAAACCGAAATTCTTCCGGATGATCCAGATAATACCTCATTTGAGCGGCGGCGCTGTGAATCTGCTGGGCAAAGCCTTTAAATCGTTGTAATGTTGGATCGCTTTTGGAACAAACATCACAAATCGCATAACCTGTCGCCCAGTCATACTGGTCCTGGACTGGAACGGGATCATCAATCAGGCTTTGTTCTTTTTGAAGCAGAGTTAAAAGATATTTAGGGTTAATTTGATATTTTTGGCTGACCTGATAAATAATCAGAGAAGTTTTTTTCATCAGATCATCTTTGTCAGGAGCGATATAATCTTTCAGAGTGCCGGTTTTTGATTCCAAAAATTTCTGAATCGCCTCCAGATTAAAGGAATCAAAATCAACCATTTCACTATCAGAAATAATGTGATTTGGGTTAAAAACAGCCGCTTCCAGACTGGTTAGAGGCAATATTAACAATAAAGCCACAATTAATATTTTAGTTGAGTATTTCATGGCTTTATTATAGCTTATTTACGATTTAATATAAATTTCATCTTTTTGACAATCAATATTGACTTCATCGCCGTCAGAAATTTTACCTTCAACTATTTTCAAAGCCAGGCCATCCAAAATTTTATTCTGGATGACTCTTTTTAGAGGCCGGGCGCCGTACAATTTATCATAGCCCTTTTTAGCCAGAAATTCCTTGGCTGACCGGGAAACTTTTAAATTAATATTTTTGTCATCAAGTCGGGCGACAACTTTTTCCAGCTGCAAATCAACAATTTTTATTAAATCAGCCGCCAGCAGATGGCGGAAAATAATTATATCGTCAATTCGGTTTAAAAACTCCGGTTTAAAATTATCCTGCATCACTTCCATGATTTTTTCTTTCATCTGCTCATAGTCAGATTCATTACTTCCAGGCTCTTCTGCCTTGGCGTCAAAACCAATCGCGTAGCTGTCAATGACCTGGTTGCCAAGATTGGAAGTCATAATTATAATAGTATTTTTAAAATTGACTGCCCGGCCTTTGGCGTCAGTCAGCCGGCCCTCATCCAGGATTTGGAGCAAAAGATTAAAAACTTCCGGATTGGCTTTCTCTATTTCATCAAAAAGAATTACTGAATAAGGCCGATGCCGAACCAGTTCAGTCAGCTGGCCACCTTCCTCATAACCAACATAGCCGGGAGGGGAGCCGATCATTTTAGAAACTGAATGTTTTTCCATGTATTCTGACATGTCAATTCTGATCAGCGAGTCTTCCTTGTTGAACATAAACTCAGCCAGAGCTTTGGCCAGTTCAGTTTTACCGACACCGGTCGGCCCGACAAAAATAAATGAACCAATCGGCCTGTTTTCTTCAGAAATCCCGGCCCGGGAACGCCTCAAAGCGTTAGCCACTTTGACAATCGCTTCGTCCTGACCGATAATTCTCCGCGTTAATTCCTTTTCGCAGTTAGCCAGTTTTTCCATTTCACCCTGGAGCATTTTTGTAACTGGAATACCTGTCCAGCGGGCGATAACTTCAGCAATATCTTCTTCAGTCACTTCTTCTTTTAAAATTCGGTGGTTTTCCTGAACGGCTGCCAATTTTTTTTCCTGTTCCCGGATATCTTTCTCCAGGCGCGGGATTTGTCCATATTTAATTTCAGCCACTTTTTGAAGCTCGGCATTTCTTTCGGCAATTTCCGCCTCCTGCTTGAGTTCTTCAATTTCTTTTTTAGCCTGACGAATAATTTTAATAATATCTTTTTCATTTTTCCACTGGATTTCCAGCTGATTGCTTTGTTCTTTAATTTCTGAAATTTCTTTTTCCAAATCTGTTAGTCTGTCCATGGACTGCTCATCAGTTTCGTTTTTCAAAGCCTGCCGCTCAATCTCCAGCTGGGTCAGCTTTCTTTTGAATTTATCAAGTTCGTCCGGCATTGAATCAATTTCCATCCTTAAAGCTGAAGTGGCTTCATCAATCAGGTCAATGGCTTTATCCGGTAAAAAACGATCTGTAATATAGCGCTGAGATAAATTGCCGGCAGCCACAATCGCCGGATCAGTGATCCTGACACCATGATGTACCTCGTATTTTTCCTTGATGCCTCTTAAAATGGCAATGGTGTCGTCAACAGACGGTTCGCCGACATGAACCGGCTGGAACCGTCTTTCCAGGGCGGCGTCTTTTTCAATATATTTTTGATATTCCTTCAGGGTTGTCGCTCCAATGGCGTGAAGTTCGCCCCGGGCCAGGGCCGGCTTGAGCATATTGGAAGCGTCCATTGAGCCTTCCAGGGCGCCGGCGCCGACAATCGTGTGAAGCTCGTCAATAAACAAAATAATTTTACCGGCGGACTGCTTAATTTCCTTAATAACGGCCTTTAGCCTGTCTTCAAACTCGCCTCTGAATTTTGTGCCGGCTATTAATGATCCCAGATCCAGGGCGATTAGCTCCTTATCCTTAATAGATTCCGGGACATCGCCGTCAATAATTCGCTGAGCCAGACCTTCGACAATGGCAGTTTTCCCGACACCGGGTTCACCAATTAAAACCGGGTTGTTTTTGGTCCGACGGGACAAAACCTGCATCACCCGCCTGATCTCATCATTTCGGCCAATAACCGGATCCAGTTTTTCTTCACGGGCCAGTCTGGTTAAATTGACGGCATATTTTTCCAGAGCCTGATATTTGGCCTCTGGTTCGGGGGAGTCAACTACCTGGCTGCCGCGAACATCTTTTAAAACAGACATAACTTTGTTGAAAGTTACGCCAAAAAAATTCAGGATTTCACCGGCTTTTGATTTTGACCTTAAAATACCCAGTAGCAGATGTTCCGTGCTGATATATTCATCATTTAAACTGATCGCTTCTTTTTCCGCCTGCAGTAAAACCTGATTTAAATCTGAACTTAAGATAATCTGGTTGATTTCCAGTTTGTATTTTGTTGGCGGCAAAATTGAAACTGACCGGCGGAGTTCCTGTTTAATTTGCTCCAGTTTAACTTCTATTTTGTTTAAAATAGTCGGAATTAAACCGCCGTCCTGCTCCACTAAGATCAGCATTAAGTGAAGGGAAGTAATTTCGCTTTGACTGTTTTCATATACAAAACGATGAGCCATTTGAAGCGCTTCTTGTGATTTGGTGGTAAATTTATTAATTGGAATCATAATTTGAAAATTTTAGCAGTCTCTATGCTTGACTGCTAGTTTTATTATAATCAAAAGTTGCCAAAAGTCAAGTATTTGCCTGCTATTTTAATTATATCAAATTTATTGTATAATTAGAATGAAAAAATATATGTACCGATCGATAATTTTAGGCGTAGAGATAGATAAAATAACCAGAGGGGATGCCCGCCAAAGATTTAAAGATTTTATCTATTCAAAAAATCAGCATTATATAGTCACCCCTAATCCGGAAATTATTATTGCCGCTCAAAAAGATGATGACTACAAAAAGATTCTGAACCAATCGTCCTTGTCGCTGCCTGACGGAGCTGGTCTCTATTTGGCCGGCTTAATATTTAAAGACCAGATCAGGGAAAGAATCACCGGGACTGATTTTGTTGAGGACATCTGCCAGTTAGCTCAAAAAAATAACTGGTCGCTGTATCTGGCGGGCGGCGCCGGACAGACCGCCCGAAGAGCGGCTGATAATCTGCGACAACAATACCCAAAATTAAAAATCGCCGCCGCTGAAGAGGGGATGACGCCTGAAAATTTCAGCTTTGACAGCCAGGATATAATTAATAAAATTAACCGGGCTGGACCGCAAATTTTATTAGTTGCTTTTGGAGCGCCCAAACAGGAAAAATGGATCTATTACAATTTAAACAAACTTAAAACAGTTCAGGTGGCCATGGGGGTTGGCGGGGCTTTTGACTATATCTCCGGCAATGTCAAACGAGCCCCGGCCTGGATGAGAAAAATGGGGCTTGAGTGGCTGTTTCGTTTATTGACTCAACCCTGGCGGCTGAATAGGATCTGGACTGCCACCATAGTTTTTTGCGGCCGGATAATTTACTGGCGGCTTAGAATGATTTTTAAATACCGGCAAAATGTGGCTGCTCTGGTTTTTAACAAGCACAATCAAATTTTGGTCATTTCGCCCCGCTGGAAAAAATACCTTAGCTGGGCTCTGCCCCAGGGAGGAATTAAAAAAAAGGAAGGAGCCGGGCAGGCGGCCCGCCGTGAATTATCTGAAGAACTGGGAACTGATCAGAAAAACTTTAAAGTAATTAAAATATTTACCAATTTTTATGAATATAACTGGCCAAAATGGGCCCGACAGCTCAAAGGTTATAAAGGCCAAAAACAAGCTTTAGCGATTGTTAAGTTCAGCGGTTCTGATAAAGATTTAAATATAGCCAGATCAGCTGAAGTTAAAGCCATTAAGTGGGTAACGCCTGAAAATTTATTAAAGGTCATAGAAGACAAAAGGAGGGACATGGTTCAAAAAGCATTAACGAAAATGTATGGAAGTCATCAAGATAATCACCACCAACAAGAGTAAAGTTTTTTTACTCAATCAAATTTTTGACAAAAACAAATATAAAATCAGAGTTGAAATGACAGATTATCTCTATCCGGAAATCAAACGGACTGATGATCAAAAAGAGCTCGTTCGGTACGCGGCCAAGCATTGCGCCAGAAAATTCAGCAAAAAATGCCTGGTAACTGAACTGGGGCTTTATATTAAAACCTTAAAGGAGTTCCCCGGCATTCAAACTAATTATGTTTTGAAAAGAATCGGCCAGGACGGTATAATTAAATTGCTCAACCAGCAGTCTGACCGGCAGGCGGAAATCAGACTGGCTCTGGGCTACTGCGTTCCCGGAAAAGACACAAAAGTTTTTACTGCTGTTGTTCCGGGCAGGCTGACCAGGGAAGAGAAAGGCCAAAATGACCTGGGCTTTGAATCAATTTTTATTCCTGATGGCCATCAAATAACTTTGGGCCAGGATTTAGGTTTAAGAAATGAACTGCTTAGCAAAATTTACAAAGATTTTGCTCAATATTATTTAAATTAATTTATGTCAGAAGTCAGAACCAGATTTGCCCCGTCGCCGACCGGTTTTCTTCATATTGGGGGATTGAGAACGGCTCTTTACAATTATTTGTTTGCCAAAAAGAATAAAGGAAAATTTGTTTTAAGGATTGAAGACACAGACCGGGAAAGATACGTTAAGGGCTCTGAAAAGCAAATAATCAATAGTCTATTATGGGCTGATCTGAATTATGATGAAGGTCCCAGAATTAACAATCAGGGCCAACTGGAACCGGGCGATAATCAGTTTGGTCCTTATATTCAGTCAAAAAGACTGGAGCTTTATGCGAACTTCGCGGAGGACTTAATTGATAAAGGCCTGGCTTACCGCTGTTACTGTTCCAAACAACGTTTGGAAGATTTAAGAAAAAAACAAATGGCCGCCAGGCTGGCGCCAAAATACGACCGATATTGCTTAAACAATAAGCCGTCAGGCAAAAAATATGTTATTCGGTTTAAAATTCCGGAAGAGGGGACTACCGGCTGGCGGGATTTGGTTCATGATAAAGTTAAATTTGACAATAAAATCCTGGAAGACTTTGTAATGATGAAGCAGGACGGCCTTCCAACTTATAATTTTGCCAACGTGATTGATGATCATTTAATGAAAATATCAGATGTTATCAGAGGAGAGGAATTTTTATCAAGCACTCCAAAACATCTTCTGCTTTACCGGGCGCTGGGCTGGCCAACTCCTCAATTTGCCCATATCCCCCTGATATTAGGTAAAAATAAAGCTAAATTGAGCAAAAGAGACGGCGACGTGGCCGTTGATGATTATTTTAAAAAAGGTTATTTGCCTGACGCTTTGATTAATTTCGTGGCTTTGCTTGGCTGGAATCCCGGGACTGATCAGGAAATTTTAGACCGTGAGGCTCTGATTTATAAATTCTCCTTAAAACAAATCAACAAGTCTAACGCCATTTTTGACTTGGACAAATTAGACTGGATGAACGGCTGCTATATCCGCCAAAGAAATCCTGAAGACTTAACCAGGGAGGCGGTGCCATTTTTAATTAAAGCCAAGTTCCTGAAAATCACTCAAAAAAACGGTTATATTAATCCCAAAAACAAAGAAGTCATTTACTTTGATGACCTGAAAAAAATTATCAGGCTGGAGCAGGGGCGGATGAAAAAACTAAGCGAGCTGCCTGAACTGATTGATTTCGTTTTTGTTGATAAACTTAAATATGACCCCAGTCTTTTAATTTGGAAAAAAATGACCAAAAAAGAACTGCGGGAAGGGCTGACTATCATTTCTCAATATTTAAATACTTTCCCTGAAAAAAATTTTACGGCCGAAAAATTAGACAATAAAATTAAAGAGTTAATAAAAGAAAAAAATCTTGGAACAGGGGAGACTCTCTGGCCGATGCGGGTTGCTTTATCAGGCAAAGCAGCCAGCCCCGGACCGTTTGAAATTGCCGAAATATTAGGTAAAACAAAAACAGTCAGCAGAATAAATGACGCCTTAAAACTTTCAGCCGGACTATGAAAAAGAAAATTCTAATTATTATACTAATTTTCAGCTTTCCATTATTAAATTTAAGTTATCCGGTTAAAGCCCAGCTGGATGATCAAATTATTGATTTAAACAATGATATTAAGGAAAAAAGGGATGAAATTGATGAAATTGAAAGACAAATTGAGGTTTATAAAAAAAATATCCAGATTAAACAGGGAGAGGTTCTAAATTTGCTTGACCAGGTCGCCCTGCTGAATAACCAAATCGCCAAAGTTGAACTCCAGATTAAAGAAATGGAACTTAAAATAGAAAAAACCGAACTGGAAATTAAAGAAAAACAAATTCAAATTGCCAATAAAGAAAAAGAAATAAACGAGCAAAAGGTTACTCTGTCGGAAATGATCAGAAAAATCAACCAGGCTGACCAGCGTGATTATCTGGAAATATTGCTGTTGAACGATTCTTTTTCACAGTTTTATAATCAGCTCCAATATCTGGAAAATTTTCAAAATGAGCTTCAGGCTCTGCTGGATGAATTCATTCATCTCAAAAGGGAGCTGGAAATCGCCTCCAGGAGCCTGGAAAACAAAAAACAGGATTTAGAAAAATTGAAAATTGACCTGGAAAGCGAAAAAGCCAAGTTAACCGCTAATAAAGAATCAAAAGAACTGATTATTGCCCAAACCCAGGATTCAGAGATCAAATTTCAAAACCTCTTATATCAGGTCAGATTTGAAAAAAATCAAATCAATCAGGAAATTTTACAAATTGAAAATGAAATCAGGGAGAAATTAAATTTGCAAAAACTTCTAAATCCTGATTTTGTCTTAAATCCTGATAAACTGATGTGGCCAATCGTCAACCAGGGGATTACCACTTATTTTCGTGATCCTGATTATCCGTTTAGAGGCTTAGTCGGGGAGCATTCCGGCCTGGATATTAGAACCTTAATTAACGGGGTGCCTTCAAATGGTTTACCGGTCAGAGCGGCCGCCAGCGGCATTGTTATTAAGACCATTGACAACGGTCGTTATACCGGCAACGCTGTTTATATTTCTCACGGGGATTTAATGACCATTTACCTTCATTTAAGCCAGATTAATGTCAGTGTTGATGATTTTATAACTATTGGCCAAGCTATTGGCTTATCGGGCGGTATGCCGGGCACTGTCGGCGCCGGCCTGTCAACAGGAGCCCATCTTCATTTTGAAGTCAGATCAAATGGCATTCCAGTCAATCCCTGCGATTATTTAGATCCTTCCTGCTAATGAGTCGCACAATATACCTTATGCGAACCTTAATTAACTATTTATAATAAACCCGGCTGCCAAAACGCGAATCAATGTATTCCAGGCCGGCATAATCTTTACCCAATTTTTCATTTAAAACCGTTAAAAGGGACGTAAGCTGACCCGACAAATTATAATTTTCCTGAAAAATTTGATTGCCAAAATAAATTTTCCAGCCCTGCCTGGTAATCACTGTTAACTCTTTATATTGATAGTCAGGATTGGCTATTTTTTTTATTTCTATAATTTCTTCGGGCTGAAGCTCTTCTTCTTCAATTTCAGCCGCTAAGGCCGGATCAAAATCAGCGGTCTCCCGCTCTACAGCAGGTTCTGGCTCAGGTCGCGTTATTTGAAGCTCAATTTGGGGAGATTCTATAATGTTAAACGAAGCAATCTCAACGTCGGCCGATTTTAGCTCCTGGATCATTGCCAGCATTGACTCAACTATTTTTCTGGATAAAATCTGCTGGCCCAGCTGAACCGGCATTGTTGACAAATGATTAAAGACCTGGGCAAATTCCGGGTTGACATCTTCCCGCTGAATTTCAGTAATCAGATAGCCGTAACGATCCATATAATAATAGCCGTCATTATCAACCAGGGCCATAACAGCCGTTCTTTCGCTAAGGTTAACCTCCAGATAACGATCCAGGATGTTTTTTTTAATCTGGAGGGCTTTAAGTCCAAACCTCTTATGAAGATTATCAGCCAATTTGTTTTTATCAAATATAAAAATATTGTTTTGCGGCAATATTAAAAACCTGAATCTTGATTTTTGCTGATTAATCAGATTATGAATTTTATCTGAATTAATAATTTCTGTCCCGGTTATCTTAATATATCGCAAATCAAACTGTTGGGAATAAAACGCGATATATCCCCAGATCAATAAAACTCCAATCAGAATTATTTTTGTTATCTGCCCTCGCCTGGATGATAAAACATCAAAATTTACCTTTTGGGGCTTTTTAAAAGGGTTGGTATAGGTTTTTTTGAACTGATAGCCTGATTTATCAAATTTATTGGCCATTAAAATCCCCTTTTAATTCGGCGGACTGACTCAATGAAATAATTAATAAAATATTTTTTATTGAGCGGTAAATCCTGACAAGGCAGAAGTTGTTTTTGACGGCCGCCAAATCCTTTTTTAAATAAACTAATTCCGGCAAATGGATGATTTTTTTTACGGCCCTCATAAATACCCCAAAAATTGTAAAAACGGCAATTTCTTTTTTGAGCTTCTTTAATTGCCGCCCACTGAATCAAATGAGACGCCGGGATTTTGGACATCACAGAAGCGCCGTGATGATAAAAAGCCATTTCTCCGTAAAACATAATTACCGCGGAAGCCAGGGGCTTGCCCTGGTGGCTGGCGTTAAAAATCATTACCTGTCCCTCCGCCTGAAAAGCTTTAACCTGTTCTTTAAAATATTGATCTGTATAAGGAGTAAAATTATGGCGTTTAACTGTCAGCTGATGAAGCTTTAAAAATGTTTCCAGATCAGCCAGCTGGTTGCTCCTGGTTATTTTAACATTTTCTTTAATGGCTTTTCTAATCAGATTCCGGGTTGTTTTACGCATATTGGCCAGCAGCTCATCTTCAGATTTATTAATATCGAGCAGCCACAAAGTTTCAGCCAAGACATGAATTGGCGCTTTTTTAAATTTAAGTTTTCTAAAAAGTTCCTGGTTCGTCCAGTTATCGTCAATAAAAGGCGACGCTTTAATAAATGAGGCTCCCTCCCCCCTTCCCAATGTTTTTAAATAATCAATAAGCGTCGTAAAATATTTAGGATCTTGCCAGTTTTTTAATATTGGTCCGTACGGCAGGTATAAATGGGTTCCTCTCTTAGCTTTAACTTTAATAACCAGACAAGTTCCTGACAGCTGACCATTTTCAAATAAGCCCAGCCTAAATATTTTATCACCCAGGTTTTCATGAAGCTGGCCCATATTCCAGGACTGCAAAAAAACCGGCCAGTCAGCTGAAATGACAAACTCTTCCCAAAGCTGTTTATGGTCCACTTCTCTGACTTCAAGACTCATATCGTTTTAAAAATTCAATAATCTTATTAATTTCTTTTTGGCTAATGTTAATATAGGTTGGCAAATTAAAACTCTCCTGAACAAACTTTTCAGCATTGGGACAGCTCCCCTTTTGATAGTCAACCCTGGTTAAATCTACCCAGGCCGGGCTAATAACATGATCATACCAGTCTCCCAGAATAAGAACATTTTTCCGGGCTTCTTTTAAAATATTGCGGGCGTTTTTATCAAGTAAAGTATAACGGAGATAAACAGGTTCCGAATTATTATTGATCATTTGGGCTTTAAAATTATTTAATGACTGGCGGTAAACTTCAGCGACTGTCCGGCGGCGGGCGTTAAATTTTTGCAGATAGTTAAATTGATTTAAAGCAATTTCAGCCAGACTATTTGGAAGTCTGGTTACCAAATCAGCCGGCATTTCGTATTTTTTCTCTGACCGGGAATAAACTTTATTTAATAATTTTATTTTTTGAAAAATAAAAAGAATCAGTTTACCCAGCCCTAAAAAATTATACCAGGGAATAATGAAAGCCATGGCCGCTGGATGGAATAAATCCTGAAAAATTTTAAATCTGGTCTGGAAATCCGTTGATTGCCTGATTTTTTTAATTTTGCCCGCTAATTCCTGATCATCAGTGATTAAGATGCCGCCGGCGACTGAAGAAATAACCTTATCCCGGCCAAAACTGAAAAAAGCGGCCTGGCCAAATGTTCCAACCAGCTGGTTATTATATTTCGCGCCCAAACTATGGGCGCAGTCTTCAATTAATATTAAATTACGCCTGTCAGCAATTTGCTTTATTGCCGCCAAATCCGCCGGATAGCCAAAAGTATGCTGAACAATAATCGCTCTGGTTTTATCAGTAACTTTTGATTCAAGCTGGCCAGGATCAATATTTAAAGACTGATCAATGTCAGCATAAACCGGCCTGGCCCCGGCCCAAATGATGGCGTTGGGAACAACCACGCAAGTGTAGGCCTGCAATATTACCTCATCCCCTTCTCCTATTGCCAAAGCTTTTAAAATAACCGATAAGCAGGCCCGGCCGCTGGAAAAGCTAAAAGACTCCCGAACATTAAAATAATTTTTAAAAGCTGACTCCAGTTTGGCTATCTGGCCTCCCCTCTTCCATTTTAGCCAGGTCCACGGCAAAAGCAGATATTTGACAGCTATCAAAATATCTTTTGGCAATAAATTGGGAGCTAATGAAATATTAATTGGTCTAAACATTTTAAATTTTCAGTTTTTCTAAAACCTTTTCAGTCCCCCGGCCTTCAAATAAAACAACTGTCCTCTCATTTAATTGCCGTTTAAGCTGCTGACTGACTTTTTCAGGATCTTCCTCAATTAAAATCTTTGACGGGTCCAAACCATTTTTAACAGCTTCATTTTTTAATATTTCAGAAAAATTTGGATTAATTAAATAAACCTGATCGCCAATTTGACCAAGCTGCTGACCGACTAACTGATGCAGCCGCCCGGCCACCGAGCCAAGTTCAGCCATGGCCGTCATGACAATAATTTTTTCCTGTCCCTGATAAACTTTTAAATATTCCAGAGCGGCCAAAACTCCGCTGGGATTGGCGTTATAGCTGTCATCAATCAGAACCGAATTATTAAAACCGGCCAGCCTGGTCAGTGTCCTGTCAATCGGTTTAATTGTTTTTAACTTATTCCTGATATCTTCAATATTCATTTTCAAATATAAACCAACGGTAATGACCGCCAGCAGGTTGGAAACATTATGCCCGCCCGCCAGGGCGGCCGTTAAATCAGTCTTCTTTTTGTCATAGGACAGTTTAAAATTTATTTTGTCCGGGTCAACCCCGATTTCCCCGGCAAAAATATCAGCTTCTTCAAGAACTGAATAAAAAACCTTATTAATCTGATAGCCAGCGGACTGTTTAACAATATAATCGTTATCGCCATTTAAAACAGCCAGCCCGTTGGCCGGCAGACTGTCAATCAGCTCAAATTTAGTTTTAATAATATTGTCAACTGAACCAAACAAACTTAAATGCTGCTGGTTGATGGCTGTCAGAATGCCAATTTGCGGTTTGACCAGATCACAAATTTCCCTGATTTCACCTGGCTGATAAGCGCCCATTTCAACGATAAATATCTGATGCTCCGGCTTTAATTCCTTCAAAATCAGATTAGCCACGCCAATTTCGGTATTGACATTGGCCGGTGTTTTTAAAACGCTAAATTTATCAGCCAGCAGTTGAGCCAGATATTCTTTAACACTGCTTTTACCATAACTGCCGGTAACGCCGATAACTATTAAATTAGGATTGTTTTTGATTTTTTTGGCCGCCTGATCAATCAGCTGTTTTTTTTGACGATTGGCCGCTGGATTAACTAATAAAACGACCAAAGCAATCAAAAAGGGCAGAAACAAATCAGACAAAATCAGCATTAATGAAAAAATAACAACCGATTCAACGGCCAGATAGATAAAACTCAGAGCCAGCAACATCATTAAAACCAGGGAGACAGCCACAATCAAACCGGCCTTTTTGGTGAATTTAGGACGCAGAAGTCCCCTTTTTTTGACCTCCAGAAAATATAAATAAATCTCCCGGGCAAAAAAAACAGCCACGGCAAAAGGAAATAAACGATATAAAAAATTTGACAAAACAACCAGTAAGGAACCGGCTAAAAAGCTAAGCTTAATTAAAACATTTTTGGATAAATATAATCTTCTGGCTTCAACTGTCTTTAGATAATCAAAAAAACGATCCAGCCGGTATTCTTTCAGCTGCCACAAATAACTATTAAATAAAATATTTTTGAGGGTTTTAATCCCCCACAAAACTAAAATAAGATAATTTAACATATCAGCGGATAAAATCTTTTATGGGCTCAATCAGATCGGCCGGCCTGGTCCGTGGCAGGTTATGGCCGACATTGTCAACAATAATCAGCCGGCTGTTTTTAATCAGTTTATTCAGAGTTTGACCGTCGGCCAGCGGAGTGAATGTATCATTTTTTCCCCAAACAATCAAGGTTTTAAGCTTAATTTGGGGTAAAACAGGCTTTAAGTCCTCAGCAATAACTTTTTTAAATGTTTCCTTCATAATTCCGGTTGACTGAAGATAATCTTGTTCGCCGGCCAGCCGGTATAAAAATTTTTTGAAAGAAGACTGAAGTTTTGACAGTAAGGGCAAAGAAAAAAATAATTTTCCGGCTTTGGCGATTATTTGAAAAATTATCCGTTTAAATGTTTTCCTGGGCTTAAGGCCAGCGCTGTTAACCAGGATTAGCCCTTTTAACCAATCAGGCTGCCCGGCGGCCAGTTTAATGCCAATCCGGCCGCCAAAAGAATGGCCTAATAAGTAACAGTCGTTGATGTTTAAATTGTTTATAAACTCATTTGTAAAATCAGCGTAATCATCAACTGACCAGCCCTGATCCAGGGAATCACTCCGACCAAAACCAGGCAAATCAACAGCAACTACCTGAAATTCATCAGCGACCAGCAATTTAACCAAATCATTAAAATAAGACAAATCAGTCCCCCAGCCATGTAATAATAAAATCTTCTGGCCCTGACCAGAAATTTTATAACTGATATTCAGGTTTTGTATCTTTAAAAAACTCATTTGTTAAAACAATTAATATAAGCTATAAACATAAAAATTCTAATATCAAAATCCTAAATACTAAATAAATTCTAAATTACAAATCATAATGCTCCAAACATTAGATATATATTGTTTTGAATTTAAGACATTAGAATTTATGATTTGTTTAGGATTTCGATATTCGAATTTAGAATTTTTAAGAAAACTTTATTTTCTTTCAATCTTCGACAAACCACTCATGTACTTTCTTAATATCTGGGGAATATCAACAGTTCCACCTGCCTGCTGGTTAATTTCCAGCAAGGGTATCAGAATTCTCGGAGTGGCGATTAAAGTATTATTGAGGGTATGGACAAATTTATTTTCTCCAGCCCTGGTTTTATATCTAATATTAAGTCTCCGGGCCTGCCAGTCGCCAAACCGCGAGCAGGAGTGGGTTTCAGAATAACTGGCCCGGGACGGCATCCAGGTTTCAATATCAAATTTTTCAACCTGCCCGGCGCCCATCTCACCAGTTGACAGCCGGCTAAGCTGATAAGGCAGTTCCAGGCTCTGCATAAAATCTTCAGCATTGCCCAAAATCTCGTCAAACATTTTTTTTGACTCCTGGTCGTCGTTTTCGCATAAAACGACCTGCTCAACTTTATAAAACTGTTTCAGCCGGTACAAACCTTTGGTGTCCTGGCCATAACTGCCGACTTCAGTCCTGAAACAGGGCGATAATGCCATCAGCCTGACTGGCAGATCTTCTTCTCTTAAAATCTCGCCGGCATAATAACCGCAGAGAGGCACTTCGGCCGAGCCGATCAGATAAAACTCCCGGTCCTTGTCTTGAGCCACGAAAGTTTCACTCCGCATAAAAGGAAAATAGCCGGTGCCGATAAAATATTTTTCGTCAGCCAAAACCGGAACGCTTAACTGAACAAATTTTCTTTCCCGCAGAAAATCAAGAGCGTAGTTCAAAACCGCGTTTTCCAGCAAGGCCCCTTCATTCTTTAAAAAATAACCTCTGGTTCCCATCACCCTGACTCCTCTTTCCAGGTCAATAATATCCAGAAGCCTTCCTAATTCCAGATGGTCCTTCTGCTTAAAATTAAAATGGGGAACGTTGCCAACCCTTCTTTCAATCTTACTTTTTTTACCTTCAGGATCAACCGGGGTCTTCTTATCAACAATCTGCGGCACCAGAGACATTTGGTCGTAATAATCTTTTTCCACTTGTGACAATTCAGGGTTAAGTTGACTGATCTTGTCAGCCACTTTTTTCATCATTTTGATTTTTTTCGCTTTATCAGCCCCCTTAGCTTTAGCGATTTCCTGGTTGGCCTGATTTTTCTGGCTGTTAAGTTTTTCAATTTTCGTAATTAATTTTCGGCGCTGATCATCAAGTTTTAAAAGCTTTTTAATGTCAATCTTAATGCCTTTATTTCCAGCATTTTCCTGAACTAACTTTTGATTATCCCTGATAAATTTAATATCAAGCATAGTTATGTCTTAATTTAGAACTTTTATATTTTTCCGGCTTAAAAGAATTTAAACGGACAATTTTAATGTCTTTGATCTGACCCTGTTTGATTTTGGCCAGCAGACCGTCGACAAATGTTTTTTGATCATAACCCAGACAAATAATATCCGGCTTATTTTCGATGATTACTTTATAAGGATCATCAATATTACCCGGGACAGCCCGGTCAATAATCATTATTTTTTTAAGCTGTTTGAGTCTAACCTGTTCATTATTTTGCGGAGACAAACTTTTAACCTTGCGGACGTTTGTATCCCGGGCAACGACAACGATCAGGTAATCACCCTGCTTTTTTGCCTGTTCAAAAAAATTAAGATGACCGGGATGAATAATATCAAATGTCCCAAAAACCATGATTTTTTTCATTTGGCCTTTCCATTTTCCTCAATAGATTTTGTTTTAGGCTTCATCGTCGGGAAAAAAATTACTTCTTTAATTGACCGGGAATTAGTGAACAGCATCGCCAAACGGTCAATACCAATGCCAATACCGGTGGCCGGCGGCATGCCATGCTCCAAAGCTTCGACAAAATCAAGGTCTGTCTGATGAGCTTCTTCAAATCCGGCTTCCTTTTTGTTTTTCTCCTCAATAAACCTTTTTTTGAGCTCAACCGGATCATTCAGCTCGGAATAATGATTACCGTGTTCCTTGCCGAAAATAAAATGCTCAAACCTCTCAACGACTTTAGGATTAGTCCGGCTTTTTTTGGCCAGGGGCGAAACTTCCACCGGATAATCATAAATAATTACCGGCTGAATTAGATTTGATTCAACCTTTTCCTCAAAAATCAAATTAGTGATTTCGCCAACCGACTGAAGCGGCTTAATTTTCCGCTTATCAATTTTAAGACCCGCGGCTATCTCTATGGCTTCAGATAAATCACTGACTTTAACCAAATCATGTCCGGTAAACTCTTTGACCGCCTGATGAAGAGTCAGCCGCTTCCAGGGCCTTTTCAAATCTATCTGATGTTCCTGGTAATTTATTTTTGTCGTCCCCAGAACCTCTTTAGCGGCTGTTTCATAAATTTCTTCCACTAAATCCATGCTAAACCTATAATCTTGATAAGCCGTCATCGCCTCCAGCATTGTAAATTCTGGATTATGCGACGGATCAAGGCCTTCATTGCGGAAATCCCGGCAAAATTCAAAAATCTTTTCAAAATGACCGACCAGCAATCGCTTTAAATAAAGCTCGTCAGAAATTCTTAAATAAAGCGGAATATCCAAAGCGTTATGATGAGTAATAAACGGCTTGGCAAACCCGCCCCCATAGATCGTCTGCAAAACCGGCGTTTCAACCTCCAGATAACCCTTGTTAAGCAGTAGCCGCCTGATTGATTCTACTATTTTTGATCGGATGACAAATCTTTCTTTAACTTCGGGGTTCATTATTAAATCAAGATACCTTTTGCGGTAACGCTCTTCAATATCTTTCAGGCCATGCCATTTTTCAGGCAAAGGCAATAAAGCTTTACTTAACAGCCTGAACTTTTTGGCCTGAACGGTCAGTTCACCAGCCTTAGTTTTAAACAAACCGCCCTCGACCTCAATAAAATCTCCAATATCAGTCAAACTTAAAAATTCATACTGGTCATCTCCAATAACATCTTTTTTTAAATAGACCTGAATCCTGGCTGTCCCGTCTTCCAGATCAATAAATTGGGAGCCGCCGTGTTTTCTGACTGATTTTATCCGGCCGACTATAAATAAGTTTTTTTGAGCTGATTCCAGGTCCTTAAAACCCGTCAAAATCTCTTTTATTTGATGACTGCGCCGGCCAGCGGGCGGATAAGGATCTATCCCCTGTTGTTTAATTAATTCAAGCCTTTTAAGGCGTTCTTTTCTTTCTCTTATTTGAGCCATATTATCACAATTTTAATTAATTTTAAGCATTCTGTCAAAAACCCTCTGAACGATCAGAGGGTTTTAAATTAGTCAATATTTTTAAATCTTTATTCAATCCTAATTATTTTACACCGGGTCACCCCTTTGGGAATATTAATCTCAAATTCATCATTTTCTTTTCTGCCCAGAAAAGCTTCGCCCAGCGGCGATTCATTGGATATAAAGCCCTGCAGCGGATCAGCTTCCGTCGCTCCGACAATTGTATATTCTTTTTTTCCTAAATCGTCGCAGTCAACGACTACTTTGGAGCCAACCTCAACCCGGCCGCTAACATGATTACCGTTAATAATATTGGCGTTATTTATAATATCAGTCAGTTCCAAAATTCGTCCTTCCAAAAAGGCCTGCTCGTCCTTGGCTTCAGTGTAAGCGGCGTTTTCGCTTAAGTCCCCCATTTCAATCGCCTCAGCAATTCTTTCGGCAATTTCTTTTCGTTTGACAGTAATTAAAGCCTCCAGTTCCCCCTGGAGTTCTTCAAACCTGGCTTTGGTCAGATAATGTTTTTGGTCAGTCATAAGTAAGTTAATATAGTCTTAAGAATATATAATTTAAAATATCTGTCAAGGTTTAATTATCCACACGACTAAAATACCAGTTCAAAATTTCTCTGGCGACTGGCACGGCAATGTCAGTCCCCTCACCGCCTTCTTCGACTAAAACTGTAATCACCAGCCTGGGATCTTCATATGGAGCAAAACCAGTAAACCAGGAGTGGGGTTCCCGGAGACTGCTCCACTGAGCGGTGCCTGTCTTGCCGGCGGCTGTTACCGGCAGGCTGTTTAACCCGCGGGCAGTGCCATAAGTCACCGCCTGGCGCAAACCGGATCTGACAGTCTGAAGACTTTCCGGACTGATAAAACTTTGATTCAATATAACTGGTTCAACCGGCTTAAAATCCCCGTTCCTGATAAACCCATAAGCCACTGAAGGCTGATAAAGCCTCCCCTGATTGGCAAAAACTGTCATCATATTATTAATTTGCAAAGGAGTCACTAAAACATCCCCCTGGCCAATAGCGTAATGATAAGTATCGCCAATATACCATTGCTCCTGTTTAACAGTCTCTTTCCATTCGGCTGAAGGCAGGAAACCAGCTTTTTCATGATTTAAATCAATACCTGTCAGGTCGCCAAATCCGAATTTTTGAGCGTAGTCAGTAATCCGGTTCACTCCCAAACCTTCAAAATCACCATAGCCGCCGCCTATCATATAAAAAAATGTATTAACCGATTCAGCCAGAGCCTTGGTAACATTAGTCAGGCCATGACCACCGGCCTGCCAGTCGGGGAAAAACCATGAACTGATCCTTAAACCTCCCTGGCTAAGAACTGTAGTGCTGGGGCTGATTATTGCCTCCTCCAGGGCGGCCAGGGCCACTACCGGCTTAAAAGTTGAACCCGAGGGATATGTTCCCAGCGCCGCCCGGTTAAACAGCGGCTGGTCCGAATTGCCGATTAAAGCCTGATAGTCCTGACTGGAAATCCCACCGGCAAATAAATTATTATCAAAAGGCGGGTAACTAACCATTGTCATAACCTGGCCGGTCGACGGGTCCTGAATAATTATGGCCGCCCGACTTTTGTCATTTAGCTCCAAATATTTTTTCAGGGTTTCTTCAGCGTAAGATTGCAGCTCAAAATCAATCGCCAGCACCAGGCTGGCGCCCTCAACCGCCGCCTCCTGGGCGACCGTTTTAATAGTTTTGCCCAAAGCGTTAACCTCAACCTGTTTTTTGCCGTCCAGGCCCCTTAAAAAACCTTCATAAACCGCTTCCAGCCCGGTGACGCCGATTTTATCGTTGTATTGATATTCTTTGTCTTTGAGGCTTTGATAATCATCCGGATTCAGCCGGCCCAGATACCCGACCAGATGAGATAAGCTTATAGTATTGTTGAATAAATAATTTCTTTTGCTTTCCAAATCTAAAACTATTCCCGGCAGCTGGCCACTTTTAATCTTGAGCAGGACAGCGTCATTGTGCTCAAGATTATCATGAATTAAAATTGGCTGGTAAGAATATTTATTCAGGCCCTCTAATTTCTCCTGAAAACTTATCAAAAACTCCTCCAGCGATAAATCCATTTTTTCCTGAATAAGCTGATAAATTTCCGTTAAAATTTTAGTTTGCTGATCATGTTCGTCAGGAAAATCAATTGGGATCAGGTATAAAGCAAAATTTGGATTATTTTGAACAAGCTGCCGCTGATGGCGGTCATAAATCACTCCCCGGGGCGCCTTAATCGGCACCAGCCTGATCCGGTTAGTTTCAGCAATCAGCTGATAATAATCCCCCTGGATTATCTGAAGATAAACCGCTCTTAACAAAAGAACGGCCAGTAAAACAATCAGCAGACCAAAAAACAGCTTTAAGCGAAAAAAATTTACGGATAAGCCTAAAAATTCATTCTTATCGCCGGGCTTCAGCCGGCCGGCCTTCTGATCAACAGACAAATAGACATCTTCCGTCCAGTTAAGATCGCGCCTTGACCGCAAATCAGGATCTTTGATTTGATTCTTATTAAAATGTTTAAAAAAATCATTTCCCATAAATAAAATAGCTTTTCAGCTCATGGGTCAAAAAATTATAGCCAAAGAAAAAAATCGTCAAAATTACCAGATTAAGTCCGGCTGACCAAATCAGACTAACTGGTTCAAAACTGTACTCAAAAAAATTGAGATTAAAAAAATAAAATAGTTTATTGATCAGGATAAAAATGAAGTAATAAGCGACTGATCCGATCAGACCTAAAATCATCAGTGAATAAAAAGATTTATTGGTAAAAAAGTTTATAAAAAGCAAATAAAGCAGAATCAGGGTCAAAAATATTGAAATTAAAATAAATCCAAAATTTACCGCTGAATAAAACTCCAGCAAAAAACCAAGCGCCAGGGCAATTTTAAGAGTCAGATAAATATCAGCTGTCATGATTAAAAAAATTAAAAAGCTTAAAATAAGATTTAACTGACTAAAAGGAAAAACTAAATTATTAATAAAGCTAACCTGAAAAATTATCAACAGTACCAAAATAATAATATTTAAAAATCTCCGGACCATATTTAAGGAATAATAACGGTTACTAAGCTGATGTTGTCCGGAGCAACCAGCGGCTTGACAATGGCTGACTTAAAAAGCTCATTGGGATTCTCAATCACTTCTTCAACCTGGCCAATCACCAGACCCTTGGGAATATAATTTTCCAGCCCGGAGCTGATGATAATATCCCGGAGATTGACCTCTTCGTATTGGGGAATTAAATCAATTTTCAGGCTCAAACCGTGCTCACCAGTCACCAGCTTGTTAATTTCAGACTGCCCCTGAATAACTGCCGCCGTCTGACTCTGGTTATCAGTCAGCAATAAAAACGAAGAATAATCACCAAAAACATCAAGTGTTTTGCCAATTAAAAAACCGGCTTCAATAATCACGGCCGCTGCCGACGCCACTCCGTCTTTCTCTCCCCGATTAATGTAAAAAACCCGCTGATTTTGCTGATCCCGGCCGATCACCCGGGCAGTCAAATATTTGGCGTCTGGCAGATTACTTTCAACAAATTCAACCTGACGGCTGATTATTTTGTTCTCCTCAAGCGCGGTTTGAAGCTGACTATGTTTTAATCTTAGTTCGTTTAACTCCTGGCGAAGCTGTTCGTTTTCTGATTCTAAATTCGCGTCATAACTAAATTTTTTAAAAAAACTGTTAAAATAATTGCTGACAGACAAGGTTTGAGCCTGGACAGGCGACAAAATCCTGACAATTAAATTTTCAAGCGGCCGCAGCCAGGCCAGATAATGGAAAAAAATTAGCAGTATGATTATTACTGCTATTATTAAACTAAATCTAACTGGCGAGGCTAATCTTTTCATTGATTAAATTTATTTAATATTGTCTTCTTGGCCGGAAGTTAAAATATAATCCCTGACTGAATCAACATCTTCCAGGACAATGCCGGTTCCGCGGACAACGGCTGTCAGCGGATCGTCGGCAATCTGGACCGGAATATTGGTTACCCGGGCAATGGCTTTGTCAATATTTTTTAACAAGGCGCCACCGCCGGTCAGCACCATCCCCTTCTCATAAATATCAGCCACCAGCTCCGGCGGTGTCACTTCCAGTGTGGCCTTAATATCGTCAGTCATCAACCGGACTGACCGGGACAAGGCGTCGCGGATCTGGGAGTCATTAACTGTAATTTCTTTAGGCAGGCCGGTAATCAGATCACGGCCGCGAATTTTCATTTCCAGAGCATCATCCAGGATTGAAGCTGAACCAATTTTTATTTTGACCTCTTCGGCCGCTATCTCCCCCAGCAAAACATTAAATTCATTTCTAATATACTGAATAATGTCATTATTAAGCTGATTGCCGGCGGTCCTCAGGCTTTTCCAGGTGACAACCCCGCCCAGCGACATTACTGAAATTTCTGTTTTACCACCGCCCAAATCAACCAGCATGTTGCCGTTTGGCTCCTGAATCGGCAGTCTGGCGCCAATGGCCGAGGCCATCGCCTGCTCGATCAGCAGAACCTCCCGGGCGCCGGCTGAATTTACGGCGTCTTCAACCGCTTTCCTTTCAACTTCAGTGATGTCAAGCGGAATCCCGATGACCACCCGTGGGCGGGGCAGCAAATTAAATGACTCCTGATGAATCTTGTCAATAAAATATTTAAGCATCTTTTCAGTCACTTCAAAATCAGAGATTACTCCGTCAATCAAGGGATAAATGGCGGTGACGTGAGGCGGTGTTTTGCCGACCATTTTCTGGGCCTCCTTGCCAACGGCAATAATCTGGTCAGTCTTATTGTTAACCGCGACAATTGACGGCTCATTAACAATAATGCCCTTATCCTTAACGTAAATCCGGGTATTGGCAGTCCCCAAATCTATTCCGAGGTCACGTGAAAATTTGCCAAAAAATTTATTGAACATAAAACAGCCAAAAATTTTTAACTATAATAATCCTGAATAGTTTTGATTAATTTATCTGATCCCAAATTTTTTGTTTCTGTTTTATTTCTAAATTTTAATTCAATTTTATCTTTAGTTTTTTCGCTGATCACCAGCCTGACTGGCAGGCCGATCAAATCGGCTCCGGTTAATTTCTCTCCTGGACTCAAATCCCGGTCGTCATATAACACCTCAATATTTTTCTTCCACAACTCGTCATAAAGACTGTTGGCGGCCTCAATAATTTTTCTGTCCTGACCAATTGTCAGCAGATGAACCTGATAAGGCGCGATATTTTGGGGCCAGATTAATCCCCGGTCATCATGAAAAACTTCAGCAATCGCTCCCAGTAACCGGCTGATGCCCAGCCCGTAACAGCCAATAATCACCAAATGTTCCCGCCCCTGCTCGTCAGCATATGTCAGATTAAAGTCTTTTGAAAATTTAGTTCCCAAATCAAAAATATTACCGGCCTCTATCGCTCTGGATGACTCCAGAGCGCCCTGGCAACGCGAACATTTATCCCCCGCCTTTTGACGGGCAATTTCCTTATTCTGGGCCCAGTGACAGCTGGGACAAAAGATAATGGTATCTTCCCCATAAGGCGTCAACACCTGAAATTCATGGGAAAATTTTTCCGTAAAAGCGCCGCCGGAAGCTTCGGTCAATAAAGCCTCCAAACCGCAGCGGCTGAAAATTTGCTTATACGATTCAACTACTCTCTGATAATAAGTTTCAAGATCTTCCTGGGTAGCGTGGAAACTGTAAAGGTCTTTCATGGAAAATTCCCGGCCTCGCAGCAAACCGGATTTGGCTCTTTTTTCATCCCTAAATTTAGTCTGAATCTGATAAAGGCAGACTGGTAAGTCTTTGTAAGACTGAACATATTTTTTTACCAACGGAACAATCACCTCTTCATGGGTCGGGCCCAGGACGTAAGAATTGCCGGTCTGTGATTCTATTTTAAATAAAACATCAAAACTATCCCAGCGTTTGGTCTGTTCCCAGTTTTCCCTGGGATGGAGGGCGGGTAAAAAAACCTCCTGAGCACTAATCTTGTTCATTTCTTCCCGGACAATGCTGGCGACTCTCTGATGAACCCGCCAGCCGAGCGGTAAATAACTATAAACGCCGGCCATCAGTTTATTGACAAAACCAGCTTTAAATAAAAGCTGGGCGTTGGCGCTGACCTCATCTTTGGAAACAGTTTTGGATGTTTTTCCAAATAATCTTGATTGTTTCATAGCTGTTGATAACGTTAATATTTTAAAAGTTTATGGCTCTTTTGTCAAAAAGTCACCCCGACGCGCGTCGGGGCGAGTGACGGGGCATAGGCCCAAAAAAAATCAACAAGTCATTTTAACTGAAAAAACCACTGACTAAACTCCAGATATCGCCGCCATATTTAACCACATCCCGGTAAGTGATAAAAACCATTAAAAGGATTAAAACTGAAAAACCAAAAGTATGAATTAAACTTTCAACCCGGCGGTCCAGTTGCTTCCGACGGATCTTTTCAACCGCCAAAAAAAACAACCGGCTGCCGTCCAAAGCCGGGAAAGGCAAAATATTAATCACCGCCAGGTTAATTGACAGTAGCGCCATAAACTGGAGGATATAGACAAACCCCAGCTTGGTTACCTGGCCGGTGATAATGGCAATCCCCACCGGACCGGAAACATCAACGGCAATCTGCTGGCCAACAATTAAATTTTTAAATAGGGTGTAAAAAGCAATAACGACTTCTTTGGTAATAAAAACCGACCGTTCCAGCCCGTGCCAAAGAGCTAAATGCCAGGGAAAGGAAACTATGCCGCTTTTAACCAGGCCAACGCCTAAACCAAACTTGCCGGTTTCCGCCAGTCTTTTGGTTTCAATCGTTCTGGCCAGCTCCTCTTGTCCTCTTTTGACAACAACTGATACCGCGCCTTCCCTTTCTTCCAGAAAACCCTGAAGTTGTTCCAGCTCCGCGAAAGACTGGTCATTAATTTTTAAAATAACATCGCCAACAGCCAGGTCCGCCTGCTCGGCCGGCGAATCTTTTAAAATTGACACCACCTGGATCCGGGGATCACTGATTTTGGCTTTGGCAAAACTTTCAGCGTCATCAAGCGGCAGGGGCAGTCCAATCATAAAACCAATGGCCACCAAAATTATAGCGGTAACAAAATTCATGGCCACGCCGCTAAACAAAATTATTGATCGCTGCCAAATTTTTTTATGGCTAAAACTGTCCGGATCATCTTTGTCTTCCCCGGTTTCCCCTTTTATTCTGACAAACCCGCCCAAAGGCAATAAATTTAAACTATATAAAGTTTCACCTTTTCTGATGCCAATTAATTTGGGAGGAAACCCCAAACCAAATTCATCGACCCGAACCCCCATTTTTTTGGCCGCCACAAAATGGCCGAGTTCATGGACGAACACTAATAATCCCAGGACTAATATGAATACTATTATTGTAGTTATCATTTGTAATAAAAATATTAGCTTAACACTAAATCGTCATTATTTCCTTTTCTTTATCATCCATGACCGCCTTGACCTGATCATTGTAATCTCTGGTGAATTCATCCAGCTCTTTCAGATAATCAAACCTGTCATCTTCAGTAATTTCTTTATTTTTTTCCGCTTTGACAATTTCTTCTTTAACCTTATCGCGTAAAACCTTGATGGCAATCTTGGTTTTCTCCCCTTTTTGATGAAGAATATTGATCAGCTCCTTACGGTTTTCTTCAGTCAGCTGTGGCAGAGACAATCGCAGCAATGAACCCTCATTAACCGGATTAATCCCGATATTAGCCTGGACAATCGCCTTTTCGATATCTTTCAGAATATTCTTATCCCAGGGCTGAACAACCAAAGTTTTGGCGTCAGCCAGGCTGATGCTGGCCAGCTGATTTAAAGAGGTTTTAACGCCGTAAGCTTCAACAACAATATTTTCAATCATCGCCGGATTAGCCCGGCCGGTTCGCAGTGATTTCAAGTCTTCTCTAAGATGGCTAATCAGATCCTGATAACCAGCCTGATGTTTTTTTATAATATCATTCATAACATTTATATGCTAATTATTAAATTTTCCAGCAATAGCCTGGCATTAACGTTTAAGTTAAGATAAGGCCGGGCCTGATTAATTTTTTTATTAATTTTTAGCAGGCGATTTAGGCTGATATCTGACGCCAGATTAATTAAATCTTTTTTAATAAAAGAATAAGTTAAATAATCATCAGCGCCAGCTTTAATTAAAATCAGGTCCCGGATCAAATCTCTTAGCTGAAAGATAAGCTGATTGGGCTGATCAGCCACGCCCTCAATCAGATCAAACCTTTTAAAAAATTCTGATCTAAAAATTTGAGTCAATTTTTTAACGGTTTTTTGGACAACTTTAAATTCGTCCTGATTTTGAAAATAGCTAACTGCCAGTCCGGCCCGGCCCCGGGCCAGACTGGTGATCTCTTCAGCCTGCCGGCGCCTGGCGCCGCTGGCCAGGAGATAATCATGGATTTTTTGACTGGAAACGGGCCGCAACTGATAAAGCTGACAACGGGAAGCAATGGTCTTAGGCAGGGCTTCCAGGTTAGCGGTAATTAGGATTATAATCGTTTTGGGGCTGGGCTCTTCCAAAGTCTTTAATAAAGAATTGCCAGCCTCGGTTGTCAGCCGGTCCGACTGATCAATCAGGGCGATTTTGTATGAATTTAACAAAGAGCCCAGGCCTAAACTAGTCTGGAGCCGCCTGATTTGATCAATGCTAATTTTTTTCTTGTCAGGTTCCGGCCCTATTTTAAAAACATCAGGATGAATGTTTTTTTCCAGCTGGCGGCAATGAAGGCAGGACTGACAAGGACGAACTGACTGATCCTGACACAGAACTGAATATAAAAAATGACGGGCGACTGTTTTTTTACCAACCTTATCCGGACCGTAAAAAATATAAGCCTGTGACAGCTTGTTTGTTAAAATGCTTTGCTGCAAATGGTTGGTTAAATTTTGATGGCCAATAACCGGCCACTCAAATTGCATATAGTTTAATATAGCAAATTTAAATTACTTAGTCGATAAAATTGACCGTTTGTAAGATTCCAAATTTTCCAGGGCAATGCCGGTGCCCTTGGCCACGCAAAGAAGCGACTCATCAGCCACATAGGCCGAAACGCCGGTCGCCCGGGAAATCAGCTGGTCAATATTTCTCAATAAACTGCTGCCGCCGGTTAAAATCATTCCTTTGTCAATCACATCAGCTGACAATTCAGGTGGAGTTTTGTACAAAACATCTTTAACCGCCAGAATAATCGCTTCCAGTTCGTTCTGAATGGCGTCAGTCACGTCGTCTGAACTGACATTAATGGTTCTGGGCAAGCCACTAATCATATCCCGGCCCCTGACATCCAGATAGAGCTTGTCTTCCAGATAAAGAGCTGAGCCAATTTTAATTTTGACCTGTTCAGCCGTCCGGTCGCCAATGGCCAGCCCGTATTTTTTACGAATATATTCAGAAATAGCGTAGTCAAACTTATTGCCGCCAACCCGGACGGAAGTGCTGGAAACGATCCCCCCCAAAGAAATAACGGCCATTTCAGCGGTGCCGCCGCCAATATCAATAATCATATGACCGGAAGCGCTGCCAATCGGAATATTGGCGCCAATAGCGGCCGCCACCGGTTCTTTAATGATGTAGGCGGCCTTGGCGCCGGCGGCGATCGTGGCGTCAATGACCGCTCTTCTCTCCGTTGAAGTAATCCCGGCCGGCACGGCCACCATCACTTCCGGTCTAAAAAACCTGATGCCGCCCAGAGCCTTATTGATAAAATAACGCAGCATCGCTTCAGTTGTTTTATAATCGGCAATCACCCCGTCTTTCAGCGGCCGGGAAGCGACAATCGTGTCCGGCGTCCGGCCGAGCATTTCTTTGGCTTCCTGGCCAACAGCCAGCACTTTTTTGTCCTGGGTGGAAATAGCCACAACCGACGGCTCGTTGATAACGATCCCTCTTTTGGGCACGTAAACCAGGATATTGGTAGTGCCGAGATCAATTCCGATTTTCTTTATAAACATAAACTATAAAATTTCTAAATCCTAATTCCTAATTTCTAAACAAATCCCAATTTCTAATGTTCCAATGTCAAAAACGTAATTTAGAATTTTGAAAATTGGCTCATTAGACATTGTTTAGAATTTAGATATTAGATATTAGAAATTAATTCTGTATTCCCGATCAACCCTCAAATCTCCCTCAAATCTTAAATGGTTATCATCCAGCCGCTTCGCCCCTTCAAAAATTGGCTGGTATGATTTTATCTTATTTCTAAAATTTAAGTCAACATTAAGTTTAGTCTGACGCGTCCCCGGCTGTTTCTGAATATAAATCTGGTACTGATCAGATAAAATTTTTCGTTTTATTTCTGACGGCAGCTGATATTCAAAAACCAGCTGGCCGGTCTGGCCCGGTTCGATTGATATAAAACCGCCAAAGTAAGTTTTATTTAGTTCCTGACCCACTTCCAGCTGGCCTGGTTGAGCCGATCTGTCACTGGCCATCAAACCTGACTGGCTGATGATTTCTGATCCTAAAGGCGCGTAAACTCTGGTATAAGTCCGGTATCTGGTGGTCGTCCGGCTAAAACCCGCCCGGTTGTTATAAGTTAGCGCGACTTTGGCGATATAATCGCCGCTATCATTTTCAGTTAAGCTGTAATCAATCGTCCGGTCAATGAATGGATCAGTTTTTAAGGCGCCTAAATTAGCGTCAACGACCATTAAGTAATCAGCCTCAATCTGTTTCAGCTCGCCTGACCAGTTATTATTAGCGATAACTGTTTGAAGATCTTTATCTTTTTCATAAATCATTAAATCCTTTTCTTCCAAAGCCCGGCCCATGACAGCCACAATGTCCAGCCAGTGATTCAGCGGTAAATTAAAAAGGTCATCCCTGATTTGCTGGGTTAAAGTATTAATGACTCTCTTCCTTTTCAAAAAATCCTCGCCCAGCTGAAAAGCGGTCACTGATACCCGGTATTCCAGGGCGTCTTCAAAATTGTCAGTCGTGTAAACTTCATCTTCAACTCTTTGCGGTCCGGTAATCCTTAAAAATCCCTTAACCAATTCTGGAGTAACGCCAATGATCGCGTCAAAATGATCTTCCGGTCCGTGCTCCAGATGATAAAACTCTTCAGCTTTTTGAGCGGAAATTTTGAAATCAGGCGACCAGTTGGAATCGCGCATAAACCAGTCCGGCACTTCCAGATATTTTTTTATCGGGTCAGGCGGTTCAACCTGTAAAATACCTTCCATTGGCGAATCCAAACTGTAAGTATTGTCTGTCATTAAAGATAAAATTTGTCCGTTTTGAATTTTAATAACCGAATAATTTCCAATAAAACCGCCGGTCGGCCTTAATTCAGTGCTGTTTTGAAGCAGAACCAAATGAGTTTTAGTTTCGGGATAACCTGCCAGCTGGGGCAGAATAACGGTAAACGGGATAACCTCGTCAACTGTCTGTTTGATACCGGTCAGCTGAATTTCAAACTCCTCTTTGGCCCGGCTGATTTGATCAACAACTTTGTCCCGGTCAATTTTTTGAACTTGCTCAAAGGCCCCGGTGATTTTATCACTGATCTCCCTGAAATCTTCCTGTGAATTATAAATCTTACTGATAATAAAAGTTTTTTGGCTGGGTGTTAAATCGTTATAATTTAAATCTTTACTGGCTTTCAGTTCTGTCAGAATCTCATCAGCGATTCTTGAACCAATGGTTAAAGCGTCGGTTGTATTAATCCCGGCTGACAATAAACGACTGGCGGCCAAAACATTAGATCCAACCCGGGGAACAATCACCAGTGGATAAGCCGGATAAACTCCACGGCGGGCTTTTTTAAATAAACTGTTGGCCTGGTTAAAATTTTCTGTCGCCTGACCAAAATCTCTGTCAGTAACATTTTGCCGGGCCAATGACAGCTGATCCCGGCCGGCCAGAGCCTGATCTTGAGCCTGGTTCAGCAAATAAAAGACGGCCAGGCCGTATAAACTTAAAACAGCAACAATAAAAAAAACGACTAAAACTATCTTCAAAAATTTTTTGAATTTAGATTCCGCGCCTGCTTCTTTTTGTATTTGCTCAAATTCCATATTATTGACCTTTGTATTTAATTAAATATTTTAACCAATCTTTAATATGTATCCGGGTAATCGGACTAAAAAAAACTTTCAGTCCCTGATTTTCAGCCGACTCCCGGTGATAATAATGAATAATGTTCGTGTCACAGAAATAAGCGACCTGATAATTATTCTGCCAGCACCGTCGGCATAAATCAACGTCAGAAAAATAAACAAAAAATCTTTCATCCAGCAGGCCGTGCTTGTCCAAAAAATCTTTTCTGATAAGCATGCAGCTGCTGATAACCCAGTCAACCTCCCTGGTCTGATTATGGTCAAACTGCTGCATCCGGTAATCAGCCAGTATTTTTTTACCCCGGCCAAACCTTCCCAAAATTGTCCGGGAATAAATCGGCGTCAGCAGTGACGGAAAATTCAGGCAGGACTGCTGAACTGTCCGGTCCGGGTTGAGTAGTTTAGCGCCGGCAATGGCTACCAGCGGATTTTCTTTCATGAAATTCAGTAAACGGTCAATTGAATTGTCAAAAACCACAATATCGGTATTCAGCAATAAAATAAAGCTGCCTGTCGCCTGGCGGATACCGGCGTTATTGCCGGCGGCATAGCCAAGATTTTTATCAGGCTCAATATATTTCAGTTCCTGAAAATCATTCCGGACCAGCCTGGCTGTTCCGTCCTTTGAACTATTATCAACGACTATAATCTCGTAATGGCAGTCAGGCGGGTACCGCTTGAGGCCATTCAGACAATTTTTAAGCAGTCCCCTGGTTTTATAGTTGAGAATAATAATTGATAAATCCATTGCTTTAAATAAACCACCTGTTTAGTTGCCCGGAATTCAGCCTGATTTTCTCCTGATAAATTTTTCTTTTAGATAAAATCCTGGGCAGCTGTTTAAAAAACTTCTTTAAGCTCCGGTACCAGTTGGCCGGTTCAAAAATTAAAAGATAAAAAAACTTTTTTAGTTCATAGGACACAATCTGGGGCGAAAATTTTAAAAAATTTGCCAAAGCTTCGTTTTTAAATAACAGCAGCAAATGATTTTTATATGACAACTGGTTAACAAAATTTGATTTATCCCGCCGGTTGATCCTGATTGCCTGCCAGCCGGGGTTTTCGGCCTGAGAAGCCGTCCGGTAATGATAGGCCACGGCCGACGGCAGATAAACTGATTTCCAGCCGGCAAGCTGGAGCCGCCAGGCCAGATCAATGTCTTCTTTATAAGAAAAAAAATCCTGGTCTAAATATTCGCTGATTTTTTTGCCGGGATGATCCAGCTTAATGTCATTTAAAGCCTGGCGCCGGTATAAAACCAACGCTCCGGAAAAGCCGAAAATCTCTTCTGGCTGATTATATTGACCCTGATCTTCCTGACCACTGCCCCGGTCAATCACCCGGCGGTTTTTAAAAATTGTCAGGCCGGCTGAATCAATCAGACTGGTCTTAATTTTTTGATTTAAATCATCCTGACTGGTTTTAATTTTTAATAATTTCCCGCCCAGCGATCCAATTTTAGAATCAGTTTCAACTGTTTTGATCAGCTGTTCCAAATAATCACTATTAAGGATAATGTCCTGATTGATCAATAAAACGTAATCAGTGTTGGAATATTCAATCGCCTGGTTATGGGCCCGGGCAAAGCCCAGATTTTTGAAATTTTGAATGACCGCGGCTTGAGGATATTTGGTTTTTATAAATTCGACCGTGCCGTCCGTTGAGCCGTTATCAATTACAATCAAACTAAAATCCTGAAAGGTTTGCTGATAAATTGACTCCAGACAGTCAGCCAGGTATTTCAGGCCGTTCCAGGTGACCAGATTAACAGAGACTTTAGGCATAAGTAGTAGTAATTAGTCACTAGTGGCTTATTCTATATTTCAGATATTAAATGTTCTTTGTTATCAGGCCGGGAACTGCCCGCTGTAATAATAACCGGCTGGCTGACCAGAGGCTGATCAGCTGATTTACGGCTCTTCTCCGTTACCCAAAAACCAAGATATTTGCCAAGCATCAGTCTGGTCTGTGACTCAATTGCCGGAATTGCCCCAAAAACAACGATTGAAATCGGCAATAAAATCCACTGCAAAATCATAATCAAAAATTTATGAGGAGCGTGCTGGCGGGGCCGGGGCGGCAGGAGCATTAAACTGAAAGTAGCTGAAACAAAAATACCAATCATCGCCAGCGACAAAACCCACTGTAAAACAAACGGAGCTGACTGGACAATAACTGTCGCCTGGGCCTGCGGACCGGCCAGCCAGAGCGGCAGTTTGCCAAAAACAAACAATAAAATCGGGGCGGTCGCCCAGGAATACATGCCTTCGCTAAAATTCCAGAGACATTTAACTTTTTTCTTTAAACTAATTTTATTTTTCTTAAAAAAGAAATTCCAGATCATATAAGGGAAATGCTCAATTCCCCAGGCCCAGCGCCTTTGCTGTTTATATAAATTAACAAATGACCGCCAGTAACCGTCAGCATTAACTGTATCCATTGAGACCGGCACATAAAGCGGCACAATTTTATAATCGCCGTCATAGCGGACAAAGCATTGTAAAAATATCCGGGAGTCGTCAGTCACAATATCTTTTTGCCAGAAATTAACATCAACCAGGGCCTGAAAACTCATTGAGTGGGATGAAAAAGTAAAAATCCGGTCAGGCTTGGGCAGTTCAGTCATCAGCCAGAAAGTCGTCCCAAAAGCCGTAATTCTCATCATTGAAGGGGCGTCCCAAATATTATTGTTATATAAAACTACCGGCTGGTAAGAACTTCTTAATGGCTCGGGATCGGTTAAATATTTATAAGTCAGACAGGAAAAATATTTAGGATGAACAACCGTGTCAATATCAAAATAACTAACAATAATATCCTGATAAGGAATCCCCAACCGGTCAATCAGCTCCTGGGCCCGCTGGCCGGCCCAGTGAGCGTTGGCTCCTTTGGCCTTGATTTCATCAGGCAGATTATCCGGATGATATGTAATCAACAGTTTAAAAAATTTATCGTTAAATTCTTTTTTAATAACTTCCGCATTATTTTTGAAATTTTCCAGATCTCGTTCTTCCCCGGCCAGGACGACAATGAATTTATCCAAAGGATAATCGCTGTTAATCAGGCTTTGGAAAGTTGATCGTAAAACTTCCAGCGGTTCTTTATAAGTTGGCAGAAAAACCAAATGATAGATTCTCTGCCAGTCCGGTTTATCTTTGACTTGAGCCAGCCAATCAGCAGTTAAATCACGTCGGTAGCGATACCAGGAGATACAAATGTAGATAACAAAATAAACCACCCGAAAAAGCCAGTACAAACTGAAGACAATCATGAAATAAATCACCCAGATTGGCCTGATAAAGGAAAGGACAACTCCCAAAATAAAGGTGGTCCAAATTAAAATTCCTGGTATTAATTCAAAAAATCGGTAAATTCGAGGTTTATTTTTCATTCTTAAAAAAGTAAAATTAGTGTATAAATCATACAATTTTTGGTAAAAAAAATCAAATCCCGGCCAAAACCAGAATTGTAAAAAATCTCCCCACTCTATTTATCCCTTTACCTGATCCTCATCTAATGAATATTCCAACCCTTGTGCCTTGTGCCTATTGCCTGTTGCCCGATTTTACCCCTTCACCGTAATCACCGGCCTGACCCTGACCACCTTATTGACGATCCCGGCATTATGCATCACATCAACCACGACATCAACATCTTTGTATGATCCCGGCGCTTCTTCAGCCACGCCGGACATGCTCCGGCTTTTGATTAAAATACCCCGTTCAGCTAATTCTTTAACAAGTTCCGTCCCCCGCCAGGTTCTCTTGGCTTCAGCCCGGGACATTGACCGACCGGCGCCATGGCAGGCTGATCCCCAGGTATCAGTCATGGCTTTTTCAGTGCCGTTTAAAATGTAAGAGTAAGTTCCCATTGAACCACCAATTAAAACCGGCTGACCGACTGGCTGATATTTTTTGGGGATTTCGGGATGCCCCGGCCCAAAAGCCCTGGTAGCGCCTTTGCGGTGAACAACCAGCTTTTTCTTTTTTCCGTCAACTAAATGTTGCTCAACTTTAACCGTGTTATGGGCTACCTCATAAAGAGTGTGAATTGTCGCGGGCTTAATGCCCAGAGCATGGCTGAAAGCTTCCCGGGTCAGATGAGCGATCGCCTGGCGGTTGGCAAAAGCTGAATTAATCCCGCAGTTGACGGCCGTGTAATAAGCCTGGCCTTCCGGACTTTTAAACGGCGCGCAGACCAGTTCCCTTTCCCTGATTGGAATTTTATATTTTTTGGAAGCCAACTCCAGCGTTTTTAAATAATCTGATCCAATCTGATGGCCCAGCCCGCGCGAACCGCAGTGAATCGTAATTAAAAGCTGATCCTGAAATAAACCAAAAGCTTCAGCCGCCTGTTTATCAAATATTTTTTCAACAGACTGAACTTCCAGATAATGATTGCCTGATCCCAGGGTGCCAATTTGTTTCAGTCCCCTTTTCTTGGCTTTATCAGAGACATTTTTAGGTTTGGCGTTGGCAATTCGTCCGTTTTCCTCAATATATTTCAAATCTTCTTCAGTGCCATAGCCTTTTTGAATTGAAAACCGGGCGCCTTCAGTTAAAACCTGATCCATTTCTTCAGGCTTCAGTTTGATATGCCCGTCAACTCCAACGCCCGCCGGAATATCCCGATAAAGCTGGTTAGCCAGTTTTTCTTTTTTCTCATCAGTCAGGTCAGCCCTGGTCATTTGGGTCGTTAAAGTCCGGACCCCGCAGTTAATGTCAAACCCAACCCCGGCGACTGAAATAATCCCGCTGTCCAGATCAAAAGCCGCCACCCCGCCGATTGGAAAGCCATAGCCAGGATGAACATCGCTCATGGCCAGCATATATTTTTGAATGCCGGGCAGGCAGGCGACATTATAGATTTGAAGTAAAGAATTCCATTGTTTTTCCGGCTTGTCCAGGTCAGCCAGCAATAAATCAATAATTTCCTGATTGCCGTAAATCAGCCCGGGAACCAGCATATCTTCGTGCCGGGGCAGTTGCCAGATATTGTTGGTAATTTTTTTGAGCTCGAGTCTGGGCATTTATATTAAACAATTTATGATATCAAATATGTTGCCTTTTTTATATCATATCCATTAAATTTAGTATCTTCATCAGAGGCCAGTTCTGATTTTTTTAATTCATTTTTTATTCTGGATAAATAATTAAACAGTACCGGGCGATTAGTGCCGGAACCGCCAGAATGACCATCAATGACAATTGCTAATTTCCTGCCTTGTTTTTCAGCCATCGGCCTTAAATAACCGATCAACTTATTGATAAAATCTTTTTGTGACAATTGATTGATTATATTCTCCAGCGGGTTTAATCCTCTGATGACTAAAAGATCATCTCCGGTTGCTGATTTAGTTTCAATTAAAAAGGCACTGCCGGCTAACCGCCGGGTTTTGGGATCTTCGGCGTTGGTAACCATCATTAACGATATAAAATTTGGATATCTCTTCAGAATACTGTCATATTTATCCGCCCAACAAGCATCGCCAATCTGCCCTGAAAATTCAGTTAAAATATTTCTCTGGGGAATAAATTTCATCGTTAAAGTGCCCTTGACCGGCTGATTTTGCGCCCGTTCCAGTTCAACCGACATAGCTTTGACGCTTAATATCTTCTTTAATTCAGCGCTGGCCCGTTTATCCGTAAAATATTGTTTTAAAGTCTCTTTGTTGGTTATATGTTCAACAAAATTAATTGCCCAGGAAAAATCATCTAATCCCGGTTCATTTTTATTTTTAAGATGTTCCTTGGCTGGCCCGACTTCTTCCGGCCTAAACTTAAAACTCCACCAAAATAACGCCGTTAACAGTTCTTTTTTAAATGTATCGCCGTAAGAAGCCAGGACCGTGAACATTTCCTGCCAATTTTCCTGGTTTTTAAAATCCAGTTGTCTTAATGCTTTAATTTTCATCTCTAATGATTCCCGGCCTTTGGCCTGCTTTAAATGCTCCAGCTTTTGCTCCAGCTGGCTGATTAATTCCTGCTGTTTATTCTCCAGCTCTTCAATAACGGCTGTCAGCGCTTTTGGGTTGTCATTAGCCCTAAGACCTGCCTCAATCGCTTCAATAAATATTTGATATCTTTTGAGACCGCCGGCCGTGAACTCAAACGATTCCTGGGCGCTCCGGTCTATCTTGTCTATTCGCTGTACCTGACTCTCGGCGTAGCCCTTGGGTAATTCCCTTAGAGCGCTCTCATCATATCTGTCTAAAAGCCGCTCAAAACTTTCCGGGCCGTGTTCGCCCCATTCAGATTCTTCGTATCGAATCAATTTTTTAAAATAATCCCTTAAAAAAGAGTTTTCTCTAATTAATTCAATATCCGGGCCTTTGGCGCTGATGACTGATTCCTGAAATTTAATTAAAGCTTCCTGTAACTCCTGTTCTCCCTTTTGCCCCTCATTCTTTACTCCCAATGTCTCTAATTGATAGCGCTGATCAGCGGTTAATTCTCCTGAATTTAAATTCTTTAATAAACTATAATTATCATAACCGGCAAATTCACCAAAAATATTGCCGACTTTGGTTAAATCTTTATCAAGTTTAAATCTTTCATTAACAGCCAGGGCTAAACTAAAATTTGTTTCTAAATCTGTTTTCAGTTGATCTAAAAATCTCTTGCCAAAAGCTTGATCTAATCCGCTAAACTTGTCTAAATTTTTAGCCACATACTTCCCTTCCCCCGCGGCTATCAATTTATCGGCGATTGTTGAATCTAATCCGCTAAACTTGTCTAAATTCCAGGCCACATATTCACCTTGCCCCGCTTCTATCAGTTTGTCAGCGATTACTTGATAATCTAATCCGCTAAACGCGTCTAAATGATTGGCCACGGATACGCCTTCCCCCGCGGCTATCAATTTATCGGCTATTGTTGAATCTAATCCGCTAAACTTGTCTAAATTCCAAGCCACATATTCACCTTGCCCCGCTTCTATCAGTTTGTCAGCGATTACTTGATAATCTAATCCCTTAAACTTGTCTAAATTATTAGCCACGGATACACCTTCCCCCGCATCTATCAATTTATCGGTGATTGCCAAATGATCTAATCCCTTAAACTTGTCTAAATTTTTAGCCACTGATTTGCCTTGTCTAGCTTCTATCAATTTGTCTGCGATTGTCAAATGATTTAATCCCTTAAACTTGTCTAAATTATCAGCCACCGATCCGCCTTGCCCCGCGGCTATCAATTTATCGGCGATTGCCAAATGATCTAATCCGCTAAACTTGTCTAAATTATCAGCCACCGATCCGCCTTGCCCCGCGGCTATCAATTTATCGGCGATTGCCAAATGATTTAATCCCTTAAACTTGTCTAAATTTTTAGCCAAGGATCCACCTTGCCCTGCCGCTATCAATTTATCGGCGATTGCCAAATGACCTAATCCCCTAAACGCATCTAAATGATGAGACACTGATATGCCTTCCTTCGCCGCTATCAATTTATCGGCTATTGCCTGATCTAATCCGCTAAACGCGTCTAAATGAAGAGACACCGATTTTCTTGCCCCCTCCTTTATCAGTTGGGCGGCTATTGTTGAATCTAATCCGCTAAACTTGGCTAAATTACTAGCCAAGGACCAAACGTTCCTCGCCTCTATTAATTTATGGGCGATTGCCAAATGATCTAATCCTTTAAACTTGTCTAAATTATCAGCCACCGATCCGCCTTGCCCCGCGGCTATCAATTTATCGGCGATTGCCAAATGATTTAATCCCTTAAACTTGTCTAAATTTTTAGCCAAGGACCAGACGTTCCCCGCCTCTATTAATTTATCGGCGATTGTTGAATCTAATCCGCTAAATTTGTCTAAATGAGAAGCCACTGAATAGCCTTTCCCCGACTCTATCAGTTTAGCGGCTATTTGCTGATGTTCTTGAGGACTATAGTTATCAAGATTATCAATTATTCTGGATCCCTCACTTTTAATGATGCTATCCAAATCCTTTTGACCTTCTTTTCCTCCCCCCTGATCTTCAGGACTGTAAAATATTTCTTCTCTGACCATAATTTTACATTTAACAAATGACATTTAACTTAAAAACTGAGCAACTAAGAGACGGGGCAACTAAGAAACTGAGCAATTAAGCACTCATTGGTTCTTTTGTTCTTTAGTTTCTTTGTTCTTCTGTTTCTCTGTTCCTCAGTTTCTCTGTTCCTCAGTTTCTTTGTTCTTCTGTTTCTCTGTTCCTCAGTTCCTCTGTTCCTCAGTTTCTTTGTTCTTCTGTTTCTCTGTTCCTCAGTTCCTACACATCCACCACGCACTGACAATAATATTTCCCCTTTTCTTCCTTGCATTCCAGCCCGCCGTAAGTGGCCGCTTTGACTTCCGTTTCTAAGGTGTGTTTATCAGGATCCAGTTTTTCGCCCCAGGCTTTGCCGGTTAACTGATAATTTTGATTTTTTTGTTTAATTGAATCAATTTCAAATTTTATAAAATAAATCCCGGTAACATCCTTTTGATAAATCAGCTCATTGAGCCATTCAACAAACAAACTCCCAATATCGGGAGCCTGGCATTTAATTTTAACTTCTTTTTTGGGTTTAAATTCTTTCAGCTCAATCATCAGGTCAAAAACCGCTTTAGCGCCTTCGGTAAAAACCTCCTCCCAGCTCCGGCCCTCCGCCCTGATACCCATGTCCGCTTCATGCTCCAAAAAACGATACGACATTGTTGTAAAATAATTTTAACATTCGTAAGCTCCGAAAACAGTTCGGAGCAAACGAATATTAATTTATCTCTAGTTAACTTTAGACAAATGTTATTTTTCCGAAATATCTTTTCTCATTCTCTCCAAAGCTTTGGTGGCCAAATCCTTGCCGCCAAGACCAAAAGCCAGACCGCCGCCAATAGCCAGCATGGCCACAAAACCAGTAAATAATGTCTGGATCAGAGCGTTAGCAATGCTTAACTGGACTAAAGCAGCCATAAAGCTGAAAACTAAAATTGCCCATTTAGCTAACCCGCCCAAGAAAGAGGCCGATTTTAGCTTAGCGGCTTTGACTGATTCTTTGATAACCTTATTGACAAAATCAGCCACCAAAATACCAGCCAGCAGGATAATCACGGCAATAATGACATTTGGAATGTAAAGGACAACATTCTTCAAAAAGTCTGTCACCTCAACCCATTCCAAAATATCAGCCGCGGCAATCAAAAAGACGATAATCAGAAACCACTTGACCAGCCAGCCAATCAGGCCGGCAATAGTAAACTCAATCCCGGCTTTTTCCAGACCCTTTTTAAGATTGAGTTTGGTCAAAGCTTCATCAATTTTTAAAAAATCGATGATTTTAGCGGCAATATTGCCCAGGATAGCGGCGATAATCCAGCCAATAATCAGGATGATGACCGCGCCCAAAAATTTAGGCAAAAAGTCAACAAAAGCCATCCAAAGATTACTGAATGAAGTCGCCAGCACTTCACCCCACGTCTCTAGTACGTTCATTTGGTTTTTCACCTCCCTTCCCAGTCCCGCCTAAGGCGGAACTTTTTAATTTTTATTTTAATACCACCGCCTTTGGCGGGGTGCCGTCAACGGCGGCACTTTATTTTAAAATCCTGGAACTCTTTTTTATAACTAATCCATTCAAAGCTGACTGACTCAACCCAGGCTTCTTTTGACCCGGCCTGACACCAGTTTAAAAGCATCTCCAGCTTATGTTTAGGACCTTCAGCTATAATTTCCACTGTCCCGTCCGAATTATTTCTAACCCAGCCTGTTAAACCCAATTTTAAAGCTTTTTCTTGTGTATTTTGTCTAAAAAAGACACCCTGGACATTTCCGTAAACAACTATTTTCAATCTGGCCAGATTCATATATCCACAGGCTGTTATTTAATTATACTATATTTTACTGATTAATTATAACGATTTCCTGAACTATAACATCAGTTATGGGATGATCTCTGGCGTTTGTTTCAACGGCTTCAATCTTATCCACAACCTCCAGTCCTTCAATGACTTCGCCAAAAGCTGTATGCAAACCATCCAGCCAGGGCGTGGACTCTTTTGTCACAATAAAAAATTGACTGCCATTGGTGTTTGGTCCGGAATTGGCCATTGCCAAAACGCCGCTGACCAGCTTATTGTCATTGATTTCATCAGGAAATTTATAACCAGGCCCGCCAAAACCGTCATCAGACCAGTCATCGTCTTTGCTGTTCGGGTCGCCGCCCTGAATCATGAAATCCTTAATTACCCGGTGAAATTTAGTGCCATTATAAAAGCCGTCATTAGACAGCTTAATAAAATTATTGACGGTATTGGGAGCGTCCAGGCTGTAGAATTTGACTTTAATCTCGCCCAGATTAGTTTTAATGACAGCCATGGCGTTTTCATCGGGAAATCTGATCAAGGCATCTTCCAGTTCCTGCTTTACGTCTGAAGCCGGCTGATTTATGTTATTATTAAGATTTTCGTTAACTGGTATATTTTTATTATGCAGACAGCCAGCTAAAAGCAATAAAGCAAAGAAAGAAAAAGCTAAGAAGATTTTATTCATATAATATAATAAGCACCAAATTCAAAACTCGAAATCCTAAATAAATCATAAATTCAAATGTTCAAAATTCAAAACTTGTAATTGTTTATTTTGAATTTATTTGGAGCTTATGATTTTCAATTTAGAATTTTCGTTAATTATAGCACGATTCTCTATTTTCCTCTAATTCTCTTTTCTCTTAATAAACGATGATAACTGATCGCGAACCGGTGAGCCTCATTTCTGATGCTTTGAAGCAATTTTAAGCTTTCCAGTTTATGACTTAAAAGCAAAGGTTGTGACTCATTAACAAAATAAATTTCTTCCAAACGTTTGGCTAAACCAATAACCGGAATATTTAAACCCAAGGAACTTAAAGCTCTGTAGGCCGCGTTAACCTGACCCTGACCGCCGTCAATCACGATTAAATCAGGTTTCTCGCCGTTTTCTGTGACCTGGCGATAATACCGGCGGGAGACAATCTCGGCCATGGCCGCCACGTCATCCTGCTGGTGGATAGTTTTAATTTTAAACCGGCGATAATTGCTTTTATCCGGCTGGCCGGCCCTGAACTGAACCATGGCGCCGGCATTATCCTGACCCTGAATAGTGGAAACATCAAAGCATTCAATAATATTGGGGACATTGACCAAATTCAGTTTTTCCTGAAGCTCAACCAGGGCCGGATCCTGCTGTTTAATCGCCTGCTCAATATTCTTTTTAACCAAATTCAAAAGTTTTTTCCTGACGCCTGTCCGGGGAATATTAATTGTAACTTTTCTTTTCTTCAGCCTGGAAAGATATTTGACAATTAAAGCCTGATCATCAATTTTAACCGGCAAAATTAATTCATCCGGAATGTCGTTGCCGGCGTAATATTGTCTGATAAAATCTTCTAAAATTTCAGGCCGGTCGTCAAATATAAATTCTTTTTTGCCAGAGATGGTTCCTTTATCAATCGTGAAAAGATTAATATAAATTTTCTCTCCCAACTTAATATAATTAATCAAATCTTCATTATAAGCTTTGATCAAAGCCACTTTTTGCTTTTGAAGCTGTTTTAATTTTTCCAGCCCTTTGAGCTGTTCCCGGATGATTTTGGCTTTTTCAAATTCCAGGCTGTCAGAATATTTTTTCATCTGATTTTTAAGTTTCCTCTTAAGCGATCCTGTTTTGCCCTTGAGAAAATCAACGGCGTTTCTGACGTTTTTATTGTAAGCCTCTTCTGAAATATTGCCGACGCAGGGGGCGTCGCAGCGTTTGATGTAGTATTGCAGACAGGGTCTTTTGGGAAGTTTATCGCAGGTTCTGATCTTAAACAGGCTGTGAGCGTAATATGAGGCGGTCTCGCGGCTGTTGGCGTCGCCGTAGGGCCCAAAATACCCGCCTTCTTTGTCAACCTGCCTGGTGGTAATAATTCTGGGGAATTTTTCGTCAGTAATTTTTAAATAGGCGTAACGAACTGAATCTTTCAGATCAATGTTGTATTTAGGTTTGTTTTCTCTGATTAATTTTGATTCCAGTAACAAAGCTTCCAGTTCATTGTCAGTCACAATCAAATCAATATCCGCGATACGAGAAACCAGCCCGGTTGTTTTGTAGTCTAAACTTTTTTTCTGAAAATAAGACTTAACCCGTTTTTTTATATTTTTAGCTTTACCAATGTAAAGAATGGCTCCGGTTGAGTTTTTGAATAGATAACAGCCGGGCTTATTAGGCAGGTTATTTAATTTTTGTTTTGAAAGACTCATCAAATTATAGTTTTTAAAAATTTACCGGTGAATGATGCTTTATTCTTAATAATGTCCGCCGGGCTCCCTTCCGCGATAACCAGGCCCCCGGCATCGCCCCCTTCCGGCCCCAGGTCAATAATATAATCGGCTGTTTTAATGACATCCAGATTATGCTCAATCACAATAACTGTGTTGCCTTTATCAACCAGCCGATTAAGAACCGCCAGCAGTTTTTTAATATCTTCAAAATGCAGACCGGTTGTCGGCTCGTCCAGGATATAAACAGTCTGACCGGTGTCTCTTTTGGACAGTTCGGCCGTTAATTTAATTCTTTGGGCTTCGCCACCCGATAAAGTGGTTGAACTCTGACCAAGCTTAACATAACCCAGCCCGACATCGGCCAAAGTTTTTAGTTTTTTCTCAATTCTCGGAATATTTTGAAAAAATTCCAAAGCTTCCTCAACTGTCATATTTAGTATATCGGCGATGTTTTTGTCTTTGTAGGTAACTTCCAGAGTTTCACGATTATATCTTTGACCTTTGCATTTTTCACACTCAACATAAATGTCAGGCAAAAAATGCATTTCAATTTTAATTAAACCATCGCCCCGGCAATGCTCACACCGGCCGCCCTGAACATTAAAACTAAACCGACCGGGCTGATAGCCCCGGGCTCTGGCTTCCTTAGTCTGGCTGAGTAGTTCCCTGACATAATCAAAGACCTTAATATAAGTCGCCGGATTGGACCGGGGCGTCCGGCCGATTGGCGACTGATCAATGGCAATGACTTTATCAACCTTGTCCAGCTTGTTAATTTTCTGATACTGGCCGGGAATAATCCGGGCCCGGCCGATTTCTTTGGCCAGCCCTTTATATAATGTTTCATTGACTAAAGTGCTCTTGCCGCTGCCGCTGACGCCGGTGACGCAGCATAAAACACTTAATGGAAATTTAACATTGATATTTTTCAGATTATGCTGACTGGCGCCGACCAGTTCAATAAAATCCCGGGGTGACCGTAATTTTTTGGGAATTTCAATTTTTTTCCGGCCTGACAAATATTGGCCGGTTAAAGAATTTTTATTTTTTATAATATCTTTGGGTGAGCCTTCAGCCACTATTTTACCGCCGTGGATGCCGGCGCCCGGACCCAGATCAATCAGATGATCGGCGCTCAAAATTGTCTGGCTGTCATGCTCCACCACCACCACGGTATTGCCCAAATCTCTTAAATCAGCCAGGGTTTTAATCAGTTTTTGATTATCCCGCCGATGGAGGCCGATTGACGGTTCGTCCAAAATATACAAAACGCCTCTTAGTTCAGAACCAATCTGGGTGGCCAGCCTGATTCTTTGAGCTTCACCGCCGGACAGCGTGCTGGCCCGGCGATCCAAGGTCAGATATTCCAGACCAACATTTAGCAGGAAATTTAACCGGTTTTGGATTTCTTTTAAAATTAATTTGGCGATTTTTTGTTCTTTGGAGGTTAATTTAAGAGACTCCAAAAACTTATGGGTATCAGCAATGGATAAGCTGGTCAGCCCGGAAATATTTTTTTTATTAATAGTAATGGCCAGACTTTCCGGTTTTAGCCTCATCCCCTGACAGTCAGGGCAGGGCTTGTCAGTTAAAAATTTTTGAATTTCTTCACTCCGTCTTTCAGATTCGGTTTGTCCCAGATAGCGCTCCAGTTGGGGAATAACGCCTTCAAACCGTCCCCAGTAACTCCAGTGGGAGCCGGTTCTTTGGGATTTAATATCAAACCGCATTTTTTTATCAGCGCCGTATAAAATCAAATCCAGATCTTTTGGCGACATATTTTTAACCGGCTGATCCAGATCAATTTTGTACTCTGCCGCCAGCTTTTCCAGCGTCTGGCCGCGATAACCATTGACTGACCAGGGAGCGATCGCGCCTTCATTAACTGACAAATTTTTATTGGGAATAATTAAATCCACGTCAAACTCCCGGGCGACGCCCAGACCGTGGCATTTGGAACAGGCGCCGTAAGGCGAATTAAATGAAAACAACCTGGGCTGAATTTCTTCAAAATTAATCCCGCAGTCAACGCAAGCCAGATAACGGCTGAAAAGCTTTTCTTCCCCGGGCGTCACTATTAAGGCAAAACCTTCGGCTGCTTCCAGAGCGGTTTCAACGGCGTCCTGCAGGCGTGACTTTGATTTTGAATCAACTTTAACCCGGTCAACGACCACTTCAATATTATGAATTTTATAGCGGCTTAGCTTAATCTTTTCTTCCAGGTCATAGACCTTTTTATCAACCCTGACCCGGGCAAAACCGTCATTTTTCAATCGCTCAAATAATTGCTCATAAGTTCCCTTTTTACCCCTGATAACCGGGGCCAGAATTTCTATTTTTGAATCTTTGGGATATCCTAAAACAACGTCAACAATGCTTTCAGCTGACTGGGATGAAATCGGCTGGCGACAGCGCGGACAATGGGGCTGGCCGATTCGGGCGTAGAGCAATCTTAAATAGTCATAAATCTCGGTAATGGTGCCGACGGTTGACCGGGGGTTTTTTGAAACACTTTTTTGTTCAATAGAAATAGCCGGGCTTAAACCGCTGATGGAGTCGACATCAGGCTTATTCATTAAACCTAAAAACTGCCTGGCGTAAGCGGACAGGCTTTCCACGTAGCGGCGCTGGCCTTCGGCGTAAATCGTGTCAAAAGCCAGAGATGATTTACCTGAACCGGATAAACCGGTAATCACCGTAAAACTATCCAAAGGAATATTGATATCAATATTCTTCAAATTATGTTCGCGGGCTCCTTTAATTTTCAGATATTCTTTGGCCATAATTTAACCGGTCATTAATTCATGGATTTCGTCGCGCAAATCAATCGCTTTTTCAAAATCAAGTTCTTCCGCCGCTTTTTTCATTTCAAATTCCAGTTCAGCGGCGTAATCCAGCAAATCATCTTTATCTTTAAATTTCTTTTTGGATTTGGCAATTTCAACGCTTAACCGCCCCTGGATGGCTTTTTCAATTGATTGCGGCCTAATATTTCTCTCTTTATTATATTCCAGCTGTTTTTGACGCCGGCGGGCGGTTTCCCGCAAAGTTTCCCTGATTGAGCCGGTCTTTTTATCAGCGTACATTACCACCCGGCCGCTGACATTTCGGGCCGCCCGGCCGGAGGTCTGAATTAAACTTCTTGTATTACGCAAAAAACCCTCTTTGTCGGCGGCCAGAATAGCCACCAGCTCCACTTCCGGAATATCCAGACCTTCTCTTAATAAATTAATGCCGACTAAACAATCAAATTTGCCCTGCCGTAAATCACGAATTATTTCTGTTCGTTCAATAGTATCAATTTCACTATGAAGGTAACGGACTTTAATCCCCTGATTAGCCAGATATTCAGACAGATCTTCGGCTGATTTTTTAGTTAAGGTTGTCACTAAAACCCGGTTATCATTGTCCACTGTCTGATTGATTTCTTTAATTAAATCATCAATCTGGCCCTCAATTGGCCGCAAACTAATTTCCGGATCAACCAGGCCGGTCGGGCGAATAATTTGTTCAATTACCCGGCCGCTGTTTTTCAGTTCATAGTCGCCGGGCGTGGCGCTGGTATAAATAAGGTGGTCCAGATATTTTTCAAATTCTTTAAATTTGAGCGGCCGGTTATCATAGGCGCTGGGCAGTCGAAAACCGTTTTCAATCAAATTATTTTTTCTGGACCGGTCGCCTTCATACATTCCCCTAATCTGCGGAATTGTCGCGTGGCTTTCATCAATAATCATTAAAAAATCTTTGGGGAAAAAATCAAGCAGACAGCGGGGGGGCGTGCCGGGCAAACGACCGTCAAAATGTCTGGAATAATTCTCAATCCCCTTGCAATGGCCGATTTGCTCAATCATTTCCAGATCATAATTGGTTCTTTTTTCCAGGCGATGAGCCTCTAATGGTTCCAGTGCCGGTAAACTCGCCTTTAACTCCCGGCGAATAGCTTTCAAAGCCCGGGTTTTATTGTTTTCATTAATAATATAGGGATTGGCCGGAAAAATTACCAGCTGGTCAATTTCCTGGATTAACTTGCCGCTGACCGTTTCCCTTTCAGTCATTTTCTCAATTTGATCGCCAAAAAATTCAATTCTGTATATAAACTTGCCAAAACCCTGAATCAGATCAATCACGTCACCTCTAACCCGGAAATTGCCGCTTTTCAATTCAGTGTCATTTCTTTCAAACTGGAGATTAACCAGTTCCCGGATAAAATCCTGGTGGTTAATTTCCTGCCCTGTAGCGACTGTTTTAGCGCCCTCTTTAAAATCGGCCGGATCGCCCAAACCATAAATGCAGGAAACCGAAGCCACCACAATAACATCGTTCCGGCTGACTAAAGAAGAAATCGCGTCCAGTCTGAACTCTTCCAACCGTTCATTAATCAAAACCTCCTTTTCAATATAAGTATCAGTCACCGGCAGATAGCTTTCCGGCTGGTAATAATCATAATAAGAAATAAAATAGCAAACCTTGTTTTCAGGAAAAAATTCTTTAAATTCATTGTAAAGCTGGGCGGCCAAAGTTTTATTATGAGAAATCACTAAAGTCGGCCTTTGTACTTGCTGGATAACATTAGCCATCGTAAAAGTTTTGCCTGATCCGGTCACTCCCAGTAAAGTCTGCTGTTTATTTTTATCAAATCCATCAACCAGCTGTTTAATGGCTGTTGGCTGGTCGCCTGTTGGCTGATATTGGCTTTTTAAATTAAATTTGGGCATACAAAATATTATAAGCCAATTTTTACAAATTGTAAACCCCTTAAAGTGCTAAAACTCTTCAGGATCAATCCCCTCTTTAATTTTATATTCTGTCCTGAAAATACCAAGGACTCTTCTTTTAAAGACAGTTTCAAAAAACTTAATTTCATCAGATTTAAGCAAATAGCTGACCGCGATAAAGACAACAATACCGACCAGGCCGGCAACCAAACCCTGCGAAAAAATTCCGATGAAAGTATCTATATCAAGCGTCAAAGCTATTAAATATTTAGTTAACTGGACCAGGCCGGCCATAATTAGCGAAGCAACCAGTACTTTTGAAGTTGATTTTATAATAACTTTTTCATTCAGCCGGCCGATTTTATGTCTTAACCAGATATATAGAGCCAGTAGATTTACTATGCTGGCTATGGTAAAAGCTAAAGCCAAGCCAATTATTCCTAAGGGCTTAGCTAACAGTAAAGCTAAACCAGTATTAACAATCATTCCAATAAAAGCCGCCCAAAACGGCGTCTTGGTATTATGCCTGGCGTAAAATGACCGGGCCAGCAAAGGAATTAAAGCCTGGGCAAACATACTTAAACTAAAAAAGCCCAGAGCGGCGGCGGTTAGAATGGTGGCGTTCCAGTCAAACTGGCCGCTGCCCAAAATCACCCGGACAATCTGGGCTCTTAAAGTAATAAACAAAACGCTGGTCGGAATGATTAAAAATAAAATCTGCCGGACTGTTTTAGAAAAGGTCTGAACGAATTCTTCGGATTTATTTTGAACAAAATATTCAGACAAAGTTGGAAAGGCCGCTAAGGCGTATGAAATTCCAAAAATTCCAACTGGAAAACTTTGTAAATTATTGGCCAGGTTAAAAATTGCCAGACTGCCTTCGGGCAGGATTGAAGCAATGATTGTTATAATAACCAGATTGATTTGAGTAATGGCTAAACCCAATGTTCGGGGAACCATCAGCCGGCCGATTTTTCTGATGCCCGGGTGAGTTAAGCTTAAATAAGTTTTATAGCGAAACCCCAGATTAACAGCTGTTGGAATCTGAATTAACATATGCATCAGGGCTCCAAAAACCACGCCAACAGCCAAACCAATAATCCCCCACCACCTGACAAAGACCACCGCCCCGATAATTATCCCAATATTGTAAAAAATCGGCGCCAGTGAAAAAACTAAAAATCTTTTAAATGTCTGTAAAATGCCGCCAAATAAACTGCTTAATCCCAGGAATATGGGGCTTAAAAACATTATTCTGGTCAGCTCAACAGTCATTTTTATTTTTTCCTGATTAAAACCAGGGGCAATCAAAGGCACCAAAAAAGGAGCCAGTAAAACCAGGGCTCCGCAAATAATAATCAAAAGAATAATTAATATATTTAAAAGACCGCTGGCCAGGTCCCAGGCCTCCTGTTTATCATTGCTTTTATTTAAATAACCGGCAAAAACCGGAATAAAACCGGCTGACAGAGCTCCCATGACCAGCAAATTAAAAACTAAATCAGGAATTCTAAAAGCGGCGTAATAAGCGTCCAGAATATTTCCGGCGCCAAATTCTCCGGCCAGCACCCGGTCCCTGACCACTCCCAACAGCCTGGAAACAAAACCAGTCAGAGCAATAACGGCGGCCGCTGAAGTAATTGTCCGGCTGGGACCATTGATTAATAACTTAAATTTCTTGACCATAATATAAAAGTCACTAGTCACTAGGAGTCTAATCCCGAACCCAATGACTAATGACTAATGGCTAGTGACTGCCCGCCCGCCGACTTGTCCGCCAAAGCCTTGGCGTAGGCGGGCTGACTAAAATTTATTTCTTCGTTAAACGCTTATGCAGTTTAGACAGCTGAATGACTAATTTATCGTAAGCCAGGTCAACCGCCTCGGAAATCGTGTGGTCATCCTCCCAGGCCATCAGCTGATTGGCCGGGAGAGCCAGAGTAAACGTAACTTTGTAAGCGTGCTTGGTGGCGAATTTTTCCGCCTTGGCGCTTAATTTAAGTTCATTATCATCATATCTTTTCAGATATTTATGCAACTGTTTAATTTTAGTCTCAAAATAATCCTGAAAAAGAGCTTTTTCCTGATCATTTATATTCTTATAAAAATATTTCTTTACCATATGTTTCTAGGTTATAGGTTATTAGGTTATTTCCTCTTTTTTCTCCCTGATAAACGACAGCCAGTCTTCAAAAATTTCAATCAGAGTTTTAAAAGGAGCTTCAATTATTATATCCATTATAAAAATAAAAATATTAATCCGCGATAAATTAAGAGACAACCAGCGGCCGGCTTTCAAAATCGGAATAGAGAAGAAATCAACCATTAAAGTCAGGAAACTTTCCCGCTTAGGTAAAACTTTCAGTTCGCGGGCTGACTGCCTGATTCTAAAACCAAAAAAACTGACGACTGACAGAAAAAGCAGGAAAATGACAATGTTAACCGCGTTGAAATTAACCAGCCTTAACAAATAAATTATCAGGCCAAAGGTCACCACGTACATTATCAGATAAACAATCCGGAATAGCTGGCGCGATAAAAATCCGCCGGCTTTGGCTTTACTGACTTTTTGATAGAGGCCTTCATTGGACTCTTCGTAAACTATTTCATTAATTAGCCGGACAATCCGGTCGGTGTTTTTTGTTGAAGGCACCCTGATAGACGCGCCGACTAAAAGCATCAGTAACGGCGGAAAAGTAATGTTGGTAATTAAAGATGTGTAATTTATCTTTTTTTCAATGAAAATGTCAACCGGGAATTCCAGGATCAGGGCCAAAAGCATCTTGGTGATAAAGATATAAATAATGCTCCTGACCAGGCTGCGCCGAAGCTTGCCCTGAGCCATTTTATAGCGATGGTTAACGGCTTCGCGGACACTATCGTTCAGTTTTTGAGGATCGCTGAAAATTTGCCCGGCCGTGGACGGATCATCGTCAATAATATCCCGCAGAATTAAAAAAATTATTGTGTATTGTTTAAATAAACGATGAAGTCGTTCAGAATTTGGGTTAGTCAGCAGTTTATCAATTGTTTTTCTGATTTTTAAAAAATTCTGACAGGTCCAGTCAATATCAGTTTTAGACGCTTTGGACCAGTTGGGGATGCTTAACTTAAACAGAAGATAATTGACTAAAATTGGATCATATTTTAACAAAGCCCGGTAAACATTAACATAATAAATAATATCCAGTTCCTTTTCCGACAAACCAGTGCCCTGAAGTGGGACGTTTTTTCTGACAACGCTGTACATGCAGTCCACCAACGCCTTTTCCCGTAGTTCCGGCACCAAAATTTCTTCTATTTCGCAGGCTAAAATTCCCAGAATAAATTCAGTCAGCTCATTTTTTAATTTTTTAGTCTGGAACCGGGGCGCCAGGCAGTCGCGCAGAGTTAAATATTTATCAATTGAATCAGCCACCAATTTAACTTTGCTTTCCGTAATTTTATCATTTTCCAGATAAGCCGCCCGGATTAATTCTTCAGTTAAGGGCAGAGCGCTGTTTTTGGATAAAATTTTGTAAAGAACTTTTCTTTTTAAAATTCTCTTAATGGCGTTCCTTCTAATCAGCCGTTCCTCGTTATAGTCAATAACATTCCTTAGCTTTTCATAAAGCAAAGCCAGCTTGCTGACTATTTTATCAACTTTAACCTTAGTTGCTTCCCTTGGAACAAACTCGGTTTTTTTAGCGTCTATAAACCCTTTCAGTAAGCGGTCAATATTGGCAGAAATATTTTCAGCCATATTTAACTAATATACCATTTTTTAAGTTTTAAAACAATTCAGCTTTTATAGTAAACTTCGGGCTTTTTTAAGGAATTCCAAAGCCCTGGCCTGAATAAAATAACCAACATAAACCTGGGGTTTCTCCCGCTCGATCAATTCAATTGCCTGATCAATATCAATCCAAACTACCTGAGCACCGCTTTTAATTTCCTTGTCAGTAAACCGCGGCTGACATTTTTCTCCGTTAACCGCGGCCAGATAACAATAAGATTCCTGGTATTGATTTTTAGCGTCCCGGCGCTCAATAACTTTCCCAATCTCGGCTTTAATTTCAATTTCGCAGCCGGTTTCTTCTTTGATTTCTCTTTTTAGGGCAGTCACCAAATCTTCGTTATCCTGAACGCCGCCGCCGGGCAGAAGATGAAAATTATGATTGGCAAAATGGAGCAAAGCAATTTTATTATCAGCATCAACCACGACTGACCGGGCAGTCTTTCTTCTTTGAAATTCAGCAAAAGGATTGCCGGGCACTAAACCGTTTAAATCTAAATCTTTTTCAAAAATTTCTTTCAGGAGCCGCATAAATTTATTATAAAAAATATTCCTCCGGCTCTTGTCTGATTTTTACTGACTTCTTAATGGCCATTTTAACAAATTTTTTATAGTCATTAATGTCTTTAAATTGATCTAATATCAACTGGCTGTCGCAGATACCTGAATCATCTCTCCCCAGATATTCCCGATAACTGCTCCATAAATATTTTTCAGCTTTTTCTGTCTGGTGAATTTCAGGATTGCCGTTGATATAAGCCGACAGCCATAGAAAATAATCGTTGGAGGTAACATGTTTGGCTTTGAAAGCTCCCTGGAACAGGTGGCCTGATCGTTCGTGTTTGAGGTTAAAATAATTAGTATAGCCCGTACCCAACTTTCGCATGAATAAAGTTATTCCCCCGTCAACTATTTGTTCGAGCAGAAGATGATAATGGCTGGGGTTTAAGCAGTAGGTGATGATGTTAACCAGGGTCTCACCGGAGTCAGACTCCGGAATACTTCCGGAGTCTGACTCCGGTGGCAAACATCTTTGCTCATCCCGACTTAAGCCGCTGTTAAACTCCGCCAAACTCTTCAAAAACCGCCCATAATCCCGATCATCTAAAAAAACATGACGTTTGTCCACCCCGCGGTTGTAGATATGATAAAATTCCCCGTTGTAAAATTTTAATCTCATAATTTTACTTGGGGGTGGAAATCTAGGTTTTTTCTAAATAATATTTCTTCGGCTTTAAATCCTGGGTTACGACTTGGGACCAGTCTTTATATATTCCCGACAGACGGGCTAATTTACCACCTTGCTTCACATAAGGATCAATCACCCGTGATTTGCAGAAAATTGAATATTCCCCTTTTTCAACCTGCTGATAGCTGTAACGATTGTTCAAATCTCTATATAAACCAGCTAAAATTTCATCTTTTTTCAGATTAGCCTTTATTTTGTTTAGCACGAAACTATCAGTCCGGTCAAAATCGGCTTTTTCCAGATAGCCTGTCCGCAGGCAATATTTCAAGACCTTGCTGACAACAGTAAAGGCGACAGCCGTCGGCAGGCCGGAATAATGATAATCATTCATTTTCTTAAAAAGACCGGCAAAATCCCTGGCTGACTGGGTCTGTGCAAAATACCAAACGCCGGCTTCAGCTTTTAAATCATCTAGCATTTTATCCGTCTGCTCGTTTGAATATTCTTTAAACAACAATGCTGTTCTCAAAGAGTAATCAATCCGGTCAGCGCAAATATCAGGAATTTTATTTTCCAGCAACAGGAAATTGGCTTCATGAATAATTTGGTCAGGATCAAACTTATATTTTTTTAAAATATCCGAAATTTCTGAATTCTTAATGAAATCGGCGTGCCGGTTATCCTGAAAACTGTGGTCAGTCTGGGAACCTTCCTCTTCAAAAACATAATCAACGCAGTGGGAAAAAGGTGGGTGAGAAACATCATGGAGTAATCCGGAAACCTGAGATTCCAGGCTGTCGTTATATTTATTAAGCAATAAATAAACGCCGACTGAATGTTCAAATCTGTTATTTTTCTTTAATTCAGCCGGAGAAATATTGTGTGGGTTGTAACAGATCGGGGCGTAGCCGCCCTGATCAATATCTTGTAATCGTTGAAAAGTTTTGGACTGAATCAATTCCAAAACAACAGGTTCAGTAATCACCTGCTGTCCGTAAATTAGATCATTAATAACCAGCTGATCCATTATTTAAACTTTTTTATATAAGCCTTAAATTCTTTGAGCTGCTTTTCCTGCGACGGTTCAATGTGAATCGTCGGTCGTTTTTGAGATATTTTCTCAATCGCCTTTTCCAATGTCAGCTCTGATGCCTTTGGTCAGCAGCTTTTCCTCAAAGTGGGTCCCGCAACAGGCGTTAGTGCCGATATAAATGTAAGAATCAATTTGATTATATTCCAGATCGTTATGTTTTATTTTTTTCTTCATAAAATTTTTTTAATGATAAAGCTTCTTTTTTGGTGAACTGGCCGACTCTTGTCCGTTCCAAGTCAGCCAAATAGCCGCCTGTCTTCAGCTTTTTTCCAAGATCACGGGCCAAAGAACGGATATAAACCCCCGGGCCGGTGACTACTCTAATTTTAACATAGGGCCAGCCATAGTCTATAATTTCTATCGCTTTAATCTCAACTTTTCTCGGCTGTAAGGCGACGGCTTGTCCTTTTCGGGCTAATTTATAGGCTTCTTTCCCTTTAACTTTAACCGCGCTATAAACCGGCGGGACTTGTTCCAGCTGACCGATAAACTGTTTAATTATTTTCGCGACGTCTTCCAGCCGAGGCTTAGCCTCGACTTTAACTTCAGTCTTGTCCCCTTCTTCATCATCAGTGGCGCTGGTCTGGCCCAGTTTGATTTTGGCAATGTACTCTTTTTCAGACTGAACAATATCTTTTAACTTTTTGGTGTATTCCTGGCCAATCCCCACCACCAAAACTCCTTCAGCCAAAGGATCAAGAGTGCCGGCATGGCCGACTTTTTCGCCAGTCGCTTTTTTAATTATCTGAACGACATCATTGGAAGTCGGCCCTTTTGGTTTGTAAACAGCGACTATGCCTGTCATATCTGAACCACCATCAGTTCTAACCATTTAGTCGTATAGCTGGCTGATTTTTTTAATACATTATAACGGCCGATCCGATTAACGCCCATGGCGGCTGATTTGACCGTGTCACCGCCCCAGCGATCATTGATCTCATCAAGACTGGCCATCAGTCTCTGCTGTTTTTTATTTTCGCTGTAAGGATTAAAAAAATTTAGCTGAATATTATCTGTGGAGGAAATATCAGTTAATAAAACCCCGGCTCTTTTATATAAACAACCCGGTTTAAATATTTTTTCTAAATTTTTTAAAGCAGAGGCAATCATTGTTGGAGTATAGCTGGTTGGCGATAAAAATTTAGTATTAGCCGAATTGGAATAATAATTATCTTTTTTAAACCGGCTGGTGGTGATAAAAACATTTAAACTGCCGGCGACTGATCCCTGTTCTCGTAATTTTTCAGCCGCCCGGCTGACATATTTAGCGATTGCTTTTTTAAGCTGGCTTAAACTGGTTAAAGGATCTCTGAAAGATCGGGAAGTTAAAATAGTTTTTCTGACTGTTGGGCCGTGATCCAATTCAACGCACGAGACGCCTCTTAATTCCAAAACTGTCCGCTCCCCCATCACCCCCATTTTTTCTTTGATAAAAAAATCCGGAGCGTTTTTCAGATCCAAAGCTGTTTTCAGGCCGTAGGGCGGCAGGCTTTGCCTATAAGCCCGGCCAATCCCCCAGACATCGCCAATAGCCAATTGAGCTAATAACTGATCGGTTCGCGAATTATTAACCAAACTTAAAACGCCGCTAAACTCCTCATGCTTTTTAGCCAGTTCATTGGCGGCTTTGGCCAGGGTTTTAGTTGATCCGATGCCGATGGAGACAGGAATGCCGGTCCATTTTTGAACAGTTGTCTTAATCAACCGGCCGTAGTTTTCCAGATGACCGCCAGTCCATTGGTTTAATTTAAAAAAAGCTTCATCCACTGAATAGATTTCCAAATCGTCGGTAAAATATTCCAGAGTTTCCATTACCCGGTTAGACATATCGCCATAGAGGGTAAAATTGGTTGAAAAGACCCGGATATTATATTTTTTAATTAAATCTCTGTATTTAAAAACTGGCGCGCCCATCGGCACACCAAATTTTTTGACTTCATTGGACCGGGAAATAACACAGCCGTCATTATTGGACAAAACCATCACCGGTTTATTTTTTAGAGCCGGCTTAAAAACCCGTTCGCAGGAAACAAAAAAATTATTGCAGTCAACCAGTAAATAAACTTTTTTCATAATTACTTAGCCTGGTGGATAACATAAGTCACCACGCCCCAGACTTCAAAATCCATTTCTGATGTTACTTCAATCGGTTGAAAAGCCGGGTTGGCCGGCGTTAAATAAACTTTATTTTTATCATGACTGATTCGCTTAACAGTAAACTCGCCGTTAATCAGAGCGATCACAATCTGATTATCCCCCGCTTCCAGGGCCCGGTCAACAATTAAAATATCGCCGGACTGAATACCGGCCTTGATCATGGAACTGCCTTCCACCCGGACAAAAAAAGTGGCCGCCGGATGTTTGATCAAATGTTCGTTTAAATCCAGCTTGGTTTCAATATAGTCGTCAGCCGCTGACGGGAAGCCGGCTGACACGCCCTCAACATACAGCGGCAGTTGATGTTTAACTTTGTGTTGAAAAGCGAAGATTTGAGTGATTTTCATAGAGCCTTTTCATTTCATGGGTAAAATTTAAACTACCGCAAATGGTGATTTTCATAAATTTATTATTGTTTATGTCAATATATAGTGAATTATATCAAAAAAGAGATAAAATGCACTACTTTTATCTCATATCCGGGGTTAGTTTTGATTATTTTTCAAATACTCTTTTATTCTCTGACGATTTTCAGGTGATTTTGTTTGTAGCATATTAAAAATTACTTGCCTTTGGATTTTTCATACTCCTGAATAATTTCTTCTCGTTCGTTATCGGTGATTGGGCAGTTATCACAACGGTATACTCCGCAGAGTAATGAGTATCCGCCATCTGGCAGAACAATTCTTTCTAGGCATTTGGAGCAGTAAGTCGGTTCAAAAGCAGGTGGATTTGGAAGTCTCTCAAAGTTATATTCATTCATCCCATACCACACGTACATTTCCGGCTCAAAATCCTCGCGGCATTTTCTGCAAATTTTCCAATCGCCCTTATGTCCCTCTATGTGATGGCTTCCACAGACTGTAAATCGCCGGTGATTGCGCGAACAAATATCACGCGAGTACGAAAACATGACATACTCGCTTTCATCGCCACAAACCCAATTGCCGCAGCATTTCGTTTTGTATCTCGGCTTTTTTGTTTTCCCGCACAACCCGCATGGCGGATTTATGGTTTTTACCCTAGTTTTCTTTATTGTTTTTGACATATGAAAATAAATTCTCTAAAAATAGCCCAATTTAAGAGGGCAAAATACCTTTATTAGATTTATTATCAACCCCCCTTGAAAATAAATAATTTATCATGCCGTAAGCAAAAATAATGATAACGGCATTTCTAAAATTGGCTGATCAATTTTCCAATCCTCTTTTGTAACAAGAATGCCAAAGCTGTTTGGCTTTCCGTGCGCCTCCAAAAATGTCCTGATTGCGATACGGTGTTTGTTGTCTAATTGGTTTTGATACGCAATTTCAATGGGCATCATCCGGCTACCGACTCGCACTATAAAATCCACTTCCCGTTTTCCGCTGGGTTCCCGATAATACGATACATCGGAAACGCCGGGGAATAATCTGATGACATTATGCGCCAGCGTCTCCGCAACTCTGCCGCGTTCTTCTCCTTCAAGAGAGGTGATAATTTTGGTTATTCCCTGCATCAGGACAAGATCAGCCGCATATAACTTCGCATGGGTAGAGCGCAAACGCACCGGCTTGCCTGTAAAACGTTCCACTTTGCGGATTAATTCCGTTTGCAAAAGAAGGGGCAACGCCTCCGTAAGGGTTACGCGCGTTGTATGGATAAGTGAGGCCAGCTCTTCAAGATTATATTCTTGCCCCGTTCGCGCAAATGCATAGCGTAAAAACTGATGGAAAATTTCCGGCCGCCGTATCTCTTTCACCAGTCGCAAATCTTCCAGTGTAACGCGCTCCACAAATTGTTGATCAATAAACGCGGAGCGTTCGGCGGCGGTTACCATTGTCCATAATTGAGGAAAGCCGCCCTTCTGCGCATACTCATCTGCGTAATGATTCCACTGTTGAATGTGGCTTGGTTTAATTTCTTCACTTAAACGGCGATTAAACTTAATGACTGATGCAACATCCCCAATATCCAAAACATCGTCTGAAAGTTTTGTCAAAAAAGCACGATTCTCGGGATAATAGAAACGAACAAATTCACGAAAGGTAAACGGTGGTAAAGAAATATCAACTAGCCGACCAAGCAAGCTCTCAAGTGATTTTCTAAAAATGGTATGAGAAGCAGAGCCGGAAATAATAAAGCGGATAGGATAATGCAAGTCAACATATCGTTTAATGTACAATTCCCAACGTGGTAAGCGCTGAACCTCATCTAAAAAGCAATAAAGTGTATTTGGCGATGTACGCAACGCGGAACCAGCAACTTGAGCCCATTGAGCAAGCAATGCCTCAAATAGTGTGCCCTGATCCTTTTGGGGTAGTTGTTGAATAATTGGATCGTCAAGCGAAAAAAACAGAATGCGATTTGTTGGAATCCTTTTTTCCTCAATCAGACAACGAATGACTTGATTGATTATCGTTGTCTTTCCAACGCGGCGAGGGCCATTGATTAAAAGGGCAAGGCCGTGATTTGCCTCTGTATGACGCATAGCTTGAATAAACGCATCCCTCTTAAAGTCAGGAACGCCCGGCACAGAAAAAGACTTTGTCCGCCACCAGGGATTATAGGCGTTTAACGCTTGCCGCAAGTTATGTATACCAAGCGCTTCAAGGTATTTTTTCGTATTTTTAGCCATAATTTATGGTTTTATATCTATGTATACTATACTATACATAACTAATAACAATGTCAATATCCTCCCTATAACTCTATTTTCTTCAAATTCTCATCATCCTTGTCACCATTATCAGTAACACCAACGTAACAGCCAGGATTGAGTGAGTAGCCGGCTTTCTTTACTTCGTCTATTGTTGCTACTTTGCAAAGGCCCTTTACATCTTTATACTTTTTTCCATTCTTACTGCGGTAGCTTCTCACGATGCTTGCGATTTGCTCTATATGTTCATCAGTCCAGTCACGATGCGCACGGTCTATTTGCCGGTAAATATTGCGAGCGTCAATAAAAAGAATTTTGTTTTTGCGATCGGTCTTTCCCGAACGAGAACCTTCGGTTCCGTACGGGACATGCTTTTTGCCTCTATCCAAAAACCAAAGCGTTACCGGAAGCGTCACATTGTAAAACATGTTCGAGCCCGACAGTGACAAACCCCGCGATACTATTAATATTTATTGGCACAGCCTCAATAACAGAATAATTTAATAATGTTTCTTCGCAGGCTGATAAAATCTGATCAACATTTTTCACGGGGAAATGCGGGAGAATACAGAGTGATGTGCGAATAGAAAGAAATATCATCCAGTATAAAATAAACAGAGTGACGGCTGGCAATATCCCGGCTTATTTCTATCGCCCGATTGCGAATATCCTGGGGAGGATATAAGGCTATATTAAGGCTGGTGAATTCACCATTGTTCATATTGAAAAATTTATTCTTGGGAGCAGGGATTTTCGTTTGTGGGGGCCGGGTGGGGCTACAAAACTTGTTTTGAGTGAAGCCGGAGGATCAAAGGGTGGTGGGTGTGGTTAGATTGTAATTCGGTATTCAAAGAAGTTCAGCGAGTTCCTCTTGCTCGTCCTCGTCAAATTCGTCGAGATCAAACCCCTCGCTTTCCAATTTTTCTTTTATTTCTTTTTGCCGCTCTTGTTCTTCGTCCATAAAATTATTATAGAGGTAAATTTTCACCCCTTTCTCGGCTCATTGATTTGGAACGCCATTAGTGTTAGATAAATTATTTTGTCGGGATCTGATGGATGCACAAATTTATACGCAAATGTGGTTTCATTGTTTTTTAATTCCTCCGAATTTAGTTTATATTCTGCTTTGAAATTTTTTTGTTGTTTGATGGTTTCGTTTGCTTTCATTGCCACCACAGATAAATCAGGTTGCTTGTTGAAAAGAAGAATTGCTGTTTTCGTATCCCTCCAAGTGACATAGCCCAAAAGTTGGTCTATCGCCTCTAACATTTTCTTTTGACCATTCCAAAATTTACATTCAGCAATAAACGCATTGGCGTTCTTATGGCGAATGAGAATATCGGTTTTACCAATACCGTTAAAGGTTTCGCCCGTGGCACTGCCTTGATAATGTCCATTGAGTAAGATGAGAAAAAAATTTCTTATTTCTTCTTCAGTAAGTTTAGTAAAGGTGCTTGGGCTTCGCTCCATTGCCAACGCCATATCCTTGATAATAGAGAGAATGCTCTCATATTCCTCCGTTGCCAGTGCTGGGTCGGGAGTAAATGTTTTAATCTTGGAACTTTCTATTATACTTGGTTTTCTTCGAATTTCAGGGATGGCGTAAGTAGTTGGTATATCATCCCGTTTCTTGATAGGTATTGTGAAGGATTGAATTATTGAGCTATTTTTTTCCGCACTTTGTTTTCTTTCATTGAGTTTCTGCTGTATAAGCGCTGGTAATTCTTGATTAAAATTTTGGGCATCAGTTGAAAGGCGTTTGAGATTCGTTTCAATCATGCTTACATCTCCTTCATATAAAGAGTTAAAATCGGATTGTCTATTTTCTACCAATGCATGATAGGGCAAATGAATTTCATTGCCATGAATAGTAGCGTTCATCTGCCTACTGGCGTTCCGATATGAACTTGGTCGCAAATCAAATAAAGAAACGTCGCCCTCAAAAGGTACGCAAACAGTAAACAGGATATAATTTCTGTTCACATTAACATACTCATCTTCCCAAACCCTATCTCTTACCCGTTCTCTTGTTGCTACCTCTTTTGGGCTGTCGAGTAAATGTATCTCATCTCGTTTGAGCCGGAGAGGGTTCATTCCGTATCGCTTCTCAAAATATTTTGCCAATTCTTCAATAGGAGTTGCGATAACTGCTGACATATCGTAAACCATTATTTCTCGCACGAGAGATGCCTTTCTGCCTTGGGCGGCTTCATGGAAATGTTGTTGTGAAAATAATTCGTTCCCATTCATAGATACTGATTATTTTTCTACACCACAAAACCCAACCACTGAGTATTGGTGGCAAAATAGTTATAACCATTTTGATTATTTGCGGCAAGATATCCAATCCAATTATTTGAAATATCAAAAACATTATAAAAATCTTTGTTAGCTTTTACGCAAAAACCGATAAACTCATTACTAAAATTGAACATTAATAAAATAGCATCTGATGCATCTACAAAGTAAGCAGTTTTATTCAAAGACGAGTCATACAGAACCAGCCCTGCAAAACTGGGATTTAAGAATGGATTGATAGCAACGTTGATATTAGGATTCAACGAGCTATTGATGTTTGGGTTGATACCTCCATTCATGTGGGGATTAATTGACCCGTTAATGTTTGGATTTAACGAGCCGTTAATTTGGGGGTTAATACTCCCGTTAATATTCGGGTTGATAGAACCATTTATGGTTGGATTAATTGAGCCGTTAATGTTGGGGTTAATTGACTCGTTAATGTTCGGGTTGATAGAACCATTTATCGCTGGATTACGGTTTACAAGACCGGACATTCGGCTTGTTCCGCCCGTATTCTTTGCCTCAAAAATTATCGCATCGTTGATGTAATAGTTGCCGACCTGATTACGACTAAACCTCACTGCCCCTCCCGATACACTAATGGCACGAGTTAAAAACTGAACAAACCTATCATTTGTTTTAATGACGCTTATCCTACCAATAGTGTTCAGCTCTGCTTGATTGAGTGTTCCTCGCAACGCCTTTATCCAATACTCAAGAGCAATGCGCTGATTTAATTTATCCAACCACAACGCACTTACAACCACGGTCCATTTTTCAACTTCTGGGGCATCTTTCCAAAGCATAAATAGAGCTATGCTTCCTTTTTTAGCTTCCACGCGCCGTATTAAATTTTGTAATTTTTCTACCATAGTTTTTTTATCCAGACCAAGAATCCTAATTTACCGTATTCTAATGCCCTGAACAAATCCTCAACATCTTGTTTTTTATAACCACCTACTGTATAACGCCTTTCTGGTTTCCATCTTGTAAGTAAAGACCAGTTCTCGAACAGTTTTTTATTTTTTCTGTTTGCTAAACTAATTTTATTCTGTAAACCCGTTAACAAAAGGAGGCGATCAAAGTCGTGAGAAGAGAAAATTGTTTTATCTTTTCCATCATCAGGATATTCTTTGACATTCAAATTTTTACAAATTCTTGCCTTCAAGGCAGTTTCAACAACATAACCACATAAATATGCAGCACCGTCGTAAAATCGACTTCTATGTAAAACTTTCGCCTCTTTGAGACGCGTCTCTGCAATCAATTTTAGGTCTTCGTATTTAATCATTTTTATTCAACAATTTTAATCTCCTCGGCGGTGAGGCCGTAGAGTTTATAGACGAGCTGGTCAATTTGTTTTTCGTAGTCACGAACTTTTGCCTGTTTAGTGGAGTTTTCTAAATAATCCTTGCCTTTAGTAATAGAAAGAATTTTATCGACGAGAGCAACGAGTGGTTTTTGCACGCTAGGGATAGTCTTTTTAATTGGCAGGGTATCTAAATAAGTTCTTGAGATATTTACAGTTAATCCAGACCTATTAGTGAAATTTTCTATGTAGTACCAGTTTAGTAGTTTTGAGTTAAGCAGTGCCAGGATAAATTTGTATTCATAGCCAGTATCTTCATTTAATAACAAATTGTTAATGGAGGCAAAAGTATAGAATTTACTTTGATCAAGTGTTGCTACTATCGCATCTTTACCTCCGCCAATTCTTCTAATGAGAATCTTGACTGGAGAATCCCAAAGATAATCTGGTCTTGCCCTGTGTAATTTTTCTCGATCAAATCTTATATACTTTCCTTTCCACTTAGTTTGGTATTTATCAATGTTCTTGCCTTCCAAAAATGGTTTATAGAGTTTATTTTCGGCCTTATCAGAAACAAAAAAACTCTTACCTCTTGGTGTAACTATGCCTTCAATTATATCTCGACAAATATCTTTTAGTTCAAAACTATTTTGTTTCATTTTCTCAATTAAGATATTCGATTGTTGATTCAGATAGATTGCGAATACAAATTCTACCTTATCAAAATTGCGCTGGCTAATGGTTCTCGGAATATTTTTAGCGGCTAAAAGCTGCTTAAAGTCATCTATTATCTCTATTTTTTCATTTGGCGTAGGTTCGTTTTGGACTTCAAGGACGGTAGTTGAGGCGGTTACATTTTCAAAAACTCCAGAATGTAAATCTACAATCTGCAAAATTCTATTTCGTTTAACAATATATTCTCGTGCCAACTTATATGAAGTTGCGCGGAAAAATGTATTAGGAATAATGTAAATATATATACCACTATTCTTTAAAATTTTTGATGCTCTCTCAATAAAAAGAGAGAATAAATTTATTTTACCCCTGCCGCAGAAATATAGTTTTTCAATTTGTTGCTTGAACGATTCAGTAAATCCAGCCCCTCTCGTAAATACGTAGGGGGGGTTAGCAATTACAACATCAAAACCATTTTTCTCCTTAAAAACCTCTGAGAAATAAACCTCAAAATCGAAATCTTTATTGCCGTTAGTGATTTGTCCGAGTAGTTCATCAATTTTTTCTTTGTGTCCACTCTTTTTTGTAGGATTCGTTTCATTGAAAAATTGCTCTTTTGCTTTTTCCAGCTCCTGCATCCAATGCGATATAAACAAGCCGTTCTTCTCAACCGATAAAAGTGAGTTGCCTTGGATAATTTTATAATCCAAGTTCGGCAACGGCTTGATTTGTTTTATATCCTCCTCATCCACGATCAGCGAAAGCCAAAGACGAAGCTTGGCGATTTCCACCGCGCCGAGGTCGATGTCCACGCCGTAAAGAGAATTTTGAATGGCGTGGCGTTTGAAATCATAGATTGTCCGGCCTTTCTTGGTTTTCAAATAACTTGTAAGCGCGTTTCTGGTGCGGATGATCTCGTTCATCATCCCCACTGGAAAGGCGCCAGAACCCACGGCCGGGTCGCAGATGCGGATTGTTTCCAGCTTTTCGTCAATCAGCTTCGCGTATTTTTCTATGCTTTTTGGAAGTTTTGGTTTGTAATAAGAACTTTTGTATTTCGGGTCTTTCGTTTTTTTCTTAACAGAAGTTGCGTCATGTTCAACCGCGGCCTCGCCATATTTAATGAGCGTTTCAATGTCTTTTTTACTGACTTTTTTATCAAGTTCGGTGGCAAGGTAATTCACCAAACTTTCTTGGCACATATAGTGAACAATCTCACGCGGGGTGTAGTAAGTGCCTTTGGATTTGCGGTCTTTGACCTCCAAGAGATTCTCAAAAACCTTACCCAACATTTCCGGGTCCACGGCTACTTCTTTTTCCAGCGGCTCGTCTTCTTTGACGGTGAAGTTATAGCGGTCAAAGATGTCTAAAATGCCAGTGCCTTTGTCTTTCTCTTTTGTTAAATAGTCATTTGAGAAAAGATCGTTTGGCAAGTTAATGTCTGTTTCTTTCCAATCGTAATTATTTATCGGGTCAAAAAGACCTCCGTTCAAAAACGGGATTTTGCATTTGAACATACTGAAATAGTGATCGTCGTGCGAGCGGTCATTACGCAATGCCTCATAAAAAAGAGGTTCAAGGGTATCGTTGAAAAAGTTTTTGTAATCGCCGTGCTTTTTATCAAAGAGTTCTCGCAAAAAGTTCTTTGATCCCGAACCCCATTCATCGCCCCACTTTACGCCAAACCAGCCCTTCTTCTGCAGGAAGTAAAGAAACACGATCTGGCCAAGGAGTTTCTTGCCGAAATCAACGGTATCAATATTCTTGCCGGCAAAGTCCGCTTTAATCGCCTTGTCATTTTTCAAAACCTCATCCAGCGTGTCTTTAACCCGAAGATATAGATCGCGATATTTCTCAAAGAACTCTTTTGTTACCTTTTCAATGTTGAATGCTTCCTCAATTGATTTGAGGGTGGGATTGCTTGCGTCATCTTCAAGAATAGGCACTAACCGGCTTTGCGCCGTATGGCTGGTTTCTTCAACTCCTACTAAAAATGAATATCTCTTTGCCGGCGTGAATTCCTCTTTGGCTTTTACCCGGCCGCTTGGCGTTTCGGTGATTTTGTATTCCATCTTCACCAAAGAAAAACGCCAATCTTTTTGATTGGGTGATACAAAAGCAATGAGCCCGGCCTCTTTTTCGCCGCGCTCTTTGAGATAGTCACCTACGAAGTTGCGGAGCGTGGTGCGAGCCCGATCAATAGAGCTTTGTTTCTGGAGATAAACAATGAGGATATCGATTTTATTTTCTTCTGGGTCAGTATATGTTCCGATACGCTCGTAGGTTTTTACTTTGTCCCGATACTTCTCGTGGACATAGCCGCGGGCGTGGAATGCCTTTGATTCGTCAATCTCGTTTACAAGGTTTTTGATGAAATATACAAATTGACCCTTATCAAAAGGGTTTTGAAATGTTTTTTGAACCAGCTGTCGCGCTTCTTTCGTAGTCATTATTTTCTGGTGAAGTATTCCGACAAAATTACTTCCCGGGGGCCAAAAGTTCGCGCGGCGCTTTCCGCGATGTGGCCTTCAAGAAGCTTGGATGGAATGTTACTCTGCAGTACCGCTAAAATCTTCATCGAATTTGCGCCGCTCTTTTTGATTTCCTTTTGAAGTTCCTGAAGCGCTTTTTTGCTTGTCTGCTTGGGCAAGCCGCCTTCCTCAAGCTGTTTGATTACCTTTTTAAAATAAAGCTCCTGATCCTCGGTGTATTGGCGAAAATCTCTGACCGCTTTTAATAACCCCAGAATTTGAGTGGCGCTATCACGCCCGCCTCTTTGTTTGGCTTCCGGCATTTCTTCCATCGTGGCAAACTCAAAGGCCTTTTTATTCTTCTCAAGTAGCGCATAGAATTCCTTGCCCAAACTTTCTTTCTGATCGTCTGCTTTTGCCTCAAGAAGTTTTGCCGCGGCCAAGAAATCCAATTCCTCCGATTCCCCGCTGTTGCCAATTTGGAAGAACTTTTGGAGCCGGCCTTTTCTGAAATAAGTAAGAAGAGCAATTCCGTCTTTGCGGGCCCGAGCGGTTCGTGATTTTTTAGGCAACCGTTTTATCTTTTCAAACATATCCGGCTCCTCGTCTCGGATTGCTTTAATAGCTTGCAGATATTTAAGATCGCTTTCTTCGATCTCGTCTTCACCAGTGATGGTCTTTTTAGATACCAAACGGTTGAACAGCTCAAATGACTCAACCGGCTCGCCCTCGGTTAAAAGCCGGGCATCGGCGCCAAGCATTGAGATGAAAGCGTGAATCTTTGTCTCGGCCGCTTCTTTGAGTTTAATGAGGTCGTTTGATTGCTTCGTGGGGAAGAAGTTGAAGCTATAGACCTTATCAAACTTGGCATCCACGCGGTTGATACGGCCGACGCGCTGCATGAGTCTGGTTGGATTCCACGGAATGTCGTAGTTAATGACTACATTTGAGCGATGCAGGTTTACACCTTCGGAAAGCACTTCAGTAGTGATAAGGATGCGGTAATCATCTTTGGGGAAGCGGGCCCGGGCATCAAAGTTCTCAATAACTTTTTCTCTGGTTGCGGCGTTTGAGGAACCTGTAAATGCTAATACTTGATCCGGGTAGAATTCACCCAACTGTTTCTCAAGATATTCGGCGGTTTCTTTTGATTCGGTAAAGAGGATAAGTTTTTGGTTTTTGATGATAGTTTTTGAACCGAGCTTTTCTTTGAAAGCAATAAGCTTGGGGTCGCGTTTGATGTTTTGCCACGATTGCTCAATTTCTCTCAAGAGAGTAATGTCATTCTCTAAATCAGTTTTCATCTCTTTGCGAAAGTCACTTGATGGAAACTTCTCCGCTTTTTCCTCTTCAATGAGATGTTCAATTGCTTCTTCGTCATTACTTTCGAGAAACTCAAAAATCTTATTGGTGTGCTTTTTGCTGACATAGACATTGCCTTTTTCAAACTCTTCCAAAAAGCGTTCATAAGTGGCGATAAACCTTCTCACAGTATTTCGGAAGGCATGGAAACTTGACTCAAGACGCTTGATCATGAGGATCTTCATGAATTTGCCCATGTTCTGCTGTGCCAATTCTTCCGGCTGGGTAAGTTCGCCTTTGTAGTAAAGCATCGGCCGGTAGCGAGCATAGGTGAATTTCTTCGCAAGAAGTTCTATGGTGCGGTTGAAAATTTTATCTTCCTCATCGTTCAGCTCATAGAATACAGGCTCTGGGTCAACGACTTCAGGAAACTTAAGTTTTTGCTCTTCAAGATCGCGGGCGAAATAGCGCACGATCTCTGAACGAGTCCGGCGCACCATAAGATACTTGAGCACTTTCTCGCGGATTTCGTTCGCGTTCTCTTTTACGCCTTGCATGTATTTTTCATAGTCCTTCTGCCGGTCAAGATTTTTAAGCTTCTTACCAAGCACCGAGAAAAATTTCTCAAGGTCCGGGAGATTTGGGATGGTGCTTTTTCTCGCTTTTTGGAAAAGTTTAAGCTGGCTCAAGATATCCTTAGGCGAATTGTTATAAGGGGTCGCCGTAACAAGAATAACGCGCTTGCCTCGGGTGATCTGGGCAAGTTTTTCGTAGGTGACATTCGATTCAGTGCGGAAACGATGCGCCTCGTCGATAAAGACATTATCGTATCGATCTGTGCCTTCTTTGATCAACTTATCCATTTGACCGAGTGATTCAAAGCGGGTTTGTCGAACTTGGAAGTCCTCGAACACATTCGGCCAAGAGCCGGGGTTGGCTTTCTCAAGAAGCACCGGCGGAGCTAAAACAAGGTTTTTCCCATCAAGCTGTTGAGCAAGCATCGCCGAAATATATGTCTTTCCAAGCCCAACAACATCGGAGATAAAAACACCGCCATATTCATCAAGAATCTTTTTTGCGTTTAAAACGGCCTGCTCTTGATATTCCAGTTTTTTGAATTCGGTCGGAGTATATTTATAAACCACTTCATCGGTCCGGGTGAGATCATCTTTGAAATATTCGTATAAAAATTTGAGATAGAGTTCGTATGGAGAAATATCGTCATTGAGCCATGTTCGGGTCTTGATTGACTCAAGATATTTGTCTTTTACATCTACGGCATCTTTCCATAGCTCGTTGAATTGTTTTTGAGCGAATTCGTAATCAGCTCTGGTTTTTAGCTCAACATTGAATTCGAGGTTGTCTCTTAATCCGGCCGAAGTGAAATTGCTTGAGCCCGTGATAACCCGGCCCACATCACGATCTCCTTTTTTGAAAGTCATGATGTAAAGCTTGGCGTGGATATTTTCTGTGGGATACGCGCGAATTTCCAGTTTGCCAGAGCGGAGCCATTCAATGAATTTGCGTACCCCTTCTTCAACACTGGTATTATCTTCAGATTGCTCCATTTCTTCGGCGACAAGCTCCTCGAGCTGTTTTTTTACTTCGGCGTGAGAAAACTGAAGAAGCGGTTGCTGTCCCTCTTTGGCTTTTTGAATAAGCTCAAAAACTTCTTTATTAGTGCTGATTCCTATAAGGATTCTTATCTTTTCTGTTTTCTCAAGCGATTTATACATCGCATGGAAACCGCTGGTATAGAAATAACCAACGAGCACATCAAAAAACTGGGTATCTTTAATTAGCACCCTGAATCTATCAAGGAGTGTTTGATTCTTTTCGTTTGTAATAAATGTTAGATCGGAGTTCATATTCATTTTCATATTTCATCTGAATTTGAACTGGCGTTTATTTGCCTCCTGCAAAATTTTTACGGTTGCTTGTACCGAAAGATTATCGGAAGGCAATAACACCAGTCGCTCACCCAATCGCTCAAGGAGAGGGCTTAAAAACTCGTCCGCCCACGAGGGCGACAGGGTAAATACGCCGGAAAAATCAATTTCCAATTCTTCAGCCGATGGCAGTTCCAGTAATGTTGGCTGAAACGCCTTATACGCTTCACTACCTAATTCGTGACCTATCAATGTCGTTCCAAATTTTTTTAAATCTAATATCATAAAACCTATGTATCCGTGCTTTTGCGTTTGCCATGATTCTATAAACTATATTTTAAACACCAATCTTCCACTCCCCTTTTTCGGTAAACGCCGAAATGGTTTGACGATGCGCTTTGTTGATAAGGTTTGGATGCGACTGTTTCGTTTCCTTTGCGTATTGAGCCAGGGTGACGATACGCTTTCCCTCCAGATACGCCAGACGTTTGTGATAACTTGCGGTAAGCGCCCGGCCGATGACTTCCTCCATAATAGCTGTTTTACCTGAATTTTCAAATTCTTTAAAGGCGTCATAATATCGCGCGCGATTAACAAAAGCGATATTAATAGGCACATATCCTTCGCGAATGAGAGCGTAATTATTGAGCGCCCGGCCGATGCGTCCGTTACCGTCAACAAACGGATGTATGTTTTCAAAGGTTAAATGTAAACGCGCTATGCGTTTGACGATATGCTTACTCGCGCTTGCCTGGTATTCGGTAAGCATATCAGTAAGCAGTCTTTCAACGTCTTTAGGATCTGCTCCAATGTGCGTCCCGACGCGCACCCATTCGTTACCTTGTCTGAAACGACCGGCAACATCTTCAAGAATATTGGCAATAAGCATTTTGTGGAGCAGAAGCATAAGCTCAAGCGAAATTTCCGCTTCTTTTGCCTTGGCTTCAGTATACGCGACAACACGCGCCAGATTTTTTGCTTCAAAAATTTCTCGTTCGCTCACAAAACGATCAAGGTTAATTTGGAGAAGGACCTTCTCTGTTTCCTCCAATGTCAGAGTGCTGTTTTCAATGGCATTGGAATTGTATACATGCTCTGGAATTTCCGCTTCTGTAATTACCCCTATCAATGACTCTTTGCCCGGAAGAGCGCGATAATATCTGTCTCGAAGCGATTGTATTATTGAAAATGTTTGTGGTACGCGTGCCATATTGTTTGTAACTGTATTATACTCTAATCTTAACGATTATGTCAATAATAACCGTGAAAACATAGCTATTTAAAGGTATTTTCACGGTTATCTTCTATTAAAAAACACGTCCCGCCAAGGCGGGACGATATGCGGTTGAACGAAATCCAAATTATTCGGCTGCCAGAAGCGACAAAAGCGCCAGCAGATTGTTGGCGGCATCAGTCGCCGAAAATTCAACCTTGTCTTGAGCGATTAACCAGGTAGTCCAAAGTTGGCGGTTCGGGGCGCTAAGACTGCAGGTATTATCGTCAGCGCAATTAAGCTCATCGGCCTTGATTGTTTCTTTCCAGACTTCTTTATTGTTGACCTTAACGGTAACATCAATTGGCCTGGCGGCTTGAGCGCCAGGGGCGTTTACGATAATTATGCTGGCTTCGGCGGGATCAGAAGTCAGAGAATAATTACTGTCCCGAAGTTCAAGCGTGCCGGTCGGGATTCTGGTTTCTTCTTGCCTTATGGCCTCCCGGGTTGAGGTGTCCGCTCCCGGGCCAAAAGGCGCTTGTCTAAAAAAGACAACTATGACGGCAATTACCACCAAAACCACGCCGCCAACGATTAATAAAAAGTTAATGCCAGATTTTCCTTTGTTGGTAAACATATAAGTTAAGTATTGCCCAGTTAATAAGGCTTGTCAAGTAAGCTGCCATAGCCTACTGCTCTGACCCCGCCTTTCGCGAAAGGCGGGGCGGGCAGACTTGTTTTGGTTTATGAATTTATCTTAATCATCTTTTATAATTTTTAATCTTTCAAGACCGTGCTTGTTTATCTCATCCTCCCACCTGCCTGTAAATTCATGCGATTTTACAAATCTTTCTTTTTAAATCATGTTTTCAATTTCATCTCTGGAATAATGCTGAAAGAAGTCGTGGCTGCCCAGGCGATCAACAAGCTCATCCCAAAATGTTTCTTCGTCATATTCTTCTATAATAGGGCCTTAAACTGGTCTTTGGTAAGTTCTATCTTGTTTGTTATTTTTTTCATGTTTTTGCTTATATCGTGACCTTATCCATACCTTCTTGACACTACCCCGCTTATTTGCTACTATTAAATTATCCACAAGAGAAAGTACTTCCTTGGGTTCTGTCCCTTGGCGGTGCTTTTTCATTTGTACTCAAGCTTTTTTCGTAAATTATCCATAAAAACAACCTTTTCCTTTGCTTCTTTTTTAAGCAGGGTTGAACATGTTTTTACATACGGGCTCATTACAAATCGTAATTTATTGTTTTGATAAAGATGTTTTACAAGAGAATAGAAGTCGCCGTCGCTCGTAACAATAATTACTTTATCATAATTTTGAAAATCAATCATTGCTTGCAGCACTAAATCTGCATCTATATTGCCCTTTACATTTCCGTCGTGGTCGGGGATAGTTGGTTTGAATACCAAAACATATCCCGCTTTTTGTAATTCTGAATAGAGTGGCTGATTGCCGGGCATATAGCCGACAAAATAATAAGCAGTTGTTATCGAATATTTTTCAGCAAGGTATTTTCTAAAACGAACAAAATCCAATTTCCAGCCCAAACTTTGAATACCCAAGTTAAGATTTTGACCATCTATAAACGCAAAGTTATTTTCTTTTTTCTTCATACATTTATTTTCTTTAAATTCTGAAAAAATTTTTTTTCTAAATTCTTATCTTCTTCAAAATTCCCCTTCAACTCACCACCAAGCTCCTTCATCTTCTCCTCAAACGGCACGCCATCGTTTTCCTCTTCGGCAACGCCGACATAACGGCCAATTGTGAGAACATAGGCATTTTTATTTTTCAATCTCGGGGACTAGGATTTCCGCCTACGCTTTCGTTTCACTCAAGCTTCGGCGGACAAGCGAACCTTTTTATATTTTCCAATCTCGGGGACTAGGACTCGAACCTAGATTACCAGGGCCAGAACCTGGCGTCCTGCCGTTAGACGATCCCCGATCATTAAATTATAAATTCAAAATTATAAACTTTTTATCTTTACGTTTTGAATTTTGTATTTAGATATTTGAATTTATTTAGAGCTTAGGATTTTGAATTTAGAATTTTTTACTCCACTATTTTCCCCCCAAAAGCTTCCAACAACTCATTTAAATCTTGAGACTCTTCTAAATTGTCAGCCTCCGGTTGATTAAAGCTGATTTCCAGATCAGGTTTGACAATCGCTTCTATTTTTAAAGATGTCCCTAAAACCTTTTTACAAATCGCGTCAAAAGCGCCGTTGGACTGCTGAATCCGGCTTTGATGTATATCATATTTAACCGCCAAACGCAAGGTCTCCTCTTCAAGCTTTTCCAGGCGCGCGGTATTTAAAATTATAAATAAAGAATGGTTGTCTTCTTTCAGTTCAGACAAAATCCGCGGCCAGCAGGCCTGAACCTGTTCAAAATCAATCGCCCCCTCCTTTTTTCTGTCCAGCTTATTTTTAATAATCTGCCTGGTCTTGTCTTTAATCGCTTTAATTTCCCGCATCATCGCCTGGGTCTTGGTGTCTTTTCCGCCGAAGGCGGATCCGCCTTTGGCGGAGGCGCCAGTTAAAGTCGCCTGCCCGGTTCCCGAACCAGTCATTTTATTATCTAACTCCTGATCATCATCTGAATCCTCGTCTGAATCTTTTTCTTGATCAGTCTCAATCCCCCGGCAGATTTCAACTACCGCCAGCTCCAATGGAAACTGAACAATTTCGGCTGTTTTTAAATCCTGTCTTTTGGCCAAAAAATTATTAATCATCGCCACCAGCCTGGCTTCATCAACCTGCCCGGACAAATCCAGCAGCCTTTTTTCAATATCCTGATCAAGTTCCAGAGAAAAACTTTCCAGGCTGTCGCTGATTTTAACCAGTAAAACTTTTCTCAAAAACTCAATAAGATCATTGGTAAAATTATTGAGATCAACTCCCTGATCAACCAGATTATTAACCAGTTTAAGGCCGCTGATTGTGTCTTTTGTGACCAAATTCTCAAACAGCTCCAGGACTAAATTAAAATCAGACCGGGGAATAACCAGTTCGGCCTGTTCAGCCGTAATTTTTTTATCATCCAGAACCAAAATCTGCTCCAGCAGGCTGATGGCGTCCCGCAAATAACCGCCAGTATGCAGGGCGACTGTTTTTAAAACAGCCGGTTCAACTTCCCTCTTCTCCCGCTTAGCGATATATTCCAGTCTTTTGATTAAATCAGGGGTGTTAATTTTTTTAAAATCAAACCGCTGACAACGGGAAATAATCGTTAGCGGCACTTTATGAATTTCAGTCGTCGCCAGAATAAAAACCACCTTGACCGGCGGTTCTTCCAGTGTTTTCAGCAGAGCGTTAAAAGCGGCCGCTGACAGCATGTGGGCTTCATCAATGATAAAAACTTTGTAATTGCCGCCACCTGGCGCCACTCTGGAACTGGCAATGATATTTTCCCGGACATTTTCCACGCCGGTATGGGAAGCGGCGTCAATTTCCACAATCGCCAGCGACCGGCCTTCAGTTATTTCCCGGCAGGACAAACAGTCATTGCAAGGTTCGCTCTGGCCATTTTTCCTGTTCTGACAATTTAGCGACTTGGCCACCAGCCGGGCCAGACTGGTTTTGCCAATCCCTCTCGGTCCGCAAAACACAAAAGCATGGGCCAGTTGCCCGGTTTCAATCTCATTTTGAATCGTTATTTTAATGTGGTTTTGACCGGTCAGTTCTTTAAACGACTGGGGCCGATATTTCCGGTATAAGGTCTGGCTGGACATATCTAATCAATTTTTTAAGTTTATTTACTTTACAATAATCTTTTCGTTTTTACAAACGAAAAGAGGCACCAGGCAATAGGCACCAGGCAATAGGGATTGGAATATTTTATTTAAAAATTGTCCCCCGCCTTGAGCGGGGGACACCAACCCTTGTGCCTATTGCCTATTGCCTTGTGCCTGCATTAAATAATATCCGCCATATCCAAATCAACAGCTAATTCTTTTTCTCTGGAATTCTCAGGAACTTTTATAATATTTTCCACGGCCGCCCAGTTGCTGATGCCCCCGGCCGGAACGACAATCACCGCTTCATCGCCAACCGCCCCTTTAAAATAAGTCACGCTGGCCAGCAAAACCTTATAAAGTTTTTGACTGACTAAAACCCTGAATTCATTGGTTTGCTTGTCCTTGACCAGCCGGCCAATCAATCTTTCTCTTTCAGCCGGTTTAATCTGCTTGTAAATAAATTTTCCGTCCGGAGCGATCGTCAGTTTCAAAATATCGCCTTCCACCAGCTTGGATTTGGAAGCGTAATTGGCTGAAACCAGATAACGCTTGCCGTCATCACCAATCATGTGAGTCCCGTCAAAAACGCCCTCAATGATCCGGCCAAAATCGTTGTCATTGTAAGTCTTTTCTTCGTAATCAACAATATTATCCGGATCAAATTCAACCTCCTGCCCCTCTTCAATGGCGGTAATCATTGACCTGACATTGGACATATTCTGCTCCAAACCTTCCAGCATTTTCTTGAGTTGTTTTAGTTTTTCCTTATCTGACATATTTCATTTTTATTTAGGATTTTATTTTTTATTATAATCGTATTTTAAAATAAGTCAAGCTGTCTGATCACAATGTTGGTTCAGAGGCGGCAAAGGCTCCCTGACTGGCGGCATCGCCCAGCTTGGTCCTTTCCAAAATCTCTGATTCAACAATACTTTTATCTCTCCCAAATTTCAGGCGGGACAGTTCTTTCATTGACTCCACAAATTCGGGCTTATTGATTTTTTCATAGGGATAGGTCTTCATGTTAAAAGGCCGGGAAGCGGTATTATCAATCAGCAATTTGATATAGGCGGTGTATTTTTCAATGTTAATGACATCATACTCATTGAAAACCGGGGCGAATTCCTTGGCCATGGTTTCAGCGTCGTCCACTCCGATTTTAAAGCAGGCCATGGTGCCGGCGTTGCCAAAAACCGCCTCTCTGATTTTAGTGTCATTGTCTTTGACCAGCTGGCCGATATATTGATGGGCAATCGTTAAATTAAGAAGATATTTCCTGGCTTCGGACAGAATAATGCCGATGCTTTCCGTGATAAAATTCTGAAATTCGTCAATATAAAGGTAAAAATCTTTTCTTTCCTCTTTGGGCATGTCAGCCCGGGCCATGGCCGCCATTTGCAGTTTGGAAACAATAATTAACCCTAACAAATTGCTGTTAACATCGCCGACTTTGCCCTTGGCCAGATTAACCAGCAGGATTTTTTGATTATCCATGACATCCCGGAAATCAAAACCTGATTTGGGCTGGCCGATAATATTGCGCATCATCTCGTTTTCCACGAACCGGCCGACTTTGGAAATCAAATAACCAAGCATCTCCGATTTATGAAAATCAGACGTCTGGGCCATTTCTTTTTCCCAGAAGGCTCTGACCACCGGATCAGTTACTTTTTCCAGTTTATAATTTTGAAAAGCCGTGTCAGTAAACATCCGGGGAATATCAGCGATCGTCCCGGGATGCTCTTTATCAGCCATCAGGGTCAGCATGACATTCCGCATGTTATGCTCAAACATCGGGCCGATCATTTCCGGCGGGAAAAGTTTGTAAAAAATAGAAATCATTTCCTGAACGACAAAATCTTTCTGATCGTCATTTTTGTATTCCAGCATATTCAGGCCCAGCGGCCGGTCGGTGTCTGACGGATTGAAAATAATGACATCGTCAATTCTTTCTTTGGGAATGGAGTACAGCAAATCTTCCACCAGATCGCCGTGAGGATCAACCACGCAGACTCCTTCACCGTTTTTAATGTCTTGGGCCGCCAGATAAGAAATAAAATTGGATTTACCGGTGCCCGATTTACCAATCAGATACATGTGCCGCCGGCGATCATCTTGTTTTATTCTGATAACAGTCTCCTCCCCCCGATAAACATTGTAGCCCAAAACCAGACCTTCCTGGGGAACATTAACCGGCGGCGGCGCTTTTTTGGCCACCAGCCAGCGGATATTGGGCGTTTCAGTTGACGGCAGAGGCAGATGGTAAATACTGGCCAGCTCCTCGGTATTTAAAATAATCCCGAATTTCTCGTCGTAATCGCGATAAATAAAATCTTTGATAATTTTTTCCTGCGACCGCGGGCCCGATCTGGCAAAACTATTGCCGTATTCGTAAATATTATACTGGCTAAAAGCGTTTAAAATGTTGTCCAGATTCATTTTGGCTTTGGCGTCAGTTTCGCCCGAAGCAATCACCCTGATATTAACATCCAGACCGGCCTTGCTGGTTTTTTCTTCCAGGCCTTTGACCATTTCTTCTTCCAGCGGCGACAGCCGGTACTGCTCTTTGCCCGGCTCACCTTCTTTCTTCCTGGTTTTCAGTAAATCCAGAATTTCGCTAATCGTTCTCAAGACTATCCCCTGCCGGGCGGATCTGATGGCCATGTTAACTTTTTTGCCCTGCTGCATTTCCGAGGCGATCTTCCGGCCAAAACCGTGCCAGACTTTTTTAGACGACCGGGCGACGATCTGAACGACCGCTCCGTCCGGATCTTTGATCTTGCTCATGGCGTTGGTGATGGCGTTAAGCGGATCGCTGTCCAGCTTGCGGTAAGTTTTAATCGGGAAAGCGTAAGACCGCCTGAATTTTAAATAACTGCCGGAGACCGCTCCTTTGGGACTGAAAATATTATAATCCTCCACTTCTTCAATATGGGACTCGGGATACTGGGCCTGAAGCTGTTGTTCAATAAATCTTTGCAGATACAAAGGCAGGGCGATGTAAAAAGAAATTAAATTTTTATCAGCCACGATTTCCAGAGCAATCTGGTCTTCCCGGCCAAACAGCCAGGCCGTCAACCCCCGCTGGGCCCGCAAACCGCCAATGGCGCTGAACAAAGTTTCAGCGACTGAAATGTCTTCCTGAATTTCCTGCAATGTCGGCGCTCTTTGTTCCTCTTTGGAAGATTCTTTGGGCAAAGTCACCAGCAAAACTATTTTTTTAAAAGCGACCGGCGTTTTATAAATTTTCCGGGTAATTTTTAAAACAACAGAAAACAGGATTAATATTAAAATCAATCCTGCTCCTAAATACAGCAAAGGTCTAAAATAAATATTATTCGTCAGGCTGGCCGTTAAAGCCACCGGCTCATTCAGCAGAGTCACCTGTAAAAAACTGGCTAACATTTTATTTTTGTTTAAATTTCTTTTTGCCTGCCCCGTAGCGCCCCGAGCTTGTCGAGGGGCTACTTCTGGGGTTTTTCGTCCCGTTCTCTTTCCCGGATATCAATAATCTTATCAGTTTTAATTTTAGCTTCCTGTTCCAGAAAAAATTTATTAACACCCGGTATTAATTTCAGCCATTTAACGATCAGTTCCAGAACATTTTTTGTTTTAAATTTAATCTGACGCAGCAAGCCTTCAATGGCCGTGGCGGTTTCAGCTTCCTTTTGCTTAAATTCCTTTTGCTCCCGGGAAGCCATTTGCGAATAAATCGGCTCCAAATCCTCGTCCAAAACCCGTTCAATTTCCGCGTAGGTCCTGCTTGGGGCCAGCGGCGGGGCGGACGGTTCGGGTTCAGCCGGTTTTGGCCGAACTGCCGGCGCCTGCTTTTCCACAGCTTCTTTAGCCGGCTTTTCTTCAGTAATAACCGGCCGGGGTTTAGCTTCAGTCTCCGGTTTGCCAACCTCAACTTCAGGCCTGATTTCAGGCCTGGCTTCAGTCTGTTTACTTTGGTTATTTAATTCTTTATCAATTCTTTGCTGAGCCATAAATATTTACTAAATTTTAACATTTATCCGCTAATAAGGCAACAAAAAAACCCGGCTTTCTCCAAAAAGACGGGTTGGTAACAATACTAATACGAAATAATGATGTCCAAAGTCGCGCCAAAACCATTAGCCTGCCCTTTGACCTCGCATTCGATCAGGTCGTTTTCCGAGTAATCGAGCCGGGACCTAACTGCCACTACTCCCTCAACCAGATCGTACTGGATTTCTGTTCCCAGGCTGATGCCGCTGTAATTCATTGACCTGTCGAAATTCAGGTAGAGATAGGGACTAACCATGGGTACTGCCCAGTGATCGTAACCCTTGAATTTCCTGAATTCACCACCGATCCTGAAACCTGTCTTAACCGGCTGGCTACCGATGAAGTCGGCGCTGGCGCCGATCTGGACTTCGAGGAAAGGCTGATCATTTCTGGTAATGAAAAAACTGCCGTTAAAGAAAGCCCCGTTCCTGGTCAGATAGTAGCTGATCAGCGGCGGACGAAATCCCAGACTGCCAAAATGAATGACAGTCGGCTGGAAAGTCCGGTTGCCGGTTACCAGGTACTTGACTATTGCGGCCAGGCTTTCCCAGGTCTGAACGCTCAACAAGTCAGCCAGCAGCATCTGCCCCAGGAAACTTTCCTTACTGACTGGCACTAAAATTTTTCTATACCCAACCGGATCCAGACTATAATCTTGATAACCCCACGTATCAAGGTGATATTTTAGATCAAGCAATTTGGCATTCAAAAATGCAATCCCGTCATTATAACTACAGATATCCTGGTACCTAACCAAATGGTAGGCATCCAGTTCATTCATGTTCAGTCCTGAAACCAGGCTATGAGACCAGTCAAACCGATTTTTTATTTCCTCAGTAGGGTATTCCATTGCTGGTCCCCAGAACACACTAAAACCAGCAAAAATTATTTCAACATCTGGATTAGTGGTTCTGATGGCGTAGTAGTGACCAAGCTCATGAGAAATTCCGCTAATCGTCATGTTAAAGTACCAGGACAACAAAGCCTGGCCAATCCTGGCCAGAACATAATCGTCCGCTCCCAGCTCTTCGCCCAAAAAATCACTGCCCCGGGCGAACAACTGGCTGGCTGTCAGCCAGAGCTTGGCGTTGGCCTCAAAACTGTCGTAAGGATTGACGTTGAGCTGAAGCAAGGCTAGTCGTTGCTGATCAAAAGCCCGGGGCCGCCCGTCCATGAACTCGACAAACGGGGAACTGTTTTCGCCAGCAAAATCCAGCCAGTCGTCCAGCTCAAACTTAAACCAGGAGTAATCCTCGTCAGTCAGAGCCGCCTGCTGCTCCGCCATATAATCGTAAAATGACGATTCTTCACTTTTCTCGCCAGCCGAGACGGACTGGATAAAAAAAACCAAACCAAACAACGCTAACCGAAAAATTTGCTGAATGCTGACTGCGATCATTCTGAATCTCCTTCCGCAGGCCTGTTTTGACCTGTCACAATTCCTAATCTTTCAAAGAACTTTTTGACCCCACAAAATATCATAAAAATAGCCACTTGTCAACCTAAGCCAAAGATACTATAATATATATAAGGATTCAAACATCAAAACAAAACTATTATGCGGGTTCGGGATAATATTGAAAAATTTAAACACAAAGATTTTTTCTGGCTGAATATCACCAAAAAGACCGCCAAAGAAATTGATTATTTGCGCAAACATTTTGATTTTCATCCGTCCGATCTTCGGGACACTTTGCCGCCGCTTCAAAGACCCAAATTAATTGAACACCACGATTACATTTTTTTAATTTTGCTTTTTCCTCTTTATAGCAAACGGAAAAAAACAATTGTTTCTTCAGAAATAGATTTTTACATTGGTCCTGATTATTTAATTACTATCCATGAAAATGACCTGTCCCCCATCAGAAAATTTACCGAACAAGTCAGAAAAAATCCCGGTCTGCGACAAACCTACCTGGAACAGGGCGGCGGCCGCCTGCTTTATGAAATTCTTTATCCGCTGTTCACTTCAACTTTTCCCCTGCTGACCAAAATAGGCAACCGGCTGGATATGGTTGAAAAACAAATTTTCGCGGTCCACCGCCGGGAAACGATCCATCAGATCCTGGAAATAAAAACCAACATTGTTGATCTGCGCAAAACAATGCAGAGCCATAAAAATGTCCTTAAAAAAATTATCAATAAGTCGCCCGATGTTCTGCCAGCAGTCCGGTTTGAAAAAAATAAATTTAACAGCCTCAAAGAAATCTCCATTGACATCTGGGATTATCTGGAAACATTTAATAATACCATTGACGCGGTTCATCAAACGCACGAATCGCTGGCCAATTTCCGGCTGAATGACATCATCAAAACTCTGACGATTTTCTCGGTAATTGTTTTTCCGCTGACTTTATTGGCGGCAATTTTTGGAATGAACACGCCCGGCATCCCTTTTACCGATTCTGCTTACGGCTTCTGGATAGTCGTCGCCATTATGGCTGTTGGCACGCTGGGAATGTTCTACTTTTTCAGGCATAAGAGATGGATTTGAGTTGAGCCAACAGTCAGCCGCCAGCAGCCAACAGGGATTTAATCCCAGTCCCGCCCCTGATGACTGTTGGCAGTTGACTGTTAACTTTTATATGAACACATTATACCTCTTCAATACCGCCTCCAGACGAAAGGAAAAATTCAAACCTATCAAAAAAAACCAAGTTGGCCTCTACTCCTGCGGGCCGACTGTTTATAATTACGCCCATATCGGTAACCTCCGTTCCTATGTTTTCGCTGACATTTTAAAAAGAACTTTAAAATACAACGGTTACAAAGTAAAGCATGTCATCAATATTACTGATGTCGGCCATCTGGTGTCTGATGAAAGCGCCGGCGAAGACAAAATGATCGTGGCCGCCCGGTGCGAAAAAAAAACTGTCTGGCAGATCGCTCAATTTTATACGGACGCTTTTAAAAAAGACATTAAAAAACTTAATATTTTACCGCCTGACATCTGGGCCAAAGCGACTGATCATATCAAAGAGCAAATTGATTTAATTAAAAAACTGGAAAAAACGGGTTATACCTATGTTATTGAAGACGGCGTCTATTTTGACACGGCCAAATTTAAAGATTACCCCAAATTCGCCCGCCTGGATGTCAAAGGGCTCAAAGCCGGCGCCAGAATAGAAATGGTCAAAGGCAAAAAAAATCTGACTGATTTTGCTTTATGGAAATTTTCGCCTAAAGACAAACAAAGAGAAATGGAATGGACTTCCCCCTGGGGCAAAGGCTTTCCCGGCTGGCACATTGAATGCTCGGCCATGTCAACGAAATATCTGGGCGAACATTTTGATATTCACACCGGCGGCATTGACCATATTCCGGTCCACCACACCAATGAAATCGCCCAGTCAGTCTGCGCCACCGGTCAAAAATTCGTCAATTACTGGCTCCATAACGACTGGCTGGTGATTGGCCAGGGCGTTAAAATGGCCAAGTCCGGCCAAAACTTTATCAGACTTGAAGATTTAATAAACGAGGACTATCGGCCGCTGGCTTACCGTTATCTTTTGCTGGGCGCCAGCTACCGCTCCAAACTTGAATTTTCCAAAGAATCTTTAACGGCCGCCCAAACTGCTTTGGACAAATTACATGACAGCTTTTTGGAATTACCGGCTTCACCAGACAAATCAGGTTTAAAATATGAAAAAAAATTCCTCCAGGCCATAAATGACGACCTGAACACGCCCCAGGCGCTGGCTGTTGTCTGGAACTATATTAAATCAAGTAAGGCTGATAAAAAAACTTTATTAAAATTTGATAAAGTTCTGGGACTGGGGCTGGATAAAATTAAAAAGAAAAAAGTAGCCATTCCGGCTAATATAAAAAAACTTGTTCAGGATCGTGAACAAGCCCGGCAGGCCAAAAACTGGAAAAAAGCTGATCAGCTAAGAAATAAAATTGAAAAGGCCGGTTATCTGGTGGAAGATACACCGCGGGGACCAATCATTAAAACATTAAAACATTAAAACAAAAAAACATTAAAACATTAAAACATTAAAACAAAATATAGCTTTCATGCTTTTATGCTTTCTTGATTTTTTGTTTTTTAGATTTGTTGCTTTAGTCCGACTTCAAAATCCCCATAAAAACGATTGGGGCGATAATCCAGAGAAATTGAGAAGTTTCATTAACAAAAACCTGACGAGTCAGCCCTGATAAGTTATTAACGGCTTCCGGCGGCAGGAAAGACAAAGTAATGCTGACAAACAAGCCGACATGCAGCAAACTAAAAATTAACACCTGAAACAAGCCGGCTGAAATTTCAATATTGGAAATCGCCCGAAGCAAACTGCTGCGGGATAACAGAAAAAATAAAATTATAAAAGTGGCGATAAAGGCGGTTACTTTGAAAACATAGAAATCATAAATTCCAATCTGGGCGCCGGCGCCGGCGTTAATAAACGGGGCGTTGTTAACCACGGCCAGCGCCATGTAGATGCCGACCATAATGACAATTACTCTGTCTCTACCCAAAGACAAACCGTAAATAAAAGCGGCAATTATAAAAAATAAAATAATAAAAAGATCCCAGGTTGGCGCGGCCCAATTAATTGAACTTAAAAATTGCCCGATTTGCTGCATAGTAAAATGAATTATATTAAATTATTATAACATAATTTTTTACAACAAAAAACCAAGCCGCGGCTTAATTTATTTAAGACTTATCCCCCTTAAAATATTTTCTCCCAAAAACCTTTTTCCGCTTCCAGCTTCTCCCCTCTTTCATTGGCAAATTCTTCCAGGAGTTTTTTTCCTTTGGCTGATAACTTTTCAGGAGTGGTTACTTCAACTTTAACCAGATGATCGCCATGGCCTGAACCATGCAATTTAGGCACGCCTTTGCCTTTTAGTTTAATCGTCTGGCCGCTCTGAATTCCGGCCGGAATTTTAAGCATTACTTCGCCATGCAAAGTATCTGTCTTAATTTTACCGCCAAGAGCCGCCAAAGGAAATGAAAGTTTAATTTTTGAAATAATATCCTGACCCGTCCTTTTAAATTCCGGATCAGGCTTGACCCTGGCTTCAATATATAAATCACCATTTGGACCGCCCCGGAGACCAGCCTGGCCTTCACCAGAAATTCTGATAACTTCGCCCTTATCAATCCCGGCCGGAATTTTAACTTTAATTTTTTTGCCGGCTTTAATAATCCCCCGCCCCTGACATTTAGAGCAGGCCTGTTCAGCCTTTTTACCTTCACCCCGGCAGTCTGAACAGGTTTTTACCGTCTGAAAATTACCCAAAACAGTTCTTTGAACGGAAGCCACCTGGCCTGACCCGCCGCAGGTAGAGCAGGTAATAATTTTGGTGCCCGGTTCGGCTCCATTGCCCTGGCAATGGTCGCATTTATCAGTTTTATAAAGTTCAATCGTTTTATCAGTTCCAAAAACCGCTTCCCTGAAATTCAATTCCAGTTCAGTCTGAATGTCAGATCCTCTGACCGGGCCGGCTCGCCGGCGGCCGCCCGTAAACCCGCCAAACATCCCTTCAAAAATATCGCCAAAATTGCTGAAATCAAAACCCTGAAAACCCTGGTTAAAATCAAAACCCGAAAAACCACCCTGACCCTGATCAAAGGTGGTTCCAAACTGATCATACTGTTGTCGTTTTTCGGCGTTGCTTAAAACCTGATAAGCTTCACTGACCTCTTTAAACTTAGTTTCATCACCGTCTTTTTTGTCAGGATGATACTGATGAGCTTTTTTCCGGAAAGCTCTTTTAATCTCATCCTGATTAGAGTTACGATCAACACCGAGGACATTGTAGTAGTCTTTAGACATCGTTTTATAGTAAAAGCACCAAATCTTTTGAATTTATAATTTTGTAATTGGTGCTTATTTAGGATTTGTAATTTTAAATTTTGAATTTTACTTTTTGTCTTTATCCACTTCCTCATACTCTCCTTCAACGGTTTCTTTTCCGCCGGAGGCGGATCCGCCTTTGGCGGACCTTTCTTCAGCTCCTGTTCCCTCCCCTGTTGGCTGTTGGCTGTTGGCTGTTGGCTGTTCCTGATACATCTTTGCCCCAACTTTTTGAGCCGCCTGGGACAGGTCATCCGACGCTTTTTTAATGACTTCCAGATCATCGCCGTCTTTGACTGTTTTAACGGCTGCCAGCTTATCTTCAATGTCTTTTTTTTCATCAGCCGTTACTTTATCGCCTGCTTCTTTCAGCATTTTTTCTGTTGTATAAACCATGGTGTCGGCCAGATTTCTGGTTTCAATCAGTTCTTTTTTCTTTTTATCATCCTCTTCGTGCAACTCGGCGTCTTTTTGCATTTTTTCAACTTCATCCTTGGATAAGCCGGATGAAGCGGTAATCGTAATCTTCTGCTCTTTGCCGGTGGCTTTGTCTTTGGCGGACACATTTAAAATACCGTTGGCGTCAATGTCAAAAGAAACTTCCACCTGGGGAATGCCGCGCGGCGCCGGCGGAATGCCGGATAAGATAAACCGTCCCAAAGTCTTGTTGTCCTGGGCCATCCCCCGCTCGCCCTGCAAAACATGAATTTCAACGGAAGTCTGGTTATCAGCCGCCGTGGAAAAAACCTGACTCTTTGAGGTTGGAATAGTCGTATTCCTCTCAATTAATTTAGTCATCACGCCGCCCAGAGTTTCAATTCCAAAACTTAACGGAGTAACATCCAGCAATAAAACATCTTTGACTTCACCCTGCAACACTCCGGCCTGAACAGCCGCCCCCAAAGCGACAACTTCGTCCGGATTAACCGAGACATTCGGCTTTCTGCCAAAAAATTTTTCAACGGCCTGCTGAACCAAAGGCATTCTGGTCTGGCCGCCGACTAAAATAACTTCTTCAATATCTTTGGCTGACAAACCGGCGTCTTTCAAAGCCTGCTGGCAGGGCTCCAGGGTCTTCTGAATCAAATCACCGACCAGTTCTTCCAGCCTGGCCCGGCTTATCTTCAGCAGTAAATGTTTCGGCCCGCCAGCGTCTGAAGTAATATAAGGCTGGTTAATTTCTGTTTCAAGGGATGAAGACAGCTCAATCTTGGCTTTTTCAGCGGCTTCTTTCAGTCGCTGTAACGCCAGCTGATCGTTTGAAAGATCAATTCCCTGATCCTTTTTAAATTCCGCCAAGATCCAGTTAATAACCACCTGGTCAATATCATCGCCGCCCAAATGGGTATCACCGGCGGTTGATTTAACTTCCACGACATCTTCGCCAATGTCCAGAACTGAAACATCAAAAGTCCCGCCGCCCAGGTCATAAACCACCACCTGCTGGCCTTTTCTTTTGTCAAAACCATAAGCCAGGGCGGCCGCTGTTGGTTCATTAATGATTCTTTTAACTTCCAGTCCGGCGATCTTGCCGGCGTCTTTGGTGGCCTGCCGCTGAGCGTCGTCAAAATAAGCCGGCACTGTGATGATGGCTTCAGTAATTTTATCGCCTAGCTTTTCTTCAGCGTCAGCTTTGAGTTTCTGCAAAATCATCGCTGAAATTTCCTGCGGCGTGTATTCTTTACCGTTCATCACAACCTTGACTCCTTCGCCGGCCTTAACAATCTTATACGGCATGGTTTTAATGTCTTTTTGAACTTCATTAGCCTCAAACCGCCGGCCAATTAACCTTTTAATGGAAAATAAAGTATTTTCCGGATTGGTGACGGCCTGTCTTTTGGCCAGCTGGCCAGCCAGTCGCTCGCCATTTTTGGAAATAGCGACCATGGACGGGGTCGTTCTATTCCCTTCTTTATTTTCTAAAATTTTTGGCTCACCGCCTTCAATAATGGCCATGGCCGAGTTTGTCGTGCCAAGATCAATTCCTAGTATTTTACTCATAATTTTTAGTCGTGAATTAGTTATTCGGCAATTTACTTCCTACTTTTTTTGACTTTAATCTCCACTTTCTTTGACTTCTTCGGTTCAGCTTTGGGGATGGTGATTTTCAAAATACCGTTTTCAAAATCGGCTGAAGCCTGGTCGCCCAGAACATGAGCCGGCAAAGCCACCCGCCGGTGAAAAACACCTGACCGCATTTCTTTTCTGAAGTAATTTTTTTCCTCAACTTCGGTCTTTTTTTCGGTCTTGCCTTTAATAGTCAGCATGTCGTTTTCAATGGAGACTTCGACGTCTTTGGGATCAACGCCCGGCAAAGACGTTTCGGCCACGATATGGCCGTTATCCTGATAAACGTCAATTGACGGAATAAATCCCTGCATTTTTTGCGGGACCATTGGCGTCTGAAAAAACCGGTCCAGGTCAAAATCTTCCGGCCAGTCGCCAAAAGGGTTCCATTTGATGATAGGCATATTTTTATCTCCATAGTTCGAACATATTCAATGTTCGGGGTTTATTAATTAATAGATTAAAGATTTAAGATTAAAGATTTAAGTAGCTTAAATCTTACAACTTACAACTTAAATCTAATTATTCGCTAACAACCACCTTCGCCGGGACAATCACTTTATCCTCTATCATATAACCCCCTGATACTTCTTTAACGACAATCCCCTCTTCTTTCCCTTCAACTTTTTCTTTGGAAACCGCTTCATGAAATTCCGGATTAAACTTTTCGCCGGTTGTTTTAATTTCCTCAATCCGCAAATTTGTTAAAAGCTCGTCAAACTGTTTTTTGATATTGATAAACCCTTCCACCCAGTCCTTTTCTTTTTCAGCATCAGGAATATGGCTAATGGCCTGTTTGACATTATCAATAATCGGCAGTAACGACATGAAAAAATTAGCCGCTGCAAATCGCATGATTTCAGCCTGTTTCTTGTCAGTTTCCTTTTTTAAATTAATATAATCAGCCTTGGCCCGCTTCCAGCCGTTTAAATATTCTTCACACTTTTGCTGAAGATCCTGTATCTCTTTGGATTGTTGTTTTTTATCTTCTTCCATAAAGGATTAAAAGCCATTAGTCACTAGTCATCAGCCATTAGTATCCCTGTGTTGACTGTTGACTGTTGACTATTGACTAACCTCAATGCTTAACCTCCAGATCATATAATATCTCTTCAATCTTCTTCAAATTCCGTTTAACCTCCTCATATTTATTCCTTAACTTGCCAACCAGATCAAACTGAATCAGCTGTTCCACGACATCGCTGACGCCGGCCTTGATCCATTCCACTTTTTTAACATCTCCAATGGTGGCGTAAGCCAGAGCTTTTCTGGCCAGTTCTCCGGTCAGATCAGCGATTCCGCCCAGATATTCATCGGCCGTTAATTTAACTTCTTTAATCTGATCAATCTTTTTATTATTCAAAAATTGATAATAAAGCTTGGCTTCAGCATATTCTTCGGCGGCGTCCCGGTATGAACCTTCATATCTCAAAGCTTCATTTTTGAGAGTCTTTTTTTGAAGTTGCCTGAAAATGGTTTCAGCTTTTTTAAGATAACTGGCGGCATCCTTCATTTTATCCCGGTGCAAAGAAAATATGGCTTGCTTGGAAGCTCTCAAAGCGTCGCTGGCCAGCTGGATAACCTGGTGCCGTTCTGACCGGTAATCAGCGTACTGATTCAAAATATTCCGGAAAAATTTGGTGTTGATCATATTTATGATTGATTTAATAATTTTTTTACGCTTGTTAAGAGATTGTAGTTATGCTGATAATCCATTCTGGTCGGCCCCAGCAAACCGAGAATGGCTTTGTCGGCCTGATTTTTAAAATCGGTTAAAAGAACGCTGCAGTTTTGATCAAACGGATTGTCGCGGCCGATTAAAATTTCTACCTTATCGTTGACATCATCATAAACTTTGGCCATGACCTGATCCAGATGATCAATGATTAATGACAAATTATAAACGATTTCCGGATTGGAGAATTCCGGCTTGGAAAATAAATTGGAAATGCCGGTGTAATAAACGTCATTGGGAGCAAAGCCGATTAAAACCGTCTGCCGGGAAGCTTCAGCCAGCTTTTTGGCCAGTTCCTTGATTTTTCTTAACTGATCAGATTCCAGATTTAAAATTTGTTCAAAATTTTTTTTTAATATTAAATCCCCTGAACTGTTTTTATCCAAAAAATTTTCAACATAATAACGATAACCATCTTCTGACGGCACCCGACCGGCCGAAATATGGGGCTGAAAAACATAGCCGTCTTTTTCCAGTTCAACCATTTCATTTCTCAAAGTAGCCGGGCTTAAATTAAAATTTTCAGCCAGCAGGCTGGAAGAAACCGGTTCAGCGTTTTTGGCGTAGGTTTCCACAATATTTTTAAGCAGTTGTTGTTTTCGGGAATTCATACTTTATTATATAATTAGCAGTCAAAGCTGTCAACTGCTAATTTGAGTATAACCAGCTATTTTTATAATGTCAATATCCGCCAAAATATCCTTGATTTCCCTTTATAAACCTTGATAATCCCAGATAATCCTTGTTCTTGAATTCTAACTTGAAGTGCAACAGGCCTTAAACACCTCACAAGGAGTACGCCAGTTGAGACATTTACGCTTTGTATGGTTCATTTTCCAAATAACCGCATCAACGTCTTTTTGTGTAATGGTACTAAAATCGAACTTTTTTGGATAGACTCTTCTAAGACGGCCATTGGTATTTTCATTTGTCCCTCTCTGCCAGGGGTGATGTGGTTTTGCGAAATATGTTTTCGCTCCCGTATCCCGTTCAATCATTTGCCAAAGAGCAAACTCGCTTCCGCGATCATAGGTGAATGAGTTTACCGGCTTATCTGAAAAACATTCACGAGTTTTTTCATGGACAATGTCGCAACTGCCCCGGGGTATTTGCAAGGCGATTTCAAAACGACTCTTTCTTTCAGTATATGTTAGCAATCTGCCGCTGCTTCCTAGTATAGTATCCCCTTCATAATGGTAAAGTTCACCGCGCCGCTCAACTGACTTTGGGCGTGTATCAATATCTGGAACTTTGCTTGTCCAGCCTTGTTTTTGGGCTCTTTTAGTGCCATATTTACGTCTTTTTTTCCCTTGATAGGGTAATTTTTGTTTTAAATCAGGACGCAATCTGTATATCCAGGCGTAGACGGTTGCGCAGCAGGTTGGTATATCCTTGTCTTGGACAACGGTTTCCGGTGAAGTGAGCCGATCAAGTCGTTGTTCAAGGTTCTTTGAAAGTTCGGGATCATTTTCAATTTTTCTGGAAGATTGTTTAGAATTTTTTCTTCTCAGCCCTGAAAGTTTGTGAGCGCTTTGAGCTTCATAGGTTCCATCAGCTTTAGAGTTTCTGAAAAGTTCCCGACCAATGGAAGAAGCGGAACGACCCAGGCGCTCAGCAATATCATCCTGGTCAAAGCCTTCGTTAAGCAAAGCGGTTAGCTTATATCGCTCTTGAAGTGTAAAATGTATATACATACTCGTTTGTGGTTACTGGTTAGTTTTACTATTTCCAGCGTATCACAGCGAGTATGTTTAATTTTAATGACCTAATTGCACTTCAGAGTAGAATTCAAGGT
>Ga0326597_10000049_pt1 | contig 191788 bp, 167 predicted proteins | sample RVTome_12_FD_203789 | JGI IMG/M metagenome (GOLD analysis project Ga0326597, IMG submission 203789) | Soil microbial communities from uranium-contaminated site in the Upper Colorado River Basin, Wyoming, United States - RVT100D185 | ecosystem: Environmental > Terrestrial > Soil > Contaminated... | reverse complement strand
CCAGGGATGCTGACGATAGAAGGGCCATTCGTCGAACGCGATCTCGACGAGGCGCCCACCCGCCAGCACGCCGATCACGATGAAGAGGCTCAGGCTCCAAACCTCGCGGAGCGACAGGCCCAGATCGCCGCGGCCGCGTCGGAGAAAGAGGTGAATCTGAAGAAAGCCCAGGGCGAAGCCCAGCCCGTACCACCAGACGTGCACGCCGGCGACGTCGACCACCACCGGATCGATCCCGTGAACGTATGGTCCGAGCATGAGTGCGCTCCAAGTCGTCAGGCCGGCGCCAGCGCCGGTCATCGTCAACACGATGTCCTGGAGCGGCACCACACGTCGTGACCGGCGCCTGAGGAATCGCTGAAAAAGCGTGAGCGCGGGTCCGGCCCCCGCAAAAGCCGTTGATTCGCTACCCGGAACACTGCGATCATCGCCCTTCGGGAGCTCGAGATGCGACGCTCGGCGCTTTGCCTCGCCCTGCTGGCCGGCGTGGCGGCTCCGTCGACCGCCCGGCAGACGGGACCGGATGCGGTCAAGGAGCCCCGGAGCGGTGTCCTGTTCCCCGTCCGGCTCACACCCCCCGGCGGGACCACGCCCCACCAGCTCATGGGCTCGGCGATTCGGGTGAAGACGTGGTTCCGGGTGAAGGTCTACGCGTTCGGCCTGTACGTGGATCCCGACGGAGCCCGATCGACCCTTTCCGCGTTCCGAGCGGTGCCGGCGTCGAGCCTCGAGCGCGACGAGCGCTTCTTCCAGCGGATCCTCGACATGGATTTCGCCATGACGCTCCGGATCGTCCTGACGCGCGACGTCGGCGGGAAAGACGTGGCCGACTCGTTCGACGACGCGCTGCGGCCCCGGATCCGGCGGGCGGCAGCGGAAAAGAACCTGCCTGGCGGTGAGGCGGCACTGAGACAGTTCCGCGGCTATTTCAACCTCGAGGAAGTGGCCAACGGCACCGAGATCGTCTTCTCGTGCAGCCCTGGCGGACGCCTCGAGACGTCGGTCAAGGGGGAATCGCGGCCCGCCATCCAGTCGGCGCCACTCTGCTGGGCGCTGTTCGACGTTTACCTCGGAGAGAACCCGATCTCCGCCGACGGCCGGAAGAGCCTGATCGCCGCCTTCTCCGGACTGTTCGGCTCGGGAGCGCAGGCGCCGCACCGCGAGCAGACTCCAGGTGAAACCTCGAGCCTGAAGCCCGACGCCGCCTGTTCCGCTTATTCCTCCGCCACGGCCGCGGCCTCGCCCTCGGCGCGCCGCGCCGCCGGGCGCCGGCGCACCACGAACGCCAGCCACGCGAGGCCCGCTACGATGACGATCAGCATCAGCCAGCGCATCGCGCCGGCCAGCAGGGCGGCGTCCAGCGCGGGCCACTCGAACCGGTACTGACGCAGCCGATCCACGCGCTCGACCATCCAGTGCCAGCCGGTATGGACCACGAACGCCGACAGGATGATCGTCCCCATCCGCTCCGCCACGACGAACCGGAACACGATCTCCAGCGCCGGGATGAGCAGCACGAGCACGAGGAGCTGTCCCAGCTCGACGCCAACGTTGAACGAGAACAGCGACGTCAGCAGATGGGACCCGGCGAACTGCATCGTCTGCCGGAGGGCAAACGAGAAGCCGAACCCGTGCACGAGCCCGAACGCGAAGGCGATCACCCACCGGCGCTGCAGCTTCACCCCGACGATGTTCTCGAGCGCCATGTAGACGATCGACAGCGCGATCAGCGCTTCGACGAGCGGCGGAAACCAGAGGGCGTCCGGCGCGAGATCGAACGCGGACGCGATCAGCGTCATCGAGTGCGCGACGGTGAACGCCGTGACGACCACGACGAGCGAGCGGACGCGCCGGAACGGGATCACGAGGCAGAGCAGGAACAGCAGGTGGTCGGTGCCGTCCAGGATGTGGAAGAACCCCAGCTCGACGAACCGGAACGCGGCCTGGTGCCACCGCGGATCGAGCCGGACGAGCCCCGGATCGCCGCGGAACTCGAAGGCGCGAATCGCGCCTCCGGGCGGCAGGAACCGAAGGACGGTGGTCACCTGCAACCCCAGCCGCGCGAGTCCGACGCGGATCGAGAACCGCGATCGATCCGACTGGATGGGGTACTCGAACAGCACGTCGAGCATCCCCTGGTTCCAGTAGAGGTTCGTGTCCGCCGGCAGCGGCGGGCCCGTGAGATGCGCCAGCGCCTCTTCGTAGGAGGTGAACGAGGCGTCCGACGGCAGCGACACCCGGGCGGCGACGATCCGCGGGTCGGCGAGCCGGACGTCGTCTTCGAACAGCGCGACGTCGGGAGCGAGCCACACCATCGCGGCGTCGCGGAGCGACGCGTCGGCGCGCGCCAGATCCAGATAGCCCGGCCCGCGGGTCGGATGCTCCGCATCGAGCATGGCGCCGAGCGGCGCCCGCACGAGCAGGCGCAACCGCCGGCCCTCGGGCCTGACGAACGCGTGGATCGTCACATCGGCCGGGACGGTGTGCGCCGCCGGCGCCGCCGTCGACGTGACGATCAGTGCCGCCACCAGTGCGGCCACCATGCGGTGTGTGACGCGGCGACGGTGGCTCCCCAACACGACTCGCTTCCAGCGCCCGACGACCGCGGGGGCCGACCGGACGCCTGTACGGACATGCGCCGACGCCACTTTAGCGAGGAGCGCCGGCCGGGACGATCTCCTTGAAGGCAGCCATGAACCGGTTCATTTCGTCTTGCGTGCCGACCGACACGCGCAGGTGCTCGGTCATGGGCGGGAAGGGACGGCCGACGAGCACGTCGCGCTTGCTGAACTCCGGGCCGACCTCCCGAACGTTCCGGCGGATGCCCACCATGAAGAAGTTGGCTTCTGACGGAAGCACCTCGCAGCCGTACGCGCGCAGCTCGGCCATGGTCTTCTCGCGGACCTGGATATTCAGAGCCTTGACCTTCTGCTGCGCGGCCGTGTCCTTGATGGACGCGGCGCCGCCGAACTTCACGAGCACATTCTGACTGCCCGTGGCGAAGGGGCGCATCCTCTGGATCATCGCCGCCGGGGCGATGCCGTACCCGAGCCGCATGGCCGCAAGCCCGGCGATCTTCGAGAACGTGCGCGTGACGATCACCGGACGCCCTTCGAGCACGTAGGGAATCGAGGTCGCGTACTTCGAGCTGTCGACGAAGTGATGGTACGCCTCGTCGATGAGGACGGGCATGTCTTTCGGGATCCCGTCGAGCAACTGCTTCACTTCTTCCTTCGGGACGATCATGCCGGTCGGATTGTTCGGGTTGCACAGGTAGATGAACCCGATCTGCGAGGCATACCGGTTGGCCGCCTCGATGAGCGCCGGGATGTTCTGCGTGTAGTCCCTGTTCAGCGGCAGCGTGATCGCTTCGGACTTGATCGAGGCGGCCTGCTGGTACACCGAGCTATACGACGGCTCGACGCCGAGGACCTTCTTGCCGCCCAGCAGGAACGTGATGCCGACGACGTCCAGGATTTCACCCGAGCCCGCGCCCAGGATGATGTTCTCGGCCTTGACGCCGTGGAGCTCCTGAATCGCCTCCCTCAAGCCGCCGTCGGGCGCGCCGTAGCGGTTGACCCACTTCCACGCCGAGTTCATCGCCTGCACGACCGATTCTGGTGGCCCGTACGGGTTCTCGTTGTTGTTCAGCTTGGCCACCTTGTCGAGATCCAGCGGCACGCGGCGGCCCGGTGCGAGCTGGCGACCCTCGGTAAAGAGGTCCGTGGGCCACAGACTCGCATACCCGAACGCGGCGGCTACGCCACTGACGAAGCGTCGGCGGCTGAGACTCATGAATCCTCCCTTTCTGCGTGGGTTGTCGCCAAAGGCGACCGGCTGCAACGCCCTGTTGCCACGGTGATTGTGCGGGGGCCGAGGGCAGCGGCCCTCAGCCCCCCTGGAAGAACACGAGGTTACGGCTGCTGGCTGCCCATTCTCCGGATTTCGCTCTCCGGCAACGCGAACGCGATGTACTCGCTCGAATAAGTGCCGCCGCCCACCGCGACGATTCGGGAGGCGCCGTGACCATCGGGTCGCCGACGATGACCAGCGTCGAAAGTCCGAGAAAGTGTGCCGCCTATTATGACCCAATTCGCCACGAGTTCACCCGGTGGGGTGAGCGGTCTCGCGAACAGATGGGGTGTTATACTGACGGCCTCCCACACACGGCCAGGCGGGGCCCTGGCCCCGTGATCGCACACCTCGCAGCCGGGAACGGAAAGGAGCCGGGAGCATGGGGTGTTTCAATCGGAACCGCCATCTGTATTGGGGAGCGGCCTTCTTTGCGGGACTGGCCGCGCTCGGCGTCGGGCAGGCGGCGCTCGAGCAGAGGGCCGAAGCCCAGGCGCGGGCCGCGGTCCAGGCGCCGAGGTTCGAGGTGGATCCGTTCTGGCCGAAGCCGCTGCCGAACCACTGGCTCCTGGGGTCGACCATCGGCGTGTCGGTCGATGCGCAGGACCACGTCTGGATCGTGCATCGGGGGGCGGCCACGCTCAACGCACGCACCGAGATGAGCGCCGCGACCGACCCGCCCACCGCAGAGGCGTGCTGCGTTCCGGCCCCGCCCGTCCTCGAGTTCGACCCCGTGGGCAACCTGGTCGGCCACTGGGGCGGCGCGGGCGAAGGCTACGAGTGGCCGGAGTCGAACCACGGCATCACCGTCGATTACAAGGGCTACGTCTGGATCGGCGGCAACGGCCAGAAGGACGCCCATGTGCTGAAGTTCACACGGGACGGGAAGCTCCTGCTGCAGTTCGGCCGCGCGGGTGCCCGCCGCGGTCCACCCGACCAGAAGGGACAGCCGACCTGGGTCGGCGGGAGCCACGACAAGGAGAACTTCGGCCGGGTGGCCAAAATCTTCGTCGACCCGAAGGCGAACGAGGCGTATTTGGCCGACGGGTATCTCAACAAGCGCGTGGTCGTGATCGACGCGGACACGGGCCAGTTCAAGCGCTACTGGGGCGCGTACGGCCACGAGCCGGACGACGCCAACCTCGGGCGCTACGACCCGGACGCGCCGCCGGCCCAGCAATTCCGCAATCCCGTGCACTGCGCCGAGCTCTCGCACGACGGGCTGCTCTACGTCTGCGACCGCCCGAACGACCGGATCCAGGTGTTCCAGAAGGACGGCACGTTCGTGAAGGAGGTGTTCATCGCGAGGCGGACGCTCGGGGACGGCTCGGTGTGGGACATCGCCTTCTCGAAGGACCCGGAGCAGACCTACCTCTACCTCGCCGACGGCAAGAACGAGAAGGTGTACATCATCAAGCGCGACACGCTCGAGATCCTGACGAGCTTCGGCGACGGGGGACGCCAGCCGGGTCAGTTCTTCGCCGTGCACAGCATCGCCACCGACTCGAAGGGCAACATCTACACGACCGAGACCTACGAAGGAAAGCGCCTGCAGAAGTTCGTGTACAAGGGCCTGGCGCCGGTCACCAGCCTGAACCAGGGCACGCCGTGGCCGTCGCGCGCGGGCGTGCAATAACGGCCGGAGAGAGAGTGGCGACTGAATCCATCGATCACAGGGAGAAGCTGCCATGGTGCAGGCTCGTCAAAGGAAACTGAAGGCCGCGATCGCCATCCTCGCGGCGATCGCCGCATCGGGCGCGATCGCGTTCGGCCAGGCCGCGGTCCAACCCGTCAACGACACACCCAACCCGTACCAGGCCGTGGAGGGCTGGGCGAAGATGCCCGAGGGGAGGACGTGGGGATCGACGAGCGCGGTCGATATCGACCGCGACGGGAAATCCATCTGGGTTGCCGAGCGCTGCGGCGCCAACTCCTGCGCCGGGTCGACCCTGCCGGTCGTGCTCAAGTTCGACGCGTCGGGCACCCTGGTCAGGAGCTTCGGCACCGGGATGTTCATCTTTCCTCATGGCTTCCACGTGGACAACGACGGCAACGTCTGGGTGACCGATGCGCGGGCCGCCAACCCCAAGGAACTCGGGCAGTTTCCGGACGCGAAAGGCAAGGGGCACACGGTCGTCAAATTCAGTCCCGACGGCACGGTGCTGCTGACGCTCGGGACGCCGGGCGTGGCCGGCGATCCGCCGAACGCGCTCAACGAGCCGTGCGATGTCGTGACGGCGCCGAACGGCGACATCTTCGTCGCCGACGGGCATAGCGGCCAGAACGCGAGCGCGACGCCGGATACCGTCTCCCGCATCGTGAAGTACTCGAAGGACGGAACGTTCATCAGGGCGTGGGGAAAGTGGGGGTCAGGCCCGGGTGAGTTCAAGACGCCCCACGGCTTGGCGTTCGACTCGCGGGGCCGACTGTTCGTCGCCGACCGCGGGAACGTCCGCCTCCAGATTTTCGATCAGGACGGGAACTTTCTGGACGAGTGGAAGCAGTTCAGCCGGCTGAGCGGGATCTTCATCGACAAGAACGACGTGCTCTACGGAGCCGACTCGGAGTCAAACAGCCGGTCCAACCCGGGCTGGAAGCGAGGCCTTCGCATCGGGAGCGCCCGGGACGGCAAGGTCGTGGCCTTCATTCCCGATCCCGAACCCGACCCGGACAAGTCGGGCACGAGCGGCGCCGAAGGCGTGGCGGCCGACGCCGTGGGCAACGTCTACGGGGCCGAGGTCGGGCCGCGGATGTTGAGGAAGTACGTCAAGCAGTAGGCAGCGGAACGGCGATTCCCCTGGTCATTCCAATCGGTGTTCCATGCCTGGCAAGCCCTCTCTGATCGCGTCAGCGGCGCTGCTGGTCGGATTGCTGGCGCCCGGGTTGCCGGCCGAGTCGCCTGCGGCTCAGGCGCCCGGCGCAGCCATCCAGCAGCCGCAGCCCACCTTCAGGGTGACCGTCAATCTGGTCACCCTCGACGTGATCCCGCGTACCGGCGGCGGGCAGTTCGTGGCGGACCTCGGCAAGGACGACTTCGAGGTCCTCGAGGACGGCGTCGTGCAGGAGGTCGCGTCCGTCGTCCTGGTGCACGGGGGCCGCGTGTTCAACCTGCTCCAGCCGGTCGCGCCCCCGGCGCCCCCGACGCCCGAGGGCATCATCCTTCCTCCCGCCAGGCCACCGGACGATGCGGCGGGCCGGATCTTCGTGCTGCTCATCGACGATCTGCATTTCACGGCGATCGACACGCCATTTGTCCGGGCCCTGCTGAAGAAGATATCGAGCACGCTGCTTCACCCGGGCGACATGTACGCGATCTTCAGCACGGGGCCCTCCTCCATCGAGATTCCGCTCACCTACGATCGCGCGCGCCTGGATGACGCGATCGGCAAGGTGACCGGGCACGGCATGACCTTCCGCGACATCATGGATGCCGGCGAAGGATCGCAGGGCCCTCAGGGCCTGAGGTATGCCGCCCACGTCGCGTTCAGCACTGTGTACAGCCTGGTCGGGGACCTCGAGCACGTGCGTGACCGGCGGAAGGCGGTCATCCTCATCAGCAACGGCTACGACTTCGATCCCTTCCCCAAGGGCCGGACGGGGACCGACCAGGTGTTCGGCGGGCGGTACGGGACGCCGCTGGTCGACGCCGAGCGTGGCGACAGGTTTCTGTCGCTGAGCCAACAGAACAACAGGTTTGCCGACGCCGACCTGGCGTCGGAGCTGGTGGCCGTGACCGGCGCGGCCAACCGGGCGAACGCCAGCCTGTACACGATCGATCCGCGAGGCCTCGTCGGCACGGTGAATCTGGCCGATCAGGTGGACCCCGGCGAGATGCGCGACCACCTCGCCAAGACGCAGAGCAGCCTCCGGCTGCTCGCCGAGGCGACGGGCGGGATCGCCGTCGTGAACGACAACGATTTCGATGGCGCGTTGAAGCGGATCGACGCGGAGACCAGCGACTACTACGTGCTCGGGTACTACGCGTCGAACACGGATCCCAACCATCGGACCCGCGGAGTCGAAGTGCGGGTACGGCGAGAGGACGTCAAGGTGTGGTCGCGCACGTGGTACCGGAGCCGCGTCGAGCGGCAGCCACCTTCGCCCCGGCGCTGAACGCCGGTAGAGCCCAGGTCTGAAGACCTGGGCCACACGAGATCACCCCCAAGTCTGAAGACCTGGCTCACAGGACGCCTGTGGCACAGGCCTTCAGGCCTGTGTCATCAGATCACTCCCCGGATCTCGAGACCTGGCTCACAGGACGCCTGTGGCACAGGCCTTCAGGCCTGTGCTGATCAGCTCTTGATGAGGATTGCGGACTGAGGGCACGGAGATTCCCGGTGGTTTCTCCGTGCCCTCTGACTTCGTGGCCACTCCTCCGCGGCCTCGCAGGGCGGGGCAGACGTTCACCCCGGCCTGCTAGTCTAGAACCGATAGCGGAAGGTCAGCTGCCAGATCCGCGAGAACCCGCGCTGCACCGTGATCCGCCCGAAGCTCGAGAGGTTGGTGGAGTTCGAGGCGCCACCGAACTTCGGCGTGTTGGTCAGGTTGAGGATCTCGAACCGGATCTGGGCGATCTGCCCGCCGCCCAACGTGGTGTCCTTCGCGAACACCAGGTCGATGTTCTTGCGGAACTGGTAACGCGCGTCGCCGATGGTGCGCGGCGCGTTGCCGTAGCGTCCCGGACCGGGATTCTCGAACCCGGCGGCATTGAAGTACCGGGCGTCCGGATGATCCGCCGAGGCGACGCGGTCGGCATCGCTGCCCGGCGTGTTCGCGTTGCCGGTCAGGTTGGGCCGCTGGCGGCCGCCGAAGAGCCCCAGGTTCGCGTCCGAGGCGCCACTGCTGAGCACCGCGTTCAGGGGCGAGCCGCTCACGAGCTCGACGATCGCCGACGCATTCCACCCACCCAGCAGCACGTGAGCCAGCCCGTTCTGCGTGGACGGGCCCGGGATGCGGAGGATGGGCGCCAGGATGACCCGGTGCGGCGAGTCGAAGTGGCTCACGCCGTACTCGGCATCCAGGTCGTAGTTGTTCTGCGGCGTGGAGGTACGCGTCTGATAGGTGCTGCTCTCGCCGAACTGGTTGTCCCGGGTGCTGCTCCAGGTGTAGCTGTAGCGGCCGCCCCAGAAGCCCCTCCCGGTCCGCTTCTCGAGCACGAACGTCGCGGCGTGATACTGCCGGCGCGAGTTGGCGGTCGCCTCGAACATGTTGATGTCGCCGAACTGCGGGAAGGGCCGCAGCAGCTGTCCGCGCTGGATGGTCGCGCGCGTGCCGAGCTCGCCCGCCGCCGCGATGCCGAAGAACGGGTTGGGCACCGACTCGCGCAGCGCCGCCGCATCCCACCCGCCGCCGGCCGCCGGGAACATCGCGCGCGCCACGTCCGGGTCGATCTGGTTGATGTTGATCGAGACGGTGTTCGTGCCGGCGAACCCGATGTCGCGTCCGGTGGCGCCGATGTAGCCGATCGTCACGGCCATGTTGCCTGGCAGCTCGCGCTGCACGTCGATGGAGTACTGATGGACCTTGGGTGTGCCCTTGGTCTGGTCGATGAAGTCGACGTCGCCGCCGACCCCGGTGAGCAGGCCGAGCGTGCTGCCCACCGGCTCCTGCAACCCGGCCGGGAACGGGCTGTCCAGCGTCGTGATCGGCATCTCGCCTTCGCTCGACGACTGGCTCAGCTGGGTCGTCCGGGCGAAACCGATCTGGCCGTGCGTCGTCTGGCTGTAGTTCCACGGCGCGTAGAACAGGCCGTAGCCGCCGCGGAGCACCGTCTTGTTGTTCAGCACGAGCGTCACGCCCGCGCGGGGCGCAACCTTGATTGCCGCCGGGTCGCCCTGCTGGGTGGGGGCGCCGTTCACGCCGGCGAACACCAGCCCGCCCTTGACCGTCTTGCCCGCGAGGAGCGTTCCGGCCTTGGGCACCAGGGCGTCGATCGGATTGACGGCGTCCCGATCGAAGGCCACGGTCTGCCGGTTGTCGACCTCGCGCAGACCGTCCTCGTGCTCGAACCGCACGCCGTAGTTGATCGTCAGGCGCGAGCTCATGCGCCAGTCATCCTGGATGTACGCGCCGAAGTAGCGCGTGTACCACTCACCCGCGCCGCGGTTGAACGGCACCGACCCGGAGGCCGGGAGCCCCAGCAGCACGCTCGCCAGCTCGTGGCCACCCGCGCGGTTCTGACTGGTGAAGAGCCGGTTGAAGCTGTAGACGCCGGTCATGGAGCTCTCGGTCGTCGTGGCGACCCCGAGCCTGCGGAAATCCGCGCCCGCCTTGAGGCTGTGACTGGCCCACAGCTTGGACAGCGTGCCGTTGATCGAATACGGGCTCTTCCACCGGTTCTGGTCGCCGCCCCACCCGCCGACGTCCTCGACCTCGTCGAAGCGGAGGTCCGGGAACACGACGCGCTCGTCCGGGCTGTTCGCGTTCACGAAACCCTGGGCGAAGCCGAGGGAGCCGAGCCCGGGCTCGAACGCCTGCTTGTCGAGCTGGTCCTTCCAAGTCGACCAGCCGTAGCGCAGCGTGAGGACGGTCGTGTCGTTGATGATGTTGGTGTTGTTGAACACCAGCACGTGCGGCCGGCGGCGCAGCGGGCCGAAGAACTCCGACTGATCCGCGATATACCAGTTCTCCGGCGCCATGATCGTGCTGCCGGGCTCGTCGGTCTTGTTGTAGATGTAGAGTCCGCTCAGCGACCACGTGTCGGTGAACTTGTGCTCCGCCTTGACCGTGAACATGTCGGCCTTGTCGACGATGGCCGCCGTCGCGATGGCGTTGGGCTCGTTGTTCTCGTTCGCCGCGATCGGGCCGTTGATGGTCTCGGTCGGCCACTGCTTCAGCAGGTTGAAACCCACGGCGCTCGCCGCCGGATGCGCCGGCGGAATGATGGCGTTCGTGAACTCGCCGCCGGTCGCGAGCGACCCGGTTCCCGTGGCCGGACACCGGGAGTTGACCGCCCCGCCGCGGCACCACGGGTTGAAGATGCGGACCGGCTGCCCGCCGATCGTCGAGGTCGAGAAATCGCCGTTGCGCTGTTTCAGGCCCGGCCAGACCTCCTGCAACCCCCGCGTCGTGCTCGACCGGTAGCCCTCGGTCGCCGCCCAGAAGAACGTGCGGTCCTTGACGATCGGGCCGCCGGCCGCGCCGCCGTAGAGCCGGTAGTAGGCGTCCGACAGCCCGGTCTCCTCCTTGGACCGGCCTGCCACGGAGTCGAAGAAGTTCTGCGTCTGGCCCCAGACCGGGCGGGTCTGATAGAAGGCCGACCCGTGGAACTCGTTGGTCCCCGACTTCGCCGTGACGTTGAACACCCCGCCGCCGGTCCGGCCCATCTCGGAGTCGTAGGTGTGGACCTGGACCTTGACCTCCTCGAGCGCCTCGATCGTGGGGTTGAGCACCGCGCGGCCGCGCAGCTCGGTGATGGGCACGCCGTCGAGCAGGTAGTTGTTGGCGCGAATGCCGCCGCCGCCCAGCGAGACGCGCGAGGCGTTGGTCTGGTCCTGCTGCCGGTTGAACTGCGGGTCGCCGACGGGGTTCACGGTCGGGACCGTGATCCCCACGAGGAAGGCGTTGCGGCCCGCGGCCGGGAGCACCTCGAGCGCTTCCCGGTCGAGGACGCCGCCGGTCGAGGCGTTCGAGGTCTCGATGAGCGGCGACTCGCCGGTCACCGTGACCGTCTCCTGGACGGAGCCCAGCGCGAGGACCACGTCGAGTGTCACGAACTGCTGCGTTCCGATCCGGAGGCCTCGGCTCTCGTGAGTCTTGAACCCGGCGAGCTCGATCCGCAGCGTATAGGTGCCGGGCGCCACCGCCGGGAACGAGTACTGGCCCGAGGCGTTGGTCACGACATCACGGGCGATGTTCGTCCCCTCGTTCATCAGGACCACCGTGACCCCCGGGATCACACCGTTGGCGTCGCTGACCGCGCCGCGCACGCCACCGGTGAAGGTCTGAGCCGTGGCCTCCGTCGCGCCCGCCAAGAGCAGAAGACCACACAGCAACAGGCAACTGGCGGCTTTCATATCGACCTCGCTTCAGAACGGGTTGACGAAATGGGCCATGGACAACCTCCGCCGGCTGCAGCGGGATGGATCGACCTGGTACAACCGGCCGCGGGAAACTACGCCGCCGAGATCGCGCTCAGCCCGACGAGAAATGCGAAGGAATCAGCCGGATTCTAGGCCGAGAACGGTGGACAGCGCAAGGGGGCGTATTCGACGCCTTGACTCCGTCCGGGAAGTTGCCTATCTTGACGCCGCGACCCTGAAGTCAATCGAATACCCCGGATGGCTCTCCGAGATCCGCTCCGTTGCGGCGGGGGCAGCGCGGCCCGGAATCGCGCCCTTCCGCGGGCGTTGTGCCTGCTGGCGCTCGGGCTTGGGCTCTCGGTCGGGCTCACGGTGCCCGGTCTGGCGCGCGGCCGCGCGCCGCGCGTGCAGACGCCCGAGACCATGCGGTCGGTCCGCGCGGGTGTGTACACGACGGCCCAGGGCGAGCGCGGCGCCCGGCTGTACGAGGCGAGCTGCCTGAACTGTCACGCCGCGGAGCAGTTCGTGGGTCCCACCTACATGAACAGCTGGACCGATCAGACCGCGCAGGCGCTGTTCGACGTCCTCCGCGAGACGATGCCCCAGGACAACCCGGGCAGCCTGCGCCGGCAACAGTACGCGGATCTGCTGGCCTACCTCTTCGCGCTGAACGGGATGCCGGCCGGCGACACGGAGCTGAAGGGCACCGACAGCGCGCTGAAGAACGTCAGGATCGAAGGCCCGTACCGGCACACGCCGGGTCACGCGCCCGTTGTGAATTCGCGCGACGAAACAAGGAGGCGCCCGTGACGAGAGCCGGATCGAGGCGGCGACTGTGGTCGACACCGATGCGATGGCTCGTGGTGCTCGTCGTCTGCACGCTGCCGCTGGCGGCGGAGCAGCCGCCCCAGGCGCCCGCCACGCCAGCGTCGCCGCCGTCGGTGGAATGGGCCTTTTGGGGCGGCGACGAGGGGAGCACGCGCTACTCGCCCCTCGCCCAAATCAACGCGGAGAACGTCGCGGACCTCGAGGTCGTCTGGCGGTGGAAAGCGGCCAACTACGGCCCTGAGCCGGACTTCATCTACCGGTCGACGCCGCTCTACGTCGAGGGTCGCCTCTACACGGTGGCCGGCCAGCGCCGAGCCGTCGTCTGCATCGATCCCGCCACCGGCGAGACGTTGTGGATGTGGCGGATGAAGGACAACCCGCGCTGGGAGGCCTCGACCCGGAAGAACTACGGCAAGGGCGTCGCCTACGCCAAGGTGGATGGCCGGGGCGTCATCTACCTGGTCACCCCGGGCTACTACCTGGTGGCGCTCGATGCCGAGACCGGCCAGCCCGTGCCGTACTTCGGCCTCAACGGCATCGTCGATCTCCATATCGGCCTGGGGGACTACCCCGTCGATCCGGACCGCGGCGTGGCGGACAGCGGCGACATCACCGCCTCGTCGGCCGCGATCGTCGTCAACGGCGTCGTGGTGGTCGGCAACTCCCATGACCGCGGCTACTACCCCGAGAACAAGGAGAACATTCCTGGCCATATTCGCGGGTACGACGCGAAGACGGGGAAGATGCTCTGGCGCTTCCACGTGATCCCGAAGCCGGGCGAGTTCGGCCACGACACCTGGGAGGGCGATTCCTGGACGTACACGGGCAATGTTTCGGCCTGGGCGCCGCTGTCGGCCGACTCGGCGCGCGGCCTCGTCTTCATCCCGACCGACACGCCCACCAACGACTACTACGGCGGCCACCGGCACGGGCAGAACCTGTTCGGGACGAGCCTCATCGCCCTCGACGTGAAGACGGGCAAGCGGGTCTGGCACTTCCAGATGGTGCACCACGACGTCTGGAACTACGACACCCCGGATGCGCCCCACACCGTCGATATCACCGTCAACGGGCGCCGCATCCCCGCGATTGCGCAAGCCACCAAGCAGGGCTTTGCCTACGTGCTCAACCGGGAGACCGGCGAGCCCGTCTGGCCGATGGAGGAGCGGCCGGTGCCGCAGTCGGACATGCCGGGCGAGAAGTCGTGGCCCACTCAGCCGTTCCCGACGAGACCGCCCGCCTTCGAGCTGCAGGGGATCACCGAGGACTCGCTCATCGACTTCACGCCGGAGCTGCGCGCCGAGGCGGTGAAAATCGCGCGCCAGTACCGGATGGGGCCGCTCTACACGCCCCCGTCACTGGCCGACGCGCCCGACGGCACGAAAGGCGCGTTCGTGGTGCCGGGCGCCAACGGCGGCGCCAACATCCCCGGCGGCGCGGCGGTCGATCCCGAGACCGGCATGCTCTACGTCGCCACGCAGCGAGGCCACAGCGTGATTGCGATGATCCCGGGAGCGGGCAAGTACGAGGGCGGCACCTCGGCGTACGTGTCACTGGGGCCCGGCGGCATCCGCGGCCCGCGAGGATTACCGCTGCTCAAGCCGCCCTACGGCAGCATCGTGGCGATCGATCTGACCACCGGCGACATCGCGTGGCGGATCCCGAACGGCGGCACGCCGGCGTCGCTCAAGAACCATCCGGCGCTCAAGGGTCTGACGCTGCCCAACACCGGTCAGAACTCGCACGCCAACCTGCTCGTCACCAAACCGCTCCTCTTCTACGGCGAGGGACGCGGCGGCGACCCCTGGTTCCGCGCGCTGGACAAGAGGACCGGACAGGAGATTGCCAAGATCGAGCTGCCGGCGCAGACCAACACGGCGCCCATGACGTACATGCACGAGGGCCGGCAGTACATCGTGGCGGCGATCGCGGGCTCGGACGTGCCGGCCGAGCTCGTCGCGCTGGCGTTGCCGGCACCCGCGACCAGGAGGCCCGCGACGCCAGGCGGCGAGCGGTAGCACGGGCGCGGCCCGGACGCGGGCCCACGGAAGCTGGACGAGTACCAGCGTCACGAGGCTCGCGCCCAAGGGCGGATCTGTGCTATCGTCGCGCCCATTAGGCCAACAGCGACCGACCTCCCATCTCGTCAGGAGGCTGCCATGTCCCTCTCCCGCCGTGCGTTCGTGCGGAGTTTCGGGTCGGTTCCCGCCTCGGGTCTCTCCCCTGCGTACATCGCCGCGCGCGGGCGGGAGGCGTTCGAGGCGTCAGGCGGGCTGTCGGGTTTGCCTGGCGGAATGCCTCCGGCCCCAGACGACGAGATCGTCCAGATCGACAGCAACGAGAACCCATTGGGACCGGGCCAGAAAGCGATCGACGCGCTGGTCGACGGGTTCGTCTACGCGGGGCGCTATCCGACCAACGCCCGTCCTTCGACCGCCGACCTCAGGGCGGCGATCGCCGGTCGGTTCGCCGTCAAGCCCGAGAACGTCGTGCTGGGCGCGGGCTCGCGGGAGATCCTGCGCCACGCGGTGGCGGCGTTCACGTCGGCCGACCGGCCGCTGGTCACCGCGTCGCCCTCCTTCGAGCAGCCGGTGGGGATGGCCGAGGCCCTCGGCACGCCGGTCAGGGCCGTCCCGGTCGATGCCGCGGGCCGGCTCAATCTCGACGGGATGGCGGCCGCGGCCAGGGGCGCCGGCCTGGTGTTCTTCTGCAACCCGAACAACCCGACCGCCACCGTCCACTCGGCGGCGGACGTCCGGGCCTTCGTTGAGGGTGTGCGCCGCGCGTCGCCCGACACGGCCATCCTGCTGGACGAGGCCTATCACGACTACGTCACGGATCCGGCCTACGCCACCGGCGCGTCGCTCGCGCTCTCGCACCCGCACGTCTTCATCACGCGCACGATGTCGAAGGTCTACGGCATGGCGGGACTGCGCATCGGGTACGGGGTGGGGCAGGCGGCGACCATGGACGTGCTCGGGCGGTACACGATGACGTTCAACCAGAGCTCGCCGGGGCTCGCGGCGGCCGTCACGGCCATCGGAGACGACGAGCACATCAGGCAGGAGCGTGCCCGCAACACCGCGCTGCGCGACTCGCTGCTGCGCTTCTTCCGGACCGCCGGCTTCGAGCCCACCGAGTCGCAGGGCAACTTCGTCTTCGTGAACATCCACCGTCCCGCGCGCGAGTTCCGCGAGGCGTGCAGGCAGCACAAAGTCCTGATCGGCCGGGAGTTTCCACCGCTCGAGAAGACCCACGCGCGGATCTCGATTGGCACGGCCGACGAGATGCGCCGCGCGACGGAAGTGTTCCGCCAGGTGCTCGGCGTGACCACACGCACGGGCGGTTGGGCGTAGGCTCGGGCCACGCAGGGTTTGGCACAGCGAGGAGGATGAGATGCCGCTGTCACGCCGCGCGTTCGTGAGGGTGCTGGGAGCCGGCGGCGCAGGCGCGCTCCTGGCCGGCCGCGGGGCCGGAGGGCACGGGCCCTTCTGGCGGGACCTGCTCGGCGAGCCGCTCCTGGCTGCCGCCGACCGGCGAATCCTGCTGCACAACAACGAGAACCCGCTGGGGCCAGGCGAGGCCGTGCTCGATGCGGTCAGGGCCGCGCTCCGCGGCGGCCCGATGGCCGGCCGCTACCCCGGGAACTTCGACGCGCTGGGGCGCGCGATCGCCGACGCGCAGGGCGTGGCGCCCGAAAACATCCTGACGGGCTGCGGATCGACGCAGCTGCTCAGGACGGCGGTCCAGGTGTTCACGTCGCCCATGCGGCCGCTCCTGACCGGCGATCCCAGCTACGAGGAGTGCACGGGCTACGCCCGCCTGATCGGGTCACCCGTGCGGACCGTGCCGGCGGACGCCAAGCTGCGCCACGATCTCAAGGCGATCGCGGCGGCCGCGAAGGGCGCCGGCCTGATCTTCGTCGACAACCCGAGCAACCCGACGGCCACCGTGTGGTCCGACGAGGCCGTCCGGGAGCTCATCGAGCGCGCGCTCGCGGTCTCGCCCGACACCACGATCATGATCGACGAGGCCTATCACGACTACGTGACGGACCCGGCGTACAAGAGCCAGGTGCAGGCGGCCGCGCGGAACCCGCGCGTCGTGGTGGCGCGCACCTTCTCCAAGGCGCACGGCATGGCCGGGCTGCGCGTCGGCTACGTCGTGTCGCATCCCGACACGATCAGGAAGATGCGGGCGTGGGACGGCGGCGGCGCCATGAACCTCCTGGGGATCGCCGGCGCCACCGCGTCGCTCAAGGACCCGGCGCGAATCGAGCGAGAGCGGGAGCGCAACACCGAGGCGCGCCGCTTCACGATCCAGTGGTTCGAACGCGCCGGCTTCACGGGGACCGACTCGCAGACGAACTTCCTCTTCGTCAACCTGCAACGGCCGGCCAGGCCGTTCCGCGAGGCCTGCCGGGAGCAGGGCGTGCTCGTCGCCCGCGACTTCCCGCCGTTCGAGAATTCCCACTGCCGGATCTCGATCGGGACGATGGAGGAGATGCGCGAGGCGACCGGGGTGTTCGGGAAGGTGTTGGGCGTCGCCGCCGCGGCGGCGGCGTAGAGGGACTCTTCCCGTGCTGCGCGACCCGCAACGAGGGCGCGCCCTCGACGAAGGGCCAGACCGCGGCCCCGCGGTCTGGCGCGACCGGCTGGCTCGCGCCTGATTCTCCCTCGCATGCGCAAGATCGACGTCTTCAACCACATCTTCCCGGAACCCTACGTCGCCAGGATGAAGCAGGTGGCGCCCGACCTGAAGGACGCGGGCAAGCGCGTGCGGGGCGTGCCGATGCTGGTCGACCTCGACGAGCGGTTCCGCGTCATGGACGCGTTCGACGGCTATCAGCAGATCCTGTCGATTGCCACGCCGCCCATCGAAGCCTACGCGGGCCCCGTCGAGGCGGTCGAGCTGGCGCGGTGTGCCAATGACGGCATGGCCGAGCTGGTCGGACGCCATCCGGACCGCTTCCCCGGCTTCATCGCCTCGCTGCCGCTCAACGACGCCGACGCGGCGTTGCGCGAGATGGATCGCGCGATTCGCGAACTCGGCGCGCGCGGGATCCAGATCTTCACCAGCGTAGGTGGCAGGCCGATCGTCGCGCCGGAGTTCCTCCCGCTCTTCGAGGCGATGGCCGGGTACGATCTGCCCATCTGGCTGCATCCCTACCGGACCGCGGACCTCCCGGACTATCCGACCGAGCCCCGCTCCCTGTACGAAATCTGGTGGACGTTCGGCTGGCCCTACGAGACGAGCGTCGCGATGGCCCGCATCGTGTTCGCGGGACTCTTCGACCGGTTTCCCGACCTGAAGATCATCACGCACCACATGGGCGCGATGGCGCCGTACTTCGAGGGACGCGTCGGACCGGGATGGGACCAGCTCGGCGCCCGCACGTCGGATGAGGACTACACGGTCCTGCTGAAGCAGCTCCGGAAGCGCCCCATCGACTACTTCCGCATGTTCTACGCCGACACCGCGCTGTTCGGCGCCTACGACGCGACGCTCTGCGGGCTCCGTTTCTTCGGGCCGGACCGCGTGCTGTTCGCCTCCGACGCGCCGTTCGATCCCGAGAAGGGCCCGATGTACATCCGCGAGACGATCGGCGTCATCGATCGCCTTCCGATCACGAGCGAAGAGCGCGAACGCATCTACTGGGGCAACGCCGCGCGGCTCCTGCGGCTCTCGTGACCACGGCGCATCGCGGGCGCGATCCCGCGATCCGGGTCATGTGACGCGGAACACCTGGGTGCCCTCGCGCACGCGCTGATCGACCTGGATGGCCACTTCGGTCCCCGGCGACGCGGTCTCGACGGCCGCATGATCGATCTGCAGCGACCCGACGCTCTGCTGGAAGTCCGCGCCGTGACCGCTGAAGTGGAGCACGTCGCCGAGCCTGACGCTGGCGGTCAGGTCCAGGACCGCGACCGCCGGCTTGGCGAAGTAATGCGTCACGGTGCCGACGAACTCTTCAGCCATGATGGCCCCTCCGTCGGACATCCTACTCGATTTTCCGCGGTCGTCGCGTCGGTACGGCGCCCAGATCCTCGATCGCCGGGCCCGAGGGATCGGGCCCACGCGGCGTCGATGGCCAGAGTCGCCCGGGCGGCATCTGCAGTGCTAGGATCCCCTCATGCCGACAACGCGCGCGCTGACCGCCGCACTCCTCGTGTCCCTCGCCGTCGCGACGACCGGCGCCGCCGACACGCTGCTGATCGCCGACAAGACCGGCCACCGGCTCCTCTACCTGGATACCGGGACCGGACGGGTCACCCACAGCGTGGTCGTCGGCGAGAACCCGCACGAGGTGGTCGTGACGCGGGACGGCCGGACCGCGTTCGTCGCGAACCCGGGGAGCAACACGATCTCGATCGTCGACATCGCGACGGGCGTCGAGCGGAAGCGGCTGAGCTCGCCGCTCTTCGGATTCCCGCATGGCCTGGCGGTGCATCCCGACGGCAGGACCATCTACCTGACGAGCGAACAGCAACAGCTCCTGATCGCGCTCGATGTCGAGACGCTCGAGATCGCGAAGCACCTCTCGACCGGGATGGACGGCTCGCACATGGTGGTGCTGTCGCCGGATGGAGGCCGCGCCTACATCACGGATCGCGGCTCGGCGCGCGTGACCGTGGTCGACACCGCCCGTTGGGCGATCGTGACGCACATTCCGGCGGGCGACGGCGTCGAGGGAATCGCCCTCACGCCGGACGGCCGGCTGCTCGTCGTGGCGAACCGGAACGACAACGACGTGCACGTCATCGACACCGCCACGCTGCGGCCGGTCTGGACGGTGCCCGTCGGAGAGGGCCCGGTGCGGGTGGCCTGTCCGCCGGACGGCCGCCTGGCGCTGGTCTCCCACCGCGCCTCGGGCGACGTCCACGTCATCGACCTGTCCACGCGAACCGTGACGGCGCGTGTCCAGGTTGGCGCGGAGCCGGGCGGGATGGCGTTCTCGGCGGACGGCGCCCGGGCGTTCGTCGCGAACAGCGCCGCAGGCAGCGTCTCCGTGCTCGATCTGAAGACGATGACGGTGGTCGCGACGCACCCGGCCGGCACGGGGCCGGACGGGATGGCGCGGGTCCGCCTCGACCGGCGTCCGTGACGGCGACCGTCAAAGGCTCGATGTCCGTGGTCCGAGCAATCTCAGCCAGGTTGCGGGTGGGACCGCGTCTTTACAAGGTGTGCACGGGCCGCGTAACATGCGCTTTCGTTGAATCTGCGGTCCCGGGCGGCCGCCCGCATGCGATGGCACAGGCCTTCAGGCCTGTCAGGGACCGGCGGGCGGCCCACAGGGCTGAAGCCCTGCGCCACCGTCAGCCGCCTTCCAGTCGCTAGGGAGATCCCCATGGCCGAAGGTGAGAAGTTCCTCAAGCCCGAACGACCCGAACAGGCTGAGCCGGACCCGGGCACGCCCAAGGCGCGCGCGCCGGTCACGCGGCGCGACTTTCTGATCAGCAGCAACGCCGGCGCCGTCGCGGTTGGCGTCATGACCGGCACCGGCTTCGCCGCCAGCCTGGCCCACGCCCGCGCCCGACCCTCGACCGAACCACCTCAGCCCTCGCCCACGGCCGTGCCCGTGACGATGCGCCGGGTGAGTGTGGACATCGACGGGAAAAAGTACGACGTCACCGTCGATGTGCGCGAGAGCCTCTGGGAGACGCTCAACTACCAATTGGGCCTGTCGAACTGCAATCTGGGCTGCGACCGCGCCCAGTGCGGAGCCTGCGCGGTCCTCGTCGACGGCAGGGCCGTCAACGGCTGCACGGTCCTGACCGCGCGGCTCGGTCGCGGGCAGAAGATTCTGACTGTCGCCGGCATCGCCCTGGGACCGGGGCCCGAGGGACTGCACCCGGTTCAGCGCGCCTTCTGGCTCGAGGGTGGCTTCCAGTGCGGCATCTGCACGCGCGGCTTCGTGATGTCCACCTACGCCCTGCTGCAGGCCAACCAGAACCCGACGAACGCCGAGATCAAAGACGCGCTGGCCGGCAACATCTGCCGCTGCGGCGAGTACCCCAAGATCCTCAGCGCGGTGAAGAAGGCGGGCGCGGAGCTGAGGGGCGAGCGCGTCAGCTATACCGCCCCGCTGATCGCCGCCGAAGCGGCCGGACCCGAGGCGGCGCCCGTCGGAGCGACCATCTCCAGGCAGTTCGTGTTCGCCACGCCGCTGGGCACCATCGAGCAGTTCGACGAGCTGGCCCTGGAGCTGAAGCAGAGACCGGGCATCCTCGCGGTGTCCGGCTCGGAGCGCACGATCACGATCGTCTGGGATCCGGCGAGGCTGGACGAGGCCAGGGTGCGCCAGTTCCTCGCCGAGGCTGGCTACCCGGTCAGGCAATGAGGGCCGAGGAGGAGCGAGATGGCTGAACGAGTCGATGCCTTGCGCGTCGTTCAGGAGCCGGCGTATGCGGCCAGCCTGACCGACGCCGACTGGCAGATCCTCTCCCTCGACCCTGAGTGGAACGAGCTGGTCGGCGAATTCCACGAGATGGTCGCCCCGGTCGTCGCCCTCTACGCCGACAAGCTGGGCGTCCCGGCTCCGCGGGCCGGTCAGGCCCAGCCAGCCGCCGTCCCGGCGCAGCCGGACGACTTCCAGGTGGTCGGCCAGCGGGTGCCCCGCCTGCACGGCCTCGGGATCGTGACGAGCCTCGGCCAGTACACCCAGAACCTGCGCATGCCCGGGATGCTCCACACGCGGACGCTGCGCAGCCCCCACCCCCATGCCAGGGTCACGCGCGTCGACACGAAACGGGCGGAAGCCCTGGCCGGCGTGGTGACGGTGCTGCACCGTGGCAACCTGCCGCCGGAGTACCGCGACGTCAGGCTGGGCAGTCGGCCGCCGGACCGCTTTCTGTTCAACGAAGAGGTCTTCGAGGTCGGGGCGCCCATCGCCATGGTCGCGGCCGAAGGCGAGCACATCGCGGACGAGGCGATTCACCTGATCGACGTCGAGTACGAGATTCTGCCCGCCGTGCTGGACATGATGGAGGGGACCCGCCCCTTCACGCTCAAGCAGTGGGACAACAAGGAAGACGGGACGATCGTCAACATCACGCCCCCCCTCGTCCGTGGCAACCCGGATGCGGCGCGCGCCGACACGACGATCGACGCCGTGCTCACGAAGTCCACCGAGCAGCACCTGGCGCTGGAGCTGACCAGCTCGCTGATGTACTGGGATCAGGACCGCCTGATCGCCTACTACACGAACCAGCACGCGCACGGGTCGCGGGCCGGGCTGTCCCAGGCGCTGAAGCTGCCGGCGAACCGCGTCCGTGTCATCCAGACCGGCTACATGGGGTCCGGGTACGGCTACCGCTCCGGCATCGACCTGGCGGAGGTGCACACGGCCATTCTGGCCAAGATCACGGGGCGCCCGGTGAAGACGGTGTACACGCGTGAGGAAGACTTCGTCACGCGCACGCACCGGCCGGCGTTCCGCAACGAGATGAAGCTGGGCGTCAACCGCGACGGACAGATTCAGGTCGGCCAGTTCCGCGTGTACGCCAACGTCGGGGCGCACCGCGCGGGCGCGGCCAACGGCGCCTGGTTCGCCATGCAGAACCTGTACAAGATCCCGAACCTGAAGCTGGAGGCGATCGACGTCTTCACCAACAGCTACAAGTCCGGGCCGTACCGGTGCGTGAGCCATCCCAACGGAACCTTCGCCCTCGAGATGACGATCGAGCGAGCGGCGTACGTCATCGGGATGGACCCGGTCGAGTTCCGGCTCAAGAATCTCAACGAAGAGGGCAACCCGGACACCAAGCGGCCCTTCAGCAACCCGGGCATCCGTGACTGCATCAACGCTGCCGCCGACCGCATCGGGTGGAAAGAGAAGTGGCACGCGCCGCGGGCCAGGGAAATGCGCCCTGGTGTCTTCCACGGGATCGGCCTGGCCGCCCACGCGTGCAGCCATGGCGCCGGGACCAACCCGGCCACCGGCCAGGTGATCGTCAACACGGACGGCAGCGTGCAGTGCGTGTCGGGGAGCACGGAGATCGGGCCGGGCCAGCGGACCCAGATGGCGATGATCGCGGCCGAGGCGCTGGGCGTGCCGCTGACCCGGGTGAGCATCGCCACCTACGTCGACACCGACAACACCACCGACACGGGAAGCACCTCCGGAAGCCGCCAGACCAACACCGGCGGCCGCGGCATGTACGAGGGGGCCATGGACGCGAAGCGCCAGATCCTCGCCATCGCCGCCCGGAAGCTCGTCGACGATGCGAAGCGTGCTTCGACAGGCTCAGCACGCCCTGAGCTCGTCGAAGGGCGAAAGAACGAGCCGCTTCAGGTCACGCCGGACCAGCTCGACGTGAGGAACGGCGAGATCTTCCTGAGAACCGACCCGTCCCGGAAGCTCAGCCTGAACGCGGTCGTCCAGTCGAACGGCCTGCCGATCCTCGGACGCGCGATCTACCGGCAGGACACCGACTGGGAGCGCACGGCCTGGGCCACCCATGCCGTCGAGGTCGAGGTCGACACCACGACGGGCAGCGTGCAGGTCACCCGGTTCGTGGCGGCCCACGATGTCGGCCGCGCGATCAACCCGTTCGCCGTCGAGCAGCAGATCGAGGGCGGCGTGGTCATGGCCCTGGGCGCCGTCTTCACCGAGGAGCTGCTGCACGACGCCGGCAGGGGGCTGCCGCTCAACCCGAACATGCTCGACTACCGCCCGCCGAGCATCCTGGACGTGCCGGAGCAGATCGACATCGTCCTGATCGAACGACCCAAGGCGTACGGCGTGTTCGGCGCGCACGGGATCGGCGAGCCGCCGATGGCCCCCCCTGCGCCCGCCGTCGCGGCGGCCGTCCACAACGCCGTCGGCGTGTGGATGGACCACATGCCCATCACGCGCGAGAAGGTGCTGGCCGCGCTCAGGAATGTGAGGTAGGACGAAGATGAAGCGCTTCGAACTCTACGAGCCGACCAGCGTGCAGGAAGCGGTCGGCGTCCTGGCGAAGTTCGGCCCCAAGGCGAAGCCGCTCGCGGGCGGGAGCGACCTGGTCGCGGGCGTGATGAAGGACTGGGTCGAGGGCAAGGGCATGCCGTTGCCGGACGCCCTCGTCGATCTGACGACGATCCCGCAGCTCCGCGGCATCACGGTCGACGAGAGCGGCGCCACCATCGGGGCCATCACCACGCTGACCGACATCGTCGAGTCGAAGGAGCTCGGCCGGCAGTTCCCGCTGCTGACCCAGGCGACCCACAGCGTGGCCTCGCCGCTCATCCGGAACTTCGGCACCTTGGGCGGCAACATCAACCAGCGGCCGCGCTGCTGGTTCCTCCGGGGCAGGGACTTCGACTGCTACAAGAAGGGGGGCGACACCTGCTTCTCGGTGACCGGCGACAACCGGTACCACGCCATCATCGGCGGCGAGCTGTGCTACATCGTCCACCCGTCCGACACGGCCACGGCGCTGCTGGCGCTCAATGCGCAGGCCAGGATCGCCGGCCCCGGCGGCGAGCGGACGGTCCCCTTCGACAGCTACTTCATCAGCCCGCGCGAGGACGTGCTGCGCGAGAACGTGCTGAAGCCGGAGGAGCTGCTCGTCGACGTGTTCGTCCCCGCGCCGGCGCCGGACGCGAAGCAGGCCTGGACGAAGCTCAAGGATCGCCAGGTCTACGACTTCGCCATCGTGTCGGTCGCGGCGGTCTTCACCGTCGAGGGAGAGACTTGGCAGGACGGGCGCATCGTGCTCGGCGGGGTCGCGCCCGTCCCGTATCGCGCCCAGGTCGTCGAGAACCAGCTCAAGGGCAAGAGCATCAAGAACAGCATCAGGCAGGCGGCCGCCGCCATCCGGACCGTCACGCGCCCGATGAGCATGAACGCCTACAAGGTGGACATCGCGCAGAACCTGATCGAGCGGACGATCCTCGAGGCGCTGGGGTAGGGCCCAGCCTGGGGCATACGACGATCGGTGCTTGGTGCCTGGTGCTTCGTGCTTGGTGCGTACCTGGTGCCTGGTGCTTGGTGCGTGCCTAGTGCTTGGTGCGTGCCTGGTGCTTGGTTCCTGGTGGACCCGGACGGGGCACAAGGCACCCAGCACGCACCCAGCACCAGGCACCAAGCCCGCACTCGGCACCAAGCACCAAGCACCAAGCACTGACACCGGTCCTGACGCATTAGGCTCAGGCCGGTGTGCGTACCTGTGGCACAGGCCTTCAGGCCTGTGCGTGCCACCCAGGTCTAAAGACCTGGGCCACGCCCGGTCTCGGCGACGGCCTGGATGCAGTTGAGCGTCGAGTTGTGGATGACGCCGTTGCTGGCGATGTAGCCGCCATCCGAATACAGCCACGTCATTCCCTGCGTGTCGGTGAGCGTTGCCCCGGCGCGCTCCAGAATGAGGCTCGCCGCGGCGATGTCCCAGATCTTCAGGTCGAGGTGCCAGTAGGCGTGCAGGCGTCCGGCCGCGACGTTGGAGATGCCGAGCGCAGGGGAGCCCATCAGGGTGCACTCGCTGACCTGATCCACCATCAGCCCCACAATGCGCGTGGCCCGGTTGCGACGCTCGCCGCGCCGGGGCCAGTCCGTCCCGACGATCGCCGCGCTCCAGGCGTCCGTCCCCTCGAAGATCTGCTGAACGCCGATCTTCTCGCCGTTGAGGGTGGCCGCGGTCTCGGTCGTCGCCGCGAACAGATCGTCGCGGCACGGGTCGTAGACCACGCCGGCGCGAATGCGGCCCTCGGACCGCAGGGCGATCGAGATGCCGAACCAGGGGATGCCCTGGACGAAGTTGAAGCTGCCGCAGATGGGGTCGACGATCCAGAGCTCGTCGGCGTCGACCGGCACGGGATCGTCCTCCGGTCCCTCCTCGGCGAGGACCCCGACGTCGGGGAATTCGGCCAGGAGCGACGATACGATGGCCTCCTGCACCTCGAGCGACGCTTGCGACACGACGTCCCGGGGCCCCTTCCATTTCACGTAACCGGGACGGCCCAGGCGGGCCCTGGCCACCTTCCCGCCCTCGCGCGCGGCCCGGACCGCGATCTCCAGTGCCCGGGTGTTCGGTATGCTGCCGGCGGGCTGAGTCATGGGACTCATGCGGTGGCGGACTCGAGGCCGGCGGCGGCGAGTGCCGCGAGCACCCGTCGCCGGGTCGCCGGGAGCTCCGTGATGCGCGCGCCGGTCGCGTCGGCAACGGCGTTGAGAATGGCAGGGGCGGTGGGAATCAGCGCGCACTCGCCGAGGCCTTTGGCCCCGAAGGGCCCGTTCGGGTCCCGCCGCTCGATGAACATGACCTCGATCTCGGGCATGTCGTGTGTCGTCGGGATGTGATAGTCGGCGAAGCCGCGGGTGACACCCGGCACGAACTCCTCCTTCAGGGCAAACCCGATCCCCATCACGACGGCGCCTTCCACTTGGCCGCGCGCGCCGGCGGGATTGAGCACGTTGCCGACGTCGTGCGCCGCGACGACGCGCCGGACCCGAACGGTGCCTGTGCGGAGGTCGACGTCCACCTCGGCCATCTGGGTGGCCGACGCGTAGGTGGCGTACGGGCGGCCGATGCCGGTCGCCGGATCGAGAGGAACGGTCGCCGGGTCGTATGTGCCCCCCTCGCGCAGGCCCACGCCGCGGCCGTCGAGTCGTCGGGCCAGCTCGGCGAGCGTCATGCTGCGCTCCGGGGCCTCTCGCGACACGACCTGTCCCTGGCGAAGCTCCAGCGTCTCGTCGGGCGAGCCCATCTCGCGGGCGGTCGCCTCGACGATCGCGCGCCGCAGGGCTTCCGAGGCGATGCGCACGGCGTTGCCCACGTAGAAGCACACGCGGCTGCCCGTGCAGGACCCGGTGTCGCGCGTGAGATCGGTGTCGCCTCGCACGAGATCGATCTGCTCGAGCGGCAGGTCGAGCGTGTCGGCGGCGACCCGACGCAGCAGGTAGTCGGAGCCCTGGCCCGCGTCCGTGACGCCGGTCAGAACGGCCACGCGTCCCGACGGGAGCAGCGCGACGTCCGCGTAGCTCGGCGTCTCGCCGGTGGTGGTGCCGATGCCGTACCACATCGAGGCCACGCCCACGCCGCGGCGCGTCGACCCGCCGTCGTCACCCTCATGAGCACGCTGGATCGCCGCGTCGTAGTGCGGGCGGATCGCCTCCAACGTCTCGACGAAGGCCACGCCGTCACCGATCGCCGCTCCGGTGGCGAGCCGGGAGCCCGGGCGCAGGGCGTTCAGCAGGCGCAGCTCGATCGGATGGATCGCCAGGCGGCGCGCCATCTCGTCGACCAGCGACTCCAGGGCGAAGGTCGATTGGGGCGCGCCGAACCCGCGCATGGCGCCCGCCAGCGGGTTGTTGGTGTACACCGCCGGGCCGCCCAGCCAGACGTTGGGGATCTCGTACGGCCCGCAGCCCGAGACGGCCGCCCGCACGATGATGAACGACCCGGCCGACGCGTACGCGCCGCCGTCGGCCGTCAGGTCCAGGCGGAGGCCCGTGATGCGGCCGCTCCGATCCGCCCCCAGCCGCCCGCGCATGTCGAACGCGTGGCGCTTGGTGGTGCTGATGAACGATTCCTCGCGCGTGTACACGCAGCGCACCGGGCGGCGCAGCCGCAGCGCTGCGAGGCCGAGGATGCCCTGCATGCTCACGTCCGTGCGCCCGCCGAAGTGCCCACCCATCAAGGCAGGGATGATGCGCACCCGATCCTCGGGGAGCCCGAGCGCGCGCGACACTTCCAGGCGGAGCAGATGCGGGTGGCTCGTGGCGGAGTGGATCACGACGCGGCCGTCTTCATCCACGCGCGCGACCGCGGCCTCGGGCTCGATGTAGGCGTGCTCGTTGAACGGCGTCTGGAACGCGCCCTCCACCGTGACGTCGGCGCCGGCTAGGCCCGCCTCGGCGTCCCCGCGCTGGATCACCTGGTGCGCCAGGACGTTGCCGCCGTCGTGCAGCCGTATCGCGCCAGGCTCGAGGGCCTCGCGCGGCGAAGTCAGGGCCGGCAGCTCCTCGTACCGCACGTGCACCATGGCCGCCGCTGCGGCCGCGACCGCTTCGGAGACGGCCACCACGGCCGCGACCGGATCTCCAATCATGCGCACGCGGTCGCCGGCCAGCACCACCTGGTCCTGGACGATGCGACCGTGTCGGTTCACCGGCACGTCGGCGGCCGTGAGCACCGCCTCGACGCCGGGCAGCGCACGCGCCTCCGCCGCGTCGATCGCCAGGACGCGCGCGTGTCGGTGCGGGCTCCGGACCACCTTCATGTGGAGCATGCCGTCCAGTGAGATGTCCGCCGCGAAGGCGGCGCGGCCCGCGACCATCTCGCGCTCGCTCCAGCAGTCGGCGAGCGGCAGCGCTGGCGCCGGCACGGGCTCCGAGCGCAGCAGCGCCGCGGCGCGATCCACCGCGTCCACGATGATCCGGTAGCCGGTGCAGCGGCAGTAGTTGGCGCCGAGCGCCCTCACGATCTCCTGGCGCGTGGGGAACGGGTTGGCATCGAGCAGCGCCTTCGCCGACATGACCAGGCCCGGCGTGCAGAAGCCGCACTGGACCGCGCCCGCTTCGACGAACGCCTGCTGGATGGGGTGCAGGCGGTCCGGGCTGCCCAGCCCTTCGATCGTCAGGACGGCGGCGCCGGACACCTCGCCCGCCGTGACGCGGCAGGCCCGCGCGACGCGGCCGTTCACCAGCACCGCGCACGTCCCGCACCGGCCGTCGTCACACCCGACCTTCGTGCCCGTGAGGCGCAGGTCGTCGCGAAGGATCGTAGACAGGAGCGTGCCGGTGCCGGCGTTCGTCTGGACCGCGACGCCGTTGACCGTGAAGCCAATCACGCGAGAGCCTCCACCACCATAGGGCCCGACGCCTTCTTCAGAATCGCGAGGGCCGCCACCCGCGCAGTCTGGGACCTAGGCCGTCGGGAGTCAAGCGCCCGAGAGTCCCGCCGCCGTGTGGCGCGCGAGAGCGCCGCCGCGTGGTGCGCGAGCCACAGGCGGAGCGCAAGACGGGTCAACGGACCGCCTCGACGCGGGCTCGGCTACTGCTGGGGGAAACGGGCACAGGCGCTGTGTGCCCGCGCCCTCCATCACTTGAGCCCTCGCCGTCGCCTCCCGTTCGTGCCCGTCGATTGCAGCGCGATACCGGAACACCTCCTCGAGGCGGACCTGGATCTGTCGCCCGAGGAGCGGGTGAAGGAAGCCGAGCGGACGAGCCGCGTTTCCGAGTTGCGAACGCCGAAGCCGGCCGTCGCGCGGGTTCTGGCGTTCGACCGGTACGAGGACTACCTGGAGTGGCGGCGCCGAGAGGATCTGGCGGGATGAAGCGGCGCTACGAAACCCGCCTGGCGGAGGTCTGCGCGGCGCTGAACGCGCGAGCCGCGAAGTATGTGCTCGTCGGCGCGGCGGCGATGCAGCTCTGGGGCTCGAGCCGGGCGACGCGCGACATCGACATCCTGATCGAGCCCACCGCCGCCAACGCCCGTCGTGTGCTGGCCGCGCTGGCCGATCTCGGCTTCGGTCTCGCGGGCGAATGGCTGGCCGAAGAGGTCGCGCGCAAGCCGGTCACCGTGATCGGCGACCTGCCGCGGGTCGACATCCTGACCGTGGCCTGGACGGTCCGGTTCTCCGTGGCCGTTCGCGACGCGACGACCTTCGAGATCGAGCGCGTCAAGATCCCCACGGCCTCCATCGAGCGCCTGATCGAGCCCATGCGCACCGGACGCCTGCAGGACGCCGCGGACATCGAAGCGCTGCAGGCGATCAGAAGTCTCCGTGGCCGGGTGTGACCCCGCGGGCGGACGAAGCCGCGCACCGTCTCGCGGCGCCGGCCGATCATCGTAAGATGGCGGCACCGAGCGGTGCTGACGTACAGCCGCGCTCCACGCAGACCTCCGCACGCCGGCCCGCCTGCTCGCGCCCGACCACGGCACGCCGCCGTGCGACAACCGGTCCCCATTGCCCGCAGTTTGAGTCAGGCACCACGACCAGTCCAGGACGTTGCGAGGGGCTTGACTCTGGAGTCCACTCCAGGCCGTAGACTGGGCCCATTGCGGTCATCCGTTGTGCGGGCGCCCTTCACGCTGTGCCGGGAGTCACGGCGGTGCTGGGGGAGCCGACGAGTGACCCGTGGCAGCCGGGGAATTCCGGCGGAGGCTTCCGGGTTCTCTGCTGTCTGGAGGGTGATTCATGAAGGCGGTCATCGGGTCGGTCGTCGCCGCCGCGGCGGCGTCGGCGTGCTGTCTGGGTCCGGTCGTCCTGTCGGTGGTGGGCGCCGGCGCGCTCAGCGCCACGGCCACCAGACTCGAGGTCGTGCGGCCGTACTTCCTGGGGCTGACGGTCCTGTTGCTCGGGTTGGGCTTCTACCATGCGTACCGGCCGGCGGGCGACCTCTGCACCGACGGGACGTGCGCGCCCTCGTCGAAGCGGTCGGCGAAGCTCGTGCTGTGGATTGCAGTGACGCTCGTGGTTCTGCTGGCGGCGTTCCCGTGGTACAGCCGCTGGCTGGTGTGAGATGGACACCTTCGATCTCGTCATCCTCGGCGGCGGCGCGAGCGCCTTCGCCGCCGCGATCAAGGCGAACGACCTCGGCGTGCGGACCGCGATGATCAATCACGGCCTGCCGCTCGGCGGGACGTGCGTCAACGTCGGGTGCGTGCCGTCGAAGACGCTGCTGTGGGCGGGCGAGATGCTCCACATGGCCAACCACCACGGCATTCCCGGCGTCGAGCTGGCGATCAAGCGGTTCGACTTCGCCACCGTCGTCCGCGACGAGCTGGCGCTCGTCGAGCGCATGCGCGGGGAGAAGTACCAGAAGGTCCTCGAGCAGCTCCAGCACGTCACCTTCATCGACGGCCGCGCGCGGCTCGTGTCGCCGGCGGAAATCGAGGTCATCGGTGAGCGGAACCAGCGGCTCGGCGCGCGCAAAGTGCTCCTGGCCGTCGGGTCCACGGCCACCGTCCCCTCGATTCCCGGCCTGCGCCAGACGGGGTACGTGACGCACATCGAGGCGCTCGCGCTCGAGCGGCAGCCCGACGCGCTCGTGGTGATCGGCGGCGGCCCGATCGGCCTCGAGTTCAGCCAGATGTACGCGAGATTCGGGACGAAGGTGACGCTGCTCCATCGCCGCCCGTCCGTCTACCGGCAGACCGACGCGCCGCTGGCCCGGCGGCTCGTCGAGATCCTGCGGCACGAAGGCGTCGACGTCGTGACCAGCGTGAAGGTCGAAGAAATTCGCCGCGAGAACGGCCAGAAGGTCGTGGTCTACCGGGTGGGCGAGGCCAGCCACGTGGCGCGGACCGACGAGATCCTGCTGGCCGCCGGCAAGACGCCGAACACGGACGGGCTCGGGCTCGAGACCGCGGGGGTCGAGGTCGACGCCGGAGGGGCCGTTCGCGTGCAGCCCTCCTTCCAGACGTCACACCCGGACATCTACGCGGCCGGCGACGTGGCGGGCCTGCCGAAGCGTCTCGAGATCACGGCGGGCCGGGAAGGCACGCTGGCCGCGGAAAACGCGCTCACCGGCTCCGAGCGGTCGATCGACTACGACACGGTCCCGTACACGGTCTTCACCGACCCTCAGCTCGCGGGCGTCGGCATCACCGAGGCGGAGCAGATGGAGCGGATGGGGGTCTGCGCGTGCCGGACGGTGTCGCTGGCGAATGTCCCGAAGGCGATCATCATGCGACGCACCGAGGGCCTCATCCGGATGGTGATCCACCCGCAGAACAGCCAGATCGTGGGAGTCCACCTGCTGGCGCCGCAGGCCGGCGAGCTGGTGGCGGAAGCGATGATGCTCGTGAAGAACCGCAACACGATCGACGACGTGATCGAGTCGCTGCCGATGTTTCCGACGCTGTCGGAGGGGATCAAGCTCGCGGCCATGGCGTTCACGCGAGACATCTCGAAGCTGAGCTGCTGCGTGTAGTCCTGGTCCGCGCCAGCGGCGAGACCACCAGTGAGGCAGCACTGACTGACGGCGGCCATCGAGGGTGGCACAGATGAACAACCGGGGGCGTGTGATCGGAATCTTCGCCTGGCTGGGCCTGCTCGCGTCAACGGCCGACGCAGGGCCGATCACGTTCTTGACCGCGCTCCCGGTGGCGCGCGCGCAGGTGATCCTCCGGGGGCAGTACTTCTTCATCCGCGCGAGCGACGATCCGACCCCCCAGGGCCGGGACCTTACGGTGCAGGCGGTGCCGATCGCGGCCGCCGTGGGGCTCACCCCGCGGCTCGCGGTGTTCGGGATCATCCCGATCGTCGACAAGTCGCTCGACGTCGGCACCCCCGGGGGACGCCGAACCCTCAGCGCCTCCGGCCTGGGAGATGTCGTCGCGTTTGCGCGCTACACCGTCGTGGCCGTCGATCGGGTAGGCTCGACCTTCCGCATCGCCCCCTTCGGCGGCGTCAAGATCCCGACCGGCGACGACGACCGGGCGGGTGAGCTCGGGCGCCTGCCCCGATCGCTGCAGCCCGGATCCGGATCGTGGGACGGCCTGGGCGGCGTGGTCGTGAGCGTCCAGACGACGCAGTGGGAGTTCGACGCGGACGCCGGGATTCGAAAGACGACCGACGCCGACCAGTTCCGGTTCGGTAACCAGGCCTTTGCGGATGCGTCGTTCCAGTACCGGGTGTGGCCCAGGCGACTCGGCGGCGGCGTGCCGGGCTTCGTCTACGCGGTGGTAGAGACGAACGTGGTGTCGCAGGGACGCAGCCAGGCGGGGGGAGTCGCGGATCCCGACTCCGGCGGACTCCGATGGGACGTCGACCTCGGCCTGCAATACGCCGCCGTGAACTACATCGTCGAGGGCCTCGTGCAGATTCCGGTGGCCGACAACCCGAACGGGACCGGGCTTCGAAGCGATTACCGCGTCGTGGTCGGACTCCGGTGGAACCTCTCGCTGCCGTTTTGACCGGATTTCCAGGAGAAGTGAGATGGCTCGAAGAACATCGACACGCCGTTCAATCGTCCCGGCTGTGCCCTTGAGGACACAGACCATGGTATTGGCGCTGGCAGTGTTTCTGCTGGCGTTGCCCGAGCTGGCGTCCTCCCAGGACGGCGACGCCGGGCTCAAGCAGGCGGTCGTGACCGTCAAGGGCATGAGCTGTCCCTTCTGCGCCTACGGCATCAAGAAGCAGCTCGCGAAGTTGTCTGGCGTCGAGAAGGTCGACCTCGACCTGGCGAAGAGCCAGGCGACGGTCGATCTTGCGCCGGGCGCGACGGTGAGCGACAAACAGATCCAGCAGGCCGTCCGCGACGCAGGTTTCACACCCGGCAAGATCGAATGGCGGTCGCGAGAACAGCAGGGCGTCGGACGTTCCCAGCAGGCGCAGGCGGTGGCCGCGATCGAAGGCACGGGGTGACGACCGGTCTCTCGCTTCGCCGAATCGGCGCCGCGGCATTCCTGATGGCCGTCGGCGCGACCCTCGTCGCGCTTGGGTTCTGGGGCACGTGGTGGACCGTTTCCCGGGCTGGGTCGCCGGACGCGCGGTACAGCCTGCTGACCACCTGGAATGCGGCTGGGGCGCCGGCCGGCAGACTTGAGCGTCCGATTGGCATTGCCGTGGCGCCGAGCGGAGACGTGTACATCACGGACGCGCGGCAGCGTGTGCTGCAGTGCGATTCACGGGGCGAATTCCACGGTCAATGGGGCCGACCGGGCAATGGACGGGGTGAATTCAGCAATCCGGTGGGCGTCGCGGTCGGGCCTGACGGGTCGGTGTACGTGACGGATTACGAGCAGGATCGCATTCAGAAGTTCACCCCCACAGGTCGGTTCCTGGAGGCGTTCGGCAGCTCCGGGTCCGAGCCCGGGCAATTCAGCGCTCCGGCGGGCCTGGCCGTGGACGCCGCCGGCGCCCTGTACGTCGCCGACTTCTACAACCATCGGGTCCAGAAGTTTCGCGCCGACGGCTCGTTCGAGCGAATCATCGGGCGGCCCGGTCGATTGGGCCCCGGCGCGCTGCACTATCCCACCGCCGTGGCCATCACCGCGACGGGCCAGGTCCTCGTGGCGGACGCCTACAACTATCAGCTTCAGTGGTTTGATCGCGACGGTCAGCCGCTCTCCCGCGTCGGGTACCACCTTTTCTGGCTCTGGCCGCGGCCGGTCTCGTCAGCGAGCGGTTTCAATGTGCCGACCGGCGCCGCCGTGTCGACGACCGGGGTCGTCCATGTGGCTGACAGCGGCAACCACCGGGTGGTCATGCTCTCCGAGCGCGGAGAATACCTGACCGAATGGAAGGTGCCGGACGCCACTCCCGGTGTCTACTCCCCGGAGCACATCGCCGTGTCGCCGGACGGGTCGACCGTCTACGCGACCGACCTGGCGGCCGGCCGGGTGCTCGTCTTGAAGGTCGAGAGGCGGGCACAGTAGGCTGCGTCGCTGCGTGACGCGCCGGAGTGCGACATCCGTAGTGGCGGCCGGCGCGCGCGTCGTCCGCTGCAGGGTTGTGATTCGGGTCACTCCTGGCACCGCCCTTCCGTTCGAGTCCGCACGCGGCCCTCCTGCGAAACCGGCTCCTCCTCGCGCGCCCTTTCCCGTCGTAACGAACCCCTCGCTGGCGGGGCAGTTCAACGCCGCAGGCGAACGGCGAACCCGTTCGACCAGAAGGCCGGCGTGAACCGCATCCTCACCCCGCACGCCCAGGGGCTGAACCTCGACGATGCGATCTTCTTCGGCGGCTTCAACTACGTCCAGGCGGCGCAGCAGGCGGGCCTCGAGATCGACCCCCGGTTCGGCTTCGATGGCGGCTTTGGGCCGGGCGTGTCCGAGTTCCAGGCGCCGCGACAGCTGAGGGTCGGCGTGAAGTACATCTTCTCGCTGGCCGTGGGGAAGGCCCGCACGGCCAGCGAGGCCACGGAGGACGTGGCCTCGGCCTCAGAGACCACGGAGGAACAAAAAGGGGCCCCGCCGGCTCAGGACCGGCGGGGCCCGGCTTCGTTGTCAGCCGGCGGAGCCCGGCAGGCCGTGGGAAACATCGATACGGCCCGGGTGGAGTGACTTCTGCCAGGGGCTGCCGGACGATTGGCGGAGACGCGTCGTCTGGATGTGCCCGCTCACCTGTGACGGCCGGGCCGAAACGGCTCGGGGAGCTTCACGATCGTCGCACCGTCCCGGGCTTCCTCGAGCAGGCGCAGCGCCGTCCGGAGCACGCGGCGCTGCCCGGCGACGTCGTGGGGTGCGCCGAGGGGTCTGCCCAGCAGGTGTCGCGTCACGACGACCCGCGGAAGGCGCATCCGCTCCGCATGGTGGCGAAACGCGGGGTGTCGGCCGGAATCACGGAGAGCTGTGGTTTCGACCTGAGGAAGTGGGCGATTCGGGGAATCGACTCTTCCTGGGTCATGTTCTTCACGCCGAACGGCTCGGAATCGTCGCCCGCGACAGAATGCCCACTCGACGTCACGAGCGCGACGCGCGCGTCGGACACCGGCTGACCCATCAAACGATCACAGAGGGTCGCCCATGCCGCTTGCGGCTCGTGCGTTCGCGCTGCACGGTCAGGACGCGATGGGCGTGGTCGTGACCCCCACGACCGGCATGCACATGGACACGCTCGCGATCGCCTTCCCTGTCGTCTGGCCGACAGCGCGACGATGCACACGAGCCTGGAGCCCGTAGCCCGGGGCCAGAAGCCGATCAGGATCAGGCGCTGGCACGGCCCAGGCCGGCCGCCCTCAGGGTGGACTCGTCCGGTCCGCGGCCGGCGCAACAATCGGCGAGCACCCCGTCGATCGCCACCGCCGGAACCGAGCGGATCCCCAGACTTTTCGCGCGGGCGGCCGCCGAGGGCTGCCTGACGTCCAGGACGTTCACGTCACAGGACGGGCAGGCGAGGCGGCTCACGAGCTGAACGGCGTCATCGCACACCGGGCAACCCGCCGTGAACAGTTCGACATTTCGCTTACTGGCCATGTTGTGGGCTCCTCCCTCGTCATTCTTGGTCATCTTTCCGAATCCAACGCCTCGAGGATGGGGCACTCGGCGATCGGCCCATCGCCCGAGCAGGCCTCAATGAGCCTCGTCAGCGCGTCGCGCATGGCGTTGAGGGCACGGACCTTCTCGTCGATGTCACGAACCTTGGCCTGTGCCCGACGGCTGACGTCTCCGCACCGGGCCCGGGGCGCCGCCCGGAGCGACAGCAAATCCCCGATCTCGACGAGCGCAAAGCCGAGCTCCTGAGCGCGTTTGATGAACTGCACCCGCCGGACGGTCTCGGGTGGGAACGCCCGATAGTTCGCCGCCGTGCGTGGCGGCTTCGGCAGCAGTCCCCGGCGCTCGTAGTAGTGGACGGTGTCGAGCTTGACGCCCGCCTGGCTGGCGACCTCGCCGGTCTTCAGGACTCGCATGCTCCTACCTCGTGACTCCACGGCCAGTCTAAAGGATGGAGTCCACTCCAGGGTCAAGGGGCTTTAGCCCCAATTGGCCAAGATCAGTTCTTGGTTCTTGGTCCTTGGTTCCTGGTGCGTGCTTGGTGCCTGGTCCTTGGTCCGGGTCCCGCTGCGGGCGGTCGCCGCTCCCTTCACCGGTGGTGGCCGGCAGGAGCAGCCGTCGGGGGATTCCGCACCAAGCACCAAGCACGCACCAAGCACCAAGAACCAAGCACCAAGCCCTGATCGCTTCTTGTCACATCGAGGTTAGTCCCGCGCGTCGAGTCCGCCGAGCCGCTCGATCAAGACGGCCATCGCCAGGCCGAAGGCGGCGTGCGCGGTCATGACGGTGGCTGCGAAGTGCCAGCCGAAGCTGCGGCCGAACGGCCCAACACCCAGCGCTTGGACGACGGGGCTGGCCAGGAAGCCGACGCCGACGGCCAGACCGAAGGGCAGGGCCCACCAGGATGAGCGGCCTTTCGCCAGCGCCACGAAGACGATTCCAAAGCTGGCGCCGTTCCAGAAGTGGTACGCGAAACCGGCCAGGTCCGAGAGCGTCGAGGGCCCGAGCACGAACCGGTCGAGCAGCAGCACGCCCATCAGACGAGGCAGGTTGCCCGGCATGAAGCCGAGGCGGAAGCCGGGGTAGCGCACCGCCTCGAGCGCCAGCGTCGCCACGGCGCCGGCGATGGCCCCGTGGACGAGCAGCCGCGCCATCGAGCTCGCGCCCCGCCACACCAGAAGCCCCCACGCCACCATCAACCCCGCCGCTGCGGGCAGGATCAGGATCCAGGCGAGCTCGTGCAGGGAGCCGTAGCCCATCTGGGACAACGGAAACGCGTTGGGTGCGGCGGACGCGAGCGCCAGGAGCACCAGGCGCACGAACACGGACTCATCGAAGCCTCTGATCATCGTGCTCTCCGCTCGCGCGAGGGAGCGGCCGCCGCTCCCTCGCCGTGCGCGCGTGCCTACTTCGCCGCCATGCTGGCGAGGCCGTCCAGCTTCTCGTCGAGCATCTTCGCGATCATCGCGATCTGCTCGTTCTTGAATTGTCCGAGCAGCGACGACGGCCGGTCGTACTCGACGTGGGTCTTGCCGTTCGCGTCGGCGTACACCGACACGCGCAGCGGCACGTACAGCCCCACCGCGTGGTTCTGCTCGAACAGCTGCTTGCCCACCGTGGGGCTGCCGACGAGAAAGAGCGTGGCCTTGAGGCTCAGCCCCGTCATCGACAGCATCTGGCCCTGGTTCACCTCGGCCATCACCATCATCCCGTTCTTCGCCACCAGCGACTTCAGCGCGTCGACCACCTGCTCGAACGACTTGCTGGAGTCCACGGTGACCCGCACGCCATTGAACGTGTCGTCGGCCGCGCCGGCCGCCGGGGCGTGCACGGCCATCGCCATGGCCACCGCGCCCACCATCGCCATCTTCTTCAGTGACATCGTGTTGTTCTCCTCCCGGATACGACTCGCCCCCGCGAGTCAGCGGCTGGGGACCATCCCCCGCGGATCCGGGGCGCGCACCCGATCGTTCGGGCGCAACCCGTCCCTCCTCGCTTGCCTCCAGTGACAGTCCCGCGACCCGCCCGGGCGTTACGGGCGGTCCTCTGCGGGGGGTATCGATCCCGGTCGGGTGTAACGAAACGCGTCATCGCGGGACTGTCACTAGATGGCCCGCGCCAAGCGGGCGTCGACCGCGCGCGAACGCCGACGCGCAGGTTGCCCATAAAGAAGGAGGAAAGTAAAGTGACGATGTCCCGTTTTCCCGTGCATTCGATAGAGACGGCCCCGGCCGGGTCCCGAGAGGGGCTGCAGGCCGCCAGGGCTCGTTTTGGATTCGTTCCCAATCTGCTCGGCATGCTGGCCGGGTCCCCGGCGGCGCTTGGGGCCTATCTCGGCGTGACGGAGGCGTTCGGCGCCGGCACGCTGACGGAAGTCGAGCGTCAGGTCGTGCTGCTCACGGTGAGCCACCGGCACGAGTGCCACTACTGCATGGCGGCGCACAGCGCCGGGGCCACGATGGCCGGGATCGCGCCCGAGGCGCTCGAGGCCCTGCGGCGCGGCGAGCCGCTTCCCGACGCCAGGCTCGAGGCGCTGCGCCGGACGACCGATCGGCTGGTGGCCTCGCGCGGCTGGATCTCGGAGGAGGAGACCGGCGCGTTCCTCGCCGCGGGGTTCACCGAAGCCCAGCTCCTCGAGGTCATCGCCGGCATCGCGCTGAAGACGATCAGCAACTACGCCAACCACCTCGCGGGCACGCCGCTCGATGCGCCGTTCGCGAAGTTCGCGTGGACGAAGCCGGAACCGGCCGCCGCCGGCCAGCCGGTTCGATAGCCCGTGATGCGGCTCGAAACGAGAACTTGGTACTCGTTTGCGGCGAGCCGCATCACGGGCTAGGCCGCGCACGGCGCGGCCCGCGAGGGAGCGGCGCGGGGCGAAGGGGCCCCCGCGAGCGACCGAGCCGGGGTCCGGGGCGGAGCCCCGGTCTGGTTAGAGGACGCCTTGCCGAGGCCGGCCCGGGCTCGCACGCGGAGCCGGGGCCGGCGCTCCGGGCCGCAGAAGAGGACAGCACGCATGACCGCAGGCATCAGGAAGACACGGACGGTGGGATGGCTGGTCGCCGGCGCCGGCGTGGCGTTGCTGCTGGCGGGTTCGCCGGCACGCGCGCAGGTGGGCGCGACGATTCAGGGCGTGGCGCGCGACGCCGGCGGCGGGGTGCTGCCCGGCGTTCTGGTCGAAGTCCGCAACGAGCGCACCAGCGTGGCTCGCAGCGTCCTCACCAACGAGCGCGGCGTTTACCGTCTGGCCGGGCTCGATCCCGCCGCCCGCTACCGTCTGCGAGCCACGCTCGACGGTTTCGATCCAGCGGAGGTCGAGATCACGGACCTGGCGGCCGGCGTCGAGCGTGTCGTCGACATCGCCCTGGCGGTCTCGGGCGTCAGCGAGGAGGTCCAGGTGAGCGCGGAGAGCGCGCTGGCCCTATCGGTCGCGCCGGCACTCGGCGGGACGCTGGCCGCGGATCAAGTGGACCGGGTTCCGACGAACGGACGCGATCTGCTCGGCCTGGCCTACCTGGTGGCGGGCGCGGCGCCGGCGCGGGGCTTCTACAACCTGGCGCCGCGGCTGACGATCAACGGCGCGTCGTCGCTGGTGACCAACTACACGGTGGACGGGTTCGACAACACGGACCTGTTCCTGGGCGGGCCGAAAGTGCCCGTCACGATCGGCGCGGCGCAGAACGTGAGCGTCCTGGCGAACTCGTACTCCGTCGAGTACGGCCGGACCGGCAACGGCGTGTTCGCGGTGACCACGCGTTCGGGCGGCAACCGTCGCGCCGGCGACGTCTTCTACACGGTCCGTCCGGGCAGCGTGCTCGACGCGCCGAATTTCTTCGCGCCCCGGGACGTGCGGGGCCGGGTGATCGACGACAGCTTCGAGCGACACCAGGTCGGAGGCTCGCTTGGCGGCCCGATCCTGGAGAACCGGACCTTCTACTTCGTCAACGCGGAGGTCACCCGCGAGCGACAGGACGCCATCCTGACGTCGCCCCTGTCGGCGGGCCTCGCACCGACCCGGTTCGATCAGCAGTCGGTGACGGCCAAGGTCGACCACCAGTGGCGGCCCACCGAGATCTCGACGTTCCGGTACCTCTTCACCGACTACACGCACGACAACGACGTGGGCTTCGTGGGAGGACTTACGCTGCCCTCGGCCGGCCTGCAGGTGAGCTACCGCAACCAGTTCGCCAGCTGGAATCACCGGTCGATCCTCGGCACCGGGCTTCTGGAGACCGGGATCCTCGCCGGCCAACTGCGGGCCAACTGGCACACGGCCGACGCCGGGCCGCGGGTCATCGTGACCGACGGCGCCGAGCCGGTCGCCATCGTCGGCGGCGTCAGCGACGATTTCTTCTGGACGGAGACCGACCTGCAAATCCGGAGCGTCTACTCGTGGGAGGCCGGACGCCACACGCTGAAGGTCGGCGGCGACCTGCTGCGGGGAGCGTTCGATATCCGACCGGGGCCGGGCGCCCGCGGCGCGTACACGGTCGATCTCGAGGGCCGGACGGTGACGCCCTCGGGGCCGTACCTGATCCGCGAGGACCTGCCGGCGGACGTGGCCGTGCTCTCCTACTCGCAGTCCTTCGTGAACCCGCGGGTCGATGCCGCGCAGACGCTGGCGACGCTGTTCGCCGAGGACCAGTTCCGGCCTCACGCGGACGTGACGGTGTCGGCCGGCGTGCGCTGGGAGTACGACTCGGCCACCGACACCCCCGTCGGATCGCCGGACCTGAACAACCTCGGTCCTCGCCTCGGCGCGACGTGGCGCCCCCGCGGGAGCGAGCGCGACACGGTGCGCGCCGGCGTCGGCCTGTTCTTCGAGCGCATTCCGTTCGCGGTCTACTCGGACACGATCTTCAACAACCCCGACGGCGGCGCGTTGTCGGTGACGTTCGCCCCGGGCACGGCGTTCGCACCGCCGGTCTTTCCGACTACGTACCCTCGAGATCATTTCCAGGACGTGCCGCTCGACCAGTTGCCGCCGCGCAACGTGCAGGTCTTCGACCCCGCGCTGCGGAGCCCGCGCACCCGACAGGTCTCGATCGGGTACCAGCGCGAGCTGCCGGGCGGGATCAGCGTGGCCGTGGACTACATCGACGCGCGCGGGGTCCATCTCATCCGCCGGATCGACACGAACGCCCCGGCCCCTGTGCCCGCGGGCACGGATCGGACGGTGGCGGCCGCCGACCTCACGCGACCCGTCGTGCCCGTGCCCGGCGGGTTCCGCCTGATCGAGGCGGACCAGTCGTCGGGGCGCAGCCGCTTCCGCGGCGTGTACGTGACGGCGCGCAAGCGCGCGTCGCACGGTGTGGCGTTCGACGTGGCCTACACGATTTCGAAAGCCGAAAACGACACCGACGACATCAACTTCCGCCCGGTGGACTCGCGGAACCCGGACGCCGAGTGGGGCCCCAGCCTGAACGACCGGCGCCACGTGCTGGCCGTCAACGGGTGGATCCAGCTGCCGTGGCGGATCGAGCTCGTGCCGGTGCTCTTCGTCTCGAGCGGCCAGCCGCTCAACGTGACGACGGGCCGGGACGACAACGGCGACACGATCTTCAACGATCGTCCCGCGGGGTTCGCGCGCAACGGCGAGCGGACGTCGGGATTCACGCAGCTCGACCTCAGCATCGCGCGCCCGGTCGCCCTCGGACGCGCGCGCCTGGATCTGCGCGCGGAAGTGTTCAACGTGCTCAATACGACCAATTTCTCCGGGTTCTTCAACTTCGGCGCGAGCGGCGTGCGGCCCGACGAGCACGGCACGCTCGCCTTCCAGCCGACCGTGGCCGGGCCGGCCAGGCAGATCCAGCTGTCGGCGCGGGTGCGGTTTTGACCCTGATGAATCGACAGCGCGTGTTCACGGGGCTCATCGTGGCGGTGGGACTGCTCGCCGTCGCGGCGGCCTTCGGTCGCCTGCCCGCCGGCCAGTGGGTGGTCGGGCTCGTCGGCTTCGTGCGCGGCACGGGCGCCGTGGGCGTCGTGGCATTCGCCGCGGCCTACTTCCTGGCCACGGTGTTCATGCTCCCCGGCTCGGTGCTGACGCTCGGGGCGGGTTTCATCTACGGGCCGCTCGTCGGCACGCTGCTCGTGTCGCCGGTCAGCGTGCTGGCCGCCACGACGGCGTTCGTGCTGGGCCGGTCGCTGGCACGAGGGTGGATCGGCCGGCGCATGGAGGGCTCGGCACGTCTTGCGGCCGTCGACCGGGCCATCGGATCCGAGGGGTTCAAGATCGTCCTGCTCCTTCGTCTGTCGCCGGTCATCCCGTTCTCGCTGCTCAACTATGCGCTGGGGCTCACCGGCGTGCGCCTCCGGCATTACGTGCTCGGGTCCTGGCTCGGCATGCTGCCGGGCACGGCCCTGTACGTGTACCTCGGCTCGCTCGTCCCAAGTGTCGGCGCCCTGCTCAGCGGAGAGACCGGGCCTGAAAGCGCCGCGACCCGGGTGCTGTACTGGGCGGGACTCGTCGCCACGGTCGCCGTGACGGTCCTCGTCGCCAGAACCGCGCGACGGGCCCTGGCCCGGTCGCTCGAGGCGCCCGCCGCGCCCAGGGTGTCGATTCGCAAAACGGAGGCGCCCCTTTCATGAACACCGACACCACCGCTGCCGCGCGCCTTCAAGGGGACCCGACCCCGATCGTCGTTTCACCAGACGACGAGCACAACCGGGCGCTGGTCGAGGCGACCCACCCGCCCGAGTGGGTGAACCCGGAGCCCGCAGGTCGCTACAACCTGGTCGTGATTGGTGCGGGCACGGCGGGTCTCGTCAGCGCCGCCGGCGCCGCCGGTCTCGGCGCCCGGGTGGCGCTCATCGAGCGGCACCTCATGGGCGGCGACTGTCTCAACTACGGATGCGTGCCGTCGAAGGCCCTGTTGCGCGTGGCGCGCGCGGCCCACGCCGTTCGAGAGGCCCCGGAGTTCGGGATCCGAGTGAACGGGCCCGGCTCGACCGATTTCGGCGCCGCCATGGAGCGCCTTCGGCGCCTCCGCGCGGGAATCGCGGTGCACGATTCGGCCGCCCGCTTCGCCGGCCTCGGCATCGACGTGTTCCTCGGCCAGGCGGCGTTCTCCGGACCGCGCGCCGTCGAGGTGGACGGCCGCCGGCTCGAGTTCTCGCGGGCGGTCATCGCGACCGGGGCGCGGGCGGCGGCCCCCGCGATACCCGGCCTCGCCGACGCCGGGTTCCTCACCAACGAGACCGTCTTCTCGCTCACGGCGCTGCCGGGACGCCTGGCCGTGCTGGGCGCCGGACCGATCGGCTGCGAGCTGGCCCAGGCCTTCGCGCGGCTCGGCAGCCAGGTGACGCTCATCACCCGCGGGACACGCGTGCTTCCACGTGACGACGAGGCCGCGTCCGCCGTGCTGGCGCGACAGCTCGCGCGCGAGGGCGTCACGGTGGTGCTCGGCGCCACGATCGTGTCGGTCTGCGGCGGTCCCGGTGGCCGGACGCTGCGCCTGAGCGGCGAATGCCGCGAGGACATCGTGGAGGCGGACGAGATCCTGGTGGCGGTCGGTCGCACGCCGAACGTGGACGGGCTGAATCTTGTGGCGGCCGGCGTGGCGCACGGTCCGAGAGGGGTCGAGGTCGACGACCGGCTGCGCACGAGCAACCCGCGCATCTACGCCGCCGGCGACATCTGCTCGAAGTACCAGTTCACCCATGCCGCCGACGCCATGGCCCGAATCGTGATTCAAAACGCGCTCTTCTTTGGACGCCGGCGGGCGAGCGCGCTGGTCATCCCGTGGGCGACGTACACCGACCCCGAGATCGCGCACGTCGGCCTCGGTGAAGCCGGCGCGCGCGCCCGACAGACAAAGGTCGTCACGCTGCACGTCGGGTTCGACGACGTCGACCGGGCCGTACTCGACGGCGAGACGGACGGGTTCGCCCGCGCCTACGTGGACGCCCGCTCCGGGCGCATCCTCGGTGCGACGATCGTGGCGCGCCACGCCGGCGACCTGATCGGCGAGATGTCGCTCGCGATGACCACCGGGCTGAAGATCGGCGACCTCTCGCGCACGGTGCACCCCTATCCGACCGTCGGGGAAGCCCTGCGAAAGCTGGGCGACGCGTGGATGCGGCGGCGCCTGACGCCGCGCGTGCGCGGTCTGTTCGAGCGCTACCTGGCCTGGATGCGGTGAGGACGCCGGTCAGCGCGATTCACCGCCGGCCGTCGCGCGCGACGTCGTTGAGCGACCAGTCGTAGTCGAGGAACCGCACGCGGGCGCGTCCGCTGGCGGCGAGCGCGGCCGCTGCTGCCGGGCCGTAGGTTCGGACCACGCCCAGGATCGCCCGATCGACCGGCGACCCGACAGCAGGTCCGGCGTCCGCGAACCGCTCGACGAAGTCCTCGCCGTACCACTTGAAGATGCTGGACACGCGGAGCGTCCGGCTGTCGACGACGAGCCCGAGCGGGCCGGCGAGGTGCCGGCGCGCGGCGGCATCCAGATCGGCGTCGAGCGTCGCCGCGCGGTAGGGTTCGGCGGCGAGCGGGGGACAGCTCACCGACGCGCAGTTGAGGGCGAAATGGACGCGCGGATCGCGGAACACCGGCCGCAGGATGCGGTGCTCGATGTCGTCGAGGGTGACGGTGCGTCCCGCCGCGCGCCACGTGAGCGTGGTCCAGACACCGTCGATCTGGCGAATGCTGTTCCGCGGCGCGAGGCTGAACCATCGGCCCCGGATCGGATAGTGATCGACGATGGCGCGGAGCGTGAAGACGTTGTACGCGTTGATCCAGAAGGCGATCTGCTCGTTGCGGGACCAGCGCTCGACGTCGGCGGCGGCGGCGTCGAAACCGGCGGCGACCGCGTCGAGCGCGGGACGGCCGGCGGCGAGGGCCCGGTAGTCCACGCGCGCGCCGCGCACGTGCGCGCGGAGCAGGGCGGCGTACGCCCGGTACCCGTGGTCGAACGCCGGCGGGGCCTGCGGCCGACCGGCCGTCGAGCCGGCCGTGACCGCGCTCAGCAGGAGCACGATGATCGTTCGGAGTGTTCCAGCCATCCGTCTCGTCACGCCGTCTCCCATGAGTCTCCCGGTAGGCCGCGATGTTACAGCGCCCGGCGCCCCCGCGCGCCGGGGGCCCCGATGGGTTCTTTCCGCGAACCGGGGCGTGGGCGTCGGCGCGAGGGTGGACGCAGAGGTGGAGTAAGCTATGCCGTTCAATCAGGCCGTCAATCTGGAGCAAGGAGGTCGACGATGGGTTCGAATCCAGGTCGCGCGATTCTCGGCGGTTTCGCTGGCACCCTCGTCATGACGGCGATGATGTACATGGTGGCGCCCATGATGGGCCTGAACATGGACATCGCCCAGATGCTGGGGTCGATGCTGGGCAACAGTTGGGTGATGGGGATGGCCATGCACTTCGTGCTCGGGACCGTCATCTTCCCGCTGATCTACGCGTTCGTGCTGTACGCGTGGCTGCCCGGCGGGCCACCCGTGAAGGGCGCGACCTGGGGCGTCATCCTCTGGATCGTCGCACAGGCGGTCGTCATGCCGATGATGGGCGCCGGCTTCTTCAGCATGGCCATGGGCGGGATGATGGCGGCCGGCGGCTCCCTCGTCGGACACCTGCTGTACGGCGGCGTGCTGGGCGCGGTCGCGGGTCCTCTCGCAGCCACGGCCGTTCGCGCCTGACCATCTCGCCCGTTATGCGGCTCGAAACGACGCCGTAGCTCGAAGAGCGGAGGCCGGGGTGTACGGCGGGATAGGGAATGAACACGGAATGAACCACGGAATGAGCCTCGGAAAGGCCCGCGGCGGTCTGGGCCGCGGGCAAGGCCCCGGGCCGCCGCGCGAGCGCCGCCCCACGTTGGTTGGCCGCGGGCCGCGGGCCCGTTCCCTCACGGTCCAACGGGCCCGGACTGCGCCGGCGCCGCGGCCCGGGGGGGTGCGGGTTCGTCTCCGTTGAGGGAAGCCGGAATCCGGCGGACCCTGGTGTAATGCCTCGCCGTTCGGGCGGACTGTGACGGTGTCACGAAGGACGCCCGGACCCACCATGGACACCGACCCGCTGGACCTGCGCGAGTGGCTCGAGGCCGACGGCCTCGGCGGATTCGCGTCGGGCACCGTGAGCGGGATCCGGACTCGCCGCTATCACGGGCTGCTGCTCGTCGCGACGCGACCGCCGGCCGGCCGCACGATGCTGGCCAACGGATTCGATGCCTGGGTTGAGATCGAGGACCGCAGGGTCGCGCTCACGTCGCACCGCTACCTCCCGGACGTGATTCATCCCGACGGCTGGTCCCGCCTGCTGGACTTCTCCCACGAGCCATGGCCCCGCTGGCGGTACGCGCTTGGCGACGGGGCCACGCTCGTGCAGGAGGTGTTCGCGCTCCGGGATTATCCAACGACGGTGGTGACCTGGACGCTCGCCGAGGACGCGCCACCCGCGCGGCTGGTCGTGCGGCCGCTCTTGTCCGGCCGCGATTACCATGCCCTCCACCGGGAAAACGGCGCGTTCGATTTCACGCCGCGGGTGGCCGGCGCCGCGGTGACGTGGGCGCCGTACGCCGGTGTGCCTCCCGTGCGCAGCTTGTCGAACGGCGCCTACCGGCACGATCCGCTCTGGTACCGCGCGTTCGAGTACGCCGAGGAGCGGGCACGTGGTCTCGACCACGTGGAAGACCTGGCCTCGCCCGGCGAGCTGTCGTGGACGCTCGAGCCCGGAGGACGGGCGTCGTGGATCCTGTCGGCGGATGCGGACGCGTTCGCGCCGGCCGATGCCGCGGCGGTCGAGACGGCGGCCGACGCCGCGCGGCACGCCGAAGCGCGCCGCCGCGGTGCGTGTACCTCGTCCCTCACCCGCGCGGCCGACGCCTACATCGTCCGGCGCGGGGCGGGGCGGACGATCGTCGCGGGCTACCCGTGGTTCACCGACTGGGGCCGCGACACGTTCATCGCGATGCGCGGGCTGCTGCTGGCGACCGGCCGGCTAGCCGAGGCGCGCGACGTCCTGCTCGAGTGGAGCCGCGCGCTCTCGGAGGGCCTGATGCCCAACCGGTTTCCCGACAGCGACGACGCGCCGGAGTTCAATGCCGTCGACGCCTCACTCTGGTTCGTCGTGGCGGCGCACGAGCTCGAGCGGGCCGCCGCGCGGCGGAAGGGCCTGTTGCCGGCGGCGGCGCGCGCGCGCCTGAACGCCGCGATCGATGGCGTGCTGGAGGGCTACGCGCAGGGCACCCGCTTCGGCATCCGCTGCGGGACCGACGGCCTGCTCGCCGCGGGCGAGCCTGGCGTGCAGCTCACCTGGATGGACGCCAGGGTCGGCGACGTCGTGGTGACGCCCCGCATCGGGAAGCCCGTCGAGGTGAACGCGCTCTGGCTGAACGCGCTTCGGATCGCGGGCCGCCGGTCGTCGCGGTGGCGGGAGCTGAGCGCGCAGGGGCACGCTGCGTTCGCCGAGCGTTTCTGGAACGAGCGCACGGGCGGTCTGTTCGACGTGATCGACGTGAATCACGAGCCCGGCGCGGTCGATGTCTCGGTTCGTCCCAATCAGATCTTCGCCGTGGGCGGGCTGCCGTATCCGGTCGTGGACGGCGCCATCGCCCGCCGCATCGTGGACACCGTGGAGCGGCACCTGCTGACGCCACTGGGGTTGCGCACGCTCGCGCCCGGCTCGACCGGCTACGCGGCCCGCTATGAGGGGGACGTGTGGGCGCGCGATTCCGCCTACCACCAGGGCACCGTGTGGCCCTGGCTGCTGGGCCCGTTCGTCGAGGCGTGGCTGCGCGTCCGCCGCAGCACAGCCCGCGCGCGCGCGGAGGCGCGGCGCCGGTTCGTCGAGCCGCTCGTCGCGCACCTCGACACGGCGGGCCTCGGCCACGTCTCGGAGATCGCCGACGCCGAGCCGCCGTTCACGCCGCGCGGGTGCCCCTTCCAGGCGTGGTCGCTCGGCGAGCTGTTGCGGCTCGAGCGCGTGATCGTGGCACCTGCCCGCACGCCGCGGTTGCGGGGCCCACGCGCGCGCCGTCCCCGGCGCGACCTCCCCGAGAGGTTCTGATGTCGACCGCGGTCAAATAGGACCTGACTTGTTGCCGAGCACGAAGCTGTGGACCACGGTATCGGGGTTCGAATCCCTGCCTCCCAGCCAGCTCCCTCGCTTTCATCTCGGTCGTTGGCTGCTCGGCAGGTCTTGCGGGGTCGCCGCGCGGCTCGCTCCGCTCGCCGCGACGGGGACCAAATCCCTGCCTCCCAGCCAAGTCTTTAACGCCAATTCCACAAACAGCCAGTTGGCGAAGGACAGCGAGGCGTCGAAGTACCGGACGAGCGCGACGATGCACCGCGAGCTGGCCAGTCGCCATGTCTACCGCACCGACTTTGGCTGAGAACTGACCTCGGCCAGGGTCCGCGCCAAGCGTGTGCGTCAGGGCTTCAGCAGGCGAAGGTCGAACTCGAATCGTTGCGGGTCCATGACACGAACGGCCTTAAAATCCGGATGGCGCGGATTGAGCAGGTAGTTCGAGTCCGTCCCGATCACAGCACTCGGTACCTCGAGCACCGCTGACGCGCCGCGGGTGGCCCACTCATCGCCGATCAACTGCAGTTCGGGTGGCGCCGGATACGATCGCCAGTTCCCGGGCAGACGTTTTCGATCGAGCCGGGATACAAGCGCATCGTCAAACGTGCAGGGGATCACGACGTAGGCCGGCAGAATCGAGCCTCGCCCAAGGTGCACCAGCATTTCGAGCGCAGCCAACGCAGCGCTTTGGGATGTGTACACCACCGGCGTTCCTGGCGAGTTCCAACGTCCACCCTCCAAACGAGCGCCTTCACCGTCAAAAGCACCGGCGGTGTGCCTCGCCTTGACGATGCGCCAGGTGGTGAAGATCACTACGAGAACACGCCGTGTTCGAGGCGATTGATGAGTCGTTCGACCTCTCGCGCTCCGAGCTCGCTTCTCGCGATGTCAAGAGGCACGGACCCGCCTAGGCCGGGCTGGGCGGTCGTGAGCCACTCAGCGGCGGCGTCCATGTCTCCCTCAAAAAGTTCCAGCGTCTTGCCGAGCAGCCTCGAAGCCCGAAGCAGTCGGTCGGACTCATCCGGAAGGAAGCGGCCCTCGCGCTTGCGGCGCGTCATTGTCCGGCGGGGTACGTCGATGAGGTCAGCGATCCGCTCGGCCGACAATGAGGTGTTCCGGCGGAACCGCTCGAACGTGCGGTAAGGCAATCCCTTGGTCACCGCTTGTACAAGGTCGGGGTAATCAAACGCCTCGAGACCAAGCAGGATCACGTACGCGTGCGGGCCCGGAGCTCCACGCTCCAGGTATTGCCGGAAACGATCGAGGTCCTTCTTTGCCGTGTCGATGCTGGGACGTGGAACAGTTCCGGTTGTCATGTTGGCCACCTGGCCTGTATTATAGGCCATGTGGCCCACCGCGCGATAGTCACTGGGATGGGGCCAGCAAGGGCACCTTGAACAGCATCGTCAACCTCGTCCGCCGTCACAAGCCAGCCGTGGTGTACTTCGCTCCCACCAAGGCGTTCCATACGGTGCGCACGCCCCGCGACATCGCAGCACTTCTGTCGAAATGCGATCCGGCCAGCGTGGAACGCTTCGAACGGGAACTCGGCATACCCGGCGCGTTGCACGATCGCGTGCTTTTACCCTGACGCCGAATTTTCGCGGCATTATCGGCCGACCCGAGACGTCTTGACGGCCACCCGGACTTGGAGACGGCGTCCTGCGCGGCGATGGCGGGGCGAACGCGACGCACGATGACCGCCGAGAACCAACGACTCGACGAGAACCGCCGGCGCGAGCGCCACTGGCAGCGCTGGGGCCCGTACCTGAGCGAGCGCGCCTGGGGCACGGTCCGCGAGGACTACAGTCCCGGCGGTACCGCCTGGGAGTACCTGCCGCACGACCACGCGCGGTCCCGCGCGTATCGCTGGAACGAGGACGGCCTCGCCGGGATCTCGGACCGCCACCAGCGCATCTGCTTCGCGCTCGCGCTGTGGAACGAGCGGGACCCGATCCTCAAGGAGCGGCTCTTCGGCCTGACGGGCAACCAGGGCAACCACGGCGAGGACGTGAAGGAGTGCTACTTCTACCTCGACAGCACGCCGACGCACTCGTTCATGGAGTACCTCTACAAGTACCCGCAGGCGGCGTTTCCGTACGCGAACCTCGTCGAGGAGAACGGCCGCCGCGGGCGCCGCGACCCGGAGTTCGAGCTGCTGGACACGGGCGTGTTCGACGAGGACCGGTACTTCGACGTGCGCGTTGCGTACGCCAAAGGCGATCCGGAGGACCTGCTCGTCGAGATCACGGCGACGAACCGGGGGCCGGACGCGGCGCCCCTGCACCTGCTGCCGACCGTATGGTTCAGAAACACGTGGTCGTGGGACAGTTCGGCGACCCGGCCCTCACTGCGCGCGGCGTCAGATGGAGCGCTGGCGGCGATCGAGCTGGACGAACCCACCTACGGCCGGCGCCGGCTCTTCTGTGAAGGCCAGGCCGACCTGCTCTTCACCGACAACGAGACCAACACCGCGCGGCTCTTCGGCGCGTCCGGGCCACGCTACGCGAAAGATGGCATCGACGACGCGGTGGTGCACGACCGGCTGGACGAGGTCAACCCGACGCGCCAGGGCACCAAGGCGGCCGCGCACTACCGATTCGTGGTCGCCCCGGGCCAGCAGGTCCGGGTCCGGCTGCGGCTCACCGACAAGCCCGCCGGCCACTGGCCCGATGGCCCGTTTGGCGGCGAGTTCGACGAGACCTTCTCGGCCCGGCGCCGCGAGGCCGACGAGTTCTACGCCGGGATCATCCCGGCGTCGCTGACCGAGGACGGCGCGCGGGTCATGCGGCAGGCCTTCGCCGGCCTCCTCTGGTCGAAGCAGTTCTACCACTACGTCGTGAAGGACTGGATCGACGGCGATCCCGCGCAGCCTCCCCCGCCGGGCGAGCGCCGGCACGGGCGCAACCGGGAGTGGCGCCACCTCTACAACGCGGACGTCATCTCGATGCCCGACACGTGGGAGTACCCATGGTATGCCGCCTGGGATCTGGCCTTCCACGCGGTGCCGCTCGCGCTCGTCGATTCTGAGTTCGCGAAAGCGCAGCTCGTGCTGATGCTGCGCGAGTGGTACCTGCACCCCAACGGGCAGCTGCCCGCCTACGAGTGGGCGTTCGGCGACGTCAACCCGCCCGTGCACGCCTGGGCGGCCTGGCGCGTGTACAAGATCGAGAAGCGTCGCCGAGGGGTCGGCGACCGCGTGTTCCTCGAACGGGTCTTCCAGAAGCTGCTGCTCAACTTCACCTGGTGGGTCAACCGCAAGGACGCCGAGGGGCGGAACGTCTTTCAGGGAGGCTTCCTCGGACTCGACAACATCGGCGTCTTCGACCGGAGCGCCGACCTGCCGACCGGCGGTCATCTGGAGCAGTCCGACGGCACGAGCTGGATGGCGATGTACTGCCTGAACATGATGGCCATCGCGCTCGAGCTGGCCACCGGCAGCCCGGCCTACGAGGACATGGCGAGCAAGTTCTGGGAGCACTTCCTCTACATCGCCCACGCCATGAGCCACCGCGGCGGGCACGACCATCTCTCCCTCTGGAACGACGAAGCCGGGTTCTTCTACGACGTCATCCACCTGCCCGACGGGTCGCACGTCCCGCTCCAGGTGCGCTCGATGGTCGGCCTGATTCCGCTCTTCGCCGTCGAGACGCTCGAGCCCGAGTGTCTCGAACGCCTGCCGGCCTTCAGGCGGCGTCTCGAGTGGTTCGTCGAGCACCGGCCCGACCTGACCAACGGCGTCGCCTGCATGAAGACGCCCGGCCGCGGCGAGCGCCGCCTGCTCTCGGTCGTGGACCCGGCGCGGCTCCGCCGCGTGCTGCAGGTCATGCTCGACGAGCGGGAGTTCCTCTCACCGTTCGGCGTTCGCGCCTTGTCCCGGGTCCACAAGGACGATCCCTACGTCCTCGACGTGAACGGCAGCCCGCACCGGGTCGGCTACGAGCCCGGCGAATCGACGACCGGCCTCTTCGGCGGCAACTCCAACTGGCGCGGGCCGATCTGGTTCCCGGTCAACTTCCTGCTGATCGAGTCGCTCCAGAAGTTCCACCACTACCTGGGCGACGCCTTCACGGTGGAGTGTCCGACCGGGTCGGGACGGATGATGACGTTGTGGGAGGTCGCCGCCGAGCTGTCGCGCCGGCTGTCCCGCCTCTTCCTCCGCGACGACGAGGGCCGGCGCCCGGTGTACGGCGGCCTCGAGAAGCTCCAGCGGGACCCGCACTGGCGCGACCTGATCCTCTTTCACGAGTACTTTCACGGCGACACCGGCGCCGGTCTCGGGGCCAGCCATCAGACCGGCTGGACGGCGCTCGTCGCGAAGCTGCTACAGCAGGCGGCCGAGAGAGGCTGACGCCGGCGGCGCCGACGCGTCGCCTGACCTCGGAGACGCGCAATCCTCCGGGCTCAGCACTTACACCGGGGCTCACTTGAGTTGAGTTGGTGGAGCAGGCCTTCAGGCCTGCTCCGCGCCGCCCAAGCAGGGCTGAAGCCCTGCTCCACCGGCGGCGCGGGTGGCAACTCAAGTGAGCCGAGGTGAGCCGAGGGGTTAGTCGCCGGCGACATCGACGACGATCTTGATGGCGTCGTTCGCCCCGGTCAGGAGACGCATCATCTCGTCGTAGTGCGAGAGGCCGGCCACCCGGTGCGTGATCAGTCGCGGGAGCCAGCCGGGCCACAGGGCTTCCGCCATGGCCATGTCGCTCACGCCCCGCTCGAAGTCCACCCGGGCGGCGTTGACGCTGCCGACGGCCACCTTGTTGCCGAGCACGAAGCTCTGGAGGATGTGGTCGGCGTGCACCGCGTCGGCCTGTCGATCGCCCCCGGCAATGCCGGTCAGGACGAGCACGCCGTTTCTGCCGAGCCGTTCCATCGCCTCGAACACGAGCGGGCCGTACCCCGTGGCTTCGACGATCAGATCGGGCGCGCCGAACTCACCTGACGCCTGCTCCAGGCTCGCCTCGCCGGCGCTGACGTAGCGCGCGCCCACGGCCTCGATCAACTCGGCGTTGACGTTCGGCTTCCTGCCCCGGGCGAAGGTGACGACGTCGAGCCCCCGCACGCGCAGCGCCATGGTGGCCAGCAGCCCCAGCGGTCCGGCGCCCAGGACCATCGCCCGGCGCGGCCGCCAGAGCCCGAGCCGATCCTGGATCCTGTAAGGTCCTGGTAGCCCATCCGGTCGTAGATCGAGCCCCCGGGCCGGCGCACCATGAACGCCACGTAGTCCCCCGGCGAGAGCTCGGTGACCCCGGCTCCGACGCGCTCGATCCGGCAGAAGCTCTCGTGGCCCAGCACCAGGAAGTCGAAGCCGTCGGGCGCGGCGCCGTATTCGCCCGCGGCGATCTCCCGGTCGGTGGCGTCGACCCCGACGCGCAGGACCTTCGCCAGCACCTCGCGCCCGTTGCCCACCTGGTCGAGCGTGGGCTCCGCCAGTTCCGCGAGATGGACGCTGCCCGGTTTGCGAGGGTGGACGGCGATCGCCTTCATGGTGTGCGGCCCTCCGTTCAGAGCCGGGTTGAGCCCCACGGCGCAGGCGAAGAGAATCGACTTGAGATCCGCCGCCGGCATGCCGGCGCGCATGGCCACGGCGAAGAGGTTGATGACTTCGTGCGCGTGAGGACGACCAAGTCGAATGCCCGGATGATCCATCGATCCTACACCGAAGAGCGGCTTCCCCAGGGCGGCGTGGGCATGGGCGGGGGTGCCTGCGCCTGCCGGACCGTGCCGTCTCGTGGACGTGCCGAAGGCCATCATCGGTGTAATGCCATGTTGCCCGGCTGGACTGTCACTGTGACCAGGGATGCCCGATACGACCCTCGACGCCGATCCGTTGGACCTGGGCGAATGCTCGAGTCGAATGACGAACCCTGGCCCCGCCGACGGACGTTCCTGCTGACAGGGCTCCCGGCAGCGCGAAAAGGAGAGCTCGTGGCGGTCGAAGAGGGAGGGAGCACAGACCAGCCGGCTGGTCTCATCGCGCGGCTTCGTGCCGAGTTCCGGGAGATGCCGGGCCTGCAGCTCACCAGCGCGCAGGCGGCCCGGTTGTTCGGCATCGAGGCGTCGCTTTGCGAGAGGGTGCTCGAGGCCCTCGTGCAGGAGGGTGTGCTCGGCCGCGGTCGGGACGGTCGGTACGGCCGACTCTAGCTAGGCGTCATGACGGCCATCCAAGGTCGCCCACGAACTCTTGCACCGGTGGCCACGCCGGCGGGTCTTCGGAAGACTGCCAGCGCGGCTTCCGACGTGTCGTGCCCGCAGCCTGCCGCCTGGAGCCTGCCGCCGACGATCGCGTCACGTGCGACTCAGCCGAGGACGCGGTGGGCGAGCCAGGTGCGCTGGACGACGGTCAGCAGGATCATGGCGAACCACACCCACGCGAGCCAGGCGATCCAGTGAGGAAACACCACCCAGAGCACGTACATGACGGTGGTTTCGCCGGCCTCGGCCACGCCGGTCGTGAACTGGAACGTCCGGTTCGTGTCGCTGACGCGGCGGCCGGCTGCGAGCGCCGCGCTCGACAGCGCGAGCGTCGTCGTGATGGCCAGCGTGTACCCCATCAGAATGGCGGGCCACACCAGGCCGAGCTCCGGATGGGCCGCGGCGAATCCCAGCGCCACGACCGAGTAGGCGCTCATGTCGAACGTGATGTCGAGGTAGCCGCCGAAGGCGCTCGAGCGGCCTGTCACGCGGGCGAGGACCCCGTCGAGCCCGTCACCGACCCGGCTCACGAGCCACACCGCGAGGCCGGCGCGTGGAGACCCGGTGCCGATGAGCACCGCCGCCGCGGCCGCCGTCACGAAGGCCGCGGCGGTGACGGCGTTGGGCGTGACGCCGGCCCGGGCCAGCGGTCTGGCGAGCGGCGTCATCAGGCGCGGCAGTACCGCGCGGACGCGCTCATCGAACATGGCCTGCTCCTCGACGCGTGTCCGTCATGACGATGGCCCTGGCGCTCGACGGGTTCGGTTTCCTTGCGGTGGTCGGCCTGCTCGTCTGGTCCGCCCGGCGTCGCGTCCGGCGCGACGACGAGTTCCTGGTGGCGGATCGATCGCTCGGCCTCTTCCCGCTCGTGGCGACGCTCGTCATGACGGAGTTCAACACGAGCACCCTCCTGGCGTTCAGCGCGGCCGGCTACCGGGCCGGTCCCATGGCGGTCGCCCTGCCCTTCGTGTTCCTCGTCGGCCTCGCCTTCTATACTGTCACGGTTGCCAGGGCGTGGAAGCGCTTCAATCGCCTGTCGGTCGCCGAGCTCTTCGCCGTGCGGTATTCCCCCGCGCTCGGACGCCTCGCCTCGGTGCTCCTGCTGCTGGCGATGACGGGTTTCAGCGCGACCTACGTCAAGTCGCTCGCGCTCGTCGCTCAGCCGCTCGCGCCCGGGCTGTCGCTCCCGCTGCTGAGCGCGGCGCTGGCCGTCGTGGTGCTCGTCGTCGTGCTGCCCGGCGGGCTCGTGTCGGTCGTCCGCAGCGACGTCGTGAGCTTCGTGCTGACGCTCGTGATCCTCCCCGCGCTGCTCGTGCTCGGCGCCGCCCACAGCGCGCCGCTCGGCGGCCTGGCCCGCGTGTTCCCGCCCGACCAGCTCGTGTTCGACCCGATCGCGCAGTGGTCGAGCCCGGCGTTGCCCTTCCGGTTCGTGACGACGCTCATCGTGCTCACCTGCTTCACCTACATCGCCGCGCCCTGGTACGGGCAGAAGATCTTCGCGGCCAGGAACGAGCGCGTCGCGTTCGCCGCCGTCGCGTGGGCCGCGATTCTCGTCTTCGTGCTCTACGGCGTGGTGGTGCTGGCCGCGGCGCACTTCCGCGCGGCCGGGCCGGCGCTGGCCGATCCGCAGACCGTCGTGCCCGCGATGATCGCGGCGTGGCTTCCGGCGGGGCTGCGCGGCGTCGGCTTCGCCCTGCTCCTGGCCGCCGCGCTCACGACGCTGGCCGGGGTCTGGACGGCGATGGCGGCCATGGTAGCGGCCGACTTCGGGAGCCGCGACGCCAGGCACGTCGCCGCGCAGCGCTGGATTGTCGTCGGGTTCGCCGCCGCCAGTTGGCTGGGCGCGGTGTTCCTCGTGGACGACATCCTCAATCGGCTGATCCTGGCGAACATCCCGGTGGCCGCGCTCGCCTTCGCGTTGCTCGCCGGCTTCCACTGGCCGCGGGCCAACGCCGCCGGGGCCTGGGCCAGCGTCCTCGTGGGCGTGGTGTGGGGTGTGGGTTCGTTCGTCGTCGTGGGCGAGGCCGGGGGGTATACGTGGCCCTGGGCCATGTACGGCATTCCCCTCGTGTTCGCCTCCGGGATCGTGGTGTCGCTCTTGACCGCGCCCCCGTCGCGCGCGGCCGTGGCGCCCTGAATCGTCGGCCACCCGTGTTCAGCGAGCGGCCTCATTCCTCCGGGTCAGCCAATGCAAGTATCCGTGCCGTGACTTCTTGCATGACGGGGCCAGGAACGGATCCAAGACGTGTGGCGCGCCGAGCCCGCCAGTCCAGGCTCTTGATCTGATCGGACAGGACCACGCCTTTCGCCTCGAGGCCCTGAGGGAGTTCAACTTCGAAGGGGTAGCCTTTCACGCGAGAGGTGATCGGGCACACGAGCGCGAGCCCGGTCTTTCGGTTGTACGACTTGGGCGAGATGACCAGCGCGGGACGACGGCCGGCCTGCTCGCTTCCGGCCTGGGGTTTGAACTCGAGCCACACGACATCGCCCCGCCCGGGAACGTATGCCCCGTCCACTACCAGACCTCCCGACCGACCGGGTGGCCGGTGTCCACCTCGCCGTGCAGGTTCCTGGCGGTCATCTTGCGGAGCAGTTCCTTCAACCGGTACTTTCGGCGCCTCGCCGGCCTCACAACGAGGTCGCCTTCGTGGATCGAGAGGTCGACCTCAGAGCCCGCTTCGACCCCGGCCTCTTCCGCGAACGACCGCGGGATCCTCAGTCCCAGGCTGTTGCCCCATTTTTGAATCTTCGTCTGCACGTAGTCCCCCGTGGATATACATTGAGTATACGCACGAAGGGTGCAGCCGTCCAGGGCAGGCTGATGCTCGGTCAGGCCTGGAAGGGCCTGCTCCGCGCGTTCTTTGTTGTCCTGCAGGTAATGACGTGATCGTGGGCACGGCGCCCGGCGCCCAGGGGGAGCCGGGCGCCGCGCCTACCACAACCGGACGAGGTCGTCCGCCGCGAACACATCGGGGACCTCGAGGCCCAGCGGCGCGCGGCCGTACAGCTCCCGCGGCACGCCGATGTCGGCGAGATAGAGCTCGCCGACGAGCGGACGGCCGGCGTCGCTCCGAAGACCCTGCTTGGGCAGGGCCAGCGTCATCGTGGCCGTGGCCTCGACGGTCGGATCGAAGGGTTGGCCGGTCGCGGCATCCAGGCCGGACGGCACATCGAGGGAGAGGACCGGCGCCGGCGCGGCGTTGGCCCAGCGGATGGCCTCGGCGGCCTCGTCCCGCGGGCGGCCCCGCAGGCTGTAGCCGATGATCCCGTCGATGACGAGGGCTGGCGCAACGTCAGGCAGCGCGCCGGCTCGATGGATCGGGATTCCCATCCGCCTGACGATGTCGAGCTGATGGCGCGGCACGTCCGCGAAGCGGTCGTCGCCGGCTGTCACGGCGACCGAGACGCGGGCGCCCCATGCCGACAGCCTCCTGGCGCAGACGAGCGCGCCGCCCCCGTTCCCGCCCGGGCCGGCCAGCACCACCACGGCGCGGCCACGAGCATCGCCGTCGAGAAACCGCGCGCGCGCCAGGTGCGCGAGATGGCGCCCGGCGTGCTCCATCATCTGCGGGAGCAGGATGTGGAAGTCTTCGATCATGGCCCGATCGACTTCCACCATCTGTTCGGTGGTGAGCCACGGGACGGTGGCCGCGTTCTCTGACAGCCAGGGGATGGTCGTCATGGCTGCTCCAAGTCGTGGCGGATCGAGCGCGCGGCGCCCAGCAAGTTGACGAGATCGCTCAGGACGACGCGCACGGGAACCGCGGAGAGCAGCGGCGCCATGCGCCCCTTGGCCGTGAAGGCCCTGGCGAACGCGCCGTCGAGGAGCCGCGGGAGGATCTTCGGCGCGATGCCGCCGGCCACGTACACGCCGCCGGTGGCGTAGGTCTTGAGCGCCAGGTTGCCGGCTTCCGAGCCGTATAACGAGACGAACAGGTCGAGCGCCGCGCCCGCCAGCTCGGAGGTGCCGGCCAGGGCGGCGCTCGTCACGGCCGCCGGCGGGTCGCCATGAGCGATCGCGTCGGCCAGCCATGCGGGTTCGTCGTGCCGGCCGGTGTCTCGGAGAAAGCGATAGATGTTGAAGAGGCCCTGACCGGAGAGCACCCGTTCCCAGCTCACGTGGTCGAACTCGCGCCGCAGATGGGTGAGCAGCGCGAACTCGAGGTCGTTGGCCGGTGCGAACGTCGCATGGCCGCCTTCGGACGCAAAGGGATGGTGACGGCGCCCGTCCCAGAACAAGCCGGCTTCGCCAAGTCCCGTGCCGGCGGCGATGACGGCGGCGTGCCCGGCGGCGTCTGGCGCGCCCTCGTGCACCACCGCGAGGTCGTCGCCCGCGAGCGCGCTCACGCCGAACGCCGTCGCCTCGAGGTCGTTGATCAGGCGCACGGTGTCGAGGCCCAGCACTTGCTCCAGGGCGGCGGCGCTCACCGTCCAGGGAAGATTCGTCGTCTTCGCGGTGCCGCGCCGGACCGGCCCGGCCACGCCGAAACAAGCCGCCTCGATTCGGACCGGCCGCGTCGAGACGAAGTCGCGCACGATGTCCCGCAGGCTCTCGTGACGCCCGCTCTCGTACCGCGCCCTGTCGACGAGGCGCACGTCCCGGTCGAAGATGGCGAGATCGGTCTTCGTGCCGCCCACGTCGCCGGCGAGAATCATCGGTCAGCCCGCCTCATCGCTCGGGGTTCCGCCACCGCCGGCCGTCACGGGCCAGGAGCGCGTCCGCCTCGGCCGGTCCCCAGCCGCCCGCCGGGTACTCGTGCAGGAGCGCCGACGGGGAGGCCTGGACCAGGTCGAGGATCGGCGCGACGACCGTCCATCCGGCCTCGACCATGTCGGCCCGGTGGAAGAGCGTCTGGTCGCCGTTCAGGCAGTCGTACAGCAACGTTTCATACCCGGTCGTCGGCGCGCTGGCGAAGTAGTCGGCGTAGTTGAACGCCATGTCCACCGTGCCCAGGCGGGCCTGGGCGCCGGGCACCTTCGCCTGGAATCGCAGCGAGATCCCCTCGTCCGGCTGGATGCGCATGATCAACAGGTTCGGATCGAGGCCGTCCACCGGCGTGTCGCGGAACAGCTTCAGCGGCGCGCGCCTGAACTGCACCGCGATCTCCGACACGCGCGCCGGGAGGCGCTTGCCGGTGCGGAGGTAGAAGGGCATTTCCGCCCAGCGCCAGTTCTCGATGAGCAGCTTCAGCGCCACGTAGGTCTCCGTCGTCGATCCGTCCGCCACTCGCGGTTCCTGGCGATACCCGGGGACGACCGTCCCGTTGACGCCGCCCGCGACGTACTGCGCGCGGACCGTGCTCATGCTCACCTCTTCGGGCGTGCAGAGATGGATCGCGTGCAGGACCCTGACGCGTTCATCGCGGACGTCGTCCGCGCGGAACGAGATGGGAGGCTCCATCGCCGTCAGGGCCAGGAGCTGGAACAGGTGGTTCTGCACCATGTCGCGCAGCGCGCCGGCCTCGTCGTAGTAGCCGCCGCGATCCTCGACGCCGACCGTCTCGGCCACCGTGATCTGCACGTGATCGACGTAACGCCGGTTCCAGATCGGCTCGAAGATGCCGTTGGCGAACCGGAACGCCATGAGGTTCTGGACGGTCTCCTTCCCGAGATAGTGGTCGATGCGGTAGATCTGCCGCTCGTCGAGCACCGCCCGGAGCTGCTGGTTGAGCGCCCGCGCCGACGCCAGGTCGTACCCGAAGGGCTTCTCCACGATGACACGCCGCCATCGGCCGGGCTCCTCGGTCAGCAGACCGGCCTCGCCGAGCCGCTGGACGATGCCGGCCATGGCACTGGGCGGCGTCGCGAAGTAGTACATGCGGCCCACCGGCGAAGGTGCGGAACCCTCGAGAGCCGACAGTCTGGTCGAGAGGGACTCGTAGCTTTCGAGGTTCTCCAGGGTCTCGAACGCGTAGAAGGTCCGTTGCGCGAACCACTCCCAGAGCGCCGGGTCGGGTGCCACCGCGCCGAATTCGCGGAGATCGCGCGCGACCTTGTCCCGGTAGGCCTCGTCGCTCATCGGCTTTCGCCCGACGCCGACCACCTTGAACGCCTCGGGAAGCGCGTGACGACTCGCCAGGTTGTACAGCGCAGGCAGCAGCTTGCGCTTGGCGAGGTCGCCGGTGGCGCCGAAGATCACGACCGTGCCGGGCGCGGCCGCCGGCGTCGTCTCGTCGTGCTCACTCATTGCGGTGTCCAGTCAGGAGAAACGGCGCGGGATCGACGCGGTGTGCGCGGGCGTGCGGTCCGCGCGTCGGCGCGATCCGAAGGTCTTCAATCGGCAATCGGCACCCGCCAATGGCTCAGGGTTGCTCCCGATGCCCGCCGAACTTCTCGCGCATGGCGGACAGGATCTTCTCGGCGAACGTGTGCTGCTGGCGCGAGCGGAACCTCGCGAAGAGCGACGCGGCCAGCACATCGGCGGGCACGGCGGCCTCGACGGCCGCTTCGATGGTCCACCGGCCCTCGCCCGAGTCCTGCACGGCGCCCGAGTAGCGCGTGAGGTCGCCGTCTTCGGCGAGCGCCATCGCCGTCAGGTCGAGCAGCCACGAACCCACGACGCTGCCGTGGCGCCAGACCTCGGCGACGTCCGCCAGGTCGAACGCGTATGGCTCCCCCCCAGCCTGCCGGAGCACACCGGCGTTGCGGAGGAGATCGAATCCTTCGGCGTACGCCTGCATCAGGCCGTACTCGATGCCGTTGTGCACCATCTTGACGAAATGTCCCGCCCCGGCCGGCCCGCAGTGGAGATAGCCATGCTCGGCCGTTCCCACCGCACGCCCCGGCGTCGGCGGCACCCCGTCGTCTCCCGGCGCCAGCGCGCGGAAGATCGGTTCGAGACGGGCCACGGCGTCCGTCGGGCCGCCGATCATGAGGGAGTAGCCGCGCTCGAGGCCCCACAGGCCGCCGCTGGTGCCGACATCCAGGTAGCGGACATCCTTCGCTTCGAGCGCCGCGGCCCGGCGCATGTCGTCCTTGTAGTGCGAATTGCCGCCGTCGATGACGATGTCGCCGGGCGCAAAGCGCTTGGCGAGCGCGCGGACCATGCCCTCCGTCGCTTCTCCCGCGGGCACCATGACCCACGCCGCGCGCGGCGGCTCGAGCGCCCGCACGAATTCGTCGATCGACGACGACCCGGAGGCGCCGTCGGCGACGAGCGCCGCCACCGCCTCCTGATTCAGATCGTACGCCACGACCGGGTGACCCGCGCGCATCACTCGACGCGCCATGTTGCCGCCCATCCGCCCGAGCCCGATGATCCCTAGCTGCACGGCGCCTCCCCGGTGTTCAGGAACTGTGTGTACCGATCGACCTCGGACCGGCTCCCGATGGCAAGCGGCACGCGTTGATGGATGGATTCCACGGCCACGTCCAGGACGCGCCGGGTGCCCGTTGTCGCCGCGCCACCCGCCTGCTCGACGACGAACGCCAGCGGCGCGCACTCGTACAACAACCGGAGCTTGCCGTCGGGATGGCTGCGGTCGCAGGGATAGAAGTAGATCCCCCCCTCGAGCAGCGTCCGATGGACGTCCGCCACGAGCGCCCCGGAGTACCGCTGGGAGTAGCCGTGGGTCCGCCCCGCCTGGCCGGCGAGTCCGGCGATGTAGGCCGAGGTTCGCGCCGGCCATTCATGGGCCCCGGCAAGGTTGACGGCGTAGTAGCGTCCGTCGGCCGGGCACCGGATGCCGGGATGGGTCAGGATGAACTCGCCGATGTCATGGTCGAGCGTGAACCCGTCGACGCCCTCGCCCGTCGTGTACACGAACGCAGTGCTCGGACCATACATGATGTACCCAGCGGCGACCTGTTCTCCTCCGGATTGCGGCAGACTGACGGCAGCCACGCCGCCCGCCCGAGCCGGGCGGTAGATGCCGAAGATCGTGCCGACGACGCCGTTGACGTCGCTGTTCGACGATCCGTCGAGCGGATCGACGCACAGCAGGTACGAGGCCTTCGCGCCGCAGGCGACCTGCCGGGGCTGATCTTCCTCCTCGGAGACAATCGCCGAGACGAGTTCCGAGTGAGCGAACGCGTCGACGATGGTCTGGTTGCCGAAGACGTCGAGCTTCTTGGTCGCCTCACCCTGCACGTTGGTGTCGCCCGTCAGCCCGGTCCGGCCGACGAGCGCCGCCCGGCGCAGCTCCGCGGCGAAGATCTTGCCCGCGAAGGCGATCTGGGCCAGCAGCACCGACAGCTCGCCCGTGGCGTCGGGATGCCGGCGCTGGCATTCGATGATGTGACGGGCGAGCGTCATCGCGCGGGATGGGCGTTCGAAGGTCATGCGCTTCACAGAACCTGCTCGATGGTCTGCCGGAGCGCCGCCAGACCCGCGCCCACGTCGCGGCCGAGGTGAATCCTCAGCGCGCGCCGTCCGCGCTCGGCCAGCACCGCGAAATCGCCGCGCGCCTGCGCGGCCTTCACCACGCCGAACGTGAATCTCCGCCCCGGCACGGGCAGATCGACCGCATCGTCACACGTGAGCTGCAAGAAGACGCCCGTGTTCGGCCCGCCCTTGTACACCTGCCCGGTGGAGTGGAGGAAACGGGGACCGAAACCGACGCACGTGGCGACGCGCCGCCGGTCGCGAATCGTCCCGCGTATCTGCTGCAGCAGATCGCGGTGCACATCGGTCATGGGCACGTAGGCGAGGAGCGCGGCGTAGTCGCCGGCGTCGAGCCGCGCCAGGTGGGCCCGCAGATAGTCGGTGACCGTGGCGTGCGGACCCGCGGCGGCCCTGAGATCGGCCAGGTTGCGCTCGTCGGCGTAGAGGGTCAGGTCGCCGGTCGCCGCGAAGGGTGTCTCCGCCGGCAGCGCGCCGGACGTCTCGTACTCGTCGGTCAGCCGCCGCGTGGCGACCTTGCTGGCCTCCACGTCGGGCTGGTCGAACGGGTTGATGCCGATGATCGCCCCGGCGACCGCCGTCGCGATCTCCCAGCGGAAGAACTCCTGACCGAGGTCGTAGATGTCAGCGACCGCGAGGCGGACCACAGGCTGGCTGGCCTGCTCGAGCCGCGCGACCGCCGCGTCCTGGGCGGCGTCGGGCGCCGAGGTCAGGCGAACGTAGACGAAGACACGGTCGCTGCCGTACTGGTCCGGAGCGCCGACGGGCTCGAGGTCCACCGGGACGATCCCGTTGCCGTTCTTGCCCGTGGACTCGGCGACGAGCTGCTCGAGCCAGGCGCCGAACGCGGTGAGCCCCGGCGAGGTGACGATGGTGAGCTTGTCCTTGCCACCTCGCGCCAGCACGCCGAGCACGACGCCCAGGTGCACGCCGGGGTTGTCGCGCGGCGGCACGCACGACGCGCAGCCGTGGACCATCCGGGCGGCGCGGTCGAGCAACCGCGCCACGTCGAGGCCCATGATCGCCGCCGGCACCATGCCGAAGGCGGACAGCGCCGAGTAACGTCCGCCGATGCTCGCAACCCCGTGCGCCACGTGCCGGAACCCGCGCTCGACTGCGACCCGCTCGAGCGACGATCCCGGGTCGGTGATGGCGATGAAGCGCCCGCCGACGTTGCCCGCGCTCACGACGTGCCGGACGCGCTCGTGGACGAGGTCGAGCAAGATGTTCGGTTCGAGCGTGCCGCCCGACTTGCTCGACACGATGACGATCGTCTTCGTGAGATCCAGGCGCGACAGCACGTCCTCGATCTGGCCCGGGTCCGTGGAGTCGAGCACGTGGAGCGCCGGACAGCCCGGCGTCTGGCCGAACGTCGTCCGCAGCACGTCCGGGCACAGGCTCGAGCCGCCCATGCCGATGAGCAGCGCGTGCGAGAACCCGTCGCGTCGAACGTCTTCGGCGAGCGCCGTGAGTTGGTCGATGTGCGCGATCTGGTTGTCGACGGCCGTCAGCCAGCCGAGCCACTTCGCTTCGTCGCCGCCCGTCCAGAGCGACGGGTCTCGCGCCCACAGCCGCCACGCGCGAGCCTGGGTCTTCCATTCGTCGAGCGTGCGGTCGATCGTCGTCGCCAGCGATGAAGAGACGTGATAGGTCAGCGACTCGCTGATCCCGCCGGCGAGCGCCGCGTGACGGTCGGCCACGGCGGCCAGCAGCTTCCGGAACGCGTCGCGGAACTGCCGCACGCCGTCGGCGAGCAGGCCGTCGGCCACCTGCCGGAACGAGATCCCGGCGTGATCGATCGCCTCGACCACGCGCGCCGCATCCGGCAACCCTTCTTCGAGACTCGCCCTCGGCTGCCCGTGCGCGCGGAAGGCGTCGAAGGTGGCCGGGGGGATCGTGTTCACGGTCTCGGCGCCGATCAGCTCCTCGACGTACATCGTGTCGCGGTAGGCGGGGCTCTTCGTGCCGGTGCTGGCCCACAGCAGCCGCTGGGTTCGGGCGCCGCGGCACGCCAGCGCCTCCCACCGCGGCCCGTGGAACAACGTCCGATACCGCTGGTACACGAGGCGCGCGTTGGCGATGGCGACCTTGCCCGCCAGGGCGTCGAACCGGGCCCGGTCGGCGGCGGTCGGCGCCGCGGCCGCTTTCTCCGCGAGCAGCCGGTCGATCACCGCGTCCACCCGGCTCACGAAGAAGCTGGCCACGCTGGCCACGCGTGTGAGGTCCTCGCCCGCGGCGGCCCTGGCCTCGAGGCCCGAGAGGTAGGCTTCGACCACCTGCTCGTACATCGTCACCGAGAACAACAACGTCACGTTGACGTTGATGCCGTCGCGGATCAGCTGTCGAATGGCCGGCAGCCCGGCCGGCGTGGCGGGCACCTTGATCATGACGTTCTCACGGCCGACGGCCTTCCACAGGCGGCGCGCTTCATGGAGCGTCCCGCGCGTGTCGTCGGCCAGGTCCGGAGACACCTCGAGGCTGACGAACCCGTCGCGGCCGCCCGTGCGCTCGTACACGGGATGCAGGACATCCGCGGCGAGCCGGATGTCTTCGATGGCCAGGGCCTCGTAGAGCACCTTCGGCTCGCACGTGCCGCCGTTGGCGTGCGCCGCGAGCGACGCGGTGTAGTCGGAGCTGCCGGCAATCGCCTTTTCGAAGATGGCGGGGTTCGACGTGACGCCTGTCAGGCCGTCCTCGTCGATGAGCCGCTGGAGCTCGCCGCTCGTGATGAGGTGTCGCCGGATGTAGTCGAGCCAGACGGACTGGCCGTGTTGTCCCAGCGCGCGCAGTGGGTTCATCCTCATGGCCTTTCTTCGGGCCGCGCGGAGCGATCCCGTTCCGCCTCGAGTGCGGCGATCTTGCCGAGCCGGCGGCGGTGGCGCGCGTCTCCGCTGAATCTCACCGACAGGAACGTCCGGCACAGGTCGGCGGCCAGCGCCGGGCCGATGACACGCGCGCCGAGGACGAGCACGTTCATGTCGTCGTGCTCGACGCCCTGCCGGGCGGAGTAGGTGTCGTGACAGAGGCCCGCGCGGATGCCACGCAGCTTATTGGCGGCCACCGACGCGCCCACGCCGCTCCCGCAGAGCAGGACGCCACGGTCTGCCCGGGCGTCGAGCACCGCTCGGCCGACCGCCGCGGCGTAGTCCGGATAGTCCACCGGGGAGGGGCCGTCGGTCCCGACGTCGAGCACCTCGTGACCCTCCGCGCGCAGCATCCGCGCGAGCTGGTCCTTCAGATCGAATCCCGCATGGTCCGCGCCCATCACGACACGCATCGGTCCTCGCTCGCCATGTCCGGCGTCAACCCCGCGCCCTCGACACCACGTCGTGGGCCACGGCGGCGACGTGCTCGGGCGTGAACCCGAACTTGTCCTGGAGGGCCTTGAGCGGCGCCGAGGCCCCGAACGTGTGCATGCCAATGATGGCGCCGCCCGATCCGACGTAGCGATCCCAGCCGAGCGTGGAGGCCTGCTCGACGGCCACGCGCGCGGTGACCGACGGGGGCAGCACGCGATCCCGGTACGCCTGGCTCTGCCGCTCGAAGAGCTCCCACGACGGCAGGCTGACCACACGCGCCCTGAGACCCTCGCGGGTCAGCCGGGCGTACGCGTCCACCGCCAGCGCGACCTCGCTGCCCGTCGCGATCAGGATGACGTCGGGCGGGCCGCCGTCTCCGTCGGCCAGGATGTACCCGCCCCGCGCGACGCCGGACGCCGGCCCGAATCGCGAGCGATCGAAGATGGGCAGCGTCTGCCGACTGAGCACGAGCGCCACCGGCTCGTGCCGGAGCGCCATCGTCACCCGCCAGGCCTCGACCACCTCGTTCGCGTCGGCGGGCCTGAGGACGATCAGGCCGGGTATGGCGCGAAGCGACGCCAGCTGCTCCACCGGCTGATGGGTCGGGCCGTCCTCGCCGACGCCGATCGAGTCGTGCGTGAAGACGTAGATGACCGGGATCTCCATCAGCGCGGCCAGCCGCAGGGCCGGGCGGCCGTAGTCGCTGAAGATCAGGAAGCCCGAGCCGAACGGCCGCACCTTGGACAGGGACAAGCCGTTGAGAATCGACCCCATGGCGTGCTCGCGCACGCCGAAGTGGAGGTTGCGGCCAGGCCCCGGTTCTTCGCCGAACTCGCCGGCGCCGGGAAACGTGAGACGCGTCTTGGTCGACGGCGACAGGTCGGCCGAGCCGCCGATCAGCCACGGCACACGGGGCGCGAGGGCATTGAGGGCCCTGGCCGAGGCGTCACGTCCCGAGACGCCCTTCGCGTCGGCGGGGAAGATCGGCAGGTCCGCGTCCCACCCGTCGGGGAGCCGGCGATGCTGCATGCGGTACAACTCGTCCGCCAGGCCGGGATGCTCGCGCCGGTAGGCGGCGAACCGCTCCATCCACTCGCTGCGACGCGTCCGCCCGCGGGCGCCGAGGCCGGCGGCGATGTGCTCGCGCACGCCGTCGGGCACGACGAACTTGGCGTCCTCGGGCCAGCCGTACCGGCGCTTCGTCAGGCGGATTTCCTCCTCGCCGAGCGGCTCGCCGTGCGCCGCGCTGGTGTCCTGCCTGTGAGGCGATCCGTACCCGATATGGCTGTCGACGATGATGAGCGTCGGGCGATCGCCGGTCGCCCTGAACTCGTCGAAAGCCCGCGACAGCGCGTCGAGATCGTTCGCGTCGCCGACACGCACCACGTGCCAGCCGTACGCAGCGAACCGCGCGCCCACGTCCTCGGTGAAGGCGAGCGAGGTCGGACCCTCGATCGTGATGCGATTGCTGTCGTAGATCCAGCAGAGGTGGTCAAGCTTCAGGTGGCCCGCCAGCGAGGCGGCCTCGCTCGACACGCCCTCCATCATGCAGCCGTCGCCGGCCAGGGCGAAGACGTCGTGCCCGAACATCTCGAATCCCGGGCGGTTGAAGTACTGGGCCATCCACCGGCCGGCGATCGCCATGCCGACGCTCGTGGCCACGCCCTGCCCGAGGGGTCCCGTCGTCGTCTCGACCCCCGATGTCCAGCGGTACTCGGGGTGTCCGGGGCACTTGCTGCCGAGCTGCCGGAAGCGCTCGAGGTCGGCGAGCGGGACCGAGAGCTCGCCCAGGCGCTCGTATTGCGCGTTGACGGCCTTGACGCCCGCCAGGTGGAGCATCGAGTAGAGCAGCGTCGAGGCGTGCCCGATCGAGAGGACGAACCGGTCCCGGTCGGGCCAGATGGGATCGTCGGGATCGAACCGCAGGAACCGCTGCCACAGGGTGTACACCACCGGCGCCATGGCCATCGGTGTCCCGGGGTGGCCCGAGTTCGCGGCCTGGACGGCGTCCATCGAGAGGGTCCGAATGGTGTCGATGGCGAGCTGATCCATGTCACGCGGCGCTGACGTCACCAGACTGTCTCCTCCCGGAGACAGTCTGGCGAGAGGCCAAACCGTTACGGCCTCAGCTCGGCCGGACCTGCACGACGTGAACGGTCAGGGCCGGCAGCAGCTGCCCGAGCGGTCCAGACCATGCCGGTGGCCGGACGTTCGCGGAATCACCGATGCGCCTTCCATTGGCGCCGGACCACCCACACGACCCCGGCCATGCCGACCACGACCACGGCGAAGGACAGAAACCGGCTGGCGACGAGCTGGCCGCCGGCATAGCTCCAGACAAACGCGAAGGGCAGGATGCCGACGAGCGAGGCCACCGCGTACGTCCGGAACCGCAGCCGCGCCAGGAGTCCGAGCGCGAAGCTCACGACGTCAACGGGCATGATCATGCGCAACACCACGATACCGCCGAAGCCGACGTCTTCCGGCACCTTCCTCTCCAGCCGGTCGACCGCCTCCAGCGACGTCACGCGCTCCAGGTACCGACGCCCGAGGCGCGCGATCTGGAAGGCGATCAGGCAACCGGCCCACCAGCCCGCCGCGCTGAGCAGCGCGGCCAGGACCACGCCGTAACTGTGCGTGGCGAGCGGCAGCAGCGGCAGCGACGCGAAAGGCAGCAGCACGACCGACGCCGCCAGCAAGAGCACGTACATCCCGGCGCCGAGCACGGGGTGCTGCCCGATCCAGGTCTCGAGCCACAACGTATCCCACTCCCACTGCCACACGCCCAGCGCGATGAGTGCAACCCCGGCAACTGCGATGATGATCTTTCCCTTCACAGGATCCAGGCTTCACCGGCGTCTAGTTCTGGTAGTTGTCCATGAAGCGGCGGTCGATGTAATCCTTGAGCCGCCAGCACCACTGCCCGTCGAACGACACGCCCTTCCATTCGCCAATCGCCCGGCCGTCGCCGGTGTTGAGCAGCTTCAGGAACCCCCGCTGCGGCGTATACCGCCGGAGCGGCTGTCCCGCGAGCATCCGCTGGATGTTCCCCCACAGCACCGGCCCTTGCCGCACCGCATACACGCCGGCTTTGGGCGTCGGCGACGCCGCGATGGTGCCGGTATCGCCGACGGCAAACACCGGCGCGCCACTCGTGACTTGCAGCGTATCGGTGGTGAGCAGGAAGCCGCGCGCGTCGGTCGGCAGACCAGACGTCGCCAGCGGCGGCGGCGCACCGGCGCCGGTCGCCCAGAGAATCAGATCGGCGCCAACGATCGCACCGTCGTCGAGCGCCAGCCGGCCGCCTTCGACCCGCACGACGCGGCGACCGGCCGCGAGCCCCACGCCGCGCCGCTCCAGCACCCGTTGGATCCGTCGCGCGGTGCCTTCGAGGCTGTCCGGCACGAGTCGCTCGTCGGCGCTGACGATGGTTTCTTCGATCCGCGCATCGTCACCGAGCAGCGTGCGCAGGCGGGACGGCAGGCACAGCGCCAGCTCGATGCCGCCAGCCCCGCCGCCGACGATGGCGACGCGGATCGGCGCCCCGTGCCGCTCGTCCGACGCCTGGCGCAGCCGTTCGTCGAGGCGATCCAGGAACGTCTGCATCGGCTTGACCGGCAGCAGTCGTGTGCCGTCGACGATCTCCACTCCGTGGTACGCCGGCACCGAACCGATGCCGATCGACAGCACGTCGAAGGGCAGTGGCGGACGGCCGGCGAAGAGGAGCTTCTGCCCCGCCACATCAAGCCCGCAGGTGTCCGCCACCACGAGTCGCGCGCCAGCCGCAGCGCACAGCCGCACCAGGTCGATCTCCATCCGCGCGGGCGGATACTGTCCGGCCAGGACCCCCGGCAGCATCCCGGAATACGTGGCGACGGCATGGTTCGACACGCACGTCAGGCGCACGCTCGGAGCCGGCCGCATCCGCCACATCCGCAGCACCTGGGCGTTGGTGTGTCCGATGCCGAGCAGGACGACGTCTCTATCAGGAAGGGTTCGCACGTGTGAGTGTTCCCGTGATTCGACACGCTTTGGAGATGCTCGTTCACGGCCACGGTCATGTTGCGTACACGCGTGCGCTTCAGACCATGTAGCCGATGTCAGAGGCACCCGTCGGATAGGCGAAGAGCGTCGTTTTCACATCCGCTGCCGTCAGCCCTGTTCGGATGGCCAACGCGAAGACATTGATCACCTCGTCGACGTGCGGCCCGATCAGGTGCGCGCCCAGGATGCGGTCGGTCCCCTCTTCGACGAGAACCTTGAACCCGTAGGCCGTTTCCGCGACACGCCGCGCTGTGTACCAGGCCGACGCATTCTCGCTCCGCATCCGAAACGTGAGCCCGTTCTCGCGCGCCTGCTTCTCGCTGAGACCGACCGACGCGATGGGCGGGATCGTGAAGGCGACGCTCGGCACACCGAGGTAGTTCGGCTTCTGATGATTGCCCTCCAGCATGTTGGCGGCGGCGACCTTCGCGTCATGGCCCGCAACGGGCGTCAGCGGCGGGCCGCTCATCGCCGCGTCACCCACCGCATACACCGCAGGGTTGGACACGCTCTGCAGAAACTCATTCAGCCTGAGGCGGCCCTTCTCGCTCTCCACGCCCGCCGCAGCCAGATCGAGTGGCTCGAGATCGGGGACGCGGCCGGCTGCGTGCACCACGAGATCGCCCTTGAACACCTCATCCGTGCCGTTCGAGGACGCGCGAACGGAGAGGCCACCACCACTCGCCTCTACGGCTGTCACGCGCGTCTGGAGCCGCACCTCGATCCCGACTTCGTGGAATTTCTCCATGAGCCAGCCGACGAGGTCCGGATCGAACGCCGTGAGCATGCGGTCCGCCCGCTGCAGCACGGTCACGTGCGCGCCTGCCCGTGCCGCAGTGTGGGAGAACTCGGCCGCGATGAAGCCACCGCCGACCAGGATGATGCTCTTGGGCAGTTGGTCGAGCTCGAGAAACCCGGTGCTCGTGGTGAGATGCTGTTCGCCCGGAATCCCCAACCGCCTTGGCACCGCGCCGACGGCGATCAGGATGAAGCGGCCTTCGAGCACCTCGCCGCCGACCTCGACCGAGCGGGGCCCGTGGAACCTGGCGCGGCCGTGATAGGCCTCGATGCCGTTCGTCGCGAAGTGCTTCTCCTTCATCGCCGGCACGGGCTCCGTGAACGTGCGCTTGAACGTGATCAACTCGTTCCATGCGATGGCTGGCTCGCCACCCGCGACGCCATGTCCGCGCATCCGGCGGGCATGGTCGATGGTTTCCGCTGCGCCGACGAGTACCTTTTTCGGATCGCAGCCCCGCAGCGCGCACGTGCCACCGAAGGGCAGGTGGTCGATCACCGCCACGTTCCACCCGGCGGAGCGGCACCGCGAAGCGACGCCGGACGCGCCCGTTCCGGTTCCGATGGCGATGAGATCGTATTGCCTGGTCATCCTGGTTCCTCTTCAGAGAGCTCGCCCGGGAATGTCGGCGGCGCCGTACGCGCGGCCCAGGTACGCCCCGATTACAGTCTGCCCGCGGCGGCCTGTACAAGTCTGTGCGATAGTGCACACTGAGTACTGCGCAGACCGCTCGTACGCCGCGCGCGAGTCACCTCTGGCTCAGACATACGCAGGCGCCGTGCTCCTGCCTCGTGATGACGACTGCCGAGGCGATGAGGAGGCCCTCGGTGCCAACGACCTCGGCCGTGGCCCCCGCCAGCAGCTTGCCCGTGATTCCGCCGAGGATCCCGCCGGCGCCGACGAACCCGACCAACCGTCTCGCCTGTCTTGGTTCGAAGATGACGTTCATCATCAGCCAGAACTGCGAGATCGTCAGAACCGGGTACAGCTTCGCCCAGATGTAGAAGGCCGCCGACGTGGCGAGCGATTCGTGACGAAGGAGCCACGAGAAGAGCACGAGGTTGGTGGCGAGAAACCCATAGGTGACCGGAAACCGGCGCCACGAAACCGCCTGCCGACGAGCCACCGCGCGGTCGTCATCCTGCGCGATGTCGAGGCGCTGGACGCGGCTGAGATGTGTCAGATGCTCGCCTTTCGCGGAGACGGGTCAGCAGGTGCCGCGGCACCGGGTGGGAGCGAAGGTACGCGCCGAGTTCGAACGGTACATGGCGGAACGCTGGTCGCGTCCCGCGTGCGCCGCGCTGGCCGACCTGGCCAACCTATTCCCGATCGGTGCGCAGCTGGTTGTCCACGCTGAACGCGCCGAAGGTGCTGCGCGCGATGATTTCGGCCTTGCGCCGCTCGACCTCGGAGTAGACCACGCCGGTCAACGTCACCCGTCCGTGCTCCACAACGACGTGGATGGGAGGATTGACTTGGATCGCGTAGTTCCAGAACAGCGGATCGCGATAGATTCCAGCGGCGATCACATACCGCAGTTGCTCGTCGAAGGCGGATACGGGCAAGGTCCCAATCTCGTTCATGACGTCCTGCACCCCGTGGACCCGCGACGCGAGCTCGGCGATCTCCCGGGCCTTGTAGGGCATCGTGACCCGGCCTCTCAGCGTCACCATCCCGTCGTTCACCGTGCCGCTGACATCATCGAAGATGGTGTAAAAGACGTAGCGCCGCACGCGCTTCGCAATCTCGTCGCCGATCGCCTGGTCGCTCTCCCCTCGAGCGATCGTGATCTGGCTCACGACAGACTCCACATCGTGAACCCCTCGGGCCTGTTCGACAGCCTCGTTCTTCGCCCAGGCGCTCGCGACGATGCCGGCCAAGGTGACGACGCGATCGCGCCACCGTGACGCTGGCGACGGGCTTCTCCGAGAGGCGGTGCTCCACCTCACTCTGGATCTGCTGGTCGGTCAGCGGTGTATGCTGCTCGGCCGCGGCCACAGGACCGGGGAGGAGCACTGCCGCGACGAAACCCCACAAGACTAGACTGACTGCGCTGGATTTCATGACGTCCCTCCGCGATCAGAGTCTTCGAGTCCACCAGTTTCGTTACACCCTTGCGAGATCAGGTTGGTTCCGAAGTGGTCTCAATCGGTCACGTTGAGGATCTCGCCGAACACCTCGACGCGCTGGCGGTTCAGCTAGCGGGACCTGGCCGACGCGACGCGCGTCATCGGATGAGGCGGACGGTCAGGGCGTGAATCGCACCGATTGTGAGCGACGTCACACGCTCCGTCCGGCCGCCGGTTCAGAATGACAGTCGATGTCCGTGGCACAGTTGGACGCGAGTGCAAGGGCGCCTGCCGTCGATCTCGCGCTCGTCAAGCAGTTGCTCGCGGGGGATAAGCGCGCGTTCACGTCGGTTGTCGATCGCTACCACGGCCCGCTCCTCCGGTTCGGGCGACTGCTCGTGAGCAATGAGGGCGTCGCCGAGGAAGTGGTTAAGGGTGCTTCTGCATCGCGCGCGGTCGAGGGTGCGCGCAGCGCTCGAGCGGTACATGGCGGAAGACTAAGCCCGAGATGCGCAGTCAACTTCTCGATCGCTTCCGCGCCTGGAAGCGGAAGCACATCTCACACGTCGCTCAGTTCCCATGAAGCGTCCACGATCGCCATCCAGCCGCGGCGCTCGGACAAGGCGCCGCACCGGCCCGCACAGGCTGGCCATCGACATCGGCGGTACGGGGCTGAAAGCCGCCGTTCTCGATGCCAGCGGGCGGCTGCGCCTCAGACCATCGAGGCTCCGCGTCGCTAGGTTGCGTTTCTTACAGCCCCGCTACGCGGGCGGGCCGGTGAGGAGAAAGGCTGTTCGCAATTGCACAGACGTTCGGAGCCTCTTCCTGCATATTGCATGGCCTGAAGGCGCGCCAGCGCGCTCCCGGGAGTGAACCATGAACAGAGGCGCCACGCGAAGTGCCGGCGTGACGCAGAGGCGGAGCGCGCGCCGGCACGAGCTCGGACGCTCCTCCGACGCCTCCGTAGTCCAGCTCCGGAACATGCAGGGGCTCGAAGCCGAGGACGCCTGCACCATCCTCGGCTTGGCACAGTCCAACCAGCGCGTACTGCTGCATCGCGGCCGAACCAAGCTTCGGGCGGCGCTCGCGGCGAGGCTGGAGACATGAGCCGACCATTTCGGCTGCTGCTGTCCGACCGTTCCACATGGCGCCGATCGCGACCGTCATGCCCATAATCGTCAGCTCCTGCCTGTCGTCAGCGACCGCACCGTTGAACCACGCCTGGGAACACACCGTCGGCAGCGGCCGCGCATTGCTCGCGCTCCGCGCGGATTGGCGGGAGCAGCTCCGACGCTGTCACGGCGAGCTCGGCTTCCGCTACGTCCGCTTCCACGGCCTGCTCGATGACGACATGGGCACGCTGATCGCTCACCAGGAGAAGCCCCTCTATTCGTTCTTCAACGCGGACTGCATCTGCGACTTCCTGCTGTCGATCGGCATGCGTCCCTTCGTCGAGCTGGGCTTCATGCCGGAGATGCTGGCCTCGGGTCCCGAGACCGTCTTCCACTTCCGCGGGAACGTCACCCCGCCCGCGGACTACGACGCCTGGGCCACGCTCGTCCGCACACTGGTCGGCCACTGGGTCGACCGCTACGGCATCGACGAGGTGCGCCAGTGGTTCTTCGAAGTCTGGAACGAACCCAACCTCCCGGCGTTCTGGACGGGGACGCGGGAGGACTACTTCACGCTCTACGGCCACACCGCTCAGGCCATCAAGACCGTCGGCGCGTCGCTGCGCGTCGGCGGCCAGGCGACGGCGATGACCGCGTGGATCGACGAGCTGCTCGACTACGGCGAGAAGAACCGCCTTCCGGTGGACTTCATCAGCACACACATCTACCCGACCGACCCCCTCGGCTTCGAGGGCGCGGACACTGAGGAGCAGCTCGCCAATCTCCACGGCGTCCCGAAGCCGATCTACCGCGCCTTCCAGCTCCTGCACGGGCTCGGCCGTGAGCGGCTTCCGGTCGCCGGCGCGCATGAGACGGTCGATGCCTGGGTCGTTCGCAACGGCCGGTCGATCACGGTGTTCCTCACCAACCACGCCCAGCCGCGCCATGCCATCGCGACCGAGCTCGTGGACATTCGTCTCACGGACGCCCCCGCGCCGCGCGCGGCCTACATCGAGCGCATCGACGAGAACCACGCGAACCCGCGCCGGCAATGGCGGGAGATGGGCGAGCCCGAGTATCCGAGCCGCGCGCAGGTGGAGCAGCTCGAGGCGGCCTCTCGCCTCGTGAAGGAGCCGCTCGGCTTTGCGTACGAGAACCGGACGATCCGCTTCGACGTCGACCTCCCCCCGCACGCGGTGGCGGCCGTCACGCTGGAGCTCGCCCCCGAGCCGCCAGACCGAGGCGCCACCGCACGAGCGGCGACGATCCGATGAGCGAGCCGACGCTCGACCAGCTCCAGCGCGCCGCGTTCGGCTACTTCCTGGAGGCGGTGAATCCGGCCAACGGACTGGTCGCCGACACCTCGCGCGAGAACTCGCCGTCGAGCATCGGGGTGGTCGGGTTCGCGTTGTCGGCCTATCCGGTGGCGGTGGAGCGCGGCTGGATGGCGCGGGCTGATGCCGTCGCGCGCAGCCTCTCAACGCTGCGTTTTTTCCACGACAGCGATCAGAGCGGCAGTCCGGAGGCGACCGGTTACAAGGGGTTCTACTACCACTTCCTCGACATGCACACCGGTGCGCGCGTCTGGCGCTCGGAGCTGTCGACGATCGATACGGCATTCTTCATCGCCGGCGCGCTCACCGCCGGCCGGTATTTCACCGCGCAGACCCCCGAGGAAGCCGAGCTGCGCGATCTTGTCGAGACGCTCTATCTTCGCGTCGACTGGCGATGGTCGCAGGGCGGGGCGGCCACGATCAGGCAAGGCTGGAAACCGGAATGTGGATTCCTGAACTACGGGTGGGATGGTTACAACGAGTCGATCATCCTCTACGTCCTGGCGATGGCCTCGCCGGCGCATCCGCTCGAGGACGACGGCTACGAGGCCTGGACCGCGACCTACCAATGGGAACATCTGTACGGCTACGATGTTCTGTACGCGGGGCCCCTGTTCATACACCAGTTCTCGCATGCGTGGATCGACTTTCGCGGCATCCGCGATCGCTTCATGCGCGAGAAGCGCTGCGACTATTTCGAGAACAGCCGACGCGCGACCGAAGTGCAGCGCGAGTACGCGCGGCGCAACCCGCACGGGTTCGCCGGGTACGGCGAACACTGCTGGGGCCTGACGGCCTGTGATGGCCCGAACAATCAGATGCCGGAGCTGGCCCACGAGCAGCGCCGCCTGTTCGGCTACGCCGCGCGTGGCGTGCCGTACGGGCCCGACGACGGCACCCTCGGCGGATGGGCGGCGCTGGCGTCGCTGCCCTTCGCGCCCGAGGTCGCCGTGAGCGCCGCGCGCACCATGCTGCAACGCTATCCCGAAATGCTGTCCGCGCAGCGTTACACGAGCAGTGTCAATCCGACGCTCGCCCGCGCCGGCCGGGGCGCCTGGGTGTCGGCCGGCCACTTCGGGCTCGACCAGGGCATCGTGGTGATGATGATCGAGAACCATCGCACCCAGCTGATCTGGCGGCTGATGCGGGACTGTCCCTATGTCCGCACCGGTCTGCGGCGCGCGGGATTCCGCGGCGGCTGGCTGTAGCGGCTCCCTTCACCCACGGATCACGACGATGCCGCAGCACGACGACCCATCCTCGACCACCCCGCAGGACGCCTACGAGCGCGAGCGGCTGGACAACGTCCACCCAGCCGGATGGCGCAATCCACAGCCCGCGGACCGGTACAGCCTGGTGGTCGTCGGCGCCGGCACGGCGGGACTGGTGGCGGCGCACGCCGCGGCGGCACTGGGCGCGAAGGTCGCGCTCGTCGAACGCAATCTGCTCGGCGGCGACTGCCTGAATGTGGGCTGCGTGCCGTCGAAAGCGATCATCCGCACGTCGCGTCTGTACGCCGAGATGCGCCATGCCGAGCAGTATGGCGCGCACATCCCGGCCGATATCCGCGTCGACTTCGCCGCCGTGATGGAGCGCATGCGCGGGATCCGCGCCCGCATCAGCCACGCCGATTCGGCGCGTCGGCTGGTCGCGGCCGGCGTGGACGTGTTCTTCGGCCAGGCGCGCTTCACCGGCACCGATGCGCTGACGGCGGAGGGCGCGACACTGCGCTTCAAGAAGGCGATGATCGCCACGGGCTCGCGGCCGGACACGTCCTCGATCCCCGGCCTCGTCGAGGCCGGCTTTCTGACCAACGAGAACGTGTTCGACCTCACCCAGCTGCCGCACCGCCTGCTGGTCATCGGCGGCGGTCCGCTCGGTTGCGAGCTGGCGCAGGCGTTCTGCCGCTTGAGTGCGCAGACCATCATCGCCCAGCGCTGGCCGCTGTTCCTGCCCAGGGAGGAACGCGACGCCGCGCAGATCCTGTCGGATGCCTTCGCGCGCGATGGTATCGAGGTGCGGCTCAACACCAGGGCCGTCAACGTGCGCGTGGACGGCGGGCAGACGCTCGTCGATCTGGTCAGCGACGACTACCGCAGCACGGTCGCGGTCGATGCCATCCTCACCGGCACCGGCCGGGTGCCGAATGTCGAGGGACTCGATCTGGAAGCCGCGGGCGTCGACTACGACGCGGAGGACGGCGTCCGCGTCAACGATTTCCTGCAGACGAGCAATCGGCGCATCTACGCCGCCGGCGATGCCTGTCTGGAGCACAAATTCACGCATACCGCCGACGCGTCGGCGCGCATCGTGGTTCAGAACGCGCTGTTCCTCGGTCGCCAGCGACTGAGTACCCTGACGATTCCCTGGTGCACCTACACCGACCCGGAGATCGCCCATGTCGGCCTCTATGTGCGGCAGGCGCGCGAGCGGAAGATCCCGGTGAAGACCTTCACCATCCCGATGCACGACGTGGATCGCGCGATCGCCGACGACGAGGCGGCAGGCTTCGTGAAGATCCACGTCAAGGAGGGGACGGACCGGATTCTCGGCGCGACGATCGTCGCCCGTCATGCGGGCGAGATGATCAACGAGATCACCCTGGCGATGGTCGCCGGGATCGGACTCGGCACCCTGGCCCGCGTCATCCACGCGTATCCGACCCAGGCCGAAGCGATCAAGAAGGCCGCCGACGCTTACAACCGCACGCGTCTGACGCCAACGATCCAATGGCTGCTGCGGCGCTGGGTGACGTGGTGACCACCAACATCGAACCGAGCTGGGCTAGCGGATGACCTGGGCGCCTTGTGCACGTTGTCGCGGCTGTGAATGAAACCTGCCCAGGTGGACACTACCTGACCCCGAACAGGATCAGCGTCCTGTCGTCGGTCACCGGTCCGTCCTGAAAGGCCGCGACCTGCTCCAGGATGCGATCGATCATCCCAAACACCCCGGCGGGCATCGCATCGAGCATGAAACCTGCGAGACCCTCCTCGCCGAGTTCCGCGCCCGTCGCGTCAAAGATCTCGGTGACGCCGTCCGTGTAGAAGAGGACACGATCCCCCGGCTCGAGCCGGCTCCGATGTTCCGGCTCGGCCGCGAGACATTCCGGCAGGACCCCAATGATGAGGTTCTGGCTCGCGAGCCGCACTAGCGTCCGGCCGTCGGCGCGGACGAGGATGGGACCCGGATGCCCCGCTCCGCTCCAGGTGATCTCGCCACCCGCCAAATCGATTCGGGCCGCGAAGAAGGTCAAGAACAGGCCGGCGGCGGCGAAGTTCTCACAGACGAACCGGTTGAGTCCGTCCACGACCTCGGCCGGCGACTTTCCCGAGTGCACGCTCCGCCGAACCTCGCTGCTGACGCGGGCCGCCAGGAGCGCCGCACCGACACCGTGCCCCGTGACGTCGCACATGGTGACGTAACACACGTGCTCGCTGGGGACGTGTATCTGGCAGTAGTCGCCCCCGACCCCGTCGAGCGGCTGATAGCGCACGTCCACTTCCGCCCGATCGGTCCGCATTGGTGAGGGTAACAGGCTCCGATGGACATCTGCAGCCAGTCGCAGGTGCTCGTGACTGCGGTGCCGCTCAACCTCAATCAGCTGTTCCAGCTCCGCAATGCGGCGTCGAAGCCGCCCCACGAGGTCAACCTCCCCCGTTGAACAGCGTATCGTCATTCAGATCGTCCCTTCGTCACGTGGCCGGGCGTGTGCTCCGCGTCCGTGACCCCCGCGTGCACCTCAATTCCTTCGACTGTATTGTATTCCGGCGATTCACCAGCGTCGGGAACCCGGGTGGGTCCTGCCCTGATCGCCTCGACCGTACGACATCATCGTCGACAGGCTCGGCCGGATCAAAGAAGAATCGGGGGCAGAGGCGACGGCCATCTACACGGGCCGCGGCGCGTTCGAGCTGGCGCTGTGCGACATGTACCAGCCCAGGGGCGTTCCCGCCTCGTCGGTCTCCAACATCCCGTTTCCCTTCGGGTCTCCCAACACCCTCAACATGACGCTGCCCGGCCTCAGGGGTGAATCTCTCGTCATCGCCCCTCGCCGGGGTCCGCTCGTTCGTCGCGGCGTCGCATTGGGAGGACAGCCCGGTGAACGGTCGGAGCGTTACGGCCGGCCGCCGGCTCGTGTCGAACACCGCGCCTTCGGCGCGTGAAGGAAACCGGGCCGCCCGGTGTCTTGTCTAAGAGGGTACCAGAGGGGGTGTCCCATCGCCTCGAACCGCGGAAGGTGACATCGCCTCATACCCCGGGGGGATCCATGCGCAGATTGTCAGGTGGGAGAAAACCCGCGAGATGGCTTGCGAGTGCCGTCGCGACCACGGCGCTTGTGGCCGGATCCGTCGGGTACGCTGGTCAGTCCGGAACGGTCGTCGCCGAGGTTCGCGCGGCGATCGGAGAGCGAAACTTCGCCCTGGGCGAGAAGCTGCTCGACGCCTATCGATCCACACACGGGGTGACGCCGGAGATGCTGGAGGCTCTCTCATGGCTGGGTCGCGGAGCCCTGGCAGCCGGGCAATGGGACAAGGCCGAAGCCTATGCCACGCAGACGTATGACCTCTCCCTCTCGGTGCTCAAGGGCCGCAGCCTCGACCAGGAGCCGCATCTCCCGATCGCGCTCGGCGCGGCCATCGAGGTGCTCGCGCACGTCAGAGCCGAGCGCGGGGCGCGAACCGAGGCGGTGTACTTTCTGCGCCGCGAGCTGGACACGTACCGGGACACCTCGCTCGACAAACGGATTCAGAAGAACATCCACCTGCTCAGCCTGGAGGGGAAGGCCGCGCCCGCCATCGATATCTCCGAGCACCTTGGAGCGAGGCCGCCGACGCTCGACTCGTTGAAGGGCAAAGTCGTGATCCTCTTTTTCTGGGCGCATTGGTGTGCTGACTGCAAGATCCAGGGCCCCATCCTCGCCCGCCTCCTCGCCAGGTACGGCCAGCAGGGCGTGACCGTGCTGGCCCCGACGCAGCGATACGGCTATGTCGCAGGCGGCCAGGCCGCCGGGCCGGACGAGGAGGTGCGCTACATCGATCAGGTGCGCAAGGCCTCCTACAGCTTCCTGGCCGATCAACCTGTGCCCCTCGGTGAGATGAATCACAGGCGCTACGGCGTCAGCACGACGCCGACGCTCGTCCTCGTGGACCGCGAAGGCGTCGTGCGTCTCTATCACCCGGGTCGGATGACCGAGGAGGAGCTCGAGGCACACGTTCGCCGCCTCGTCGCCTCGACCGATTGACGTGGAGTGGCAGTGTGAACAGGACGCCAGCGCGATGGACACTCATCGGAACCGGCCTTGCGATGGCGGTGCTGGGCGCGGTGTGGATGGGCCGGGCGGGCCGGGCCGTCCAGTCGGCCGGGGCGGTCCAGGTGCGTTCGCCAGCCGCGGGCGTCCAGGTGGAGGAAGTCAACGGGAAGCGCGTCTACACCAATCGCCTCGTTGAAGAACACAGTCCCTACCTTCAGCTCCACGCTCACAATCCTGTCGACTGGTTTCCCTGGGGCCAGGCGGCGTTCGACAAGGCGCGCCGCGAGGACAAACCGATCTTCCTGTCGGTCGGCTACTCCACGTGCCACTGGTGCCACGTGATGGAACAGGAGTCCTTCTCGGATCCCGCGATGGCCGCGATCATGAACGAGCACTTCGTCTCCATCAAAGTGGATCGGGAGGAGCGGCCCGATGTCGATCGCGTGTACATGAGCTTCGTCCAGGCGGCGACGGGGAGCGGCGGCTGGCCGATGTCGGTCTTTCTGACACCGGATCTCGAGCCGTTCTTCGGTGGCACGTACTTTCCGCCCGACGATCGGTACGGGCGCCCGGGCTTCCGCACGCTGCTCCAGCGCGTCCATGAAGCCTGGGTGACCGAGCGAGACCGGATCGTGCAGTCGGCCGAGCAGGCGAGACAGTTTCTGGAGGCGCAGGTCGGCGGCGGAGCCCCGACGGCCGCCGCCACGCTCGGCCAGCCAGTCCTCGATCGGACCTACCAGCAGATCAAGACCAGCTACGACGCGGCGCAAGGCGGGTTCGGGTCGGCGCCGAAATTCCCGCGTCCGGTCGTGCTCAACTTTTTGGTGCGGTACTACGCGCGCACCGGCGACAAGGCGGCGCTCGACATGACGCTGCATACCCTGAGAGCGATGGCCCTTGGTGGCATGCACGATCATCTGGGCGGTGGGTTCCATCGGTACTCCACGGACGCCTCCTGGCACGTGCCTCACTTCGAGAAGATGCTGTACGACCAGGCCCAGCTCGCGATGTCGTACAGCGATGCGTATCAGATCACGAAGGACCTGTTCTTCGCGGAGGTCGCGCGAGACATCCTGGACTACGTGCTGCGTGACATGCGCGGCGCCGAAGGCGGGTTCTATTCGGCCGAGGACGCGGACAGCCAGATCGAACAGGGCAGGCCCGAACACGCCGAGGGGGCCTTCTATGTCTGGACGGCCGATCAGATTCGCGACGTGCTGGGAGACGAGCTCGCGGCGATCTTCCACTTCCACTACGGCGTGCAGCCGTCGGGCAACGTGCCCGCCCGGCAGGATATCCAGGGCGAGCTCAACGGGAAGAACGTTTTGATCGTCCGGCACACGCTGGCGGAGACGGCGGCCACGTTCAAGAGACCGGAAGGCGAGGCGCGCGCCCTCCTGGACATGGCCCGGAAGACGCTCGCCGCGGCGCGTGCCAGCCGGCCGCGCCCGCCGCTCGACGACAAGGTCCTGGTCGCGTGGAACGGCCTGATGATCTCCGCGCTCGCGCGGGCGGCCCAGGTGCTCGACGAGCCGCGGTATCTCGCGGCAGCGCAGAGAACGGCCGAGTTCGTCCGGTCGCGGATGTACGACGCGAGCACCAATCTCCTCAAGCGGCGGTACCGGGCAGACCACGTGGATATCGACGCGGTCCTGGAGGATTACGCGTTTCTCGGCCAGGGTCTGCTCGACCTGTACGAGACGTCGTTCGACACGACGTGGCTGTCCTGGGCCGTGCGGCTGCAGGAGCAGCAGGACGCCCTGTTCTGGGACGACGGTGCCGGCGGGTATTTCGCCACGCGCGCCGACGCCGCCAACATTCTCATACGCATGAAGGACGACTACGACGGCGCCGAGCCGTCCGCCAACTCGGTGGCGGCGATGAATCTGCTGCGCCTGTGGCAGATGACGGACCGGCAGGACCTGCGCGAGCAGGCCGACGCGACGTTCGCCGCGCTCGCCGGCCGGCTGGGACCGCAAGGGGCGGCGGTTCCCCAGCTCGTGGCGGCGCTCGACTTCAGCCTCTCGAAACCCAAGCAGATCGTCATCGCGGGCGAGCCGGGCGCCGCCGATACGCGCGCCATGCTCCGGCTCGTCCACGATCGGTTCATCCCCAACAAGATCCTCCTGCTCGCGGACGGAGGTCCAGGGCAGCAGCAGCTCGCCGCGTGGCTGCCGTTCGTGAAGGGCGTCAGCCGCAAGGACGGCCGAGCGACGGCCTACATCTGCGAGGACTACGTGTGCCACCTGCCCACGGCCGACCTCGACATTGCGGCGCAACTCCTCGACGGCACCTGGAAGCCGGGGTCGCCGGAATGAGCGTGCTTCCGCACACCATGAAGGCCGCCATGACGTGGAGGACACGCGGCTGTCCCGTGTGTCTCCCGGATGCGGTCGATTGAATCGCGCCAGCGCGCCACCTGCGGGAATAAACGGCGGCCTCGGGGGGTTGAGTAGGAGATGCGATCGCGTTCCAGGTCGGAGAAGCAGTCGGCCGCGATGAGGATTCGTTCCCGAGCCGGACGTCTGGCGGGCGTCTGCCTCGTCGTGACGACGCTCGTCGCCGCACGTGCGCAAGTGGGCGGAGTGCGGGCCGATCTGTCCGCCGTCGTCGAGACCGACGCGGTCCACGCGGGCACGATCGTGCGCGTGGCGCTGGAGGTCCGCCTGCCCGAAGGCTTCCACGTCAATTCGAACCAGCCGCGCGACCCCGCCCTCATCCCGATCCTGCTGTCCGTCGAACCGCCGGCCGGCGTCACCGTCACGGAGATCGTGTATCCGGAGCCGACCGATTTGCGGCAGCAGGGCCTCGATCAGCCGCTGAGCGTGTTCGAGCGCCGGTTCGCGATCGGCGTCCGCCTGGAGCTGGCCCGCGATCTGCCGGCCGGGGAGATCGCCGTGCCCGCGAGCCTCCGCTATCAGGCGTGCGACGAGACGATGTGCTACTTCCCGGCGACCACCGCGACCGGCTGGACGCTGCGCGTCGTGCCGGCGGCGACGCCGATCGCCGTGCTGCACGGCGATCTGATGTCGGGCATTCCGTTCGGGCGCGGCGCGGCGCCCGCGCCGCCGGTTCCGGTCGCGCAACCCCGCCCGGACGTGTCCGCCGGAGGCGACAGCGAACGCGACGTCCTCGCCCGGCTCGAGACCTTCACCGTGCTCGGATCGACCGGCGGCTATCTGGACACGCAGGACTTCCTGACCTTCATTCACAACGCCGAAGCCGGCGTGCAGGAGCCTGGATGGTTCGAGGGTCGCGGACCGCTCGCGATCCTCCTCATCGTCTTCTTTGGCGGGCTGGCGCTGAACCTGACCCCCTGCGTGCTGCCGATGATCCCGATCAACCTGGCGATCATCGGCGCCGGCGCCCAGGCGGGCTCACGGCGCCGCGGCGTGCTGCTGGGCGCCACCTACGGCGCCGCGATGGCGCTCGTCTACGGCATCCTGGGCCTCGTCGTCATCCTCACGGCCAGCACGTTCGGCACGATCAATGCCTCGCCGTGGTTCAACGCCGGGATTGCGGTCCTGTTCGTCGCGCTCGCGCTCGCGATGTTCGACGTCCTCTCGATTGACTTCTCGCGCTGGTCGAGCCGACTGCAGGTGGGGAACGCGCGCCGCGGGACGTTCCTGGTGGCGTTCGCCATGGGCGGCGTCGCGGCGCTGCTGGCCGGCGCGTGCGTGGCGCCGGTCGTGATTCAGGTCGTGTTGTTCTCGAGCAATCTCTACGCCACGGGTACGACCGCAGCCCTGGTCCTCCCCTTCCTGCTCGGTCTGGGCATGGCCGTGCCCTGGCCGATTGCCGGCGGCGGCGTCGCCGCGCTCCCGAAGCCCGGCGCGTGGATGGTGCGCGTCAAGCAGGCATTCGGCGTCGTGATCCTCGCGACCGCGGCCTACTATGGCTACACGGCGTACGGATTGTTCGCAGACCGATGGGTCGATCCGGCGGCGGTCTCGGCGAGCGTCGAGGCGAAGCTCAAGGAGGGATGGCACGCGTCGCTCGCCGACGGCCTCGCCCTCGCGGAGCGCGAGCAACGGCCCGTGCTGATCGATCTGTGGGCAACCTGGTGCAAGAACTGCCTCACGATGGACCGGACCACGCTCGCCGACCCGGGGGTCGGCGCGGCGCTGGCGGGCTACGTGAAAGTCAAGTTCCGGGCCGAGAATCCCGGCGAATCGCCCGTTCGGGACGTGATGCGGCACGTCGGCGCTCTCGGGCTCCCCACCTACGTCATCCTCAGACCGGGACGCTGAACGCCGGCGTCCCCGGCCCCCCGGCGGCGCCGGCTCAGTCTCAGAACAGACGGCCGCGGTTGAACGCGACCGTTTCCTTCACCGGTGACGGCGGCGCCGTTGGCCCGAACGGACCGCTGGCCTGGCAGGGCCGCTGGGTCTTTCGGTGGAAGGACCGAATCGGCCGGACGTTCATCGTGGAGTGGAAGGACGGTGCGGCGCGTCGGCGTCCGAGCCGCCACGCTCAGCTCTCCACGCGCGGAACGCCTCTCGGACCTGGGCCGGGGGCTCGGCGGGCTCGTCGCCGCCGGCCAGGCCGCGCAGGACCCTGGTCGTCAGCTCGAGCTGTCGCAGGTACCTGCGGCACATCCAGCACATCAGGAGATGAAACCGGACGCCAAGGCGCGTGCGCCGCGGGAGCGCGCCATCCACGTAATCCGAAGCCAGCGACGTCACCTGGCGGCAGCTCAACATGGCATCCTCAGCGTCCGAGCACCTCGCCGAGCGTCCGGCGGAGGCGCGTCCGAGCACGGTGCAGGAGCACTCGCTGATTGGTCTCGCTGATGTCGAGAGCGTTACAGACGTCCTGGGCGCTCCAGCCCTCGACGTCCCGGAGCGTCACCACCGCCCGCTGCGCGTCCGGCAGCGTTTCGAGGGCTGCCGCGAGCTGTTGCATCGCTTCGCGCCGCAACGCGATGGCCTCCGGGGTGTCGACCTGCCAGGGTGCCGGCGGTTCGCTCCAACGGCCGTCGGGCGTGAACCGATCCTCGAGACCGGTTTCCGTCGCGTCGTCGCCCGGGGCGGCCAGGTCGGCGAATGGAATCACCCGGCCCTCGCGCGTGGCCCTGGTGCGCGCCCGGTTCGACAGGATGTGGAAAATCCAGGTCTTGAGCGACGAGCGTCCTTCAAACGCCGGGAGGCCGCGAAGCACGGCCAGCCACGTCTCTTGGACCACTTCTTCGGCGACGTCGGACCGCTTGAGGAACACCCGCACGAACCGCAACATCGGTCCGTGCAGGGACGCCACGAGCGCCTCGAACGCCGGCTCGTCCCCCTCCAGCAGGCGTGCGACGAGGGCGCGATCCGCCACGGAGATCGTGGGACCGGCCTGCCCGAGGCCGTGGACGTCACCCCCGTCAGACCCGGGCCTCGCGGGTGCCGGAACGGTCCGAGGGAGCCTGTCAGACTGGGACATCGGGAAGGACCTTGCGGAGCCGGCTCGCCCGTCCCCGCCCCTGCTGGCGTCGCCACGCTCCGGAAACCGGCCGCGGTTCGGCAAGTGTAGCGCAGGTCGAGCCGCCAAGGAGCTAACCTCGATGTGACAAAAAGCGATCAGTGCCTGGTGCTTAGTTCTTGGTGCTTGGCTGGTTCTTGGTGCTTGGTGCCGGGTGCGGAATCCCCGGACGGCTCCTCTCCTTCCGGCCACCACCGGTGAAGGGAGCGGCGACCGCCCGCAACGGGACACGGACCAAGGACCAGGCACCAAGAACGCACCAGGAACCAAGGACCAAGAACCAAGAACTGAGACTGATATTGACCCATTGGGGCTAGTTATAGTTAGGCCCGGTTGTGGGACCGCTCACACGTCTAGGTCCTCCGCTCGTCCCGGCCGCGACGGCGCCCGCGGGGCACCCGGGAGGGAATTGGCCGGCCCGGCCTCGTGTTTTTACTGTGCAAGAACCGCAGAACAGGATCGGCAGCGGCGGGTCGACCGCTCCCTTCGGCCGGTGTAACGCCGTCGACGTCGGCGAGACGGTACACCCGGCACGGGACTCATGCGCGAGCGAGTCGTGGTCTGGATCAAGGAAAGGAGAGGAACACATGAACGGTATCGCCACCCCGGTCCTCGCCGCCGTGCTCCTGGCTGGCGGAGCGGTCGGGGCTGTACCTGTGACGATCCCCCTTCCCTTCGTCGTCGCGGCCGGTCTGGAGGGCGCGCCGCAGCGGCCGTGGGCGGAAGTCGCCGTCATCGACGGCGATCCCGTCATGCGCGGCCTGCCCAGGGACGCCATTCCCGCCATCGACGAGCCGGTGTTCGTGCGCGCCGACCGGGCGACGTTCATGAAAGACGACGAGTACGTGATCGGCGTGTTCGACGGCACGACCGCCAAGGCCTACTCGACGTGGCACCTGAACGGCCACGAGATCGTCAACGACACGCTCGGGTCGGCGTCCATCACCGTCACGTGGTGACCGCTCTGCTACACGGGCATCGTGTATGCCCGCACGGCGGGGGGACGCACGCTGAGCTTCGGCGTGTCCGGCATGCTCTGGCGCGAGAACCTCGTCATGTACGACCGGGAGACCGATTCCTGGTGGGCGCAGGCGACCGGCCAGGCCATCCGGGGTCCGCTCGAGGGCAGCGCGCTGCGGATGCTGCCGTCCGACATGATGACGTGGAAGGAGTGGCGGGCGCGCCATCCCGACACGCTCGTCCTGTCGAAGAAGCAGTCGGGACGAACGCAGGGGACGTCCGACGTCTACACGAGGTACCACCGCAGCCGCGACCTCGGCGTCACGGGGCGGACGCGCCTCGAGGGCCGGGGCGTCGGCGCGAAAACGCGGGTGCTCGGGTTCCGGTTCGACGGGAAGGCCTTCGCCGTGGTGCTCGACGATCTGGCGGCCGAGCCGGTCCTGATCACGTCGGTGCCGGGCGAGCCGTTCGTGATCGTCGCGACGGCCGACGGATCGGGCGCGCGGGCCTTCCGCGCCGGTCCCCGTGCCTTCTCGGTGCGGGAAGGCTCGGATCCTCCCGTGCTGATCGACGAGGCCACCGGGTCCGAATGGGACGCCTTCGAGGGCGCCGCCATCGCCGGAGAGCTGGCCGGAACCAGACTCGAGGCCGTGCCGGCGACGCTGTCGTACTGGTTCGCGTGGCGGGCGTTCTTTCCCGACGCGACGGCGCTGACAAGGACCCGCGCGCCGGCTGGCCGTGACTGAGCAGGCCTGACGTTCGTCGGGAGGGTCGTGTGACTGGCGGCGAACGACGACCCCGGCCCGGCTGCGGCGTTCTGCTAGAATCGCGCCTGGCGCAGGCAACTTCCGGCCGGAGCGCGCCGGAGGGATGCGCCCCCACGAGGCAACTCGCCATGGCGCACATCCGATATCTGCCGGATGAGGACCTCCCGCCGGAACACCGCGTCGACGACACGGACAACATCCTCCGCATCCACGGCGTGCACAGCCGCGTCATGCGCCTCCATTACGACCTGTACATCGAGTTGATGCGACGGCCCGGACCGCTGACCCGTGTGCAGCGGGAGATGCTCGCCACGGCGGTGTCGGCCGCCAACGGCTGTCATTATTGAATCGAGCACCACGGAGCGGGTCTCCGTCAGCTGCTGGACAAAGCCGGGATCGACTCTGAAAAACAGGACCGCCTGCTGCGGGCGCTCCGTGAGGATCCCGTCGCCGCGGCCGCCACGGAGGCCGAGCGGGCGATGCTGGCCTACGCCCTCAAGCTCACGCACAGGCCTGGCGAGATGACAGCCGCCGACGTCGAGTCGCTGCGCACGGCCGGCTTCGATGATGCCGCGATCCACGACATCTGCGCGATCGTGGCCTACTTCGCCTTCGTGAACCGGATCGCGGACGGGCTCGGGGTCGAGCTCGAAGATCGGTTCGCCCGCTGACGCCACCGATTCACTTCTTTGCCCGAGACGGCCGTTCCGTCACCGCTTCACCGTCGCGCCCGCCAGCCGGGCGAGCGCCGCCAGCGTTGTCTGCGCCGCGTTCAGGCCGAGGCGGAAGTCGGCGTCCGAGAACGTGGCGTACAGATCGGTGGGCTGGTGCCAGTGCGGATCCCAGCCGTTGCCCACCTGCGTGCCCCGCTCGTTCTCGCGCAGGCTGACCGCCGCGACGAGGTCCATGAACGGCGTCGAGTCGGTGTTCGTCATGTGCGGGCCGACCGCGGCGGGGTAGTCGGTCGCGTACTGCTCGTTCGCGGCGTGAAGCACCCACGCGAGCGCCTGCGACTCGGCCGCCATCCTGGAATTCGACTGGAACTCGATGTTGACGTCGGCCTCGGGCCGCTGGACGGGGCTCACGGTGCCGTCCTCCCGAGGCATGCCGTGATCGAACAGCATCATGTCGTGCTGGATCATGCCCAGCCATTTCGGCTCGGGGTAGCGGCCCGACCCGGGCGGGTCCTCCTTGCCCTGCAGCGCGTGGCGCTGCTCGACGTACGCGCGCGAGCCGTTGAGGCCGGTCTCCTCGTTGTTCCAGAGGATGAACCGGATCGAGCGCTCGGTCCGCACGTCCGGGCCGCTCAGCACGCGCGCCAGCTCCATCACGAGCGCCGTGCCCGACCCGTCGTCGTTGGCCGCCTCCCCCCAGCCGTGCCCGTCCATGTGCGCGCCGACGATGTACATCTCGTCGGGGCGGCTGTCGCCGATCTTGGTGCAGTAGACCTCGTCGCGCGGGCCCGGGGTCGACGGCTGCGAGTTGAGCGCGCGCAGCGTCTCGTCCGGCTGCGCGTTCGGGTCGGTGTTGACACCCGTCCGCGCGCGGATGCCGCGCGGCGTCCCGCCGCCGGCCGCCGTGCGGCGCGCGCCCTGGGGGCCAGCGCCGCGGCCGCCCGCCCCGGCCCCGCGGGAGCGAGGTGGCGGCGGCTCGTACCGGTAGGCAATGCGCGCCGTGTTCGTGCAGCCGTAGCTCTGGAGCTGCGCCTCGATCCAGTCGACGGCGGCATGGTTGCGGTCCGTTCCCTGCCGCCGGTCGCCGAACCGGGTGAGGCCCTTCAGGGTGGCCTTGTAGCGCTCGAGGTCGAGCCTGGCGACGAGCCCGGCGATGGGGTCGTCGGCGGGCGGTGGCTGCGCCACGTCTTGTGCGACGGCTGGAGACGCGAGCGATCCGGCGATGGCGAACGCGGCGGCGAGTATGCGCATGGGGTACCCTCGTGCAAACAGGATCAGACCCGACGGGCTGATCCGAGGCCGAGACCTGTTTCCGGCGTATCGATGACGCGGGGCGGCGGGGCGCCATTATACACAGTGGATACCCAGCAGGCGGCACGTCGTCCTTGCCATGACTTACAGACTGACTCATAATGAGTCTAAGAATGAGTCACGCCTGGGAGGAGCCATGGCCCAGCTGACGCTGCGCGGCTTCGACAAAGAGATGGAGCGGCGGCTTCGCGAGGTCGCCAGGCGAGAGGGCATTTCGCTCAACCGGGCGGCGCTGCGCCTGCTGCGCAAGGGCGCGGGCCTCGACGCCCCGCGGGAGCGCACCGAGGTCGTGGGCAGCGCGCTCGATCACCTGGTGGGATCCTGGTCTGAATCCGACGAGCGGGAGCTTCAGGCGGCCGTCGCGGCGTTCGAGGAGGTCGACGAGGAGCTGTGGCGGTGACGCTGCTGCTCGACACCGACGCGTACTCGGCGTTCATGCGCGGGCACCCCGAAGTCGCGGCCAGGATCAGGCGGGCCGAGCGCGTGTACCTGTCGGTCGTGGTCGCTGGTGAGCTGCTGTTCGGATTTCGGGTCGGCTCCCGGTACCGGCGCAACGTGACGCTGCTCGACGCGTTTCTCGAGAGTCCGTACGTCGATCTCCTGCCCGTCACGCGCACCACCGCAGATCGGTTCGGCCGCATCGCTGCGGCGCTCCGGGCCAAGGGCACACCGATTCCCACCAACGACATCTGGATCGCCGCTCAGGCGATGGAAAGCGGGGCCGACCTGCTCTCGTTCGACGAGCACTATCGCGTGGTCGACGGCCTGGCGTGGGTGAAGCCGGGGGAGGCGTAGATGCTGCGACGAACAGTGCTCCAGTGGATGGCGTCAGCGGTGGCGGCGCTGCCGTTGGCGCGCGTGCGGGTGGCTGCGCAGGCCGGCGGGCTGACGCCCGACGCGATCGCCACGCTCCGCGAGATCGGCCGCACGGTGCTGCCGGCGTCGCTCGGCGACGCAGGCATCGACGCGGCCGTCGAGCGGTTCGTCGCGTGGACGCGCGGCTATCGCGAGGGCGTGCCGCTCGCGCACGGCTACGGCCGGCCGCGCCTGCGGTTCACGCCGCCGTCGCCGGTGCCGGCCTACATCGCCCAGCTCGCGGCGCTGGACCGGGCCGCGCGGGCGCATGGGGAACGCCTCGGTGCGCTCGACCTCGAGACGCGCCGCGCCCTCGTGGACGAGGCACTCACGCGAGCGGGCGTCGACCGGCTGCCCCGCCGCCCCGCTGGCCAGCACGTCGTCGCCGACCTGATGGGCCACTACTTCAGCAGCAGCGAGGCGCTCGACCGCTGCTACCGGGCGTACATCGGCCGCGAGAAGTGCCGTCCGATTCCCGTGACCACGGTGCGGCCCAGGCCGCTCACCGGGTGAAGGAGGCAGACGATGGCCGTGCACGAGTGCGACGTCTGCATCATCGGCGGCGGCATCACGTCGGCGCTGCTCGCCGAGAAGCTCTCGGAGCTTCGCCCCGCCTCGACCATCGCGATCGTCGAGGCGGGCCGGTCGATCTTCGACCGGGAGAACCGCGGGCGGTACCGCCTGCGCGCCATGGACTACGGCGAGCACCCGTGGTCGGGCGACTACATCGAGGATCAGCAGGCCAAGGGGATCATTTCGATGACGATGGCCGTGGGCGGGCTGGCGCTGCACTGGGGCGGCGCGTGCAACCGGTTCTCGGAGGAGGACCTGCGGCTGAAGTCGCTCTACGGTCTGGCGGTGGACTGGCCGCTCGACTGGGCCGAGCTGGAGCGCGCGTACGGCGAGGCGGAGCGCCGACTGAACGTCTGCGGCGATCCGAGCCCGTATCCGGAAGACGCGCGGTCGTCGCCGTACCCCCAGCCGGCGATGCCGCTGTCGTACAACCTCCAGGTGCTAAAGGCCTGGGCGGAACAGAGCGGCCTGAGGTTCTCGCCGCTGCCCATGGCGCGGAACCTCACGCCGTTCGGCGGCCGCGGCGCGTGCTGCGTCTACGACACGTGCGGGGAGGTGTGCCCGTCCGGCGCGCGTTATTCGCCAGACTTCACGTTCCAGCAGCTGATGGCGTCGAAGCAGATCACGCTCCACGATCGCACGCTCGTGCGCAGGCTCGTCCCCCACGACACGCGCGCCACGGTCGCCGCGGCGCACGGCGCCCACCAGGACCGGCCGAACGAGCTGGTCGAGTACCGGGCGCGGCTGTTCGTGGTGGCGTCCGGCTACTGCTGGAGTTCGCACCTGTTGCTGCTGTCGGCGAGCTCCCGCTTCCCAGACGGCCTCGCGAACAGCTCGGGGCTGGTGGGTCGGTACATGAACGGGCACCAGTTCCTCTCCGCCACGGCGGAGATCGACGACGAGACGTTCCCCGGGCAGCACATGACGCACAGCCTGATCTCGCGGGAGTACTTCCGGTGCCGTCCGGACCGGCCGTTCGTCCGTCACGACACCCGCGTGTGGGAGAGCGGCGCCGGCCGCGGGCCGCGCCTGCGTAACGAGGCCGGAAGGCTGCTCATCGGCGACGAGCTGATGGCCGACTGGCGTGCGCGGACGAAGGGGAGCGCCGTGCGCCTGCGCGCCTATCTCGACACGCACCCGTCGGCCGAGAGCCGGCTGACGCTCGATCCGACGTCCCGGAATCGTCATGGCGACCCGATGCCGCTCATCGAGCACCACCTCGACGCGCCGACCATGGCGCGCGCCGCGGCGGATCGCGCGCACGTGCAAAGGGTCTTCTCCAGACTGGCCAGGGCGAGCAACGGGCGGATCGTCAGTACCGGCGAGGGCAGCTACCTCGATCATCCCGCCGGGGGCTGCCGGATGGGGCCCGATCCGGCGACCAGCGTCTGCGACAGCTACGGCCGCACGCACGACCACGAGAACCTGTTCGTGGTCGGCGCGCCGACACTGCCGACCGCCGGCTGCACGAACGGGACGCTGACGTTCGTGGCGCTGGCGCTGCGGTCGGCCGAGGAGATCGCGCGGTCGATGGGGCGGGCCTGACGCGCCCGCGTCAGATCACGCGCGGCGCCCGCGTCGGCGACGTGGACGTCTGCCGGGCCAGCCACATCCGCAGCGCCATTCGCGTCAGCGGGCCGCTCCGGCTGGACAGGCGCTCGACGCTCCAGTGGACGATGTCCTTCGGGGGAACCGTCCGCTCGCCCTCAGGGCGCCGCACCAGCCTGATCGCCTCGGTGGGGCACGCCGGCGCGCACACGCCGCAGCCGAGGCAGCGGTCGGCCGCGACCGCGTAGCGGCCCGGCTCGGCGACGATGGCGTCCATGGGGCAGCGCGGCGGGCAGGCATCGCAGTCAAAGCAGGCCTCCGCGTCAATCGCGGCGACGAAGTTGCTCCGCGCGAGCATGTGCGGCGCCTGAAACTCCTTCAGGCCGCGCAGGAACCCGCAGCAGCACGCACAGCAGTTGCAGACGAACATCGGCCGCTCGCGCACGTTGTAGGTGGCGTGGACGAGCCCTTCCTCCTCCGTGAGGTCGAGCACCCGCAGCGCCTCGTCCTCGGAGATCACGCGCCCGGCGTAGTTGAAGTAGTCGAACGCGTGCGGCTCGCTCGAGAAGGCGAGGCAGGCCTCGAGCGTGTGCGAGCAGGGACGGCCCAGCAGCGCCTGGTCCTTGCGGCAGATGCACTCGCGCAGCGCGAACGACCGTGCTTCGCGGATGATCGCCCGCATGTCCTCGTAGCCGAGGATCTCGAGCCGCGCGTCGATCGAGGCGTTGATCGGCACCACGCGGCCCAGGGCCGGCGCGTGTCCGCCCAGGGTCTTCATCAGGTAGGGCGCGTAGGCCTCGAACAGATCGGCGAACTCGCGGTCGACCCGGCCGACCTGGAACTCGTAGATGCCGATCACGAACGGCACGAGCGCGTAGCGCTGGACGCCGTCCGTCGTGAAGGACCCGATCTGGCCCAGCCCCGCCATCCGGTCGAGCGTCTCGCGCACCGCGTCGACCGGCCGGCCGAGCGTGCGCGCGAGGCGATCGGCCGTTGCGGGAATGGGCCCGAGCTTCACCGCGATCTCGGCGTCGGCCGGGGAGAAGATCTTCCGGAGAATGCGGATCTCGATCCCGCTGTCGGTGGCCGGAAAGCCGTGAGGCAGCCGGTCGAGCTTCTTTGCCAGACGCCGGTACACCTTCGCCATGGCAGCCTCCTGTTCCGCAGGCACCCTGATACGCCCTGGTTCCACTGGTGTCAAGGTGGAAGCTGGCGGGGAGCCGCCCTTGACCCATGACGGTCGCGCACGGATAGTAGGGCGACGAGGAGGTGGACCATGAGAGTCGTAGCCCGCTCGGGACTGGCGTTGATGCTGCTGGGGAGCGCGATCCTGGCTCGGCAGGCGACCAACACAATTCCGGCGACGGGCGGTGACATCGTCATCACGCCCATCACGCACGCGAGCCTGCAGATCGAGCACGCGGGCACGGTCATCCAGGTGGATCCCTGGAGCCAGGGAGACTACGGCCAGGCAAAACCTGCCGATCTCGTGCTGGTGACCGACATTCACGGGGATCATCTCGATCCCGCCCAGATCGCGAAGCTCCGCAAACCAGGCGCGCCGGTGGTGGCGCCAGCCGCCGCGGCGGAGAAGCTCGAGAACGCCACCGTGATGGCCAACGGTGAGAGCCGGACGGTCGCGGGCGTGCAGCTCGAGGCAGTGCCGATGTACAACTTGACGCGCGGGCCGGCGCCGGGGCAGCTCTACCACGTGAAGGGCCGCGGCAACGGCTACGTGATCACGCTCGGCGGCAAGCGCGTCTACGTGGCGGGCGACACCGAGTGCACGCCCGAGATGAAGGCGCTGAAGGACATCGACGCGGCGTTCCTTCCGATGAACCTGCCGTACACGATGCCGCCGTCGGAGGCCGCCGAGTGTGCGAGAGCCTTCAATCCCCGTATCGTCTACCCGTATCATTACCGAGGCCAGGACGCCGAGGCGTTCGCCGCGGCACTCAGAGGGGAGCCGATCGAGGTCCGTGTGCTGGACTGGTACGCGGCGGGCGGCCAATAGACGTTGGAGTAACGAAGCTCCGCAAACCGACAAGGTAACGTGAGGCTCCGCTTCGTTACTAGATTGCGAGGCCGCCTGCGGGCGGCCTCGCCTAAGCCGAGCTTGCACGGAAACGTGACACATTCGTACACAGTCAGGCCGTGCAAGCACGGCTAGAGGAGTGACCAACCATGATCCGCACACGCTTGACACCCGTCGCGCTTCTGGGAGTTCTGACGCTCGGCTTCGCGCTCGGCGCGCTGGCGAGTGGCCCGCTCGGCGCCCAGGCCCCGGCGGCGCAGGCCGCGGGCTCCGGACGGACGGCCTGGTACTTCTACACGGTGCGGTGGGGACACCAGGACGAGTTCCTCGACCTGTTCCAGAAGAACCACTACCCGGTGCTGAAAGAGCAGATCGAGACCGGGCGGCTGACGTCCATCAGGACCTTCGTGCCCAGCTACCACGGAGACGGCCGCGCCGACTGGACGTTCGCCGTCTCGCTGACCTACCGGGACACCGCCGCGATGGTCGGGCCGTCCGGGGAGGCCGAGATCGTCCGCCGGCTCTATCCCGATCAGGCGACCTTCCGCCAGGAAGAGCAGCGGCGGTTCGAGATTCTCGACGCGCACTGGGACGTGCCGCTGAACGAGCTGGACCTGGACACGCGGACCCCGTCCGGCCGTTGAGCCGGGCACCCGCCGGGATCGGGCCTGACCACGACAACGAGGCGCTCATGACCGACACCAAGATCACGCTGCCGGAATCCGACATCCCGAGGTATTTCTACAACATCGCGCCGGATCTGCCGACGCCACTTCCGCCGCCGCTCCATCCCGCGACGCGACAGCCGATCGGTCCCGAGGCCCTCGCTCCGATCTTTCCGATGGGGCTGATCGCACAGGAGGTCTCGCAGGAGCCGATGGTCGAGATCCCGGACGAGGTACGGGACATCTACCGCCTCTACCGGCCGAGCCCGGTCTACCGGGCGCGCGCCTTCGAGGAGCGGCTCGACACGCCGGCCCGCATCTACTACAAGTCCGAGCACGTCAGCCCGGTCGGCAGTCACAAGCTCAACACCGCGCTGGTGCAGGCCTGGGCCAACCGGCAGGAGGGCGTGAAGCGGCTGGCGACCGAGACGGGCGCGGGCCAGTGGGGCAGCGCGCTCGCGTGCGCGTGCCGCCTGATGGGCCTCGAGTGCATGGTCTACATGGTCAGGGTCAGCTACGAGCAGAAGCCGTATCGGCGCGTCATGATGAAGACCTACGGCGCGGAGATCGTGCCCAGCCCGTCGCCCCTGACCGAGGCCGGCCGCCGGATTCTCGCCGGGGATCCCGACTCGCCGGGCAGCCTGGGCATCGCGATCTCGGAGGCGATCGAGGACGCGGCCGGGCGCGACGACACCAAGTACTCGCTCGGCAGCGTCCTCAATCACGTCCTGCTCCACCAGACGATCATCGGTCAGGAAGCGAAGAAGCAGATGGAGCTGGCCGGCGACTATCCGGACATCATCATCGGCTGTCACGGCGGCGGGAGCAACTTCGCGGGCCTGGCGTTCCCCTTCCTGAAGGACAAGCTGAACGGCACGCGAAAGCACCTGCGCGCCATCGCCGCCGAGCCGCTCGCGTGCCCCACCCTCACGCGCGGCGCGCGCGAGTACGACTTCGGCGACACGGCCGAGACCACGCCGCTGCTCATGATGCACACGCTGGGCCACGCGTTCGTGCCGCCGGTCGTGCACGCGGGAGGCCTGCGCTATCACGGCTCGGCGCCGCTGGTGAGCCATCTGCTCGCGGCCGGCGTGATCGAGGCCGAGGCGTATCACCAGGGGGAGGTGTTCGCGAGCGCCGTGGCGTTCGCGCAGAGCGAGGGGACGATTCCGGCGCCCGAGACGGCACACGCCATTCACAGCGTCGTCCGGCACGCCCGCGAGGCGCGCGAGAAGGGCACGCCGACCGTGATTCTGTTCAATCTCTCGGGCCACGGGCTGTTCGACCTGGGCGCCTACGACGCCTATCTGGGCGGGAAGATGAACCTGGAGGCGTAGGCCTGGCTGGATCCCGCCGCCGTACCGCCCGCCGCCTTCTCGCTGGCGCGGTGCTCGCGCTCATGGCCGGCGTCTGGCCAGCCGGCGCCGGAGAGCGTCAGGCGCCCGACCCGTTGCCGCTCGGGCACCTTCGGATCGTCGCGCCCGCCGCGCCCGGTGGCGGCTGGGACCAGACCGCACGCGCGATCCAGCAAGTGCTGCTGGCCGAAGGCCTGGCGCGCATCGTCCAGGTCGAGAACATCGCTGGCGCGGGCGGCACGATTGGGCTCGCGCGGTTCATCAGGAGCGTCCGCCGCGATGAGCCGGCCCTGCTCGTCACAGGCCTGGTCATGGCCAGCGCCATCGTGGCCAACGAGGCGCCGGTGTCGCTCTCGCAGGTGACGCCCATTGCCCGGCTGACCGGCGACTACGAGGTCATCGTCGTGCCGGCCGGCTCACCGTTCCGCCGGATGTGGGATCTGGTCGAGGCGTTGCGCGCCGAGCCGGGCGCCGTCTCGTGGGCGGGCGGATCGGCCGGCGGCACCGATCAGATTCTGGTTGCCCTGCTCGCTCGCGAGGTCGGCGTGCCGCCCGGGCGGGCCAACTACATCGCCTTCTCAGGCGGCGGCGCGGCGCTGGCTGCGCTCCTCGGCGGCCAGGTATCGGCCGGCGTGGGCGGCTGGTCGGAGTTCGCACCGCAGCTTGCTGCCGGCAGCCTGCGGGCGCTCGCTGTTTCGGCGCCGGAGCGTGTGCCGGGCCTCGATGTCCCCACGCTCCGCGAGGAGGGCTACGACCTCACGCTGGCCAACTGGCGCGGCCTCGTCGGACCGGCGGGCGCCACGGCGGAGCTGCGGGGCCAGCTCGGCGCGGTCGTCGCGCGCGCGCGCGCGAGCGCGCGATGGCGCGAGCTGCTTGCCCGCTATGGCTGGATCGACCTGTACCTACCTTCCGAGGAGTTCGGCCGGTTCCTGCAGCAGGAACGGCTGTCGATCGAGGCCGTGATCCTCAGCCTCCGGTCAGGCAGCGACGTGGGGCCGCTTGCCCGGACGGGCGCCAGGGTGTTCCCGGTGCTCATCGGCGCCGGCCTGGCCGTGATTGGCGTGGCGCTCTTCCTCGACGGCCGGCGGCGGCACCGATCCGCCGCCCCGCGCTCCGAAACGCTCGACGCGCTGCGGTCGGGCAACTGGCCGGCGGTGGCCTACCTGTCGCTCGGCGCCGCGCTGGACCTCGTGCTGCTGGGCCCGGCCGGCTTCGTGGTCGCGTCAACGGTTCTGTTCTGGTGCGCGGCGCGGGCGTTCGGCAGCCCGCGCTGGCTGCGCGATCTCGCCGTCGGCTTCGCGCTGTCGCTTGCCGCGTACGTCACGTTCACTCGCGGCCTGGCGCTCTCACTCCCAGCCGGTATCCTGGCAGGTCTCTTGTAGGTGCCATGGATACGCTGCGCGCTCTCGGCGACGGCTTCGCGATCGCGCTCTCTACGGTCCACCTGCTGTGGGCGCTCGCCGGCGTCACCCTCGGCACCGCGGTCGGCGTGTTGCCGGGCATCGGGCCGGCCTTGACCGTCGCGCTGCTGCTCCCCTTCACGCTGGCGCTCGAGCCGACGAGCGCGCTCATCATGTTCGCCGGCATCTACTACGGCGGCATGTACGGCGGATCGACGACCGCGATCCTGCTGAATACCCCGGGCGAGAGCGCCTCGATCGTGACGGCGCTCGAAGGGCACCTGATGGCGAAACAGGGACGCGCCGCGCCGGCGCTCGCCACGGCGGCCATCGGTTCGTTCGTCGCCGGCACGCTGGCGACGCTCGGCCTCACCTTTTTCGCGCCGCTCCTCGTTTCGGTCGCGCTCGCCTTCGGCCCCACCGAGTATTTCGCACTGGTGATGCTCGCCTTCATGGCCGCCTCGGCGCTGCTTGGCCGATCGGTGCTGCGGGGGCTGGCGAGCCTGTTCTTCGGCCTGGCGCTTGGGCTCGTGGGCATCGATCCGCTGACGGGGGAGGCGCGGCTTGCGCTCGGCATTCCCCAGCTCCTCGACGGCGTGGACGTCGTGTTGTTCGTCATCGGCCTGTTCGCCGTCGGCGAGACGTTCTACGCCGCGTGGCGGCACGCGCCCGGCGAGGAGACGATCGCGGCGGTCTCGCGCGGCCGCTGGATGACGCGCGACGACTGGCGGCGCTCGTGGAAGCCGTGGCTGCGGGGCGCCGTCATCGGCTTTCCGCTGGGCGCGCTTCCAATGGGCGGCGCGGAGATCCCGACGTTCCTTTCGTATCTGACCGAGCGGCGGCTCTCGCGCCGGCCCGAGGAGTTCGGGCACGGGGCGATCGAGGGCGTGGCCGGGCCCGAGGCGGCGAACAACGCGGCAGCGGCCGGCGTGCTGGTGCCGCTGCTCGCGCTCGGGCTCCCGACGTCGGCGACCGCGGCCGTGATGCTCGCGGGGTTCCAGCAGTACGGCTTGAGACCGGGGCCGCTCCTCTTCGAGACGCAGCCCGAGCTCCTCTGGAGCCTGATCGCCAGCCTGTACGTCGGCAATGCCATGCTGCTCGTCTTGAACCTGCCGCTGCTCGGCATCTGGGTGCGCGTGTTGCGGACGCCGAAGCCGCTGCTCTACGGTGGCATCCTCGTGCTCGCGACGCTCGGGACCTACAGCCTGACCGGCTCGCTCGTCGATCTCGCCGTGCTGTACGTGGTGGGGGCGATTGGGTGCGTGATGCGGGTCTACGACTTCCCGCTCGCGCCAGCCGTGCTGGGCCTGCTCCTCGGGCCGCTCGCCGAGCAGCAGTTTCGCCGCGCGGTGGCGATCAGTCAGGGCGATCTCTCGGTGTTCGTGACGCGACCGATCTCCGCGGCGCTCTTGGCCGCTGCCACCGCGCTCCTCATCGGGCCGGCGGTGTGGAGGAAGCTGGCCGGCCAAGGGACGCGGCCGCGGTATCAGCGCCTTTCATAGGCCCGACGACAACCCGCGCGCAAGGGCACGGCCTCAGCCCAGCCCTGGGCGTTGGGCTGCTTGCCCGGTCTGGAGACACCAGCCTGACCCCTTGAGTGCGACCGCAGCGGGATGCTACACTTCATACAGATGAAACGTACAAATCTTGTGCTCAATGGTGATCTGCTCGAGGAGGCCACGCGGCTGAGCGGCGAGCGCACGTACTCCCGGACCGTGGAGCGGGCGCTTCGGGACTTCGTGCGGCGGGCAAAGGCCCGGCGGATCCTGGACCTGTCGGGGTCCGGGCTCTGGGAAGGCGACCTGTCCGCGGTCCGTGAGGACCGCGCCGTGTACCGGACCCGGCGCCGTGGTGCTCGTTGACACGTCCGTCTGGGTCGAGGTCTTCAGGAAGCCGCCCCGGCTGCGCCTCGAAGATCTCCTCGACTTCGACGAGGTCGTGACCTGTCTGCCCGTCGTGCAGGAGGTGCTGCAGGGATTCCGAGACGAGCGCGCCTTCCAGGTCGCGCGCGAGGCGATGCACGCCCTGCCGATCGTCGAGTCGCCTCTCAGGCCCGTCGTGTTCGACGAGGCCGTCGATCTCTACCGGGCCGCCCGTCGCGCGGGTCTGACGGTGCGCTCGGGCGTCGACTGTCTGATCGCGGCCTGCGCGCTTCGACACGGCCTGGCGGTCCTGCATCACGACCGCGACTTCGAACAGCTGGCGCGCGTGTCGCCGCTCGACGCGCGCCCGGCGCGTCGGCGCTGACTGCCTCGTCCCACGGCGCTAGCCAGTCGGGCGCGGAGTACAATCGCGATCGTGTCCGTTCCCCCTGCACCCGCCGCAACCTGCGTCCTGCTCCGCGAGTCAGTCGATCCGGCCGGCCGGGCGCCAGAGATCTTCCTGGTCCGCCGCCACCAGCGCGCGTCGTTCATGGCGGGCGCCTACGTGTTCCCGGGTGGCCGCGTGGACGACGACGACGACGCCGCGGACGATTCCTGGTGCGACGGCCTCGAGGCAGCGCGTGCGCACTGGCCGGACCTCGAGCCGGCGGTCGCCGCAGCGTATCACGTGGCGGCGATGCGGGAGCTGTTCGAGGAGGCGGGCGTGCTCGTCGCGCGCGACGCGACGGGTCGGTTCGTGGCCGAGTCGGCCGACGAGCGGACGGCGCGGCTCACGGCCAGCCGCGCCGGCATTCACGAGGGGAGAACGACGCTCCGCGCGGTGGTCACGCGCGAGCGGTTGCGCCTGGCGCTCGACGCGTTGCTCCCGCTCGCGCACTGGGTCACACCGGCGGTCGAGGCGAAGCGCTTCGACGCGCGGTTCTTCGTGACGCGCGTGCCCGGCGGGCAGCGGGCGCGGCACGACGCCGCCGAGACCATCCACGGCGCGTGGATGACCGCGGCGGATGCGCTCGGGCGCGGCCGCCGCGGCGAGATCTCGCTGCCGCCCCCGACCTGGAGCACGCTCACCGACCTCGCGCGGTTCGACTCGGTGGACGCCGTGCTCGGCTCCACGCGCGACCGTGTCATCCACCGTCGCGAGCCGCGGTTCGTCGAGGAGCACGGCCGACAGATGCTCGTGCTCCCGGGCGACCCGCTCTACCCGGCGCCCGAGGCCGAGCGGCTCACCGCCGTTCACGCCGAGACGCGCTTCGTGCTCGACGGCACGCACTGGCGCGCGGCCCGTGCATGAGCCGGCGCCACGAACCCTCCAGCGTCAGCCTTCGTCTACTTCACCAGGGCGTTGAACAGTAGCTTGAACGTCCCGTGGGTCTGCGCGCGCGCCTGCGTGCGGAACCCGATCAGCACCACCTGCCCCTCCCCGTACGTCGCGGAGACCATCGCGGCCCGCTTCGCGATGCGGTCCTCTCCGATCAGCCATCCGCTCTCGAGCAGGTCGCGCTCGGGGAACCGCGCGACGATCTGGTAGTTTTCGTTCGCGTCGGTCGGCGCGATCTCGAACGCCTGGCTGTTCCAGAAGAGCAGCAGACCCTCGGCAGGCATCCCGTACGCCAGCGGATGCGTCGTGTCGAAGATCGCGTGCAGCGTCGAGCCCGGACAGTAGAAGTCCTTCGAGGCGACGTTGCCGACGACGTTGCGGATCGGCAGGGCGAACTTCTCGATCCCGAAGCTGCTGGCGCCGCCGAGCGTGACCAGCCTCCCGCCCTGGCGGACGAAGTCCTGCAGCGCCTTAACGCCGTCGTTGCCGATGCCGCTGCGGTACCCGGGCGGCACGGAGTCCGGATCCGGGCCGGACCCGCCACCGCGGCCGCCGCCGCCCTGCGCGGCCCGCTCGCCCGTGATGCGCGCCGTCGAGTCGTCCGGCAGGATGATCACGTCGTACGCCGCGTTGAGATTGCCCTTCCTGATCTCGGCATCCATCACGGTCGTGTAGGGGAAGCCCCACCGCTCGAGCAGCAGGCGTGTCCATCCTTCGTCCATGTTGCCGCCGAAATAGCGCTGATACATGCCAATCCGCAGCCGCTTCAGCTCGTGCGTGCCTGGGGACGGGTTCGCCTGGAGCGGCGTGAAGCTGACGCCGGTCTCCTTCGCGACCGCGGCGAGCACGGCCTCGGCGCCCGCCGCGACGAGGAAGTCGCCCGCCCGGACGCCCTGGCCCGCCGTGTCCACGCGCCGCACGGCGATCCCCTTGTCGGCGAGCATGTTGAGCGCGCGGAAGCTGTCGTTGAGCCGGCCGTCGAACACGTACGCCGCGCCGCCCTGGCCGGCCGTGCCGATCGGCGTGACGTCGGCCTCGAGCGTCTGCAGGTCGCCCGCGATCGTCTCATCAACCGGGTCCACGCGCACGCCCATGAACTCGAACATGGTGTCGGTCGCCATGTCGTAGGGCCGGATGGGCGAGCCGTCCGCGCTGCGCGTGTACGAATTGTCGGGGTAGAACGTCCGGCCGAGCAGATATCGGATGAGGCCCCGCTTCGGCTGCGCCGCCGACACGACGAACGAGCCGGCCCCGTAGTTCATGCCGCCGACGGCGAGGGGCTTCCGCGCCTGGTGGATCTCGATCCCCTGGACCCGCAGCGTGTTCACCATGCGCGCCGCGGTGAGCGGATCGTGCTGCGCGGCGGGAATCACGTACGCCTTGGGCGAGCCCGTCGCGCCGCGCTCGGTCTGTCGCTTCGCCTTGAGGTAGGCGTTCCAGAGCGCCGTTTCCTTGTTGCGCGCCGCGATGTCGAGTGTGGCCCAGGCCGAGACTTTCTGGCGTTCGACGATGTCACGCAGACGCCACCAGCCGCCGGGCCACGGATTGGGGAACGTCGTCTGGACCTCGTACTCCGGCAGGCCGCGCGTGCCGCCCCGCAGCTGATCCGGGTGGATGTAGAGCGGCGACGCGAGCCGCGCGCTGGCCGACTCGGTGAGCATCCCGGCGATGTTGTGGAACGGCGTGATCCAGTGGAACCCGAAGTGGCCCCAGCCGGAGTAGATCGCCATGTTGATGATGCCCGACAGGCCGGCTTCTTCTTCCTTGTAGGCGATGTGGCCGCCGTACCAGCTCATCTCACGCCACACCAACGGGTCGGCGTCCGGCCGGATGGGCTCGGCGTACGGCGGCACGTAGAGCCGCGCGCCGTAGCTGCCCATGTGGTGATGGTCGACGTAGGCCTGTGGGATCCAGTCGCGGAACATGATCTTCGCCATGTACTGCGACTCGACCACGTTGGTCATGAAGGCGTCGCGGTTGTTATCGTGGCCGGTGTACTTGTGGTACAGCCACGGCAACCCCGCCGCCTCGTACTCGGTGCCGACCCATTTCCGGTACCAGTCAGTGACCATGATCTGGCCGTCGGGGTTGAAGCTGGGCACCATCAGGAACACCACGTTGTCGAGGATCCGCTGTGTCTCCTCGTCGGTGCGGCTGGCCAGATCCCAGGCGAGCTCGGGCGCCATCTGCGAGCCGCCGACCTCGGTGGCGTGCAGGCTCATCGACTGGACGATGACCGCCCTGCCCTCGGCGACCAGCGTGCGGGCGTCGGCCTCCGAAAGGCCGCGGGGGTCGCTGAGCCGCGCGTTTACCTGCTGGAGGCGCTCCAGCTTCGCCAGGTTCTCCGGCGACGAGAGGATCACGAGCAGGAAGGGATTGCCCATCGTGCTGGGTCCCAGGTCGACGACCCGGATCCGGCCGCTCTCCTTTTCCAGCAGCCGGTAGTACTCGACCATCCGGTCCCAGCGGGCGAGCTGCCGGTCGGCGCCGAGCTGGAAGCCGAAGAACGTCTCGGGGGACGTCGTCGCCGTGCCCCGGCCCTGGGCGCCAGTCGTGCGGGCCGCGGGGATGGTGGCGACGAGCGCCAGGGCGACGAGGCATGAAGCCGCGCGAATCGGCATGAGCTGTCTTCTCATTGGAATCCTCCGCGATCGGAGCCGGACATCTCCGGGTGCTCGATGATCGGGATGAGGTCGCAGAGGCGGCGCACCGGCGCCGCCCGCTGGCCTACAATGTGTGGGGCCGAAGGAGACCACGATGACCACCCGCTCGGTGCTGGTCCAGGCGACGCGCGGCGCTTCCGCCGCGGGCGTGGCCCCGCGAGCGCTGCGCGTAAGATTACTACACGGCGCGCAGCTGAAAAGCGGTACCGCCGGTTTCCGGCGCTCAGGGGCAGCGGGCTGGCGAAGCCGGGACCGAGCACGCTTGGAGCACTAGAAGCGTTGTTGGATCGTGACCCCGATCAGCGTGCAGGACAGAATAGAGGCTGCGACCCAGGAGGACGGCTCTCCGACACGCAACGCACAGGAGACGCCTAGCCCTAGCTGCTCACCCATTGGAAGCCCGCTCGTGCTTATCCGGTTGCTTCAGCAGACCCTCGTTGATGTTGGTGACTTTGAACGCGATGTGTTCCAGAGCCTCGCCGTGCTCCTTCGGCAACGTGTTCCACGGGCTGCCAGGCGCTGTCGATTCGTTGAACACGAACTTTCACGCCGCCGATAATCATCGACCGAGCCGCACCTGAAGCTCATCGACCGAGCTGCACCTGAAGCTCAGGGTTCACTTTGATCTTTGCCTTGACGCGGAACAACTGCCCGAACCGGCACGAGCGTAGGCCAGCGGGCCGGAGCTATTGTTGAAACGCAAGGCCGGCTCCATCCGTTTGCGGTGCTTGCCCGCACCGTTGCTGCCTTGTTCATGGGCTCGCTCACATCTCACGTCCGAAGCCCGGCGCGCAGGTGTTTCCTCGGTGAACATAACGAGGAACATTATGTTTCCGGTTGAAACGTGCGCCGCCGGCTTTCGGCTCCGCTTGAAGTCACCGCGCCGCCCGCGGCAAGTGCCCAGCGAGCCAAAGGAGTGGAACACTGTTTGCAGTCATGCCACCGGCGCGGCGCCGCGCCAAACCCACGCCAACGACGATCAGCGCACCCGGATCGATGATCGCCCAGCGAGATTGGTATTGCCCGCCCGCGCTGCCCACAAGATCGAACGGCATCACAGGAGCACAACTATGAGGCGACCTCCGATTGCGGCGGTACTGCTGCTCGGCTGGATGATCTGGACGGCCGCGGCGCTCACCGACACTGGCGCCATCCTGATCAAGGCCCGGACCATCTACACCGTGACGCAGGGCATGATCGAGAACGGCGAGATTCTGGTGGCGCAGGGGAAGATCCAGGAGGTCGGCCGGAGCGTCACTCATCCCGAGGGGGCCACGGTGTACGACGCCGTCGCGGTGATGCCCGGCATGATCGACGCGCACGCTCACCTGGCCCTACGGCGCGGGGATCGCGGGGCGGCGCGCAGCGGACCGGTTACAGCGGAGTGGAAGGCGGTCGAGCATCTCAACCTCGAGGATCCCATGCTGCAGGTGGCGTTGGCCGGGGGCGTCACGTCGGTCATCACGCGATCGGGCAGCGGCATCGTCAGCAGCGGCCAGGCGGTGGCGCTCAAGATCAAGCGCACGCCGGAAGTGCTCAAACCCTACGTCGATCTGAAAATGGCGGTGCGCCCCCTGATCAAGCTGCGGCCCGGCGAGGCGCCTGCCACGGTGATGGGCTGGTTTCCCGTTGCCGACGATCACTTCCGCCGCGCGAAGATCTATCTGCGGGAGCAGGCGGACTTCAAGGCGGGGAAGACCAACGTGCGCCCGCCGGTTGACGAGCGGCTCGAGGCGTTTGCCGCGGTGCTGCGCGGCGACGTGATGGTGCACGCGCACACGCACTACCCGAGCGAGAACCAGATGGTCATGCATCTGGCGAGGAAGTACGGGTTCATCGATCGCCTGGCGTTCGGCCACGCCGAGGAAGTAGCGCCGATGTCGCACGTGCTCACCGGGACGAAGATCGTGCCGGTGGTCGGGCCGATGATGATCGTGCGCTACTACGGCGATTCGGCGTCGCACAACATCGTGAAGGAGCTGATGGAGGCGGGCGTGAGCGCCAGCATCCAGACCGACAACTCGCGCCAGCAGTTCAAGGACTTCCGCGAGTACGGCGCCTTTCTGGTGCGGCACGGGCTGCGCGAAGAGCATGCGCTGCAGGCCATCACCGTCAACGGTGCGAAGGCGATGATGCTCGACAAGCGCATTGGCAGCATCGAGCCGGGCAAGGACGCCGACCTCGTGCTGCTCGACGGCCATCCCTTCGACTTGACCGCCGACCGGATCGAGCGCGTGATCGTCGACGGCGTCGTGGAGTACGAGCGGGCGGAGGTGCTGCAGACGGCGCGTCCCACCGCGGTCGGACCGTTCCAGCGCTACCGCGGCGAAGTGCCGGCGGATGCGCGCGCCTTTGCGCTGACGAACGCGCACGTCTTCACCGTGAGCGGCCCTCCGATCCCGAACGCCACCGTCGTGGTCGACGATGGCCGGTTCACGAAGGTGGAGGCGGGCGGCGCGGTGCCGGCGGGGCTGCCGGCGCTCGACGTCGGCGGCCGCGCCATCGTACCCGGGTGGGTGGTCGGCCGCGCGTTCCCCAACGACTGGATTGGCGACCTCAAGTGGCAGGTGCAGAACGATGAGGCGCTGGCGCCGATCGAGCCGGAGATGAACGCCCGCTTCGCCGTCGATCCGTGGTTCCCCTCCTACGACGTGAACCGGGAGATCGGCATCGTCTCGCAGAACGTGACGCCGGGACACCGCACGTTCATCGGCGGCACCGGCGTCATCGTCAAGTCCGTGGGGATGAACATCGACCGGATGGTGCGGAAGGAGCCCAGCTCGATGGTCTTCTCGCTCACCGCCGAGACCGGACGGCAGTGGAGCAAGGACCCGGCGGCGCCGATGAGCCTGGCCGCGCGATCGCGGATGATTCGTGACGCGCTCGACGCCGCCCGCCAGTACACGTCGGTGGGCGAGGAGAGCCGCGACTTCAATGCGCAGCACAACGCGCTGCGGCCGGTTCTCCGGGGCGAAGTGCCGGCGGTCATCCACGCGCGTCGCGTGGATGAAATCCGCGAAGCCATCGCGCTCGCCGCCGACTATACGCTCCGCCTGATCATCAGCGGCGGTACCGAGGCGCACCAGATTGCCGGGGAAATCGCCAAGGCGGGCGCGCCGGTGATCCTCGGGAACTCCGAGACCTATTCGTCCGATCTGCGTGGCGAGGGTGAGGGCTACAGCCTGCAGGGTCCGGCAATTCTCGCACGCGCCGGGGTAAAGGTGGCGTTCTTTGGTGACGGCGCTTCGCGGCGTGCGATGCCCTCTGGACGTCTCGGCGGCGACCCGGCGCTCAACGCGGCGTGGGCGTTCCGCAACGGCGCGCCGGAGGCGGACGCGCTGAAGATGGTGACGCTCAACCCGGCCGAGATGTTCGGCATGGCGGACCGGATTGGCAGCATCGCGCCGGGCAAGGATGCTGATTTTCTCGTGCTCGAGGGGCACCCATTCGACTACAACGTGCTGCCGCAGATGGTCTACATCGACGGCCGGCGCGTGCATGCCGGCGCCGCCGCCGCGGCACCGCGCGTCACCACGCAGGCGGAACAGACTATGCTGACTGGTTGGGCCGTGTGGTTCGGCGGCGGCCTCGCGGTTGGCGCCCTGTTGACGTTTGTGGCCGGCCGCCGCCGCCGCGCGCGCGCCGGCGAGCCCGATCGCGCACCGGTCGTCTGATTGGACTGGTCACTCAGTGGCTGTGAGCTCTGGTGGTGCCGGCTTGAGCCGGACAACCGGTGGCCCGGAACTCGCTCCGCGGCGGCAGCGAGACGCTCGCGCGCGACTTCCCGGTGGCCGTCACCTCCGCGGTCTGCGATCTCGGCAGCGACGCGAGCCGGCAAGCGATGCTCGAGGCGCTCCTCGCCGGCGACGGCGGCCTCGACATCCTCGTCAACATCACCGGCGGACCGCCGGCCGGGCCCATCAGCGCGCTGGATGCCGCCTCGCTCAGCCCGCATTTCGAAGCGATGATGCTGAGCGTCATCGACACCACCAATCGCCTGCTGCCGAGGTTGCGCGAGCGCGGCTGGGGGCATATCATCACCAGCACGTCTTCCGGCGTGGTGCAGCCGATCCCGGACCTCGGCATCTCGAACGCGCTGCGTGCGTCACTGGTGAGCTGGTCGAAAACGCTGGCGTCGGAGGTGGCGGGCGACGGCGTCCCGGCGAACGTAGTGGTGCCGGGACGCATCAAGACGCGGCGCGTCGATGAACTGGATCAGAAGTCGGCCGAGCGCCAGGGGCGCCCGGTGGAGGACATCGTGCGTGAGTCGCTCGCGTCGATTCCGGCCGGCCGCTACGGCACGCCGGAGGAATTCGCCAACGTGATCGCGTTCCTGGCGAGCGACTGCGCGAGCTATGTCACCGGCAGCGTATTCCGCATCGACGGCGGCCTGATCCGCTGTCCCTAGCCGGAGCGATCTGGCGCGCCGCCACACACGCCGTCGACCCTATCAGGGAGCCGCTCGATGGGCCATCTCCTCACCGAACAGACGACCGGCGTCTTTTCCATTGCGGTCACGCCGTTCACCGCCTCCGGGGCGATCGACTACCGCAGCGTCGACACGATGCTCGACTTCTACGTCGCGCAGCGCGTCCACGGCCTCACCATCCTCGGCATGATGGGGGAAGCGCAGAAGCTCACCGGCGAGGAATCGCTGGCGGTGACCCGCCACGTGCTCGGCCGCGCCGCGGCGAGGCTGCCGATCGTGGTTGGCGTCTCGAGCGCCTCGTTCGAAACGATGCGCCAGCTCTCGCGGACCGCCATGGCGGCGGGCGCGGCGGGAGTAATGGTGGCGCCCGCCACCGGGCTTCGGACCGACGATCAGATCTACGGCTACTACGCGCGCGTCTTCGACGCGCTCGGAAGCGACATCCCGGTGGTCTACCAGGACTACCCGCAGTCCACCGGCGTGTACCTCTCCGTGGGGCTCTTCCTGCGGCTCGTGCGCGCCTTCCCCCAGCTCGTCATGCTCAAGCACGAGGACTGTCCGGGGCTCGGCAAGATCACGCAGATCCGGCGCGAGTCGGAGCGGCAGGGCCTTCGTCGCGTCAGCATCCTGGTCGGCAATGGCGGTCTCTACTATCCGCTCGAGCTGCGGCGTGGCGCCGACGGCGCCATGACGGGCTTTGCGTACCCGGAGATGCTGGTCGAGGTGTACGAACGATTTACCGCCGGTGACCGCGACGGGGCGGAGGACCTCTTCGACTCGTATCTTCCGCTCGTGCGCTATGAGCAGCAGCCGAACATGGGGCTGGCAATTCGCAAGGAGATCCTCTTCCGCCGTGGCGCCATAGCATCCCCGGCTCTGCGGCCGCCCGGCTACACGCTGACACCCGACGATGCAGCGGAGCTCGACCACCTGATGGCGCGTCTGGAGCGGCACACGGCGGCACAGGTCGGGTGATGGGCGCCAAGTTCGACCTCGTGGTTCGCAACGGCACGGTCGTCTCGGCCTTCGATCGCGCGGGATCCGACGTCGGCATCACCGGCGGCCGCATCGTCGCGGTCCGTCCCGGCCTTGGCCCCGGGCGCGAGGAGATCGACGCCTCGGGACGACTCGTCTTGCCTGGCGCCATCGACAGCCACTGCCACATCGCGCAGGAGTCCTCCACGGGACTCATGACCGCGGACGACTTCCACACCGCCACGCTCGCCGCCGCCTGCGGCGGCACCACGACGGTGATCCCGTTTGCGGCGCAGCACAGAGGGCAGTCGCTGCGCGACCTGGTGCGCGAGTACCACCGTCGGGCCGCCGGCCGCGCGGTGGTCGACTACGGGTTCCACCTGATCGTCTCGGACCCCGACGAACGCGCGCTCGGCGACGATCTGCCGGCGCTCGTCGAGGAGGGCTGCACGTCGTTCAAGATCTTCATGACCTACGAGGTCCTGAGGCTGACGGACCGGCAGATTCTGAGCGTGCTGGAGGTGGCGCGCGACCAGCGGGCGCTCGTGCTGGTGCACGCGGAGAACCACGACGCGATTGCCTGGGCCAGCCAGCGGCTGCTGGCGGAGGGACGAACCGCGCCGAAGTACCACGCCTCGTCTCGTCCGGCGGCGGTCGAGCGCGAGGCGGTGCACCGCGTCATCAGCCTTGCCGAGCTTGCCGGCGCGCCGCTGCTCGTCGTGCACGTGTCGAGCGCGGATGCGCTCGAGCAGATTCAGTGGGCCCGGCGCCGCGGCCTGCCCGTGTTCGCCGAGACCTGCCCGCAGTATCTGTTCTTCACTGCCGGCGACCTGGATCGACCCGGCTTCGAGGGCGCGAAGTACGTGTTCAGCCCGCCGCCGCGCGACCGCGCGAGCCAGGAGGCCCTGTGGGAGGGGCTGCGGAACGGCGCGCTCGACGTCGTGTCGTCGGACCACGCGCCCTACCGGTTCGCCGACGTGGATGGGAAGGCGGTGCACGGCACGGGCGCGCCGTTCCCGAAGATTCCGAACGGGATGCCGGGGCTCGAAACCTGCCTGCCGCTGGTTTTCTCCGAGGGCGTGCGCGCCGGCCGGCTCACGCTCGAGCAGTTCGTGGCGCTGAGCGCGACGAACGCCGCGCGCATCTACGGTCTCTACCCGCGCAAGGGCACCATCGCGGCGGGGGCGGACGGCGACCTGGCCATCTGGGACCCGGACGCGCGCGTCACGATCACGAACGGGATGCTCCATCATCGGATGGATTACACGCCCTATGAAGGGACGACGGTGACCGGCTGGCCGGTCGTGACGATTTCACGCGGCCAGGTCGTGTGGCAGGACGGGGAGGTGTCGGCGCGTCCGGGCCGCGGGCTGTTCCTCCCGCGGGAGCGGTTTTCGCTGGCCTCGCCCGCCGAGCTCGCGCACCGCACGAAAGCGCATGCCTGAATGCCGGACCCCATGAGAATCTTCGTCATCAACCCGAATAGCTCGGCAAGCATGACCGCGCACCTGCGACGCGAGCTCGAAACCGTCAAGGGACGCACCGCGGATCTGACGGTCGTGAACCCCGCCGATGGACCGGCGTCGATCGAATCGGCGCTCGACGAGGCGCGCGCGATTCCGCTGGCGCTCGACCTGATCGCCCAGGCGGCCCGCGACGGCTTCGACGCCGTCGTGATTGCCTGCTTTGCCGATCCCGGTCTCGACGCCGCGCGGGAGATCGTGTCGATCCCCGTGGTGGGCATCGAAGAGTCGGCGCTGCACGTGGCGGCCATGCTCGGGCACCGCTTCACGATCCTCACGGCGCGGCGCGAGCGCGTGCCGGCGAAGATCGAGCACGTCGCCAGGCTCGGGCTCTCGAGCCGCCTTGCGTCGGTGCGACCGCTCGAGATGGGCGTGCTGGAGATGGAGGCGGATCCGGCGCGCGCGCAGGGTCGGATCCTCAAGGTGGGCGGCGCGGCGGTCCGCGAGGACGGCGCCGAGGTGCTCGTGCTCGGCTGCGCCGGCCTGGCAGGCTATGGCACCGAGCTGACCGGGACGCTTGGCGTCGCGGTCGTGGATCCGGCGCCCGTGGCGCTCAAGACCGCGGAGATGCTCGTCGAGCTGAAGCTGACGCACAGCAAGCGCGGGCTGTACGCCGTGCCTCCCTCGAGGCGTCCTGTCTACGAAATCCCGTAATCCTTCAGCTTCCGCCAGAGTGTGGTGCGGCTGATGCCGAGCGCTTCGGCCACCCGGCGCCGGTTCCAGCGGTGCTTCTGCATCGCGTCGAGCACCTGCACGCGCTCCTGGTCCGACAGCGACGACATCTCCGTGGCCGGCTCGTTCACGACGACGTCGCGCGGCAGGTCCACCTCGGTGATGAGCCCGCCGGTGGTGAACGTCACGGCGCGCTCAATGACATTCTGCAACTCGCGCACGTTGCCGGGCCAACTGTAGGCCTGCAGCATGGCAATCGCCTTCTCCGAGATGCCGCGGATCGGCTTCGCAGACCGCCTCGCGTACTGTTCCAGATAGTGCACCGCCAGCAGCGCCACGTCCTCGCTGCGCTCGCGCAGCGGCGGCACGCGCAGCGAGACGACGTTGAGCCGGTAGTAGAGATCCCTGCGGAACGTGCCGGTGCGCACCGCCTCTTCGACGTTGCTGTTGGTGGCCGACACCACGCGTGCGTTCACCCGCGTAACGCGCGAGTCGCCCACGCGCCGGACCTCGCCGTCCTGCAGGAAGCGCAGCAGCTTCACCTGCAGGGGCACCGACATCGCGCCCACCTCGTCGAGGAAGAGCACGCCGCGGTCCGCTTCCTCGGCGAGCCCCTTGCGGTCGAACGCCGCGCCCGTGAACGCCCCGCGCCGGTAGCCGAACATCTCGGTCTCCTGGATCGACTCGGGCAGCGCGCCGCAGTTGACGGCCACGAACGGCCCGCCCGACCGCGAGCTGAACGCGTGGATCGTACGGGCGACCAGCTCCTTTCCGACGCCGGTCTCTCCCAGGATCAGCACCGGGCTGTCGGTGACCGCAATCTGCTGGATCGTGCGCGCCAGCTCGCGCATCGGCTCGCTGCGCCCGACGATCCGCTCGATCGCGAACGCCTCGCCCACCGCGGAGCGTAGGCGGTGCACCTCCTCTTTCAGCCAGCGCTGCTCCACCGCGCGCTCCACGGTCAGCAGCAGCTCCTCGTTGCGGAACGGCTTGGTCAAGTAGTCGTACGCACCCGCCTTCATGGCGTTCACGGCGTCGCCGATCGACGCGAACGCCGTCATGACGATGACTTCCGCCGGGCTGTTCGACGACTTCACTGCCATGAGCAGCGAGTAACCGTCCATCTGGTCCATCCGGAGGTCGGTGACCACGACATCCACCTGGCGCCGCCGAAGCACCTCGAGCGCCTCGGCGCCGCTGGCCGCCAGAATCACGTCGTAGCCGCCGCGCTCGAGCACGAGCCCGACGGAAATCCTGAAGTTCTCCAGATCGTCGACGACGAGTACGGAGGCCATACCGTCCTGTCCTGTTACGTGCCGCCGCGCCGCGGCAGCCCTGCGTCAGCGCTCGGCGGGCAGCCTCATGGCAAACACCGCCCCGCCCCCCTCGGGGCTCTCTGCCGTCACCACGCCGCCGTGCTCCCGGACCACGCGCTCGACAATCGCCAGGCCGAGCCCCGTGCCGCTCGCCTTGGTCGTGAAGAAGGGATCGAAGACCTGGTGACGGATGTCGCCCCTGATGCCGATGCCGGTGTCGCGCACCTTCAGATCGACCGACGGCGAGCGATCGGCGCCGGACCGCTCCAGCGAGACGATGATCCGGCCCTGCTCGCCCACCGCGTCGAGCGCGTTGGCGAGCAGGTTCCACAGCGCCTGGCGGAGCTGCTGGCGATCGCCGCGCACCGCCGGCACGTCGCCGTTGCCCACGAACTCGATGGCCACGCCGGGCCGCGACCGCGCGTCCTGCTCGAAAAGCCGCAGCGTGTCCTCCACCATCTCGTGCAGCTCGAACCGCTCCTCCTCGCGTTCGCCCGGCTTGGCGAACGTCAGCAGGTCGCTCAGGATCGCGTTCAGGTGCGCCGCTTCCTCGCTCGTCACCTTCAGCAGGCGCGGGTCCATGCGTGCCGCGCTGTCCTGCTGCAGCATCTCGACGCAGCTCACGATGGCGCCCAGAGGGTTGCGAATCTCGTGCGCCACCTGTGCCGCGAGCCGTCCCAGATCGGCCAGGCGGTTCGCCTCGACCATCTGTTGTTGCAGTTTGCGTTCCTCCGTGACGTCGCGGACGAACGCCTGCACGCCTCGGACGCGCTGCCCCGGGCCCCGGAGCAGCGAGCTGTTCTGCGACACCCACCTGATCGTCCGGTTGTCGCGGTGCAGCAGGCGGTACTCGAAGCTGCGATCGGCGCGCCCGGCGAGTGCGTCGCTGAACTGCTCGCAGAGTCGGGTGCGGTCGTCGGGATGCACGAAGATGAAGCTCCACGGCTCGGAGTGATAAACCTCCTCCGGCTCGAACTGCAGCAGCCACTTGAGCACCGGGTTCGCGTAGACGACGCGGCCGGTGCGATCCACCTGGAAGATCAGGTCGCGCGCGGTCTCCACTAGGTCGCGGAACTGGCGCTCGGAGCTGCGCAGGTCGCGCTCGAGGCGTGCGCGATCGAGGGCCAGCGCCGTCTGGTTGGCCATCGCCTCTACCAGCGCCACCTCTTCCGGTCGCCACTGGCGCGTGCCGCGTCCCTGGACGAACAGGATGCCCGAGAGCCGCCGCTCGCCGAGCAGCGGCGCGAGGATGCAAGACCGCACGTCGCTCTCGGCCAGGCGGCTCCTGGTTCTCGCGGACACCGGCAGGGTCGCCACGTCGTCGACCGGCCACGCCGAGCGTCGGCGACTCAGCTCGCGTTCGAGCTCCCGCACCAGCTGCCGCACGACCACCGCGCCTTTCGTCGCCTCCGGCTCGCAGTACTCGTACTGCACCCGCGGCGCCTGCGTGATGCCGGTGACCTTCACGAGGCACCGCGGCGCGTCGAGTGCCCGGCCGAGGTTGTCCGCCACGAACGAGATCGCCTTGTCCCAGTGTGGGTTCGCGTTGAGCGTGGCGCTCACCCGGTGGAGCAGCGACTCGGTGCGCACGCGGCCGCGCAGCTCGAGAATGAGCCGCCCGTTCTCGATCCCTAGCCCCACCTGCGTCCCGATGGCCCGCAGCAGATCCACGTCGTCGCGGCTGAACGACCGGCGCTCGTGGGTGATCACCTGCATCGTGCCGTAGGTCTTCAGGTGCGTTTTGAGCGGCACTGCCGCGAAGCCCCGGAAGCCTTCGGCTCGGGCCATGCGCCGCGTGACACGCGCGTCGTTGGCGAGGTCGTCCACGACCACCGGCTCACCCGTCTGCGCCACCCAGCCGGGCAGCCCCTCGCCCAGCCGAATCCGGTCCGCGTCCGCCACGACCGCCTGCGGCAGGCCCGTCTGCGCCACGAGCCGCAGCTCGTGTGTCTCCTCGTCGAGCAGGTGCACGGCGCCCCCTTCGGTCGCCATCACATCCATGACCCGTTCGAGCGCCTCCTGAAGAAGGTCTTCGATGCGCGAGAAGCTGAGCAGGCTCAGCGCGACACGATTGACCGCGCGGACCGCGGAAGGTTGGCCGGAACCGGCTGTGCGGGTCTGCATGGTCTGCCGATCAATTGAAGCGCGGGAGGAACCGCCGGGAGGGCCCCAGGGCCCGTCGTAACAGATCGATGCTAGACGCGTTCCGGCGCGCAGGTCAAACGCCTCGTTTCAGATTGGCACATTGCGTTGCGCCAGGCGCGGCGGCGTTTCAGAGGTGCGGGATCCGACGTCCCTGTGCTGGACAGCGAGACAGGATCTGATTCATACACCATAAGTTGCAGCGTTCGGTCGGACGGACTGGCGGGCCACCGAGGCACCCCCATCACCACGCCCAACGGCTGGCGGTGGCGTGGCGCCCGGATGCCGCACGACGATTGCGACACGGCCGCCAGCCACACCGTGCGTTCCAAGTTGAAACCAGCCGCGCAGACCTTTCGTCGCAGGATGAAACGTGCGCCGATTCGGCGGCGCGCTGGCACGTCGCTGGCCGCCTGTGTTTTCGTCGATTTCACGTTTCGGCACGTCGATTGCCCCACGGCCGAACAACTCTCACACCGGTTTTCGCTTTCTCAGTCGAGCCGAGCGGTTCGACGCGTGTCGGCCGCTGGGGTAGCGGGGCCTCGTGTCGTGCTGGACGGCAGGGTGTTTCGACCTGCCGCCGCGCGGCGCGGAGAGAGTGACGGGTCAACCGACGACATTGAGACAGGGAGAGGACTCCGACGGGACGCAGTATGTGCTGGATCCTGAGCGTCGCCGTGTTTCTCTGCGCATGGCGGCCGAGCGTGCCGCCGCTCAGGCGCAGTTCGGGGGGATTGAAGGCGTGGTGAAGGACGAGAGTGGCGGCATGCTGCCGGGCGTGGCAGTCGAGGTGCGGTCGCCGGCGCTCATCGAAGGCGTGCGCGTGACGGTGACCGACGGCGACGGCAGCTGCCGCGCGCTGCGTCTCCCGGTCGGCGAGTACACCTTGCGCTGCTCGCTCACCGGGTTCACGATGGTGGAGCGAGACAAGGTCATCATCAACTCGTGATTCACCGCCACGATCAACGCGCGGCTCACCGTCGGATCGATCGAGCAGACGCTGGCGGTCGTCGGCGAGTCTCCGGTGGTCGACGTGCGTGGCAGCACCGGGTAGACCGTGCTACTCGGCAACCAAGGCCACGCTCGGCGGCGTCGTGCGCGGAAACCATCGCGGGCCGGACGAGGCGCCGGCTCACTGGCGCAGCCGGTCGGCGTTCACAAACGGCGTCTCGGGACGCTGAAGGACGTGCTGGGGCGGGTGGCGGCGTACTGCGAGCGGGCAACGGGGCAGTGACGCCGTTGTTCGAAACATAACGGGGTGGCGTGACATTCCGTTCCAATCTGCAACGCGCCGTTCTGGTGCCACGGCATGCGGCGGATCTTTGGGGACGTCCAAGGCTCGGAAAAAACGGTCGTCCTGCGGATGGGTCTGAACCAGCGATTCGGGGCATACGTCTTGCAGCAGCCCAGGCTGCTGTGCGGTAGAGGGGCGGGATTACACAGGCGCTTTCAGCCCTGCTGGGTAGAACCGGTTTGACAGCCGTGAGTGGATGGCCGCGAACGGAGCTGCCCTGAGCGAGTGTGCGTCGTTCGAGAGGCTCAGGCGGCGCAGGCCGGCTCCGGATTCGGAATGGCAGCCCATCGCAGCCCGGAATGGACGGCAAAAGGCCGCTCAGGCCAGCCGAGCACCGGTGGGCTGTTCGCGGACAGGACCCGGACACGATCACGTTCCGGTTGTAAAACCGGTTCTACTGACTACGGACGACTGACCACCAGGAAAGAGAGCCATGACAGCCCGACGTTTCGTGCTCGGCGGCGCGGCGATGCTGGCGCTGCTGGCGCCCGTGATTCCGCTGAAGGGACAGGCGCAGCAGATTCTCATCCAGGCGAAGCGCATCTATACCGCCGGGCCGGCGGGCGTGATCGAGAACGGCCAGGTGCTCATCGAGGGCACGAAGATCAAGGCGGTCGGCACGAACGTCTCCGTCAATCCTGGCGCGACGGTGTACACGGCCGAGACCGTGATGCCCGGCCTCATCGACACGCACGCCCACGTGGCGCTCCAGCGCGGCGGCGGCGGAGGCACGCGCGTCGAGCGTAGCGCGAGCAGCGCAGAGCATTCCACCCTCACCCAGTTCAACCCGCGCGACCCGGCGCTGCGTTCGATCGTCGAGGGCGGCATGACGACCGTGGTGACGCGGGGGGGCGGCGGAGGGCAGGTCTTCCGGGGCCAGGCGCTGGCCGTGAAGCTGAAGAACGCGCCGCTCGATCAGATGATCCTGAAGGAATACGCGGACATGAAGATGTACGTCCGCACTGGGATCGGCGGGTCCTTCCTGACGCTGCCGGGATGGCGGGCAGTGGCCCGGGCCGAGATGATCCGAGGCCAGGAATACATGCAGCGGTGGGCAGACTATGACAAGGGGCTTCTCAAGGATCCGCCCGAGCGGGATCCGCGCCTCGAAGCCTATGCAGTCCTTCTGCGGCGCGAGTCGCCCATCCACGTCCACACGAACTATGCCGCCGAAATCCTGATGGTGCTGGACTTCGCGAAGGAGTTCAACCTGCGCCTCTCATTGGGCCACGGCAACTACGCGTACCGCGTCGGGCGCGAGATCAAGGACGCGGGCGTGGTCCCGGTGGTCGGGCCCACCTTTATCGTGCAGTCGTACGACGAGGACACTTGGCACAACGGGCCCGCGGAGCTTGCGGCGGCGGGCGTCGACGTGGCGCTGCAGATGGATATGAGCGCACACCACAACAAGGTGTATCTCGAGGTGGGGTCCCTGCTGATTCGCCACGGCATGCGTGAAGAGGACGCCATCCGTGCGCTCACGATCAACGGGGCGAAGGCGATTATGATGGAGGATCGCATCGGCAGCCTCGAGCCGGGGAAGGATGCGGACGTCGTGCTGCTCGACGGCCATCCGTTCGAGCTGCAGACCTACGTGACGCACACCTTCATCGACGGGACGCTCGAGTTCGAGCTGAAGCAGAAGCCGCAGACGGCGTCGCTCACGCCGGTCTCGCCCGCCAGACCCGTCGCCAGCAGCGCCACCCCCGCCTCCTCGCGCATCGCCATCGTCAACGGCACGGTGTTTCCGATCAGCGCCGGCGTCATCCGCAACGGCACCGTGCTAATCGAGGACGGCAAGATTGCGAAGGTGGGAAGCGGCATCGCGGCGCCGGCCGGCTACGACGTCATCGATGCGGCCGGACGCGCGGTCATGCCCGGCATGGTCGCCGCGCGCGCGTATCCTGTGTTCGTCTGGGTGCCGTGGTGGGGGAACACCGCCGGCACGGATCTGTCGAACGAGACCACCGATCCGATCACCGCGGACGCCGACGCGCGGTTCAACCTCGATCCGGCGATGCCCGGATGGAAGATCATGCGGGAGCTTGGGTTAACGACGTATCTGGTGACGCCCGGAAACGCCAACGTCATTGGCGGCAAGGGCGTCGTGATCCGCGGGATTGGCGAGTCGTACCAGGAGATGGTGCGCGATCCTGAGCCGAAGGCGATGGTCTTCTCGATCGGCGACACGGCGCGCCAGCAGTGGGGCGACGACCGCTTCGAGGCGGGCGGCATCGTCACGATGCTGCGGGAGACGCTCGATCGCGCGAAGGCGTACCAGGGGCGGATCGCCCGCGGCGAGCGGCCGGCGCGCGACGTGAAGTCGGAGGCGCTGATCCCAGTGCTCGAGCAGCGGCAACTGGCCATCTTCGCGGTGGACCGCGAGGCCGACATCCGCACGGCGATCCGGCTGGCGGACGAGTACAAACTGCGCATCGCCATCAGCGGCGGCATCGATGCGCTGAAGGTGGCCGACGAGCTGAAAGCGCGCGACATCCCGGTGATCCTCGGTCTCTCGGGGTCGGGATGGACGGCGTTCGAAGGCATTCGCGGCGGTCAGGGCTTCGACGAGCAGCGGCCGGCGAAACTGGCGCGCGCGGGGATCAAAGTGGCGATGTTCGGCCCCGGCGGCCACCGCGGCAATCTCCCGCACGGTCGCATCGGCGGCGAGCCGATTCTCAACGCGGCGTGGTGCTTCAAGAACGGCATGAGCGAGGCGGACGCGCTGCGGATGGTGACGCTCAACGGCGCCGAAGTGATCGGCTTCGGCGACCGCCTTGGCAGTCTCGACGCGGGCAAAATCGCCGACGTGGTGATCTGGAACGGTCACCCGCTCACGTATCGCGCGCTGCCCAACACGGTGCTGATCGACGGGCGCGTGGTGTTCCAGCGGACGCTCACCGCGGCGTCGCCGACGGCGGCGGCGAGTCAGCCACAGTAACACAGTGGAGCCGCAACCGTACACGCCGGATTGTAGTGTCCGGCTTCCGCCTTCGCGTAAAGCTCCGGCGGACCGCCGCAGTCTTAGCGGAGGCGGTCAGCCGGACCCGACACGGTGCGCCTACAGAATGAGACCACGCACTTGTCGCGACCGGTCCGCCTTCGTGGAGACGTCAGACGCAGCATGATCGAGACGCAACCCACCACCACGCCCCCGCCAGACAGCACGGCGCAGCGCGTCGTGATGATCGACCCGCTCGAGCAGGCGGCGCGGGATCTGTTCGCGGCCGCGCTCCCCGAGGAGGGGTGGCAGCTCGAGTACCCGGCGGACGCGGGCGACGCGGCGCTCGCGGAGCTGGTGCGGGGTGCCGCGGCGATCGTCACGCGGCGCCGGTTCGTCGGGCCGGATCTCCTTGCCGCTGCGGGCCCCGGGCTGCGGCTTGTCCAGGTGCAGGGCCACCTCCCGGACCGCGTGGACCTTGCCGCGGCACGCGCGGCGGGCGTGCAAGTGGCGGTGATGCCAAGCAAGGGGTGTATCGCGGTCGCCGAACACGCGATGGCGCTGATGCTGGCCTTCGCGCGGAAGATCGTGCCGGGTCACACCGGCGTCGTGCGCGGGGCGTACCGGGAGCGCGGCCTGACGCCCGCCCGCACGTCCGAGCGCGTCATCGCGTTCAACTGGCTCGGTTTCGCGGACGTGGCGGAGCTGAACGGGCGGACGCTGGGTATCATCGGCCTCGGCGAGATCGGCCAGGAAGTGGCGCGGCGCGCGCGCGCGTTTGCCATGCGGGTGCGCTATTACACGCGGCGTCCGCTCGCCGCCCGCTTCGAACGCATGCTCGGCGTCGAACGCGCCCCCCTCGACGACCTGCTGCGGGAGGCGGACTACCTCACGCTGCACGTGCCGCACTCGGCGGAGACGGATCGCTTCCTCGACTCCGGCCGGATCGCGCTCCTCAAGCCGACCGCCTGCGTGGTGAACACCTCGCGCGGCGGAGTCATCGACGAGGCGGCGCTCGCGCGCGCGCTGCGCGACCGCCGCATTGCGGGTGCCGCGCTCGACGTCTTCGTCGAGGAGCCGCTGCCCGCCGATCATCCGTTCATCGGTCTCGACAACGTCCTGCTGACGCCGCACGTGGGCGGCGGGTCAGGCGGCGGCCAGCGCCTGCACGCACGGGAGACAATGGAGAACGTGGCCCGTGCGCTCCGCGGCGAGGCGCTGCGTCACCGCATCGATGTGGACCATCAGCCATAGGCGCTGACGGGAGGTCCGGGATCCGGACGTCCACGCACGTATTCAAGAGGGGAACCCATGTCCAGAGACGTCACCATGAACCGCGTTGCGATCGACTCCATCGTGGCCGAGCCTGGCACGAAGGCCACGGGCTACGTGGCCGCCGTGAACCGTGTGGACGGCACCACGCTGGGCATCCCGGTCATCATCGTCGCAGGCCGGAGGGACGGCCCCGTGCTCCTCGTCGACGGCGGGATCCACGGGGACGAGCAGGAGGGGACGCTCGCGATTCTGTCGTTCGCGCGCAACCTCGACCCCAACGAGCTGCGCGGCGCCTTCATCGGGGTGCCGGTGGTCAACGTGGGCGCCTTCGAGGCGATGGCGCGCGGCAACCCGCGCGACACGCACACCTTCGACATGAACCGCATCTACCCGGGGCGCCTCGACGGCTTCCTGAGCGATCGCGTCGCGCACACGCACAACTCGCTCATCGGATCGATTGCGGACATGGAGATTTCGATCCACTCCGGCGGCAACAGCTGCTACCTCGCCGAGACCATCTTCGTGAGCTCGAACGACAGCGCGAGCTTCGAGCTGGCACGCGCGATGGGGCCCGAGTGGCCGATCATCCTCGACACGCCGCACCCGGTCGGCACACCGATGGCGGCCATGCTCTCGCGCGGCAAGCCGGCGCTCACGGTGGAGCTGGGCGGCAGCGCCGCGACCATGCCGGATGTGCTGACGGGCGTCGTGGCGACCATTGAGAACGCCATCGCGAACGTCTGCCGCCATTACGGCATGCTCGAGGGCCAGGCGGAGTACGCCGACGGCTTCTGGCGCGGCCGGCAGAAGGTGGTGCAGGCGGGCCGCAGCGGTCTCATCAAGCCCAGTCCCGATATCCGGCTGAAGCGGCCGATCCGGTGTGGCGAGGTCCTGCTGCAGATCACCGATCTGTTCGGCACGCCGATCGAGGATCTCCAGGCGCCGTGCGACGGGACGCTCTTCGGGATGCGGACGTATCCAAGCGTCACCGCCGGCGACTGGGCGCTCTTCTGCGCCGACGCGCAGTTCGAGCGGCGCGGCGATTGAGGCCGATCTCTCGCACGGGCCGGCGGTGGTCCGGCCCCCGGCGGGTCTCGAGGCTCGCTCTGACGAACGTGGAAACTCCAGCGGCCGGCTCGAGGCGGCCCGACGTTTACACATGATTCAGGACCCCATCGCGCTGCTCGGGTTCATGTTCCTGATTGTGGCGTTCGCCCGCTGGCTCGAGAGCCAAGTGGCGTTCATCAAGAAGATCAGCTCGGCGGTGGTGTGCACGCTGCTCGGGATCCTCCTCGGCAACGCCGGCGTGGTGCCCCAGAGCGGCCCGATCCACACGGCGATCGCCGACTTCGCCGTGCCGTACTCGATCGTGCTCGTGATTCTGGCGTCCCATCTGGGCGACCTGAAGGTCGCCGGGGTCCGGCTCGTCACCTGCTACGCGCTGGCGGGCATCGGCACCTTCGCCGGCTCGTTCGTGGCGAGCCTGGTGTTCGCGCAGTGGCTCGGGCCGGAGACGTGGAAGCTGGGCGGCATGTTCGCCGCCGCCTTCATGGGCGGCGGCATGAACTTTGTGGCGGTCGGCCGCGAGCTCGAGACCTCCCCGGGCCTGTTCTCGGCGGCGCTCGTCGCGGACAACCTCTCGACCGTGCCTTACCTGCTCGCGCAGATCGGCCTGGCGGCAGTCCTCGCGCGGTACTTCACCGGCACGCCCGCGTGGCGCATGGGGCGTAGCGCCGCCCCCGTGGCGCTTGCCGGCGGCGCCTCGGTGGCGGTTGACCTGCGGCCCGCTCACGCCGTTGATCCGAGCGCGAAGGCCGCACACAAGGATCCCCGCCGCTACTGGACCGACGCCGAGATCAGCATCACCGACATGGCGTTCCTGGCGGCGGCGCCGCTCGCCGCCATCTGGTTGGCCGGCCGGCTCGAGCCGCTCCTGCCCGGCTTTCCGCAGGTGCTCTGGCTCACGACGATCGCCGTCATCGCAGCGCAGCTCCCGATCACGCGCCGGCTGCGCGGCGCCTCGGTGATGTCGTACTTCTCGCTGCACCTGTTCTTCATCTCGATCGGTGCTGCCTCCGGCTTCGCCGACGTGATCGAGGCGGGCCCGATGCTCTTCGTCTACATGACGGTGATCCTCGCCGTGCATGTGTTCGTCACCTACGGCCTCGGCTGGTTGCTGGGCTTCGACATCCGGAACATCTCGATGGCCAGTCAGGCGGCCATTGGCGGGCCGGGATCGGCGCTCGCGCTCGGCATGGCGATGCAGTGGTCGAAGCTCGTCACGCCCGGCATCATCATCGGCATCCTCGGGTACTCGGTGGGCAACTACCTGGGCTTCCTCTGTTCCTATCTGTTGCGGTGGCTGCTGTGAGTCGTGCGCTCGAGGGAACGACGGCGGTGGTGACCGGTGCGGGGCGCGGGCTCGGCCGAGCGATTGCCGTCGGCTTCGCGCGCGCCGGATCGACGGTGTGGATCTGCGCGCGGACGACGCCGGAACTCGACGTGACGTCGGGTCAGATCCGCCGCGAGGGCGGGCGCGTGCACACGTGCCGCGTCGACCTGAGCCTGCCCGGCGAATGCTTGGCGTTTGTCGCCGAGGTGCGCGCGCGATCGCCCCGCGTCGACGTGCTGGTGAACAACGCCGCCGTGCTCGATCTGATCGACGTCGAGACGCTGCCGCCGGCTGCGTGGGCTCGCACGCTTGCCGTGAACCTCACCGCCCCGTTCCTCCTCACACAGGCGTTCCTGCCTGGGATGCGGCAGCATGGGGGCTCGATCGTCAACGTGTCGTCGCGGGCCGGCGTGATGCCTTTCGCCCGGGAGTCGGCGTACTGCGCGTCGAAGTTCGGGCTCGAAGGGTTCACGCGATCGGTCGCCCTCGAGCTGGAAGGCGCGCCGGTGAGCATCAATACGGTCACCCCTGGGCTGCGCATCAAGCCGACGTCGATCACCGACGCCGACGTCGCGAGCGGCGGCGCACGCAACGCCGACGAGTGGCACGACCCCTCGGTGCTAGTGGACGCTTTCATTTTTCTTGCCAGGCTGCGTGGAAAACTGAGCGGGCTGCGGTTCGACGCGCAGAAGCTGTCGGCCGCGCTGGCTAGCGCTCCCCAGCTTGCCCCGGCCCAGGTACTGGAGCTCGCGGAATGATCGTGTTGGAGCCGTTCGACTTCGCATCCCGTTTGGCCGGCCGGGTCGCCGAGCTGGAGCCGCAGGGCGCCTCCGCGGCCCCCGCGCCTGTCGTCGTGGCGCCGGCGATCGTTGCCGCCGTCGGCGAGGCGCTGCTCGGCGGCGAGACGCACTACACGAGCCGTCCCGGCCTGCCCGCGCTTCGCGCGCGCATTGCCGAAGCACTGGTCCGGCTGGGTGCCCCTGCCTACGACCCGGACACGGGCGTCGTCATTACTGCCGGCGAGCGCGAATCGCTCTTCGTCACGCTGCTGGGTCTGCGCGTGCGCGGAGCCTCCGTGTGGACCGCCGGCGACAGCAGCCGGTATGCGTCGCTGTTCCGCTTCATGGGCCTCACGCCGCACGATATCGCCGCCCGTGAACCGAACGACGGATCGGGCGGCTTGCTCTATCGCGAACGAGCCGCGGCGGCACGGGCGCACGAGGAGTGGTCGCGCATCGTCAGCGAGTCGCCGCTGGTGGACGTGCTCAACGTCGCCGGTGCGATCGGCAGCTCCGGCGCACCGCTTCCCCCCATCGTGCCCGATCGCACGATCGTTATCGGCGGCCTGGATCGGCTGCCGGGCGACGCCGCGTTCGGCGCCGGCTTCGTGGCCGGACCGCCAGCGCTCATCGGTCCGGTTCGCACGTGGAAACAGGCGTTCTCGATCTGCACGGCCGCGCCGTCGCAGCGCGCCGCCCTCACGGCGCTCGACGCACAGGAAAAGGAGATCTCGTGAGCGCGCAGATCGCGGCGGGGGGCGAGCAGGCTACCGAGCTTCGCTACAGCCTCATGGAGCTGGCCGAAACGCTGACCGACGTGATCTTGCTCGGCCGCGGCGACCCCGACATGCACACGCCGCCGCCGATCATTGAGGCGGCACTCGCCGGCTTCCCCGGGCCGCTCGATCCGTCGCCGGTGCAGGGGCTCCCGCGCCTCCGGCAGGCGATTGCGCATCGCTACCAGCGCGAGAAGGGTTTCGACTTGGATCCCGAGCGCGAGATCCTCATCACCACCGGCGCCCAGGAGGGGCTGTTCCTGACGATGCTGGCGCTCGTCGATCCGGGCGACGGCGTGCTCGTGCCCGATCCGCGGTATTCGTCGTACGACCAGGCGATCGAAGCGGCTGGCGGCCGGATCGTCGACATCCCGACGCGTGCCGCGCGCGACTTCCGGCTCGAGCCGGAGGCGCTCGCCGATCGCGCGAGCCAGGGCAAACTGCTGATCCTCATCAACCCGAGCAACCCCACGGGCAGCCTGGTGCCGCCCGACGAGGTGCGGGCCATCGCTGATGTGGCGCGGCGTTCTGGCCTGCTGATGATCTCTGACGAGATCTACGAGAGCCTCGTCTTCGACGGTGGCCGGGTCCAGTCGGTGGCCGCCTGCGACGGGATGCGCGACCGAACCGTGACGCTCTCGGGCTTCTCGAAGACGTATGCGATGACCGGGCTCCGCGTCGGCTATCTGGCCGGCCCCGCCGTGTTCATCGACGCCGCCACGCGGATCAAGGCGGCGGTGTCGGGGCCATGTCCCCTGTTCTCGCAGCACGTGGCGATCGCCGCGCTCGAGGGGCCGCAGGAGCCGGTCCGCGCGTTCCACCGCGTGTTCGAAGGCCGCCGGCGCGTGATGATGGAGGGCCTTGCCGCGCTGGGCATCCCCTTCAGCCAGCCGGGCGGCGGCTTCTACATCTGGGCCGACATCTCGAAGTTCGGCCTGCCGGCCCCTGAGTTCTGCCGGCAACTGCTCACCGGGTCGCGCGTCCTGATGTTCCCCGGCAGCTCCTTCGGCCGGCAATGGAGCGGCTACGTCCGCATCTCACTGCTCCAGCCGGAGGCGAAGCTTGGCGAGGCGCTGGAGCGCATCGGGCGGTTCATAGGTACGCTGAAGGCGGAGCGGCGCGCATGAGCGGGCGACTGCGCGACCGGGTGGCGATCGTCACGGGTGCCGGTCATGGCATCGGCCGCGCCGCGGCCCGGCTCTTTGCCGCCGAAGGCGCGCGCGTGGTGGTTGCGGAGCTCGATGGGGAGGCGGCGCACGCGGTGGCGGGCGAGATTGCCGCGGCGGGCGGCGACGCGGTCGCCGCCGAGACCGACGTGTCGAAGGCAGCAGAGGCCAGGGCGGCGGTCGATCTGGCGGTGAATCGATTCGGCACGGTGGACGTGCTGGTCAACAACGCTGGCGTGGAGCTGAAGCGTCCTGTCGAGGACATCACCGAAGAGGAATGGGACCGGGTGCTCGCGATCAACCTTAAGGGCACGTTCCTGATGTCCAAGTACGTTGTGCCGATCATGAAAGCGCAGCGGCGCGGCACGATCGTCAACAACTCCTCGGTCGGCAACTTCATCGCGGCGCCCAACAGCACGGCGTACGGCGCGTCGAAGGCGGGCATAATGGCGCTCACGCGCGGGATGGCGCTCGAGCTGGCCGGATTCAACGTGCGCGTCAACGCGGTCTGCCCGGGCGTGATCGACACGCCGATGAACGAGCGCAATTTGCAGCGCGCCGAGGATCCGGAAGCGATGCGGCGCTCCTGGTACGAGATCACGCCGCTCCGGCGGCTCGGCACACCCGAGGACGTCGCCTACGCGATGCTGTTCCTCGCCTGCGACGAGTCGTCGTTCATCACCGGCACGCCGCTCATCATCGACGGCGGCCGAACGGCTCACTGAGCGGCACACGAAGGCTGGAGGCATGGTCATGGACCGACTGGCGACCGTGGCGCGCGTGGCGGCAGGCGTGGCACTCGTGTGTGCCGTCACAGCCGCGTGGTCGATTTCCGCGCAGGAGACGCCGGTGCTTATCCGCGCGTCGCGGGTGTTCACCATCACCGGCGGCGTGATCGAGAACGGCGAGGTGCTGGTCGAGAAGGGGAAGATCGCGGCGGTCGGGCGGAATCTCAGCGCGCCGGGCGCGAAGGTCTACACCGCGCACTCGGTGATCCCTGGCCTCGTCGACAGTCATGCGCACGTGGCGCTCGACCGCGGCGGCGTTCGCCAGGCGGGCCACACCAGCGCCGAGGCCCGCGCGGCCGACCACTTCCGCTTCGACGACCCGGTGCTCCGCAGGATCGTCGCCGGGGGCGTGACGACGCTGCTGGTATCGAGCGGCGGGGGCGGGCAGATCTTCCTGGCGCAGGCCCTCGCCGTGAAGCTCAAGGACGCGCCGCGTGAGGAGATGACGCTCAAGGAATACGCGCTCCTGAAGCTCTACCTGCGGCAGGGCGTGGGCGGCAGCTTCCTGACGTCGGCCGGCTGGCAGGCGATGGTGCGCGCGGAGTACCTGAAGGCGCGCGACTACATGCTGCAGTGGGACGAGTACCGTGCCGGCCGCAGCCGCGTGCAGCCGGCGCACGACCCGAGGATGGAGGCGCTCGTCGCGAACCTGAAAGGGGACGCGGGGCTTCACATCCACACGCACTGGCCCACTGAGATCCTCACCGCACTGGCGATCGCGAAGGAGTTCAGCCTCAAGCTGACGCTGGTGCATAGCAACTACGCGTACCGCGTTGCGAAAGAGCTCGCGGAGTACGGCGTCATCCCAATTCACGGCCCGTCGCTGATCCACATGTCGTACGACGAGCGCGAGCCGCGCAACGCCCCGGCGCTCGGCATGGAGGCGGGCGTCACCATCGCGCTCCAGTCGGACCTGAGCGGCGAGGGCATCAAGTGCTTCTTCGAGGAGGCCCAACTGCTGGTCCGTCATGGAATGAAGGAGGAGCACGCGCTGCGCGCCATCACGCTCAACGGCGCGAAGGCCATCGGCATGGATCACCGCATCGGGAGCATCGAGGTGGGGAAGGACGCCGACCTCGTGCTGCTCGACGGCGACCCGTTCGATCTGGCGCGCGACACGACGCACGTGTTCATCGACGGCAGGCTCGAGTTCAAGCTGGCGGAGAAGCCGCAAAAGACGGCGCTCACCCACGTTCCCGCGGCACGGCCCCTCGTCAGCACCGTCACGCTGCAGTCGGAGGCGATCGCGATCACGAACGGGATGATCTGGCCCATGGCGGGCGACGTGATTCCCTCGGGCACGGTGCTCGTCAAGGACGGCCGCATCGTCGACGTTGGCGCCTCGGTGAAGGTACCCGCCGGGTTCCGCACCGTCGATGCCGGCGGCCGGGTGGTCATGCCGGGCATCGTGGCGGCGCGCGTTCTGCCCACCGGCTATGTGTCGCCCTGGTGGGGCAACACGCGCGCGATCGACACCTCGAACGAAGCGGTGGAGGCGGTCACGCCCGATGTCGACATGCGCTACAACCTCGACCCGAACATGCACTCCTGGAAGGTGCTGCGCGAGGTCGGCGTCACCAGCTTGCTCGTCACGCCGGGCAACGTGAACGTCATCGGCGGGCTCGGCGTCCTCGTCCGGCCGGTCGGCGAGACGTATCACGAGATGCTGCGCGACACCGAACCGAAAGCGATGGTGTTCGGCCTGGGCCGCGTCGCGCGGAGCCGGTGGGGCAACCCGCACCTGGCGGATGGCGGCACCGAGACGCTGGTGCGCGAGACGCTCGGGCGGGCGCAGGCGTACGGAAAGCGGGTGGCCAGCGGTGCGCAGGAGACGCGCGACCTGAAACTCGAGGCGCTGCTGCCCGTGCTCGATCGCCGGGCGCTAGCGATCTTCGACGCGGACAGCGTCGGCGAGATCGGTGCGGCGATCCGGCTCACCGAGGAGTTCGGGCTCCGCAGCGCCATCAGCAGCGGTGCGGAGGCTTGGCGCATTGCGAACGAGCTGGCGCAGCGCAACATCGCCGTCATCCTCGGCAACACCGGCGACGGCTGGACGATCGGCCAGGCGATCCGCGGCGGCGTCCCGGGCTTCAACGAGCAGGCGCCGGCGATGCTGGCGAACGCCGGGGTGAAGGTGGCGATGTACGGACCGGGCGCGCACCGAGGCGACCTGCCGATCGGCAAACTCGGCGCGGAGCCGGCGCTCAACGCCGCCTGGTGCTACCGCAACGGCATGCGCGAGATCGACGCGCTGAAGATGATCACGATCAACTCCGCGGAGGTCGCGGGCGTGGGAGACCGGCTCGGCTCGCTCGAGCCCGGCAAGATCGCGGACATCGTCATCATGAACGGCCATCCGCTCGCGCTGAAGTCGCTCCCGGAGATGGTGCTCATCGACGGGCGCGTGGTGTACCAGCGGCAGCCGCGGGCCACCTGGCTGTCGACGGCCGGAGGACGATAGGAGAACGGCATGCGCAACACCAGCCAACAGCTCGCCGTTCGTCGCGCGCTCCGCGTGGCAGCGACGTGTGCCGCCGTGGCGGCGTCGATCCCGCTCGGCGCGACCGGGCGCGGGGAATTCTTCAAGTTCGTCCAGAAGGAACGCTACAGCCTCGACAAGATCTATGCGTCGCCGACGAAATGGGGCGCCGCTCCGTCGTCGGTGACCTGGACGCCCGACGGCTCGCGCATCGCGTGGCTGGCGCTGCGCCACGGCAGCTTCGCCGACCCGATGAAGCGCACCGCCAGGTACTTCGAGGACCGCTGGGGCATCGGGCGGGAGGCGGGCCGGGCGCAGCCCACGTCGCAGGACGGCGGCCGGCCGGACCGGCCGGGGAGCCAGCCATGAAGGCATTCACCAAGATCGCGGCGTGCGCGGCGATGGCCGCGGCCGTAACGGTCGCATCGACGGAGATGGCGGGCCAGAGCACCGCCGTCGTCATCCGGGCCGACCGGATCTACACCGTCACGTCCGGCGTGCTCGAACACGCGGCGATCGTGATCGAAGGGGGGAAGATCAAGGAGGTCGGCACGCGCGTGACCGTGCCCGCCGGCGCGGAGGAGCACCGGGCGAAGGTAGTCATCCCGGGGATGATCGACGCGCACGCGCACATCGCGCTGCGCCGGCTCGGCGGCGGCGGCGGGCCGGTGACCGCGGAGTGGAAGGCCGTCGACCATCTGGTGCGGGACGACCCGATGATCCCGATCGCGGTGTCGGGCGGCCTCACCAGCGTCATCACCCGATCGGGCAGCGGCATCGTGAGCAGCGGCCAGGCGGTGGCGGTCAAGCTGCGCGCGGCGGGCCGGGGCCTCACCGTCGTGAAGCCGTACGTCGATCTGAAGATGGCGGTCCGGCCGCTCATCAACCTGCGGCCCGGCCAGGCGCCGGCCACGGTGATGGGCTGGTATGCCGTCGCGAGCGAGCACTTCCGCCGCGCGCAGGTCTACCTCCAGGCGCAGCAGGACCATGCAGCCGGCAAGATCCCGCAGCCGCCAGCGAAGGACGAGCGGCTTGAGGCCTTCGCCGCCGTGCTCCGCGGCGAGGCGATGGTGCACGCGCACTCGCACTATCCGTCGGAGCTGACGACGGTGATCGATCTGGCGAAGGAGTTCGGCTTCATCGAGCGGCTCGCCTTCGGGCACGCCAGCGAGAGCTACCCGATCGCCGAGGTGATCGCGAAGACCACCGGCGGCAAGGCCGTGCCGGTCGTCGGCCCCGTCTTCATCGTGAAGTTCTTCGGCGACGATCGGTCGCACAACATCATCAAGGAGCTGATGGATGCAGGCGTTCCGGCCAGCGTCCAGACCGACAAGGGGCAGGAACAGCTCCGGTCGTTCCGCGAGTACGGCTCCTTCTTGATCCGCCACGGGCTCACCGAGCAGCAGGCGCTCGAAGCGCTGACGATCAACGGAGCGAAGGCGATGATGCTGGCCGATCGGCTGGGCAGCATCGAAGCGGGCAAGGACGCGGATCTCGTGCTGATGGACGGGCCGCCGTTCGACCTGCACGCGGAGCGCGTCGAGAAGGTGTTCGTCGACGGCATGATCGAGTACGAGCGCAAGGACGTGCTGCAGCCCGCAACGCCAACCCCCGTCGGACCCTTCAGGCCGCTGGCGGCACGGCTTGCGCCCGGCGATCGGTCGTACGCGCTCACCAATGCCACGCTCTTCACGATCAGTCGCGGCGTCATCCCGAACGGGACGCTCGTGGTGCAGGACGGGAAGATCACGGCAGCGCAGGCGGGCGCGGCCGTCCCGGGGAACCTCCGCAGGATTGACGTCGGCGGCCGAGTGGTGCTGCCCGGCTGGGTGACCGCCCGCGCGTTCCCGAACGAGTGGGTCGGCGACCTAAAGTTCCAGGTGCAGAACGACGAGGTGCTCGAGCCGGTGATGCCCGAGATGCGGGCCCGCTTTGCCATCGACCCCTGGTTCCCGTCGTTCCAGGTGCTCCGCGAGATCGGCATCACCTCGCAGAACGTCACGCCGGGCCACGTGAACCTAGTGGGGGGCAGCGGCGCCTTCATCAAGACGCGCGGGATGGATCGCAACGAGATGCTCCGGAAGGAGCCGACGTCGCTGGTGATCGCGCTCACCAGCGAGGCGGCGCGCTACTGGGGCCGGAACACGCAGGTGCCGGTCACGCTGCAGGGGATGGACGCGATGGTTCGCGAGAGCCTCGACGCGGCGCGTGCGTACCGCGAGAAGGGGACGGCGCGCGAGTACAACCAGCGGCTCGAGGCCTGGCTCCCCGCCCTCGCACGCCAGGTGCCGGTGATCATCCACGCGGATGCGGCGGACGAGATCCGCGCCGCGCTGCGGCTTGCCGCTGATTTCAATCTGCGCGCCATCGTCAGCGGCGGTCGCGAGGCGCATACGCTGGCCGGCGAGCTGGCCAGCGCGAACGTCGGCGTCATCCTGGGCGATTCCGCGACGGCCCTGGAGGATATCCGGGGCGGCGGCCGCGGCTTCAGCGAGCAGTCGGCGGCCATTCTCAACCGCGCGGGGGTGAAGGTGTCGTTCTTCGGCCCGAGCGGGTCGCGCCGCGGCATGACGACGGGGCGGCTCGGCGGCGAGCCGGCGCTCAATGCGGCATGGGTCTTTCGCAACGGCGTGCCGGAGCAGGACGCGCTGCGGATGTTCACGCTGAACGCGGCGGAGATGTTCGACTTCGGCGAGACGGTCGGCAGCCTCGACGCCGGCAAGGATGCCGACTTCATGGTGCTCGAGGGGCATCCGTTCGACTACAAGGTGCTGCCGCAGATCGTGGTCATCGACGGCCACGTCGTCTTTCAGGCGAACGCGAGGATCGGCTCGTGAAGATCCTGGTGCTCAACCCGAACACGTCGGCGGCGGTCACCGCGCGCATCGCGGCGGTGGTCGAGCGCTTCAGGCGGCCGGAGACGGAGGTGGTCGTCGGCCAGATCTCGCACGGGCCCGAGGCGCTCGAGTCCTCCTACGACGAATCGCTCGCGGTGCCGCACGTGCTCGCCGCGGTGGCCAACGCCAACCTGCAGCGCTTCGACGCGGTGATCATTGCCGCCTTCTGCGATCCCGGGCTCGACGCGGCGCGCGAGATCTCGGGCATCCCGGTGTTCGGGCTGGAAGAGACGACGTGCGCCGTGGCGATGCTGCTCGGAAACCGGTTCGGCATCCTGACCGAGCAGCCGCACAAGGTGGCGGTGAAGCAGCAGCACATCCGCAAGCACGGCTTCGACGCGCGCTTCGCGTCGGTCCGGCCGGTCGGCATGGGCGTGCAGGAGATTGCGACGGATCCGGAGCGCGTGGCGCGCGTCGGCCTCGAGGTGGCGCGCCGGATGGTGGAGGATGACGGCGCGGAAGTCATCGTCATGGGCTGCGCCTCGATGGCGGGGCACGCCGACGACCTCGAGCGGGCCCTGCAGGTGCCCGTGCTCGATCCGATCGCCGTCACGCTCAAGGTCGTGGAGGCGCTGGCGGAGCTTGGCGTCCGGCACTCGAAGCGTGGCCTCTATGCCACGCCGGCGCCGCAGCAGGTGAAGTAACCGGAGAATCGCGTGACTGCCATGACCACATTTCGCAGCGTTCTCTTCGCGGCGGCGCTCGGCAGCCTGACGCTCTCCCAGGGCGTCCCGCTCAGCGGTCAGACGACCCAGACGCTCATCAAGGCGCGGCGCGTCTATACCGGCGCTACACCCTGGGTCATCGAGAACGGGCAGATCCTCATCGAGGGGAGGACGATCAAGGCGGTCGGCACGCGCGTGGCCGCGTCGCCGGCCGCGCGCGTCTACGAGGTGGACACGGCGATTCCCGGCTTGATCGACACGCACGCGCATGTGGCCGTCAACCCGGTGCCGGAGCCGCCCGCTGCTCGGCTTCCGGCCAACACCGCGCAGATCCGCACCGTGGACAACTTCCGGTTTGGGGATCCCGTGCTTCGCACCATTGTCGAAGGGGGCGTGACGAGCCTTGTCACCCGCGGGGGTGGACCGGGCCAGGTGTTCAAGGGGCAGTGCCTCGCGATCAAGCTCAAGGACGCGCCGAGAGACGAGGTGATCCTCAGGGAGTACGTTGACCTGCTCAGCAACGTGCGCACCGGTGTCGGTGGCTCGGTGCTGACGCTGAGCGGCTACCGCGCCACGGCGCGGCGCGAGTTCGTGCGGGCTCAGGAGTACATGCGGCGGCAGGAGGCCCATGCGGCCGGCGGATCCGCGCAGCCGTTCGTGCGCGACGCCCAGCTCGAGGCGCTCGCCGCGCTGCTGCGGCGCGAGGTGCCGTTCCACGTCCACGTGAACTTCCAGAGCGAGATCCTGATGGTGCTCGACCTTGCCCGCGAGTTCAACCTCCGCCTGACGCTTGCGCACGCCAACTACGGTCACCGCGTGGCGCGCGAGATCAAGGAGGCGGGAGTTATCCCCGTGGTCGGCCCGACGTTCATCGTGCAGTCCTACGACGAAGATACCCCGCAGAACGTGCCGGCGCTGCTCGCCGCGGCGGGCGTCGACGTCGCGCTGCAGATGGACCTCGGCGCGCAGCACAACAAGTCGTTCCTCGAGATCGGCTCCCTGCTCGTCCGCCACGGCATGCGGGAGGAGGACGCGCTCAGGGCGCTCACCATCAACGGCGCGAAGGCGATCCTCATGGAAGATCGCATCGGATCAATCGAGGCGGGGAAGGATGCCGACATCGCGCTGCTGGACGGCGCCCCGTTCGACCTGACGACTACCGTCACCCACACCTTCATCGACGGGAAGCTCGAGTTCGAGCTGAAGGAGAAGCCGCAGACCGCGACGCTCACACCGGTCGGGCCCTTCACGCCGATGGCGGTGCGCGCCACGCCCGCCTCGGCGAAGATCGCCATCGTCAACGCGACGGTCTTTCCGATCACGTCGGACGTGATTCGCGGCGGTACCGTGCTGGTCGACAACGGAACGATCGCCGCTGTGGGTGCGGGCCTACGCGTGCCGGCGGGCTACGACGTCATCGACGCGGGCGGCCGGGCGGTCATGCCCGGCATGGTGGCGGCGCGCGCCTACCCCGTGAACGTCTGGTCGCCATGGTGGGGTAGCACGGCGGGCGCCGATCTGGCCGACGAGCGGGTGAGGCCGGTGACACCGGATGTGGATCCGCGGTTCAACCTCGACCCGTTCATGCCCAACTGGAAGATCATGCGGGAGCTCGGGCTCACCACGTATCTCATCACCCCCGGCAACACCAACGTCATCGGCGGGAAGGGCGTCGTCGTGCGCGGCCTCGGCGACTCGTTTGAGGAGATGGTGCGTGTGCCGGAGCCCACCGCGATGGTCTTCTCGATCGCCGAGGGCACCGCGCGCGCGTGGGGCGCGTCACGCTTCGAGGGCCGGGGCATCGTGACGCTGCTGAAGGAGGCGCTCGATCGCGCGAAGGAGTACGAGGCGCGGCGGGCGGCGGGCGGGCGCGTGCCGCCCAATCCGCGCGCCGAGGCGCTCGTGCCGGTGCTGCAGCGGCGGTCACTCGCGATCGTCAACGCCGACACTGAGCGGGAGATCCGCACCGCCATTCAGCTCGCCGACGAGTACGGCCTGCGCATCGCGATCAGCAGCGGCGTCGAGGCGCACCGCGTCATCGACGAGCTGAAGGCGCGCGACATCCCCGTGATCCTCGGCAACTCCGGCACCGGCTGGAGCGCGTTCGAGGACATCCGCGGCCGGCGGGATCTGGCGTTCGACGACCGCACGCCGGGGCGGCTGGCCAGGGCCGGGATCACGGTGGCGCTGTTCGGCCCGGGCGGGCACCGGGGCAACCTGCCGATCGGGCGACTGGGCGGCGAGCCCACGCTCAACGCCGCCTGGTGCTTCAGGAACGGCATGCCCGAGGCGGACGCGCTGCGCATGCTGACGATCAATGGCGCTGAGGTGGCCGGCGTCGCCGACCGGCTCGGGAGCCTCGAACCTGGAAAGATCGCCGACCTGGTGATCGTGAACGGGCATCCGCTGACCCACCGCGCGATGCCCGACCTCGTGCTCATCGACGGACGCATCGTCTACCAGCGGGCGGCCGTGTCGCCCGGGAAGACAGTCACGCCATGAATTGAACGGGTCCTGGACACCATCAACGACGCCGCGCGGCGGGTGCCCGCGCAGCGGCTGCATTTTGAAGGCCGCGCCGCCAATCGGGAAGGAGAAAGGCGAAGCTGTATGAGACGCTCGACGTTGGCGTGGTTTGTCGGTTTCATGACGGCGGTCTTGGTCGTGGCGGCGCTGCCCGCCTCGGCCCAGGCCGATGTCATCGAGGCCTCCCGAGCTCGGGGAACGTCTTCGACCTTCATCAAGGGGACGAGCCCGTTCAATCGCAACAACAAGCTGACGCTGTCGATGGCCTACGATTGGTCGTACGGGCCGTACCAGTACACTCACAACGACACCATCCTCAACTACCGTGACGGCGTGCCGAACTCCGTCGACCCGCGCGGTACGGCGAGTCGCGCAGTGCCGACCGACAGTTACATCTTCGTGACGATCACAAACCCGCCCAAGGGGCAGCCGCTGACGATCTACAACCAGAACCCGGCGCTTGCGGGGCGTCAGGACAACGTGCTGACCAAGTCGTCGAAGCGCAACACCACCTTCAACGGCATGGAGGTGGCGGTCCGTCTGAAGGCGCACCCTGCAGGGGAGACACCGCTGCGGACGGGTCCGGCATTCTCGCATTCGGTCACACAGCGATCTGGAGTACAGCCGATGCACGTCAACATCAGAGACGTCGACGCCGTTGAGGTGTCCCCCGGCGTCGTGTTGCGCGTGCTCCTGCGGCGCGACCAGTCAGTTCCGGGCGGGCTGGACGTGACGCACCACACGCTCACCGGCGGAGAGGTCGTGTTCGACGCCGAGGGGGTCGAGCATCAGCACTACATCGTGGCCGGGTGCGCGATGATGAGCAGCCGGTTCTTCCACAGCGAGACCGCCATCTTCGTGCCCGGAGGCTCGCGGTTTGGCGAGAGGCCGCAACACGCCTTGGCGCACGCGGGCGAGAGCGAGCTGCGGATTCTGACCGCGTCATACCGGACGCCCCACCCCAACTTCCCATGGGCCAAGACCCGAAGCCGCAATCTCTACCAGGCTCCTGTGAACCTGGGACAGATCAACGGCCAGCAGCTCATCACGGAAGAGGAGCACGCGTTGATGGGCGCGCTCCGGATGCACGCGATCGACGTGCAGACGCACGCGCCGCTGATGGCGTACCCCGACCACCGCAACCCGGAAGAGATCATCTACGTGCTGCGAGGCACCGGAGATGTTCTGTCGGGCGGCGAGCGCCACCAGATGAGCCCGGGCTCGTTAGTGTACACGAAGGAAGGCGACGTCCACGGGATCTTCAACACCAGCGACACGCTGCCGCTGCAATACGTCGTGCTCGAGTTCATCGAGCAGGACAGAATGTGGACCCAGAGGTGATGCCGGCTGGGCTGCGCCAGGCCGGGGGGAGCGATCGATGACGAAGAAGACTGCCTCGTTCGGCATCGTGGCACTGGCCGCGGCCAGCCTGATCGCCGCCGCGGCGGCGGGCTGCTCGAGGGGGCCAACCGATGCTTTGCCGGCTGCCGCGGCGCGGGCTGCGGAGTATCCGACCGTGGACCCCGGCTATTTGACCGCGCTCGAATGGCGGCTCGTCGGGCCGCCTCGCGGCGGCCGTGCCACCGCGGTGGCGGGCGATCCGGCGGACCCGCTCGTCTTCTACTTCGGGGCCAGCCATGGCGGGGTCTGGAAGTCCGAGGATGCCGGCACCTACTGGCGGAACATCTCGGACGGCTTCTTCAAGACCGCACCCGTAGGCGCCATTGACGTCTCGCTCTCGAACCCCTCGGTGCTCTACGTCGGGATGGGAGAGTCGTGCCCGCGCCAGGACGTGACCCCCGGCGACGGCGTCTACAAGTCGACCGACGGCGGTGCGACCTGGACCCATGTCGGTCTTGCAGAAACCAAGCACATTGCGAAGATCCGCATTCATCCGACGAACCCCGACCTCGTGTACGTGGCGGCCGTGGGCGACGAGTTCGGCACCAACCCCGAGCGAGGAGTGTTTCGGACGAAGGACGGCGGGCAGACCTGGGAGCGCGTGCTCTACAAGAGCGACCAGGCGGGTGCGTGGGATCTGTCGATGGACCCCACGAACCCTAACGTCCTCTATGCGTCGATCAACCAGTTCCTCCGTCCGCCGTGGGACGAAATCAGTGGCGGACCGGACAGCGGCCTGTACAAGTCGACCGACGGCGGCAACACATGGACGGAGCTGACCCGCAATCCCGGGCTGCCTCGCGGGGTTGTCGGCAGGATCGGCGTCTCCCTCTCGCCCGCCCGGCCGAGCCGTGTCTGGGCATTGATCGAGGCGGACCAGGGGGGCCTCTTCCGGTCGGACGACAGCGGCCAGACCTGGCAACGGATTGTTGAGCGTCGTGACTGGCAGCGCGACGCGTCATCGTACATGCACGTGGTCGCCGACACCAAGGATCCGGACACGGTGTACGTACCGGACTATCAGCTCTGGAGATCAACGGACGCCGGAGCGAGCTTCACGTCGCTGCCGATGCCACACGGCGACCATCATGCCCTGTGGATCGATCCGAAGGATCCGACACGGATGATCGAGGGAAACGACGGTGGCGCCACCGTGACGCTGAACGGGGGCACCACCTGGTCGACGCTGTACAACCAGCCGACGGCGGCGCTCTTCGGCCTCGCCATCGACAACCACTTTCCCTACCGGCTGTACGGCACCCAGAACGACAACACGCACATCTCGGTGCCGAGCCGCACCGACGACGTCGCCATTCCCTTCGGGGCCTCCGAATGGATCAACGCCGGTGAGGGTGGAGAGACCGCCGTCAAGCCGGACGGCAGCGTCGTCTACGCCGGCGACCGGACCGCCATCTACCGGTGGGATCGAAACAACAAACAAGCACCCGTGATCAGTGTCTGGCCCGACAACCAGTTCGGCACGCCGGTGAAGGACTTGAAGTACCGCATGTACTACACGTTCCCGATCTTGCTGTCGCCACACGATCCCGGTGTCCTGTACACGGCGGGCAACATCGTCTTCCGAACGACCGACGAGGGGTACAGCTGGGAGGCCATCAGTCCCGATCTCACGACGAACCAGCAGGACAAGATGGAGGGCCTCTACGGCCGGCCCATCACCTCGTTCACCTCCTCGCTCTACCACGTCTGCCTGGCCCACGCCATCGCGGAGTCGCCGCTCGAGAGAGGCGAGCTCTGGTTCGGCTCCGACGACAGCACCGTCCAGGTGTCGAGGGATGGAGGTCAGAACTGGGAGAACGTGTCACCGTCCGACCTGCCCGAATGGGCGACGATCGACACCATCGACGTCTCTCCGCACGATCGCGGCACGGCCTATCTGGCGGCTCATCGCTACAAGATGGCGGATCGAACGGCCTACCTGTACAAGACGACCGACTACGGCCGATCGTGGCAGAAGATTACGAACGGCATTCGTGAGAACGACTTCGCACGCGTCATCCGCGAGGACCCCATTCGACGTGGCCTGCTCTACGCGGGTACGGAGACCGGCGTCTACGTGTCATTCGACGCAGGTGAGTCCTGGCAATCGATGCAGCGCAACCTTCCGCCCGTACCGGTGCACTACATGCTCGTCAAGGACAACGACCTGGTCCTCGGGACCCACGGGCGCGGCTTCTGGATCATGGACAACCTGACGGCGTTGCGCCAAATCACGACCCAGATGGCGGCGGCCCCGGCGCACCTGTTCGAGATTGCGCCGACCTACCGTTACCTGCCCGTGCGGTCACTCTCTCCGATGCGGACGTTCCGTTCGGGCATCCAGTACACGCGCGCGTCGGCCGGTGTCGTCGCGTTCGAGGATCGGCAGGAGGCGAACGGCCGCGTCAAACGTACCTTCCTTGATGCAGGGCAGAACCCGCCGGGCGGGGTCACGATCGAGTACTACCTGAGGGAGGAGCCGTCAGGCGAGGCGACGCTCACGATCGCGGATGCCCAGGGCGAGGTGATTCAGCAATTCTCCAGTCAGGCCCGCGACGACGGTTGGATGCCGGCCGATGCGGGAATGAACCGGTTCGTCTGGGACCTCCGCTATCCGAATGCCCGCGTTTTGCCCGTTGATCCACGGATGACGGGGCCGGGAGACACAGCTCGTCCGCAGGCACCTGTCGCGCCGCCTGGGCGCTACACTGCCCGCCTGGTCATCGGTGACCAACGGTTCGAGCAGCCGTTCGAGATCCGCAAGGACCCGCGCGTCACGGCAACCGACCAGGATCTCCAGGCGCAATTTGCATTCATGGTGCAGATTCGCGACCGACTGTCCGAAGTGACCGATGCCGTGAACCTGCTCCGCGACGTGCGCCAGCAGGTCGACGAGCGCCTGCGTGCAGCGGGAGGGGATCAGGCGGTGGCACAGGCAGCCGCCGCCGCCAAGGAGAAGCTGGACGGGATCGAGGCGGCACTCGTGCGCGTCGTCGACCCGGAACATCCGCACCGGGTACCGCCGAAAGGTCCGGAGTTCAGGCTGGCCGCGCTCACCGGGGTCGTCGGCCGGACTGATGCCAAGCCGACGCAGCAGATGCAGCTGGTCTTCGAGAACCTGTCGAAGCTGGCTGCCGTCCAGCTCGAGCAGCTGCAGCAGGTGATCGAGAAGGAACTGCCAACGTTCATGAGTATCACGGTGTCGGAGCCAGGCACCGGACGGCCTTAGAGCGCTCGGCAGCTCGCGCACGGACCGGAGGTCCTCGAGTCGTACTACGACGAGTCGGTGGCGGCCCGCTACATCATCGAGGCCGTTCGCCAGGCCAACGACGAGGCGTTCGAGGCGGTGATCCTGGCCGCGTTCTGTGACTCGGCCATCGAGGCTGTTCGCGAGGTGTCGACGATCTCGGTCTACGGCCTCGAAGAGACCCCGCTCGCCGTGGCGATGGTTCTGGGCAACAAGTTCGGGATCTTGACCGAGGAGCCTTACAAGACGGCCGTGAAGATGCAGCACGGTCGCGGTGACGTTTACCGTAGGCGAGGAACTGGCCCGGCTTCGGATTCGGCACTCCAAGCGGGGGCTCTACGCCACGCCTGCTGCACAGAAGATGAACTGAGGCGGGCTCATTGTCGTGCGATCGTTGTGTCGAAGCGGCGTGCAGATGGACGGCATCACTTGTCGAGGGTTCGGCAGGAGCCGAGGTGGTGACGTCGGTGCTGCCACGCACGCCGTCTTTCGTTGGTTCTCAGGCAAGGAGGTTAGCTATGTTGCGCACGGTTCAATGGTGGACTATCGGGTTGGTGGGGCTCCTATTGATGAGTGTCCCGTTGCCCATATCCGGGCAGGAGTTGGCTACCGGCTCGATCGAAGGCACCGTGAAGGACGCCAGCGGTGGTGTGCTGCCAGGAGTAACGGTCGACGTCTCTTCGCCCGCGCTCGTTGAGAAAAGTCGAACCACGGTGACCGATGCCGGGGGCAGGTATCGGTTCTTGCGTCTCCCTGTCGGGACATACTCGTTGGCCTTCACCCTGGATGGCTTCTCGAGGGTAGAGCAGTCGGGGGTCATCATCAACGCCGGGTTCACGGCGACGATCAGCCCCGAACTGGAGGTGGGCAGCCTGGAAGAGACGCTGACCGTCGTCGGCGCATCGCCGGTGGTCGATCTCCGCGGTACCACATCCCGGGAGGTGCTGACGAGCGAGGTGATCGAGACGATTCCGAGCTCGCGTAACGTCTTCGACATGAGCAAGTTCGTCATTGGCGCATCGACGAGCACGCCTGACGTGGGCGGATCGACGCAGCACCTCTACACGGCGATTCAGATCCACGGCTCGCGCGGGAGCGACCGGGCATACTACCGCGATGGGGTCCGCGTGGCGGCCTACTTCGGCAGTGGGGATGCCCCGCGGGCGTACGGCACGACCGGCGCGCAGGAGGAGGTGAACTACGAATCGTCAGCCATTCCAGCATCGGTGCCGAACGGCGGCATGGTCATCAACATGGTGTCGAAGTCCGGTAGCAACAGACTGAGCGGCACCGTGTTCTCCTCTGGTGCCTTCGAAGGGATGGAGTCGTCGAACATCGACGACGACCTACGGAGTCGGGGCGTGGAGCTGACGAGCGGGACAAAGAAGGTGTACGACGTCGACATGGCGGCGGGGGGGCCGATCAAGCGGGACAAGGTGTGGCTGTTCGGCGAGGCCCGTATCTTCGGCATCACCACGCTGCTGGCGAACCAGCGCGGCCTTGACGGCAATCAGGCTGAGAACTACAACCGGCGCTTCGAGTACTTCGTGAAGACGACGACCCAGCTGAACAACGAAAACAAGTTGTCGGTCTCGTTTGCGTACGACGGACACATCTGGCCGTACCGGCGGGAGAGCGCAACCTTCGTCACCGACGAAGCCGCCGGCTACAACACGAGCGGGCGGGATCCCTACGATCGGGTCATCGTCGCGAACTGGACGGCGACGCGTGGCAACGCGTGGATCTTCGAGGTGGGCTTCGGCTATACGCGTGTCGGGGCGGAGACCACATGGCGGCCCGACTCCGGCCCGGTGGGGCGACTGGACATCGTGAGGTCGACGCTGACGACCAGTGCCATCCGGGTGCGATCGGACGACACAAACCGGCAGGATTACAACGTGTCGGCGACGCACGTCTTCGACGCGGGCGGGTCGCACCAACTGCAGGTCGGGAGCAACGGCGACTGGGGGAGCTTCCCGGAGACGCGCGACAACAAGATGGACATGGCTCTGCGCTACCGGGACGGGGTGCCGGACTCGGCGGATCTGTACAACACGCCGGTCCGGGCGGACTCGGTGATTCGGGACTTCGGCTTCTACGCGCAAGACAAGTGGACGATCGGTAACCGGCTGACACTCAACGTCGGGGTCCGGTACGACTACTTCCGAGCGTTCATCCCTGAGCAGACCTCGCCGGCGGGGACGTGGGTGCCGGAGCGGCATTTCGACAAAATCCCGGTGATCACGTGGCAAGACGTGGTGCCACGGATCGGGGTGGCGTACGACCTCCTTGGGACGGGGCGCACGGTGCTGAAAGGAAGCTTCAGCCGGTACATGGGGGTCGAGGCGGCGGGCATCGCGCAGCAGTCGAACCCGAATTACTACTCGACCAACCGGTGCACGTGGCGGGACCTGAACGGCGACGACCTGGCGACGGCGGATGAGATCAGCCAGTGCCAGGGTTGGAGCGGCAGCGCGTCGGCGACGCGCGATCCGAATCTGCGACGGCCGTACAACAACGAGTACAGCCTGGGGGTGCAGCACGAGCTGGCGCGCAATCTTGGGCTGGCGGTGATGTACTTCCGTCGGGAGAACCGGGACCTGCGTGCCTTTGCGAACACGGTGGTGCCAACCGAGAGCTACATCCCGGTGCAGATCACGAACCCGCTGGACAACTCGCCCCTGACCATCTACAACCAGAACCCGGCGACGCGGGGCCAGCAGCAGAACCTGCTGAGCAACTCGCCGAAACTGAACAGCACGTACAACGGAATCGAGGTGTCGGTACGCCGGCGGTTTTCGGCAGACGCGTACCTGTCTGTCGGCTATCACTACGGGAAGAACCGGGGACGGACGACATCCTCAGGGGACCTGAACGACCCGAACCTGGACATCTTCTCGGAAGGCGCGGTGGGCAACGACGAGACGCAGCAGTTCAAGCTGTCCGGCTCGTATCGGCTGCCGTGGGACATCGCGATGAGCGGCTTCGTGACGGTGGCGACGGGGCACCCGCGCGCCCGGCAACTCTCCGTGGGCCGCTCGCTGGTGCCCAGCCTGATCCGGTCGAGTCAGACGGTGCGGCTCGAGCCGAACGACGCGAGCCGGTACAACACGCGGAAGCTGGTCGACCTGCGGTTTGGTCGGGTGTTCCGGATCGGGGACCGACGGGTCGAGCCCTTCGCTGACCTCTACAACCTGTTCAACGTGAACACTGTCCTTTCGGAGGTGACGACCTATGGACCGAGCCTGGGAAGGGTCTCCTCGACGATCAATCCACGGATTGCGCGCATCGGCGTGAAGGTGAACTTCTAGCCCGGGTTCTTTCGCGGACGTCACGGGTGTTTGTGTGAAGCCTGGCCTGCGGCGCCGAAGCTGTAGGCGCCGCAGGCGCGGGCCTGGATCTGCAGTCGGGCTCGCGTCTGCCAGGTTCATGAAGGTGGCAGGCGGGCGCATCCTGACCAGCCCCGCCCTGGCGACGGTGGCGACCTTTGCGGGCTGCCTGTTCGCCGGGGTACTTTTCTCAGGATGGATCGGGCCGGAAATCTCGAAGATCAGCGCTTCGCCGGCGATCCCCGAGGTGGTCCTGGCCGGCCCGGCGATTACGCTCTTCACGGTCTCGGTCCTCGTCGTGCACGCGGTTGTCGTATATGGCGTGGGCTGGCCGCTCAGGTTCGACCTGGGCACGCTTTCGGTGGCGAGTCAGGCGGCCATCGGCGGACCGGACTCGGCGTTGGTGCTGTCCATGTCGCTGAAGCGGGCGGATCTGCAGACCCATGGCATCGTGGTCGGCATTCTCGGCTACGCGGTCGGCAACTACGTTGGCTTTGTGTGCGCGGTCGTGCTGCGCTGAGTCCGCACCGGTGACGGGAAGGAGCGCTTGGGTCAGGCGGGTGCGGGACTCCGCGTCCAAGGCCTCGACCGGGAAAGATAGGATGACGGACGTCAAGCAACGGGAAGGAGAACGATGCCATCGTACAGGGTTGCTCGTATCCATCACATGGGCTTCGTAGTCGAGGACCTCGACGAGACGCTCCGCGTCTGGGAGGGACTATTTGGGATCAAGGCCGAGGTCAAGGAGAACCCCGAGCTGCAGGTGCGCCTGGGCTCGATGGTTCTGGGAGGCGTGAAGTTCGTCTTCAATGAGTCCACGGCGCCCGGCAGCCGCTGGGAGGAGTTCTTGAAGGCCAACGGTGAAGGCCTGGAGCACATTGCGCTCGAGGTGACGGACATCAACGAGGCGTGCGAAACGGCGAAGGCGCTGAACCTCACGGTCCGGTTCGCGGAGCACAAGCCGATGTACGACACCCTCAGCAACTTCATCGAAAAGGACGGGCTGCACGCGACGATCGTCGAAGTGATGGAGCCGGTGAAGGCGAGTGCGTAACCACGCGACGTGAGAGGACGCGTGACTGGCAGGTGACACCACGTGCGGGCACGCTGGTCGGCTTGACGGGCATGCTGCCGATGGCCGGGGGGTTCTTGCTCGCGAGATCGCGGATCCCTCGGATCCAAAGACCAGGTCGTTTGCGTGATCGCTGATCCTCTTCTGCTGCTCACCTTCATGTTCCTCGTGGTTGCCTTGGCGCGCCTGCTCGAGGCTCGGGTGAGGTTCGTCGCCAAGATCACGTCCGCCGTAGTATGCACCCTCCTTGGCATCACATTCTCGAACCTGGGTGTCATTCCTCACACCTCGCCGATTCATGAGGCCGTGTACGATTTCGCGGTTCCCTACACGATCGTACTCGTGATCCTCTCGTCGAGGCTGCGCGACCTCAGGCGCGCTGGGCCCTGGGTGGTCATCGCCTTTCTCGTAGCCTCGGCCGGGAGCTTCGCCGGCGGGCTCATCGCGGGCCTGGTCTTCAACGGCTGGGTCGGCCCAGAAACGTGGAAGGTCGGGGGCATGTTCACCGCGTCGTTCGTCGGAGGCGGGATGAACTTCGCCGCGGTCGGGCGAGGTCTGGGCTGCTCGCCGGGAGTGTTCGCCGCGGCGGCCATGGCGGACAACCTGACGACCGTTCCCTGGATGCTGACGCTGATGTTTCTGTCGCGCGCCCTGGCTCCCTGGTTTCACGATCGCCAAGAGAACGCGCCCGGTAGTAGTCCCGTCGTCACAGAAATCGGTCCCGAGACCCATGCGGTGTCACCAGCCGATCCAGAACCGGACTTGCGGCGCACCTGGGGAAGCTCAGCAGTCAGCATCACGGATCTTGCAGTACTCGCGGCCCTACCACTCGGTATCCTGTGGATGGCCAAGCAGCTCGCACCCCTGGCTCCTGGGTTCCCGGACGTGCTGTGGGTGACCACGATCGCGCTCGTCGTGGCACAGATCCCGGCAATCCACCGTGTCCGTGGTGCCGCCGCGGCCGCCTACTTCTCTCTCCACCTATTTTTCATCGTCGTAGGTGCATCCTCGGACCTGCGCGAAGTGATTCTGGCAGGCCCTTCGATTGTCGTGCTCATGGTAGCCATCATCTTCGTTCACGCGCTCGTGGCGTTCGGAGGCGGCTGGCTCTTGCGGCTTCGTCTCCCCGAAATCGCCGTCGGCAGCATGGCGTCGCTTGGTGGACCCGGGTCGTCGCTGGCACTGGCCATGGCGATGAAATGGAACACGCTGGCAACTCCGGCGGTCATCATCGGCATCTTCGGCTGGGCGATCGGCAACTACTTCGGGTTCGGTTGCGCGTACCTGCTGCGGTGGCTTGGCTGACACCTCGTCCTGCCGAGGGTCGACGCTCGGGGAAACCGTGGGAGGAGATGACGGCGTCGAGCCGTGAGTGGGTGGGACCAGCGGCACCCTATCCCGGCTGCATGACTATCCGCACGCCGCTCGACATGGCGCAGACGAAGGCCGGTAGCACGATCAGGGCACCGGTGGGCACCGACAGGCCGAACGCAGCCGACAAGCCGATGTTGTTAATTAAGAACATACTGTGCGGCAATCCTGCGCGTTCGGGTCTGTGAGGGGCGAGGTCCTCGCGGCTATGGTGACCCTACACGGGCACGCAGCTGGAAATGACGGATACGGTCAATTGCTCACCTACAGCCGGGCTCGCCTCTCCTACTCGGAAGTAACTAGCCAGATACTACCGATACTGGGGGCGGTGTACGAGCCGCGCGGGTACTACCGGCCACAGAGTGACTGCGTGATGTTCACGCGCGACGACGTGCCGTTCTGCCGCGTGTGCCAGCGGGCCATCACGCGGGTGATCGATTTGTATGCGGCACGCGCGATCGGGCCCGCGTGACCGTCGGCGGGACGACTGGCCGGCCGGGCCAATGGCTCGACCAACCGGCGATACTTCGGAAAGGGAGGCGATGCATGCACTCATCCAGGGTCTGGTTCTCATCGGTCGTCGTCTTCGGCCTCGTGCTGTCGCTCGCGGGGTGCGCGCCGCCGCCGCCAGCCACAGCCATCAGGATCGGCGTGGCGACGTTCTCGCACGAAACCTGCACGTTCTGTCCGGAGCCGACCGGCATCGCGGAGTGGGAGTTCTACGGCCCGCCTCAGCGCGGCGACGCGGTGCTGCAGGACGGCAGCTACATCGGCGGCTTCGTGAAACAGGCCCGCCAGTTCGACAACGTCGAGCTCATCGGCGCGCTGTCGCCGCGCGGCGCAAAGGGGGGCTCGTCCGGCAGCTGGATCACCCAGGAGGCCTTCGACAAGTACGCCAACGGCATCGCCGAGGATCTGAAAGCCAACATGCCGCTCGACGGGGTGTACCTGGCGCTGCACGGGGCGATGGCCGTCACCGGCGTGCCCAAGCCGGAGGCCGAGATCGTCCGCCGTGTCCGGCAGGCCGTCGGGTCCATCCCGATCGTCGCGACGTTCGACCTGCACGGCAACGAGGACCACGAGTTCCTCGACGCGGCCGACGGCGGGTTCATCGTGAAGCGCTACCCCCACTACGACTCGGCGCTGCAGGGCGAGCGCGCGGCGCGCTACCTGCTGCGCGTGATCAAGGGTGACTACACCCCGACCAAAGCCACGCGCAAGCCCGGCGTCATCACGCCGAGCGTCTACCAGGGCACGGGTGTCTCGCCGGCGATGGAGATCATGGAGCGCGCACGGATCTGGGAGGAGCGCGCGGCCGACGCGTACGTGTCGGTCGCGTTCGGCTTCGCCTACGCCGACGTGCCCGACGTCGGCGCGACGGTCATGGTCATGACGAACGGCAACCAGGCGCTGGCCGACGAGATTGCGCAGGACATGTCCGACTTCATCTGGAACAAGCGCGAGGCGTTCGCCGGCAGGAAGCTGCCGAAGGTGAAGGAAGGCGTGGCCGAGGCCATCGCCGCCGCGCGTGCCGGCCGGACGCCGGTCGTGGTCGCCGACCACTCGGACCGCACGGGCAACTCGACCTGGATTCTCGAAGAGCTGATCCGGCAGCGCGCGTCCAACTTCGTCGTGGCCACCATCGCCGATGACAAGGCCATCAGCGAGCTGGAGGCCACGGCGAAGCCGGGCGAGGCGGTGAGCGTGAGCGTCGGCGGCTACGCCGACGAATATGCCGGCAAGCCGGTCACGCTCGACGGGACGCTCGAGTACCTGGACACGTACCGCCAGCACGACAAGGTGGCGGTCGTTCGGTTCGGCGACAACAACCGCGTGATCCTCACGCCGGTCCTCGTGCAGGTGACCGATCCGGGGATTCTGGACGACCTGAAGATCGGCCAGCAGAGCGTAGACATGATCGTGATCAAGTCGCGCGTCCATTTCTGGCGCGGCTTCGTCGAGAACGGGCTCGCCAAGACGGTCGTCGTGATCGACGCGCCAGGCCTCGGGCCCGCCGATCTGACGGGGATCCCGTACCAGAACGCGCCCGTCGCGGATCTCTACCCGCTGGGCGTGAAGAAGTAGGGAGGGGACGCCGGTGTCGCGGTGATAGGATCGATCCCGACGGGGCGCCAGCGATGCCGGCCAACCTTACCCCCGAGTACCACCGGGCCGAGGCGACGTTCCGGGCCGCGAAGACCACCGAGGACAGGATCGCGGCGCTCGAGGAGATGCTGCGCGTCGTGCCCAAGCACAAGGGCACCGACGGCCTGCAAGCCGACCTCAAGGCGCGGCTCGCGAAGCTCCGGCGCCAGCCGGCGAAGAAGGTCGCGCGCGCCACGCACAGCCACCTGGTGCCGCGCGAGGGCGCGGGGCAGATCGCGCTCGTCGGCCCCCCCAACGCCGGCAAGTCCGCGCTCGTCTCGGCGCTGACGCACGCCACGCCCACCGTCGCCGACTACCCCTTCACGACGCGCGAGGCCGTCCCCGGCATGATGCCGTTCGAGGACATCGCCTTCCAGCTCGTCGATCTGCCGGCGGTGTCGAACCAGCACGTCGAGCCATGGGTCTTCGACGTGGCGCGCGCGGCGGACCTGCTCTGGATCGTGCTCGACGCCGCGGCGCCGCTCCTCGGCTTCGACGAGGCCATCGAGGTGCTGGCCGCGCGCCACCTCGAGATCCGGCCGGCCGGCCGCCCCCGGGCGCCGGGGCCCGAGCCGCCGGCGGGGGCCAAGGACGCGCTCCTCGTCTGCACCGGGCTCGACAAGCCGGCGGCGGCCGCTTCCATCGAGGCCTTCGACGAGCTGACCGACCACCGCTGGCCGATTCAGGCCGTGTCGACCGTGACCGGCGCCGGCCTCGAGGCGCTCCGGCGCCGGACGTTCGAGATCGCCGACATCATCCGCGTCTACACGAAGCAGCCGGGCAAGCCGGCCGATCGCGGCACGCCGTTCACGCTGCCGCGCGGCGCCACGGTCGGCGACCTCGCGTTACGCATCCACAAGGACGTCGCCGCCACGATGAAGTTCGCCCGCGTCTGGGGGCCGAGCGCGTTCGACGGCCAGAGCGTTCACCACGACCATGTGCTCGCCGAAGGCGACGTGGTGGAGGTCCACAGCGGATGACCGGGCGACGCTCACCGAGAAAAACGTCTATTCGGCCCCGAGCGCCAGGGGTTGTTGACGATCGACGGGGGTCTCTCGTAGATTGTCTACACAACCCAGGCAACAGGCCGAACTGCCGCGGCGTCGCGGCTCGAGGTGCTTCCGATGCCCCCACGTTCCCGCTCCGCGTTCGCCCCCGCGACCGCCATCCTCATGGCCCTGATCGCCGCGCCCCTGGCGCAGGCTTCGGGCCAGGCAGATCCGCCCGCGTCGTTGCTGGTGTCACCCGCGTGGGTGGCCGGGCGCACGGCTGAAGGCCGCGTGGCGCTGCTGCACGTCGGCGACCGGAAGAAGTACGACCAGGCGCATCTTCCCGGCGCGCAGTACATCGCGCTCGCCGACGTCTCCGATCCGGACGCGACGCTGAGACTCCAGATGGCGCCGCCCGACGCGCTGCGGCAGACGTTCGAGCGCCTCGGCGTGTCGGACGGCATCGAGGTCGTCGTCTACTGGGGGAACGACTGGGCGACGCCGACCGCGCGGATCTTCGTCGCGCTCGACTACCTGGGTCTCGGCGACCGCGTGAAGATCATGAACGGCGGAATGCCGGCGTGGCGCGCGGAAGGACGTCCGGTGACCGACGAGGTCACCGCGCCGGAGCCCGGGCGCATCACGGCGACGCCACGCCCCGACGTCCTTGCGGACGCGAGCTGGATCCAGAGCCGGCTCGGTCGGCCGGGCATGGCGATCGTGGACGCGCGCGACCGCCAGTTCTACACCGGCGAAAGCGACAACAACGGGCGCATCCCACGGCCGGGACACATCGTCGGCGCGGTCAGCGTCCCCTTCGGAACGCTGGTCGACGAGCCGCCGGTGACCATGAAGGACACGGCGGCGCTGCGAGCCATCTTCGAATCGGCCGGCGTGAAGCCGGGCGCCGAGGTTGTTACCTATTGTCACATCGGCCAGCAGGCGAGCCTGGCGTATGTGGCGGCGCGGCTACTCGGCTATCGCGTGCGGCTGTACGACGGGTCCTTCGAAGAGTGGTCTGCGAGCCCCGACCTGCCGGTCGAGCGATCGAAACAGCCGCCCCGCCAGCACTGAGCCTCCGGGTCAGCTTGGCCTGTGCGGTCGCTCGTACGCGTCCCCGCCCTGCTCTTCGACTCCGGAAAAGGTCGGGTCGCGGGCCTTCGGCAGGTCAAGCTGCGCGGCGCGGGCGGCCGTCAAGTCCAGCAGCTCGGCCTGACGTGGGCGCCATGGGTCCCTCCACGGGACAGCTCAACCCGGGACGCCCGTCCGGTCGCGTGTCAGCGGTTGATCACGATCGAACGCGCCAGCACGTAGCGCCCCTGATCCGACCCCCGGATCGCCACGTTCTGTCCGTTCTGGAGCGCGCTGAGCCGCGCCCGGCTGTTCGTGCGCTGGATCCAGACGACGGTGTCGCCGTCGGCGAGCACCAGTCGGGAGCCGCCGCGCCAGACCACGGTGAACGTCCGCGTCTGAAGGTTCAGGCGCTGGACGACGCCGGTGACGCCAACCGCCTGCGCGCCCCCGGCCGTCTGGCTGGTGACCGCGGACTGCGTCGTCGGGGAGACGGGACTCTCGGAGCTGGCGCATGCGCAGAGCGCAAAGAGCGCCAGGACGAGGACAAGCGCCAGCGGGGAACGGGCACGACGGGCCATGCGGACCTCCCGGCTCGATCGGAAACCTGCCCAAGGATACCGCGAGCGGGAGGGACGACAAGGTCAGTGCGCCGGGTACGAGAGCCGGCACGCGCGAGGCCTGAATCCGGGTATCCCGTCGCATCACGCGACGCCCGGCCAGCGATCAGGTCTCGACGTCGGTGTCCTCACCGAGGCGCAGGTCACCGGCGTCGGCTGCCGCCAGCAGCGACCGTGCCCGCTCCGCGTGATCGTCGGGCACGAGAATCTCCACCTGGCCCAGTCCGTCCACGGTGAACCCGTGCGTGAGGCGCAACGCCTCGCCGCGCAACCGGCAGGGGATGTCGTGCGCTTCGAGGAACGCGCGGACCTGCTGTGCGTGGATCTCGCCGTCCGCCGTGCAGACCGCGGTGTGGCCGTCCAGTGTCGCCTCTCGTGACGAGCGTATCACGGAGGCCCTGAAGGCGGCCGCTCGACGCCGTTCAACGGGCCGCCGGGTTCGCCAGCGCGACCCGCACCCATAGCCGGAACCATTGGACCACGGACCGGCGCCGCGTATTCCCGGAAAAGCCGGTCGTTCCCCGGGTCCCCCGCGGGTCAGGACGCGTCGTAGTATCATGAGGGTGGTCTGACGATGGACAACTGGGCTGGCATTGCGGCGTTTCTCGCGATCTGGGTCGGTCTCCAGGTCCTCCTCTCGCGGTTCGGCATCAGTACTTGAGCTGTGCCTGCTCCGCGCCGGTCGGCGCGGACGGCCGAGCCGCCAGGCACACCGGTTCCGCCTGCTCCCCCCGGTGCCTGACGCCGCGCTTCCAAACTCCACTCCGCACGATCGCTGGAGGCGCGCCCCTGCCGCCCTGCAACCCCCGTCCGCGCGACTTAGACTGAGAAGCTGCGCGCCAGCGTGCGCGAGCCAGGAGGCCTGTCGATGAAAGCGGCGGTGCTCGGCGGCTTCGGCGATCCCGAGCAGGTGCGCGCCACGGACGCGCCGGATCCGGTGCCCGGACCAGGCGAGGCCGTGGTCCGGCTGCGCGCGGCGGCGCTCAACCACCGCGACGCCTGGATCCGCAAGGGACTCTACGCGAATATCACGCTGCCCGTGATCCTCGGGTCGGACGGCGCCGGCGAAGTCGCCGCGGTCGGCGAGGGCGTCGAGACGCGGCTCGTCGGAGTTGCGGTGGTCATCAACCCGAGCCTCGAGTGGGGCGACGACGAGCAGGCCCAGGGACCGACGTGGCGCATCCTCGGGCTGCCCGAGGACGGCACCCACGCGCAGCTCGTGAAGGTCCCGTCCTCCAGCCTGTTTCCCAAACCACCGGAGCTCACCTGGGAAGAGGCGGCGGCCGTGCCGCTCGCCGGCCTCACGGCGTTTCGCGCCGTCGTCACGCGCGCCGCGGTGACGGCGGGGGAGACCGTGCTCGTCACCGGGATCGGCGGCGGCGTCTCCACGTTCGTCCTCGCCATCGCGAAGGCCCGGGGCGCCCGGGTCTTCGTGACCTCGGGCAGCGACGACAAGCTGGCGCGCGCCCGCGAACTCGGCGCCGAGGGCGGCGTCAACTACCGCGATCCGGACTGGAGCCGGAAGCTGACGGCGCTCGCCGGCACCGTTGACGTCGCGGTGGACAGCGCCGGCGGGGAGACGTTCGCCAAGCTGCTCGAGATCGTCCGGCCGGGCGGCCGCATCGTGAACTACGGCGCGACGACCGGGTCGCCGACCACGATCGAGGCGCGTCGGCTGTTCTGGAAACAGCTCGCGCTGCTGGGGAGCACGATGGGCACGCCGCGCGAGTTCGGGCGGATGCTGGAGCTCTACGGCGCCGGCGGTCTCCGCCCTGTCGTCGATCGGGTGTTCCCGCTGGAGGCCGTGGCCGACGCCCACCGGCGCATGGACCAGGCGGAGCAATTCGGGAAGATCGTGCTGGCGATCGAGTGACGACAGGAGCGGGAAGCGCGCGAGAGGCGGCGGGAGGCTGCGGTGGTGCTACGATGCTGATCGACCCGGGAGGGAAGTGATGCCCACGGCGGCGGTCCATCGAGGCAGGACGATCCACGTCGTCGCCTGGCTCGGCCTCTCGCTGCTCGTCTTGGTGGTCGATTACTTCATCGGCCCCGGGATCCAGTTTCCAGCGCTGTTCATCGTGCCGGTGAGCATCGCGGCCTGGTACAGCGGCCGTGTGTGGGGGGTGCTGCTGGCCGTCGCGCTGCCGCTGGGACGGCTGTACCTGACGACCATCACCGACACGCCCTGGTCGGTCACCGAGTCGGTCATCAAGCGGCGATCCGCATCGGCGTGCTCGGCGCCTTCGCGTGGCTGATCGATCGCACCGCCGTCCAGTCCGAGGTCCTGAGCCGCCGGGTCGGCCTGCTCGAGGGGCTGTATCCGCTGTGCGCCGTCTGCAAGAAGGTTCGCAGCGACGGCGACCGGTGGGAGGCGCTCGAGGATTACGTCCTGTCGCACGAGAAAGACCGGCTGGCGGCCGAGGTCTGTCCCGAGTGCGCCAGGCTGCACGGCGAAACGGCCACCCGCCGCTGAGTGCTGGCCGGCCTTTGACAGGCCAGCGACTCCGCCGCTACGATCGCCCGTCCCCCGACATGTCGTCGGCCGCCCTCATGCGTTTCCGACCTGTCGTGTTGCTCCTGTGTCTCGCCGGCGCGGCGTCGCCGGCCCTGGCGCATCCGGCGCCGTTCAGCTATCTCGATCTCCGTCTCGGTGCCGACGGCGTCGACGCGACGCTCGTCGTGCACGTGATCGACCTCGCGCACGAGCTGGCGCTGGACGATCCGGCCCGGCTGCTCGACCCGCGGGTGGCGGCGGCCGAGGCGCCGCGGATGTACGCGCTGCTCACGCCGCGCCTGGCGGTCGACGCGACCGGGGCCTTGGTGCGTCCCGAGTTCCGCGGCCTCGAGGTTCTGGCCGACCGTGACGCCATCAGGTTCGCCCTGCGGTTCGTCACCGGGTCCGTGACCGGCGCGATGCGCGTGCGCAGCGTGCTGTTCCCGTACGATCCGAACCATCAGACGTTCGTCAACGTGTACGAGGACGGTGCGCTGCGGCATCAGGCGATCCTCGACCGCACCCGCGCGAGCCTGGACTACTTTCGCGGCACGCCGCAGGGCCGCCTCGCGGTGATCGGGCGTTTCGTCGCCGAGGGCGTCCGCCACATCGTGATCGGCCCCGACCACGTGCTCTTCCTGGTCGGCCTGTTGCTGCTCGGCGGGTCGATGTCGACGCTGGTACGGATCGTCACGGCGTTCACGGTGGCGCACAGCGTGACGCTCTCGCTCGCCGCGCTCGACGTCGTCTCGCCGTCGGCGCGCCTCGTCGAGCCGGCTATCGCACTGAGCATCGTCTACGTGGGAGCGGACAACCTGCTGGTGACCGGTGAGGGGCGCGACGTCCGTGCGTGGATCGCCTTCGCGTTCGGGCTGATCCACGGCTTCGGATTTGCGGGCGTGCTGAAGGAAGTCGGGCTGCCGCCCTCGGCGCTCGGCTGGTCGCTGTTCTCGTTCAACGTCGGCGTCGAGATCGGCCAACTGGCCGTCGTGCTGGCCGTGGCGTCGGTGCTGGAAGGTCTCCGGCGCCAGAGCGCGGCGGCAGGGCGCCGCCTGGTCGTGGCCGGGTCGGTCGCGGTCATAGCGGCCGGCGCGTACTGGTTCGTCGAGCGGGTGTTCCTAGGAGGAGTGTGATGAAACGTGGACTGGTGCTGGCAGGGCTCGTCGGTCTCGGCGTGGTGGTGTCGCTCGCGACCGAGTCGCGGGCGCGGCAGAACGTGGCCGAGATCGCGCAGGTCAAGGACAACCTGTACGTGATCACGGGTGGCGGAGGCAACACCGCCGCGTTCGTCACCCTTAACGGCGTCGTCGTGGTGGACACCAAGCTGGCCGGCTGGGGCCAGGCGATCCTGGACAAGATCCGGTCGGTCACCGACAAGCCGGTGACGACGATCATCAACACCCACACCCATGGCGATCACGTCGGGAGCAACGCCGAGTTCGCGCCGAGCGTGGACATCGTGGCGCACGCGAACACCAAGGCGAACATGCAGAAGATGGACGCCTTCGAAGGCGACAACGCGGCGTTCCTGCCGAAACGCACCTACACGGACCGGTTGAGCCTGGGCGAAGGGCCCGACCGCGTCGATCTCTACTACTTCGGCGTCGGGCACACCAGCGGCGACTCGATCATCGTGTTTCCGGCGCTCGCCACGGCGCACACCGGCGACCTGTTCCCTGGCCCGCAGGCGCCGCTGCTCGACACGAACAACGGCGGGAGCGGCGTCGCCTACCCCGAGACGATCGGCCGTGTCGTGTCCGGCCTCAGCGGCGTCTCCACCATCATCCCGGGTCACAGCGGCGTGACGACGTGGCAGGCCCTCGTGGATTTCCGGGACTTCAACGCCGAGTTCCTGGCGGCGGTGCGTACGGCGCAGCAGGCGGGCAAGACCGTCGAACAGGCCGCCGCGGAGCTGCAGCTCTCGCCGAAGTTCCGGGACTACAACATGCGGAGGGCGGCGGCGAACGTGGGGGTGATCTACGGGGAACTCCGGGACTAGGTGAGCGAAGGTCTCCGTGCGCTCCGCGGTGAGGCCGCACAGAACATCCGTGCTCCGCGGTGAAGCCCCGAGACGGTCTCCGTGCGCTCCGTGGTGAGGCCGCGAGACGGCCTCCGTGCGCTCCGTGGTGAAGCCGTGCCACGGTCAGCGTGCGGCGGTCTTCTCCGCGTCCTCCTCACGCGATCAGTATCAGGGACTTCTGCATCTCCCCCGTCACCTCTGCGACGCCGTCGCGGCGCACGAACATGTTGATCTCGGTCCGCACCGCCATCTTGCCCGCGAGGTAGATCCCCGGCTCGATCGAAAAGCAGCACCCCGGCAGGATGCGCCGCTCGTCCTTCGTCTCGAGGTTGTCGATGTTCACGCCGTCGCCGTGGGTCTCGGTGCCGATCGAGTGTCCCGTGCGGTGCAGGAAGTGCTTGCCGAATCCCGCCTTCTTCACCACGCCGCGGCAGGCGTCGTCCACCTCCCAGCCGTAGCAGGCGGTCCCCCTGGCGACGCGATCCTGGACGAACGCGATTGCGGTGTCGCGCGCGCAGACGACGACGTCGAACAGTTCCTGGTACTTCGCCGGCGGCGTGTCGCCGATGTACCCGGCCCAGGTGATGTCGTAGTAGATGCCGCCGGGCACGTCCTTCTTCGCCCACATGTCGATCAGCACCGTGTCGCCGGGCTTGAACGCCCGCGCGTCGGCGGGCGTCACCTCGAAGTGCGGGTCCGCGGGATGGTCGTTCACGCCGACCATGGGTGGCGAGTAGGTGGTGAGGCGCTCGTCGGCGAAGCGCCGCATGATGTATTGCTGTACGGAGTGCTCGGTCGCGCCGCTCTTCGTGCGAGCGGCCTTGCGGATCTCCTCGAAGGCCTCCGCCCGGATGCGGTCCATGACGATGCCCGCCTGCTTGTGCAGCCGGTACCCCTCCTCGTCGATGACCGACACGAACTGCTGCAGCAGGTCGGCGGACGTCACGACGCGGTGGCCGAGCCCCTTCACCAGCTCGACCGTGCCCGCGTCCACGGTCGCGATGTAAGGCACGTTGTTCTTGGGCGAGTACTGCATCGCGATCTTCTTCTTCGAGCCGAGCAGCCACTCCAGCGAGGCGTACAGGTCTTTCCACGAGAGATAGAGCTTCTTCGTGCCGGGCAGGCTGTCGAGCGCCGCGGGCTCGACCGCGTGGGCCAGCCGCTTCGGCGTGCCCCTGGCGGGGATGAAGTAGTACCAGCGGCGGGAATGCAGCTTGGCGGCGTCGAGTCCCAGCACCCGGTAGGCGAGGAAGTCACGGTTCCGGAAATCGCAGAACAGCCACCCGTCGACCCCCTGGTCGCGCAGCGCCGCCTGAATCGCCCGTACGTCCATGTGCGTGCTCCTTCCGCCCGCCGACACCTGGATCCGGCGGCCTGCTGCCCGTCATTTTCTCACAGCGCCGGCGCGGACGCGGACGCCGGCAGCGTCCTGGTGCGCGACGCGTCCCGCCTGGCGTCCAGCCCGGGCTCACCGCCCCGGGTTCCTGACGGTCGGCATGGTGTAGACCTTCTCGAGCGCCGCCAGGTATTCGCCGAACAGCTCCTTGATGCCGGCGAACTCCCGCGCGACCGCCGCGCGGTACTCCGCTCCTGTGGCGAAGTCGTAGAGCAGCGCCGTCATGGCCTGCGCGTCGACCGTGAACCCGTGGTGGCCGACCTCGGCGAGCGCGTCCGCCTCCATCTCGTAGGTGTGGCCGGCGGCGTTCGACGAATGGGCGCTGAAGCCGATGCCTGGAATCTCACGCGAGACGCTGCCGGTCTCCTCGTAACCCTGCGGCTTCGCCGCTTCCGGCACGACGTTGGTGGCGCCGTACTGCTTCATATAGGCGAACGCCACTTCAGCCAGCGTGGCGACCGCGATGCCGTCGCGCGTCGAGCCGTAGTGATCGATCCTAACTTTCGTGCCGGTCGAGAGCGCCGCGGCGCGGGCGGCGTTGTCGACGAACGCCCGCACCTGCCGCAGGTACACCTCGTCCGGGTAGCGCACGTAGAAATCGGCGGCGGTCCGGTCCGGCACGACGTTCGGCGCGGCGCCCCCCTCGGTGATGATCCCCTGGATGCGCGTCTCGGGCCGCATGTTGCTGCGCACGCTGTCGATGTTCGTGAACAGGTGGATGACCGCCTCGAGCGCGTTCCGGCCGTTCCACGCCGCGAGCTGATGCGCCGGCGCGCCGCTGAAGACGTACTTCACGCCGTCGATGTTCATGCAGCAGGTGCCAAAGCCGGGTGCGGGCCGCCTGGTCGCGCCGCTCGCGTGGCTCCGCACGATCACGTCGGCGCCGTCGAAGACGCCCGCCTCGAACATCACGACCTTGGCGTTGGGCGGCATCATCTCCTCGCCCGGACAGCCGTAGACGACCACCTGGCCCGGTGTACCGGTCTGCTGGAGGAACTCCGCCATCGCCACCGCCGCGGCGATCCCCACGGGCCCCTGCGTGCTGTGCTGGTCGCCGTGGAACGGCCGCTCGGTGCCGCGCAAGGCGTCGTACTCGACGATGACGCCGAGCGTGGGACCGCCCGCCGCGCCGCTCCACCGCGAGACGAACGCGGTCTCGAGGCCCGCCACCGGGACCTCGGTGCGGAACCCGTGTCGGTCGAGATAGTCGATGAGCTTCCTGATCGAGCGCCGCTCCTCGAACCCGATCTCGGGGTTCCGCGTGATGTCGTCGCCGAGCGAGATGAGCTCCGTATCCATCAGCGCCTTCGCGCGCGCGACGACCCGGTCTCGTTCGGCGTTGGGCGCGGTCAACCTCGCCACGATCGCCGGGACGTCGAGCGACGTCTCCAGCGCCTCGAGCTTCTGGATGACCTCCCGCGCGGCCTCCCGCTCGGTCGGCGTCTCCTGCGCGCGCGCGAGCTCTGCCGTCCACAGCGACGCCCCGCAGACGAAGGCGAGCAGCAGCCGTTTCATCGCATCCTCCTGTTCTGGTCTTGTCGGTCATGCCGGTTCCAGCGAACGGAAAAAGGGGACGGGGGTATTTTCCCGGGAACTCACGAAAAATACCCCCGTCCCCTTTTTCCCCTTCACTGCGCCCGCGCGTCGAGGCCAAATGCGCGAGGCGCACGATGAGATCGCGGTGCTGCTCGGGGTGCGCCTGCGCCGCGCGCAGCGTCGCCGCGTCGACGACGTTGAATTGGACGTGATGGCCGTCGAGCCTGAAGTACGCCCGCACCAGGCTGGCCAGCTTGGCGATCCCCGCTTCGTCGGCGAGCGCCTGCGGCGAGAACTTCAGGTTCAACAGCGTGCCGCCCGTCCGGACGTGGTCCATCTTCGCGGCAGACTTCATGACCGCGGTGGGGCCGTGGCGGTCGGCGCCCTGGACCGGCGAGATGCCGTCGGACACCGGCGTGAACGCCAGGCGGTCGTCGGGCGTGGCGCCGGTGACCGAGCCGAAGTAGACGTGGCAGGTCGTCGAGAGGTAGTTGACGCGGAACTGGCCGCCGCGCGGGTTGGGACGCCCTTCGACCAGCTCGTGCACGGTGTCGATGAGCCGTCGCAGCAGCCCATCGGCCCGCTCGTCGTCGTTGCCGTATTTCGGCGAGCCGTTCCAGAGCGCGCGCTGGACACGCTCGTGGCCCTTGAAATCGTCCGCGAGGGCTGCAGCAGGCGCATCTCGTCGATGACGTCCAGGATGAGGTACGTCAGGTCGTTGACGCCGTCCGACCCGTCCGTCCGGAGACCACCCGTGTTGATGTTCGCGAAGTCGGTGTAGGTGCCGCTCTCGGCCGCGGTGACGCCGACCTTGGGCGGCGCTGGCTGGTTGTTGAACTTCACCCAGAAGCATTGCAGCAGCTCGCGCGCGTGCTCCTCGGTCAGCGTGCCCGCGTCGCGCTCGCGCCGGAAGAACGGGTACAGATGCTGGTCGAGGCGTCCCGGGTTGAAGGCATCCCACGTGTTCAGCTCGGTGATCACGCCGAGGTGGACGAACCAGTAGGCCTGCAGCGCCTCGTGGAACGTGCGCGGCGCGTGGGCGGGCACACGATCGCAGACGGCGGCGATCGCCTCGAGTTCGCGGCGGCGGTTCGGGTCGGGCTCGGCGACGGCCAGCGCGCGCGCCTTCTCCGCGTGCCGGCCGGCGAAGCGGATGATGGCGTCACAGGCCATGCGCATCGCCTTCAACTCTTCCTGCTTGTCGTATGCCTGCGGATCGCCGAAATAGTCGAGCGCGGCGAGCGATCGCTCGATGTCGGCCTCGAGATCGAGGAACCCCTTGCGGTAGATGACGTCGCCGAGCGCCGTGTGGCCCGGCGCGCGCTGCTCCATGAACTCGGTGAAGACGCCCGCCTCGTACGCCGCCGTCCAGTCGGCCGTCATCTCGGCGAAGAGCCGGTCCCGCATCGAGCGGCCCTGCCAGACGGGAATGATGTCGCGCGCGTAGGTCTGCTTCGCCTCGCTCGACACGGTGCAGCGGATCTTCTCGCGCGTGTCGAGCACGTCCAGGTCTTCGAGGGTGTGACAGCAGAGCTCCGGGTAGGTGGGCGTGCCCTTCGGCGCCGGCCCGCGCTCGCCCACGATGAGCTCGCCGGGGCCGATGTGGATCGTCTTGTTCGCGAGAAGGTACGCGAAGGCGCGGGCGCGCAGCACGGGCACCGACGCCGGCTCGGCCGTTTTGTAGAATGCCGTCAGCAGTTCGGCCCGCTCGGGCGAGAGCCAGGGCTGGGTGTCGAGGGACTGCTGGCGAAGCGTTGTGACCCGGACGTTCATGCGAGACCTCCATCGCTAATGTAGCGCGGGACTTCAGTCCCGCGCCAGGCGGCGTTGTTCGAGTGAGGCCATGGTGGCCTTCCGGCAAGGCCTGAATCCGTTGAACCTGGACTTGACAGAAGGCCACATCGGGCGACATCCTGCGAGCATGCCTCTCCACCCGGTGCTCGAAGAACGGCTCAACGCCGCGTTCGGTGCGGACGAGCCACCAGCGTTCACCCCGCGCGATGCGCGCCTGTCGCCCGTGCCCGGCAAGGCACACGCGGTGATCGGGATGCGCCGCGCCGGCAAGACCACGTTCCTTCGCCAGCTCCTGGCCGGGCGGCGTTCGGCCCTGCCGCCCGAGCGGGCGCTGTATCTGAGCTTCGACGACGACCGGCTGGCCGGCATCGGTGTCGAGCAGCTCGGGTTCCTGCTGGAGGAGTTCTACCGGCGGTACCCGGCGCTGCGTGGCCGCGAGACGGTGCACTGGCTGCTCGACGAGATCCAGCTCGTACCGGGCTGGGATCGCTTCGTACGGCGGGTCATGGATTCGGAGAAGGTGGACTTCGTGGTCTCCGGTTCCTCCTCGCGGATGCTTTCGCGCGAGGTCCACACCTCGCTGCGCGGCCGCGGGATGGAGACGGTCATCAGCCCGTTCAGCTTCCGCGAGTTCCTGCGGCATCGCGGCGAGGAGCCGGCCAAGCCGGCGCGGCGGTGGACCGCGGCCGAGCGCTCGCCGGTCGAGAAGCGGTTCCGCGAGTTCCTGACGGAGGGCGGTTTCCCCGAGGCCCAAGGGCTCTCGGCCCCGCTCAGGATCGAGCTGCTCCAGGGCTACGTGGACACGGTGCTGTTCCGCGACGTGGTGGAGCGCTTCGGGGTCTCGCAGGTGGCAGCGCTGCGCTGGCTCGTGCGTCACTGCCTGCGCAATCCCGCCGGCAGCTTCAGCGTCCATCGCCTGACCCAGGACCTGAAATCGCAAGGGCACGGAGTGGCGCGGGATGCCGTCCATGCCATGCTCGGCCACCTCGTGGACGCATTCCTGTTGAGCGAGGTGCCGCTCGCCACGGATTCCGAGCGCAAGCGCAACAGCAATCCGCGCAAGATCTATCCGGCCGACCCTGGACTCATCCCCGCATTCGACGCAAGCGGTCGCGCGAACGTGGGGCACGCGCTCGAGACCGCCGTGCTGAACGAGCTGGAGCGGCGCCGCGCCGAGGTGGGTTATCTCAAGACCGCCGAAGGGCTCGAGGTGGACTTCCTCGCCCGCCATCCGGCCGGCGGCGAGGAGCTGATCCAAGTGTGCGCCGACCTCTCGTCTGCCGAGATCCGCACGCGGGAGCTGCGGGCGCTCACCGCGGCGGCGGGCGAGCATCCGCGCGCGGCGCGGCGGCTCCTGGTGCTCGACCGTGACGCGCGGGTGGGAACCGATACCCCGGGGATCGAGGTCCTGCCCGCGTACGAATGGCTGCTCGCCGAGCCGGCAGGGCTCTGAGAAGAGTGACGGCGACGACCGGCGTCAGCGCGCCGAACCGTGGGTGCCGGACCCGCTCTTGGCGTGTTGCAGTCGAACGGTCACACGGTGAGGCGCGACGCCCTCGACGTGGACGCCCAGTGGCAGCACGAGCTGCGCCGAACTCAGGTCAACCGCGTGCGCCCCGGCGCCCAGGTCGGCGAGGTCCGCCCGCAGCACCAGGCGCGCGGTGTTGACAGAGTCGAGGAGCCAGGGCGCGCCACGCAGGTGGACCTGGGCGGAGACCGCCGACTGATCCGCGATGATCAGGTCCTCCGCGAGGTTGGAGAACTCGATCGGCGCGACGACGGTGCGGACGACGCTGCCTGGAAGCCAGAGCGTCGTGCTCCAGATCGAACCGGCCAGCAGGAGCGCCAGACCGACCAGGGCCAGCTCGGCCGGCTGCATCCACGGAAAAGGACGGCGAATGGCCACACGGACCGCCGACAGCGAGGTCAACAGGCCACGCAGCTCGTCCGAGCTGCCGACGATGTCGAACGATCCATCGTGCACGAGCGTGACCGACCCGCGCTCTTCGGAGGCGACCAGCACGAGGGCGTCCGAACGCTGGGCCAGACCCACCGCGGCGCGATGGCGCGTGCCGAACTCCCGGGGGAGCGCGTGGCCCTGATCAGCCAGCGGCAAGACTGCTCCCACCCGTGTGATGCGATCGTGCTCGATGATGGCCGCGCCGTCATGAACCGGCGAGGCTTTGCGGAAGATCGTCTCGACGATCTCGGCCGACACCTCTCCGCCCAGGGGAACGCCGCCGGTCACCAGCTCGGCGACCGAATCCCTCCGGGTCAGCACGAGCAGCGCGCCCCGGCGCGCGCGGGCCAGCGAGAACACGGCGGTGACGCTGGCGTGGACGGCCCTCACGGGGAAGGCGCCGCGAGTCGCTCGACGGCGCCCGATCTCGAGCTGGTTCAAGGCATGACGCAACTCCGGTTGAAAGACCACGATCAGGAGGACGGCCGCCACGAGTGCTCCCGCGTGCAGGATCCACACGGTGATCACGAGGTTCAGCTGTCTCGCCACGAGGGCACCCACCTCGAGCATCAGGATGCCAAGGGTGACGCGCAGTGCACGCGCCTCGCGGCTCCAGTGGAGGACGGTGTAGACCGCCGCCGCCAGCACGATGAAATCGACGGCCCCTTGCCACCGAACGTCAGGCATGTGTTCGGGCTCCAGAAGGAGCTACCGGGTTCTGTGTCACGCGGCCCTCAGTGCACGTGATGCGAGGGCGGCCGATCGAACGGCGCGAGCGTCTTCTGTAGCCACGCACCGGCGGCATCCGCCAGCAGTGCCGTGTAACCGCGCCGGAAAAAGACCTCGAGCGCCATGCCTCCCTCGACCAGGAGGACCAGGCAGGTGATGCCCTCGCTCTCGGCGTTGAACTCGAGCCCCGCGAGCATCGCCTTCACGACCGACGCGGCGTCGGGTGGAGCCAGCCGCCGATCGACCAGAAGGTCGTGCACGACCCTGACCCGGCCGTCCGATGCCTGATACGCCGCGACCCCGACACACAGACCTCGGCGAGTCAAGACGAGACGTTCCGACCTGAGCAGGTGCCGGAGCCGCGCGCGCGTGACGCGGTGTCCGGAAGGGAGCGGACACCGCTCACCCGCCGAGATCTCCCCCGCGTGCAGCAGCGCCAGGTCGAGGCTCGGTTCGACGTGTGTGCTGTGGTGTTCCATGGCAACGACCTGCTCCACCGGCGGCCGGCCCGCGCGACTCACGCGGGCAGGCCCGGACCGTCGGGCGCGGTTCCCCGGGGTAGGAACGGGACCTGCACCTCGGGGCTGCGCCACGCCGGTGGCCGGCGATCACGACCGAGCGAGAACCAGTAGAAGCCGTACGGCCCGAAAGACAGCGTGTACGGGCCGACGCCGATCCGGGGAAACAACGTGCCTCCGACAAGCTCAACGGGCTGAATCCCCGCGTACCGATCGAGCGCGAGCTCGACGGCCTGGGCCTTCCGTGAGAGATTCGCGACGACCAGGATGTCGTCGTCCGCTCCGTGCCTGAAGTACGCGAGCACACGGCGGTTGTCGGCGTCGAGAAACTCGGTCGAACCCCGACCGAACGTGTCGTGGCGCCTCCGTGCCGCAATCAACTGGCGCATCCAGTTCAGGAGGGAGCACGGCTGTTGCTCCTGGGCCTCGACGTTCAGGCCCTGGTAGCCGTAGACCGAGTCCGCGTTCACCGGCGCATAGAGCCTGGCGGCGTCCGTCTGTGAGAATCCGCCGTTCCGGTCGGCCGACCACTGCATCGGCGTTCGCACGCCGTTTCGCCCGCCGAGGTAGACGTTGTCGCCCATGCCGATCTCGTTGCCGTAGTACACGAACGGCGTGCCGGGCAGCGAGAAGAGCAGTCCGTACCCGAGCTCGATGCGGCGGCGATCGTTGTCCAGCAGGGGCGCCAGCCGGCGCCGGATGCCCTGGTTCAGCCGCATCTGAGGATCGGCCGCGTAGGCGCTGTAGAGGTCGTCCCGCTCGTGGTCCGTGCACATGTCGAGCGTCAGCTCGTCGTGGTTGCGGAGGAAGTGCGCCCACTGACACCCCGATGGGATGGCGGGCGTTTTGTGGAAGACGTCGACGACGGGGCGGCGATCTTCCCGCTTCAGCGCGATGAAGAGACGGGGCATCAGCGTGAAGTTGAAGGCCATGTGACACTCATCGCCGTTCCCGAAGTACGTCACGACATCGTCCGGCCACCGATTCACTTCGGCCAGGAGCAGGCGGTCGCGGTACCGGCGATCGAGCATCTCCCGCAAGGCCTTCAGCAGCGCGTGCGCCGGCCGAGAATGATCCAGGTCCGTCCGGCCTGGTGCGTCGGCGTCCGCGATCGCGTTGAGTCGAATGCCGTCCACGCCGAGATCGAGCCAGTAACGCGCGGCGGCGACGAGCGCGCGACGCACCGGTGGGTGCGCGACGTTCAGGTCGGGCTGGTGCCTGGAAAAGCGGTGCCGGTAGCACGCGCCCGCCCCCTCGTCCCACGTCCAGTGCTCGCCGCGATCGCCGGGAGCGCCCGGGGGCGCCGGCACCGTGTCGCCCCAGACGTAGAAGCGCCGTTTCGAGGAGCCGGGCCGGGCCGACCGCGCGGTCTGAAACCATCGATGCCGATCGGACGTGTGACCGACGACCAGCTCGATGATGACGCGAAGGTCCCGTGCGTGCGCCTTCCGCACGAACTCCTTGAAGTCACCCACCGTGCCGCAGCGAGGGTGGACCCCGGTGTGGTCTGCGATGTCGTAGCCGTCGTCGTGGAGCGGTGACGGATAGAACGGCAGGAGCGACACCGCGTCGACGCCGAGCCGCGAGATATAGTCCAGCTTGCTCGTCAGCCCGATGAAGTCGCCCACGCCATCGCCGCTGGCGTCGAAGAACGCCCACACGGGCAACTCGTAGACGACGGCGTTCGCGTACCAGGTCTCCATGATCTCTCCCAGTCGCCGGAGAGCGCCGTGGGCCGCTAATGCCGCAGGGCCTCGGCTGCCCGCTCGAGGACGCGATACTCCTGCATGCGCCGCCCGGCTTCCGTCCGGTTGCCGGCCAGCATCAGGTGATCGGCGCGCTCGTGCGCGAACTCGGCCAGCAAGGTCACGATTCGGGCGACGCCGAGGTGACCGGCGAGCCGGCCGAGCGCCTGGATGGCTTCCGTTTCTTCGACGACGGCTGGAGTCATTGTCACTGCCTTCCTGTTCACAGATCGTGGCCTGAATAGGATTGATTGAACGACTTGTTGCAGAGGGGGAAGTCCGGGACGATGTTGTCGACGAGCGCGTGCGAGAGCGCCGGCCAGTTGAAGAACGACGGGTCGGCGATCTTGACGCGATCGAGCCGGCCGTCCGGCGCGACGCGCACCCAGTGCACGATGCGCCCGCGCCAGCCCTCGACCACGCCGAGGCCGGGCTCCCGCGGCGGGAGGTCCGGGAACGCGGCGACCAGCGGGCCGGACGGCAGTTCCGCGGACGCCTGCCGGATGAGCCGTACCGACTGGCGCGCCTCCTCGACCCTGACGAGCGCCCGGGCCTTGACGTCGCCGCCGGTCATGACCGGCACGTCGAACGCCAGGTCGGCGTAGGCGGCAAAGGGACGATCGCGCCTGGCGTCCACGTCCACGCCGGATGCGCGGCCGACGAACCCCAGCGCGCCGTGGTCCACGGCCTTGTCGGGCGGGAGGACGCCCGTGCCGTCCAGCCGGTCGAGCACCAGCGTGTTCTCGAGGCTGATCTCGACGATCTCGAGGAAGTCGGCGAGCGCCGACTCGACCTCGGCGACCAGCGCGGCGCCGGCGGCCAGATCGGCGGCGACGCCGCCGGGCACGATCGCGCCCCGCAGCAGCCGGCTGCCCGTGAGGCGCTTGTTCAGCCGCAGCAGCCGTTCCCGAATCCGCAAGCAGTGCGCGTGGGCGACGGCGAAGCCGGTGTCGTTGACGATGGCGCCGAAATCGGCCACGTGGTTGTAGAGACGCTCGAGCTCCAGGAGGACGACGCGCAGATAGCGCGCGCGCCGGGAGGCCTCGACGCCGGCCGCCGCCTCGAGCGCCTCGCAGAACGCCAGGCTGTGGCCCACGCTCGTGTCGCCTGACACACGCTCGGCGAGCCGCAGGCCGCCCTCCGTTGACCGTCCCTCGAAGAGCTTCTCGGTGCCCTTGTGCGCGAAGTACAGCCGCGACTTCATGTCGATGATGGTCTCGCCCATCACGCTGAAGCGGAAATGCCCCGGCTCGATCACGCCGGCGTGCACGGGTCCCACGGGGATCTCAAACACGCCCTCCCCGCCGACCGTCGTGAACGGAAACGGCCGTCCATCGTCGGTGAAGTCGGCGGCGACGGCGTCCTTGCGGAGCGGGTGGTACTGCTCGGGCCAGAAGCCGTGGCGGACGAGCGGCCGCGGATCCGGATGGCCGGTCGCGACGATGCCGAAGAGATCCTCGAGCTCCCGCTCGAACCGGGAGGCCGGGTAGAGGAAGGGTCCGAGCGACGGCACTTCGGGACGCACCGGATCGAGGCGCGTCGCCGCGTCCAGGACCCACCGCTCGCGGGGATGGCCGAACACGTAGTGGACGACGAACGCGTGGTCGTCGCGCCGGCGATCCTCGCCTGCCATCAAGAGGAGATGCGCGCCGAACCGGTCGCACGCCAGCGCGCCGAGCGCGGGCACGCCGCCGGCGGGCACCAGGCAGCGAGCCTCGTTGGGCCCGTGACGCGCGACCTCGGTCGCCAGGACGTCGGGCTCGGCCAGCGCGAGGAGCAGGGAGTCCAGTCCAGTCATGGTGTCAGTACCGACACAGCGCGATCAAGGAGCGCCGTCACGGGCCACGGCAGCACGACGCCGAGCATCACGAGCAGCCCGGCGCAGCCGGCGAGCGTCACGGTCGGCCATCCGCGGCGCTCGCCGACGGCCACGCCGTCGGGCACCTGGCCGTAGAGCATGTGGTTCAGGTGATTCAGCAGGGACGCGAAGGCGACGACGAGCAGCGCCAGGACCGCCCCGGCCACGAAGAACTGTCCGGTCACGACGGCCGCCCGCACGAGCAGGAACTCCGAGAGGAACAGCCCGAACGGCGGCAGTCCGACGAGGGTCAGCACGGCGACCCCGAACAGGCCTCCGGTCCAGGGCATGGCCCGGAGCAGACCGGACACGCCCGCGATTTCGCTCGTCCGGTACCGCTCCAGGACGCGACCGGCGAGCAGGAACGCCATCGACTTGGCGACCGCGTGGTTCACGAGGTGCAGGAACGCGGCAAAAACGCCGAGCGGGCCGAGGGCGAGGCCGATCGTCGCCAGGCCGATGTGCTCCACGCTCGAATAGGCGAGCATCCTTTTGTAGTGGCGCTGGATCACGAGACTGAACGTGCCGATGACGACCGACAGCAGGCCGGCCGTCATGAGCAGCGTGTTCGTGAAGGAGGGTCCGAGCGAGGCGTCCACGACGGACTTCCAGCGCGCGATCGCGTACATCGCCACGGCGAGCAGGACGCCCGACATCATGGCCGAGAGCGGCGCCGGCGCCTCCGAGTGCGCGTCCGGCAGCCAGGTGTGCATCGGGGCCAGTCCGGCCTTGGTGCCGTACCCGACGAGGATGAAAGCGAAGGCGAGCCGCATCAGCTCTGGACGGAGCGCCGGCGCGGCCGCGCGAAGCACGGTCCAGTCCAGGGCGGAGGGCAGCGGCCCGGTCGTCGAGACGAAGTCGAAATAGGCGAGCACGGTCCCGGCGAACGCCAGCGCGATGCCCACCGAGCAGATCAGGAGGTACTTCCAGGACGCTTCGACCGACGCTTTCGTGCGTTCGAGCGGAATGATGATCGCCGAGGCGATGGTTGTCGCCTCGATGGCCACCCACATGAGCGCCACGCTCGTCGTGGTGACCGCGACGAGCATCGTGAGGGCGAGGGCGTTCAGGAAGATCCGGTACCGGCGGACCGCGGTGGCGTCGTGCGGGTCGTCGTCCGCCAGGCCGGGACCGAGCGCGACCGCCAGGAGCGTCACCAGGGCGATGCACACCGCGAGGAGCGCCGACAGCGCGTCGGCGGCCAGCAACGCGCCCGGCGCCGCCGGCGCGTCCGCGCCGGTCACGACGCTCGCCGACAGGCCGGCGCTCGCCGCGAGCGACAGTGACGCGCCGGCGACGTTCACCCACCCGAGCGCCCGCCCGTGCCGCCGCACGACCGCCGGCAGGACGCTGGAGACGAGCGGTGGGAGCAGCAGGAGCGCGAAGAGCATGGTTGGTCGCCGGTTGCGAAATCCTTCAGTGCTTCAGCCGCGTGAGTTGATCGACGTCGATCGTCTCGAAGGTTTCGTGGATCTGGTAGACGAAAATCTGCATCACCAGGAAGCCCATGAGCGCGTCGAGGAACACGCCGAGCTCCACGAGCAACGGCACGCCGTAGGTGCCGACTACCGCGAGCAGGGCGATGGCGTTCTCGAGCATCAGGAACCCGATGACCTGCGTGATCGCCTTCTTCCGGTTCACGAGGATGAGCAGGCTGATGAAGAGCAGCGCCATCGCCAACGGCAGGCCGGCCCGGGTCGGCAGCGTCGTCACTTCCATCCAGGGCCTGGCCAGGACGTACGCGAAGAGCACGAGCACGCCGGCCATCAGGAGCGCGGTCTCGGGGTTCACGTACGGCCGCAGCTCGCGCTGGTGTCCGAACCGCCGGTCCATCGTGCGCAACAGAGCCGGCATGGCGACGCCCTTGAGCCCCACGATGAGAATGGCGACCCCGTAGAGCTGGGGGTCACGGCCGAAATACCCGACGAGCGTTGTCAGGACGGCGAGCAACCACGACTGCCACTTGAACGCCGAGATGTACGCGGGCACCCCCTTCCGCCACAAGGGGATCAGGGCGGTCACCAGCATGCCGCCCGCGCAGAGCATCACGAGCTGCGAAAAAGTCTGCATCCGGCTATCTCACGAGGAACGACGTCATCACCGCCAGGAGCGCCAGGATGAACGAGGCGCTCAGCAGCTCCGGGACGCGGAACAGACGAAGCTTGGCGACGCGCGTCTCGATCACGGCCACCGCGACCGAGAGCACCGCGAGCTTGACGACGAACGCGGCGAGGCCGCCGAGGAGCGCCAGCGGCGTCAACGAGAGCGCGATGCCCCACGGCACGAACAGGTTCGCCAGCAGCGAGAAGAACACCAGCAGCTTCACGGCGTGCCCCCACTCGACGAGCGCCAGGTACGGCCCCGAGTACTCCAGCACCATGGCCTCGTGGATCATCGTCAGCTCGAGGTGCGTGGAGGGATTGTCCACCGGCAGGCGGCCCGTCTCGGCCAGCGTGACGATGAAGAGCGCCGCGAAGGCGAGCAAGTAGCTGGGGCCCGGCACCCGCGCCGGCTCCAGCACGCCGCGGATCACGATGTCCCCGAGGTTGGTCGATCCCGCCCCGAGCGCCAGCGCCACGATCGCCAGGGCCACCGTGGGTTCGGTGAGCGCCACGACCGTCATCTCCCGGCTGGCGCCCATGCCACCGAACGGCGAGCCCGTGTCAAGACCGGCCAGCGCGAGGAAGAACGTGCCGAACAGCAGCAGGTACACCGCCACGAAGAGGTCCCCGGACCGGTCGGCCACGACCGTCACCACGGCCATCGGCACCAGGGAGGCGACGACCACGCTCGTGCCGAACACGATAAAGGGCGCCGCGTGGAAGATCCACGACGCGGTCCGCGACACGACGACCTCTTTGCCGAACAGCTTCCGCAGCTCGAAGTACGGCTGCCAGGGGGCGGCGCCCCGGCGGCCCTGCAGGCGCGCCTTCAGCCAGCGGATGAAGCCCACGACGCCGGGCGCCAGGGCCACCGCCACCGAGGTCTGCACGAGAAGGGCGATGAACTCGATCATCTCACCCACCACACCGACAAGAGCGCGACGAGGAGGGCCATCGTCACGTACAAGAGGTAGAGGTGCACCGAACCGGCCTGCAGTCGGCGGATGGACCTCGATGTCGAGCGCACGGCGCGCAGGACCGGGTCGTAGAGCGCCTTCTCGAACCAGGGCTCGACCTCGCTCTGGTACGTCACGGACCGCACGAAGAAGCGAGACTCGGGGTGCGCCGTGACGGTGATGTCCGCGGTCGGCCGATACAGCGCCGCGAACACCCGGCGCAGCGGCTCGGCAAAGGCGGACGCCGTGTACTCCATGCGGGCCGTCTGCTGGATGCGGCCGCAGCCCCAGGTGTCCGCCGCGCGGGGAGATTCGCGCCGGACGAGCCGGACCACGAACACCGCGATCAGCATGGCGGCCGCGAGCGCGCCCGCGATGAGGAGCGGCGACATCTGGCCGATGCCCGCGGCGCCGTGAACCAGGAGTCCCGGCGGCGGCGCGCCGCCGATGTCCGCCCCGAGATCGTCGATTCCGCGCAGGATCTGGGGGAGGGCCGGGACGACCACGGACGCGCCGAGACCGAGCGCCACGCACGCACCGGCGAGCATCCACATGGACGCGCGCATGGGCCAGGGCGCCTCCTGGGCGCGCGCCGCGTCCTCGGAGCGCGGCAGGGCCAGAAAGCTGATGCCGAACGCCTTCACGAAACACGCGGCCGCCAGCCCGCTCGCGAGGGCGAGCATCCCCACCGCGACGGGGACGCCGACCGCCACCTCGGGGCGTGGAATGCTGGCCCCGGCCAGCAACGCCTGGAAGATCATCCATTCCGAGGCGAAGCCGTTGAGCGGAGGCAGCGCCGCGATGGCCGCTGCGCCGACCAGGAAGAGCAGCGCCGTCTGGGGCATCCGCTTGATGAGTCCGCCCATCTGCTCCATGTTGCGCGTGTGCGTCTGGTGGACGACGTTTCCGGCGCCCAGGAACAGCAGGCCCTTGAAGCACGCGTGGTTCAACGTGTGATACAGGGCCGCGACGAAGCCGAACACGGCGAGCGCGCGCAGCCCGTAGCTCAGCAGCGTGAAGCCGGCGCCGAGGCCGATGAAGATGATCCCGACGTTCTCCACGGAGTGGTAGGCGAGCAGGCGCTTCAGGTCGTGCTCCATCAGCGCGTAGAGCACGCCAAGGAGCGCCGAGAGCGAGCCGAGCGCCAGCAGCAGTCCACCCCACCACACCGGTCCGCCGCCGAGCAGGTCGAGCGCCACGCGCAACAGGCCGTAGATGCCGAGCTTGATCATCACGCCCGACATCAGCGCCGAGACGTGACTTGGCGCGGCCGGATGCGCGCGGGGCAGCCACACGTGCAGGGGAACGACCCCCGCCTTCGAGCCGAACGCCGCCAGCGCCAGCAGGAACACCGCGTTTCGTCCGCCGGCGGACAGCGCGGCGGCGCCGGTGCGCAGATCGGCGAAGCTCGTCTGGTCAGGTCCCGGCGCCATCGCGAAGAACATCGGGAGCAGCATCACGAGGCCGAAATGGGTCATCGCGATGTACCAGAGGCCGGCGCGGCGGGTTTCTTCGTGATCCGCGTCGGTCATCACCAGGAAGTAGGAGGCGACCGACATCGCCTCCCACGCGGCGACGAAGGTGAACACGTTGCCCGCCGACGCGACGATGCTCATGGAGAGCAGGAACAGATTGAACATCAGCCCGAAAAAGCCGAGTCCGCCCCGGCCGTCGTGGCTTGCCGTGTACGCCCATCCATAGAGCGACGCCGGGAGGCCGACGAGCGCGACCACGGCGAGGAAGAACGCCCCGAGCGCGTCCAGCCGCACGAGGATGCCGCCGGCGGCGGCCAGCCACCCCGGCAGCGCCAGGTCGAAGGGGGCGCCCGTGACGAGGACCGTGAGGGCGAGCGCGAGTCCACCGAGGCTTCCGGCGATCCCCCCGGCGGCGGTGATCGACCGCGCGGCTCGGCCGGTCGGTGCGGCGAGACCGAGGACGCCGCCGGCCGCGTACCCGGCGATCATGATCCCGAAGGCGAGCGTGGATGGGGTCATCGAACGACCTGGGCCGGCACCTGCCGGGTGGCCGCGGTGCCTGGTCGAGGCCCGCCGAACCGATCGAGGGCGCGGAGAATCCCGGCGAGGATGTCGGCGGGCTCGGGCGGGCAACCGGCGACGAAGACGTCCACGGGCACGACGGCCTCGACCGGACCGACGACCGCGTAGCTGCCCGCGAAGACCCCGCAGTTCTTCGCGCAGTCGCCCACCGCCACAACCAGTTTCGGATCCGGCGTCGCCTCGTAGGTCTTGCGGAGCGGGATTTCCATGTTGCGCGTCACCGGGCCGGTGACCAGGAGCAGGTCGGCGTGCCGGGGCGAGGCGACGAAGTGCAGGCCGAACCGCTCCATGTCGTAGACGGGGCTCGCGAGGCCGCTGATTTCAATCTCGCAGCCGTTGCACGAGCCCGCGTCGACCTCGCGGATGGCGAGGGCGCGTCCGAGCAGGGTCTTGACCTGGCGATCGATTTCGCGGCCGATCTCGACGGCGGCGGGGTCCACGGTGCGGAGGATCTCGGTCGCGAGGCCGGTCCGCCAGATCTTGCCAAAGAGCGCCATGTGAGTAACGAAGCTCCGCCTCAAACCGACAAGTTCAAAGCGGAGGCTCCGCTTCGTTACTAGATTGCGCGGCCGCCTGCGGGCGGCCGCGCCCAAGCCGGGCTTGCACGGAACAGTGACACATTCGTACACATTCAGGCCGTGCAAGCACGGCTAGCGACGCGCCTCTCTTCGCAGTTCCTTCAACATCGACTGGGTGTCGGCGAGGTGCAGGTCGAAGATCTCGCGCGCGGTGGCCAGCAGCGTCGCGACCCGCGGGTCTCTGAGCGCGTAGCGGACCGTCGTTCCCTGTTTGGTCGCGACGACGATGTTCTTGCCGCGCAGCACCGCGAGCTGCTGGGAGACGAGCGGCTGGTCGAGCGCGAGCGCCTGCTGGAGCTCCTGGACGCTGCGCTCGCCCGAGGCGAGCACCTCGAGGATGCGTATCCGGGCGGGGTGCGCGAGGGCGCGGAAGAACTCCGCCTTGAACACCTGCAGGTCGGAATACATATAGCAATATTAGAATATTAAATCATAGCAATTCAATGCTTCGCCCCAGTATCGGCGCGGGGTGGCACGAGGTGCACAAACGCGCGGGGGCGCGGAGGCGTCGCTGGCGCGCATCTACTCCACCATGAAGCTGTTGGTCGGCACGGGCCATTCGCTTCGAAAACCCGCATCCCCACCCCAACGCGCACGCGTGCGCGTTGGGGGCCCCGGCGCAGGCCGGAAGAACGTCGCTTCGGCCTATCGTCCTCAGAACGCGGCGCGGGGACCCCCAGCCCCACGCCCTGTCGCCCTTCGACAGGCTCAGGGCGAGGCTGAGCCTTGTCGAAGCCTCGCTGGCCTGCGCGACGTCTTTCAGACTGACGCCGCCGGCCTGCTCCAAGGGTTTTCTCCGCGAACGGCCCGTGCCAACCGCGCGACTCATGAATAATCCGGGGTAACGAAGCTCCGCCTCAAACCGACAAGGTAACGTAAGGCTCCGCTTCGTTACTAACGTAGGGCTCCGCCCCACACCCCGGCTCGGTCGCTCGCGGGGCCCCATCGCCCCGCTCCGCTCTCTCGCAGGCCGCGCTGTGCGCGGCCTAAGCCGAGCTTGCACGGAAACGTGACACATTCGTACACGTTCAGGCCGTGCAAGCACGGCTAGTACACGAACTCTCTGATGTCGTACGTCGCGATCTTCGGCGGGGCGCCGGCGAAGCGCAGGCCGGCGCGGATGGCCTCGCGCTGTGCGCGGCGCTCGGCGGGCGTGAGCGGGCGGATGGCCTCGGCGGCGGCGAGCTGCGGATAGGTCGTGCCGGGGATCTCGACGAGATCGCTGAAGTAGAGGAGATCGCCCGCGCCGAGGCCCATCGCGTTGACGGCGGCGATCGTGTCGGCCACGTGGCCCTCGCCGAACCGCTCGCCGCCCAGGCCAACCATCACGATCACCCCGACTTGCAGGCCAGCCGTCTTGATCGCGCGGACGGTCTCGATCGCGTCCCCGCTCGAGCCCGGCTTCTCCACGAACGCGAGCAGCGGATCGTGTCCCGACTCGAGCCCGACGTAGACGCGCCGCAGGCCGCGGGCGGCGAGCGCGCGGTAGTCCCCCGCGGTCTTGAGCCGGCCGGTGAAGCCGTCCACGAACGCGAAGACACCCCGGCGTTTCGCGTCGAGGCGTCGCTCGAGCACGTCGAAGAGGTTGTAGAGCCGGCCAATGGGCACGGCCAGCGCGTTCGCGGCGCCGAGGAAGATGGACCGGCGGCGCAGGCGCATCGACGTGCCGAGGTACGTCCGGACCGCCTCGAGGTGCTCGTCGAACTCGAAGGCGGATTTCACGTGAAACGGCTCGTGGTACAGGTCGCAGAAGGTGCACGAGCTGAACGAGCAGCCGCGGGTGGCCTGGACGACGAGCGCGAGGTACTGGTCGGGCGGGACGATGCCGATTGGCGCGTAGACGCGCGCGAACCGGACGGCGTCGGCGCGCGCGGCCGCCGCGGTGAACCGCGCGCCCATCAGGATCGCCGCCCAGACCTCGATCCGGCGCATGTGCTCCGGCTCCGGCGTCCAGCGGCACGCGCTGGACTTCACGGCGTCGTGCACGTGGTCGAACACCGCGGCGGCCTCGTCGACGACCGCGTCGGCGGCCGCTTCGTCGAGCGCCTCCCGGTGGCGCCCGGCTTCGTCGTGCCACTTGTGCAGGACGCGCCCGCTCAGGCCGCGCCGGTAGGTGTGCCCGTCGCGCCAGAACGAGTAGAGGCGGCCGGCGCGATCGCACGCGGCCACGGTGCGACCGCCGAGGCCGACGGTGAGGGACTCATGACGCAGGCTGACCGAGAAGGGAATGCCGTTGGCCGCGCCGTGCACGTGGATGGGGGCCTGCGACTCCGTCTCAGGCCGGACGGGACGGCGTGGCGGCTGCGGAGGTGTTGGCACGGGCGGCGTCTTCGGGCCGCCGCGCCGCCGCGGGGAGATCTTCCGGGCCATCTGGTGACATTGAAGCACCGACCGCCCGCGCGAGTCGAGGGGCGGAGCGAGCCGGCAGGCGGCGATCGTCCAGGCGGCGCCGATCTCCCGCCCCGGGACGCGCGCGGCCGGCTGGCTGGGTGACAGTGTGCTAGGCTGGCGGTCGTGGACTTCGATCAACTCCGGGCCGTTCTACGTGCGCTCGAGGAGGCGGGTGTCGAATACGCGGTGTTTGGCGCGATCGCCCTGAATCTGCACGGTCTGGCGAGGTTCACCGAAGACCTGGACGTGTTCGTGGCGCCGACCGGCGAGAACATCGAACGGCTCCGATCGGCCCTCCGCTCCGTGTTCCACGACCCCGAGATCGAACACATCACGGCCGGCGACCTGCTCGGGGCCTACCCGGCGATTCAATACGTGCCGCCCGACGGCGCGTTCCATCTCGACATCCTGACGCGGCTCGGAGACGCCTTCACGTTTGCCGACCTCGAGACCGAGCGGGTGCCGTTCGAGGACTTGACCGTCACGGTCGTGACGCCGCGGACGCTTTATCGGATGAAGAAGGGGACGGCGAGACTGAGCGACCGCGCAGACGCGGAGTTGATCCGCCAGCGCTTCCGGGTGGAGGACGACTAAATGCCCGTGCGCAAGTTCCGGAGCGTCGAGGAGATGGAGCGCCCTTGGTGGCGGCGGCCCGGCGACCCGGCGCTCTACCGCGCGATGGCGGGCTTGTGGGACGTCGGGTGTCGCACGTCCCGCCGACGGTATCCGCCGGGCGTGCACCGGCACGCGTCCATCGAGGAGATGCGGCGCGTGCAGGAGAACTGGGCCGGTCAGCTCGCGCGCGCGCGCTCGATCCGTGGCGTCGCGCCCGCTCGGTAGCCGGCCGCCCGACAACGTGTCGGTTCGACCTCCATCCTGCGGCCTTCACGCCCCGGGCGCCCGCGCGAGTCGGGTGTAGCGAGGATTCGGTGGTCACGACGCGGATCCGCGCGGCCTGGTCGGCGCCCGGTAGAGCAGGATCTCGGCCCGCTCCAGCGTCACGAGGCCCTCGCCGATCATGGCGTCCAATTCGGGCAGGAACCCGGCGATCTTCTCCGGCGAGTCCACGATTTCGATCACGACCGGAAGGTCCTCCGAGAGGCGGAGGATCTTGGCCGTGTGCAGGCGGCTGTGCGCGCCGAAGCCCATGAACCCCTTCCACACCGTGGCGCCGGCGAGCCCCCGCCGCCGGGCTTCTTCGACGATGGCCTCGTAGAGCGGGCGCCCGTGCCAGCGGTCGGCCTCGCCGATGAAGATTCGCAGCAGTTTGCCTTCGGTGGGCATTGTCATCGGTTACCTCACGATTCCCCCGTGTTCGAGCCGTATGGCGGGCTACCGCAGGCGCGTGAGCGTGAAGCCGCCCCAAAGCGCCAGGAACGCGACGGCGACCTGACCGGCCACGTTGACGCCCGCTCTGAGCAACTCGCCGTCGCGGATCAGCATGAACGTCTCGAAGGTGAACGTCGAGAACGTCGTGAACCCGCCGATCACGCCGACCAGTACGAAGAGCCGCGCCGGCGAGCCGGAGAAGAAACCCTGCTCCATCAGGCCGGCCAGCACGCCGAACACCAGCGATCCCGACACGTTGACGACGAGCGTGCCCCACGGAAAGGTCGGCGGCACGACGCGGTGCACGAGCCCGGCCGCGACGTAGCGCGCGACGGCGCCCACGGCGCCCCCGAGCGCCACCCACGCGAGACTCATGACACGCTCCTGTCCGAATCCTGACACGAACTTCACCGGCGGTGACGCTCCCGGACGACCCGCGAGACTGCGCTGGAGGGGAAGAGTGATCGACGAAAGGGACCCCCGCGCGCGCGTCGCAGGAGTCATTGGCCGCGCCGATCGGCGCGGCGGTCGAGGGCGGACTCCACCGCCAGACGAGAACAGGCGCCATTCTACTACACGCGGCAGCGAAGCGGCGACACACCGAATGGCGCCGCAGCGATGGGCTGTGCCGGTCCACAGCAGCGCGAGCGGCCTGTGCTAGGCTGGCGGTCGTGGACGTCGCGCGGCTTCGGACCGTCCCCGCGCGGCGTCCCGGAGCCGCCGCGTGACGCCCGTCCCTGACGATGCCGACGGCGCCCTGATGGTCCTCGCCGGCCGCGGCGACGGCTCGGCGTTCCGGACGCTCGTCGAGAAGTACCAGGGTCCCCTCACCAACTTCCTCCATCATCTGGTCGCCGACCCGGCCGAGGCCGAGGAGCTGGCGCAGGACGTGTTCCTCCGCGTGCATCGCGCCGCGCCGCGGTACCGTCCGGACGCCCGGTTCACCACGTGGCTCTACCGGATCGCCACGAACCTCGCTCTGAACGCCCTGCGCGCGCGCCGGCGCCGGCCCACCGTGTCGCTGGACAACCCCGGCCCGGGCGAGCCAGGTCCGAACCGGCACAGCGCGACGGCCCCGCGCGAGGCGCCGCCCGACAGCTTCACGTGGAGGTTCATCCAGGACCTGAAGTTCCGGCCGAAGGGCGTGTACACGTGCGCCACCGCGGCCCGGTCGTAGAGGTCGTGGCGGAGGCCGGGGACGATGCCCACGATCTCCATCGGCGCTCCCTTCGACGTCTCGTCGTCCTTGACGAAGACGATCTGCTGGCCGAGGGGATCCTCGCCCGGGAAGAGTCGTGCGGCGAGCGGCTCGTCGATGAGGGCGATCGGCGCGCCGGCCTCCGACTCCTCCTCGGCGCGGGTGAAGCCGCGGCCACGCAGCACGGTCAGCCCGAGCGACGCGAAGTAGTCGCTGCCGACGACGTTCGCGATCGCGCCCGCACGTCCTTCGCTGCCGGTGGTGCCGGGCCGGCGGACGGATTCGCTCTCGGTGACGTCGCCGTACGCGATGAGGGACGCCTAGTTGGAATCGCAGAGGGACTGAGTCGGATGGCACATTCCACGCTCTCGGCCGCGGCGGATCGGGACGCGAAGCCGGCCGGGCCGGGCCGGCCGGGGTCGTTCTCGGGCTCGGCGTCGAAGGGGTCCGCGTCCCTCGGACAGATCCTGCTCGACCGCGGCCTGCTCACCGCCGATCAGCTCAAGCGCGCGATCGAGCGCCAGGCGCGCACACGGCAGCGCCTCGCCGAGGTGCTCGTCGATCTCGGCCTGTCGACCCCCGACGCGATTCTGGCGGCGCTCAGCGCCCAGCTCGGCGTTCCCTCGACGCGCCTCAATGTCTACACGATCAGCGACTGGTGGCGCGCGCCGCGGCCGAGGGCGCGAGCGACATTCACCTCGAGCCGATGTTCGACTGCCTCCGCGTGCGGTTCCGCGTGGACGGGGCGTTTCGCGAGGTGACGCGGTTCCTTCCGGGGATCGCGCCCGCGCTCATCACCCGCATCAAGGTGCTCTCGGGCCTCGACATCGCGGAACACCGCCTGCCGAGCAGCATCGCGGCCCGATCGACCTGATGCTCACCGACGTCGTGATGCCGGGCATGAGCGCGCCGGATCTCGTCGCGAAACTCTGCGCGCTTCGCCCGGCGATGAAGGTACTCTACATGTCGGGCTACACGGACCACGCGATCGCGCGCCACGGTCTGCTCAATCCGGCCCAGCCGTTCCTGCAGAAGCCGTTCGCGCCGAACCGCCTCGCACACAAGGTGCGCCAGGTGCTCAACGCACCACGGACCGTGCTCAGCGAAACCGCAGTCGACTGACGGGCCGGGCGCGCTGGCGGATCCGACAGGAAGCAGGGGTGAAATCCGCGCGTCCGGAACCACGAAGAACACGAAGCTCACAAAGCCTGTCTGCCAGCCGGACCGGCCGAATCCGTCGAGCCTCGGCCGGCAGTTCGCTCGGGTGCTCCCCGCTGCCGTCGAAAGATGCGAGCCTTCGTGGGCCTCGTGCCCTTCGTGGTGAGAGACGTGGATCCGTTCGCAGCGTGAGGATCCGAGCTTGCGTTCGGCGCCAGCGGCGGGTAGATTCCTGACGCCTGGAGGATCCCATGCTCCATACACGTCCCACCCGCCGCCAGTTTCTCCACGCCGGCGCGGTGACCGCCGCGGCCGGCGCAGCGCTCGGACAGGCGCCCGCGCCGCAGCGTCCGCGATACCGGTTGACGAGCGACGAGACGTTCGACCCGCGGTCGATCGCGGCCTACACCGGACGCCACGAGCGCATCTACGCCTACGTCGATCAGCACGCCGACGCGCACGTCGGCCATCTGCAACGCTGGCTGCGGCAGCGGTCGATCAGCGCGCAGAACGACGGCGTGATCGAGATGGCCACGCTGGTGCGGGACGACCTGAAGCAGCTGGGCTTCCAGGAAGCCGAGCTGGTTCCGACCGCCGGGCATCCCGGCGTGTGGGGCTTCTACGACGCCGGCGCGCCGAAGACGCTGATGGTCTACCTGATGTACGACGTCCAGCCGGTGAACCCCGAGGACTGGACGACGCCGCCGTTCGCCGCGGCGCTGGCCGAGACCGACCTCGGCACGATCGTCCGCGCGCGCGGCGCGACCAACCAGAAGGGGCCGGAGCGCGCGTTCCTGAACGCGCTCGAGTCGATCATCGCCGTCGAGGGCACGCTCCCGGTGAACATCATGGTCGCGGCCGAGGGGGAGGAGGAGCTGGGCTCGCCGCACTACCCGGAGATCGTGGACAGGTACGAAACGCGGCTGAAGGCCTGCGACGGCGCGTTCTTTCCGTTCAACTCCCAGAGCGCCACCGGCGAGATGTCGATGGACCTGGGCGTGAAGGGCATCCTCTATCTGGAGATCGAAGCGTCGGGCGGACCGAACGGCGGTCCGACGACATCGGAGATCCACGGGTCGTTCAAGGCGCTCGTCGACTCGCCCGTGTGGCGCCTCGTCCAGGCGCTCGCGACGCTGACGACCCCCGACGGCAACACGATCACGGTGCCGGGCTACTACGATCCCGTCCGGCCGCCGACGAGGGAGGAGCAGAGGCTGATCCGGCGGCTGCTCGACACGTGGGAGGAGGCGGGCCTGCGGCGTGGCCTCGGCGTCGAGCGCTGGATCGACGGGATCAGCGGCGAGGAGGCGATCCTCAGCTATCTCTACCACCCGACGCTCAACATCGACGGCATCTGGGCCGGCTACACCGGCGAGGGGATCAAGACGATCCTGCCGCACCGGGCGACGGCCAAGGTGGATTCGCGGCTGCCGCCCGGCCTCACGCCCGACGCCGCGCTGGACATGATTCGCCGGCACCTCGAGCGCCAGGGGTTCGGCGACCTGACGATTCGCCGGCTGTCGGGGTACCCGGCGGCGCAGACGTCGGTCGAGACGGGGCTCATCGGATCGGCGATCGCGGTCGCCAACAAGCACGATCTGACGCCGGTCGTCTGGCCGCGCCTGGCGGGCTCGGCGCCGTTCTACCAGTTCACCGACCGGTTGAAGCTCCCGCTGCTCTTCACCGGCTTCGGCCACGGGTCGGGCGCGCACGGGCCGAACGAGTACATGGTCATCCGGCCGCGGCCCGGCTCGCGCATCTTCGGGCTCAGCCAGATCGAAAAGGGGTACGTGGACCTGCTCTACGCGCTGGCGGTCGCGTGAACGACCACGGGCAGGTCGACGTTGAGCCGCTCGCTCCGAAGACCCGCTTCCGCAGGCCGGAAAAACGCGGCTCCGGCTTACCGTCCTCAGAACGCGGCGTGGGGACCCCCAACCCCACGCCCTGTCGTTGGCCTCTGCCGCGTTTTTCAGTTTGACAGTGACGGCCTGCTCCAAGGGTCTTCTCCGCGAACGGCTCAACGTCGACGTATCTGGAGGTTCCGCGCCCTCACGACGCGACCCGTCCGACAGGCTTGCGGCAGGCGATGTGACCTCGCGCGACGGCGACAGTCAGCAAACGCACCCGCAGGCGGTCCGGGCGCGCCGGCGCTGTTTCGTCAATGGCGCTCGGATCAGCTGGACGCCCAACCGATTGTTGGCTGCCGCCCGGCCTGCCCCAGCCGGCGCGCGCATCGGAAGGACAAGCGCCGGAGGGCGCGTTTGCCGCGCGACCGGTCACAGCCTGCGGCAAGCCTGTCGGACGGGTCGTGGCATCGTCCCACAGGCTATCCGCGCTAGACTGACGCCGCACGGTGCGACCCATGACCCTCGACGAAGCCAGACGCTCGTTTCCCGGACTCCACGACAAAGTCTTCCTCGACTCGGCGTGCGTGAGCCTCGCCCCGCGGCAGGCGCGCGACGCGATCGCGGCGTTCCTCGACGCCGCCGTGCTGTGCCCGTCCGAGGATGCCTCGGCCCACCACGTGGCGATGGACGCGCGGCGCGACGAGACCGTGGCCGAGGCCGCGCGGCTGCTCCGGACCGACGCGCGGCACGTCGCGCTGGTCGAGAGCACGACGCACGGCCTGAACGTCGCCGCCAACGCGATCCCGTTCGCGCCCGGCGACCACGTCCTCGTCGCCGACACCGAGTACCTGCAGGTGGCCATTCCGTGGGCCAAGAAGCAGGAGGTCGGGCGGCTCGAGGTCCGGCCGGTGGCCAGCCGGAACGGCGTGCTGGCCGTCGAGGACTTCGAGCGCGCCATCGACGCGCGCACCAAGGCCCTCTGCGTGTCGTCGGTGCAGTGGTGCTCCGGCTATCGGGTCGACGTGTGCGCGCTCGGGCGTCTCTGCCGCGACCGCGGCATCTGGCTCGTGGTGGACGCGATCCAGGAGATGGGGGCGCTCACGATCGACCTGTCGCAGCCCTGGGCCGACTTCGTGATCGCCGGCGGGCACAAGTGGCTGAACGCGCCGTTCGGCTGCGGCGTGATGTACGTCGGCGACCGGGCGCTGGCGGAGCTGGACCCGGCGTCGTGGGGCTACCTGGCGCTCGAGCCGCCCGACGGGGGGTGGCAGACCTACTTCGAGACCCCCTCCATCACGCCGTATCGCGAGTACGACTTCCCGCGGGTCGCCAAGCGGTTCGAGACCGCGGGCACGTCGAACTACCCCGGCGCGATCGGCCTGGGCGAGTCGCTCAGGCTGGTAAACGCGGTGGGCATCGATCAAGCCGAGGCGCAGGTGCTGGCGCTCGCGGCGCTGGCCGAGGACGAGCTGCGCAAGGCCGGCGCGCATGTCGTGTCGAGCGACGACCCGGCGGCGCGGTCGGGTATCACGATGTTCAGCTGGTATCGCGATCCGAAGCAGGACCGCGCGCTGCTCGACCGGCTGCTACGCGACCGGATCTTCCTCGCCATGCGCTACACCGCCAACATCGGCGGCCTCCGGGTCTCGACGCACTACTTCAACACTGAAGAAGACGTACTCGGGATGGTGGCGGCACTGAGGCGAGCCGTCGCGTAGCGCCGACCCCGGGCCGCCCGTTGGGGACGGCTTCAGGCTTCAGGCTCCGGGCTCCGGGCCTGTCACGCCGCCACGGGCTGGCACGCCTGCAGCCTGTCGCCTGAAGCCTTGCGGTATGCTGTCCCCATGGCCGATCGACCGTTCGCGCTCTTCGAGCTGTCCGATCTCGCCCGGCGCCAGCAGGCGTCCGGGGAGCCGTACTTCGAGTTCCTCCGGGTCCCCGCGCTCAACTGCGGGCTGTACGTCCTGCCGGCCGGGTCGACCGATCGCCAGACGCCGCACGACGACGACGAGGTCTACGTCGTGCTCTCGGGACTCGGCGTGTTCACCGTCGAAGGCGCGGATCGAACCGTCCAGCGCGGGTCCGTGCTCTACGTGAAGGCCGGCGTGGATCACCGCTTCCACTCGATCAACGAGGACCTGTCGGTGCTCGTGTTCTTCTCCACGGCGCAGGCGGGCTGACGAGGCCACGCATGGACTGCTATGTTCACAGCTCACCGGCCGTCGGCGTCTGCGGCGTGTGCGGCAGGGCGGTGTGCCGCGACTGCGTCCTGGCCGACGCGCCGCGGCTCGTGTGCCGGTCGTGCGCCGACTCGACGCTCTACGGCTACGAGTACAAGTCGGAGATGAGCATCGGCAGCCTGCCGCTCATCCACGTCTGCACGGGCGTCGACCCGGTCACGCGGCGGCCGAACGTGGCCCGCGGCGTGATCGCCATCGGCAACATCGCGATGGGCGTGCTCTGCATCGGGGACGTGTCGCTGGGGCTCGTCTCGATCGGCGGATTGTCGGTCGGCCTGCTCGGTGCGCTCGGGGGCGCGGCGCTCGGCGTCGGGCTGTCGGTCGGCGGGTTCGCGGTTGGCTCGGTCGCCCTCGGCGGCGCCGCGATCGGCTTCTCCTACGCCGTCGGCGGCCTGGCCATCGCGCCCGCCGTCATCGACGGCGCGCACTGCGACGAGGCGGCGCGCGCCTTCATCGCCGAATACGCTCCGCGCCTCGTCCCGCCGCACTGCCGCTGAGGGGCCGTGTCGCGGGGTCGGGGGCGGCTACGCCGTGCTTGCTCGCTGGAATCTGTACGGAACGGTCACAGTCTCGCAAGCACGGCGAGGCCGCGCACGGCGCGGCCCGCGAGGGAGCGGCGCGGGGCGGTGGGGCCCCGCAAGCGACCGAGCCGGGGTGTGGGGCGGAGCCCCACGCTAGATGAGCCCCTCCAGCTCGATCGCCTTCGGGAACAGGAGGTTGTTCTCGAGGTGCACGTGCTGGTGCAGGTCGCGCTCGAACTCCTGCAACTCGGCGAACGTTATCTGGTAGGTCTCGCACGCATCGTCGGGAAGCCGATACCCGTGGCTGAGCTCGCGGATCCGCCGCATCGCGCCGCCGGCGCTCTCGTGCTCCCGCTCCATCATGTGAATCGGGTTCTCGACCGAGCCGAACGGCGACGGCGAGGGCGGACAGCCCGAAGCGGCCTGGGCCGCGAGCGTCTTCACGTACGGAAAGAGGATGTGCTCCTCCTTCATCATGTGCTGCGTCAGCTCCCCGGCCACGTCCTCGAAGGTCCGGGCAATCTCGGCCAGCTCGGGATGCCGCGCGCCGTGCTTCTCGGCGATCTTCCTCGTGTGCGCGAGGATCGTGGGGAGCGCGCCGCGCACGTAGGCGTGGTGGTTGGCGACGATGTAGTCCACCAGGAAGCCGGGGTCCCAGGCGGCGAACCGCGGGGGCGGCGCAGCGTCCGTGTCAGGCAGCGCGGCCAGATCCGCCAGCACGACCTCGACGGAGACGCCCGCCTCGCGGCAGGCCTCGTCGATTGTCCGGTCGCCGCCACAGCAGTAATCGATGCCGTGCCGCTCGAACACCGCCGCCGTGCGAGAGTCGCCCGCCACCACGCTCCGAACGGTCATCTCGGCGCTGAACGCTGTCATCGTCCCCCTCCCTGCTGGCTCCGGCATACCGCAGGGTAGAGGGCGCGACCCCCGGGGGCCTATGATCCCCGTCAGGTCCGCTCTCGCGAGCCCGCCGGGCCGGGGTCACTCGCTGGGGATCGCGATCCAGAGGACGATGTAGACGAGCGTGCCGGGGAAGGCGGCCGAGAGGAGCGAGACAATGACGTACAGGACGCGCACGCGGGTGGGGGTCCAGCCCAGCCATTCGGCCAGGCCGCCGCACACGCCGCCGATCATGCGGTCACGCCGCGAGCGTTTGAAGGCCATGGGGTCTCCTGTCCTTGTTTCAGGACGGAATGGGCCGCCAGGAGGTTCGATCCATCATGATGGCATACTCCCCCACGACATTTCGTGAGGCGGTCGGCGCGTTCCAGCAGAGCCGGGCGCTCTTGACGGCCTGCGACCTGGACCTGTTCAGCGCGCTCGGCGACGGCCCGCGGAGTGCCCGGGAGGTCGCCGCGGCGCGGGGAACCGACCCGCGCGCGACCGATCGGCTCCTGAACGTGCTGGTGGCGCTGGACCTCGTCGAGAAGGCAGACGACCGGTTCGCCAACGGTACGTTCGCCGCACGTTACCTGGTGCGCGGCCGGCCCGAGTTCATGGCGGGCGTGATGCACACGGTCCACATGTGGACGCGCTGGTCCACGCTGACCGAGGCGGTGCGGCGGGGCACGGCCGTCGACGCCGGCAGGGACCCCGGCGACGACTGGCGCGACGCGTTCATGGCCGCGATGCACTGGCGCGGCGGGCCGCAGGCCGAGGAGCTCGCGGCGACGCTCGCCCTCGACGGCGTCTCCAGGGTGCTCGACGTCGCCGGGGGCACCGGGATCTTCTCGATGGCCTTCGCGCGCAAGCGCTCCGACCTGCGCGCCGTCGTCTTCGACCTGCCGGCGATCGTGCCGATCACGCGGCGCTACGTCGCGGAGGCAGGGCTGTCGGATCGCGTGACCGCCGTGGCCGGCGACGTCACGGCCGGCGACCTGCCGCGCGGGTTCGATCTGGTGCTCCTGTCGGCGATCCTCCACAGCTTCCCGCCGGACGAGAACCGCCGGCTGCTCGGCAAAGCCGTCCGCGCGCTTACGCCCGGCGGCCGGGTCGTCGTGTCGGAGTTTCTGGTGAACGAGGACCGCAGCGGTCCGCTCCAGCCGGCGCTCTTCGCGCTGAACATGCTCGTCGGGACGCCGGCGGGGGACACCTACACCGAGTCCGAGATCCGGGGCTGGATGGACGAAGCGGGCCTCACCGCGGTGACGCGGACGGACACCGGGTTCGGCACGAGCGTGATGGTGGGAGGGATTGAGAAGTGAGAAGTGAGAAGTGAGAAGTCAGAAAAGGATCACGCCGTCAAGACTCAGCGTGTGACACCAGTGACAGGGCGATCTCTTTTCTACATTCTCACCTCTCACTTCTCACTTCTCACTTCCCCATAGTCCCCATCTCAGTACCGCCAACTCCTGAGATCCGCCCCTCTCGGCGCGGTCTTCAGGATGCGCTCGGCGATCTGCGGCGCGAACATCTGGTGGTAACGCAGGCGCGAGTAAGCGTTGGCCCGCGTGTGGTCGCCGTTCCAGCAGTGTTCGGCCCGGTCGCCGTAGTCCACGACGCCCTCGTACGGCGGGTTGGTCGTGCTTTTCAGGAACTCCTCGACGAGGTACACGGCGTTGTTGAGGTAGTAGTTGTCCATGTCGCCGACGTAGAGGTGGATCTTCCCGCGCAGCTTCTCGCCGAGGCCGTTTTCCCAGTCGCGGCGGAGGATGTAGGACAGGTCGTAGTTTTCTTTCCAGTACTCGGCGACCTCTTTGTCGATGACGCCCGTGCGCTTGTCCCAGATGCGGCGCGGGTAGCCGTCGGGGCCGACCGGCGAGTACACCGCCTCCCAGATGTCCCACTGCTGGCCCGATCGGCTCTTCGTGCCGAGCACCAGCTCGCGCCGGTTCATCTCTTCGAGCGTCGCGCTGACGTGCCCGAGGTAGTCCCGGTGGCCGGGCCGCGGCGTCCGCTTCCAGCGGCTGTCGACGTAGTACGCGTTCTCGTCCTCGTAGAGGTCGACGACCGTGTACGCCCGAAAGTCGATCGGGTCGGGGCACGCCGCGTAGGCGCCGTTGAAGTCGTCCGGGTACTTCACCTGCGCGCCGAGCGCCTCCCAGCCGCCGGTCGAGCCGCCGTACATGAACCGCGCCCACCCCTCGCCGATGCCGCGGTACTGCTTCTCGATGTACGGAATCAGCTCGCGGACGATCGCGTCGCCGTACGGGCCGAGGTTCTCCGAGTTCACCGCGTACGAGTCGTCGTAGTACGGATTGGCGTGCTGGATCTCGATGACGACGAAGCGCGGGAAGCCCGGCCCGGTCCAGTCCTTGTAGAGCTGGTACGCGGACTCCTGCTGAATCCGGTTGTAGCAGTCCAGGCGGAAGCGCTCGCTGTACTGGCACGGCAGGTTCGGATCCGGCGGCTGTTCGCGGAAGCCGTCGAACGTGTAGGGAAAGTGCCCGTGGCTGATGATCAGCGGATAGCGCGCATCCGGGTGCTCGTCGAACCCCTCCGGCACGAGGACGACGGCCCCCAGGTACATGGGGCGCCCCCAGAACTCGGAGAGCAGGCGGCTCTGGATCCGCTCGTGCCGGATGTAGGCCGTGTCCGGCGGATCGGGGATCGGCGGGATCATCTGGTCCAGCGTGACGGCAGTCGCGCCGCTCGCAGCCGGGTCGAAGTCCATCGCCTGCGGCGTGCTGTACAGGTTGCCGGGGGCGCGATTCCACTGCTGGCCCTCGCCGCGGTCCATCGGCAGCTTCACGGTGTGGCCGTCGGCCCGGCGGAACGTCTCGTAGCGGTGCAGCAGCGCCTGAACGGTGTAGCGGCCGGCCGGCAGACCGGCGAGGCTGTCGATCGGCCAGCCGAGCACCGAGGCATCGATGGCCACCGGCTGGCCGGGCGCCATCCCCTCGACGTCGAGGCCGAACGCGATCTGGGTGTCGGGACCGTCGGCGATCTGGAAGCGTGGCTCCGCGCCGTCGTCGGTCGAGATCATCAGGAGTAGCCGGCCGTCGAGCGGCTCGGCGCTCTGATCGGCGGGGAACGCGATTTCGAACCGCGGCCCGCCCGGCCCCTGCGCGCAGGCCGCCAGCACCCATCCGAGCAGGGCGGCGGCGAGAACGGCAACCGACAGACGGCGGGCAGCGAGTGTCATGGGCGGCCTCCTCGAACAATCGGGGCGAGTCTAGCACTTCGAGCGTCGTCGTACACCCCGGGGCGCCCGCGTGTTCGTGCTAGGCTCGGCAAGGCCTCGAGGGGCCGGCTCGAAGGAGGACACCGCGTGCGCGGCTGGTGGCACGATCTCGTCGTCGGCGTGCGGGCGCACCTGCTGAATCCGGGCGTGACGCTGGTCGTCATCGTGCTCGGCTACGGCCTGTGGCAGCGGCGGTTCGGCGGATTGCCCGACGCGATCGGCCGAACGGTGGTCGTCAACGGCCGGCCGGCGCGGATCATCGGTGTCGCTCCACGCGACTTTCACGGCGTCACCCTGGGCGTGCGCCCCGAGCTGTGGCGCCCCAGCTCGGGCGACCCATCAGCGAACCGCGGCGGCCGCGGGTTCTTCGTGGCCGGACGCCTGCAACCCGGGGTGACCGTGGCGCAGGCGAGAGCCGCGCTCGACGTCCTCGCCCGGCGGCTCGAGCAGGAATACCCGTCCACGAACCGCGGCATCGGATTCAGCGTGCTCTCCGAGTCGGAAAGCCGGGTGCACCCGATGATCCGCGGCGGGCTCCTGGGGTTGTCGAGCGTGTTGATGGTCGTCGCCACGCTCTTGCTGTTGGTCGCGTGCGCCAACGTCGCTGGCGTCCTGCTGGTTCGCGCGACGTCGCGCCGGAAGGAGATTGGCCTTCGTTTCGCCCTGGGCGCGTCGCGGGGTCGCGTCGTCCGGCAGTTGCTGATCGAAAGCGGGATGCTCGCGTTCGTGTCGGGCGGCGCCGGCGTCGTGCTCGCCAGCGCGGTGACGAGGATGCTCGGCGCGATGGACCTGCCCACGCGCGTCCCGCTGTTCGTGGACCTCGGCCTCGACGCGCGCGTGCTGGGCTTCAGCGTCGCGATCGTCGTCCTCACCGCGGTGCTGTGCGGCCTGGCGCCTGCGCTCGAAGGCTCGCGCGGCGACCTCGTCACGCTGCTTCGAGACGATGGGGATCCCGCTCGTCGACGGGCGGGACTTCGACGAGCGGGACACCGAGTCGTCGCCGCCGGTCGTTGTCGTCAACGACGTGCTCGCGCGGCAGTTCTGGCCGGGGACCAGCGCGGTCGGGAGGCGCGTGACGATTCCCGGAGGCGACGGCTTCCAGGTAATTGGGGTTTCCCGGTACGCGAAGCACCTCGCGCTCGGCGAAGCGCCGGAGCCGTACGTCCATTTCCCATTGCGGCAGCGAGAAGCGCCCGCCATGACCATCCTCGTCCGCGGGTCGGGCGAACCGGCCGCGCTCACCCGCGAGATCCGTGAGACCGTGCGGACGATGGACGAGACGCTGCCGCTCTACAACGTCTCGACGATGACCGATCGCGTCGCCGTGGCGCTCCTTCCGGCCAGGACCGGCGCGACGGCGGTCAATGCGATCGGCCTCGTCGCGCTCCTGCTCGCGTCGCTGGGCCTCTACGCCACCATGGCGCAGGTCGTTGGCGGTCGCACGCGCGAGATCGACGTGCGGCGCGCATTGGGCGCGCAGGACCGCGACGTCGTGCGTCTCGTCGTGCGCCAGAGCGGACGGCACGTGCTGGTCGGTCTGGTCGCCGGCGTCCTCCTCGGGCTGGCGGGCTCACGCGTCCTTGGCGGGCTGCTCTACGGCGTTTCGGCGATGGATCCCGTCGTGTTCGGCGTGGCCCCGGCCGCTCTCCTGCTGGTCGCGGTCGTCGCGGCCTGGGTGCCGGCACGGAAGGCCGTGCGGATCGACCCGACCACCGCTCTGCGCCACGAGTGACGGCGGCGTGCGGCGTGTCCGGCCAGCCTGGCGACCGTAGCGTCCCGGCATCACCGGTCGGGCGACCGCGGTAGAATCGGCGGGTGGAGGCGCCGGGTGAAGGACGCGGCGAGCACGCATCGCGGCGGCGCGCTCCGGCGGTGAGCCCCGGGAGGCCAGGGAGCAGCAGATGGCGTCGATGCTGATGATCAGCTCCAGGAAGAGCTTCTGGAGCAGCACGAGGCTCTCGGACACGGACGAGATCCGCGACGTCGGCCTGGACGACGACAGCCTGGGCCGCCGGGTCGCCGAAGGGCGGTTCCTCGACCGGCTGAGGAACCGCCGCGTCCACCTCCTCATCCACGGCTACAACAACGAGGAAGACGACGTCGTGCGCGCGTACGGGATCGTGCTGCGGCAGATGACGGCGCTGGGGTTCATCGGACGCGGCAAGCCGTACGACATGCTGCTCGGCTACACCTGGCCCGGCGGCCGGCTGCGCGCCTCCTTCCCGGTGGCCAAGGCGCGGGCGGGCGCGGTCGCGCCGCGCGTGGCGCGGTGGCTCGCGAAGATCGTCGCGGTCGCGCGCGCGGTGGACATCAACACGCACAGCCTCGGCGCGCGGGTGGCGCTGCTCGCGCTGGCCGAGGGGGGCGTCAGGGTGCGTCACCAGTTCCACCTGGCGTCCGCCGTGGACGACGAGTCGATCGAGTTCGGCCGGCGGTACTACCCGGCCACGCAGGCGTGCGATCGGTTCTATGTGTTCCACTCGAAGCACGATCAGGTGCTGCGTGTGGGGTACCGGCTCGGCGACCTGCCCGAGTTCGACGCCGCGCTCGGGTGGGGCGGCCCGGAGGACTCCGCGTCGATCCTCGCGCACTCGCCGAACGTGCGGGTGGTGAACTGCAAGCAGGTGATCGACGCGCACGGCGCCTACAAGTACAGCCGGGAGGTCTACGGGTTCATGCGGCGCGAGCTGACCGATCCGCAGCCGGGCCAGTTCTTCACCCTCGAGCCGGAGCCGCCCGAGGCGGCGACGGGTCCCCCCGACGGCGCGACGGCGCGGTGAGCGGGGCCGAGCCGGGCTATAATTGCGTCTCCGCTGAAACCCACTGAGGGTGCGGGACTTGCTCCGCTCGGGCCGGAAGATCCAGGCGATCAAGGCGTACCGCGAAGCGACCGGCGCTGGGCTCAAGGACGCAAAGGACTACGTGGACGGGATGCAGCGGCGGACGGGGCCCGGATAGGCACGTCCCCCGCGGAACCCGATCGCCGTCGTCTAAGGTCGCCCGGGTTCGTCCCAGCCAGACACCACTGCGCCAAGCCAGGCGTGCTAGACACGTGTAAGGAGTCCCCATCATGTTCTCTCGAGTCTGTTCGCGCGCGGTGCTCGCCTTCGTGATGCTCGCGCCCGTTCGCTCCACCGCAGACGTGCGCCTGGTCGAGACGACGCGCGACCAGGCCGGCAGCAAAACGATCGAAGGCGTGCGGACCACCTCCATCAAGGGCGCGCGCATGCGGCTCGACGCCGTTCGTAACAACGAGCCGACGACGACGATCTACGATGTGCCGGCCGGCGCGACGATCGCCCTGGAAGCCAAGAAGAAGCGCGCCACGTGGCGGGACGTGGACCGGCGCAACGCCAAGCTCGAGGGCGAGTATCCGCGCGCGAGCGTCACCGTCGCCGTCACTCCAACGGGCGCGACGAAGACGCTGGTCGGCGCGCTGTGCCGCGAGTACGCGCTCAGCGTGCGCGTGCCCATGACCAAGGACGGACGCCTGGCGCTCACCATGACCGGGTCGGCCTGGATGGCCAGCGACGTGCCCGGGACGGAGGACTACGATGTCTTCGCCGCCGCCGCGATCGAGCGGCAGATCGTGTTCGGGCTGGCATCGGACAACAAAATCCTCCTGGCGGTCACGCGCGCACAAACGGAGCTGTATCGGGCGCTCGGAGGCCTGCACGGCATTCCCTACGTCGTCGAGACGGCCACGAATGTCGACGGGAAAGGATTCCTTGCGAGTGTGGTCCGCAAGGCCGTGTCGGGAACCCAGACGACGGAAGTGACGAGCGTGTCGATCGCGCCGCTCGCCGACGACCTGTTCGTCGTCCCGGCCGGATGGAAGTCCGAGAAGAAGTGAGCGTCGCGCATGCCGGCCTCCACGCTCGTCTACCTGGGAGTCGCGGTCGGCAGACGTTGGCTGGAGGAAAAAGCTCCCGTGCCCTTTTTACAGGCACGGCGACAAGGCGCCGGCCGAGGAAGATCGCGTCGAGCAGGCTGCCGATCCCGCCGCCGAAGGAGAACCCGACGCGCAGCTCGGTGAGGCCGTCCGGCTCCTGCTTATCCTGTTGTTTCAGGAAGCCACAGCAGAAGTCCGGCTAAAGCCGGACACTGCGCGGTACAGACGGGCGCAGCGCGGTTGACGGCATACCGTTCGATGTGAAATGATTCCATCTCGAAGCATTGGCCGGTCCGTCCGGCCGGGGCTCGTGGCGACATGGGCACGCATTACCACGGCACGCCGCGCGAGACGCGCGCGCTCGACACGTTCATCCGGCTGATGCGGGCGGCCGACTCGGTCTATGCCAACCTGCACCGGCACCTGGGCGAGATCGGCCTGACCCACGGCCAGCTCGCGATCCTCGAGGCGCTGCTGCACCTGGGCCCGATGAGCCAGCAGCAGCTCGCCACGAAAATCATGCGGAGCGGATCGAACGTGACGACCGTGCTCGACAACCTCGAGAAGCAGACCCTCGTGCGCAGAATCCGCCGGTCCGACGACCGGCGCGTCGTGAACGTGTCGCTCACGCCGAAGGGGCGCCGCCACATCGCGGAGCGCTTCCCGCTCCACGCGCGGCGGATCACCGAACTCTTCGCGGCGCTCGACCCGAAGGAGCAGACGCAACTCGGCGAGCTGTGCAGGAAGCTCGGCCGTAGCATCCGAACCGATCAGGCGAAGGATCGGGCCGGCTGAAGCCGGCCTCTACACAGGGAGATTCCATGGCAAACGAACGAACCGTGCTCATCACCGGCGCCACCGGCCAGCAGGGCGGCGCCGTCGCTCGTGAACTCGTCGGCAAGGGCTTCACCCTCCGCGCGATGACCCGCAAGCCGGACAGCAACGCCGCGAAGGCGCTCGCCTCGAAAGGCCTCGAGATCGTCAAGGGCGACCTGGACGACGCGGCGTCGCTCGGGAAGGCGCTCGAGGGCGCGTGGGGCGTCTTCGCCGTGCAGAACACCTGGGAGGCGGGCGTCGAGAAGGAAGAGGAGCAAGGCAAGCGCATCGCGAAAACCGCACGCGCGAAGGGCGTCCAGCACTTCGTCTACTCATCGGTGGGATCCGCGCACCGGAAGACCGGCATTCCCCACTTCGACAACAAGTGGCACGTCGAGGAGGCGGTGCGCGAGCTGAAGTTCCCGTCGCACGTGATCCTGCGGCCGGTCTTCTTCATGGAGAACCTGCCGTCGCCCTGGTTCCTCAACGGCGACAAGATCTACGCGGCGATGGATCCGAAGACGGTGCTGCAGATGATCGCGGTCCAGGACATCGGCCGCTACGGGGCGCTCGCGTTCACCGACGCCGGGACGCTCGCCGGCAAGGAGATCGACATTGCCGGCGACGCGTTGACGATGCCGACGGCGGCCGCCACACTGTCGAAGGCGCTGGGCAAGTCCATCGAGTTCGTCCGGATCCCGATCGAGGAGGTCCGCAAGAACAGCGAGGATTTCGCGATCATGCTCGAGTGGTTCGA